>BNJS01002036.1_pt1 | contig 492928 bp, 801 predicted proteins | sample 8540461 | NCBI WGS metagenome assembly BNJS01 (sample SAMD00202454, study PRJDB9452) | human saliva metagenome | isolation source: human saliva | place: Japan
TCAGTTACGCATTGCTGCCATGCTGGGGTTATGAGGCTGTCTAGTGCTCATCAATGCCGATGGGCAGGCCACTGGGCAGTGATATCGCCAACCTAGCTGAGTGTGCGGTCCAGCAGCAGGTGCAGGCACGCTTCGGGACACACCCAGAGCCCGGAGGTGCGCTTACATCGTGTAGCCCACGCCTCTTTGTCCCTCCTGATCTTTCCATTTAGTTAAACAATCAATCCTCTGCTGTGCATGGTGGCCTTTGACGAGGTGCACGACCTCTGGGATCAAAAGGCTTCCCTCCCAAGCGATGAAGGTTATTCTCAGGTGCTGTGCACGAGTACACAGTGTCCCCGAGGTGGGATGGCTGTCCCGGGTCCGCCGCCAGCGACGATCGAGATCGTCGCCTACGCACCTCTGCCCCTTTGTCACTGACTCTGGGTGACGTATCCTCGTAGATTGTGCACCAGACTCCACGAGCAGGCTGTCGCCCTGAGGCTTTGATCGTATAGACGCCATTCTACTGGACCCATGAGCGCTGACCATGACCTTTTGGGCTGATGATGTCCGTACGATCGTTTGGCGTCAGGAGCCGCCGATCTATGGTCAGGAGCGTGTGCTGGAGTCGGTCATACCCGCATGCACCATGCCTTTCAGCCGAATCCTTATCCAGGTAGCTGTCTTGTCCTTCGCCCGATTGGCGAAGCGCAGATGCTCCCTTGAGCTCTTTGGGGAGACGATCACTCCGATCTTCCCTCGATCATGGTTCCCTCCCCATAGTAGGTTATCGTATCGGGGCTTACCCACATCACGAGACATGAATCTCTCCTGAGAATGGGCGAAGGTCGAGGCACAGCCCTCGTTATCAACGCTCTACGCTATCAGCAGTCCTCACCTGAGTCATCAGTCCTGTGCTGGATGCAGGAGCACCTCTCGCACCTCCTCATCGCCCGCAGCTGACCCTGCTGACCCACCTCCCTGCACCACGCACCTCTGCATCATCAGCTCTCTCTCCTCCCTCTGACCCCAGCCTGGCTACGATGGTCAGTGCATTACGACCACAGATGGGAGTGCAGGAGACCCCACTAGAGCCCGCGAAGAGCTGTTTGTCCACTGAGACCTCGGACGCATAGCGCCCATGCCGAGGCTTTGGGAGCTGCAGCGTGACCTCTTCTGCAGCACAGCCCGAAGCCAAAGCATGAGGGGCGTCCCACTGAGAGCTACCTACCTCTGTGAGCACAATCCTGTCTTCACGATGGGGAAGCATGCCGACTCCGCCAACGTCTTGATGAGCCCAGACTTCCTCGTGAGCAGGGCCAGCGACTTCACGAGGTCGAGCGGGGGGATGGACCTACCACTATCCTGGACAGCTCACGGGCTACCCCGATCCTGGGGATCTCGAACGCTTCCACCCAGGCCTCAAGGTTTACATTGAGCTCCTCGAGCAGTCTGTCATCGAGCTCCTACGCTTCTACCGCATAGAGGCTGGGCTCAAGGATGGGGCCATGTGAGGCTGGCTCGATGTCGGAGACCCTGCTCGTGAGCAAGATTCAGCATTGGCGTCGGTGAGTAGTCGCTTCTCGTCACCATGCGACGGCTTTGCTCTCAACGTAAACAACGACCCATCCCTTCCAGCTCATCAATCCTTGTGGATTCAAGCAGGGCAAGGTCGTTCTATCGCCCAAGAGGTCGGGCACGTAGCAGACCTCACCGTGGTCATGCCATGCGCAGTCTCGATCCTCCATCGCAGGCTGCATGAGCGTCTTGCTCCACGCCATTAGATTCATTACCATCACGCCACTCATTCATCAGTATGAACGAGCTAATCCAACGACCCCTCACTCCTCTTCTCGGCCATCCGTCGATCCGCTGGGCCTATACCAACCGCTTCCTTCCTACGCCTCCATTGTGCGCAACCCTCAAGGAGAAGTATGAGAGCAACCCTGAGGGCGAAGCAACCTCTGGCGCGCATCGACAACCCCATCGTCGCCCTCAATCATCCGTGCCAGTGCATCCTAGGCGTGAGTAGCCTACTGGTCTGCTTGGCAGCGATGTTCTTCTATTACCCAGAGTGGAACCTCCTCGGGGCTGGGTCTTTTGGCCCAGGCATGGTCTCATAGCCCCTATCGCTCTGCCTATGTATCTGGGAGATCCAAATATCAGTCGAGGCTCTGAACCCTCAATCTCCGCTCCCCTCAAGAAGGAGATAGCTCCTCTCCGCGCCGTCGCCCTGATGATGAGGCTCTGCAGAGAGAGAAGTCCAAGAGCAAGAATAAGAAGAAGGGCAAGGATAAGAACCGTGACAAGGAGCACGATGCCCTCTTCCCCTCTACATCCTAAGGTGTACAGCGACAGCAACAGCCCCAGTCCTCTAGCAACCTCCCTCTCCCCGTGTCCTCCCCCTGCACTCAGGAGGTAGGATCGTCCCTCGTTGAGACGAAGGCGGCTGAGACTCCAACCGCATGTGGCAATGATAATCCTCGTGGTGGCCAAGACAATGCTCGTGGCGCACGGATGCAGGCCGAGGTAATCAGGAGAATGGTCGGGTGACAGCAGTCGGTCCCAAGGACAGCGTCCTAATCAAGGCAACCAGCCCAACTCCTCTACCCCCAACCAAGTTGGGGCACGAGCAGGGCGAACGTCGCCCTCGCCCCGAACGCAACGGGAATGGCGACAACCAGTCCTGGCTCCAGCGGGTGCTGCCCCCGCAGTCCTCCACCCCTAATCCCCCAGCGTGTGAGCAGGGGAGCGCTGTCCCGTCCCGAGCGCACAGCCGAGGGTAGAGAGCAGCGTCCCGCCCAGCAGAGCTCCCTCTCAGTCCCCAGCTATGGGGCAGAGCCAGCAGTCCTCATCGGTAGCTCCATCGGAGCAGGTTCAGCCTGCCCAGCCTCGTCCTACGGCTAATCCCTCATCCAGCACCAGGCGCAGCACGAGGGCAGGGTACGTCGTCCTCGTCCCGAGGGGCATCCTCCTCTACGGAGAACTCTACCTCCCTCTGGGCGCAGAGAGTCTCATGAGGAGCGTCAGGCTGCAGCTCTGCAGAGTACCGAGTCTGCCCGTGAACCCTCAGCAGGCTCAGCCCCAGCGTCCCGCTACGCCCCAGCCCACACCCTCGACTGACGAACGTCCGAGTGCAGCTCTCCTGCTCTCGCCCCTCTCGTCCCATGAGCTACGAGGAGGCTGTCGCAGCACGTCAGCGTGAGCTCGCCTCTGCAGCTGAAAGGCCGACGAACATTCAGCGGACGAATAGTCCCACCTGCATAGACAGATAGACCCGAGCGAAGGGCTTGTGCCACGCTGGCACACCTTCCGCTCGGGTCTTTGTGTTTGCAGTGACAACTTCACCGTGAGGCTATACTTGGGGACTCTCGAGGTGAGTTCACCTTACTGTGACCAAACCCTGATAAACGGCGACGCGCATGAGCCTAAGACTCGTGCGTGCTGTCGCCCTGCTGTACCCCCGAGCAGAATCGAACTGCTATCTAAAATTTAGGAAATTCTTGTTCTATCCGTTGAACTACGAGGCCGTACCTAGCCATATGGGGACAAGCCCTGCTAGTTGCCTGCAAAGATAGTGAATTTATCCTCGCCCCAAAGGGTAGTCCCTTGGCATCATCTCCCCCAGCCTCTGCCTGTTCCTCGAGGAATACTCCCATTGGGGCTCCAGTTCGAGATGCCGTAGGCTTGACTCTGCCTCTTACCCTGAGGGGTGTAGGCGAGGTTGCAGGCATGTGTGCTTGGTGTCTTTTTGTTTATCTTTGTTTGTCTCAATAGATTATAAGATACATAGGCTATGTACAGAGATACCATTTGACGGATTCTCCAGAGCTTGTGGCTGAAGACCTTCATTGCCCTTGCCTCGCTGCCTTGGTCGTGATGCTCCTGCCCCTCGCAACAGGAGCTTCCAGTATCAGTTCAGCAGTGGTAAGCCTTGGGCGTATGAGCTGGTTACAGCGCCGTATGACTTCTATACAAGTCCGATGAGCAGATGCGTATGGAGCAGGATAGCATCCGTCAGGAGGCACTACCTGTCTATACGCTCGACAGCGAAATGCTCCCTCGGATGCTCAATAAGCTGCACGACCGCTACACCAAGGAGTTCATCCAGACTGTCCCTCGTGCCTACTACCTCTATCTCCAAGAGGTGCTGCGCAAGAGCTACAATATCGGTATCGTCGAGGCCTCTGAGTATCTCTAAGCTCCGCTCTGAGGCAGTCTAGAGCTCAACCCTCCTCGGGGCGAATAATGTCCTGTCACGTGCCCCACTGACTCGCTTCTATAGCCTCAAGGAGGTCTACGACCAAGCCTTTGACCATGCCGAGGCGAAGGGACTTCGCCGAGAGGAGCTCCAGAAGATGGACGTCTCCTCCTACCTCGAGCCTAATATCCGCTATGACAAGGACTACACCGATAAGCTCCTAGCCGACGCCCTCTCTGGGCTCTCCACCTCCACGGGTATGGTGCAGCAGGGCGAGCGTATCATCGACAAGGGCGAGATTGTCACTCCCATATATACAATGTGCTCCGCTCGCTACGCATGGAGCAGATCCATCGTGCAGGCGGGGAGACGCAGTCTGTACTGAACCTCGGCTCTTCCTCTACGTAGCACTCCTCTTCGCCATTCTCGGGGTGTACCTCATGCTCTTCAATAGAGCTCTGTGTGTGCAGGGGCGCAATATCCTCCTGCTCTACTCCATCATGCTCGCCTTCATCGCACTGACGGAGCTACAGGTCAGCAGTGAGTGGTATCCGCTGGAGGTGATCCCGTATGTGATGCTGGTGCTACTGCTGCGCATCTTCTTCGATAGCCATCTGGCTCTGACGAGTTACCTCGTGACGATCTTGGTCGCAGCGTATTTCGTGCCCGAGCCTTTGCCGTTCCTCTTTGTCCAGCTCGTTGTAGGCTTCGTGGCGGTCTTTACGCTCCAGAGTCTGAACTCTCGAGGTCAGCTGATCCGTGCGGCCTTCGCTGTCTACACGGCCTATATAGGCTCGTCGATGATCATCGAGTGGATACGAGAGGGGCAGATCCTCCCCTCGTACTGGATCTCCCTGCTCTTCTATGGGGTGAACCTGATCTTCCTCATGTTCACCTACATCTTAGCCTTTATTGTGGAGAAGCTCTTTGGCTATGTCTCCAATGTTCGCTTGGTGGAGCTTAGTGATATGGCTACTCCTCTGCTCAAGGAGCTCTCTGAGGTAGCCCCGGGTACCTTCCAACCTCCTACCAGGTGTCGATCCTCGCTACTGCCGCTGCTACCAGGATCGGTGCGGATCCCCAGCTGATCCGTACGGGTGCGCTCTACCACGACATAGGCAAGATGCTGCACCCCGAGTACTTTACCGAGAATGCGCCGACCAATAGCCCCCATGCCTTCCTGAACTATAGGAGTGCCCGCATCATCATCCAGCACGTGCATGATGGGGTGCGCTAGCGCAGAAGCATGGCTTGCCCGATCAGGTCATCGAGTTCATCCGTACGCATCATGGGCGCAGTACGACACGCTACTTCTACAATTCCTACTGCAACGAGCATCAGGGAGCAGGTCGATCCAGAGCCCTTCACCTGCAGACCTAAACCCTATACCAAGGAGATGTGGATCCCATGCTCGCTGATAGTGTCGAGGCTGCCAGCCGTAGCCTAAGCCAATACACCGAGGAGGGCATCCGTGCGCTGATCGACAAGATCGTCGATGGGATCGTCTCCGAAGGGCTACTGAACGATACACCGCTGACCTTCCGGACATTAAGGAGATCAAGAAGGTATTCTACCTCAAGCTCAAGACGATGTATCACGCTCGTATCGCTTACCCCGACAAGGCTAACTCTCGCCCTCACGATACACTATGTACCGACCTATATTCCTCGTTTGGCTTCATGGGCTCTGGGAAGAGTACCATCGGCCGTCGTCTCGCCAGTGTCTACAGCTACGTTTCATAGATACGGATACGTTCATCGAGACACGCTTTCGGCAGCGTGTCGTCGATATGTTTGCACGAGAGGGTGAGGAGGTCTTTAGGCGCAGGGAGCGTGTCGTCATGCAGGAGCTCATGAGTATGGGCGATACGGTCTTTTGCCACTGGGGGAGGTCTGCCCGTCACCTAGATATGATGAGCTCCTAGTGCCAGGCGGGCGAGACGGTCTACTTTCGTTTTCTCTCCCGAAGTCTTAGCTGCACGGCTCGAGCTCTGCAAGCGCACTCGTCCGACCATACGAGATAAGAGTGGAGCGGAGCTCCTGGAGTTCACTCAGCGTACCCTTGAGCTGCGTGAGCCGATCTATATGCAGGCTCGCGCATCTTCGATATTGACGAGATCGACTCCCCCGAAGCTGAGGAGGCCTGCCCAAAGGCTCTCTCAGCATCCCGGTCTCCTTGTGCAGGAGTAGCAGGCTCTGCGTAGGGCTCCCATCCCAGCTCCTCGCTATCGGAGTCGAGCCTCTGTCGTGAAAGTAGACCTCTCAGTGCGCCTTCAGCTACAGCTCTTTTATCCTCGACGGCATAAATGCTAGATATTGGCAGGGCAACTGAAATGCCAAAGTCAGTGCAGGCAACCCTATCCCCTCGACACGAGCATGGATCACGTTGCTTTGGCTATTGAGGCTAACCCAATAGTCGATAACCCCTATTCCTAGGTGCAAATAGCAGATGTTGGCTTCTTTGGTCGAGAGGGCTACACTAATGCAGGTATCGCCTCATGCACGACTATGTAGAGCGGACGCCCCATAATGGCTAGCCATTATGGGGCGTCTCGCGATGCCCGAGAGATTCAAACCCACGTAACCTTCCTGATCCGTAGTCAGATGCTCCATTCAGTTGAGCTACGAACGTGCCACTGCCTTGGTGGGTCGTGGGGTAGTAGTGGCTCGGTGATTCAAAACTCGCAACCTTCTCCGATCGCGTAGTCAGATGCTCTATTCAGTTGGAGCTACGGAGCCTCTGATGCACCCTCTTAGAGGAGTTTGCGAGTGCAAAGTGCATTTATTTCCCTTTCTAGCAAATATTCCTCTCTGCATCTACCTAGACACCCAATAAATGTGACCTCGGCGAACGGGGATGAGTAGAGAGCCCGCTCGCCCTCGTCGGTTTGGCTCTCAGTGGAGCTGTATACGTCGATATAGCCAAGTCGTCTTAGCTAGGTCGATATCCCGCCCTCGGGAACATACTGAAGCGAAGGTGTGTACGTGTGTATACAACAGTGTACACGTCTATGACTACATCTGTGTACACACGTGTACACAACCACCCTCAATTAGGGCACAAGGGGGAGTGTAGAGCCCTCCCAAGGAATAAGGTGAGAGCATATTGCCTCCTCAAAGAACAAGGAGGACGTCTGGGCGCAGAGGAGCTACGAGTCTGCGCTTATAATCTCCTACGACCAGAGCGAGTGGTGATCCAAGAAGCCGAGGAGAAGTGGTGGTATGTGCCCCTCCTTCACAGCCTGCTGTGAGGTGTCTCTTGGGATGTTCAGGATAGGTCTTTTATTTACTCAGTTAAGAGCCCCAGGATCTGTAAGAGCGCACCAATCACCACTCAGAGTGACGAGGACGCTCTTACCGAGTCCGCTCTTGCCTCTCGCATGTCGTCAGCCGCCCCGGAATGCCCGTGATACAGAGCGAGTTAGCACGGCGGATGCTAGAGTGCTTGGGGTGGGATAGGCTGGGGCCAGAGGACGGCGGTATGCAAAGGCAAAAAGGCCTCTGGGGGTAGATGGGCAGGGCCTCGTAGGGATAGGGTAGGTGGGAGAGGGCGAGGAGGAAGAGGTAAAGGAGAGTGTAAGGAGGGACTGAATGCTGTAAATAGTGGGTCTGGGGAAGGCTAGAATAAGGGAGGGTAGGGTGGCTCAAGATAGAGGCTGATGGATGGGGATAACTCGACAGAGGGAATAATGAAAATAGTGGGCGAAGGGTAGGTGAAAAGGGAAGGGTATGGATGATCCTTCTGTAAAACTTCGTCGAAGGCCGTAAGTGGGATTTTTACCCTTCCCGGAGGGGTGGGTATCTAGTTGGTATATAAGTCACTAACTTCCTTAAATATTTTATTAAGTGAGGGTCGGTAGAAAGGGTATGGGAAGGCTTTTTACCTAATTTTGCCGCCGAAGATTGCAGAGATGTATTCATGGTACAGATGCACTTTATTTAGGATAAGCAACGAGTCAGCACTGATATGTCGCTCGGCGGGTATCGTCAGTCATGGCACGTTTTGTCGTCTAGGTAGGTGTTGGGGAGCTATCCCCTCTTCCGTTGCCTGCTGCCCAGTGTGTTTAATTACTATATATGAAGAAAGCATTATTACTCTCATGAGCCTCTTCCTCGTCGTGGTGACCGCCTCGGCGCAGGGCAAGAGTGTAAGCGGTGTCGGGTCGATGCTGCTCGATCATGCGCTCACGGGTGCTACGGTCTCTGTCAAGGGAGTGACAGGTGAGGGTGCACTGACCGACATGGACGGGAAGTTCACCATCAAGAATGTTAAGGCGGGAGCCATCCTAGTGGTCTCCTATATCGGCTATACAACCAAGGAGGTAGCTGTCGCAGATCGAACAGAGCTCAGGATCGAGCTCGCTAGTGCTGACAAGCAGCTCGAGACCGTGGTCGTGACTCGCCCTCGATCGCGTGCGTTCGCAGAAGGCGCTCAGCTATAATGTGCAGGAGGTCAAGAATGACGCTCTGACGACAGTCAAGGATGCCAACTTCATGAACAGCCTCACTGGTAAGGTCGCTGGGGTGAACATCCAGCGTAGTGCCTCCGGCGTAGGTGGTGCTACCCGTGTCGTCATGCGTGGTAACAAGTCTATCTCGGGGGATAACAACGTTCTCTATGTGATCGATGGTGTGCCCGTAGGTAACAGCGCCGACCGTGGTGGTGACGGCTCTGGCTTCGGCTCCGGTCGTGCCTCTGTGAAGTGGATTCCAGCATCAACCCTGATGGATATCGAATCCATTAGTGTCCTCACTGCTAGCCTTCTGGCAGCTGCTGCCTCTATGGTGCTTCGGCCGCTAACGGGGTTATCCTCATCAATACTAAGAAGGGTGCTGCTGAGTAAGCTCCGTGAACTCCTCCAGTGCTGTCGAGACAGCTCAGCCCTCATGCCGCTCAGTTCCAGAATACTTGTGGTAATGCAGCTGGGCAGTACACCTCCTGGGGTGACTAAGCTCGCTACTCCCTCGGACTCACAAGGTACGTGACTTCTACAATCGTGGGGTGACGTTCAACAACTCCTTCAACTCTCTCTGTAGGGACGTGACAAGAACCAGACTACTTCTCCGCCTCCATGATCAACGCTATGTGGATCGTCCCCAACAACAAGCACCACCGCCACAATGCTTCGGTACGCAACACGAGCAAGTTCCTCGACGACAAGCTCACACTGGATGTCCTCGGCTAGCCAGTATCCGATGACTATGCCAACAACACGATCTCCTATGGTGCTTTACTTCAACCCCATCGTAGGTGCTTACCTTCTATCCACGTGGTCAGAACTTCGATCGAGAAGCACTGAGCGCTATGATGCACAGGCAGGGCTTCCACGTCCAGCAGTGGTCACCTGGGAGCATGGCATGGACGTCAGAACCCTACTGGGTCGCTTACCGCAACCTCCACCCCGGAGACCAACGACCGCTATATGCTCTTCGGTTCGCTGAAGCATGAGCTGAACAGAAAGAAGACCAACTTCACTGGTCGTGTCCGTCTCGACAATACCTACACCGAGCGTGAGACGAAGCTCTACGCCTCTACCTCAAGCGTCTTCTCTAAGCCTCTCGGGTACTACTCGGCTGATAACAACTACTTCAAGCAGAAGTATGTGGACTTCATGGCCAACTACAATAGCGCCCTCTCCGAGGACTTCAACCTCACGGCTACCCTCGGTACATCCTGTGAGGAGTATGACAACAAGGGGTGGTGGTGGTCACCTCCCCGATCCCCAACAAGTTCATCTGTCAGCCAATCTCTCTACAGAGCGGTGGCTCACAGTCCTCTCGTAAGAGCAACTTCGCTGTCTTCGGCTCTGCAGAACTCGCTTGCGCAATGCCGTCTACCTCACTCTGACGGGGGCGTACGGACAAGCTCGCAGCTTGTCGGTAGCGTCGATCCCTGGATCTTCTACCCCTCTGTGGGTCTATCTGCTGTCGTTACGGACCTGCTCCCCAATGACGTGCGTGCAAAGCTCCGTCCAGCCCTTTCCTTCCTGAAGGTACGTACCTCGTACACGGAGGTGGGTTCACCCATCCCCTCTGCATGTGTCTTACCTCCTGGTACGATCACGCACAGCATGCGCAGCATGGCAAGGTCGAGCCTTCGACTACTATCCCTGCCTGACCTCAGGCTGAGCGCACTCGCTCCTTCGAGCTCGGTATCGACTCGTTGGTTTGACGGTGCCTGACCTTCGGCGCCACGAGATCCATCAGTCCAACACGCTTAATCTCAGCTCCTCGAGACCGACCTTGACCCAGGTACGGGCTACATGAAGCTCTATGCCGCTGGTAATGCGTAACCGGTGTCGAGATGACGCTAGGGCCTCAACGATAGTCTCACCTCGTAGACTACAGCACGAGCGTAACGGCTACAGCTAACCGCATAAGATCATCAAGCTAGCCTCTGGGGTGAAGAACCCCATCACGGGCGAGGTCTTTGACCTGACGGATATCGCCAAGGGTCGCTTCCGTCTACGTGAGGGTGGCGAGCTCGGTGATGTCTATGCTAGTGAGCGTATCAAGCGTGATGCTAACGGGTACGTTGAGTATTACCCTGGTCAGTCCTCGTCACTGAGCCCACTGAGCCCTATATAGCTCGGCTCTGTGAATGCTAAGTGGAACCTCGGCTGGAAGCACTGGTGTCCTTCAAGGGCTTGATCTGAACGTCCTCTTCACTGCTCGTCTCGGCGGTATCGTGATCTCCAAGACGCAGGCTGCCCTCGACAAGTTCGGTGTCTCACAGGCATCTGCCGACGCCCGTGATGCCGGTGGTATCAACATCGGTAGGGGTCTGACGATCGCTCCCCAGCAGTACTATGATGCTGTCTACAACCTCGACTCCTACTACGTCTACTCGGCGACGAACGTTCGCCTCCAGGAGCTGAGCCTCAGCTATAGCCTCCCCAAGAGTATCCTGGGTAAGACCTTCAAGAACGTCGGTGTCTCTCTCTGCCACCAACCTCTGACGATCCCAACAAGGCTCCCTACGACCCCGAGCTCACTGGCTCTACGGGTACCTTCGGGCAGGGATACGACTACTTCATGCTCCCCAGCCAGCGTACCATCGGTGCTGGCATCAAGCTGGGTATCTAGTCCCCTCCCTCATTTTATCTAGTACGTATATATCGTATGACATTCAAGAAACTAGTCGTCCTCCCTGCTCTCGCACTAGGTGTACTCCTCAGCTCGTGCAATCAGGAAGAGATCAATACAAGCCGTATCGGCATCACCGACGAGGAGCTGAACCAGGGTGGACTGAGCTATGGTCTGGCTATGATAATCCTCCAGCGTACCGTCATGCCCATTGACCCTGCGGGCGATACCGGCCCAGGCAACAGCATGCAGGTGCTCGAGCTTATCTCCACGGGTAACTACATCGGCTACTACGGGAATAACAACAACTGGAACTTCAATACCGAGGGTACATGAACCTTCACCAACGGCCGTATGGGTCTGCTCTATGGTCTGCTCTATGGTGACGTGGCCAAGTCTTGGCTTCCTATCCACACCCAGGCTACGTGCTCAGGACAACTCCACAGCGTGATCAAGCGATGGCTAATGTCGTCAGATCGTCGGTTGGCTACGTGCCACCGATGCCTTCACCCCTATCGTCTACACCAAGGCTGGGACAGGGGACATCACCCCTATCCCCGACGGCCAAAAGGAAGTCTACAAGGGCATGCTCGCCGAGCTAGAGAAGTGCGCAAAGGTTCTACTCGAGGCTCGTGAGCCAGTCCTAGCCCGCTACGATCTCGTCTATAACGGAGATGCTACTAAGTGGGTTAAGCTAGCTAACTCGCTCATGCTTCGTATGGCCGTGCGTGTTCACTTCAAGGACGAAGCCCTTGCTAAGGAGTACATCGCCAAGGCTCTAGATGAAGCTAATGGTGGGGTTATCGAGACAACTGATGATGAGGCTAAGATCGGAGACTCTGAGAAGCAGCCTCTTGGTCATCCAGCCTTGATCTCGATCGATCAGTACAACGAGACTCGTATGGGTGCTACTATCTGGTCATATCTCCAGGGCTATAGTGACCCACGTCTACCCAAGTACTTCACTCAAGGGACGCATCGTGGCATGCAGGGCTATTACTTCCTCGCTCCGACCAACAACGAGTCGAAGAAGGAAGAGCTCACTACGCCCCAGTATGCATCGAAGCCTAACTTCGTGAATGCTACTCCGCTCTACTGGTTCCGTGCCTCTGAGACCTACTTCCTCCTCTCCGAGGCCGCTCTCTATGGCCTCGTCTCTACTGGGTCTGCTAAGGACTACTATGAGCAGGGGGTACGTCAGTCCTTCTCTGAGAACGGTGCTGGTGATGCTACGGCTTATCTAGCACAGACGGGGACTACGCCTGCCGCTACTACGGTGGCGAACAACCCCTATATCGGTCGATACAGCGACAACATCTCCTCGGGGAATGTATCTCCTAGCTGGACTGATGTCGATGCTAACCGTAACGCTACCGAGGTGCAGCTCCAGAAGATCATCACGCAGAAGTACCTCGCACTCTACCCCAACGCCTACGAGGCTTGGACGGAGTACCGTCGTACGGGCTATCCCTTCATCATGAAGCCTGCGGACACGGGCGCACCTTCGCGTATCGGTGGTGACGCCAGCATGCGTGCACCTGAGCGATTCTCCTTCCCTGCCTCTGCCTATGCAAGCAATCCCAACCTGAAGGTTATCCCTAGCCTCCTCGGTGGTGAAGACCTCGGGAAGACCCCACTCTGGTGGGTACGTGACAATCGTCCTAAACAGTAATCCCTCTTAACAACGAACATCTATGAAGATGCTAAAATATGCGTTGGTTGCCCCTAACGGCTCTCTACTCGTCGCTTGTGGAAAAGTGGACGGATGAGGAGAAACTCACCTTCGACAACCAGCAAGGGCTCAAGCGTGCCATCCCTATAATCGAGATGACGAGCCCCATCAGCTCTCTCCTGAGCAGAAGGGAATACTATGCTAGCTTTCTCCGTGCCTGGAAGCAGACGCCTCACGTGCGTGGCTTCGGCTGGTCTCGGTGGCTGACAGCTAAGGTGCACTGACCCACAGAAGTACCTCCGTATGCTCCCCGATAGCGTAGATATCGTCTCCTCTGGGTATGCATGGTGACCCTCACCGAGGGCTCAGAAGACTGACCTCAAAGTTCTTCCGTGAAGTCAAGGGCGGCAGTGCTCCTCTGCTGGATCGTCTCCAATCTCGGCGACCAGCTCACCCCCAAGGGTAAGAGTGCTGTGGACTACTGGGTGACAGAGAAGGTGGTGGCGACTTCGAGGGAGTCAAGGCCTACGCCAACGCAATCTGTGACACCATCGATAAGTACGACCTCGATGGCTTCGACATCGACTATGAGCCCTACTATGGAGGAGCTGGTAACCTAGCCGCTGCTATCCAGCCCTACGAGTATGAAGGCGACACCCTACTACTGGTATGAAAAGAAGCACCCGAGGGTGGCTATGTAGGCGCCGAAGCCGATATCATCGATGCCGCAGAGGACAAGAACATCGGGATGTATACCTTCGTCAAGACGCTCTATGATCGTCTCAATCCTAAGGGTAAGATCATCCTCTTCGACGGGGAGCCCTATAAGCTCTCTGCAGAGGCCTCTAAGATGATCGCTTTCTATGTCTATCAGGCCTATCATGAGTCGAATACAGCAGCTGCACAGAGTAAGATGCGTCAGGGCTCACACCTAGACAACTGGCAGGCTAAGACCTTCCTCACGCTCGAGTTCCAGATGTTCTCCAAGACAGGTGGATTCCCTAGCTATACGAGTAGTATCCCCGAGATCCAGAAGCTAGACGCAGGTCGTCGATGCATGGACTATGCTCGTACGATCATGCCCAATGGCAAGCGTATCGCTGGTATCGGCACTATCACATGGAGCTCGATACCGAGGGAGGGAACTATCGCTTCCTCCGTCAGGCGCTCAATGCTGGTAACCGAGTCAGCGAGACTCAGAAGGAAGCCTTCCAATAATCCTCTAACAGCTACGACAACATAAATGAAAAGACTAGCATATACGCTACTAGCAGTCGGTCTGCTGGCTAGCTGTCAGAATGAGCTCTACGAAGATTCTGCTAAGACCCACAAGGTAGAGCAGGGCGTCTATATCCAGGGGCAGGAGCAGACACAGATCTTCCTCCTAGACGGAGCCTCTGAGAATGCTCAGGGTCCTCGTGTCACCCTCGTCAGACCCGCTACCTCTGCGGTCACTGTCGGCTTCACTGTCGGCTCACAGGCTCAGCTGGATGCCTACAATGCCAAGAACGGTACGAGCTATACGCCCTTCCTCGATGTATGAGATCAGCTCCTCGGTGACAATCCCTGCTGGACAGATCGCGGCTCCCGTACCTGTCAAGCTCAAGAACGTGACCTTTGCTGCTGGGCAGATCTTTGCCCTTCCCCTCAAACTCAATGGTGAGGGGACACATGCTATCGGTGGGCAGAGTGAGGCTATGATCATCGTCGATCAGGCTACCGAGACCAAGGTGATGCGTATCAACACGGGTAACGAGATCGCTACCTACTTCACTGAGAACATCTCCGTACCTCAGTGGACGATGGAGGTAATGGTCAATCGTAGTAACATCAACGGCGCTCTTGCTGGTACGAAGTTCGTCGGATCTGGTGAGGACAAGAGTGAGATCTATCCTGTCGTAGGTAAGGAGGGCTCGTTCCTCCGTACGGGCGGTACCGACCTTACCCTCTCTAAGGATGTGATGCCTCTGGAGGATAACAAGTGGTACATGTTCTCCTTCGTCTACGATGGTGCGAATGTCTCTGTTTACTCCAATGGACACCTCGTTCTCCAGCAGGCTGTCCGTGATGGAGATTATAAGCTCGGTGGCTTCTGGCTCAGCACCACTCGTGGTATGATACGTGAGCTCCGCTTCTACAAGGTCGCTCGTACTCCTCAGCAGATCGCTGCGAACGTATGGAAGATGGTCTGATCCTAAGGACACCAATCTCGTCGCCTACTACCCCATGAATGGTAAGAAGTACGACCATGCTACGGGTACGATCAGTGACGATGAGACACAGATCTGGGACTGGTCGGCCAATGGGCATCACTTCACGAACCTCCAGGGGGCAACCTTTGTGAAGGATGGTGATAAGCTCTTCCGCTTCCCACTGGCTAAGTAGCCTCTCCTAATAGGTGTAATACCTCCTAATGAGGGCGGTGGTGCTAGGCTTGACCTAGTGCCACCGCTCTTTGCTCTGTCTGGATCCCCCCCCAGGGCCGACGTATGATCTCGCCCGCACACTCCTGCCTTTGGATCTTCGGGGGTATTATTTCATATCCTAGGGAGCCTTAGCCCACCACTAAAGATCCTGGGTATTATCCCCAAGGAATAGACATACAAGCGAGCCCTACAGAGGAGATACTTAGAGCGAGGTAGTGTACACACGTGTATACTGTTGTGTACACGTGGGTATACAGTTGTGTACACACGTGTATACTCATCCCTCCTCGGTAGGAGGTCTTTGCATGGCATATCTGACTAGGACATGGATACTTCTATCTTCGGTGTATACTCCCTCACGACCTTGCCCTCGCACTATAGTGATTTCATGCGTCAGCCCTAGGGTACCCCTGCGCTCGGGACAGGGCTTCCATCCTTTCCCTCGCTACCCTAGTGAACTATCTAGGGCAAATGTGTTATTCCTTTGTCTAGGGTAGGCCTAGACACTACTATTATTATGGGAAGTATCTTAGTAATTGTATTGGCGCTGGTTGTACTCGGGGCAGTGGCTGCTCTGGTAGCCTCGATGCAGTCCTTCCTCAAGGCTCGCCGTGTAGCACGTGGCGAGGTCATAGAGGAGGAAGAGGAGTTTGTCCCCAGCGAAGGTGGCTGCTGTGGCAATCACCCTAACCTCGTGAGCACGATAGCCTGCTGGCTGCTGTGAGCCCAGAGATCGTCTACTACGACGATGAGGGAGCTCGATCGCTACCGTGGGGTCACTGCCGAAGGCTATACCGATAGGCAGGTCGAGGAGTTCCGTGAGATCCTGCTCTCACTGAGACGACGATGATGTGCCTGGGTGGGTGCGTAGTCTACAGCTACGAGGGATTGAGTTCCCAGAGACCCTTCGCCCTGAGCTCTATCTCGATCGTCGTAGAGCAGCGTGACTACCACGCTATCGTCGGGCGTCATGCCCTTGAGGGCACGACCCCTAGAGAAAGCCTAGTCAGAGGTAGGGATGGAGAGCATCTTCTCTTATCAGTTCTTTCAGAATGCCCTCATCGCCTCCCTGCTCACCGCAGTGGTCTGCGTGTGGTGGGAGCCCTATATTGTGGTGAGGCGATCGTCTTCATCAGTGGCGGTATCACACATGCCTCCTTTGGGGGTATTGGCCTGAGGCTTATATCTAGGCATCAACCCGATCCTCTCGGCAGCAGGTGCAGCGGTGCTTGCTGCCTTTTCTATTGGACGTATGAGCCGTAGTGAGGGATCAGAGAGGACTCTGCCATCGCTGGGGTTTGGGCTCTCGGGATGGCTCTGGGGGTACTCTTCATGACCTTGACTCCTGGCTATACGACGAGCCTGCCGTCCTACCTCTTTGGCAATATCCTCTTGGTCACCTCGGCGGATCTTGTCTCGCTGGCGGTGCTTGCCCTCCTGCTGGTAGTGCTCTTCACCGTGGGCTATCGTACGATCCTCTACCTATCCTTCGATAGGGACTTGCCGAGATACGTGGTGTGGCGGTGCGTCGCTGGGAGCAAGCGCTCCTCGTGGTCGTCGCCATCAGTATGGTGCTGACCATCCGTACGGTGGGGATCATGCTCCTGCTCTCCCTGCTGACGCTTCCTCAGACGATCGTAGGCTTCTTCACCTCGGACTTTAGGCGCATTATTCTAGGCTCTATCCTGATCTCCCTCCTGGCCAATATCGGGGGGCTACTCCTTAGCTACTACGTGGTCTCTGTCCCCTCGGGGGTACCGATCATCTTACTCCCTTCCTACTACTAGCCTTAGCACAATGCGTACGTGCCCCTACTGCGGCGGGGTGGGCGAGGCTAGGCACCCTGCTTGCATTCCTCCCCTTGCTTGCACTCCTCGTGGGGTGCTCACGACGATGACTACGCCTACGACACGTCTCTACCATAGCCTGACTGCACGCTACAACACCCTCTACAACGGTGAGACTGCTTACACCGCCTCCCTAGAGTCCTTCGTCGAAGCTCTGCAGGAGGATTACCTCTCCCCCCACCCTCGATCCCCTTTACCCCGCTCGTACGTTCGGCACGTCCTGCGGGCAACTTCGCACGCAGTATCTCCAAGGCTGAGAAGGCCATCCGGGAGCATAGCCTACAGCGCAAGCCTGCCAAGCGACCCGGCTGGCGACGAGACCCTCAAGGCCGTAGCCGAGCAAGCCAAGACCGAGTACAATCCCGCTCTCCCCTCCGCTTGGCTCCTATGGGGCAAGAGCCTCTTCTACGAGGGGCGTATAGACGAAGCCCAGGCCACCTTTGCCGAGATGGCACAGCGCTATGCCACCGAGCGAGACCAAGCCCTGCTGTGGCAGGCACGATGCTACCTACAGCAGGATCGTCTCGGCGAGTCGCTCCTCCTCATCCAGCGGGTAGATAGCACTCCGCAGGCCACAGCACGCTATCCCCTGCTCTACCATACGACACGAGCCGAGTACTACCTGCTGTCGGGGGCTCGGGCTCGGGCACTACCCTCATCTCGTGGAGGTCATCCCTCGGGAGCGCAATACCTATCTGCGTGCTCGCCTGGAGTATCTCCTCGGGCAGGCCTACGAAGCTCTAGGGCAAAGGGAGGCGGCGGTCAAGGCTTACCAGCAAGCCTCTCGGCGAAGTCCTCGCCCCGCCCTCGAGTTCGCCGCTCGTCTACGTATGACTCTACTGCGAGGATCGAGGGCGAAGCCCTCTCGGCTCTCCTTGGTCTACTCACCAGAGAGCCTACCATCCCTACCGAGATCGGATCATCTCGCCCTTGGGAAGTCTCTCCAGCGACGTGACACGCTCGGGGCACTGGGCTACCTCGGTATGGCGATCGACTCAGCTACGCTTAGGGGGAGCTGTCGCCTCTGAGGCGGGGGCTCTCTTGGGGGAACTCCAGCTGGCTCGCCGACACTACCCTGAGGCTTGGCAAGCGCTTGGCAAGAGTCTGCCCTAGCCTCAGGGCTGACCACCCAAGGCGTCAGCACCTAGAGCCCCTCCTCCCTGCACTGGAGCGACTAGCGCCCCTTGCCCTCCAGCTCCAGCGAAGCGATAGCCTAAGCCAGCGTAAGGGCGAAGGCAGCGGGAGTCATGCAGACGAAGCCGAGACCCCTGAAGCTCCTCCTCGCTATGGCCGAGCTCCTCTCGGGGGAGCTCGGTAGGCTGGATGATGCAGGTGTGCTCTATGCTCGACTCGTACGGGACTATCCCCACTCAGCACAAGACCTAGAGGCTCGCTATCTCTATCTCCTCCTATCCCTGAGACGGGGGCGAGGGGCGGAGGCTGATAGCCTCCGTGAGACGATCCTGAGTCGCTACCCTACGTCCCCTCATGCTCGTCTGCTGGGGGCGGGTACGGACTATCGGGTACGTCTAGTGCAGCAGGACTCTCTCGGGGCGAAGTGGTACCACGAAGCCTATACTGCCTACCGAGCAGGGCGACCCGAGGAAGCGGAGCGATACCTACGGCAGATAGGGAGACCCTCCCTCCCATCGCCCTAAAGCCACGGGCGCTACTGCTCGAGGCGCTGACCCGAGCACAGCTGGGCGACCACACGGCCTGCCAAGCAAAGCTCACCCAGCTCGCCCGCACCTATCCGAGGGCGAAGCCACAGAGCTCGCCACCCGCATGCTCCTACAGCTGCAGGCGGGGGCGAAGGATCACGAGCTACGCTCGCTGTGGGTGCTGGAGCCGAGCTCTGCACCACAGGATACGACAGCGGTGAATGGCACCGATAGCCTCTTCACCGCACCGCAGGCGGGAGAGCTCCCCGAGGTGCTGGTGCTCTATCCCTCCGATGTGGTCGCTCCACACGAAGCCTTCTTTGCCCTCACGGCCTTCCTCTACCAGCACTTCACACAGAGTACCCTTGAGCTCACCCCGTGGGCAAATCTCCCGCTGAGGGGGCTTCGGGTGCGTGGCTTCCAAAGCCTTGGCGAGGTCGAGCATTTCCTCCGCTTAGCACGCTCTGCAGAGGGGCTCCGTGCGGTACTCGGAGAGGGGAGCGAACTGCTACTCGTCACCGAGCCCAATCTCCTTTCCGTCTCACCGCCTCTGTCCTTGGGGATTACAGAGCCTTTTGCCCGAGCCTACGAGCAGGCACTGCTTCGGACACCACGATAGCCCGCCACCCGCCCAGCACCTGCTGTGGATGGGCGGGGGATAGCAGGTCGATAGGTAGTGGATAGTCGGTGGATAGCTGGAAGATAGTCGGTGGAGAATAGGGGGCATAAGTACCCCAATATCCACACTTACGCAGGCGGTCTATGCTCCGCTCGGCAGGAGCTCTCTTGACTACATATAATGATAGATCATTGCTGCTCCTATAAAGAACGTCCTCGTCACCCTAGTAGGTGACGAGGACGTTCTTCATAGGAAACGCAGTCTGCCTCGCTATGTTCGTTTTTGCCCTCTCGGAATGCCCTGATACAGAGCCCTGTTAGTAGGGGGAGAGGATAGAGGGTGGGACCTTCTTTGTCTTGCGGGATATGTGGGGGCCGGAGTATGTGTCGGGGGCGGTACCCAAGAGCTAGGTATGGAGGGGAGTAGGGTAGCGTGGAGGGGAGAGGTGGGACTCGTCCTGCGGTGAAGCCTAGAGGTAGAGGTGAGCCGTGAGGACTGGGAGAGCAGGTCGGAGGTGATACTGGTATAGTGCTCCTCCAGATCTCGGAGGGAGCGGATGATGTAGGTACGTGTGTTCGTGAGGTTGTCCCCCGTTGAGCTCGAGCTCGACCCTCTTGACATTGTATACTTCAGTCCCGCACCGACGAGAGGTAGTCCTTCTGCTCGGATGCCGACTGGTCGCTGTGGGTATAGCTAGCCTGGAGCTTGAGGAATAGGCGAGAGGGGATGAGGCGCAGATCGAGTTGTGCCTGCTGACTTAGTTCGCTGTATACCGAGGTGTAGCTGGCGGAGGTAGAGCGATTGTGCCTCCAGCTCGCCTGATACTGCAGGCGATAGCCCGTGATGAGGTCTAGGGCAAGTGTCCCCTAAGGTTATAGTCTGCCGTGCGGTACGAGGTGAGGGTCGCCTGACGTGGGACCTCCTCTCGGTATGTGCGCTGGTGGCAGCGAGCTCGAGCTGCATGGTATGCCAGTCGATATCCTTACGCCCGTATGCGGAGAGCGTATAGAGGGTGCTGTGGTGGGAGCTGGTGGACGGCCTCGATGACGGAGCGAGCTTGTGTGTCGAGTGTGGTACCATAGGCTATATCGCTCCACGAACGTCTCCAGCCACCCTCTACGTGGGCAAAGAAGCCGGAGAAGAGATCCTTGTAGGAGACCTTGAGGTGGGCATTGGCATCGTAGCTATCGTTGAGGGTAGCTCGGTAGCGTGATAGACTACGATAGTTCGGCATGAGACTCGCCGTGAGGAGCCTTGCCCAAGGGGTTTTCCCTGAGCCAAGTAGCCAGCACTGGCATCGAAGGTGAAGTAATCACTCGCTCTCCACTGCAGGGTGAAGGAGGGCAGTAGGTACAGGCGAAGACGCCTCGCATCGGTCTGCTCTGCAGGGATAGAGGCATTGTCGAGGGAGGTGTAGGTCAGGGCGAGGGGAAGGCTGAGCGTAGACTGGAGCGACCCATGTACATACCGAGCCACGGGGCCTATATCTGCACTCGTACGTACGTGTACTCATACTCCCCCGAGGGGCGGTAGGTGCATCGGGGTGAGTGAGGTGGGAGGACAGAGCTGTATAGGCAGCATTGAGATGTGCTGATGCGCTCAGTGTCCATCGGTGAGAGCGTAGGTCACGTAGTAGCTGGAGGCTATTGGTCGTGGAGACCGAGGTGAGGTCTATACGCTGGCGGGCAGTCCGACTGCCACCGATAGCCAGTATCTGTGGGGTGGAGGAGAGGCTATTGGTAGAGACCCATTCGATACCGCCACCGGTAGGGGTGCGGTGCACGAGGCGGGTGCGGTTGGAGAGTCCTAGGGAGCGATAGGTGTAGGGCTTGTGCGATGGTGCTCGCGCTTGGCTGGGAGGAGCTACTCATGCTCTGGGGAGTAGATAGTCCCCATCCCTCCTCCCATCGGCCGAAGAGGAGAGGGTATTGTAGGGGAAGTGACGCTGTCTATTCGTCTCGTAGACGAGCTGTAGGTTCGCAGTGTTCGTATAGGTACGATCGGCGACGTCCTCGACGAGTAGTATGCGAGAGGCATCGGGGAGTATGTAGGTGGTCTGGGAGGAGGAATGACCGTGGGAGAAAGAGGTGGCCGTAGTGGAGGTTGTAGGTGATGGTGGTGCTATCGAGAGCTTGTTTAGGTTGTTGAGGTTTTACCCCGTGGCGGTAGCCGAAGAGGCTCTTGCCTACGGGGATGTCCCATGCTTGATGATGTGGACTAGTGAGGGGTGTGTTCCCCGAGGAGGAGATACCATAGTGGGCGGTGGTGGGATCGCTCTCCTGCCCGAGGTTGTTACCGCTGTAGCGGATGAGATGCTGTCGAGCCTTGGTGAAGTAGGTCGCCTGGAGGGAGGCATCCCAGAGCGGTGTCTGGGCATAGGCTCCTGCACCCTGGGCGGGGCTGTTCGGCTCCATACGCCCCTGGCGGTGTTCTTGAGCTTGAGGTTGATGGCTGCCCGCTCGGGTGGTGCTTGATCTTGGAGCGCACGCACGTGCTCAGTGCCTCTCTAGTACCTGCACGGTGGCTACATCCTCCCGCCTTGATGCCCCGGTGGCTAGGTTGTAGCGACCCCTGCAGCATGTCGAGGTTCTCGATGTAGAAGTGATTGATGGGTGTCCCTGGTGCTGATCACATTGTTCTCCTCGATGGTGATGCCAGGGAGCTGGCGTAGGATATCGCCTATGGTGCGGTCATGGCCTCGGGTGTAGGCCGAGACGAGATAGTTAATCGTGTCTCGGCCTCCCCATAGCTTCCGTGACTTGACCACCAGCTCACGCAGTAGGATGCTCTCCTCCTCTACGCTTAGGTCGAGGGTCTGTGAGACGCCTTTGATGCGCGTGAGTTTCCTCTTGATGTTGAAGCCCGTCACCCCTAATGAGCAGTTCACTAAGTGCAGTGGTTGCCTCTACCGAGTAGCGTCCCTGCCTATCGGTCATCGAGTGAGGCTAGGACACTGCTATCGGATGGATGCAGGAGGGCTACGATGCCCTCCTCCACAGGCTTGGTGCCACAGCGCACCTGCCCGGTCACACTGATCTTGGAGCCTTGTGCTCGAGCAGGTGTGAGGCTTAGTGACCAGAGGAATATGAGGAGTACGAACCTCACCATAGGGCATCAGAGATCTAGTGGCTGGTACTTCGCTGGCTTCATATTGATGGGTACCGTGCCGATCAGTACGCTCCCTGCCATGACGGTCATGCTCCCTATCTGCTCTGGCTTGATGTAGTACGTTGGGTTGGTGAGGTAGTTAGGGTTGCCGAAGGTGCTGTTGCGTAGCTTGACGAACTTGGCACGTGTGCACTTCACCGCTTCATTAGGTACGCTGTAGGCTATGGCTTCCTTGACGAAGTCCACCCTATTGCACTCGAAGTGGTGGATACCATCCTCCGAGACAGCCCGTAGGATGAGACCCGGTAGCCCACCTAGTCGCCATGGCCCGAAGCGGCTGGGTAGTCCCTCGGCGAACCAAGCCGTCCACGTCCTGCCGCCATACTGACCGATAGCCTTCTGAGCAGGGCAGGCCACAGATGGTGTCATGCTCGGCCTGCACCTTCCACTTCAGCTGGGGCATCGCCTCCGAGGTGAGGTACTGATAGGGAGGGATGGTCTCGAGGGAGGTCATCTTGCCCTGAGGGTAGTTCTGCCAGGTCACAGGGGCGTAGAGGAGTCGCTCGCTCATGTCGTTCTCTCCGCTGTGTCGCTTCCTGCCCATCGTGCACGCCATATCCTGAGCGACCTGTAGCGTGAGGCCGTAGCTCACCTTTAGCTCCTCGCCCTTGGCATTGGAGGTCTGGCAAGTGTAGTCATAGTCAGCGACGAGCATCGTATGGGCGATACTATCGTTCGTCTGTGCGTGGGAGAGGGTGATGCCTGCCGTAGAGAAGAGCAGGCATGTGATAGCTTTTGCTACTATAGAAGGCATACTCATGTACTTCATTGTCTTTCCGATTAAGATATGTATTGTTTGCTCGATCAAGCTATCCCTAGAGAGACCAGTAGATATACCGATCTCCCTGTCTTGCACAAAGTTATTTTTTTTTTTCAATTGTGCTGGTGAGTAGGAGAAATAGTAGTTCGTAGTGAGGCTTGCGCTCCATGCGTATGCTCCTCTTCTAGGCTCTTGGGGGGAGGGTGTACTGCGTGTCCGAGAGTGAAGCCTCGGCATGAGCTCCATTCCCAGCACATTAGCTGGGGGATGGACGTGCCTACGAGGGCGGTAGGGAGGAGATACTTAGAGCGGGAGAGTGTACACGCGTGTATACAGTAGTGTACACGTGGGTATACTAGTGTGTACACGCGTGTACACAACACCCCCCTAGGTAGGGCAGGGTATGTAGGGTATACCTAGGCCTCGGGTACGGGTCTTTATGCCTTGTAGGAGTGCTCCTTGAGTCCTTTATCCTCGGCTTCTGGTGGGGGTATCCCTCAGCCCTGAGCGTAGAGGGAGGTCGGGCAGAGGGAAGGAGATAAGCGGGATTTAGGGTAACTTTGTACGTCACCAATGGGGAGGGGAGGCGTGAGAAATGCCTCCCCACCTCTGTAAATCAATGAAATGTCTATTTGGTAAGCTATATGCAGCGCTTCGTACACCTCCACGTGCACTCTCAGTTCTCTCTCCTAGATGGACAGGCCTCGGTCAAGGGGCTCGTCGATAAGGCGATCCAGGATGGGATGAGTGGTATCGCCCTGACGGACCATGGTGCGATGTTTTGGCATCAGGGAGTTCTACGACTACGTCGAGAAGAAGAATGCCCCCTCGTCTCCGAGGCGCAAGGCACTGAAAGAGGAGATCCAGAGCCTGAGGCTCAGGAGACACGCAGTGCCGAGGAGGAGGCACGGCTCACGGAGCTACGTAGCCAGCTGGTGGAGGCAGAGGCCAAGCCCCTCTTCAAGCCAATCCTCGGCTGTGAGGGTCACTGCGCTCGCCGCTCACGCTTCAGCAGGAGGCCAACGTCCCCCAACCCTATCGCCCCACCCAGTCCATAGATAATAGTGGCTGGCACCTCGTCCTGCTGGCCAAGAACCTCACGGGCTACAAGAACCTCATCAAGATGGTCTCCCGTGCCTGGATAGAACGGCTACTACTATCGCCCTCGGCTATAGATAAGGAGCTGCTGGAGCAGTACCACGAGGGATCATCATCTCCCTCCGCCTGCCTCGGGGAGAGATCCCACAGCATATCATGTATGGCAATATAGATGAGGCAGAGCGGAGCATCGAGTGGTTCAAGGGGATGCTGGGGAGGACTCCCTCACCTCGAGCTCCAGCGCCACAAGACCGACAATCCCTAGGCAACCAAGAGACCTACGAGAAGCAACAGCAGGTCAATGCCATCCTCCCAGAGCTGGGGCGCAAGCACGGGGTGAAGGTCATCGCTACTAATGATGTCTCACTCTCAATGAGGAGGATGCCGAGGCGCATGACCGGTCGATGCAGCCTCAGTACGGGCAAGGATCTCAATGACCCTGCCCGTATGCGCTACAGCAAGCAGGATGGATGAAGACCACGGCGGAGATGAATGAGCTCTTCGCCGATGTCCCCGAGGCTCTGGCTACGACCGAGGAGATCTGCGCCAAGGTCGAGCACTACAGCATCGACCACGGCCCTCTGATGCCCGACTTCCCGATCCCCGAGGAGTTCGCCTCGGCCGATGATTACCTCCGCCACCTTACCTGAGGGTGCTCGGCAAAAGTACGGTGAGGAGGGGCTGACCGATGCCGTACGGGAGCGTATAGACTTCGAGCTCTCGACGATTGCGAATATGGGGTTCCCTGGCTACTTCCTCATCGTGCAGGACTTCATCGCCGCCGCTCGCTCTATGGGGGTCCTCGTAGGGTGGGGACGTGGCTCGGCGGCAGGCTCAGCAGTCGCCTACTGCCTCAATATCACGGATATTGACCCGATACGCTACGACCTGCTCTTCGAGCGCTTCCTCAACCCCGACCGTATCTCTATGCCCGATATAGACGTAGACTTCGACGACGATGGTCGTGCCGATGTGCTACGCTGGGTCACGGAGAAGTACGGCTACGAGCGTGTGGCGCATATCGTCACCTATGGTACGATGGCTGCCAAGAGTGCGATCAAGGATGTGGCACGTGTGCAGCGTCTGCCGCTATCGGAGAGCGACCGCCTCACCAAGCTCATCCCCGATAAGATCGCTGACGTCAAGACGATCACCATCAAGCCGGCCATCGACCATGTCGCCGAGCTGAAGCAGGCCTCTCTCAGCCCTGACCCGCTCCTGCATGACACGCTGAAGTACGCTCAGATGCTCGAGGGGAACATCCGTAGCACGGGTGTGCATGCCTGCGGGATCATCATCGGTAAGATGGATATCAGCGATGTCGTACCCCTGAGCACAGCAGAGGACAAGGCCACGGGTGAGAGCCTACTGGTGACCCAGTATGAGCTCAGCGATCGAGTCCACGAGGCTCGATCAAGATGGACTCCTCGGACTCAAGACCCTCTCGGTGATCAAGGAGGCTCTGGCCAATATCAAGAAGCGTTACGGGAGGAGATCGACATCGACAAGATCTCGCTGACCGGACATGAAGACCTGCAGAGCTCTATCAGGCGGGACGGACGGTGGGTACCTCCGGTTCGAGTCGGCGAGGGATGCAGAAAGTACCTCCGTGAGCTCAGCCCACGACCTATCGGATCGATCGCGATGAATGCCTTTCACTGTCCCGTAGAGTAATGGACTACATCCCCGACTTCATCGATCGTAGCACGGACGCAAGGAGATCACCTATGACCTGCCCTGCATGGAGCGTTACCTCAAGGATACCCATGGGATGCACGCGTCTATCAGGAGCAGGTGATGCTCCTCTCCCGTGAGACGCTGACTTCACCTGTGGACGAGTCGGACCGAGCTCAAAATGGGCGATGGGAAGAAGTCAAGGAGAAGATGTACTCAGGTCAAGTTCCTCGCTGGGGAGCTAGAGAGCGCATGGGAAGGACACGCTTGAGAAGATATGGGTGACTGGGCGAAGTTCGCTAGCTATGCCTCTCAACCAGAGCCATGCTACCTGCTACAGCTGGGTCGCCTACCAGACGGCTTACCCCAAGGCTAACCACCCTGCCGAGTACATGGCTGGAGCCCTGAGCCGTAACCTCCAGCAATATCACCGAGCTCGTCAGCTCATGGACGAGTGCCGAGCGATGAGCATCGCTGTCCCGTGCACTCTGATGTCAATGAGTCGGGCTACAAGTTCTCCGTCAATAGTGAGGGCAGTATCCGCTTTGGTCTGAATGCCATCAAGGGAGTTTCGAGCTCTGCCGTAGACCTGATCGTCAGCGATCGTGAGGAGCGTGGAGCGTATCAGTCGGTCTATGACTTCTTCGAGCGCATACCCTCCTCGGTCGCCAATAAGCGTACGCTGGAGAGCCTGGTCCTCTCGGGAGCCTTCGATAGCTTTGGCTTCCCACGTGAGCTCTATTCCGCACCGATGGATAGCGGGGAGGATACCTTCCTCGTAGCGCTGATCCGCTACGGGCAGATGGTGATGAGTGAGCAGGGACTCAAGCGAAGCCCTCGCTCTTCGGCGTGACGAGGAGGCTCTACAGATTCCACGGCCCTACGCCCCCTCGACCTGCCCAGAGGTGTCTCATGATCAGAGCGGCTCAACCGTGAGCGTGACCTCATCGGGATCTGCCTCTCGAGGCATCCCCTAGATCCCCATCGTGTCCTACTGGAGCACTGCTCATACCACAGCGGAGCTCGGTGACCCAGTGGCTACTAGGAGAGGGACGGCAGGATGTCCTTCGGTGGGCTGATTACCAGGTCTATCAAGGTACGACTACGCGGGGTGCATCCTGTGCCCGTATCACGGCAGGATGGTGTACTCGTCGGAGCGACGGATGTTGCCTTCTTCTCCGAGAGCTGCCAACTTCGCCCAAGTACCGCAGAGTCGGACTCTCCGTCCCTCCTGTCGGGGCGGTACAGAAGCGTCGCTATGGGGATGAGCTAGAGCTCAAGATCCATCGTGTAGATCTGCTCTCGACGGCAGCGTCAGAGCTGATCCGTAGCGTCAGCCTAGAGATAGATGTACGCACGATAGAGCCCGAGGTCATCACCGAACTGAGCCAACTGCTCGCTCCTACACTCACCGACCGAGACGGTGAGAACAATAAGGGCTATGCTATGTTATCTATACGTATCACCGATGGAACAGGGCGTAATGATGTACGGCTGAGCTATGACCGCAATCTCATCGCCCCGACGACAGCTCTCCTAGACTTCTGCCGTCACCACGGGATACAAATGAGTGTGAACGAGTAACAATATCAATATTAAGTAACAAAAAGGAATTATCATGGCACTAGAAATCAATAGCCAGAACTTCGAGACTCTCATCGCAGACAGCAAGCCCGTCGTCGTAGACTTCGGTGCTACATGGTGTACTTCTGCCAGATGGTAGCCCCTATCATCGAGGAGCTCGCCCACGAGTATGACGGCCGTGTCGTCATCGGCAAGTGCGACGTGGATCGGGACAGCGACCTACCTGGACGCTTCAACGTGCGTAACATCCCCACCATCCTCTTCATCAAGAATGGTGAGGTCGTCTCTAAGCTCGTCGGCGCTCAGAGCAAGGATGTCCTGAAGAAGGCTATCGAAGGTCTCCTCTGGAGTCCTAGTACTCAGGCTTAGGCGGAAGGCTACATCGCAAGCATGTCCTGCGGTGTAGCCTTCCTTGTCTCTCAGAGGGTGCTCCCTCTTGGGGGCTTAGCCGAGGGACTAGAGCTTAGGGCACGAGGGAGCATTGCGGACATTGTAGTACCTTTGCTCGTGCAATATGAGAGAGTTTATTATCACCGATACCAGAGCGATCGAGCGGGTCTTGGTGGGACTGATCACCCGCAATCGGTCCGAGGAGCAGGCTCAGGAGTACCTAGATGAGCTGGACTTCCTATCCCGTACGGCGGGGTTAGCCCCGTCGTGCGCTTTGTCCAGCGTCTGGAGCAGGCACACCCTGTGACCTTCGTCGGCAAGGGCAAGCTCGAGGAGATACGTCAGTATGTGGAGGAGCATGAGATCGGGCTCGTCATCTTCGACGACGAGCTGAGCCGAAGCAGCTACGCAACATCGAGGCTACCCTCAGGTCAAGATTCTCGACCGCACGAGCCTCATCCTCGACATCTTTTGCCTCCCCGAGCACAGACTGCCTACGCCAAGACTCAGGTCGAGCTAGCACAGTACCGCTATATGCTCCCCCGTCTGACCCGCCTATGGACGCACCTAGAGCGTCAGCGAGGTGGGGTAGGGATGCGTGGCCCAGGGGAAACCCAGCTAGAGACCGACAAGCGTCTCATACAGGATCGTATCGCCCACCTCAAGGGAGGAGCTCAAGGGCATCGACCGACAGATGGCCATGCAGCGCAAGAATAGAGGCAAGCTCGTACGTGTCGCCCTAGTCGGCTATACGAACGTCGGGAAGTCCACCCTGATGAACGTCCTGAGCAAGAGTGATGTCTTCGCCGAAAAACAAGCTCTTCGCCACGCTCGACACCACCGTACGCAAGGTCATTATCCATAACCTCCCCTTCCTGCTCTCCGACACCGTGGGCTTCATCCGCAAGCTCCCGACGGAGCTCATCGAGTCCTTCAAGAGCACCCCTAGACGAGGTGCGTGAGGCCGACCTGCTCCTACACGTGGTGGATCTAGCGCACCCCAACTTCGAGGAGCATATCGAGGTCGTCTCCTCGACCCTACGTGAGATCACCGCAGGGGATGAGTGTCCCGTGATCCTCGTCTTCAACAAGATCGATGCCTTCACCTACGAGGCCAAGGAGGCTGACGACCTCTCCGAGCGTAGCCGACGCAACCTCTCTCGTGAGGAGCTCGAGGCGAGCTGGATGGCACGACTAGGGCGAGGAGGGCTGCTGCTTCATCTCTGCTCGTACAGGCGCAGGTATCGAGGAGCTCAAGCAGCTCCTCTACGATCGTGTGCGGGAGATACACGTACAGCGCTTCCCCTATAATGATTTCCTATTCCAAGACTATACCCTAGAGACGAATGACGATGAATAGACCCCAAGGAGGGCTTTTTCTCTTCGCCCCGACGAGATGAGTAGTCCCACCTCCTCGCTCTTCGGGGCAGAGCAAGCCTCTAAGCAGGCTATCCTCCTTCTAAACCTTGGCTCCCCAGCCTCCCCTGCAGTAGCCGATGTGCATAGCTATCTGCTGCAGTTCCTCATGCGATCGGCGTATCATCAGGCTCCCCCTACTGCGTGCGCCACCCTCTCGTGCATCGTATCATCGTCCCGAGGCGAGCGCCGAAGTCGGCTGCTAACTACCGCACGATGCTGGATGAGGAGCGGCAGGCCTTCCCCTGATTACCCATACTGAGGCGATCGCCCGTGAGCTCAGTGAGCTCTGTCGGTGTCCCTGTCGCCTATGGGATGCGCTATGCTGAGCCCAGTACGGCGAGTGCTCTGTCGGCACTGGCTTCGCTGAGCTCTGTGGAGGAGGTACTCATCGCTCCACTCTATCCCCACTATGCCCGCAGTAGCTACGAGACCGCAGTGGCCTATGCGCTGGAGGAAAGCTCGTCGGCTGGGGCTCATCGCTGCGCTTCCGCCTACTCCCTCCCTTCTATCGAGATGAGAGCTATCGGCAGGTGCTCTCGGAGCAAGTCCGTCCCTATCTCTCGGGCCCTTTCGATCGCCTCATCGTATCGATGCATGGCATCCCCTCTCCCATATTCCTAAGGAGTGTCGGCAGCACAACGGGCACACCGACTACTGTGCTCATCGCAGAGCCTGGCATGAGCGACATGCCGAGGAGGACTGCTACCGCCTGCAGTGCGAGGAGACCCGTGCCCTGCTCCAGCAGGATCTGGGGCTAGAGGACGGGCAGGTAGAGCTCGTCTATCAGTCCCGCCTAGGACGGCATGAGTGGATGCGCCCCTATATGAGTGAGCGTATCCAGCGTCTAGCCCACGAGGGTGCCGAGCGTATCGTGGTGGTCTGCCCGGGCTTCGTCTGTGACTGTCTGGAGACTATTCAGGAGATCGATAGCTACTATCGTAGCGAGTATCTGCATAGTGGAGGCAAGAGCTTCACCTATGTGCCTTGTCTCAATAGCTCCCCAGCCTTCGTCCGTGTGCTCGGCTCGCTCATTGAGCGTACGATGGCTGACCCCTCCGCCCTCCTTAGCGAGGAGAACAAGCGTAAGTACAAGTACGAGCATTAGCCCCGCCTTCCACTGCGCTCCCCATACCTTCTATTAGGGTAATGAAAGCCCTGCCCCTCCCCTCACCCAGCTCTCTATTGTAGAGATCGGGTAGGGGAGGGGCAGGGCTGCCTGGTGGGGGGTGACTAGAGGTGAAGGTGAAGATCTGGACGTTATTGCGCATCTTGCAGGAGAGCTTCATGAGGGTGTGCCACCCACCAGACCTGCGCCATGAGATCGACGAGTGGGTATCTTGCGCTCGAAAGTGTGCCTCGGGCAGTGAGCCGAGGATGTCCTCCTCGAGTCTATGCCCCCGCAAAGCTCGCTCCATGTGCCGTAGGGTGTCGTGCTGTCGTGACCGCTTCAGAAGCTACTTAGGGCATCGAAGACTACGACACAGCGCCCAGCGAAGGCCGTGTGATAAGTCGTACTGCACGCTGGATCTCCTCCCTGCCTAGGGTAGGCAAATACGCCCTCTATGGCGATCAAGACGTGAGTGTCGGGTGTGATCTTGGCCTTGAGGGCTTCGATCCAAGCCTCCTCGAGGAGGTTGCCTTCGATGAAGGTCTCACGCTCGCCGAGCAGGGTACGACGGAGCTGTATGACATTGGGGAAGTCCATGTCGAAGTGAACCGCCCCGTAGGTGCGTTCAGCGATACGCTCGCCTCGGGTGTCGAGCCCACAGCCTGCGTTTACGGTCACGAAGGGTGTGCCCGAGACGTGGAGCTGTCGGGCATAGCGGATGAGTTCCTCGTCGAGGTAGCGAGCTCGCTGGAGGCATCCGTAGTAGCTCGGGGTCTTCTTCGGGGCGAACTTCTCCTTGTCGTAGGTTACACGCTCATAGAGCTCTGCTGCGTACCGTCCCTAGGATGGGCTTCTTGCTTTTTAGGTCAAGGGCACGCATCGCCAGAGGGATGATGAGGGTCTCCTGGACGGCGCCTAGCCCCTCGATGTCGATTCTGTTCCATACGTTGGTCGTCTGTCTATCTTGGTGATATATTCTGTACCACAAAGCTATACCATCTCTCTATGCACGACAATACCTACTAATGCTGATTTGCCCCTCGTCATCCTCCCCACCTCCCCGACGACTATGTTCCTAGTGTACCCTTGCCGAGGTAAAGGTCGTATGTGGAATGGATAGAAAGACTTATCTTTGTAGGCGAGATAAAGAAATGAAGCAGTGAGTACACCCCACGAGTATACCATCGAGCAAATCCTAGCGGCTGAGATCCACGCCCTCACAGAATATCCCCCATGAGAATGACTACGAGGGTGCAATAAGCCCTCATCCTAGAGCGCGTACATGAAGGGGTGGAAGGCTCATCACCTCGGGGATGGGCAAGGCGGGGCAGATCGCTCATAACATCGCTACGACCTTCAGCTCCACAGGTACACCGGCCTACTTCCTGCACCCTAGTGAGGCGCAGCATGGCGACCTCGGGATGGTCTGCGCCAGCGATGTGATGCTGCTGATCGGCAACTCGGGTAAGACCCGTGAGGTGCTGGAGCTCGTTGCCCTCACCCGCAGGATGTATCCCACCCTGCCCTTCATCTTGATCACGGGTAACCCCGATAGCCCCCTCTCTGGGGAGGTCAATGTCTGCCTCTCCACAGGTAACCCTCAGGAGGTCTGCCCCCTCGGGCTCACCCCCACCACCAGCACTACGGTGATGACAGTACTGGGTGACCTGCTCGTGGTGAGCGTGATGCAGCGCATCGGCTTCTCCTATCACGACTACTCCCTCCGCCATCATGGTGGCTACCTTGGGGACAAGAGTCGTGAGCTACAGACAGAGCAGCGCTAGGCGCATGCTTGTATAGGGCGAGTAGCTGCGAGGCTATAGGCCCTCTCGTTGTAAATTATCAGTAACGTGTGCAGAGGTTGGGCTGAGGTAGTCCATAGAGCACACAGCCCTAGAGCCAATCAAGTGCTAGGCGTATTTAATCACAAGAGCAATCAATGACATTTGAAGCCCTAGGGGTGAGTGCCCCTATTTGCCAAGCCGTAGCGGAGCTTGGCTACGAGCAGCCTATGCCCGTGCAGGAAGCTGTAATCCCCCATCTCCTCGGAGAGCCCCAAGACCTCATCGCACTAGCCCAGACGGGCACAGGTAAGACGGCTGCCTTCGGCCTTCCCCTCCTACAGAACGTCGCTCGTAGCCTCGACGAGGTCCAAGACTCGGACAAATGCCTCTGGCCATGCACGTGCCCTCGTCCTATGTCCCACCCGTGAGCTCTGCCTACAGATCTCCGACGACCTCACCGAGTACAGCAAGTATCTCCCCTCGGTACGTATCCTCCCTGTCTATGGGGGCTCATCCATAGAGGCACAGATACGCACCCTTCGTCGTGGCGTGGAGGTGATCGTCGCTACTCCCAGGTCGTCTGATTGACCTCATGGAGCGTGGTGTCGCCTCGCTGGACGAGGTGCAGACTGTTGTGCTTGACGAAGCGGATGAAATGCTCAATATGGGCTTCACCGAGAGCCTACAGACCATCCTGGCTGCAGGTGCCCAAGGAGCGTCACCTCCTCCTCTTCTCGGCTACCATGCCACGTGAGATCAGCTCGATCGCTGCCTCATACATGCACCAGCCTCGGGAGATCGTCGTCGGCACCAAGAACCAAGGTAATGCCAATATCAAGCACCACTACTATGTCGTCTCTGCCCGCCATAAGTACCTTGCCCTAAAGCGCATCGCAGACTATTACCCCAGCATCTGTGGGATTATATTCTGCCGTACACGTAAGGAGACACAGGAGATCGCAGACCAGCTGATCCGAGATGGCTATAATGCCGATGCCCTGCACGGAGAACTCTCGCAGGCTCAGCGTGACTACGTGATGCAGAAGTTCCGCATACGCAACCTTCAGCTCCTCGTAGCTACCGATGTCGCTGCCCGAGGGCTAGATGTGAACGACCTAACGCACGTAATTCACTATGGTCTACCAGATGATATCGAGAGCTACACCCACCGCAGTGGCCGAACCGCCCGTGCTGGGAAGATGGGACTATCCATAGCTATCTGCCATAGCCGTGAGCGTGGACGCATTCGAGATATAGAGCGCATCTCACATGCGACCCTGGAGCGTAAGAACCTACCCACGGGGCAGGGAGATCCGTCAGAAGCAACTCTTCGGTCTAGCTGATCGCATTGAGCGAGTAGATATTACGGAGGATGCTACACTGGAGAGTGTACTGCCCGACCTCCTGCGCAAGCTCGACTGGCTCGACAAGGAGGAGCTCCTGCGCCGTATTATGCTCATGGAGTTTCGTCGTATGCTCGACTACTATGAGAGCGAAGAGTCGATCGAGGAGGCTGATGATAAAGGCAAGCTCCCCACAGAGCGCAAGGAGAAGCGTGACAAGCGCAATGCTGTAGCCGAGGAAGGATGAAGCGTCTCTTCATCAACTTCGGTAAGCTCGACAAGATGTACCCCAACAAGCTCATTGAACTCATCAACAAGTGCGTCCCCAGGCCGTGTGAAGATCGGTGAGATCGACCTCATGCCCCGCTTCTCGTTCTTCGAGGTCGATGAGCACGAGGCCTCAGAGGTCGTCTCCTCATGAGCAGCTACGAGGTAGATGGTCGGCGTATCGTCGTGAGACTACGCTGATGCCGTAGGAGCCTCCGAGGGCAAGCGTGAGCGTCGGGGCAAGCGTCCCCATGGTGACGACAGCCCACGTGCACCACGCAAGGGGAAGAAGCATCATGACGACTATTCATCTCGCTCTAGCCGAAAGGGCGATAGCCACTCCTCTCCCTTCGATAAGTATAAGGGCAAGAAGAAGTCACGCTGGTAGTCCACTAGTCATTAGCTAGGGTGGTGCTCTCGGCATCTGCCGATACCACCCATATCGTGGAGCAGTAGGAGTCCAAAGAGGGGCTCCTACTGCTCCACTTGCGTATCGATCAGAGCCTACGCATGAACTTCCCATAGTGCCAGGACGAAGGACTCAAGGAGCATACCCCGCAGATAGAAACCTCTGTGTCCTAGGTATAGACAGACCGAGCGTATACCTACTACTTAGGGAGGGATGTGTATACACGTGTGTACACAACAGTATACCCACGTGTACACAACTGTATACATGCGTGTACACTTCCTCGCTCTAAGTATCTCCCCAGTGACGCTCGTATTTGGCTCTTCTCGGGACGAACACCTAGCTCCTCTAGGGATACAGCTAAGGATACGGCTAAGGCTCCCTGGGGTATGAAATAATATCCCCAAGGAGCCAAAGAATGGAGGGTGCGAAAGAGATTATGCGTTGCCCCTACGTTGTGGATGGCTTTGTGCGCTAGTTTTTTACTATATTTGCTCCCATAAACTACTTCTATGTATAGGATAGGACAGCGCAGACGATTAGCAGCCATCTTCCTAGGGCTCTTTCTAGGGCTTCTAGCGATGGTTACCCTGCATGACTTCAGCCACCGAGCTGATGATGTGCAGGCCGTCTCTATGTCCTCCTCACAGGAGCTGACTACGCACGTAGACCAGACGGGATGTGTGCTCTGTCAGTTCGTCCATACCCCCTTCCTCGCTCTAGCTCTAGGTGTCGCACTACTCGCCTCGGTGCTCGGTGTGCGCCTCCTCGGCACTCGCCTCGAGAGCATCTGGTCGTGTGACCATCTGTGCCTAGCCCAGCTACGAGCACCACCTGCTGATACCTTAGCCTAAGCCTCGAAGGCTTGAGGGGCGCTCTGTGCCTCTCCGATGGGGGATGTTCCTATGGATGGAGCTCCTCCGCCCCGCATTACGATTCCATATCCAACCCTATATGTGTGAGCGCCCTATCCGAGGGTCGTCTCATCCATGTCTCTATCTGTATTATCGAGTCTCCTCGTGTGCCAGCTCTATGGTGCACAGCTACTCGATGAGTACATCATCCCATTCACCCTTTCATGTATCATTCATCACGTATCCATCCTTGGTACCGATGTGTGCTCCTTGTCCTGCTCCTTGGGCTTTATAGTCCAGCTAGGGCACTGGTGGCCGTGAGGAATATCCTCGTACGCATCCTCGATGCTCGTACGAAGGGCCCCTCCCACAGGCTGTCGCACACCTCGGCAAGCAAACGTATCAGGCCAATACCTCAGGCGAGATCAGGCTATCCCTCTCTCCCAAAGAGACCGATGGCCTACATGTCCATGTCCTCGGCTATCATGAGGGCTTCGTCTCCCTCGAGACCCTACGCCGTAGCGAAGGGAGTCCTACTGAGGGGAGCTATACCCATATATGACGAGCGAAGAGCGTGTGCTCACGGGCGTCACCGTGCAGGGTACACGTCGTGTGGTCTCGGCTAATGCCGTGGTCAGTCGTCTCAGCTCCCAGCAGATCGAGCGAAGCCTCAGGGCGTAACCTCGCCTCGCTCCTCACCGAGATCGGCGGTGTGACGAGCCCACAGACGGGTACCACGACCGCTAAGCCTGTCATCCACGGTATGTATGGCAATCGTGTGCTCATCATGAATAATGGTGTGCGCCAGTCCGGACAGCAGTGGGGCGAGGACCATGCTCCCGAGGTGGATGTCGAGGGCAACAATCACATACAGGTCATCAAGGGTGCCGAGGCCGTGCGCTATGGTGCCGAGGCTATGGCGGGTGCTATCGTCATGGAGCAGGCGGGGCTACCCTACGGCGAGGAGTCGCTCCACGGAGCTGTCGGGGCAGCCTATGCTACCAATGGTCATCGGGGGAGTACCTCTCTGCGCCTAGAGGGTGCTACACTCTCCGATCGTAGCCTAGCCTACCGAGTACAAGGCTCCTATACCAATGCTGGTGACCGCTCCTCGGCTAAGTATCGGCTGATGAATACCGGTGTACGGGAGTTCAATACCTCGCTGGCATTAGGATGGAAGCACAGGGGCGTGGAGTGTCGAAGGGCTCTTCAGTCGCTATGAGAATAAGACGGGCCTCCTTCCCTCGGGACACCTACGTAGCCGTGAGGGTATGGCGGAGCTCCTGCGCCGTGGGATGCCCGACATCTTCCGCCCCTTCTCCCGCAGTATCAGCAATCCCTACCACCATGTCGTCCACTACCTCGGCAAGGTCAAGGGGAGCTGGGAGAACGACCACCTCGGTCGCTTCACCCTGCAGGCCTCGCTCCAGCGGGACAATAGAGACGAGTATGCGATCCGCCGCAATACCGCCTATGCCAATGTCCCCACCCTCTCCCTCTCTCTCTCCTCCACCCAGCTCGATGCCTCATGGCGCAAGCACTACCACCGCTGGGACAGCGAGGCAGGGGTACATGGCGAGTACCTAGATAACTACAGCAATAGTGGTACGGGCTTCACTCCTCCTATCCCCAACTATACCCAGAGTACCTGGGGCGGCTATGCCCTGCAGCGTTATGCAGATGATCACTTCGGGGCAGAGCTGGGTGTGCGCCTAGATGGCCAGCAGATGTCCGTAGCAGGCTACGATGTCGCAGGCCAATACTTCTCGGGCGACCATTCCTTCCTGAACCTCACCTACAGCCTAGGTGGACACCTTCACCTCGGGCAGGGGTGGAAGGTTACCTCAACTTCGGACTCGCCTGGCGCAGCCCTCACGTGCAGGAGCTCTACAGCCCTAGGTAGCCAGCACGGCTCGGCTATCTTCGTCTATGGTGACCGCACTCTTCGCTCCGAGCGAGGCTACAAGTGGGTGAACTCCCTAGTCCATCACTCCGAGCGATGGGATCTGACGCTCGATGGCTACCTGCACTGGATCAAGGGCTATATCTATGATGAGCCTTCGCAGGAGTATGCCGAGACGCTGGCGGGGCAGTATCCCGTCTTCCGCTACAAGCAGAGCGATGCCTTCTTCCGTGGGCTCGACCTCGATGCCCGTTACTTCTTCATCCCCAGCCTCCTCTATGCCCGTGTGCAGGGGCTCTATGATCTGGGCGAATGAGATGAAGACGGGACGCTACTATCCCTACATACCTGCGCTTGGGATCTCGGAGGAGCTTGGTCTACGCAAGGCCTTTGGCTCTTCGTACACGGGGAGTTCTCGCTCTGCACCGCTTCGTAGATCGTCAGCGTCGCTTTGACCCTGCTACCGACCTCACCCAGAGTCCGCCTGCCTACCATCTCTTCGGGCTCGAGGCTCGTGTGACGAAGCAGATGACGGAGCGGCAGTCGCTCAGTCTCTCCCTCAGTGTCGATAACCTCCTTGACACCGAGTACAAGGAGTACACGAACCGCGCACGCTACTACTCGCACGATGTCGGGCGGGATGTCCGTCTCGCTCTGCACTGGCACTTCTAGCAGATCCCTGCTTATCCCTCACTCCTTTGACAGAACTCTCTTATCAACAATAAAGCAATGAGTAAGACACTTGCACCGCTCCTCCTCGGAGCATTCGCCCTAGCCCTCACCGGCACGCTGGTCTCCTGTGGCAAGAATACACCGAAGCCCCCGTAGACGAAAGGCAGAACAAGGGCATGATAATCCCACCTACGCTGAGCTTACCCTCACCGAGGCGACACTGAAGGCAGGTAAGACCTTTTCCACCGAGACGACCCTAGATGATGTAGACCTCTCTACAGCCGCTGTACAGAAGATAGGGCTTGGATCAGAGTGGGGCTACTGTTCGCTTCATCGAGGGGGCAGGCTACTCCAAGAAGTTCACCGTCGAGAGTACAGCCAAGACGCCCAATCGTGTCTACCTACTGAAGATCGCCTACAAGAACCTCTCGGGGCAGCTCATGAACGACCAGCTCGTCTCCGATGAGCAGATCAACCGCCACCAGCACTTCTTCAAGGAGATATGGAGAGTTCGTGGTAATGAGGTGGATTATGCTCCAGCCTCTGTGCTGAGCTACCAGTATGCCTACTGCGATGTCTTCACTCGTAAGAAGGCTGACGGGACGACTTACCAAGAGCGTAATCCTGTTGGCTTCACTGGGCTCATCCAGTTCGTGCGTCCTCGGGTTACCGACACAGATAAGACCAAGGAGCTAAAGATGGTCATCACGCTAGCTCACTTCTATGGGACAAAGTTTAAGGATGGTAGTGTACGCCCCTTCAACACTTCTGTCACACCTGGTGCCGACACGGACATCAATATGAATATAGACTTCACTATAAAAGCTAACTAAGTATCCACCCAAACAACTAGCAACAAGATGAGAACACGTATCATAAAGGCCTTCTCTCTAGGCCTCATGGCTTGCGCCTTTGCCTTCACCTCATGCCGAAAGGATGAGCCCGTCATCCCCAAGCCAGACAATAAACAGACTACGATAGACGAGATAGCCAAGGTGCGCATCACGCTGAGCAATGGGCACCTGCACGGCACGAAAGTCTTCCACTATGTCCCATCAGGGGTACGTTCACGTATCGGAATATCTACGACCGTCAGGAGTATACCTTCGTCAAGAATGGTGATCGATGGGTGCTCTCCAGTGATGCTCCCTATACAGACTTCATCGGCTACCAAGTCCAGCAGTACGACGCCAATGACCCCACCTCTGCTGCGCCTGACTATGGAGCCATCATTTACCTATACAATGCTAAGGGGGAGCTCATCAACGATCAGTATGCCTCCGAGGCTAACCGCCCCTACTATCAGTTCTTCTTCTACCCCACGGAGGCTAAGGACTTCGATGGTAAGAGTATTAGCTTCGATGCGAGCGACCCTACCAGCATACTCAAGTATGTCTACTGCGATACGAACGTATGGAACAAGTCTGCGAGCAAGAGCCCCCAGGATGACAAGGGAATAAGCTCTACTACTTCCTCAAGGACACAGAGCCCATTGGTATCAAGGGCTACTTCCAGAACGTAGCGATCAGCCAGTTCACGCTAAATATCGACCTGTGGCACAGCCCCAAGGGGAAGCTTGAGGAGGGTAAGGCCTCTCCCTTCTATGCGCCTAATGCAACGGTCAAGTCAGGGAAGCAGCTCCTCCACATGAGTCTCCCTATTAATGTCTATGCCTCCAAGGATTTCCAGGACGAGGTGGTCTCCTATATGGATGCTGACTATGACCGCAGGGTAGATGCTGCTCCCGATAACGAGAAGGAAAAAGGTTAAGCCAGAGCCATACCCCTTCGAGAAGCTATCCGATGAGAACAAGGTATATGCACTACGTATCGTGAAGCTCCTTGGCGCTAAGGACTGGGAGAGCGTTTCACTTGACTTCTTCCGCTACTACAAGAGCTACAAGCATAACAACGACCCCGAGGGCTACTTTTAATCCCCGCACTTAATCCCCCACACTCCCTATAGCAGAGAGGGCTATCCACACCCTAGTGGATAGCCCTCTCGCTGTATAGAGGGATAGTGGATAAGGGGGGAGTGTCTATTTAGCGTAGAAGCTCGCACGCTCCTCGTAGCGACGACTGACTACCTCCCAGTCGATGATGTGCCAGATCTGCTTGAGATGCTCGGCTCGTCTATTCTCGTAGTCGAGGTAGTAGGCGTGCTCCCAGATGTCGATCCCTAGTAGGGGGATGAGACCTGAGGTCACGGGGTTGCCTGCGTTGGGCTCCTTGTCTACATAGAGACGTCCTGCCTCATCCGTAGCGAGCCACAGCCAGCCAGAGCCGAAGATCGATACACCAGCCTTCTCAAACTGCTCACGGAACTTCTCGAAGCTCCCGAAGCTACGCTTGATAGCCTCCGCTAGGTTACCCTTAGGCTCTTCGATGCGATCCATGACGGCGGGCTTGAACTGCGTGAAGTATAGGTTGTGGTTCAGTAGCTGACCTGCGTTGTCGGAAGATCGAGCCACTAGCGAACTTGACGAGCTTCACGATATCCCGCTCCATCAAATGGCTTTCGCTCAGGAGCTGGTTCAGCTTCGTGACGTAGCCTGCTAGGTGCTTGCCGTGGTGGAGCTTCACAGTGCGCTCACTGATGACGAGCTCTAGGGCATTGGTGGGTAGGGGAGGGCGATCAGTTGGTAGAGGGCACCGTCGGCCTGAGCCGACTGGGCGGGGGCGCTGGAGGTGTGTCCCGTCCCGCGGCTTGCCTTTATCGACCCTCTGCGCCGAGAGGCTGAGGGAGAGAGGAGGCCGAGGGAGAGGAGGGTCAGTGCTAGGATATTTCGTCTTTTCATCTGTGGATATAGGGGTTAGTCGTCGTAGCGTACGAGCTGGAGCTTGGCATTGAAGTGAGCCTCTAGCCCCGAGCTAAGCTCGACCTTGTAGCCCTGACGCTTGCGCTCGATCTGCTGATCGCATCGCCAGCATGGCGGGCATTGAGGGTCTTGGTGATCTGGGCAGGGATGAAGCCGAGGGGCATAGTGTTCTGCTTGACATCGACGTCCTTCCACTGACCGTTGGAGGTGAAGTCTATTTCTGTACCATCGGAGAGAGTTACCTCATAGGTCGTGGACATGAAGTCGCAGTCCTGCTTGACGAGGACGGCGTTACGGCCAGCGAAGTACTTGGTCACGAACTGCTGTGCAGCCTTAGGGAGTTCTCTGAACTCGATGATGCGGTCGTCGTCTGCTCGGAGAGTCGTCACCGACGTGGCGAGGAACGCGAGGGCAAAGGCCAAGAATCTCTTCATAATGAAATTAAAATCTATACTGATATATAATACGAATTATAACGATAACCAGTAGGTGCATATAAAGGTTGTACCCACCTCCTCCTGCTTCCTAGCCCGCCCTCTCGCCCTAAGCCACCCGCCCATCGTTCTCTCCTCGTGCTCCCCCACTGCTTCCTGCCTGTGCTCCTTACCTCTCGTATTCTCTTGCTTTGCCCTAGCTCGCCAGCCCACCTTCCCTTGCTCTCGTGCCTGATACCTCTATATTCCGCCCCCGTAGATTATCTTCTCTGCCTGAGCTCTCGCTACGTCCCGAGGGTAGGGAGAGCATCCTCTGGGGCTAGGGCTGTCGCTCTCAGGCTGTGACGCCCATTCCGAGCTTCCTATCTACGGGTACCTTGGAGGGGTAGGAGTGGACTCGGTATGATCGTCACAATCACCTTACATAGGTGATGGGGGCGATCATACCGAGAGCTCTGTCGTCACCTATGTAAGGTGATTGTGACGATCATATCGAGAGCGATATACCCATCTCCGTATGTCCTCTTGTACGCCTCTCGATATGTGTGATACAGCGTGGGTCTCGTAGGGGGAGGAGAGGCACTTGGGAAAGGAGGCTCTTCAGCCGCTGTGTGTCGAGGTGAGAGGAGGCTTGGGTGACTGTAAGAGAATGTAATGATAGGGGGAGGGAGAGAGGGCAATTGGGGCGGAAGCTAGATGGAATATAGGGCAGGGGCGCATGATCACTTTTGTACACTCCTTTCTTTAGCTCTTTGGGGAGAGGCTATTTCTTGTCCAAGGGAGCCTTTAGCAGTATCTCCAGAGTGCCTAGACGTTAGTCCCTAGGAGAGCTAAGCATGAGCGTCTCGAGGGATGATACTTAGAGCGATGTTGTGTACACGCGTGTATACTGTTGTGTACACGTGGGTATACAGTTGTGTACACACGTGTATACTCGCTCCTCGTAGGTAGTAGGTATACACATGGTATTACAGATACTTCTATCTTGAGTGTACGCTCCTTGGCTACTATGCCCTCGCACTATGGTGATTTTATCCTTCGACCCTGAGGTATAGGGGCTTAGATAGGGGAGTGTAAAATATTTAAGCTATCTTTGTGGCGCAATTCTATTCGATGATGCGCGTGACATCTTGGAGGATTGTATTGCAATAGACATACTTCATTGCAGTGTATGGTTGGGTAGCTCAGCTGGATAGAGCAATAGCCTTCTAAGCTACTTCATCCTGGGTTCGAATCCCAGCCCAATCACCACAGCATCCCCCACTCCCACGTAGGCGCTCTGCCTCATCCGTCTTTGCATCCCCCCATCATTCCCCCACGACACGTCCCCTGAATAGTTTAAGGACAGAAGTTTTTCATCGTCTTCCCCACTGGGGCACTGAGCCCCAGCTAGGATCTTCGGGTGATGACTCGGAGGAGACCGATCCTCCCAGCAACTTATCCCCACCCACGATCCCTGGTTGTCGCTCATCGATCCGCCCATTGACCTGCGGACGACAGCCCATAGCACGGCTAGCACCCCGATAGTGGAAGACACTAAGTTTATATTTTTAGTTATGCAACGATACAACATCACAGAGCTCTCCAATATGAGTCTCGATGAACTGCGTAAGGTCGCAGACGAAGTCGGGATCAGTCCAAAGAGCTTCGAGACCAAGCAGGAACTCATCTACGCAGTCCTCGACCAGCAGGCAATGACCCTGGCTGGGACACAGACCGAGAAGCGCAAGCCTGGACGCCCCCGTAAGGATGCCGATGACGAGCAGCCTAAGGGCAAGAAGACCAGCCACGAAGGAACACAAACACCTACCCCCGAATCATCCTCCGAAGATCTCTTCCCTCCGCTACCGAGGAGGGCTCTGCCGAGGCTCCTAAGCGTAGCGTGGACGCCCCAGCAAGGCCGATCAGCTGGCTCGACAGAAGGAGGTCGAGCGTCAGCAGGCTCTTCCGCCGTAGCCAAGGCTAGTGAGAGTCAGGAGGCTAATAGCCCCATCGAGGTCGAGGAGCCTCGTCAGGAAGCTCCAGCACCCTAAGGCTCCTAAGGCACCCAAGGCTGCTCCTAGCCAGCCTCAGCCAGAGGCTCGCCCCGTAGGTGCACCTACCAAGGGTGCCGAGCCTCTGCCCCGTGTCGTACCCTGCGGGGCTCCAGCCACTGAGCCTGCCCCAGTGCCAGCGCCAGCTCGTGAGGTAGCCCCCGTAGCTCAAGCGCAGCCCTGCTGCACAGCCCGCTACGCAGCCACAGAGTGAGGGCACGGAGGGTACGGGACGTATCGTCTTCCGCCACAAGGATAGCAAGTCTGTGCTGGATCGAGGTCCTTCCCTCCTTCACCGCTCCTATCAAGCCACGTCACGAGGGTAAGGCTCAGCAGTCTAGCAATACGACTGCTCGCCCCGTCACCAAGAGTGGTCAGGATGAGTTCGACTTCGGCGGTATCCTAGAGTGCTCTGGGGTACTAGAGATCCTGCCTGATGGTTATGGCTTCCTTCGCTCTGCGGACTCACAACCACCTACCTTCTCCCGATGATATCTACCTCTCGGTAGCTCAGATCAAGCAGTGGAGCCTACGCCCAGGAGACCTCGTGGAGGGCTTTATCCGTCCACCACGGAGGGAGATAAGTACTTCCCTTCGACAAGATCACCCGAGTCAATGGCCGTACACCCTCGGAGATGCGTGACCGTGTCCCCTTCGACCACCTCACCCCGATCTTCCCCGACGAGAAGTTCAAGCTTGAGTCCCCACGCAACCCCGCCGTACAGGACAAGATAGCGATGCGTATCGTAGACCTCTTCGCCCCCCATAGGGTAAGGGACAGCGTGGTCTGATCGTCGCTCAGCCCAAGACGGGTAAGACCGTCCTGCTCAAGAATATCGCCAACGCCATCGCAGCCAATCACCCCGAGGTCTACATGATCATCCTGCTCATCGACGAGCGTCCCGAGGAGGTCACCGATATGGCAGCGAGTGTCAATGCCGAGGTCATCGCCTCGACCTTCGACGAGCCAGCAGACCGCCACGTGAAGATCGCCGAGATCGTCCCTCAACAAGGCTAAGCGTATGGTGGAGAGTGGTCAGGATGTCGTCATCCTCCTCGACTCGATCACCCGTCTGGCTCGTGCCTACAACACCGTACAGCCTGCCTCTGGTAAGGTGCTCTCTGGGGGTGTGGATGCCAATGCCCCTGCAGAAGCCCAAGCGATTCTTCGGTGCCGCACGTAATATCCGTGGTGGCGGTAGCCTCACGATCCTCGCCACCGCTCTGCAGGAGACGGTGGTCGAAGATGGACGATGCGATCTTCGAGGAGTTCAAGGGTACGGGTAACATGGAGCTCCAGCTCGACCGTCGCCCTAGCGAACAAGCGTATCTACCCAGCCGTAGACCTCGTAGCCAGCAGCACACGTCGAGACGACCTCCTCATGTGATACGGCTACCCAGCAGCGTATGTGGTCGGTACGTAAGGTGCTCTCCGAGATGAACCCCATAGAGGCTATGGAGAATGTGAAGAACCCTCATGCAGCGCACGCAGAACAATGAGGAGTTCTTCGCCGAGGTAAATAGCTAAGCTCCTCCCCATCCCTCTCCCGCAGGCGGAGAGAGCCTGAGGACTCGTATCCCCATAGGCCGAATGCCACTTATACACCGAGCCCACGGCGGTGGAGGAGTAATATCCTTCCGCTGCCGTGGGCTCGGTGCTTTGGGGTGGATGACGGAGGTGTGTGGGGGCTTGTCGCTAGCTCTTTCCCGTAGTCGCTGTGGGGGTAGAGTGGGGATAGAAAAGGCACTGCGCCCAGCGTGTACCTACGTACATGCTGGGTGCAGTGCTTGCTGTCTAGGGGATGAGTCCGCTAACTGAGGAGCTGGCGCAGGCTGTGGCGATAGGCAGCCCAGTCGGTGATGGTGTGCCGAGCTACACCGCTCGCTATGGCAGCCTCCGCTACCGCAGTGGAGACCCGCTCGATGAGCCTACGATCGACAGGCTTCGGGATGAAGTATTCGGCACCGAAGGTCAAGCTATCCAACCTATAGACCTCCTTGACATAGCTCGGGACGGGCTCGTGTGCTAGGGCAGAGAGCGCACGTGTGGCAGCTAGGAGCATGGGCTCGTTGATGGCGGTAGCGTGGGTGTCGAGAGCTCCACGGAAGATATAGGGGAAGGCTAGGACGTTGTTGATCTGATTGGGGTAGTCGGTACGTCCAGTGCTCATCAGCACGTCGGGACGAGCAGCCTTCGCCTCCTCATAGGTAATCTCGGGGTCAGGATTGGCTAGGGGCGAAGATGATCGGATTCTCTGCCATCGAGCGTACCATATCGGCCGTCACCATACCCCCTTGGAGAGTCCGAGGAAGACGTCCGCCCCGACCATAGCCTCAGCCAGTGTCTTGATGTCGGTACGGGAGAGGCGAAGGAGCGCTTCATCTCGTTGAGATCTGTACGGTCGGTGGTGATCGCTCCCCGAGAGTCGAACATCAGGATATGCTCCCCTACGTACCCCGAGGCGAGCAGTAGAGCCGTGCGCAGGAGAGGGCGGCAGCCCCAGCACCACTGACGACGACACGCACCTCCTCGATACGCTTGCCTGCGAGCTCTAGAGCATTCAGCAGACCAGCCCCTGAGACGATCGCAGTGCCGTGCTGGTCGTCGTGCATGACAGGGGATAGAGAGCTCGGCCTTGAGTCTACGCTCGATCTCGAAGCATTCGGGCGCCTTGATGTCCTCGAGGTTGATGGCTCCGAAGGTAGGGGAGATGGCCTTGACCGTGCGGATGAAGGCCTCGGGGTCGTGCTCATTGACCTCTATGTCGAAGGCATCGACACCCGAATAGATCTTGAAGAGTAGTGCCTTACCCTCCATGACGGGCTTGCTGGCATCAGCTCCTATATCTCCGAGACCGAGGACAGCAGTACCGTTGGAGATGACGGCTACGAGGTTGCCCTTGTTGGTGTATCGGTAGGCATCGTGTACATCGCTGGCAATCGCTAGACGGGGCTCAGCGACACCAGGTGAGTAGGCTAGAGAGAGATCATAGGGGGTGTCGTGGGGCTTGGTGGGGATGATCTCGATCTTCCCAGGCTTGCCCTCCTCGTGGTAGCGGAGAGCGGCTTCTTTGGTGACCTTGAGTGGCATGAGGGGTAGGGGGTTAGAGGGTGGGGGGCTAATATCAAATAGGTCTAATGGGGTAAAATAGGTCTGATAGGTTTAGTATATCAGAGGTCGGTGGGGGCTGCCGAATTGTACTTGTTCATCGCTGAGGTGATGCCCTCTAGGCAGAAGGCTGCCGTAGCCTCGCAGGCATACTCGATGAGCTGAGGTAGACGTGCCTCCTCCTCAGGGTGGAAGGAGCCGAGGACGTAGTCGATCTGCTTGCCCTGAGGATAGTCGTTGCCGATACCGAAGCGTAGGCGAGGGTAGGCCTGTGAGCCTAGGAGCTGGGCGATATTCTTCAGTCCATTATGCCCTGCATCACTCCCCTTGCCCTTCAGACGGAGCGTGCCGAAGGGGAGGGCGAGATCATCGACGAGGACGAGGATATGATCGATGGTGATGCGCTCCGTACTCATCCAGTAGCGTACAGCCTCACCACTGAGGTTCATATGGGTGGAGGGCTTGAGCAGGACGACCTGAGCGTTCTTGATACGACCTGTGGCTACGTCTCCGTAGCGCTTGGTGGCGAAGCTGGTGCCGAGACGTGCGGCGAGGGCATCGGCGATACGGAAGCCGATGTTGTGACGTGTCGCCTCGTACTCACGACCGATATTGCCGAGGCCCACGATGAGGTACTTCATATATGTATGTAACTTGTCTATTGATGCAGGATAGAGGGACATAGGGATGCTGTCCCTGACTACAAAGATAAGCGCACTAGCCCTGCTTATGTTCCCCAGAGGGTGTTAAATCAGCTAATGCGCTAGGTAGTAGTAGAATATCTTTTATCTTTGTGTTGGGAATAGTCCCGCATATATGCATCGTAAACACAGCATTAACCCTATGACTAGCCACAAGATCACTCTGTGTCGCAGGAGCACTAGCCTCCGCCGTCGGGACAGCAGGAGCCCAGTCAGCAACAAAGGGTGCCACGAAGGCTACCCCAGGGGCACGCCCCTAAACATCGTCTACATCATGTCAGACGACCACTCCTATCAGATGATCAGCGCCTATGACCAGCGCTACATCTCTACACCCAACATCGACGCCCTAGCACGTGAGGGGGTTCGCTTCACCGAGAGCTTCGTCGCCAACTCCATCTCTGGCCCTAGCCGTGCCTGTATGCTCAGCAGTAAGCACAGCCACATGAATGGTAAGACCAACAATGAGAGCTCACATCAGTTCAATCAGAGCCAGCAGACCCTCCCCAAGCTCCTGCGTGCAGGTGGCTATCAGACGGCGATGATCGGTAAGATCCACCTAGACGGTGTCCCTCAGGGCTTCGACCACTGGGCGATCCTCCCTGGGCAGGGCGACTACTATGATCCTGCCTTCATCGTCCCTCGAGGGATGCATCTGAAGAATGGTTACAGCCTACCCAATGGCACAGATGCCAGCGCCACAGATACCGTACGCTACCATGGCTATGTAACGAATATCATTACCGAGATGAGCCTTGACTGGCTGGAGCAGCGAGACAAGACGAAGCCCTTCGCCCTCTTCATCCACCACAAGGCTGCCCACCGTGACTGGATGGCTGATACGGTCGATCTCAAGGCCTACGAAGATCGCACCTTCCCCACCCCCGAGACCTTCGATGACGACTACGCAGGACGCCCCGCCGCTGCAGCTCAGGGAAATGAGTATCCTCAAGGATATGGACATCACCTACGACCTGAAGATGCGTACCAACCCCAACCCCTCAGGACTAGGCAAGTACTACCTACACGGTATCTATGGCCGCCTAGAGGAGGGGTCAAAGGCTAAGTTCGACAGCATCTATGATCCACTCTCTCGTGCCTTCTTCGAAGCGCCTCCGGCAGGTCGTGCCCTCGCCGTGTGGAAGTACAACCGCTACATGCGTGACTATGCCAAGGTGATTAACTCTCTTGACCGCAATATCGGGCGTGTCGTCGAGTACCTACGTGAGCATGACCTGCTGGACAATACCATCATCGTCTATACCTCGGATCAGGGCTTCTATATGGGCGAGCATGGGTGGTTCGACAAGCGGTTTATGTACGAAGAGTCGATGCGTACTCCTCTAGTGATGCGCCTACCTGCTGCCCTTGGCTACGAGCGTCGTGGGGACGTCACGACACTCACGCAGAACATCGACTACGCACCTACCTTCCTCGACATGGCGGGGCTACCTATCCCCAGCGATATACAGGGGATCTCCCTGCGTCGCCTCCTGCTGAAGAATGGCAAGGAGCCCGACCTCGGGCGTAAGGCGCTCTACTACCACTTCTATGAGTACCCCGGGGAGCACGCTGTGCGCCGTCACTACGGGATCCGTACGACACGCTACAAGCTCATGCACTTCTACGGCGATATAGATAAGTGGGAGATGTACGACCTCAAGAAGGATCCAAACGAACTGACCAACGTCTTCGATGACCCATCGTATGCCAAGGTGCGTCGTCAGCTCGAGCGAGACCTCGCTGGTCTACGCAAGCACTACAAGGCAGAGAATGCCAAGTAATCCTCTCCCTAGCAGAAGGGTAATCTAGCCCACTCTCTGCCTAGGGGAATACGCTAGGGCATTAGCCCGACTCTGGGGGGGCTCCGCCGTGAGCCTATCCCCATCATATTAGACTTGCTTGTATCTTTCCCCCCTCGGGAGGAGGGGTCACATGGTTAGTGTTGTGTAGAGGATGTCTCGATGAGGCATCCTCTACCCTTTTATATAGGGTCTAGTGTCGGGTGGTATGTGGTGCTCATTCCCCAGTCTAGCTTAGTGTGCTCCGCTCTTTAGTCAGTGTGCTCCACGCTTTGGCTCTTTGGGGGAGCTCCTCTCATTCGCCTCCCGGGGAGCCTTAGCCTAGACCTCATCCCTCCTAGTCCTTAGTCCTAGGAAATGCCCATCCAAAGAGCCCTACAGAGGACATACTTAGAGCGATGTTGTGTACACGTGTGTATACAAGAGTGTACACGTGGGTACACAATGGTATACACACGTGTACACTTTTCTCTCCTAGGTAGTAGGGGTACACTCTGTGACTCTACATCTAAGGTAGAGGAGTGGCGACCGAGGCCGATACTTCTCGGCTACTTCGTCCTCGATCTCTAGGGTTTTTATGTCTCGGCGCTGAGGAGTCTGCGAGTCTACTTGCCTAGCGACTTGATGTACTTTTTGTATCTTTGCCTAGCTTGTGTGCGCCAAAGAGATAGGGGCATGCACAGCGCAGACGCAAAAGACTATCCATAACAAGTAACGAAGACGAATATAAAGCCTATGGGAAGAGTCCTCATTATCGGTGCTGGCGGTGTCGGTACGGTGGTGGCTAAGAAGGTGGCACAGAATAGCGATGTGTTCACCGACATCATGCTCGCTAGCCGCACCAAGAGCAAGTGCGATAAGATCGCCTCGGAGATCGAGAATGTACGTATCAAGACCGCTGCGGTAGATGCCGACAATGTCCCCGAGCTGGTGGCGCAGTGCGGGAGTTCAAGCCCGAGCTTGTGATCGACGTAGCCCTGCCCTACCAGGATCTACACATCATGGATGCCTGTCTGGAGGCAGGTGTGAACTACCTCGATACGGCGAACTATGAGCCTCTGGACGAAGCAAAGTTTGAGTACAGCTGGCAGTGGGCCTATCAGGAGCGCTTCAAGGAGGCTGGGCTCACGGCTATCCTTGGCTGTGGCTTTGACCCAGGTGTGACTGGGGTATTCACGGCCTACGCTGCTAAGCACCACTTCGATGAGATTCACTACCTAGACATCGTAGACTGCAACGGCGGTGATCACCACAAGGCCTTCGCTACCAACTTCAATCCCGAGATCAACATCCGTGAGATCACGCAGAAGGGACGCTACTATGAGGATGGGCAGTGGAAGGAGACCGAGCCACAGGAGATCCACAAGCCCCTGACCTATCCTAATATCGGGGTACGTGAGTCCTATCTCCTCTACCACGAGGAGCTGGAGTCTCTGGTCAAGAACTATCCGACCATCAAGCGTGCACGCTTCTGGATGACCTTCGGGCAAGAGTACCTGACTCACCTCAGAGTGATGCAGAATATCGGGATGACTCGTATCGACCCCCATTCTATATAATGGTGTAGAGATCGTCCCCATCCAGTTCCTCAAGGCCGTACTCCCCAACCCCGGTGAGCTCGGAGAGAACTACACGGGCGAGACCTCTATCGGCTGCCGTATACGAGGTATCAAGGACGGGAAGGAGCAGACCTACTACGTCTGGAATAACTGTAGCCACCAGGCTGCCTACGAGGAGACGGGGGCACAGGGCGTCAGCTACACGACTGGTGTACCTGCCGCCATCGGTGCGATGATGTTCTTCCGTGGGCTGTGGCGCCGTCCAGGGGTCTACAATGTCGAGGAGTTCGATCCCGACCCCTTCATGGCAGAGCTGCAGAAGCAGGGACTACCTTGGCATGAGGACTTCGGGCTAGACCTAGAGCTCTAGGCAGGAGTCACCCCTTTTTCACCCCCGAGGAATAGACAGTGCTCTAGACTCGGGCTAATCAAGTATTTCACCAGGCGAGGTCGTCCCTTCACCGCAGTCTATCTGCGGGGGTGACCTCGCCTACCTTATTGGATACACTACCTAAAATGAAAGTACTACTGATCGTCGATCCTCAGAATGACTTCATCACCGGCTCACTGGCAGTGCCAGGAGCTATCGAGGCTATGGACTATCTTACCCGCTGGGTGCAGGAGCACCATGACGAGTATGATGCCTTCGTTGTGACCTTAGACCAGCACCCCGCCGACCACTGTAGCTTCGACGTGCAGGGAGGGCATGGCACGATCCACTGCATCCGCTATACCATCGGTGCAGCCCTCTACCCTCCACTGGCAGAGGTGCTCATGGCTACCAAGCGTGCCCGAGGCGGTGTCTTCTTTGTCCCCAAGGCTACCTCACGCCAGCGTGATGCCTACAGTGCCTTCGAGGACACCGTACCCGATATACTGATGAATGCCCACCATATCGACGTCGCTGGCCTCGCTGGTGACTACTGTGTGCGGTGCTCTATCGCCGACCTCCGTCGCCACCTCCCCGGCACGAGTATGCGCACCCTAGACGATGCCATTGCTTGGATTGGGGAGAAGCAACCTCTTCTCTAGTCCCACTCACTAGCTATCCTCCTTATTCGTATGAAAGCAAAATCTCTCATCCTCGCACTCGGTCTCGTATCTATGCTTACCGCTTGCCACTCCAAGTCCTCCTCGGATAATCCCCTACTCACCGAGAGTACGCTGGACTTCTATGCCCCTACGTTTGATCGTATCAAGCCCGAGCACTTCCTCCCTGCCCTCAAGCAGGGCATAGCAGAGCAGGCCGCTGAGATCGACAGTATCGTCAACAATCCCGAGGCTCCGACCTTCGAGAACACGATCCTAGCCTTCGAGAAGTCTGGCCGACTGCTCACCCGTACCTCGGCTCTGCTCTCTGCGCTCTCCGCAGCCAATGGTACTGACGAGCTCCGCAAGGTGGAGGAGGAAGCCACCCCGCTCCTCTCTGCCCACACCGATGCGCTGATGCTCAATGACAAGCTCTTCGCTCGTGTTAAGGCCGTACACGATACTGATACCCTGCTCAAGGACGAGGGATCGCGCCTCACCGAGGTGCTCTACCAGCAGTTCGTCCACGAGGGTGCGCTCCTCTCGCCCGCCAGCAAGGACTCGCTCTCCAAGATCGATGGGGAGCTCTCGGTGCTGGAGACGAAGTTCGTCAATCAGGTACGGGATGCAACCAATGCCGCTGCCCTGCTCATCACCGATGCTAAGGAGCTCGATGGCCTATCGCAGGAGAATATAGACCGTGCGGCCAAGCTCGCCGAGGAGCGTGGGCAGAAGGGTAAGTATCTCTTAGAGATCTCCAATACGACCCGCCCAGCCTATATCGCTGAGCTCAATAATAGAGATGTACGTCGTCGTCTCCTAGAGGCTTCGCTCACCCGTGCCTCTCGCCCCAATGATCCGAATAACACCGAGCCAACCCTTACCCGTATCGCCGAGCTACGTGCCGACAAGGCCAAGCTCCTCGGCTACCCCACCTTCGCAGCCTGGGTGCTCAGTGACCAGATGGCAGGTGAGCCAGCCGCCGTCTATCGTCTCATCGAGGGGATCGCTCCTGCCTACCGCAAGAAGGTGCAGGCTGATGCAGCCGAGCTGACGGCTTTTGCACAGAAGACGGAGGGGAAGGACTTCAAGCTCGAGGCTTGGGACTGGGACTACTATGCTGAGCGACTGAAGAAGCAGAAGTTTGACCTCAACGAGAATGACCTCAAGCCCTACTTCGTACTCGACAGCGTACTGAAGAATGGCGTTTTCTTCGCCGCTAATAAGCTCTACGGCCTCAGCTTCAAGCCCCGCACCGATATCCCCGTCTATGCTGATGGGGTGAAGGTCTATGAGGTAATCAATCGGGATGGCTCCTCACTTGCCCTCTTCTATACCGACTACTTCCGCCGTCCTACCAAGAATGGTGGTGCATGGATGGAGAACTTCATCCAGCAGAGCTTCCTCTTTGGTCGTAAGCCCGTCATCTACAACGTCTGCAACTTCCCTGCTCCCGCTCCCCGGCGCACCAGCCTTCCTGACGTCGGACAATGTCGAGACGCTCTTCCACGAGTTCGGCCATGCCCTGCACGGCTTCTTCGCCGCCCAGCGCTACGAGAGTATCTCGGGTACACAGACACCACGTGACTTCGTAGAGATGCCCTCGCAGTTCAACGAGCACTGGATGACGGACTCCATCGTCCTACGCAACTATGCTCGCCACTACCAGACGGGTGAGCCCATGCCTCAGGCTCTTATCGACAAGCTCAAGGCCTCCGCTCTCTTCAACCAAGCCTACTCCCTAGGTGAGAACCTCGGTGCCGTCACCATCGATATGGCATGGAATACCCTAACCGCAGGGGAGAAGGTCACGGACGTAGCAGCCTTTGAGCAGAAGGCTCTGAACAAGCTCGGATCTACTCCACGCAGGTACCTCCACGCTATCGCTCACCTTACTTCCTCCATGTCTTTTGGGGGTGGCTATGCAGCCGGTTACTACTCCTATCTGTGGACACAGGTGCTGGAGAGCAATATCTTCGACTGGTTTGTCGCCCATGGAGGGATGACGGCAGAGAATGGTCAGCGTCTGCGTGAACTCGTCCTCTCTCGTGGTAACTCTCGTCCTGTGAAGGAGCTCTTCACCGCCTTCACTGGTCTCACCGAGCCCGATATGCGCAGTCTGATTCGTGCTCGTGGTCTAGAGTAGGGGAGCCTCCCTTAGCTCATAGAATAGGGCTACACCCTCGGCTTCGGCTGGGGTGTAGCCCTTCCTTCCCGGAGGTTAGGGCGCAGTGATGGCTGGGGTGGTGGGATAGGTCGGTCTCCGAAGGGGAGCTGTGCGAAGTCCTCTCAAGCTCAAGGATGAAAGGGAGAGGGTAAGTGTCGGTATTGACACCTCTACTTGTCACTTTGTGTATTTATTGTACCTTTGCTCCCACGAAAAAGAAAACCCAAAACAAGTTTTATAGACAGGTAATTCGTAACAATAATGTCACAAGTAAGCATAGCCTTCTTCGGTACGATGCCCTACGACAAGGCGACCTTCCGGGAGGTCAACGAGCAGTACGGCTTCGATATCAAGTACTATACGGGCAACCTTAGCCTCAATAACGTCAGCCTCACCCAGGGTGTGGAGGTCGTCTGTATCTTCGTCAATGACGACGTAGACGCAGAGCTCATCCAGCACCTCAAGGACAACGGGGTGCGTCTGATTGCCCTGCGCTGTGCGGGCTACAACAACGTTGATATCGCAGCCGCTCAGCGTGCGGGTATCGCCGTCGTACGTGTCCCCGCCTATTCCCCCATGCTGTAGCCGAATATGCCGTGGCGCTCATGCTCTCGCTCAACCGCAAGATCCAGCGTGCCTCCTGGCGTACACGTGATGGCAACTTCTCGCTCAACGGCCTCATGGGCTTCGATATGTACGGCAAGACCCTCGGGGTCATCGGCACGGGTAAGATCGCCAAGGTGCTCATCGGCATCCTCCGAGGCTTCGGGATGAAGATCCTCGCCTACGACCTTTACCCCGACCAAGCCTTCGCCGAAGCCAACGATGTACGCTACGTTACCCTCGACGAGCTCTATGCAGCCTCCGACATCATCTCCCTACACTGCCCCCTCACCCCTGAGACCGAGTATATCATCAATCGGGAGAGCATCGCCAAGATGAAGCGTGGAGTGACGATCGTCAATACGGGTCGTGGTAGGCTCATCCACTCCGAGGATCCGATCGAAGGGCTCAAGACGAAGCAGGGTCGGCTTTCGCAGGTCTAGACGTGTATGAGGAGGAAGAGCCTTACTTCTACAAGGACAAGAGTGACAAGATCATCGACGATGATACGCTGGCTCGTCTGCTCTCCTTCAACAACGTCATCATGACCTCCCATCAGGCCTTTTTCACCACCGAGGCGACGCAGAATATCGCCCATACGACTCTCTCAACGTCCGTGACTTCGTGGAGGGACGTACGCTCCTCAACGCTGTCCACGAGTAGTCCAGTACCCCCTTGCTACACGCCTCTACTCTAGGGGCTGTGGCGTCCACCTCGAGAGCCCTCTCACGATGCTATCGAGAGCGCAGGAGAGGACTCGGTATGTTCGCCCCCGTCACCTTACATAGGTGATGGGGGCGAACATTATATGTCCTATGTCACGCTCTCGGTATGTCCTCTAGCTCTCTCTCGTAGTGCCCGATACAGAGGCGGTTAGAGCAGGGTGGGGTGGTGTCTCGATGGACTAGCTCAGGGCGGTGGGGGGCTGTGTGGGGAGGGGCGACGCATGATCTCGCTCACACACTCCTGCCTTTGGTTTTTCGGGGGTATTATTTCATATCCCAGGAGCCTTAGCCCATCACTAAAGATCCTACGTATTATCCCCAAGGAATAGACCCTACAAGCAAGCCCTAGAGAGGAGATACTTAGAGCGCACTTGTGTACACGCGTGTATACAGATGTGTACACGTGGGTATACAGTTGTGTACACACGTGTATACTCATCCCTCCTCGGTAGGAAGTGTTCGCTTGGTATATCTATGCTGAGACATAGATACTTCTCTCTTTGGCGTATGCTTCCCCACGACCTTGCCCTCGCACTATGGTGATTTCATGCGTGAGCCCTGGCTGTGTGGGAGGATGGGGGGCTGTGGTCTACGGGTGTTTTCGTATCTTTGACCAGCAGAGCCCCTCGCCTAAGGGGGGCTCTACTGATGTAGATGTATAGTACACCCAAATATAGATTTTGCTTCCTATGAAGAGACTAGTCGCATCTCCTCACGCTGGGCTGTGCCCTTAGCTCACCCTTTCCTTAGTCTACCCCTCTCGGGCCAGCGCACGGTAGAGCGTCTGGAGAAGCGCATCGCCCAGCTTGAAAAGATGGTTAGTGAATACCTCTCGAGCCAGCGCATGGTAGAGCGTCTGGAGAAGGGATGGCGATTTACCCGAGTAGATGACCCCAAGGCCTCCACCGAGGGCTACAACGACAGCAAGTGGAGCCGTGTCGTCGTACCCCATGACTGGGCGATCTACTAGCCCCTTTAGCTTTGACAACGACAAGCAGCATCTAGCCATCACGCAGGATGGGCAGAAGGAGGCCATGGAGCACGCAGGCCGTACGGGTGGCCTCCCTTCGTCGGGGTGGGCTGGTACCGCCGTACGCTTTCTATCCCCGAGGATCTTGGGCAGCGTAGGGTCGTCCTACGCTTCGATGGGGCGATGAGCCGTGCTCGTGTGTATGTCAATGGGCACGAGGCGGGCTATTACCTACGGCTACAACAGCTTCCACCTCGATGTCACTCCCCTACGTTCGCCCCGGCAAGGATAATACCCTAGCCGTACGACTGGAGAACAAGCACGAGAGCAGTCGCTGGTACCCCGGTGCAGGCCTCTACCGCAATGTCTACATGGTCATCACCGACCCCGTCCATGTGCCTACATGGGGGACACAGATCAAGACACCCGTCGTACGGGAAGACTTCGCCTATGTAGACGTCGAGACAAAGCTCGCTGGGCTGAAGACGCTTGGGAATAAAGTGCTGACGATCAAGACCCATATTCTCACCCCTCTGGGCACAAAAGATCGCTAGCAAGAGCGTAGAGACTAAAGGCTTCCTTCTGGGCTGAGGACAGCATCCTGCGCTCGGGCTTCGAGGTACGGAGGCCTCTACTCTGGGACATCGGTCATCCCTTCCTATATAAGTATGTCGTGGAGCTTTCGTCTGGTGGCAAGCTCCTAGACCGAGATACGACGACCTTCGGGATACGCTCGATCGAACTGAAGGCTGGCGATGGCTTCTACCTCAACGGGCGCAGATCAAGTTCCAGGGTGCTTGTCTGCACCACGACCTAGGGCCTCTCGGTGCTGCCGTGAATGAAGCTGCTATGCGCCGTCAGATACGTCTGATGCAGGATATGGGTGTCAATGCTATCCGTACCTCTCATAATATGCCTGCCCCCGAATTCGTCCGTCTATGTGACGAGATGGGGATGCCGCTGATGGCCGAGAGCTTCGACTCCTGGGCTCAGCCCAAGGTGCCCAATGGCTACAACCTAGACTTCAACGAGGTGGCATGAGCGTGACCTGGTGAACCTCATCCACCAGTTCCGCAACAGTCCCTCCGTCATCATGTGGAGTATCGGGAACGAAGTTCCCCGAGCAGCCCTCTGCCGAGGGTGCTAAGCTCGCCTACCGCCTCCAGCAAATCTGCCACAGAGAGGATCCCACTCGCCCCGTCACCAACGGGATGGATAACCCCAAGGCAGTGCTCAAGACCGGTATGGCAGCTACGCTCGATATACCGGGCTTCAACTACCGCCCCTTCCTCTACGATACGGCGCATCGTGTCCTCCCTCAGGGCTTCCTCCTCGGCTCCGAGACCCTGCTCTACGGTTAGCTCACGAGGTGTATACAGTTCCCCGTCGTACGCAAGTCCATGGCCAAGTACCCCGACCATCAGTCCTCTAGCTACGATGTCGAGCACTGCGGGTGGAGCAACCTCCCCGAGGACGACTTCATCCGCCAGGACGACTACAGCTGGAGCATGGGTGAGTTCATCTGGACGGGGATCGACTACCTCGGTGAGCCCACACCCTACTACAGTGACTGGCCCCAGCCACTCCTCGCTCTTCGGTGCGGTGGACCCAGCGGGTATCCCTGAGGATCGCTTCTATCTCTATCGTAGCCACTGGAACAAGACTTCGCCTACGCTGCACATCCTGCCCCACTGGACTTGGCCTGACCGAGTAGGGTGAGGTGACCCCATCTTCGTCTATACGAGCTACCCCGAGGCGGGAGCTCTTCATCAACGGCAAGAGTCAGGGGCGTCAGCGTAGGATCGCTCCGTCACAATCGACGCTACGGAGAATGAAGAGAGCTTCAAGAACTTCACTCGTCAGAAGCGTTACCGCCTGATGTGGATGGACACGAAGTATGAGCCAGGAGAAGTCAAGGTCGTCGCCTACAACGATGCTGGCGAGGTAGCCGAGGAGAGGTCATCCGCACCGCAGGCAAGCCCCATCACCTCGAGCTCGTAGCTGACCGCACGACACTCACGGCGGACGGACGGGATATAGCCTTCGTGACGGTGCGTGTGGTGGATAAGGATGGCAACTCGATCCCAGACGATGCCCGTCTCTTGAACTTCCGAGTTACGGGTGCTGCTACCTTCCGTGCAGCCGCCTCGGGTAACCCTGCTTCGCTGGATGCCTTCCACCTGCCTCGTCACCACGCCTTCAGTGGCCAGCTTGTGACCCTCGTACAGAGCTCCGAGCAGTCGGGCGAGGCTGTCCTCCGTGTCTCGGCTAAGGGTCTGCCTACGGCTACTCTGCGCCTTCAGATTAAGTAAGCTCCTAACTCTACGACCCTCCACCGCCCTCCGCCTACTGCTAGGGCAGGGGAGCGATGGAGGTCTTTCCTATCCCTCCCGCACGATGCCCTACTACACCCCGAGTGAGATCGAGCATATCCTCGCCCTCACCCAGCAGTATCAGACGACAAGCCCCGAACGTATCCTCCTCGGCAAGGGGGCGATGAGCCGTGAGGAGCGAACCCTCGTAGCCCTCCAGCTAAGCACTCGTGTAGCCCTCTCGAGGCGACTCCCACGGTGGGCGGAGGTCGAGCCTTCGTCCCCTCCTCCCTTGCCCTAGAGCAGTGCTCCAGCGAGGAGGCTGCCGAGTATAAGAGACGCTTCGCACGAGAGGACGATCGCCTCCCTTGACCTCACCGGAGGAATGGGGGTAGACTTCGCTGCACTTAGGGGCCGTGACGGCTCATGGGGTGTATGTGGAGCGTCATGAGGAGTTGGCTAGTGCTGCAGCCTACAATCTCCCTCGTCTCCTCCCCACTCAGCCTAGTGGGGTACTCTGTGGGGAGTCGCTAGAGCTCCTCCCCGAGCTCCTCGAGCGTTACAAACCAAGCCTTATCTATCTTGATCCCGCACGCAGGGAGGGCGGTGACCAGCATCGTAGGGTCTATGCCATCGAGGACTGCGAGCCCGACCTTCGGGAACTCCTGCCGAGACTACGCTTGCTCTATGCTTCGCTTGGCTGTACACACCCTCGCCTTCTGGTCAAGCTCTCCCCCGATGCTGGACATCACGCATACCCTGCAGAGTGTGCCCTACGTCACCGAGCTACATGTCGTAGCCGTGCGGGGTGAGGTGAAGGAGCTCCTGCTGTCCCTCGACCTAAGCCTAGGTGAGGCGATGCCCGAGGCTGGGGCAGTCACCATCACGGCAGCTAACCTCCTGAGGGCTCGGAGCGACCTGCCCAACTCTTTACACAGCCCCGTGCACTCGCTCATGAGGGAGAACTCACGGCGAGCTACGCCACTGAGCTCTCGACCTATCTCTATGAGCCGAATGCTGCCCTCATGAAGTCGGGGCTCTTCAAGACCTTAGCGGAGGCCTTCGCTCTGCAGCCCCTTCACCCCAGCACCCATCTCTATACCTCTAGTCATCGGGTAATGGAGTTCCCCGGGCGAGTATTTGAGGTACGCGCTGTCCATCCCTTTGCCTCCTCCACCCTTCGTCGGCTGGGTCGAGAGCTCGGGGCAGCACAGATCTCGTGTCGCAACTTCCCGCTCTCGCCCGAAGCCCTTCGAGTTAAGCTCGGCATCAAGGATAGCGACGCGCAGACGCTCTTCGCCCTCACACTCTCCCCTCCATCCCCCCTCATGGTACTCTGCCACCGCCTCGTAGCAGAAGGGGGTATCTCTTCTCTTGGCTGACTCCTTCAGTATCTTTTTAGGCTAGGTAGCGAGCTTGGTGCTCGCTACCTAGCCTCTTTTATGGGGGAAAAGTAGCGACGAGGCTGACATTGTGACGCAAAAAACAGGGCTTTTAGAGGCGTAAAGTCAGCTTTATGTGACTTATTGTCATGTTTTTTAGGGCGGCACGGCCTTTGGGAGGGTAGGTGTAGATAACGAAATCTACACATAATAGAATAGAATATGAATATAAATAAGTATACAATCAAGTCGCAGGAGGCTCTGCAGGCTGCCATCGACCTGGCTCGCAGGAATGGCAACCAGTCCATTGAGCCCGCGCACCTGCTCGGGAGCTTGCTCTCGGCAGGAGATAGTCTGATGGACTTCCTCTTCTCCAAGCTCGCTGTACAGCGTGCCCGAGTAGAGGAAGCCAACAACGTCGCCCTCTCGCACCTACCCAAGGTGTCCGGTGGTGAACCCCTACCTGAGCCAGAGTGCCAATGAGGTACTCAACAAGGCTGAGTGATCTTGCCCGTGAGATGCAGGATGAGTACGTAGCCGTCGAGCACATCCTCATGGCACTTGTCATGGTGGATAGTCCTACCACCGTATGCTGAAGTCCGACTTCGGGGTGAATATCTCCGACCTCAAGAAGGCTGTAGAAGAGCTCCACAAGGGTAACCGTGTGACCAGCCAGCATGCCGAGGAGCAGTATAACTCCCTTAGTAAGTATGCAATTAACCTCTGTGAGCGTGCTCGTGAGGGAAGCTTGACCCGTCATCGGGCGTGATGACGAGATTCGCCGAGTCCTGCAGATCCTATCCCGTAGGACGAAGAATAACCCAATCCTCATCGGTGAACCCGGTGTGGGGAAGACAGCTATCGCCGAAGGGCTCGCCTATCGTATCGTCCGTGGAGACGTCCCCGAGAACCTTCGATCCAGCAGGTCTATTCTCTCGACATGGGTGCCCTCATCGCTGGGGCGAAGTACAAGGGTGAGTTCGAGGAGCGTCTAAAGGCCGTCGTAGGCGAAGTCACCAAGAGCGAAGGTGAGATCATCCTCTTCATCGACGAGATCCACACCCTCGTCGGTGCCGGTAAGGGCGAGGGGGCTATGGACGCTGCTAATATCCTCAAGCCTGCACTTGCTCGTGGCGAACTGCGTGCTATCGGTGCTACCACCCTCGACGAGTATCAGAAGTACTTCGAGAAGGACAAGGCTCTGGAGCGACGCTTCCAGATGGTCATGGTCGAGGAGCCCGATGAGGCAAGTAGCATCTCCATCCTACGTGGACTAAAGGAGAAGTATGAGAACCACCACAAGGTGCGTATCAAGGATGATGCAATCATCGCTGCTGTACGTCTCTCCGATCGTTATATCACCGATCGCTTCCTCCCCGACAAGGCTATTGACCTCATGGACGAGGCCGCTGCCCGTCTGAGGATGCAGATCGACTCCCTCCCTGAGGACTCTCGATGAGATTGGGCGAAGAATTACACAGCTCGAGATCGAGCGTGAGGCCATCCGTAGAGAGAACGATGAGGCCAAGCTCGATGAGCTGAACAAGGGAGATCGCTTCCCTCAAGGAGCAGGAGGCTACCGACAAGGCCAAGTGGATGCGGGAGCAAGAGCTCATCAATCGTATCCAGCAGGCTAAGATCGACATCGAGCGTCTTCGCTTCGAGGCTGAGCGTGCTGAGCAGGTCGGCGACTACGGCAAGGTAGCAGAGATCCGCTATGGCAAGCTCAAGGAGAAGGAGGCAGAGATCGCAGCCACAGAGCCGAGCTAGCTACAGCGCAGGGTGAGGAAGGTGCGATGATACGTGAGGAAGTTGGGGCAGAGGATATCGCCGACATCGTCTCTCGCTGGACGGGCATTCCCGTAGGGAAGATGCTCCAGAGCGAGCGTGAGAAGCTCCTCCACCTCGAGGACGAACTCCATCGCCGTGTCGTCGGTCAGGATCTTGCCATCGAGGCTGTAGCTGACGCTGTCCGTCGCTCACGTGCTGGTCTGCAGGATCCCAAGCGTCCGATAGGCTCCTTCCTCTTCCTCGGTACTACGGGGGTAGGGAAGACGGAGCTTGCCAAGGCTCTAGCCGAGGTGCTCTTCGATGACGAGACGATGCTCACCCGTATCGATATGAGCGAGTATCAGGAGAAGTTCTCCGCCACTCGTCTCATCGGTGCTCCTCCGGGATACGTAGGTTACGATGAAGGGGACAGCTGACGGAGGCTATTCGTCGCAAGCCCTACTCGGTCGTCCTCTTCGATGAGATCGAGAAGGCACACCCCGATGTCTTCAATGTCCTCCTGCAGGTGCTGGATGATGGCCGTCTGACGGACAACAAGGGTCGGGTGGTGAACTTCAAGAATACGATCATCATCATGACGAGCAACATGGGCTCTGACCTCATACGTGAGCGTTTCGCCAATGTCCCCCGACGGCAAGATGCAGCAGACGATCGATGAGACCCGTGAGCTGGTGCTGGATCTCCTGAAGCGGACGATCCGCCCTGAGTTCCTCAATCGTATCGATGAGACGATCGTCTTCACACCTCTGACCAAGTCCGATATCGAGCGTATCGTCCGTCTACAGCTAGATGCTACCGCCCATGTCTTGGCCTCTACAGGTGTAGAGCTGCACTACACGGACGCCGCCGTCAGCTGGATAGCAGAGGCTGGGTATGACCCCGAGTTCGGTGCTCGTCCGGTACGTCGTGTGATCCAGCATAGTGTCCTCAATGAGCTCTCGAAGAGCATCCCGTCGGGGTCGGTCGATCGCTCCAGTGCGATCACCCCTAGATGCCGAGGACGGCAAGCTCCTCTTCCGCTAAGCGAAGCGTAACGAGTATGTTGTGAGTTGTTAGAAGAGGCGAGGCTGCATACACCCCTTGTGTATGCAGCCTTCGCTGTATTATCTCGCCACCTGCTCGCAGTGGAGGTATTGGGGGCTACTTGATGGTATTGCCGTTAGCGTCCTTGCGGGAGAGTGAGGCCGCCTCGATCTCGAAGTCCGTGGTGGAATTGTCGTCATCGACGAACTTCCGTCCGTCCCACCTACGGGTCAGGGCTAGGCCAGAGAACTTGGGGTAGTCGCTGTGCCTGAGTTCGGAGAAGGGGACATCGGTCACGGCATTGTAACCCTTGTCGAGCTTGCTGGGGCGCATCTGGAAGCGTCGCTTGGGGGCAGACCGTCATGCAGCTCGATCACATTGGCGAAGGGATCTCGATGGCATAGAAGTCTGCGAAGGCACTGCTCGTGACATTGATGTAGTGGCGGTAGCCCTTCTTTTGCTTGGTCTCCTGATAGTTGTTCTTGAAGTCCTCAAGTGACCAAGGGGAGACGAACGAGGGCGATGCCGTTGGCCTGCTGGAGGTATTTCAGCTCGAAGTAAGGCGTCATGCGCCCCTTGGCATCCGGCTCGACGAGGATAGGCTCTAGGTCGGGGACGTTGGGGTTGTTCTTAGTCGCTCCACCGTACTTGATGTTGCTCCACTCGAAGTCTGCCTTGGTGAGGTCGAGCAGGGCATCTAGCCCCTTGTACTCCGTGAGGTCTGGTTCGGCCTCGCCCTCCTCCTTGGCGGCCTCTCGGATACTGCGGATGAAGTCCTCCTTGTAGTCGATCGCATACTGCGCTATGGTGATGGACTGCTTGGGCTGTATCGGGTGGTCGTGCCCCGAGCCGGGGAAGTAGGAGATGGAGCTGATGCCGTAGTAGCGATTGACGAAGTTGTCCCCCGGGGCGAAGGTGATCGAGATCGTTGGGTCTATAGCGTGGATACAGAGGGCGAGCCCGTCGAGGTACTTCACCTCATTGGTGGGATTGTAGATGATGATGTACTGGTCGTCGCTGACCATTTGGTTGCGAGCAGGGAAGTTGTAGCCCTTGAACACACGTCGCCAGTAGTGGCCTGAGTAGAAGACCTCCTTGATGATGAGGTGATCGACTTTGCTCTTGGAGGTAGACTGCTTCTTGGGCATACCGTTGCGGGTACAGCTGGCCGAGAGGGCTATGAGGCAGAGGGCTATGAGTAGCCAAGGTGATCTATAGCGGTTCATTGCTGGATCTATGCTAAGTCATGATTGAAGGGGGTAGGGGAAGAGGGCTAGAGGAACCAGTTGCCTAGTCCCGAGCCACCACCATACGCCGTGGGTCTGGAGGTTCTGCGAGGCCTCGAGGGCTTCGGCAGAGGGGAGTCCGATCTCCTGACCGAGGAAGTAGTAGTAGGGGTCGTTAGGGTCGATAGCGGTAGGGTCGGTGTCGAAGCTACTGCAGTAGACCTTGATGGGGAGGTTGAAGCGGAAGACTTCCTTCCACTGAGAGTCCTGACCATAGTCCTTCGCCTCATCGGGTAGGTGTGCCTCGGCGCAGATAAACTTACTGATGAACTGGTAGGTAGAGTGTCTGCTGAGGTACTCGTCACGGGGGATAAGGGCCTTCTTGCCCTTAGGACACTTCATGATCCGCACCGATAGGTAGAACTTCGGGAGCAGGTAGGTCGGGCGGGTGTACTTCCCGCTCTTGCCCGTCGTGGGGTCTACACGCTGGGTGATCTCCAGAGGCCACTCACGCCGGTCATCGCTCTCGTCCGCCTCGATGTCGAAGTTGAAGTGTCCTTCAGCCCGACACGATCCTGGTCATAGGGTGCGACAGCCCAGTCCGCATCGTGGCGAGTAAGAGGAGGTAGGAGGCGCTGGTTGAAAAGCTCACGTGCTCCATCACCCATAGCGTCATGGATCCAGGTGTCACGGTAGGTGTACTTGAAGACCTTGTCGGAGACATCAGCTCGTGCCTTCCACGTGGTCTTGTCGGTGAAGAAAGGTGAGGGATAGGTGTCGGGTCGATCGTCCCTCCCTTCTTCCACTGACCGTAGCGGTCATGTGCAGCACGCCAGGTGCCACGGCAGTCCATGACCTCGTAGGGGGCGCCCTTGTCGTCCACGTCGCTTACGGTGAAGAAGATCTGATACTGGTCGGACTGGTTGAGTATGCGGTCGTTGATGAGGTTGCCCGCCTTGTCAAAGAAGTAGAGGCAGAGCCCCCAGCGCTTCAGTCGTCCACCGATGATCCGGATGTAGTTAGGCTGCTTGCCCTCTCCCTGCTCGAGGTGTGTGACAGTGCTGTTACGTTGAATCTCCACCCGAGGCCAAGGCTGCCCAGAGGTGTTGTGGATGATGGCGAACTGCCTCTGTCTCCAGGGGGCATTCTGATAGACGAAGTTCCCGTGCATCATCCCATCACCGTGGGAGTGCCCCTCCTTGAACATCACGAGGCAGGTCGCCCAGTCGCTGAAGGCTCCCCCGGCATCGGGGTTCGAGAGGCCACTGTCTGTTACCTTGATCTTCTTGAGACTATCGACGTAGTGGTCTGCACCACTTCGGGGGACGGGCTTGGCTAGGAGCGGGTTCTCGTTGTAGTCTACGTGTACGTCTCCGAAGACGAACTTCTCACACGAGGTGGTAAGAGCGACGAAGGCGGCTAGTAGGGGTACGAGTCTGAGTATCTTATTCATGTTGAGTCGCTGATTGATAGGGGAGGGTTTACATCACCACGGCACTGCGTCTGTGGTGCTGCTGTAGGTAGCCTCTAGGGTTCGAGAGGAGCTGCCAGAGCTGTGCCTTGTCTACCTCGGGGTAGAACCGCTTGACATCTTCGTAGCACTTGTCGATCCCATCCTTAGGGACTGGCGATGACACGTACAGGGATGGGGTAGTCGATGTCGAAGCTATCCCAGCCGGGCTGGATCTGATTGAAGTCCCAGAGGTAGCCGTTAGCTTCGTTGTTGGCATTACCATACTTAGCAGGCTTCTCGGTCTCGCCCACGTGCTGCTGTACCTTGTTGAGGATATGGCAGATCTTCACCTGAAGCTGAAAGGCGAGGTTCGCCTTCTTGAACTGTAGGATGCCCTTGAAGCCCAGCCTATCCCTAGGTGTACCACTATCGAGACTTCTATTCTGCCGTAGGAAGCCCACGGTCTCGCCGTAGCGTTGGCGTGGGGCATCGGTGTCGGGGTCGATGAAGTCATCGTTGTACGAGTCGGTGAAGAGCTTCCCTAGCTCCTCCTCTACGGGGTCTGTATCTCGGTACTCATAGGTGAAGATCTCGGGGTAATCCTATTGAGGTGCATCATGTCGATGACCTTGTAGAGGCGATAGCTGAGGCCGTCCTTCCACTGTAGGAGCTCGGTGGCCTCGGGTTTGCCGGAGCGTTCGATTGCCTTCCATGCTAGCTCAGTGTTGTAGGCTACTTGGTTGGAGCCAAAGGTGAAGCCATCGGGAGCGAAGATATTGGAGAGCGAGTACTTAGAGGCAGGCTCGGGTGCACCATCCTTGAGACGGAAGGTGTACCGGTCGTAGAACGTGGCGGGAGAGGCTAGTGAGCGTGGGTAGGCGAGCTGTACTCCTCGCTGATGTATGGCCTTGCCGCTCTTGACCTCTTGGTTGAGGGAGGTATTGCCGATGCCGAAGAAGTGCTGGTGCACTAGGAGCGTGGAGTTTGCTTCGTCGGGGATGCTGACGCCCTCGCTATTCTTCTTGTAGGGGTAGCCCGAGAACTGGTGGTTGATGAGCATCCCATTCTGGTCGTAATACTTGAGCTCTAGTCCGTAGTAGATGTCATCCGAGGCGATGACGTCGAAGTGGTCACGCTCGGTGGTGATGGTCATCTGCCCCTCATCGTCCTTGGCGATATCGATCTCCTGAGTGAGGGGGATCATCTTGGGGTCGCCCACGGTGTGGTAGGTCAGGTAGGAATCTACCTGCTCGTTCCCGTCGGCCTACACCGATCATATCTCCCTTGTGTCCCATGCGCAGTATGATGTGCACGGCATAGATGCTGCTCATGCCCCTTGACATCACGCTCGATGGAGGAGGGGGGAGCCTGGACGATCTTCTTGAAGAACTCATCTACTCGGTCTGCGGAGCAGCTACTGAGTAGACTGCCCAGCATCATGGCGGAGAGGACGAGACTGGTATATAAGCGGTTCATAGTGCGTAGCTAGAATTTGATGAGGGTGCGTAGGGATACATTCACCCCACGCTCGTGGGCGTAGTACCTGAATCGGTCGGTGTACTCCTTGTAGAGGTTGTTGAGGATATTCTCCCCTACGATCATGAAGCGTACCTCCCTACGCTGGGGTAGGCGGATGGCAAACTCCGCCGTACCGCCGAGGAGGAAGTACGGGTCGGGAGAGTCAGAGACGAGGTCTTTGTCGGGGTCGAAGCGACGCTGCTTCGTCACGTAGAGTCCCGAGAGCGAGAGGGAGGCATGATACTTCTCCTTCGCTCCCAAGCTCCGCTCGTAGGTACCCGTGAGTCCGTAGCGATCGGAGGGCATGAAGGGAAGCCAGTCCCCACGAGTGATATTGCGGGCAAACATCCACTCGGCCTTACCTACTACGGTGAGCCCCTTCAGGGGAGTCATCGTAGCCTCTAGGTCACCCCCATAGAGCTGTACATCGTCCTGGTCGTAGATGAACTTAGGGTACTTCCCGCTGGGGTGGTTGTGGAAGCGATCCTTACCCGTACCTATGTGGTCATAGATATAGCTATTGATGCGCTGATAGAAGAGGCTGGGCTCGATGGAGAACCATGTGTCTCGGTAACGACCACCGAGGACAGATTTGTAGCCCCGCTCACTCTCTAGCTTGCTATTGCCCACTACCCAGTAGGAGCCATCCTGTAGCCCGATGGCATAGAGCTCATTGATGTCGGGGGGACGCCACGACCAGCCGATATTGGCACGGACATCCCAGTGGTCATTGAGGGTATAGTGTGCGGCTAGGCTGGAGGTGAAGTTGCTATAGAGCTTGAAGTCGTCGTAGTAGGTGTAGTTGCTAAGGCTCGTGTAGCCATTGACCGACATCACACGGAAGTCATAGCGCATCCCTAGGGCACACTGCAGACGGTCGAACTGTGCTCGGTGTGGGACATAGCCGCCCATCGTCAGGGCGGCGAAGTTGAGGGACGAAGGCAGGCTGCTTCGTACCGGGGTAGTTATAGTTGGTCTGGTAGGTATTGGCCGTACCTACGTCGGTGGACATGTTCCATAGCTTCCACTTGGCATTCCACTGGGCGTCCACCTTGTAGGTCTTGAGGATAAGATCCTGCATAGGTACCCAGCTCCACTCTACCTTCTTGCGGTTCTCGAACTCCTGTCGGAGGTTCTCTTGGAAGGAAGCCGTGAGGGTGAGCTTGTGGTCATCGTTGATGTTCCACTTGACTCTCCCTTGAGGGTGAAGTGCTGGGACTGCTGGAAGGGGGGCTTGATGTCGTAGGAGAAGGGATGTAGGGTACTGGGGTCTGGCCGTCCGTACTCAAATCGCTTGATGAGCTGGTCGAGGTCAGAGATCTTGCTAGCATAGTAGATACCACTGCGCTGGTAGTAGAGGCTGGAGGAGAGGTCTACCTCTATCCGTCGGCTCTTGTAGCCGAGGACACCAGAGAGGCTGATGGTGTTGTAGCCCGTGTTGTTGAGGATATACTCTGCGGTGCGGTAGTCACCGCCCTTGGTATACATGCCGTGTAGACGCAGGCCGACATTGCGGTAGCCGAGCTCTAGGCTCCCCGAGCCACTACCTCCTCGGGCATTGGTGTCGTAGCCGAGGTTGGCCTTGCCATGCACTTGGAGCTTATCGTTGCCGTAGGGTAGGGGTGCTTCGTTGAGGAGGACAACACCCCCCATAGCTCCGAAGCCGTAGCGCACACACTCTGCACCCTTGACGACCTCGACCATGCTAGCCCCCGTGTAGTCGATCTCGGGGGCATGGTCTGCGCCCCAGCTCTGGCTCTCTAGGCGGACACCATTATTCATCAGCAGGATACGACTGCTGTGCATGCCCCTGGATCACGGGCTTGGCCACAGTGCTCCCCGAGCTGATGGAGCTGACCCCGGGGATGGTCTCGAGCATCTTGGCTAGCGAGTGGCACCTCCCTTCTCGAGGGTCTCAGAGCTAATGCGGGCAGTCTGCTGGAGCTTGTTGGTGCGTCGCTGTTGTCCTGAGACGAGGACTTCGCCGAACTGCTTGACATCCTCCTGCATCCGTAGGGTGATGGGCTTGCCCGGAGTGACGGCGATGGTACGTCGGACGGGCTTAAATCAATATAGGTGATATGCACCTGGATCTCTCGTGCACGGGTTGCTTTAGCGTAGGACACACCTCCCAGTCTGGTCGGTGATGTCTGGGCTGAGTGCACCTGTGCAGCGTACCACAGCCCCGACGATCGGGTCACGGCTTGAGCCACTGAGCACTATGATCGAGACTCGCCTAGGGTCTGCGGGCTCGGTAGTCTCCTCATGCACGGTGGTCGTGATGGTAGCTGATAGGGGAGAGGCTGGGGTGCTGATCACCCCAACGAGTAGTAGAAGGAACGACCAGAGACGGAGGTGCATCCGTCGAGGGTATGGTCGCATGCGTAGTATTAACATATTCCCATAGGTTTGCTTTGCTGTTCTTTTTGTTTTCCCTCCGGTAGGTCAATCTGCGGGCTATCGGGTAGAGGGAGGAAGAGGAAGGGGTGCGTATTCGATAATGAAGTACTAGGTGCACACTCGCCAATTCGGGGACAAAGATCTCACTTTTTTGCGTACGAATAAATACCTAATAGGGAGTATTTTCTCCTTGTTCGCCGTATTTATATACCTACCCGTGTACCTACCCAGGGAGAGGCCTTGCCTCGCGCGTACATTATTATATATAGGGGGCGGGGTGACTAGCTTCTCTGAGGGGGTGGGGTTTGCTCCACAGCTCATCAGGACGGGACGGCCAAGGCACACTGCCCCTAGAATACTTCGCCCCTAAGCCCAAGCGTGTCTCTCGCTCAGGCTCTCCATCAGGGTGCCCACACGTGCATACCTCGAGGATGTGGGGGAGAGCAGGTGGAGTGGAGGAGGGGAGGTGTATCGATTTTTCAGCCCGACTAACATGCTCTGTATCAGTCTTGCCGAGAGGGCAAAACGCTCTTACCGAGAGCGCAAGTACGCTCTCGGTAAGAGCGTCCTCGTCACTGCCCATGGGTGATGGAAGCGTTCTTTATAGGAGCGCAAGAGCGTTCTCGGTAAGTTCATTTCGAGGGGTGCGAAATGCCCGCTACGAACGGGACTATTAGGAGGCTCTGACCAGCCCCACTCTGCCTCCGATGGGGTGTGAGGGATCGGATGAGTGCTATCCGGAGTAGAGCGTGGTGGCTCCCTACAGGATGGGTGAAAGCTCTAAGGGTCGTCCTAGGGCGTATGGACGAGCCATGCGAAAGCACTACCTTTGTCCGAAGAACGATTTATTCACCCAAGGAACAGCGATAAGCGAAACGAACATCACGTGCGTATAGATATCCTCACCGTCGTGCCCGAGCTCCTAGAGAGCCCGCTGAAGCACTCCATCATCGGGCGAGCCCAGCGAGAGGGCTTCCTAGAGCTCTATGTACACAATATCCGTGACTACTCCACCAATAAGTGGAGACGTGTCGATGACTACCCCTTCGGTGGAGAGGCGGGTATGGTGCTGCAGGTCGAGCCTATTGATCGAGCGATCAGTGATCTGAGGGCACAGCGTGACTACGACGAGGTGATCTATACCTCACCCGATGGGGAGACCTTCGATCGGGGATGGCCAATGAGCTAAGCCTTCGGGAGAACCTCATCATCCTCTGCGGTCACTACAAGGGATCGACCATCGTATCCGAGAGCACCTCATCACTCGTGAGATCTCCGTGGGTGACTACGTCCTGACCGGAGGGGAGCTCCCCGCTGCGATCATGACGGATGCTATCGTGCGCCTGCTCCCTGGGGTGATCGGGGATGCCGAGAGTGCACTCTCCGATACCTTCCAGGATGACCTCCTCGCTCCCCCCATCTATACACGTCCCGCAGAGTACAAGGGGTGGTGTGTGCCGGAGGTGCTCCTGAGCGGTCACGCAGCGAAGATCGAGGAGTGGAAGATGAACGAGGCGGTGGAGCGCACGAAGCGTCTGCGCCCCGATCTCATGGAGCGACATAAGCGGAGATAGCTAAGTATTTCTTACTTTTTGCCACGAAGAAGTCTGTTACACAGAGAAACAAGGAACGAACTGACGAACATAAAATATCCACATATATAAGTATCATGGCTTTGAAGTTTATCACAGCAGATGAAGCGGCTGCGCTGGTGCAGCACAATGACAATGTCGGCTTCAGTGGCTTTACGCCCGCCGGCTGTCCGAAGGTCGTCCCAGGAGCTATCGCCCGTAGGGCAGAGGCCGAGCACGCTGCCGGTCGTCCCTTCAAGATCGGGATGTTCACGGTGCTAGCACGGGTGACCGCCTTGATGGTGCGCTCGCACGTGCCGAGGCAGTGAAGTTCCGCACCCCTATCAGTCCAACAAGGACATGCGTACGGGAATCAATGCCGCAGCGAACCCTTTACTTCGACATGCACCTCTCGATGGTCGCTCAGGAGCTCCGCTATGGCTTCCTTGGCAAGGTGGATGTCGCTATCGTCGAGGCTGCCGATGTGACCGAGGATGGGGAGATCGTCCCTACCTGCGGTGTGGGTATCCTACCTACGATCTGCCGACTAGCTGATAAGATCATCGTCGAGCTGAACGACAAGCACCCCAAGGAAATCCGTGGTATGCACGACCTAGCAGAGCCCCTCGACCCACCTCACCGCAGAGATAGCTATCTACAGCCCCAGTGACCGTGTCGGAGCGACGTGCATCAAGGTCGATCCGCTAAGATCGTAGGGGTCGTACGCACGAGCGAGCCCAACGATGATGGTGGCTTCGCACCCCTCGATGAGGTGACGCAGGCTATCGGGAACAACGTTGCCCAGTTCCTCGTCTCCGAGATGGAGGCTGGTCGCCTACCTAAGGAATTCCTACCCCTGCAGAGTGGTGTGGGGAATGTCGCCAATGCCGTGCTCGGTGCTCTCGGTGACAACGAGAAGATCCCTGCCTTCAACGTCTACACTGAGGTCATCCAGGACGCTGTGATCGCCCTGATGAAGAAGGGTCGTGTGAAGTTCGCCAGTGGCTGCTCGCTCTCCGTCTCTCGCCCTGTGATCCAGGATATCTATGCTAATCTAAACTTCTTCAAGGACAAGCTCCTCCTTCGTCCACAGGAGTACTCGAATAACCCTGAGATCGTTCGCCGTCTCGGTATCATCACGATCAATACCGCTCTGGAGGCCGACATCTTCGGTAACATCAACTCCACGCACGTCAATGGTACCCGTATGATGAATGGTATCGGTGGCTCGGGTGACTTCGCACGTAATGGTTACCTCTCGATCTTCACCACTCCCTCGACAGCTAAGGATGGCAAGATCTCTGCCTTCGTGCCCATGGTCTCCCACCTCGACCACAGCGAGCACTCGGTGAAGATCGTCATCACGGAGTATGGTATCGCCGACCTTCGTGGTAAGAGCCCACGTCAGAGAGCTGAGGAGATCGTCGAGAGTGTGTCCACCCAGACTACAGACCTCTACTACGTGAATACCTCGAGCTCGGAGTGAAGGGTCAGACACCTCAGGATCACAGAGTGTTGCTTCGCCTTCCACCAGGAGATCGCCGCCTCGGGCGATATGCGTAACGTGGACTGGAAGAAGTACAAGAAGAGCTAGTCCACCTCCCGCTATATCCATTGCGCCTATCCCCGCTGCCTCGGCAGTAGGGGTAGGTGCAATGCTGATTTAGTCCACCACCCTATCCAAAAATCTTCTATGCCTACAATCTATACCGCATCAACAAATGAATATTATGTCCCACAGCAACGAGCGAGACTTACAGCTCCTGCGTAAGTTCTTCCCTATCCCTAGTGGCCGAGGGGAGCGCCCTCATCACGAAGCCTATCAACGACCTCTTCCTCCAGATCGACTGTGAGGTAGGGGAGCTGCGTGTCTATGATGATCAAGATGAGCTCATCGCCCATCAGGAGGTCTTTTCTTGGGCAGAGACGGGCTCCAGTGAGGATCGCCACCCATGAGGCTATCGAGACGCTGAGGGAGCTCGTGACACGTCTGGAGCAAAAGGGGTTCTGGAGCAAAGAGGTCTTTGCTCGTCCCTTCTCCGTGGAGCTTGTACGTCCCGACTTCTCCCTCATCGAGGTGCTCCTCTTCCTAGACGAAGACCTCTTCAACCTCTCTAAACCATTGATGGAGGACCTAGATGAAGAGCTGGGCGTATTCATGGACAGCCTGCTCGGGCAGGAGAAGTAATCGCTGTTTGGCAGGTCTAAAATAAATGCCTATCTTTGCACCGCCTTTTTGGAGAGCGTGCCATCTCTATATGTGAGGAAAAAGCCTTCCCTAGAGGTTATGCCGAAATAGCTCAGTTGGTAGAGCAATTCATTCGTAATGAATAGGTCGCCGGTTCGAGTCCGGCTTTCGGCTCCTATGTGTAATCATTTCATGACTTTTATAGAAGAAAGTTTTTTTCATAAGAATGACAATCGGTGCGCCAGTTCTCGGGAGAGCTGGCGCACAACCTTCTATATTTTATATATAGTTGAGTGGCTAGGGGTATAGTCTAGGTACATTGTCGTATCTTTGTCCACACTTTTTGCCCCTGAGGGAGACGTTTACGAGGTGTGAGGTAGGGGCAAGAGAGCGATTAGGGAGCTTAGACGAGATAAGATAGGATAGATGCGCTATTGGCAGGTAAATAAGCATTTCCTGAAGGTGCTTCGGGTGGTGGCATGGATAGCTGCTACCCTATTCCTTTTATTTTATCTCCTCCCACTGGGGCTCTTCCGCATACCAGCTGTGCAGCGTGAGGCTGCAGCACGAGTAGGGAAGTTCCTCACGGAGCTCTTCGATAGCCCCGTGTCACTCCATCAGGTAAAGCTCGTAGGCTGGACAGATGTGAGGTGCATGGGGTGACAGTCCTCGATACCGTGGGTAGGGAGATGCTCCGAGCCAATCGCCTAGTGGGTAGTATCACACTCTCCGACCTCATCACCGAGGGGGAGGTGCGGATCACCTCGGCACGACTCTTCTCCGCACACCTCTCCCTACACCGTGACTCCGTGACTGGACGGCTCAATGTCCAGCACGTCATCGACCACCTGAGCAAGCCCAAGCAGGACAAGGCTTCCATCCCCGTAGATATCAATAGTATCATCATCCGAGATCTGGGTCTCACGCTCCAGCAGGGGGATACTAAGCTCCTAGAGCTACAGAAGCTCTCTACACGCATCCGACGCCTTCGCTTCTCTCCAAACTACATCGCTGGGGCTGTGGATGAGTTGAGCTTCGGTCTCACCAATGGCTTTACTCTCTCCTCACTCACTGCTCAGGGGGAGCTCCACCATGGTCGCTACCTCACGCTACGTAACGCATGAGCCACACTCCCCAATAGCCAGTTCGCCCTGCCCCTACTCCGCTTGGATCTAGGAGGGAAGGGGCTAAAAGCTCCTCCATGAGGTCGAGCTGGCGGATACCTACCTTGCCCTATCTGACTTTGCTCCTTTCTTCCCACAGCTCGGGGGAGCACAAGGAGCGTCTCTATCTACGAGGGCTCTATGCAGCTCGGACGATGGAGACTGGTCAAGGCTCCCCTCTGTCCGCCTACCTGGACTACTGAACCCTAGAGGAGCAGCTCTCCTGAGCTGGAACCAGCATGGAGCACTCAGCTCCGTACAGCTTGACACCGAGACCCTCGAGGTACGGCAGGGGCTGATTGAGCTCGTCAAGCCCTACCTCCCCGCTTCACTCCACTCTGCCCCTAGACTATGGGAAGCAGCTAGGTGCTCTCCCTACCATGGTCACCTGGACTACAAGGTAGCTGGGGCGATCAAGGCACGAGGGACGCTCGGTACCGACCTCGGGAAGTGGCAGCATGACCTAGAGGCACACCTTGTGGATAAGAGCCTGAGGAAGGTGCGTGCCGACCTCAGCACGGAGAGCTTCCTCCTTACCCCTCTCCTTGGTGGTAAGGTGCCCCTAGAGCGTCTAGGAGCGACGATCAAGCTTGAGGCTCAGCGCTCGACAGACCGCCCTAGAGGACTGGCAGGTTGGGGCGACTATTACCAGCCCCCAGCTAACCTATCAGGGCTACACTTACCGAGACCTTAGTCTAGCGATCCGCCCACTACGTCCCTACCGACATGAGCTGCAGATCTCGGTCAGTGACCCGAATGCAAGCCTTAGTGTACGTGGTGCAGCCTCCTTTGACGGGAAGGTCGTGCGGGATATGGACCTCTCCCTATCTACCGACCTCCATCCCGAGGCTCTTGGGCTAAGCCAGCTCCTCGGGAAGTATAATATCAAGGCTACGGGCTCTGCGAACTTCGATGTGCTCAATATCGACCGTGGGCATGGAATGCTCGTGCTACAGAGCCTAAGCCTCACGACGCCGAAGCAGACTCTAAGCCTGCATAACCTCCAGCTCCAGCTCATCGGTAGCCCAGAGTCGGGACGACTCATACATATCACTTCGCCATACCTTACGGCTCAGCTTAGTGGCCACTATACCATAGGCCAAATCCTCCCCGACCTCAAGCAAACGCTCCGACACTACCTCCCCTCGCTCCAGGGAGAGGAGGGCATCAAGCACCCTCTCCTAGCTCCTGCACGCTCCTCCTACGAGCTGGATGTGAAGATCAAGAAGCTCCCCGAGGAATGGGCGGAGTACCTTCGCCTGCCCATACGTCTCGAGCAGGGAGGTTCTCTACGTGCCCTCTATACGGGTGGTAACCACGAGCTGACCCTCTATGCCGAGGCTCCAGACCTTCGCCCTGGGGATCAGTCACCTCTCGGGGCTCCATGTGACCTTTGCCGACCGTAGGCTTCAGCTCTCCTCAGATGTTCGCCTAGCCAAGGGGACAGAGGTGAAGGATGTCGGTATCTATAGCGACCTCCAGACGGATAGCATCTACACCCGTATCAGTCTAGGTCGTGACCAGCATGGTGTCGCCAATGGCTTCGTAGGCATCGGCACCCGCCTAGAGCGTGTCCCTCTAGCTGGGACGAAGGCTGGCGTGCTTAGGACGACCTTTGATCTCTCGCCCTCGCTCGTACGTGTCAATGGCGAGGACTGGACGATCGCTCCCGCTCAGGTACACCCTACAGCAGGGCGAGGTGCACGTCCGAGGGCTTGACCTCTCCAGTGCTGAGCGACGTGTCAGCATCGACGGTGCACTGAGCAACCAAGCTAATGAGCACCTCAATGTCGCCCTCAAGAAGATCAACCTCCTCTATATCCTCCAGTCCGCAGGGGTAGGCTTTGATATGCTCGATACGGAGATTACCGGTCGAGCTAAGGCCAGCCTGCGTAATGGAGCTGTGGTCGCTACGGCAGATGTTTCCTCGCCCGCCTTCTTCGTCAAGGGGGTCGATGTGGGGACGCTCCGTGCAGGACTGACCTTCGACAGCCGAGATGGTCGGCTCATGATCCGAGGGCATGTTGCCCAGCCTGATGGAGGAATGGCAGATGTGTCGGGCTATATCCGTCCCGCTGGAGGTGCAGGGCTTGACCTAGCTTTGACGCTACACGTCTGAGGGCTACCTTCGTTGGGCGTTTCATGGATACCCTCTTTGACCGAGTTGATGGGAAGGCCTCTGGGCATGTCCGTCTCTTCGGGGTCTTCGATGAGGGTGTGACGGTCGAGGGGACTGCGGATGTCGAGGAGGGATGCCTAGGGGTACGCCTTCTTGGCACGAGCTACTACTTCGACCATCGTCTGACCTTTACTCCCCACCTCGATACAGTTGGATAATATCCACTGTGCGTGATGATGAGGGACACACGGGTATTGCCCATGGGGTGATCCGTCACCGCTTCTTCGACCACTTTGACCTTGATCTCGAGGCTCGGGATATGGTGCAGATGAAGGTACTGCAGACCAAGAGCAAGCAGCGCCTACCCTTCTACGGGACAGCCTATGGCTCAGGCTCGGCTAAGCTCCGTGGCCACCTCCCTCGTCTACTGCTGGAGGTCAATATGCGTAGTGCCGAGGGGACAGACCTTACCCTAGACTTCAACAAGACAGATATCCGCAAGGAAGACCGACTCATCGTCTTCAAGCCCCTTCGCCCCACAGCTCCCCAAGATAGCCTACATGCACCTGCTCCTGCGCCCACTGACGAGGGAGAGACGGAGCTGACGATGCGTATGGCCTTCCGTGTTACACCTGAGGCACGGATAGCCCTTCGCCCTAGGCTCTAGCAATATCCCGAACGAGGTGAAGGCTCGCTGCGAAGGCGACCTAACGATCGAAGTCCCTCACACAGGCCCTATCACGACCTACGGAGGACTTACCCTGAGGGAGGGATCGTATGTCTTCAACTTCGAGCAGCTCACCCGCCGTCGCTTCACCCTCCTAGAGGGCGGACGACTGGACTTCGAGGCGATCCTATGCAGGCCTCCATAGACCTCAAAGCCATCTACAGCCTCACCGCCAATATTGCCGACCTCGATGCAGGGGCTCTCTTCCGAGTCCAAGCGTACCCACATGCCGGTGAACTGTACCCTACATTTTAAGTGGAGTGATCTCCAAGCCTGATATTCACCTCGGGCTAGAGCTCCCAGGGGCAGAGCCCGAGGTGGATCGCCGTGTGCAGTCCCTCGTCAATACGGAGGATGAGCGCAATAGGCAGGTACTCTATCTGATGACAATCGGTAAGTTCTACACCCCAGAGAATAGGCGTAATACACGTGGGGTGTCTGATGGCTGGTACTCGCTAGCTGCCTCCACGCTCTCCGAGCAGCTGACCCACGTCCTAGGCAACTTCTCCAAGGATATCCAGCTGGGGACGAACATTCGTACGAGTACTACCGCCTTTGAGGATACGGACATTGAGCTCCTCTTCTCGGGTAGCTGGCTAGGGTGACCGCCTCATCATCAACGGCAATGTCGGCTACCACGATAATCCCTTCCTGCAGGGGAAGTACATCGGGGAGTTTGACCTTGAGTATAAACTCAATCCAGCTGGTACGCTACGTCTGAAGGGATACAACCACTACAACAATATGTACCAGTATCTGCGTCAGTCGCTCACGACACAGGGGCTAGGCTTTATGTTCCAGCGTCGCTTCAACTCCTTTACTGAGCTCTTTGCTCCTGGACGTAACAAGAGAAAAAGCGTACATTTGCTGAAGAGAATAAAACTCAACCCTAATTCATTATACACTTCAATCAATTATGAGCTTCCTCACACAAGACAAGCTAACGATCGTCGGTGCCGCTGGCATGATCGGGTCAAACATGGTGCAGACGGCTGCCATGATGGGTCTAACACCTAACATCTGTCTCTACGATCCCTTCCTCTCTGGTCTAGAAGGGGTCGCCGAGAAATCCGCCACTGTGGCTTCGAGGGTCTCAACCTCACCTTTACCTCCTGCATCAAGGAGGCGCTCACCGGTGCTAAGTACGTAGTCTCCTCGGGTGGTGCTCCTCGTAAGGAGGGGATGACACGCGAAGACCTCCTCAAGGGCAACGCCGAGATCGCTGCTCAGCTGGGTAAGGACATCAAGGCCTACTGCCCAGACGTACGTCACGTGGTCATCATCTTCAACCCTGCTGACATCACGGGTCTTGTGACCCTCATCCACTCGGGTCTTCGCCCAGAGCAGGTCACTACGCTCGCTGCACTCGACTCTACTCGTCTGCAGAGCGAGGCTCGCTAAGCACTTCGGTGTCGCTCAGAGCGAGGTCGTAGGTGCTCGTACCCTACGGCGGTCATGGCGAGGCTATGGCTGTCTTCTCCAGCGGTGCTACGGTAGCTGGTACCCCACTGACCTCACTCATCGGTACAGATAAGCTCCCCGAGGACAAGTGGGCAGAGATCAAGGAACGTGTCACCAAGGGTGGTGCTAACATCATCAAGCTCCGTGGTCGCTCCTCCTTCCAGAGCCCAGCCTATGTCTCCATCGAGATGATCCGTGCTGCTATGGGCGGTGCTCCCTTCCGTTGGCCAGCTGGTTGCTATGTCGCTATCCCAGGGCTTGACCATGTCGTCATGGGGATGGAGACCGTGATCGATAAGGACGGTGTACACTACAGCCACGAGATCGAGGGCAGTGAAGCCGAGAAGGCTGCTCTGAAGAAGAGCTACGAGCATCTAGTGAAGATGCGTGACGAGGTCATCTCGATGGGCGTCATCCCTGCCGTAGCAGACTGGAAGAGCGTCAATCCCTAACCTCTAGTCCGAGCGGAGGTCTCAGCCTCCCTCGCTAGTATCCCCATTCAACTAAGGGGGTGCATCCTAGCTTCGTCTGAGGGTGTACCCCTTTGTTTCTGTATAAGAATAATCTATATTTGCTCCCGTAGGGAGTGAGTGACGTAGCCTACAGTGGAGCCCTAGGGTACTACATGACGGCACCGAGGCTCTGCCCCTCTCCCCTTCCGACCCTAGAGACAAGTGTAGAATGATCGCTATCCCATCCCCTAGTAGCAGTAGGCATCCCCTTGCCTCTACCACACTCCCGTAGGACTTCCCTTTTATTCTAGGCCGTCCTAGCCAGAGACGCCCCGTGGGCAAACCCTAGCTCTGTAGCTAGCCACCTAGGGAACACATACCAAATCAGACCGAATATTCCTAATCTTTTTAGCAATGAAGCGAATACTTTTTCCCGCTCCTGCTGTCCCTATCCGCTACTCTTAGCTGGGGACAGACAGCAGACCCGGAGGCCTTCTTCCGAGGCTTCCCTCCCTAACCAAGAATACCATTACGAACGAAGACTTCGCCTACAGTCAGAGCCGAGACTCGCTCTTCTCCGCCCTGCCTCAGATACCCTCCGTTCGGAAGATGGCACGACTCCTACAGAGTGATGATGAGCCTAGGATGGCCTACGGACGGCAGTGGAACTATGGGGCCTATCGGGTCTTGCACTTCTCCCTCTCGTGTGAGTTACCTCCGATGTGTACATCGCCCATCAGGCGGGTATCAGTCATTGCGGTCTATGATCAGCAGGGTGGGCTCATTGATTATGCGATGATCCCTCCGCAGACGATCATTCAGGGGACACTCTTCCCCTATAGCCTACACCTAACGGCTTACCACCCTCTGGAGCCCAATGTCGGCCGGTACGCTGTACGGCACGAACGCCTCCGTATCACCAAGGAGGGGAAGATACAGCGAGAGAAGCTCCATGACCTAGAGCCTAAGGAAGTGTCGCTGACGGGTGATCAGGCTGGGTTTATTTTGTCTCTTTAATACCGCTCTACGATGAATCGCAAGCTTATCCTATCTCTCCTAGCCTTTGTCCTCCTAGCACAAGTAGGCGTAAGGGCACAGGGTGTGGACTTCAAGAAGTTCTCAGAAGCCTTCCCCGTGCAGGAGGATCACGCATAGATGACAAAACTTTCTTCCACAGCTCTGATCGAGAAGCCTCCTTCGTCTATGTCCCTAATCTCGCTCAGCTCAAGCCTATCCTGAAGAGTCTCCCCGTGGTGAGTCCCTTCGCTTCTCCTATGGTAGGCGGGTGGTGACGGAGCGATACGTCGCCCCTACACTTCTACCTCTCGTGCGACGTACCTGGCCAGGGGAAGCTCCCCTACAACAAGGCTGTGCTAGCGACCTTCACCCCGCAGGCAAGCTCATTGACTATACGACCTTCCTGATGCATAGTGACGAGGGGCATACGCTCCTACTGGGGACACTCGCACCCTATCTCCTAGAGGCTACGCTCTATCAGCCCCTCGGACAAGGGGGCGGGCAGTACTCGGTCTCGCAGGAGCAGATCGCGATCCATCCTACCACGGGTCGGATCCCAGCGCCGTCCACTTGCCTTGCCCGAGCGCAGTGTCACCCTTCCTAGCGACTGGCCTCCACTCAGTCTCAGTCGCTAGTATCCCCACCGAATAGAGGGGTACATCCTAGCTTCGTCTAGGGTGTACCCCTCTCCTTGAGGTAGGGGAGGGTGGTGCTGAGCTGTACAGCCTACCTCACCTCCCTATGGTCTCCCTCCCTAGGAATGCGCCTATGCCATTGATTGGGTTACATTTATCTAGCAATGTCTATATTTGCTCCAAGGGAAATGCCCTAGCGCGCTACAGCCCCCAAGGCTCTTTTGCTGGCGCACACATTCCTTCGCTATCCGCTGGCCTAGACCTCCCTACGCTCTCTAGCTCTAGCTATGTCGAGTGAATGAGGTCAGCCCCCTCCTTCACGGAGTCCACTCCGTCTTCTCCACGATGGTGCCACCTCTAGTGACCATGGCTATATGCCTTACTATCGTAACTCTCACTTCTTTAATTTCAAGAATAAGTATGTCAAGATGGGTGAATTCGTCAGGAAGTAGACACATCTTGGGTTCGTGGTGGGGCATATCGGCTGTTTTGACCCTTCTGGGAATCGTCTTACTTAGCGGGTGTATTCAGATCTGGCCTTCCTGGACAGAGTCTACAGGCTTTGGGACATACAGCCTCAAGATCTGTGTGGTCAATCATTCTGGAGTCGCAGTATCCTCCTCTCTTCGCTTTGGCTCCCCTACGATGTCGTTCACGACGCCCAATGAGTACGGGACGACGGGCAAGCGAGGTGAGATAAGACCTAATAAGACGACAGAAGTAACGATCGAGTTTGAGAAAAAGGATTGGCCTCGTCAGGCTGATGGTCTCTTCCTGGTAGAGAATACGTCTGATGAGCCCCGTAGAGTCTTCGTCGTTCAGGATGGGGTGCAAAAGAAAGACCAACTAGCAGGAGATCGGCTTCTGGAGCATCTTGGGATCAAGCCCGACCAACTCTTTGAGAACCTATCTGAGCGGCTAAAGTCTGGCGGAGTAGATGCTCTCAATGCCTATTGGGAGGAGGCATCGCCTTCGCCCCGATATTGCCTTGCTTATCCCGCCGAAGAGCACGATAGCGCTCCCTTGGCGTTAGCCTCCCCTTACCCCTGGGGGATATAGGGACTCAGTATGTTCGTCCCCGTCACCTACCTAAGGTGACGGGGACGAGCGCTATAGTGCTCTCTAGGGCAGTCAAGAGGTGTGCTGCCTTCGCCCCTAATAGAGCACTCTACGACGGAGGGGCAGGAGAGGGGGTAATCCTGAGGGCGCAGTAGGGCAGGGGCATGAAATCACTAGAGGTCAAGGGCAAAGTAGTCGAGGTGTACGCACTCAAGATAGAAGCATCTCTTCCCTAGCTATATACGTCCCCAGCATATACCTGCTACCTAGGAGAGAAAAGTGTACACGCGTGTATACAGTAGTGTACACGCGTGTACACAAAGGTATACACACGTGTACACTACATCGCTCTAAGTATGTCCTCCGTAGGGCTCTCGTATGTTGGTCTTCCGGGCTAACGCTAGACGCTCCATGTCTGGGTAGCTGCACCTCTACGCTTACTCCCGGCACCCTCCCTGGGGTATATGTCTCGTATGTGATATAGCCAGCACTCTGTCTCCCCATGATCTCGGATGGCTCGGAAGATACGCTTGTCGTCCTAGGGCGATCTGATAGGATAGGAGGCCTCAGCTGTTTCTTTGTCCGAGCGTTTATCGTATCGCTTGCAGGCGAAATATGCACCGACAGCAGTGATCATTCTAGTCTGTTTTCAGAGGATAATGTTTATCTTTGGGTACTAACTTAAAAATGTTGAAGACTATGGGTATCATCGCAACGCTTATCGTTGGAGCCATCGCCGGATGGCTAGGTGGAACTATCTATAAGGGTAGTGGACTAGGACTGATCGGGAATATCATCGTAGGTATTCTCGGTGGTGGTGTTGGCTCTTGGCTTTTACAGCGAGTGTTTAATCTCTCCTTCGGAGAAGGATGGATTAGTTCTATCCTCACTGGAGCTATTGGAGCTATCGTTATTTTGTTCGTGATAAATCTGATATTTAGAAAAAGTAATAACTAGATTCCTCCCCGAGATGTGTACATCTCGGGAGCACGACGCATAAAAGCCATCAGGGTCATTCTAAAGCATAGGAATGACCCTGATGGCATTCAACGAGCTTCCGTGTCGACCCCTGGTTTGCGACTTTTCAACTCATACTGATAAGCCTGCTCTTGGGCTTGCTCTTCTTCGGTGCGCAAGTCCTCTCGGTCGTCTACCACTTCGATGAGGATACTTCCATCGGGAGCGTGCGGGCTATCCACAATGCTTGCATCTACGATAGCCCCTTGGTCAATATGGCTAATCCCGTACTTCTTGAACTGCTTATTCAGCTCGCGAAGGAGCTTGTCCATAATCCCCAAGCGTGTCAATTCAGCGCGAAAGCGACAGATGGTGCTGTGGTCTGGTGCTGGAAAGCCCATATCCAAGAGGAGGAATTCGCTGAAGAGGATGGAGTCGTTGATCCGTTCTTCGACTTCGTAATCACTCAGGCCGTACCATGTCTGAAGCAGTAGGATCTTGAACATCATCAAGGCATCATAGGCTGGATTGCCCGTGGCGTTCTGGGTCTTTGTGTACTTCTTGTTGAGTAGTGTGTGAATACCTCGCCAGTCAACGCAAGCGCTGATCTGTCGAAGGAACGAGTGCTTCATGCGGTCGCGACGCACCTGCGTATAAACTTGCAGGAAGCTCGGAGCGGATTCGGTTTGTTTGGTAGGCATAGCTATACGATTGCTTTGGTTATAAAGGGGTTAAATATCAGAGATATACGAAGTAATCACAACCCTGTATACCTTTGAAATACCGTGCAATGGTCTCCTTTGGAGATTGAGTTTTAAAAAAACAATAACTTTGTCCCAACAAATGCCCCTGAAGCAGAATGGGACAGATAGACTCTAAATATGCTTTTTCCCATATTCGCTCATCAAGGGAGAAGTGGATATGCATCATTAGGTCGCAAGAAGAATATGCCGAATACTGGTGGAAGCTCTCCCTCTCGACCAAATGATCACCATCTAGGAGTATGAGTAAAGCATGCCTCCTGTAGTTCTCATGTATAGAGAGCTGTTAGGACTCAGTTATAGTAAGAAGATAGAGATTCATAGTGATGAAAAAAAGACGCCATAAGAAGGCTGAGAAATTACAGCCCTAAACATACTCCAGGATTTGCTATTAAAAGGCATGCCAAGTAGCGAAGCATCCAAGCTGAAAGGACAGAAAGGTTCAGTAAAAGTGAGAACATGTATTGGAGGAAGATCTTATGAAGCAAGTATTTCAGAAGAGATCCTACTGAAAGCTTGGCGTACAATTATGAAAGATGAAGAGTAATTCATTGCACTGTGTGATATATGGAAGAGCACGATAACATATCCAGCGAAATGTACAGAAAGCTGGTTGCAGAAATAGGTGGTTTATTGGGCATGATAGCATATGCCTTATATAAGCAAGAGAAAAATAAGGAGATCTCAGGTGAATTAGAGAAGAAGCGACAAGCAAAGCATAAACGTGCAGATAAGCTTACAGATAAAGAGCTAAGAACTTGTTGCGAACGATTTAAGAATGAAACCTATATTGCAGGATTAATTGAAAAAGCCCGCAAAAACGAGCCGAGTTCTTGAGGATTGCTTTTGAAGAGCAAATAGAGGGACACACGAATGAAGTCTCAAAACTGGAGGAAAGGATACGGAGTCTGGAGCAAGAATGTGAGGATTCGAAAAACCTGAATGAAAGAGTTGAGAATGCTATAAGTCTGGCATCGAAGAAAAAACGTAATTTGAGCCGTTGGACAATAGATTCTGCTTATGAGGCACTTGTATCGTTCGGAGGCGCACTAATCCTCATCGGCCTAGCAGCACTCTTAATGTTTATTTCAGCTCCACTTAGATCGGAAGCTGCGGATACTTTGGATAAGTTAGAACAAACAATTCGTCCAAGTTCTGATAGTACTAACGTAGAGAAAACGGTAAAAAAATCCTTGATATAGTTGTTTGCCCTATGATGCTGAAGTTAGAAGCACCTCGATCGCCTTATGCCATGCCGAGTGCATCGCTTCATATTCAGCCGAGGTCACGGTGAAGAGCTCGGGTAGCTCTACCCGAAAGGCTACCGTGATATCGGCATCCTTACTGATCAAGCAGCCTTGCTCAATAGCAAGCAGAGGGAACTTGGCCTCCAAGCTACAGGTCTTGCTCTTGTGTCTCATCTTCTGGATGATTTGAGCCGGTGGAATAAGTGTAGGACGCTACGGCGATGAGCTAGTAGCGGGGATGAGAGCGTAGTGCCCCCGCTTCATCAGTCCATGCTCGCCATACTTTTCGGTTCATAGCGAAGGTTTGCCACACCAGAAGTGAGGCACCCAATACGCCTATGCCGAGGCAGAGCAGCTGGCTGACGCCAAGGAGGTAGAGCACGACCACCATGATGAAGGTCGCCAGCAAGCCTCCAGCGAAGAGGAAGAGGTACTGCGCTTTCAGCCCCTTAAACTCCACCGTGCGTCCTACGCCTTTATTGATTTCCCAGCTGGCCATGGCCTACAAGAAGAAGGAACGCAGGATCGTAGCCGCTACGATGAGGAAGATACAGGCGCCGAACCAAGAGGCCGCTGTCTTACTCGTATCTGGGTCACCCTGAGGAGAACTTGTTGTAGACCTTGATGCCCCCTGATGAGTCCTACCACAGCTCCGATGGCATGATCAGCTTCGTGCCAGGATCAAAGTAGCTCGTCACCATCTTCGTGGCTTCGTTGATACCTGCCATACCATTGCCTTGGGCATCCGCTACGATGGCTGCAAGGAAGAGGGCAAGTAGCAGGAAAGCAAGTTTCTTTGTGTTCATATTCTTGAGACCATTGCACGGTATTTCAAAGGTATACAGGGTTGTGGTTACTTTGTATGTCTCTGATATTTAGTTCCTTTATAACCAAAACAATCGTATAGCTATGCCTACCAAACAAACCGAATCTGCTCCGAGCTTCCTGCAAGTCTATACGCAGGTGCGTCGCAACCGGATGAAGCACTCATTCCTTCGATAGATCAGCGCTTGCGTTGACTGGCGAGGTATTCGCACACTGCTCAACAAGAAGTATACAAAGACTCAGAACGCCACGGGCAATCCAGCCTATGATGCCTTGATGATGTTCAAGATCCTACTGCTTCAGACATGGTACGGCCTGAGTGATTACGAAGTCGAAGAACGGATCAACGACTCCATCCTCTTCAGCGAATTCCTCCTCTTGGATATGGGCCTTCCAGCTCCAGACCACAGCACCATCTGTCGCTTTCGCGCTGAATTGACACGCTTGGGGATTATGGACAAGCTCATTAAGGAGCTGAATAAGCAGTTCAAGAAGTACGGGATTAGCCATATTGACCAAGGGGCTATCGTAGATGCAAGCATTGTAGATAGCCCGCACGCTCCCGATGGAAGTATCCTCATCGAAGTGGTAGACGACCGAGAGGACTTGCGCACCGAGGAAGAGCAAGCCCAAGAGCAGGCTTATCAGATTGTAGCAAGAAGAATTCGGCTTGTCTCCTTGAGCGCAGCTTGATTGATGGGATTATGCTCAAGACGCAGAAGGGGATGAAGCTCACAGAGTGTCCGTAGACCTTCGTCAGCCCTGAGGAGTGGAGGGAGGGTATGGATATTTTTTGTATCTTTGTGCGATTTTCCTATGTAGGGTCTGTGGATCAAGTGCGTAGCTAAGGCGACGACACCCTACGGGGCTAACTTTTTAATAGTTATAGATACGTAATGTACGTAATCGTAGACATTCAGGGACAGCAGTTCAACGTAGAGCAGGCCGTCGCCCTGTTTATCCATCACGTTAAGGGCGCTGAGAGTGGCGCTAAGGTAGAGTTTGACAAGGTACTCCTCGTCGATAAGGATGGTGCCGTGACCGTAGGTACGCCTACTGTGGCTGGTGCTAAGGTCGTGTGCGAGATCCTCACTCCTCTCGTTAAGGGCGACAAGGTGCTCGTCTTCCACAAGAAGCGTCGTAAGGGCTACCGCAAGCTCAATGGCCACCGCCAGCAGTTCAGCGAAGTCATCGTGAAGGAGGTCATCGCATAACCAGATTGTATCACCGCATTAGTTTAGACAAAGACAATGGCACATAAAAAAGGTGTAGGTAGCTCCAAGAACGGACGCGAATCGGAAAGTAAGCGACTTGGGGTAAAGCTCTTCGGTGGTCAGCACGCTAAGGCTGGTAACATCATCGTCCGCCAGCGTGGTACGCAGCATCACCCAGGTGTAGGGGTCGGTATCGGTAAGGACCATACCCTCTATGCCCTGATCGATGGTACGGTCGTCTTCACGCGCAAGCGCAACGACCGCTCCTACGTCTCGATCCAGGCAGAGGCCTAAGCGAGACAAGGGAAGTTCGGAGAACGACCACAACGATACCCGTCCCCATCCTGACTCCAGCCCCCAGTGGGCGAGCAGATATGGTGGACTCATCTCAGAGAGGTTGCTTCTAGGGATTTATTCCTTGGAGCGACCTCTCTCCCTATTTATGCTACCCCATACATATCATCTCGTATGCTTACCCTAAAGCAAATAAAAGAACAGACCGAGGACGTCCTGCGTCGGCTACAGAAGAAGCACTTCGAGGCACGTGAATACATCACCGAGGTGCTAAGCCTAGATGAGGTTCGTCGTCGTGCACAGCAGGAGCTGGATGCAGCCCTAGCCAAGCAGAATGCCATCGCCAAGGAGATCGGTGCCCTCATGAAGCAGGGACTCAAGGATCAGGCTGAGGCGATCCGTGCACAGGTCGCCGAGCTCAAGAGCCTAAGCAAGGGACTCGAGGAGCGTAAGGCAGAGGCTGAGGCCAAGATCCGTGAGATCCTCCTCCTCATCCCTAACCTCCCCAACGAGATCGTCCCCGAGGGCTCAACAGCCGAGGATAACCTCTGTGTCAAGACCGGAGGTGAGGTGCCCACCCTGCCTGCCGACGCTGCCCCACACTGGGAGCTAGCTAAGAGCTATGACCTCATCGACTTCGAGCTCGGTGTGAAGATCACAGGTGCAGGCTTCCCCGTCTACAAGGGCTACGGTGCACGACTCCAGCGTGCCCTCATCAATTTCTTCCTCGACAATGCCCGTGCAGCTGGCTATCTCGAGGTACAGCCCCCCTATGTGGTCAATGAGGACTCGGGCTACGGCACGGGTCAGCTCCCCGACAAGGAGGGACAGATGTACCACGTCGGCGTCGACAACCTCTACCTCATCCCTACGGCAGAGGTGCCCGTGACCAACCTCTATCGGGATGTAATCCTCGATGAGAAGGATCTCCCCGTACGCAATACTGCTTACTCGGCTTGCTTCCGTCGTGAGGCTGGCTCCTATGGCAAGGACGTACGTGGGCTCAACCGCCTACACCAGTTCGACAAGGTCGAGATCGTCTGCATCGACAAGCCCGAGCGTAGCTATCAGCGTCTGGACGAGATGATCGCCTACGTGGAGACCCTCGTGACGAAGCTTGAGCTCCCCTGGCGTATCCTTCGCCTCAGCGGGGGGGATATGAGCTTCACCAGCGCACTGACCTATGACTTCGAGGTCTTCTCGGCTGCTCAGGAGCGTTGGCTGGAGGTAAGCTCCGTATCCAACTTCGAGAGCTATCAGGCCAACCGCCTGCGCCTACGTTACCGCGATCAGGGAGGGCGTACAGCTAGCTCATACGCTCAACGGTAGCGCCCTAGCTCTACCTCGTATCGTAGCGGCTCTGCTGGAGAATAATCAGACACCTGAAGGGATTCGCATCCCCGAGGCTCTGCGCCCCTACACGGGCTTTGACCTCATCCCTCACCCCTAGCCACCAGAGAGGACGGCGATAGGTCGGGGTAAGAACAGATCCCTACCACAACTAGGGCAGGAGTCCACCCTCTAGAATACGACATAGGCGAGGCACGTATCATACGTGCCTCGCCTATGTCGTATTCTGTATCGAGTCCTATCCTAGAAGGGGTAGCCGATGGCGAGGTGGAAGCCTAGGGCATCACGGAAGCGGGGGATGTTGTACCACCCCTTGCGTGAGGTCTCGTAGGGGAGGTGTAGCCCTACCCCGACGTCGAAGCGTACTACGAGGAAGGAGAGGTCATAGCGTACACCTACTCCCGTCCCTACAGCTATCTGCCGAGCGAAGTCAGCTATGGAGGAGAGCTCAGGGGAGCGAGGCTCCGACACGGGAGCTATCCCGACGTAGGAGCCAGACGTTGCCCGCATCGAGGAAGACCGCTCCATAGCAGTCCCCGAAGAGGCGACCACGATACTCCACATTGGCCTCGAGCTTCATCTCGCCGACACGATCCATGAAGGAGTAGGCGCTCTCCTGCTGAGTCCTGAAGCGTCCAGGGCCGATACTGCGCACTGTGAAGGCTCGTATGCTATTCGCACCGCCGACGAAGAACTGCTCGATATAGGGAGCAGTAGTGACATTACCGAAGGAATAAATCGCCCCAGTGGCGAAGCGTGTAGCGAGGGTCTGGTTGCGGTCGATCCGCCATGAGTAACGTAGGTCAAAGGCTGCCTTGACGAACTGGGCGAAGGGCACCCCAAGCATCGTCTTCGTCTCGGTGTAGCGTCGCCCGAAGGCCGTCATCAGCCCATTCGATAGGTTGCCCGCCTCGCTGACCTCGCCGAAGAGCTGGAAGAAGTGTGGGCTCTCCTCCCGCTGTCGTGTGTAGGTGAAGTAGTAGCCGACCTTAGGGATGAACTGGTTACGAAGGCTGAGCCCAAGGGCTGGATTATCCACGAGGAGCTTGTCGAAGGCTGCTGTGGTGCGGGTCAGCTGGGTGTAGTTCAGACTAAGCGGAGTGATACGGTGCGTCCATCTCGAGGAGGGCTGGAAGCTATAGTCCATCGTGAAGGAGAGCGAGCGTAGGGGTATAGAAGCGGGCATGATTGATGGCCTGCATCCCGACCTTGAAGCTCGTGGAGGTCGGGTACTTGTAGTAGCTATTTGTCCACTTCGGGAAGAGAATGAAGGGAAGGTAATCCCGAGGTCTCCCCCGAGCTGGTAGCTATTGATGGATATGGAGTTCCCCTCTATGGGACTGCGCCCCGTCTGCCACTCATAGGAGCCGTAGACATTCGCCGAGAGACGCTCCCCTCCACCGAAGAGGTTGCTCCGCTCGATAGAGGCGGAGAGCCCAGGGCCGATGTAGTTATTGGACTTCTTCATGAAGGCAGCCCCGAGGTAAGCATTCCACGGCTTGTCGGGGCGAAGGAGGATCGTGAGGTCTAGCGTCCCGAGGGTATCGGCTGCCTGCATCGTGAACTCAGGATGTGGGGTGTCGCCTAGGCTGTCACTCGGGAGTACAGTGATGAGGCTATCGGTGCGGGTGCTGTCGTCCGTCTCTCGCTTGGCGAAGTAGAACTCCACCGAGGAGAAGGCACCGAGGTTGGTCAGCGCACTTAGTGTCCTCTCCTCATCCTTGTGGCGGTAGATCTCCCCTTCCTTCATCCGAATACGTGTCCTGAGGACAGCAGGACGCACGAGGGTCTTGTCCCGATAGTAGAGCATGATGCTGTCACTCAAGGGGAGGCTATCGTTGGCCATAGTCGTCATCCCCTCGTCCGAGCTCTGGAGGAGGCGTAGCTGTATGCGCCCGATCTTCCACTGTCTCAGGGCATCCATAGGAGCACTCTCTGAGATGACAGTACGTAGGGCTACCCGCTGTGGGGTCTGTATGGTGTCGGCTTGGTAGCTGATATAGTCGGGCTTGAGGTAGTAGTAGCCGAACTGACGGAGGTACCTGCTGATGGCCTCACGATCTCGCTCTAGGATCTCTAGGGAGAAGGGGGTGCCTGGCTGGAGCTCACTCTCGGTGCCGTGGTCGAAGTAACGCCCCTTCGAGGTATATACCCGCGGGAAGTAGCTCACGGTGTCCAGTAGGTAGAGCGGGCCTAGGGTCATCTGATAGCTGACCCGAGCCCTGTAGGAGAGTCCGAGGGTAGGGGAAGGATGGTGGAGCGGACACTGCACTCATATAGCCCTGCTCACGCAGGGTCTGCTGGGCGACCTTGGCTCGTAGGCTGGGGCTGACCTCACGCATCCAGACAGGCTTGGAGGTGAAGCGACGGAGGATATTGGCTAGTAGGGTCTTCTTGTCCGCTAGGCTACTGTATAGGTAGGGGCGCACTAGGGGGAAGGGCCAGCGTAGCGAGCTACTGCCGAAGATAGCACTATTGGGGGCATACTGGAGCTTCTCCTCGGCCTTGGCCACTGCATTGTCTGCATAGCTCCCCTTGATGGTATCTGTTACCTTGATGTCCTTGATCCCTATATAGAGCTGGTCATCGGGACCTTGGAAGCGATGTAGAGAGCACCCCGATAGGACGGCTAGTAGGGCGATCAGGCTGAGTAGGGGATAGAGTCTCGCTGGGCGCTGTCTCCCAGATCGCTTGGGACTGGGATTATTTTGCTATCTGACTCTGGGGTGTGACTGAGGTGGGGATGAGGGAGCGCATAGGGCTTGTCATAGGGTTGCGACCACGTGGTGTCACTACTTCTTAGGGATAAGGAGGGTGGCACTGCCAGCGGTGCTCGTGGTGTCTCCGCCGAGATGCCAGGGCTGGGCGATGACCTTCTGAGGAGTGAGCTTGGGCTTCTTCTTGAGGAAGTTGAAGACGTCGAGCAGCCTATTCATCTTGCGCCTGAGGACATACCCTACACCCGTCTCGGAGTATTCACCCTCGAGGATGTTATCGGTCACACGCTTGTGATAGAGACTGAAGTACTGCTCACCCGTCTTGTCCACCTGGTACTGGATGGAGACGTTGTCGAGGAAGTTCTGCCCTTGGTTACCACGGTTGGCTCCGCTCTGTACCTTACCCCCGACGACGATACGGATGCGGTCGTTGTAGAAGCGACGACTGAAGCTATAGGTGTAGTCGGTATGTGCCGATTCGCCAGAGGAGCCATCGTAGTGATTCATACCGATGCTGAGGTCAGTGCCCTCAGGGAGCTTGCCTGCGGTCTTGTTGATCTGGGACTGCAGGAGGCTAGAGAGGGCAGAGTTCAGACTTAGGTTGCCCGCACCCGAGGTGTTGGAGAGGTACATACCCGTGGCCATGAGGGCGATGGCCTGCTTGCTCTGCTCCTCGGCAGACATGGTGGATATGGTATTCTGCATCGAGAGGTTGTCGGGAGAGGAGATAGCGAAGCTGAGGTTCATCTTATCGACATAGTCCTTGATGCGTATGCTGACGTTGAAGTTCACTCGCTGGGAACTCTTGCCATCAGAGGTGGGGACGGAGGCCTTGACCTTCTGTGTGGCGGTGAAGTTGAGGTAGGGGTTGGTCACCGAACCATTCCACGCTAGCGTACTCGTCGGGTCGATGGCGAACTGCTTGTTGCCCACCACAGGTAGGGTGTAGCTAAGATCCCCACCACCGCTCATCTCGTAGCGTCCGACGAGACTCATCTCGCCATAGGGTGGGTAGGTGAAGTTGAGTCGTCCACCTCCCTGCGCATGTACATAGTCCCTGCCCATCGGCAGTAAGATCGGCACCGATACGTACAGAGGATCGACATCGATCGTAAGCCCAACATCCAGCCCCCGAGGGAGGGGGATCGACCTCAGCACGTTTGATGAAGAGTGTATCGGAGAAGTCCTTGAACTCCACGAGCTCGCCCATACGTTCGCTGCTCTGTAGAGGGTCTTCGCGTAGGATGTAGGTACAGTTCGTTCCGCTCAGGATGTTGAGACTCCCTCGGACACGTAGGCCAGTCATAGGACCCGATACCCGCATGTTGGTCGAGGCGATGATGCGCCCATAGAGCAGCCGATCCTCTCGTGTTGGGCGAGGCTCATTGAGCAGGGTTAGTTCGTCCGAGGTGATGCGTGTATCAGCACGAGCCTCGGGGTGGTGCTGCGGGTGATGCTTCCGTCGATATAGATCGCCTTCGTGGTGTCCACGGAGGGACGTATGGCGTAGTGGTCGAAGAAGAGGTTGGACTGCTCCATCCTTAGCGGGATGCTGTCTAGGCGTAGGTGCGTCCCATAGGTGTTGAGGTTTAGCACCCCTTGAGATAGGGCGAGTCTTCCAGAGAGAATCGGAGCGGTTAGCTGTCCAGAGAGGCTTACTGTGCCACCCGCAGTCCCCTCGAGAGATGCCCCACTGGCGAGGATGAAGGGGTTGGCTAGCTCGAGAGGGAAGGCATTGAGGATAGTGTCCCTCGAGAGTGGGGAGACACGCTGCTGTGGACGGTATATACCGTCGATCGTCATAGCAGACTGCCCGTTGTAGCCGATGTCAGCCGTGATGTAGTGCGAGGAGTTGTCTCGGGGCTCATAGAAGAGCGAAGCAGAGAAGTGCCCGAGCTTCTTGTCCTCGTAGCGGAAGCCCGTGAGGGAGAGGTCACCCGATATGGTGGGCTGTGCACTCAGGTCTCCCCTACGCTCGTAGTGGACACCTGCGAAGATATTGCCTGCGACATCGGGGGAGTCCTAGGCTACGGTAATCCTCTAGGTGGAGGTTACTGATGTTGAGGTCCCACAGCCTGCACACCAGGCTCCTGCTCGGTTGCTTGGATGGAGATATCTCCATGTGTCTTGCTCGTCAAGGCGAGCGTCCCGAGGAGGAAGTTGTCCCGCTTGCGTAGCCTCAAGTGGTTCTCTTCGTTGAGGGCGAAGTCGGCATAGGCGATACGTACACGCTCCCGATCGAAGTGGAGCTGGTAGGCCTCCCTCCCACGAGCCCCGCATGTGTAGCTCGTGCATAGCTTGCCCTCGTTCGTCCTGCCATAGCAGACCCAGTGCACCCTCGTGGAGGGAGGTGCTGAGGTCAGCCTTGATGTCGAAGCCCTCTTGGTTGCGGAAGCGAGACTTATGTATTCCCGCAGAGAGCTGTAGGCTCATGCTATCCCCCCGTGCCGTGGGGTGGTGTAGGGTGGTGAGGCTTAGCTCGGTGCTGTTCACTCGTAGGGTATCGACTCTGAGGTCTGATACACGGACGTGCCCGGTGATGCCCTGTGAGGGAGAGGTGTTGAGATCGGCGGTTAGGGATCCGAAGGCGACGCTCTGCTCGGCGAGGTAGTAGCGTAGGGGATTGTCCTTACCCATCGAGAGGATAAAGTTAGCCTCTGGTAGCTGGCTGAGGAGATTGCCTAGGTGGCCTTTGGGCGACTTCCCCGAGGAGATGAGTGTCCATTCTCTGAGCGCTTCGCTGGAGAGCTTCGTCACGACACGTTGTAGGGAGCTAAGCCCCGAGGAGATGGAGATGTGAGCGCATGTCCCCCGAGCTGAGTGTACCGAGGATCGTCTGCGGAGTCGTCGTGACCTCTAGGTCGGCACGTGGTGGGGCGATGATCTCCTCGCCGAGGGTGAAGTGCATGCTATCGACACTCGCTACGAAGCTGTGTGTATCCTCGAGGTCGGAGCGTAGCTCTCCCTCTAGGGCGTAGCTTAGCCGCCATCGGAGTCTCACTCAGTCCGAGACGATGTAGGTCTAGGGTCAATGAGGTCGATACCGACAGCAGTCGTGATCCCTTTGCGAGAGGATACCATCGAGCTGTAGGGAGAGGTTAGCCCCTGGGTTCTCACTATTGAGAGATACCCCTAGGTAGCCCTTGTCAAGGCTCCCGTCGAGGGTAAGGCCGTGTAGCTGTAGACTCCCCCAGCTAGCCTCGTGGAGTCGTCCCGAGATGCTCATGTGTGTGCGGGGGCTAAGTGGGTCGAAGCCCTGTCCTCGTAACACTATATGGGTACTCACCACCCCGATCGAGTCTAGGGGCATGAAGTGGCGGACATCCAGCCCGGCGACACGTAGGGTCGCCTCGTAGCTCTTGGTGGCCTCGTGGAAGCGTCCCTTTAAGGAGATGGAGCCTGTGCCCTCCGTGGCACTAAGGTCGGAGATGTAGCTCCCTCGGCGCAGGTCTACGTTGCCCCGTAGGGTAAGGTCTGCTGGTAGGCGATATTCCTTGGCTAGGTCAGGAGCAACGAGGGCTAGTAGGAGGCTTGCCTTCTTGCCGAGCTTACCATCTAGGTAGAGCTTGCCTGCTCGTGCACGGGCATTGGTGAGTGCGTAGAGCTTGCCCTGCATGGATAGAGTGAGCACATCGAGCCAGCGTAGCTTGGCCTCACTCAGTCGTAGCTCCGAGAGGCTACCCATACACCCGACCCGGAGTGAGATCGGGGCGATGAGCTGTCTGTGGGCTAGCTTGCCACGGAAGACGCCCCCTTGGTCTAGTTCCTCCAGCTCCTTGCCTGTGAAGGTCAGGATATCCTTTGTCCCTATCGAGGCCTCTGCTGAGAGGAGGAAGTGTGCCAAGCTATCGCCCTGCATAATGCTCCAGGGGAGGATCATATCGCCACGGATGAAGGAGGCATCGGTCGTCAGATCCAGTCCCTCTAGCTCGATACGTGTGCTGTCCATGCGGTAGAGTCCCGAGAGGTGAATGAGCTTCAGCCCCGACTGCTCTCTGAACTGTCCCTGCCGGAGACGAAGGGATAGGAGCATCCCTTCGGAGTCTATGTCCTCCGCCTCCAGACGTATATCAGAGGCTAGGATATGCTGGTAGTCGAAGACGGGCTCGACGGAGATCCCGTGATCCACGGCATAGCTGAGCTCACGACCCTCGAGTCGTGCATGAGCTAGACGGAAGTGCATACGCTCTAGGTCGGCCTCCCCTCGTGTGGCCTTGAGGCTCGTGACCTGTGCTGTCACGAAGAGGGAGTCTAGGGGCATCTCTACCTCTACCCGAGTCTGTGCTAGATCTATCTCCCCGGCACGTATCAGCCAGCGAATGGTGTCGGAGTCCTTCTCCTTCTTCGTCGTGTCAGCGCTGTAATAGTGGACATAGCCCCCTCGAGCCATGAGACGTCGCAGCTCTACCTGCTCTCTATCGAGGTCTACGAAGAGCTGCTCTACTGCCGCCTCGGGTAGGCGAGCCCTGATGCGACTAAGACCGGTGCTGTCGGTATAGTTAATGGTGGCATCCTGCAGGTGAATGCGTGGCACCTCGAGGTGCTTGTCGAAGAGCGGCCTTAGGCTGGGCGAGAGAGACAGCGACCCTAGGGTCAGTAGGGTGTCACCCCTCAGCCTTGATTACCTCTACTCCCGTCACATTCAGATCTAGGGGGAAACCTAGGTGCAGACGATCAATATGCACCGTCATCCCTGTCCGCTCTGATAGGATCTTCGTCGCCTGTGCGACGACGAAGCGCTGCACGGTGGGAGGTAGAGGAGGATAGAGAGTAGTAGGAGGAGCGCAAAGGGGGCGATGAGTATCCCTAGTATGATGCGCTTGATGGTCTTCGCTCTGGGCGACATGCCGTCTTCGTTGTCTTCTTTATATATGTGGGTGTCCCGCTCCTAGTGCTGTAGATACCAAGAGAAGAGACGCTGTACTCCGTCCTCGATCTCTACGGTGTGGTGCCAGCCTAGGCTGTGGAGCTTCTCTACGGAGGTGAGCTTGCGCATGGTGCCATCGGGCATGGTGCTGTCCCACTCGATCACTCCCTGGTAGTCGGTCACCTTCGCTATGAGCTCAGCTAGGGCACGGATCGTCAGCTCCTTGCCCGTGCCGATATTGACGTGGCAGTTGCGTATCTCCTTGCCCTCGGGACAGAGGTCTCGGAAGTCTACATTCAGGAGGATATGCACCGAGGCATCTGCCATATCCTCACTCCAGAGGAACTCTCTGGGGGACTGCCCGAGCCCCATAGCTTCACTCGTCCAGGGTAGATGCCGAAGGGAGCAAGGAGCTCCGTCAGCTCCCCTCGCTCATCCCCTCACGGTAGCCCGTGACGGGACGCTTCGTGAGGTCACGGAGGACGGCCTCTGTATCGTGCTCGCCGAGGCGTCCTGCTAGGTAGATCTTGCGGATCATAGCTGGTAGGACGTGGCTATTCTCTAGGTGGAAGTTGTCGTTGTAGCCGTAGAGGTTGGTGGGCATCACGGCTAGGTAGTTCGTGCCGTACTGGATGTTGAGGCTCTCACAGAGCTTGAGTCCTGCGATCTTCGCTATGGCATAGGGCTCGTTCGTGTACTCCAGTGGTGCGGTGAGAGCTCCTCCTCACGTATGGGCTGGTGCGCCTCACGAGGGTAGATACAGGTACTGCCCAGGAAAAGGAGATCACGCACATCGTGTCTGAAGGCCTCGCCAATGACATTCTGCTGGATCTGAAGGTTGTCGTAGATGAAGTCTGCCCGATAGGTGTTGTTGGCAAGTATCCCGCCCACATGTGCTGCAGCTAGGATCACGGCCTCAGGACGCTCCTCATCGAAGAACTGACGGACGGCTACGGCATCCGTTAGGTCTAGCTCACTGTGGCTACGCCCAACGAGATTCGTAAAGCCACGCTTCTGGAGGTTAGCCCAGATCGCCGACCCTACGAGTCCCCTATGTCCTGCGACATAGATCTTAGTCTCTGGTGTGATCTTAGCCATTAGAGTCGTCCCTCCCTATGAGTGGCTATATACTGCACATCGTGCTTGACCATGAGACGTACGAGCTCCTCGAAGCTCGTCTTCTGCGGGTTCCATCCTAGCAGGGTCTTGGCCTTCGTGGGGTCGCCTAGCAGGGTCTCGACCTCTGCGGGGCGGAAGTACTTGGGATCGACCTCTACCAGCACACGACCCGTAGCCTGGTCTATCCCCTGCTCCTGGACGCCCTCACCCCTGCCAGCGAAGCTCTATGCCCACGTGTGCGAAGGCACGCTCGGTGAACTCACGGACAGAGTGCTGCTCACCCGTGGCGATCACAAAGTCCTCGGGCTGCTCATGCTGGAGCATCAGCCACATACACTCTACGTAGTCACGTGCATAGCCCCAGTCACGTAGGGCATCGAGGTTCCCTAGGTAGAGCTTGTCCTGCTGTCCTGCTGCGATACGGGCTGCAGCGAGGGCGATCTTCCTCGTGACGAAGGTTTCGCCTCGGCGCTCATCTCGTGGTTGAAGAGGATGCCATTGACAGCGAACATCCCGTAGCTCTCTCGGTAGTTCTTCGTAATCCAGTAGCCGTAGAGCTTCGCTACCCCATACGGTGAGCGGGGGTAGAAGGGGTCGTCTCCCGCTGGGGGTCTCTTGTACGAGCCCGAAGAGCTCGGAGGTGGAGGCCTGATAGATCCTCGTCTTGCGCTCCAGACCCTAAGATACGTACTGCCTCTAGGAGCCTAAGTGTCCCCGTAGCATCTGACTCGGCGGTGTACTCGGGTACATCGAAGGAGACCTTGACGTGGCTCTGTGCTGCTAGGGTTGCAGATCTCATCGGGCTGTGTCATCTGGATGATGCGGATCAGCGAACTAGAGTCCGTCATATCCCCGTAGTGGAGGTTGATGGAGCGCTGCTGCTTCATATCACGTACCCACTCGTCGAAGTAGAGGGTGCTCGATACGCCCAGTGTTGAAGGACGAAGAGCGGCGAATGATCCCATGCACCTCATAGCCCTTCTCTAGTAGGAATTCAGCGAGGAATGAGCCATCCTGACCCGTGATCCCCGTGATGAGTGCGACTTTGTTCACTGTACACATGCTTTTATTTCAGATGAATCTTTGGCACAAAGATACATATATAATATAGGAGCGCTATGCATCCTCTAGGGGCTCGGCAGAGCACACCTCTCCCCACGGCTCGTTAGTCGTGAGGGTGGGGGTGGTAGGGAGAAGGCACCTCAAGTCTCACCCCCAAGTCCCTTAGTGGCTCCTGCGCTGGAAGCTTAGGATGCTGTTACTCACCACACTTAGGCTACTGAGCATCATCAGTCCCCCTGCGAGCATGGGGCTCATCAGATAGCCCGTGAAGGGGTAGAGTAGCCCTGCGGCGACGGGGACAGCGACGAGGTTGTAGATGCACGCCCAGAAGAGATTTTGGCGGATCGTCTCTAGGGTTCTACGGGATAGGGTCTAGGAGCTCCCCGACAGCCTCTAGGCTGGAGGAGCGTATGGTCACCATAGCCGTCTCCATCGCTAGGTCACTCCCCTGACCCATAGCGATGCTGAGGTCGGCGAGGGCAAGGGCGGCAGCGTCGTCGATCCCATCTCCCACCATCGCTACCCGATGGCCTCGGACTGTAGGCGGCGGATATGCTCCGCCTTGCCCTCGGGGAGGACACCTGCGATATAGCTTATGCCACCGACTCGGTCTGCGACAGCCTCGGCGGCTCGAGCTCCGTCCCCCGTGAGCATCACGACCTCGATCCCTCTAGCTCTGAGGGTGGGCAATGGCATCGCTGGAGGTCGGGCGGATGGTGTCTGATATGACGAGGACGGCCAGCACCTCCTCTTCGCTGGCGTAGAGGCTACGGTCGCTCCTGCCCGTTCGCCTTCCTCCAGCACGCTCTGTGCCTCTGGGCTAAGGCTTATCCCAGCCTCCTCTACGAAGGCTCGGCTACCTACCCGATAGACTCGTCCCCCGATCGTGCCCTGCAGTCCCCTACCTGCGACCTCGGCGAAGGCAGAGACCTGCAGGGGATTGAGTGCCACCCTCAGCTCCTGCACGATGGCGGAGGCTAGTGGATGGGCGGAGAGCTGCTCCAGTCGGGAGAGTCGTAGGCGATCTACTCCACTACCGCCCGAGAGCCAGTGGATGGCCTGGACGATGGGGCGACCCTCGGTGATCGTCCCCGTCTTGTCCAGCACGATGGTATCTATATGCTGTGCTGCCTCTAGGGCTCTCCGCACTGCGGATGAGGATGCCCCTGCTCGCTCCCTGACCGATCCCGACCATGATAGCTGTCGGGGGTGGCTAACCCCTAGGGCGCAGGGGCAGGCGATGATCAGCACAGTGACGGCGGCTACGAGTCCTGTGGTAGCTCCTCCCTCGGGGACGAGGAGGAACCACAGAACCCACGTAAGGAGTGCGATGAGGGACGATCACGGGGACGAAGATGCGGGCGATGCGATCCACGAGTCTCTGTATCGGTGCTCGGCTGGACTGCGCCTCCTGCACGAGGCGGATGATACGAGCTAGTAGCGTGGCTCGCCCCTACCTCACTGGCTCGGTAGGTGAGGGAGCCCGAGCCGTTCAGTGTGCCAGCGTAGACCCTGTGCTCCTGCGGTCTTGGCCACGGGGATGGGTTCGCCACTGATGAGCTGCTCATCGGCATAGGACTCGCCCTCTACGACTAGGCCATCGACGGCAAAGAGTGCTCCAGGCTGTGCCCTAAGGAGCATCCCTGGCTCGACCTCCTCGACGGAGATCATGCGCTCCTGCTCCCCCTCGACGAGGAGGACTTCCCTCGGTTGGCTGCCCATGAGCTGTCGTAGGGCAGTGGCTGTCCCTACGCTGTGCCCGAGCCTCGATCACCTTGCCTAGCAGGACAAAGGCAATCGTCATCGAGGCTGCCTCGAAGTACAAGTGGTGCAGGTGGTGCTCCACCCCCGAGGCGAAGTACTCCCCGAGGTGCACGAGGCTGAAGACGAAGGCCGTCCCCGTGCTCAGCGCCACGAGCAGATCCATCCCTGCAGCACGTGCCCGTAGCTGCTGCCAGCCACGGGTATAGAAGCCCCGCCCCCGAGACTAGGGAGGACGATCGTGGTGAGTAGAGCCGAGACCGAGGCCTTGAGTGGTGTGATGGGGTGCGCCATCATCAGCCCCATGACGATGAGTGAGAGCAGGATGGCGAGCACCGCTTGGTGTCGCTGGGTACGCTCCTGACTGTGGCGAAGGGCTTCGATCTCCTCGGGGCTCGCCTCGTCGATACGTAGGTCGTAGCCCATGCTGGCTACGGCATCCCGCAGATCCTCGGGCGAGCACTGCTCCTCATCATATACAACGAAGGCTGTAGCCGTCGATAGATTGACGCTGGCGGAGGAGACTCCCGTGACGCCCTCTAGTGCCTTCGTGGCATGCGAGGCACGAGCGGCGCAGTGGAGCCCGAGTAGGGGGAATGTTTTCTTAATCATACCTAGACTAAATCTGCGATATATGAGATATCGAAGGACTTGCCCCATTCCCTGGTCAGCAGGGGCACTCCTTCCTCGTGTAGAGAACACCTCAGCACGTGAGCGGTTCATCCCGCAGGCTTCCGCCTCTCGCTCCTTCCCCCTCTCTCTGACCTCCGCTTCCGTGCTCCTCCCATCCTTCCGCACTCCGCCCCCTCCTTGCTCACCTCTTAGGCCTCCGTCCCTCTATTCCTCCCTCCGTCTTTCTACACCCCTATCCCCGCTCGCTTCTATTCCAAACATAACCCTCGCGCGCGTATGTATTATGGTAGGGCATGGGGTAGGGTGGGAGAGGTGTCTCCTCTCGGCGAAGGGAGGTGGGGTGAGTCGCTTTTTTTCCTCCTCGTAATGTGCTATGTGTCAGTCGTTCCGAGAGAGCAAAAACGCTCTTACCGAGAGCGCACTTGCGCTCTCGGTAAGAGCGCCTCTGTCCCCTTACCTAGATGATGAATGCGTTCTTTATAGGAGCGCAAGTGCGCTCTCGGTAAGAGCGTTTTTGCACCCTCGGAGTGTCCCAGATAGAGGGTGTGGGAGAGCTCGGGGGGCGAGCCCATCTGTACGTCTATAGATCGGGTGAGGCGGGCGAGGGCTCATGGGTCGGATAAGTCCCACGTGCAAAGGGAAAAGGGAATAAGGATGAAGGCTATTTGTATAAGTGCGTTTTTTTTAGTTACTTTGCAGACCGATTGTAGAATTCTCTCGAGAGAGGAGATCACTGCAAGTCGCTCATAGCGTTAGAAATAACAAACTAAAATATAGAGTTCAATGTCAAAGATTTGTCAGATTACAGGCAAGAAGGCCATGGTCGGCAACAACGTCTCACACTCCAACCGTAAGACGAAGCGCCGCTTTGATGTCAACCTGTTTACGAAGAAGTTCTTCTGGCCCGAGGAAGGGTGCTGGATCGTACTGAAGCTCTCCGCCGCAGGACTTCGACTCATCAATAAGATCGGGCTCGACGCAGCTATCCGCCAGGCAGCTGAGAAGGGCTATCTAAGTGAAATCAAGGTAAAGTAGGGATATCATCATGGCAAAGAAAGCTAAAGGGAAATAGAGTGCAGGTTATACTCGAATGCACCGAACATAAGGACAGTGGTCTACCCGGGACTTCCCGCTATATCACGACGAAGAATCGTAAGAACACCACTGAGCGTCTTGAGCTGAAGAAGTACAATCCGATCCTCAAGCGCATGACTATCCACAAGGAAATCAAGTAAGGAGATAAGACAATGGCAAAGAAAGCAGTCGCATCGTTCAAGAAGGCAGACGGCCGTACCTACTCTAAGGTCATCAAGATGGTCAAGTCTCCTAAGACTGGGGCCTATACCTTCCAGGAGGAAATGGTGCCCAACGAAGCTGTGAAGGAATACTTCTCTTAGTAGAGACGTCTACCCTTCGCTAGACCCCGCTCTGTAGTCCCTAGTACTGGAGAGCGTCGCACTTCACTAGAGAGGCTGCCCCACGCTGATGCAAGCGGGCAGCCTCTTCTCTGTAGAGTAGACCCCTACTCCCCCATCCCCCGACACCACAACGCAATCCCCCACCCACACTCCAGCACGAGTATATGCCCCCAAGAAAGATAATACAGACCGCATCCAGCTCCTGAGCAATGAGCGTATCCCCAAGCTCCTCATCCACTACGGAGTCCCCGCCGTCGTGGGGACGATGGTCAATGCCCTCTATAGTGTCGTGGACCGTATCTTCATCGGGCAGGGAGTCAGCGAGTTCGCCATCACGGGACTAGCACTGACCTTCCCGATCCTACTCTTCGTACAGGCCTTCGGGATGCTGATCGGGGTGGGTGCCTCCTCACGTGTCTCCATCCTCCTCGGTGAGGGCAAGCATGACGAGGCAGAGAATATCCTGAGCAATGCCCTCCCTGCTGACGATCGTGACTCAGGTGCTTACCCTAGTGCCAGTGATGATCTGGCTCGACGAGATCCTACGAGCCCTAGGGGCGAACGATCGGACACTCCCCTTCGCCTACGACTATCTGAAGATCATGATCCCAGGGAATATCTTCTCGACACTCTGCTTTAGCTTCAATGCGATCATGCGTGCCTCGGGTTACCCCTACAAGGCGATGATCACGATGCTCATCAGGGGCAGGGGCTCAATACCCTACTTGATGCGCTCTTCATCTACGGCTTTGGCTGGGGTATCGAGGGGGCAGCATGGGCGACGGTGATCGCTATGGCCGTGTCGGCAGCCTTCGTGATGCAGCACTTCCTCGATAGCAAGAGCGAGGTACAGTTCCATAAGCGGAATATGCGCTTCTCTTCGGAGCAGATCATGGCGATCCTCGTCGATCGGGATGTCGCCCTTCTTCCTCCAGCTACTTAGCAGTGGTGTCACCTTCCCGATCAACTCCTCGCTGGCCGAGCATGCAGGCTCTCCGATCGCTGGCCGACCGAGCAGTCGGAGCCTACGGGATTATCAATAGCATTGCGCTGGTGGGCTTCATGTTCATGCTCGGTATAGCCCAGGGGATGCAGCCCATCATAGGCTTCAACTATGGGGCGAAGGCTATGGGACGTGTGCGTCAGACCTTTAGGATCCGTGCTACGACGAACTTCGGTATCGGGCTCTTCGTGAATATCGTGGCACTGATCGCCCTCGAGCTTCCTCGCCTCACTCTTCACCAGCTCTCCCGAGATGATCGAGGCCTCGGCTCACGCCCCTACGTCTATGTCTCTATGGCTTTTGCCTTCGTGGGCTTCCAGGTGACGGCGACGCAGTTCTTCCAGAGCATAGGCTTCGGGGGCAAGGCTCTACTACTGAGTCTCTCTAGGCAGATACTCTTCCTCATCCCAGCGCTCTTTGCCTTCCCCCTGCTGTGGGGCAGTACAGGGTGTGGGTAGCTCTTCCCTTCTCCGATATCAGCTCTGGGGTGCTGGGGATGGCTCTGATGTACTATCAGTTCCGCCTCTTTGAGAAGCAGCACGCTCGGGTGGAGACGCTCTAGCTGAGCTCGGATATTACGCACTATATAGCTATGGTCTATCTGTATTCAGTCCTCTGCTGCCTCTTTCTCTTCCCCTACTTCGGTTGGCGAGGAGGGCAGGCTCTAGGCCTAAGGGACGTCGGTTCCTCTGGGGATTACTAGCTCTGGTCTTCTTCCTCTTTATCCTAGCCCTCTTCGTCCATCGCTCGATCCAGGTAGACTGGATGAGTCATGTGATGAATGGCAGTGTGTACATCTTCTTCTCCTCGATGTATGCAGCAGGTGTACTGGTGTTGGTGGAGGTGCTCCCGCTACGTCGATCGGCGTCTCTTCGGGTTCTACACGTATGCCCCCTCGTGGCAGAAGAAACTTATGCGCCAGGGCTCCTTGGTGCTGGCATTAGTGGTCTTCATCGTGACGCTCTTCATCGGGTATCACAACGTACGCTACCCCGTGGTACTGCACCACGACCTCTACCTCAAGCGTCTTACACCCCAGGGAGCAAAGGCCGAGAAGCGTATGCGTCTAGTCTTCTTCTCCGACCTACACATCGGCGAGGCTATGACTCCGCCCCTATGTGGAGCGTGCCGTGGAGCTGATCGTGGCACAGCGACCAGACCCTGATCCTCTGTGGTGGGGACTATATCGATCGTCTAAGTGAGTATGCCTACGACCCTCGGGTCATGGAGATGATGCGTAGACTCCGGGCACCCCTCGGGGTGTACTTCGTCCTCGGGAACCACGAGTACCGAGCTGACACACTCTCCAATATCCGCTTCGTCAAGGAGATCGGAGCTACACTCCTTAGGGATAGTGTTGCCTATCCGGGGGATAGCCTACTGACGCTCATCGGTAGAGACGATGCTATCTACGGCGACCGAATGCCCTACGAGCGCATTACAGCGGGGATTGATCCTAGTCGACGACCCGTGCTACTGATGGAGCATACTCCGGGCTCTATCGACAGCCTTGCGGGCTCTCCCGTAGACCTCATGCTGTGCGGTCATACGCACGGCGGACGATCTGGCCGGGGCAAGCGATGGTGTGGTGGAAGTTTGGGATTGCCTCAGGTACAAGGGACTACGACGACAAGCAGGTCTGTGTGAGCTCGGGTATCGGCTCTGCTGGAGCGACCTATCGGGTCGGCACACGTAGCGAGATCCGAGTCTATGACCTCTACTGGTAGCTTATCCGTGATGTAGGGAGATGGGTTGACGAGCTTAATCTGGCTACTCTGCTGTGATCTCTGCAGGTAGAGCATCGGCGATATAAGGAGTTCAGCTAAGCCTAATGCCTTGGGCTCGACTCCTCTTCCTACCAATACCTATCCCCCACCAAGCTCCCAACCCTAAGCTCCCCTGTCCCTAGGGCTAGGGAATAAAATGAGCGAGGCAAGATCCCTCATGTGAAGGGATCTTGCTCTCGCTCTGTATAAGGAGGCTGGGGGATAAGTCCCACAGCCTCTACCTTAGGGGTATGTGTATTGGGTGGGGACTACTTGAGTAGTGCCTCCATCTCCTCTGCCTTCTCCTCGAGACACTCTAGGTAGCGTAGCTGGGCACGGGTACGCTGGAGGTTGTGCTCGGGATGGTGTACCTTGAAGTACTTGTCTCCATCGATGTAGTCAGCTAGGAAGCGCACGGTCTGCATGTAGGTCATCAGACGTCCTCCGTAGGCGATGAGGCTACGCTCGGTGGGGGTGAGGAACTTGCCAGCGGTGGAGAGATAGCCCTCTACGAAGGCCTTGTAGATGGGCATATTCACCCCGATCTTCGATAGATCAGACTTCGTCCTCTGCGGCGAGGTTGACACCTGTGCGGATGAAGTCCCCTACATCACTCAGGATGTAGCCTGGCATCACCGTATCCCAGTCTACGACACATAGGACACAGCCGCTCTTGTCGAAGAGGACATTATCCACCTTAGTGTCGCAGTGGATGGTACGCTTGGGGAGCTTACCCTCCTCGTATAGACGCTCCTGCTGGAGCATCTTATCGGCACGCTTGTCGATCTCGGCGAGGATATCTCGTACGCTGGCTACACGTCCGACGGGGTCCTTCTCTACGGCTTCGCGTAGCTGACGTAGGCGGAAGGGCATGCTGTGGAAGTCAATGATGGTCTCACTGAGTGTTCCCTCGGGGATGTCAGAGAGCATCTCCTCAAAGTGTCCGAAGGCCTCACCTGCGCAGCGTGCTGCCTCGGGGGTGAGCTCGCTCATGCTCATGCTCTCGGGGATGAAGCGACAGACGCGCCAGTAGTTCTCCCCATCGTAGTAGTAATTCTTCGTCGAGTCACTTAGTAGGGGATAGAAGTGTAGGTACTTGCGCTCTAGGTCACGATCACCTGCCTCCTGGAGCCTCTGGTGCATACGCTCCGAGACGATGGCTACATTACGCTGTAGCACCTCGATACGAGGGAAGACATGGTGATTGATGCGCTGTAGTATCCAGCGACGTGTCCCTCACGGTCGGTCACGGCATAGGTGTCGTTGATGTGTCCATTCCCGAAGGGGAGGACCTCGCCAATCTCCTCTAGAGGGACGAACTGGCTAATGATCTGCTTCATCTCAGGTGTCTATTTCGTTAGTTAGTAAATGCTTGTTGTATCTACTTTTACCTTACAAATATAGGATAAAAAGCTATGCACCGCTACAGCCGAGGCCGTAGCGGTGCATAGCGTATATAGTTAATCCGTGATAACTGCGTGGGGATTAGAAGCGGTAGCCGAGACCGAGGAAGAACGAAGTGTTCTTGCTGCTGAGCTTTATCCGTAGCTTCCTTGAAGCTGTTGACCATGCCGAGGTCGGTGCCTAGACGTACGTAGATCTTGCTGAACTCAAGAGCGGCAGAGGCATTGATGCTCATGTCGAAGCGATTGTACTGCTTTTTCCTTGAAGGCATCATAGGCAGACTTGATCCCTCCCTTGATCCCTGCGAGGGTACGGACAGAGGAGCTAACCCCGTAGGAGAAGGCTGGACCTCCTTCGACAGAGAAAGCTAGACCCTCCGAGAGAGGAACTCGGACACCGAGGGTTACGGGCACGGAGATATAGTTCAGTGTGTTGGAGACCGTCTCCGTCTTTTGGTTGCTTGTCAGTTCCTGCTTGTTCCCCTCTTGACGGAAGGTGATCCCTGGGGCAATGTATACACCACTAGCGATACCGATCTCAACAGCGAGACCAGCACGGAAGCCCGGGTGGATCTTCAGACCGTTGACGTCTGACCCGTTAGCATCCTTAGCTACTGTGCGAGCAATATTAGCTGCTACTTCGATACGAGGATTAATCTGTGCCTGGGCAGCGAAGGATGTAGCGACCAGAGCTACCGCTGCGAAAAATAGCTTCTTCATAATCTTACTTTCTGTATTTACATTGCGTGACAATAGGCCACACATTCTACCGCAAAGTTAGGGATTATTCCCATAACGCCTCGGTAGTGCCCTTTCCTCCCCTCTCGTATATCCTCCGAAACGATGGCTCTGGAGCTGGTGGGTAAAGGCGAACCAGGTCAAGAGCATCACCCTCTTCTATGCCCACCTAGACAGCATATCTGTCGCTGGGGGACTACATACGAGAGCGGAGTTCCTTGGCATTCTTGCTCTCCGCCTTATCCTTGAGCTGAGCCCCGAAGGAGTAGGTAACCCCTGAGTCCGATGTAGCGACGATTAGAGATATTGTCGATGAGCATGTGGTAGTCTGGGGTGGTGAGGGTAGCCTTGTAGCGGGTGGTGATGAGGTTGTCTGCGCTGAGGGCTAGGCGAAGCTTCCCATCCAGCAGGGTATAGGAGAGCCCAGCCCCGCCGATGAGGAGATGAGAGAGGTGGAAGCCGTTGTCGTAGCTCGGTGTCCTATAATATAGGTAGCAGGTGGCCTGTAGGGTCTTACTGCGATTGAGGAAGAAGGTGTTGTAGGTACTCGCTCCATAGGTCAGGGATGCCCCTCCGTAGTCGGTGCGCTGTGCTCCAGTCGTGATCTTGGTGTCACTGTACCATAGGGTGTGTGAGAGGTAGGTCTGCATGAAGCCCAGCTTATAGACGAAGCTATTCTCTAGCCTGAGGGTGCTGGTCTTCTCGGCATTCTCATGGCGGTAGCTTGCTTGGTTGGTCGCTGGGTCTAGGCGGACGACCTATGCGATACCATCCCAGAGGTAGCCCCCGCTGAGCTCGAAGTTGAGCACGCCCATGAAGGTGTAGCCGAGGGTGAGGTTCGCTCGCTTGGCTGCATGCAGGTCTTCCTTCCCCAGCAAGACGCTGTTCTGGTTCTCATAGCGCACGAAGGGGGAGAGCTGGCCGAAGTGTGGGCGACTGAGCCTCACATTACTACTGAGGTTGAAGGCATGACGCTCGTTGGGGTTGTAGCCGACGAAGAGCGAGGGGAAGACGTTGAGGTAGCTCCTCAGGTGCTCTAGCCGTCGTCCATTCGTCACCCCCTCGGTATGGGTGTACTCCATACGAAGGCCTGTGCGTAGGCTCCACTTCGGGGATAGAGGTTCGTTGAGGTCGGCATATAGGGCGTAGACATGCTCATCGAAGCGGATCCTATCGTGTCGCTCCCCGAGGGTGCTGGAGGCATCGTAGTCGTTGCTGTTGTGGGTGCGCGTCCAGGTACCCTTTACCCCAAAGCCTAGCGTCCCCGCTCCTAGGGGCTCGGTATAGTCTAGGCTGGTGATGTAGGGAGGTGGTGCGCTGGTCGGTCTGTGCATTGAAGCGGAAGTCTCCCCTGGGGTTGGTACCCCGAGTGGGTTAAGGGTCTGGGAGGCGAAGTTACGCTCCTCACGACTGCGGTAGCTGACGTAGTCTGCATCCCAGGAGAGACGGCGTCGGGAGGCAGACTTGAAGCTCTTCTCCAGGTGCAGGTTGGCTGTCGTGTAGTCGCTCTTCTTCGTCTCATCAGCCCGCCCGGGCATAGAGCGTAGGAGGTAGCGGATGTTACCGGGAGGGGTGGCATAGTCCCTAGAGTCATTCTTGCGGTGGGGTCTATCCTCGTCGGGCGCATAGGAGAGGTTGAAGCCTAAGGTCAGCTCTGGGGTGAAGGCATAGTCGAGCCCAGCACGGAGATTGAGGTTGCGGTTCTCGATCTCAAAGGTAGTCTCGCTCGATGAGTAGAGCTCCTGCTTGGGGTAGGTGCGGAAGGTGCCGAAGTCTCCGCCGAAGGTACTCATGCCCGCACTAGCCTGTAGTGAGGTAGAGAGCTTATCCCGCTTGTAGTTCAGCCCCGTACTTACCCCCGTAGCTGGGAAAGTCCCTCGTTGAACCCTGCATAGGCGGAGGCACTCCCCCGAAGAAGTCGTTCTTGGCCTTCTTGAGGATGATGTTCAGTATCCCTGCGTTCCCCTCGGCCTCGTACTTGGCGGGTGGTGTGGTGAGGATCCGTATCTCGGTGAGGTCAGAGTGAGGATAGGTACGCAGGAGGTTTACCAGTGCCGTGCCGGAGAGGCGTACCCGCTTGTCGTTGATGAGGACGATCACTCCCCTTGCCGATGAGGGATATCCCTTCGTCGCTGACGTTTACCCCGGGTGTCTGACGCAGGACATCGAGGGCAGAGCTCGCTGCGGTAGCGATCTGACTCGCATCGAAGACCATGCGGTCGGCCTTGCGCTGCATGATGGGTCGCTTGGCGGTGACCCCGTACCGTAGCGAGCTGCTGGCCCGTCCTCTAGTAGGGAGCTCCCCTAGGTCAAGCGCCCCCGAGAGGGTGAGACTCTTGTGGTAAGGCTTGAGCCCGAGGGCACATATCTCTAGGTGGTACTTCCCCTGTGGAGCCATCAGGCGAAATCGTCCCAGCGAGTCCGTGACGACACCTGTGATGAGGGTGCTGTCCCGAGGGCTGCGGAGCAGGACATTGGCAAAAGTCCACCGGACGGCGGTCAATAGTCTTCCTGAGTGTACCCTGATGGGGAAGGTCGTCTGCGCCAGAAGGCTACCAGAATAGAGCGCAAAGGCGACACAGAGTAAGCCGAAGTGTCTCATCGTGACATAAGGACTAGAGTTTTTCCCTAAAGGTAGTCAATATCACGTAGTTTGTATGCTTGTCGCCACCAAGTGTTACCCCCCACCCTTCGACAGCTGCGAAGGGATGGGCGTAGTCGGCTGGGGACAAATATTCCGCCCCCGTCCCCTAGCTCACGTTACTTATGGTCGAGCGTTCTCGGTAGGGGAAGTAGTGCTGTACACGCTTGTATAGTGGACTATACAAATATGTTCGCTCAGGCCCGTGTGCCCGCTTCTGATAGGTGTACTCGGGGGATGGGGGAGGCTGGGGGCGGGATAGGGCGAACACACGAGATCACTAGAGGTCGAGGGCAAAGTAGTCGGGGAGCATGCGCTTAGATCGGGGTATCTGTTCCCGAGGTGTGGATTTACCGACCTCAGGCCTCCCTCTCTAGATGGGAAAAAGTATACACGTGTGTATACAAGAGTGTACCCACGTGTATACAACAGTGTACACGCGTGTACACAACTTCGCTCTAAAAGTATGTCCGCAGTAGAGCTCCCGTAGCGATGTCGCTTGGGATTCTAACGTATGGGAGATGTGGTAGATACGGATGGTCTCCCTTGGGCATTGGACTAAGAGCCCGAAGGGTCTAAGGATGGTATGTACTAAAGGAGCTGATACGTCGTCCCTAGGGGAGGGAGAGATGCTTTGCAGGTGACGGAGATTCTTCCTTCCTTTGTGTAGAGGCTAGGGGTGCAGGGGGCGACTGTACGTGGAAGGTGTGAGATGGAGAAGGAGGGACTTCCACCCGCCCCATTGCCTCGGTACACCATTATTATTTATTGAGTACTATGGAGGGACATGCGTAGACTGATCCTGCTGACCCTATATCTGCTCCTTGGGGCTGGAATGCCTCTGGTGGCACAGCGTGAACTTATCGTGATGAGCTACAATGTGGAGAACCTCTTCGACCTAGAGGATGCACCCACAGCGAGCCGATGATGAGTTCCTCCCGAGGGGCTCCCACCGCTGGACGAAGGCTCGGTATGAGCGCAAGCTGCACCAGATCGCCGAGGTGCTGAGTAGTGCAGGGTAGCCCGACGCACTTCCCCGACCTCGTGGCTCTGGTGGAGGTGGAGAATGCGGGTGTGTTGAGGGACTTACTTAGCCATACTGCGCTCGGTGCTCAGGCGGGCTATGCCTTTGCCGTCACGGAGGTGAGGATCCCGAGGGATCGATGTCGCTTTGCTCTACCGCAGGGACTGCTTTTACACCGCTGGGGCAGAGGGAATTACCCCTACACTTCCCCTTCGACAGCACGAAGCGGACACGTCCCATCCCTAGAGGTTTCGGGGCTTGTCCCTACGAGGGATACCCTCCATCTGTATGTCTGCCACCTGCCCCTCTCGTCGTGGGGGTGCTCGGCAGAGCGAGGCGGTACAGACGCTATGCCTGCGAGCTGCTGCGTGAGCAGACGACACGTAGGCTGGAGGGAAGTAGTGGGCGCACGCACGTCCTCATCCTCGGTGACTTCAATGGTGACCCCTGAGGAGCCTGCGACCCGTGAGACCTTGGGCGCTCGTCCCTACCCCGAGGGTGGAGCGGACTCGATCGCCCTGAGACAGCTGTCGCTGGGATCAGCTCTATGAGCTCTCTCCTCGGCGGGGAGCAGGAGAGCCCCCTGGGAGCTATTGCTTCCGAGGGGTTTGGTCACAGCTGGATCGGATCCTTGCCTCACGGAGCCTACTTGGGACGGGAGGGGGCTACACTATGTGGAGGGGAGTGGAGATCTTCTACCGCCCCTTCATGGGACAGACCTCAGTGAGCAGTCCCTTCCCCGTGCCCTTCCGTACCTATGGAGGAGCCTTCTGGCGGGAGGGTACAGCGATCACTATCCGATACGTATCAGACTATGGTGTGAGAGCAAGTGAAGAGAGGCGGACTCTCCTTACTTTGTTTACTACAGAGTGTAAAATACGCACGAAATGGTTACCTTTGTGTTACAAACCTCTGGGTAATACGTAAGTTCCTTTGTAGTTAGAGAACGGACACTATATGAAAAAAGAGTGATATGGATCGTTGTACTCGCACTTGTCTCAGCCTATAGCTTGCTGACATGGGTGCAATACCAGTACTATGATCGAGTCCTGACTCAGCGCAAGGAGAGTATCCGAGGTCTGATGAAGGACGCACTCTCTGATGTGGCAGAGGAGCTACTGGTGCGTGAATTAGTACGCAACCTCAACAAGGGTGCAAATCGCCTGATGGGCTCCTTTCTCACCGACACGACCTTCGCTGGTACGGATGTTGCCCCCTTCGATATCTGGGTGCGCACCCTGGCCGATACAATGGAGGTGGTACGTGCGATGACAGAGGATCAGGTCGTGGTACGTATCCCCAACACGGGCGATAAGAGCCGTGTCGACTACCGCCCCTCTCGGGCACTCATCTTGGCCTACTTCACGCAGCTACATGCTTTGGATAAGTATATCCTCAAGTATGTCTACGATACCTACATGCCCGATAGTATGAGCCAGATGGTGAATATCTATCTGCTGAGGAGTCTGATCCGAGAGCGTCTAGATAGCAAGAACCTCTGCGTGGACTATCAGATGGCTCTCTACGACTACGATGGTCGGGTAGTCTATGAGTACCGTCCCCCGGGTATTATGAGAGGGGGTGGGAGAATGAGAATACTGTCACCCAGTACCTCTTCGTGCCACGTGATGGATCCACTGAGCGACGTCCCTATATGCGAGTGTCGCTTGACCTAGCCCCGACACGGGCAGAGGTCTTCCGCCCTAGCCCTCCCGAGCTTCATCTCGACGATTATAGTCCTGCTACTCGGGTTCTCCGCTCTAGCTGTGTTGCTGAAGTACATTAACTTTGCCTCCCAACGCACCAACTTCATCAACAACATGACGCACGAGCTCAAGACCCCCGTCAGTTCGATCGTCCTCTCGACGAAACTGCTGGAGAGAGCTCTACTCCCGGCGACTACGCTGCCGAAGCAACGTCAGCTGATGTCGATCATCTCACTAGAGGCTCAGAGGCTAAAGTTCCTTATCGACAAGGTGCTCCAGCTCTCGATCCTCGAGGGACATGCAGGTAAGTTCGCCCTAGAGACCCTAGATGTCAACGAACTGATCCTCCCCGTAGCAGAGATCTACACCTTCCACGCACAGCAGCGTGGCGGAGACCTCTCCCTCGACCTGGAGGCTACCAATACTTGGGTGCGTGCCAATCAAATGCACCTCTCGAATGTCTTCTTCAATCTCCTAGATAATGCTGTCAAGTATAGCCGTACCGATGTGCCCCTTTAGCCTCTCCATCCAGACCAGTGATGAGGAGGATTATATCCGCATCGTGATCCAGGATAATGGTATCGGGATGGAGAAGCATGAGCTCAAGCGTATCTTCGAGCGTTTCTATCGTGTCGGCTCTGGCAATCGGCATGACGTCAGAGGCTTCGGTCTCGGTCTCAGCCTATGTCCTCTCGGTCATCCGCCAGATCGGTGGACGCATCACCGCCGAGAGCGAGCCAGGTATAGGTACCAAGATGGTCATACGCATCCCCACAGCGCCAGACGCATAAAATCTCTGAGGAGGAGGATGTCCTCTCTCCGTGCACATAACTATAGAAGTATTATACTACGCACTATTGCAAGATTATTTCCCCTCTAAAGACAACGTTTCATGGAAGAACAAGCTAGAATCCTTCTCTGTGAAGACGAAGAAAAACCTTGGAACTATACTCAAGGAACTCCTCGAAAGCAAGAAGTACATCGTAGACCTCTGTACCGACGGTGAGCAAGGCTGGAAGGCCTACAAAGTGAACAAGTATGACCTCTGTCTACTCGATATCATGATGCCCAAGCGTGACGGACTGACCCTAGCCAAGGATATCCGTAGCGTTAGTGCTGATGTGCCCATCATCTTCCTCACTGCTCTCGGTATGCGTGACAACGTCCTCGAGGGCTTCCGATCGGGAGCTGATGACTACATCACTAAGCCCTTTAGCATGGAGGAGCTCGTCCTACGTATAGAGGCTGTACTACGTCGCACCAATAAGCATGACGATGGCAAGGAGCCACAGCGTGTCTACTATATCGGTAACTACACCTTCAATACGACGACCCAGACCCTCTCCATCGACGATACCGCACGTAAGCTCACTACCAAGGAATGTGAGCTGCTGGCTCTGCTCTGCCTCTTCGCCAACCAGACCCTCGAGCGCTCCCACGCCCTCAATGTGATCGGGGATCGCCGAGCACGAGGTCAGGTGAGAATTCCTTCAGCCAGCGTAGCATGGACGTCTACGTGACCAAGCTACGCCGTATGCTGGCAGATGACCCACGTGTGGAGATCAAGAATGTACACGGCAAGGGCTACAAGCTCGTCATCCCTCCCGTAGATCCCTCTGACGAGCACTAGCTCAAGAGCAGCTATTACTCATCAGACAAGTACACACTCACACAGCACCACCCCTCTGCTTCTATGGTAGCTCCGTAGGCTGTAGGGGTGGTCTTTGCGTGGTCATAGGTGACCCTAAGCTTCACCTGATCCCTTGGGTTGGGTGATCGGGTATCCGTCTTCCCTCTCCTCCTACCGTCTTCCCTCTCCTTGGGATGATAGTACCCCGAGGAGGCTATGGAAGGCTGGGGATGCACCCTAGCACTCGCCCGCCTAGGGATGCTGAGACCACAGATACAACACAATTTGATCATTGATGAGTAAGAAAAAGCAACTAGCTACACATAAGCGAGACAAGCAGTCCACAGCGGCTCCCTCTCGTCTCAATAAGCGTGAGATCCAGCGTATTACCCGCTTGGTCTTCGATGCCAACCCAGGACAAGTCCTCTCCTACAAGCAGATCTGCTACGCCATCGGCAAGACGACGATGGGGCAGAAGCGAGCCATCTACCAGACCCTCTCCGAGATGGCTGTGGTGGGTGAACTGCAGGGAGCTCGAGCCCGGCCGCTTCACCCGTGGTGGCGGAGATGGCGAGGGACTAGAGGGACACTTTGACTACCGTGGTGGTCGTCCCTCCTTTGTCCCCGAGGACACCGACCTTGACCCTATCCCCCTATCCGATCGTTCGTGTGCCAATGCCCTTCATGGGGATAAGGTGCGTATCTCTCACGGCGCAATAGACGTGGCGAGGTCAAGGGGGCACGTATCACCGAGATTCTAGAGCGTAGCCATACGACCTATGTAGGCTCACTGCAGAAGTCTCGGGGCTATGCCTTCTTCGTGACCAACAACAAGGAGCTACGCCAAGACATCTTCATCCCCGACGACAAGTGTCTCAATGCTACGAGCCGTGATAAGGTCGTCGTACGTATCCTAGACTGGGATGCGCATGCCAAGAACCCACGTGGCGAGGTCATCGACGTCCCTCGGTCGGGCTGGTGAGAATACCGCCGAGATGCATGCCATCCTCGCCGAGTATGGATTACCCTACAAGTACCCCGAGGAGGTAGAGCGTGCCGCCGAGGAGCTCTCGGATGAGATTACGGCTGAGGAGCTTGCCCGCCGTGAGGACTTCCGTGGGGTGCTCACCTGCACGATCGACCCACGAGATGCAAAGGACTTCGATGATGCCCTTTCCTTCCGCTCCCTACCCGAGGGACGCTACGAGGTCGGGGTACATATCGCCGATGTGAGCCACTATGTACAGCCTGGTGGTATCATAGATGACGAGGCTTACCGCCGAGCTACCAGCGTGTACCTCGTGGATCGAACGATCCCGATGCTACCTGAGCGACTGAGCAACTTCCTTTGCTCGCTCCGTCCCGATGAGGACAAGTATGCCTATAGCTGTATCTTCACTCTCGATGCGGAGGCTAGGCTCCTCGCTGCACGTATCGCACGTACGGTGATTCGTAGCTCTCGTCGCTTCACCCATGAGGAGGCGCAGGAGATCATCGACACCGGCACGGGGGATCGTGCTGAGGCGATCCTTACGCTCCACACCCTGGCACAGAAGCTTCGGGCGAGGAGGTTCGAGCGAGGCAGTATAGCCTTCGATCGTCCCGAGGTACGCTTCGAGCTAGACGAGGCAGGCAAGCCTATCGAAGTCCATATCAAGGAGAGTAAGCCTGCCCACCAGCTGATCGAAGAATTCATGCTACTGGCGAACCGTACAGTGGCAGAGCGTATCGCTGATGCTTCACGTCAGGACATCACCCCCGCCCTGCACCTGAAGAAGCGTACCCCTCCTACCTTCGTCTATCGTATCCACGAGGCTCCCGATGAGGAGAAGCTACGTAGTCTCTCGGAGTTCGTCTCTCGTATGGGCTACAAGCTCCGTACGGAGGGTGGGGCAGAGGCGATCAGCCAAAGTCTCAACCAGCTCCTCAGAGACATCAAGGGTCGCCCCGAGGAGAACATGATCACGATGCTCGCTATACGCTCTATGGCGAAGGCTCGCTATACGACGGCTCACATCGGGCACTACGGGCTAGGCTTCGAGAGCTATACCCACTTCACCTCTCCGATACGTCGCTATCCTGACCTCATGGTGCATCGTCTCTTGACCCGCTACCTCATCGAGGGTAAGGAGAGTGCAGACGTCACAGCCACCGAGGAGCAGTGCGACCATGCCTCCGATATGGAGAATATCGCTGCCAATGCCGAGCGTAGCTCCATCAAGTACAAAGCAAGTCGAGTACATGATCCCACGTCTCGGGCAGACCTTCACAGGTGTGATCACAGGGCTCGCAGATTGGGGAATCTATGTCGAGCTGGATGAGAATAAGTGTGAGGGACTCGTCCCCTGCCGAGACCTAGAGGATGACTACTATGAGTATGATGAGAAGACCTTCTCGCTCGTAGGCAGGCACACGGGACGCCGTTTCCGCCCTAGGGTGACCAACTCGAGGTCACGGTGGCACAGGCAGACCTTGCTCGTAGGCAGCTGGACTTTGCCCTCACGGAGGCTCTGCAGGCACGCTCCCCACGCCGTCGTCGCCCATAGGCTCTTGCCTTCGCTTCCCTTCGCCTTCTTCCCTAAGGGGGGATGAGTGTGGGAGGAGCAGTTCCCCAACTAAATAAGACAGCCCCCGATACACCGAAGAGTGGTGTATCGGGGGCTGTCTTTCTAACTTTGCTTCCCCGTAGGGAAGGTGCTCGGGGGAATAATCCCCCGAGGGTGTGTGGAGCTTAGCGAAGCATCTGTCGGTAGTGGCGGTCGATCTCCTTGCGCGCCTCTTCTGTAGGCTGGAAGGCCGAGCTTGACATCTCACCCAGTACACCTGCGTCTGCCTTCTCATCCAGCTTGGGGATGAAGACATTGACATTGACCAGTAGGTCGCCTCGTCCGTAGCCATTGACTGAGGGCAGACCCTTGCTCCTGAGTCGGAGCACCTTGCCGGGCTGTGTGCCCGCAGCGATGTTTACACGAGCCTTACCTCCGATGGTGGGTACCTCCACGGAGCCACCTTGGGCGGCTGTGGGGATGGAGATGAGGAGGTTGTAGATGAGGTCGTTACCGTTGCGGATGAGGTTGGGATCTTCCTCCTCCTGGATGATCACGTGTAGGTCTCCGGGTACACCTCCTCGTGGGGCAGCGTTCCCCTTGCCCTCGTGACGTTGAGTTGCATCCCTTCGGCTACGCCAGCGGGAATGCTGAAGGTGACGACTTCCTCACCGATCTGAGTCCCCTTGCCCTTACAGAACGTGCAGGGGCTTGGTGATCGCCTCACCCGTACCCTCACGGTGGGGCAGACGCTCTGGGTCTGTACCATCCCGAAGATACCTCTCTGTGCGGAGATGACCATACCTGAGCCGTGGCAGGTGCCACAGGTCTGCTTGCCGTCCTTGTCGCTGGTGCCCTCACCGTGACAGTGTGAGCAGGCGACTTGCTTCTTTTACCTTGAGCTTCTTCTCTACGCCCTTGTCGATCTCCTCTAGGGAGAGGCGTACACGTGCCCTAAGGTCTGAGCCACGGAGCACCTGATGTCCTCCGCCACCAAACCCTCCGAAGCCACCGAAGTCAAAGCCACCGCCCCCGAAGAGGTCGCCGAAGCGGCTGAAGATATCCTCCATGGACATCCCTCCGCCTGCGAAGCCACCGCCTCCAGCTGCGCTGCTGCCTACGCCTGCGTGACCGAACTGGTCATATCGCTGACGCTTCTGTGGGTCGCTCAGTACATCATAGGCCTCGGCGAGTCCTTGAACTTCTCCTCGGCCTCCTTATCTCCTGGGTTCTTATCTGGGTGGTACTTGATGGCGAGCTTGCGGTAGGCCTTCTTCAGTTCCTCTTCGCTCGCTCCCTTGCTGACACCTAGTATTTCGTAGTAATCTCTCTTTGTTGCCATTTGCTGTATTCTTTCTCTTCCTACGGGTTACTGGCCGACGACGACGGAGGCGTGGCGCAGTACCTTATCGTGGAGTGTGTAGCCCTTCTTGACACAGTCGATGACCTTGCCCTTCTGTGCCTCGTCTGGGGCGGGGAAGGTAGCGATAGCCTCATGGAGCTCATCGTCGAAGTCACGTCCCCTGTCGTCTCGATGGGGCGTACACCCTGACGCATGAGGTAGTCAAGGAACTTCGTGTGGATGAGGTGCATCCCCTCCTTGAGAGCCTCTAGGTCGGTAGCCTTGTCGAGGTTCTGTAAGGCTATGTCGAGGTCATCCACGACGGGTAGGAGGTCACCTAGTACCTTCTCGCCACCGCTACGGATGAGTTCGCTCTTCTCCTTGAGGGTACGCTTGCGGTAGTTGTCGTACTCGGCGACGAGACGCAGGTGGGTGTCCCGGAGCTTGTCTAGCTCGGTGCGAAGGCGTTCTTCCTCGCTCTCGGGGGAAGGTGTCTCCTCTGACAAATTTTCCGTAGCGACCTCCTCAGAGGGTATCTCGCTCTGACACTCTGTCTTACTCTGCTGCTCTAGGGGCTCCTCTATATCGGTGTGAGGCTCCTTGATTTCTTCACTCATATTATTGTCTTTTATGTTGTTGTCAAGTTCGTTAGCCTATGGCACAAGCCACCTCCGCCTACCTCGTGTGCAGGGGAAGGGCTGTCGTACATCGGCGCTATGCACCCCTATGTATCAAATATGATACCGAAAGCCCTATCCCCTATCTGCCTCCCTGTCTACCTCCTCCTTGGGAATGGCGAGGAAGGGGAGTACCGCTGGTCAAACCCTGTCTCGTAGTGAGCTCTGTATCAGGCATTCCGGGGAGGGCAAGACGCTCTCGGTAAGAACGCACATGCGCTCTTACCGAGAGCGTCCTGCGTTCTTACCGAGGGCGCATGAGCGTTCTTACCGAGAGCGTCTCCGCGTTCTTACCGAGAGCGTTTTTCATCACCTATTTGAGGTGACGATATCGGTCTCGGTACGCCTGCTCCTAAGGGGTGTATCGTGCCTCTGATAGGGCTCTCGGAATGGGTGAGATGGGGCGAGCGAATAGGACTAATAGGTGCAATAGGTCTAATAAGGTGTGCGAAGGCTGTACATACATACAGTATCGTATGAGGAGAGAGCTCTCTGTGGCTGTGGCATGCCCTCTGTGGCTGGATCGGGTGGAAGCTAGGTAGAGCTAGGGTAGCTGCTGTCCGTGGTATGGGGGCGAGGGCTAGGTCGGGCTGGGGTAGGAGTAGTCTGTGGTATGGGAGGTGGGAGCTAGGTAGGGATGGGGTAGGTGCTGTCCGTGGTATGGGGGCGAGGGCTAGGTCGGGATGGGGTAGGTGCTGTCCGTGGTATGGGGGTGGGAGATAGGTAGGGCTAGGGTAGGTGCGGTCTGTGGTATGGGAGGTGGGAGCTAGGTCGGGCTGGGGTAGGTGTAGTCTGTGGTATGGGGGCGAGAGCTGGGTAGGGCTGGATGGTGCTGTCTGTGGTATGGGGGTGGGAGCTAGGTCGGGATGGGGTAGGTGCAGTCTGTGGTATGGGGGTGGGAGCTAGGTAGGGATAGGGTAGGTGTAGTCTGTGGTATGGGGGCGAGGGCTAGGCAGGGCTGGGGTAGGTGCTGTCCGTGGTATGGGAAGGGGATCTAGGCAGAGCTGGATGGTGCTGTCGGTGGAGTGAGAGGAGGGGCGCTAGGTAGGGCGGGAGGTGAGGCTATACTTATTAGGCGGCGAAAGAGTACCTTTGTAGACATTTTTCAAAGGTAATGGCAAGGAAATTAGTAGACCTCCTACAAGGTCTAAGCTATAAGACTACAAGTCCCGTAGAGGAACTTGAGCAGACAGAGATCCTACAGATCACCGAGGACTCCAGACGAGTAGAACCAGGGACGCTTTTCGTCGCCCTGCGTGGGGTACATGCCGATGGGCACCTCTTTATCCCCAGCGCTATCGAGGCTGGAGCTGTAGCTGTCCTCGTCGAGGAGCTACCCCTCGACCCCCAGCCCCATATCCTATATATAGAGGTAGAGAGCACGGCTGAGGCACTCGGTATCATGAGCTCCCATTGGTATGGTGACCCTTCGGAGGAACTCACCGTCATCGGGGTGACTGGAACTAACGGCAAGACGACGATTGCGACACTGCTCTTCCGTCTCTTCCGTTCGGCAGGTTATCGCTGTGGACTCATTAGTACGGTATGCAACTACGTGGAGGACGAGGCGATCCCTCGACCCACACTACCCCCTCCGCCCCCGAGCTACAGAAGCTCCTCGGGCGAATGAGGGACGCAGGCTGCACCCATGTCTTTATGGAGGTAAGCTCGCATGCGCTCGCCCAGCACCGTGTAGCTGGTGTACACTACCGTGGGGGAATCTTTACGAACCTTACCCGTGATCGCTAGACTATCATGGCACCTTCGCCGAGTATCTGAGGGCAAAGAAGAGCTTCTTCGACCAGCTGGACAAGGAGGCCTTTGCCCTAACGAATGTCGATGACAAGAATGGGCTCGTGATGCTCCAGAACACTCGAGCTAAGCGATACACCCTATGCTCTGCGTAGTGTCGCCGACTACAAGGCTCGTATCCTAGAGCGCCACCCCTACGGCACGGAGATCGAGCTGGGGGGACGGCAGGTACTCATTCGGCTGATCGGTGAGTTCAACGTCTACAATATCCTCGCCGTCTACACCACCGCTCTACTGCTCGGCATGGATCGGGACGAGGTACTCCGACGGGTGAGCGAACTGACAGCTGTGGATGGACGATTCCAGACACTGCTCTCGCCCCGCCGTGGCTACATCGCCATCGTAGACTATGCGCATACACCCGATGCCCTCATCAATGTCCTAGAGACGATGCACGAGATCAAGGGTGAGGGAGCCAAGGTGCTCTGTGTCGTGGGCTGTGGGGGCGATCGTGACCGAGGGAAGCGTCCTATCATGGCTCACGAGGCTGCACTGCGCTGTGACCGCCTCCTGCTGACCTCGGACAATCCCCGCAGCGAACGCCCCGAGACCATCATCGAGGAGATGAAGGCTGGGCTTAGTCCCGAGGAACTCTCCCGTACACTGACCATCACCGACCGAGCCGAGGCCATACGCACGGCTACCATGCTCGCTGGGCAGGGGGATATCATCCTCATTGCCGGCAAGGGGCATGAGACCTATCAGGAGATAGATGGCGTGCGCCATCACTTCGACGATCGAGAGATCGTCCTAGAGCAGATCTCCCACGAAGCATAAACCACCCAAACGCAAACGAAGCATGATCTATCACTTAGTCGATTTTCTCTCTGACCAGGGGATTGTCTTTCCCTTCTCTCGTCTCTTTACCTACGTCTCCTTCCGTGTAGGTATGGCGATCATCCTCTCCCTACTCATCAGTACGATGCTGGGGGAGTCGGCTCATCAAGTACCTACGACGTAGGCAGATCGGTGAGCTCGTAAGAGACCTCGGCCTAGAGGGAGAACAGACCAAGAAGGGTACCCCCACGATGGGCGGTATCATCATCATCCTAGCGATCCTCATCCCTACGCTCCTCTTCGCTCGTCTGGACAATATCTACATCATCCTGATGATTGTGACGACCATATTGATGGGGCTGTTGGGCTTCGCCGACGACTATATCAAGGTCTTCAAGAAGGATAAGAACGGGCTGAAGGAACACTACAAGATCTTCGGGCAGCTAGTCCTCGGTCTCATCGTCGGGGTCACGCTCTACCTCAGCCCCTCAGTCGTGATCAAGCGCAATAGCGAGGTCGTACGTGAGGGAAATACCCGAGAGATCCGCTTCGAGACGACCGACACGAAGAGCTTCCAGACCTCGGTACCCTTCGTCAAGGGCAATAACCTCGACTACTCCGAGATCTTGCCTATCGATGACCCAGGGGTGAAGAAGATCGCTGGGGTCACGATCTTCATCATGATGACGGTCGTCGTCGTGATGCTCCTATCCAATGGCGTGAACCTCACCGATGGTGTCGATGGCCTCGCCTCAGGCTCCTCGGCGATCGTTGGGGTTGTGCTCGGGATATTGGCCTACGTCTCTTCGCACCACGATATGGCAGGCTATCTGAATACGATGTTTATCCCCGGAGCAGAGGAGCTCGTGATCTTCGCCGCCACACTCGTGGGGGCAACGGTGGGACTTCCTCTGGTACAATTCCTATCCTGCTCAGGTCTTCATGGGAGATACGGGGAGCCTTGCCCTAGGGGGCATCATCGGGGGTCTTTGCAATCCTCATCCGTAAGGAGCTCCTATTGCCTATCCTCTGCGGGGTCTTCATCGCAGAGTTTACCTCTTCGTTCATCCAGCGCTTCTACTATAAGTATACCCGCCATCGTACGGGCACAGGGGTACGTGTCTTCAAGATGGCACCCCTGCACCACCACTTCCAGCTCCCCGGTGGAGCAGCTACCAATAGCCTGCTGAAGCGTCCCGTGGACAAGGTGCCCGAGGCTAAGCTCACCATGCGCTTCTGGCTCATAGGGATCGTCCTAGCGGTGCTCACCATCGTGACCCTCAAGATCCGCTAACCCCCCCCATGATCCAGATAGAGGATAAGATCGTCAGCCAAGACGTCTTCGATGTACTCTTTGCCTGTGACTATGCCGCCTGCAAGGGTGCTTGCTGCGTCGAGGGAGATAGTGGAGCCCCACTAGAGCCGGGAGAGGCGGAGCTCCTGAGGAAGCACCTGCCCCTCATCGAGCACCTCCTATCACCACGGGCGCTGGAGATCATCAGAGAGCAGGGGTGAGCTACCTGGATGAGGATGGCGACGAAGTCACCTCGATCGTGGAGGGCAAGGACTGCGTCTTCACGACCTACGACGAGCACGGCAACTGCCAGTGCGCCTACGAGAAGGTCTACTACGAGGGCAAGAGTGACTTCATCAAGCCCATCAGCTGTCAGCTCTATCCCATCCGCTTGACACGTTATCGGGACTTCACTGCGGTGAACTACCACAAGTGGTCGCTCTGCAAGTGTGCCCTCAAGCGTGGCCGTCAGCTCCAGCTACCCGTCTACCAGTTCCTCAAGGCTCCCTCTTATCCGAGCCTTCGGTGAGGAGTGGTACACCCAGCTAGAAGAGGTCGCAGCGCTCCTCAAGGAGGAGGCTGAGGGCACTATCCAGCCAGAGCCCTAGGCTGAGGGGAGGCTCGCCGAGCACCTCACCCTATATATACTCTATAATAGTAGGTAAGAGAGGCTACTAACTGATTTTTTTGTATCTTTTGCACCGCTTTGCGCAATCTCTGTCAGGAAGAAACAACTCGTGTGGCTCGTTATATTGCGTTTGGTGTAGTACTAATCAAATAAGCTAAAGGACAAAGAAATGGACTTTATTAAGATCGTCAATGAGGCTTTCGCCACGGGCAAGAGCCACCCATCCTTCCGCAGTGGGGATACCATCACGGTAGACTACCGCATCAGCGAAGGTGGTAAGGAACGTATCCAGCGCTACCGTGGTGTGGTCATCCGTATCAGCGGACATGGCGACAAGAAGCGCTTCACAGTACGCAAGATGCTCCGAGGGGTGTAGGTGTAGAACGTATCTTCACCCTAGAGAGCCCCTTCATCGAGAAGATCACCGTAGAAAAGCTCGGTAAGGTACGTCGTGCTAAGCTCTACTACCTCCGCGCCCTCACGGGTAAGAAGGCTCGTATCAAGGAGCGTCGCGTGAGCGCCGAAAAGTAATCACCCTGCTACACTCATCTACCGAGTGAGCGAGACTACTTGATAGCATCCTAGCCTCACTGCCACATAGCTGGCGGTGGGGCTAGCTTCGCTTTGCTAGTCCTCGATTGAGACCAGAGGCTAGCGTTGTATCCTAAACAATAATCACCACAATGAACGCATCACATCTCATCCTCACAGCTCTGATCTCAGGCTCTCTGCTTGCGCTCGGCTCGTGTGCCGACCCGATGGCAGAGAAGGAGGCTATCTCCCACCTGCGTCAGGGACTAGAGAATCGCAAGCCTGGAGTCGTGACTACGAGCCAGCGCTTCACCTTCACTCGCTGGATCGCTATCCCCAAGATGACCTTCTCTCCCCTCTATAGCCGAGGATGAGGATCCAGCTCTGACCTATTGATCATCGGCGAGCAATACGGGCTACAGTGCTCTCGCGCAGAGTCCCACGGACTATCCCGTCGTACCTCTCAAGGAGGGCGAACAGATGAGTGGGAGCGCGATCCGCACCATCAAGGGATTCTACTTCTTCGGTTTCGGGATCAAATGTCATCGCAGGGGCACTCTACTCGGGTCGAGTAAACCGTGCGAACCTCGTAGCCAAGCCGCTTGAGTCTACGGAGTTTGGCCAGCCCTACTCGGCAGGAGTACCTGATGAGATGACCTTCGTCTATCAGTACCAGGCTGGGGACAAGGTCATCCACGGACAGAATAAGACCAATATCCCTCTGCCCGCCTCGGACAAGGGTGTGGCAGCGGCTATCTTCTATGATGTGACTCAGGATGACAGCTACCTCAATGGTACGAACCTACATACCGACCCACGTATCCTAGTACGTGGCTATGTCGAGCTAGAACCTACCGAGGCTGGCAAATGGGCGACCTATACCCTCAAGCTAGAGCCCACCGACCCCGCACGCTATGCCGCCATTGACCTCAAGAAGGGGAAGTATCGCCTAGCACTCGTCTTCACCTCCAGCTTCCGTGGCGCAGAGTACATAGGGGCGGTAGGTAGTGAGCTTCGCCTAAAGGAAGTCACGATCGAAAGATCGGCCGAAGAAGAAAGATTAACCCCTAAGTCCTCTACATACAGCTATGAATAGCAGACTACTCCTAGCCAGCCTCGCTCTCAGCCTCCTCATACCTCGGGGGCTCGCCGCTAGCAATACTGACGATCAGACACCACGCTCCCCCTTCGCTCTAGGGCTACACCTAGGCTTCAACCTCGGAGGTGCACTCCCCCCGACCGTGCCTAAGCCCGTGGAGAAGGTCATGCACTTCAACCTCGGTGCTGCGCCCAACGTCGGGATTGACTTCTCTATCGTCTCTCACCTACCAGTCCCTTTGCCCTGGCTACGGGGATCGAGTACGAGGGCAAGGGCTTCTATGCCACAGTGCGTGCCAAGGATATGCCTATCCGCTACCAGAGCTCTGACCTCTCCGAGCAGCGCTACACGGGTCTACAGAGTGTGGATATGAGCAACCGCTACCTCACGGTGCCCCTTGGGCTGACCTTCGATATGCCTCGTGGTGGCTTCCGCTTCTATGTCGGTGGCTACTATTCGCATGCCCTTAAGCGCAAGTTCATCGCCAAGCTAGATGGGGATGGGCTGATGGATGGCCGTCCTTATCAGCCAGGTGTTGTCCTCGCCTTCAATATCGGGGACTTCATCGTGCGCAATGATGTCGGGGTACGCTTCGGCGCTGACTATAAGCTCGACAAGCAATGGGCAGTGACGGGACGTGTGAATGTCGGGCTACCGAAGCTCTTTGACCAGGGCTTTCAGGTCATGCCCTACTCCCTGCGCAATGTCTTCCTCTGCCTCGGGGTGAGCTATAGCATCACACGCTAGGGTATGCTTTGGTCTAAGAGCTAGAGCCGTATCTATAATGACGGGCGACACACGCTAGCTGGGCTACGTCCCAAGGCTAGGGTGTGTCGCCCTCCTTTACCTCCTTGTCTAACGAAGAATAAGCACCTCCGTACCAGCGTAGAGAGGGAAGGGGATGTCCCCGTCTACCTCATTCCCTCGTCGAAGTGTGGGGAAGTATCTACAAAGTAGCTACCCCTGAGCAGTGCTCCAGCGTGGAGGCACTGCTCGGGGTAGTTGCGATAGGGGAGGACTGCCCGAGGATGATCTCGGGGATGGGGTTAGGGGTAGGGGGCTACTCATCGACGATGAGGTTGTCGATGATGAAGCTCTGACGCTCGGGGGTGTTCTTGCCCATGTAGAAGAGCAGGAGGTTCGCTAGGTTGTCCTCCTTGCGCAGACGAGCAGCGGTCAAGCTTGATGTTCTCCTCGCTGATCCAGTCCCTTGAACTGCTCGGGAGAGATCTCCCCGAGCCCCTTGAATCGGGTGACGAGGGCACGCTTGCCGAGCTTCTTCAGCGCTGCCTGCTTCTGTGCCTCGTTATAGCAATAGATGTTGGTGACGAGCTCCTCGGCTTGAGGGGCTTCCTCCTTCTTCTTTCGTCCACGCTTCTTCGGTGCAGGGGTGCTGGACATGAAGTTGTCAGTCTTCTTGTGCTCCTTGGGGAGGAAGACACGGAAGAGCGGTGTCTCGAGGATGAAGACATGCCCACGGCGCACGAGCTCGGGGAAGAACTGGAGGAAGAAGGTGATCGGCAGCAGGCGGATGTGCATCCCGTCGTCATCGGCATCGGTGGCGATGATAATGCGGTTGTAGCGCAGTCCCTCTAGGCCGTCCTCGATGTTGAGTGCAGCCTGTAGGAGGTTGAATTCCTCATTCTCATAGACGACCTTCTTGGTCTGGCCGTAGCAGTTCAGAGGTTTGCCTCGGAGTGAGAATACGGCTTGGTAGTGCGGGTCACGGCAGGTGGTGATGGAGCCACTAGCGGAGTTCCCCTCGGTGATGAATAGGCTGGTGCGCTCGGGCTCCTTCGCCTTGGGGTCGTTGAGGTGGATGGTGCAGTCTCGGAGCTTCTTGTTGTGCAGGCTGGCCTTCTTGGCACGCTCACGGGCGAGCTTTGCCACACCACTGAGTGCCTTGCGCTCACGCTCGCTCTCCTGGATCTTCTGCAGCATGATGGCGGTGTCCTCTGCATGGATGTGGAGGTAGTTGTCCAGCTCCTTGCCGAGGAAGTCATTGAGGAACTTCTGTATGCTGCGTCCCCCGGGCTCCATATCCTTGGAGCCTAGCTTGAGTCTTGGTCTGGCTCTCGAAGACGGGTTCCTCGACCTTGATACTGATGGCGGCAGCCATGCCGTAGCGGATGTCTCGGTAGTCGAAGTTCTTGCCGAAGAAGTCCTTGATCACACGAGCCACAGCCTCGCGGAAGGCTGAGAGGTGTGTACCGCCCTGCGTAGTGTTCTGCCCATTGACGAAGCTGTAGAAGTCTTCCCCTACCTGGTTGGTGTGGGTGAGGACGATCTCGACGTCCTCGTCCTTGAGGTGGATGATGGGGTAGAGGGCTTCGTCAGTCATATTCTCCGCTAGTAGGTCTGCTAGACCCTGCTTGGAGAGGTAACGCTCGCCGTTGTAGATGAGCGTAAGGCCAGCGTTGAGGTAGGAGTAGTTCTTGATCGTCGCCACGACGAACTCGTCGTTGTAGGCATAGCCCTTGAAGAGCTCTTCGTCGGGGCGGAAGACGACCCGTGTCCCCGTGGGTTCGTCGCTGGGGGTGGGATCGGTCTCCTCGATCGAGGTGGGCATGGGAGTAGCGAACGGTCTTGGTCAGTCCCTCACGCCAGACGGTGATCTCGCAGTGGATGGAGAGGGCATTGACGGCCTTGATCCGACCCCATTGAGCCCTACGGACTTCTTGAAGGCCTTGGAGTCGATCTTACCCCCGGTGTTCATCTTGCTCGTGGCATCGATGAGCTTGCCCAAGGGGATACCTCGGCCGTAGTCACGTACGGTGACTAGCCCGTCGGCGATGGTGACCTCGATCTTCTTGCCTGCGCCCATGACGTACTCGTCGATGGGTTATCCAGCACCTCCTTGAGCAGGGACATAGATCCCGTCGTCGGAGTGGGATCCCCATCGCCTAGCTTACCGATATACATCCCAGGGCGGCGACGAATATGTTCGTCCCACTCTAGGGTCTTGATGTCACTATCGCTGTAGTTTACCGTTTGCTCGTCTAGCATGTTTGTTGCCGTTGTATGTGGGGATTTCGGGGGTCAAAGATACGAAAAAGGGGAGCATTGAGCCCCTAGCCCCCTCGACATTCGATAGGGGACTAGGGGCTCAGCCTAGTTTGTTTTTAGGGATGTTTGCCTAAGATGTCAGCCTACTAGAGGTTGCCATCATCTTCCCAATCGCCGATCTCGGCTTCGCTAGAGAAGTTGACCAGCACAGTTAGTTGATTGCAGAGCTGATGTAGCTCTGCTCTTGAGCTCTGATATTCTTTCTTTTTCCATGATGAGTTCGCAGTTAGTTTACCACTTCTTGAATAGAGCGACCGGGAAGCCGTAGTTGAAAAGGATAGGTTAGGACTCCATTTGCTGGGGCACTGAAGGCTGCGATTACTATGCCACCGTTCTCATCCTTTGTATTTGTCGCGTAGTCAATGATTCGGATGTTGTCCCCTTTGAGGTCCTTCGTTGTATAGGGAGGGACAGTAGATATCCCATAGAAGGGGAGCTTACGAGATACAACACCGATCCCAGAGAAGATGCGATGGCCAGGGAGCTGGTTGGCCTGAATGTCCTGGATCCCGACGGGGGCACAGTCGATCCTAATATGATCATCGTACAGAGTGTAACGGAATGCATAGCGATTGACATTTGTCGTCTCTCTGGGGAAACGATTTGGAGTCTTGTCATCAGGTAGTGGGGCGTCAGCTGCAGCAAAGGATAGGATATAGTAGCTCTTACCAGTCTTTATGGTAGGTCTAGTGTCGCCTAGATGGGAAGTATATGTCCCCTTGGACTCCTCTGGAACATGCACGCTATATGAGATGGTCTTCCAGTAGCTGTTACTGCTTCTGATACTAGCCTTATTTCCAACCCCAACCTTTACCCGTACCTTTTCTGTCCTATCCTGATATGTTGCTACGCCTGTCTGCTTGTTTTGAGGGTTATAGAGGAGGCTATTCCACTCAAAGAAGTCCGGCTGGTGCCATAGGATATTCCCTGTTCTTGGGTAAGTTTTCTCTTCACAGAACTTGTTGATTGCATCTTGATGCTGAAAATATCCAACCTTTCCAGGTCCGTTATAGGTGCTGAGGTCGTCCATCTTGAACGTGTTGCAGATCGACGAAGTCGCTACCATCACTATTCATTACATCTTCAGAGGAGGCTGAGAGGGTTGGGGATGCAGGTCTTATGCAACGTGAGCGTAGCATTGTAGAGCTTACCATTCTTGTAGTCACCTTGGTTCTTCTCGATCTCCATCGTCGTGTAGATACGTGAGTCTTCGATTCCCTTCGCACGGAGATCGAGGCTATAGCTCCCCTTGGTCGCCATCTTAGGTACCCAAAGGACGAAGGTCTCAGTAGAGGTCATTCCTGAAGCAATCTTCACTTCACGAGACAGATTGAGGTCTAGGGTGCGTGCCGTACTCCTCTCGTTCTAGGGTCTTCGCCTCTGCATTCAATGTGGATTTCCTGCGAGGAACTTGTTGCTGGAGACACCCGTGATGGTCACTTCACTTGCCGTCCCATTTTTATCTTGAAGCGAACAAGATGACCATAGGGTTTGAAAGATCGAGACTGTTCCTTGGGTACCCAGAGGCCACTGATATCCTTCCCCAGCTTGACTTCCATGATATAGGGGACATTGATGGTCGTTGCGGCGTCAGATGAGAGTACACCCACCGTCCCGCTCTCTGGGTAGGAGGAGGCCAACACGATATTGTTGGGCTGCCGAGAGCCTATTGCCTCTCCGATGACGGCGAGAGTCTGAGCTGTGATGGGTTCGTAGGTTGCGCAGATAGGCTGACAGAACCATTGTACTTGAGCTTCTTCTCTGCTGTGACATCCCACTGAATATTTTTCTGCGAAGAGCTTTTTATTTCCCTCATAGATACAGGTGTAAACATAGACTTTGCTCTTGCCCTCGAGGTCCTTTTGTACCTTGTTGTTGATGAGCTTGTAGTCCATTGCCTTGGGGGCGTCGTCTGCCGAGAGGTGTGCAGAGATATTTATTTGTATTTCTTCTCCCTGCTGATTGTGATACTCCTGCACATCTTCCTTTCCACATGCACTTAGGGCAAGGAGAGAGAGGAGCATGAAGAGATTCCTTCTCATTACTTGAAAAACTTAGATTATGGGTGAAAACCAATAAAAATGAAGTGTAGGGCTACGCTATAATGAAAGCCCCTTTAGAGAGTATCAAGCACTAATCCTCGTTAAGATCGAGTGTTTGGGTATGGGTATAACATGTATACCCTAGCTGAAAGTTGCCCTTCTTATCACAAAAGGACTCAGGTATATACAGGGGCTACAAATACAGAACTATAGCTCTACTCTACATGCCAACTTTCGGGCACAAAGGTAGTTAAAATAATTTTTTCAAGGGGTGCTATCCGTAAATACTACAGGGCTGACGCATGAAAACACCATAGTGCGAGGGCAAAGTAATCAACGAGTATACACAAGATAGAAGCATCTGTTTTCCTAGGGTGTAGACATACCAAGCGTATACCTACTACCTAGGAGGGTCGAGTATACACGTGTGTATACAACAGTGTACCCACGTGTATACAGTTGTGTACACACGTGTACACAACCTCGCTCTAAGTATCACCCCGATAGGCTCTCTTATTTAGCTCTCCTCGGGACTAACGTCTAGGCACTCTAGGCGCCCTTGGATATGAAATAACATCCCCAAAGAGCCAAAGAAAGGAGTGCTCTAAAGAGAGCATGCATCGCCCCTGCAGTAAATACTCCTCTGAGTTCTCTCTCGATAAAACAAAGAGCCTGAGGCTTTGCGTACCCTTTGTGTAGCTATGATAGAGACAGCACATGAGACACGGTGCAGGCCCTAGCCCTACAGTTGGCAGGTCTTCGCCCCCGTCAGATCAATGTCCTGCTGGGCACCGTCCCTACACCCAGTGAGCTACCCCTAGGGCTACCGAGCGGACTTGACCTCTATGAGCGGGAGCTCCAGCGCTACGGCGGGCAGGCGGAGGCGATCGGCGGGCGATGTGCCGAGCTCGGTATCGGTATCCACCTCTCCAGTAGCACCTCCTATCCCAGTGCTCTACGCAGTCGTCTCGAGGGGCAGTGTCCCCCTCTCCTCTATACTCTAGGGATGTGCGAGCTCCTGGAGGAGCATGGGCGGGTGGCGGTCATCGGGACACGTGTACCCGATGCTGAGGGGCTGGCGCATACTCGCAGTGCCACTCGGGAGCTCGTCGGGCGGGGAGCGGTCATCCTGAGTGGTCTAGCTCGGGGCTGTGATGCCGAGGCACATCGTACTGCCTCGAGGAGGGTGGGCTGGGGGTGGCTGTCGTCGCCACAGGACTAGATGAGATCACCCAAGGGAGCACACTGCCCTGCAGGATACCTTACTCGGGAGGGTGGGCTCGTCCTCTCGGAGCATCCCCCTGGGAGACATGTGGATAGGCGGCTGTTCGTAGCTCGTGATCGCCTGCTGGCCACCCTAGCGACCGAGGTGCTGGTCGTGCAGTGTGGGCTCATGGGTGGGACACTGCATACGGCACGCTTTGCCCAGCAGTATGGAGTACCCTGCTTCGCCCAGCAGTATGAGGCCTATGAGGAGGTGAGCGAGGGGAATCAATGGCTTCTTCGAGAGGGACTTGCCCAGCCTCATCAGATGCTCTTTTCCCCCTAGATAAGGAGTGGGAGGTGTGTCCCCATCGCTTTCGTGGGACGCCTATATATACCTATATATAATGGAGTAGGATAGGGGTGGTGGAATATATATGCAAATAATTTAAAGAAATCGTTAGGCATTCAGTTTATTTATTCTATCTTTGCGGTAGAGAACTAGTTTAAAAACGTCTTTAATTTAAGTCAATACAAATGGTTAGTTACAAGGAACTAGGCTTGGTCAATACTCGTGAGATGTTCGCCAAAGGCTATCAAAGGGTAGCTACGCTATCCCCGCGTTCAACTTCAATAACATGGAGCAGCTCCAGGCTATCATCGGTGCTGTCGTGGAAACGAAGTCCCCTGTCATCCTCCAGGTCTCCAGTGGCGCACGTAAGTACGCTAACCAAACGCTCCTCCGCTATATGGCTCAGGGTGCTGTCGAGTATGCCAAGGAGCTCAGCTGCCCCAACCCTCAGATCGCTCTACACCTCGACCACGGCGATAGCCTCGAGCTATGTAAGAGCTGTATCGAGATGGGCTTCTCCTCTGTTATGATCGACGGCTCACACCTCCCCTATGACGAGAATGTCGCCCTGACACGCTCTGTCGTAGAGTATGCCCACCAGTACGATGTCACCGTAGAGGGTGAGCTCGGCGTACTCGCTGGTATCGAGGATGATGTCGTAGCTGAGCACCACACCTACACCGAGCCCGAGGAAGTCATTGACTTCGTCAGCAAGACGGGTGTAGACTCACTGGCTATCTCGATCGGTACTTCTCACGGTGCTAACAAGTTCACCCCTGAGCAGTGCAAGCGTGACGCTAACGGTATCCTCGTACCTCCCCCCCTGCGCTTCGACATCCTCGCTGAGATCGAAAAGCAGATCCCAGGCTTCCCCATCGTACTTCACGGCTCTTCCTCTGTTCCTCAGGACGAGGTAGCTACGATCAACCAGTACGGCGGTGCACTGAAGGATGCTGTCGGTATCCCCGAAGAACAGCTCCGTCAGGCTGCTAAGAGCGCTGTGTGCAAGATCAACATCGACTCCGATGGTCGTCTAGCTATGACGGCTGCTATCCGTAAGGTCTTCGCTACGAACCCTGCAGAGTTCGACCCACGTAAGTACCTCGGTCCAGCTCGTGACTCGCTCAAGAAGCTCTACATGCACAAGGTCCTCAACGTCCTTGGCTCTAACGACCGCCTCTAGTCTTTAGCAGACACAGATACTTCGCTGGGTGATTCACCCTAGCGAGACCCTATGAGCGACAGCTCGGCATAGAGATAGCCTCCCGCTACTCTATGTCGGGCTGTCCTCCTAATATATAGGTATAGAAATCTTGGGTAGAGTAATCGCTAGTTGCGCTAAGGGGAATAGGTCGGGGCATGGAGAGAGGATAGGGAGAGGTGGACTCGAGGGGAGTGCTCTCTTGTCGGGGTGTAGTCCGAGAGGGGAGAGATGTCCCCTTCTTGTGCCTAAAGTGCCAGTATATCCCTTAGAATGCGTACCTTTGGGCATAGTCAAATCTTCTAACATCAATTTATCGTCGCTATGGACTTGATTCAAGACATCATTGGCGGGCTAAAGCTAACCCTCAGCACATCGTATTCCCCGAAGGCACAGAAGAACGTACACTCAAGGCCGCCGATCGCCTCCTGCGTGATGGCGTCGTCCGCCTCACGCTCATCGGTGACCCCTACTCCATCCGATCTCGTGCGCATGACCTCGGCCTACGCAACATCGAGAAGGCCACGCTACTAGACCCCAAGAAGCACGCTAGAAGCAAGACTACATCGACCTACTCCTACAGCTCCGCAAGTCAAAGGACTCACCGAGGAGCAGGCTGCTATCCTCGTCGAGGATCCTCTCTACCTCGGCTGCCTCATGATCAAGGCTGGCGACGCTGACGGAGAGCTCGCAGGTGCTATCAACGCTACTGGCGACGTCCTACGTCCCGCCCTGCAGATCATCAAGACTACCCCAGGGATCAGCTGTGTGAGCGGTATCTTCATGATGTTCCTCCCCCATGGTGACTATGGCGACAACGGCCTACTCCTCTTCGCCGACTGCGCCGTGATGCCTAACCCTACAGCCACAGAGCTAGCACAGATCGCTATCTCCTCTGCCGAGTCCGCTCGTGCTATCGCAAATGTAGAGCCACGTATCGCTATGCTTAGCTTCTCCACTAAGGGAAGTGCACACCACGAGATGGTCGATAAGGTTGTTGAGGCTACCCGCCTAGCTAAGGAGCAGGCTCCCGACCTTCAGCTTGATGGCGAGCTCCAGCTCGATGCCGCTCTCGTGGGCAAGGTGGCCTCGCTCAAGGCTCCCGGTAGCCACTGTGGCAGGTAAGGGCCAACGTCCTCATCTTCCCCACACTCGAGGCAGGGTAATATCGGCTATAAGCTCGTCCAGCGTCTAGCAGGTGCCGAGGCTGTAGAGTCAGTCCCTACAGGGTATGGCTGCTCCTGTCAATGACCTAAGCCGTGGAGCCTCCGTAGAGGATATCTACAAGATGGCCGCTATCACCGCTAATCAGTCCATAGCCCTCAAGGCCAAGAAGGGTTAGTCCTCACCAATCTCTGCATAGATACTTATATTATGAAGATACTAGTCCTAAACTGCGGTAGCTCCTCTCTGAAGTTTGCCCTCATCGAGCTCCCCACCTACAAGGTACTCACCTCGGGCAACGAAGAGCGTGTGGGCATCGCTGACCCCTTCATCACCTTCCGTAAGCCAGACGGCAAGAAGGAGGAGCGTCACCTCGACATCCCCAATCATACCCGTGGCGTAGAGATCATCCTTGACATCCTCAAGGAAGAGCACTTCGTCGAGTCCTTCGATGAGATCGATGCTATTGGGCACCGCCTAGTACATGGTGCTGAGCGCTTCGCCGAGATGTGCGTATCACCCCCGAGGTCATCGCTAAGCTCCACGAGTGTGCCCAGCTAGCTCCGCTGCACAACCCTGCGAATATCCTGGGTATCGAGGCTGTGACGAAGGTGCTCCCCAATACTCCTCAGGTAGGGGTCTTCGATACGGCCTTCCACCAGACGATGCCCGAGCATGCCTATATGTATGCCCTTCCCTATGCCTTCTATGAGAAGTACCGCATCCGTCGCTATGGCTTCCATGGTACGAGCCACGACTTCGTCAGTCGCCGTGGTGCAGAGATCGCAGGTATCGACCTAGGGAATAGCCGTATCGTCACGGCACATATCGGCAGTGGTGCTTCCATGGCAGCTATCCTCAATGGTAAGAGCATCGATACCTCGATGGGACTTACCCCGAGCGAAGGCCTTATCATGGGTACACGTGCAGGAGATATAGACAGTGGTGTGCTGGACTTCCTGCTTACCAAGAATGACTTCGACCCTGAGTTCATCGCTCCCTACCTAAAGAAGGCAGAGCCAGGCAAGACGCACCTCGATCAAGCCGACCTAACCCACCTCCTGACCAAGAAGAGCGGTATCTCCGGTATCGGTACACAGGGCTCTGACATGCGTGACATCGCTAAGGCGGCAGGTGAGGGTAGCCATCGTGATGCACTCGCCATCGCTATGCATGCCTATAGGATCAAGAAGTATGTCGGTGCCTATGCTGCTGCCCTTGGGGGGATTGACCTCCTCGTCTTCACGGCAGGTGTAGGGGAGAACCGCCCTCCTATGCGTACGGATGTATGTAGTGGGCTGGAGTTCCTAGGCATCAAGCTCGATGAGACACTCAATGCTCAGGCTGTCGGTGGCAAGAGCATGGTCATCAGTGCTGCAGATAGCAGGGTCAAGGTCGTCGTCGTCGCTACGGACGAGGAATACATGATCGCTAAGGATACCTACGAGATCCTCTCGAAGTAGCCTTCGCAGGCACGCAACGATCATCTGTGAGCTCAAAGGGCTACACTTCCCCAAGTGGGAAGTGTAGCCCTTGCTCATATAGTGCTTATAAATCCTAGCCTAGGTGTGGTGTATGCAGCCTTCGCCCTATCTTATCCCCAGCTACAGCCTTCCTTACCACTCCGCTCCTTCCCGCTTGCTTTTCGCTTACTTTGGAAGGATTATCCTCGCCTCTTTCCTCCGCTGGTTACCCTCGTTTATCCCTCGTTTGTGTCATATCCTTGCCCGATACCCACCTCCCCTCAGCAGAAGTGGTAGCCCCTTTCTCAACGGAGGCTAGCCCAAGATAGCTACACTTGTGTGAGCCCCAATGATACCGGGATGGGAGAGGGGATGAAGTAGAGGGTGGTGTAGTTTTATTGATTTTTTATACCTTTGTGCGTCTTTAAGCCGAGTACAAGTGGTATAAGGGTAAAGACCTACAGACCCGAAACACGGGAACCTACACTGACCAATCCCTGACCTTCCCCCCTTAGAGTATAATGCTACCCCTAGAGAGCTAGAGATGGCGAGTGGATGATGTAGGTATGTTGGACTTAAATAAGTTTTTATGACGTTGAAAGGAATTCTTTTCGGCGTACTAGCCTGCGGTATGCTCCTCGTAGTGACCTCCGCAAGCACACCTCGCCCCACAGCCCATACCGGGCTAGAGGTAGGTGATGTACTACCGGAAATGAAGTCTCTGGACGTGAGGCAGCGTGGGCTACTCACCGAAGGCAAGACCCCACAGATGACACTCATTCACTTCTGGGCAGCTTATGATGCCGAGAGTAGGGTGGAGAACCAGCAGTGGAGCCAGCTCTTCAGTGCTACACCTAGTGAGCGGGATTGCTTACCGAGGATCTCCCTCGATCGCGATCGAGGATGTGTACGAGCGTGCGCTTACCTTAGACCAAGTGGGCAAGGAGACCCAGCAGTGTGTGCGCACTGAGATGCGTAGCGAATGTCTACGTGTGATGGGACTCCAGCAGCGACTGCACTCGTACCTCGTCGATGAGCGAGGGGTCATACGAGCTGTTGATCACCACACCACGGGAGTTAGCAAGTTATCTTTAACCCATTATGTACAAGAGCCACAGCCGGGGGACGCCCTAGCTGTGGCTCTTGTCTTTATCATACTCCAGCTTTGCTCCCGTAGTGGGGAGAGTAGTCCTCCTTAGTATAGAGCTATCGTGCTTCGTCCTTTCTTCTAGCGGTAGGCGAAGGGATGGGAATAGTCGAAGGTATGGTGATGAGGCGACTACTCGACCTGCTCCTTGGGCTCGATGTCGATATTGCGACAGCCCTCTAGGAGGAACCGCTTCTGATTGGGGTGATACTTGAGGTAGGTCTTTGTGGGCTCTATCTTGTTGCCTCGCCATAGGATGCCATCAGTGCTGATGGCGTGTAGCAGGGGCGTGTCGAAGGTGCGGAAGATATTGTCCTCGATGCGGATGCTTCCTGCTCCCTGCCCATAGAAGGGTGTCGCTGGAGAGCAAGATCGGGGGATAATCGGGTGAATACTGATCGCGGCTGTGGTGAACTGATAGAGGCTCGTCAAGACGTCCTGAAAGGTATTGCGGCGGATCGCTACCTCTCGGGTCTGCCCCGACTCATACCACATATTGTTGTCCGTGCTGAAGAGGATCGCCGATCCACTAACGTGATCAAAGGTATTCTCCTCGATGAGGACAGGGCGAGGGGTGTTGATGAGGATGCCTCGGGCGCGGTTGTGCCGTACGAGGTTGTGCGCGAAGACAACGCTCGGTGTACGGCTGAGGTTCTCCATGCTGATGCCTCGCTCGGCATGGTAGTCGGTGGGTAGCTCCTCGTTGAAGGTGATACGTACCTCCCGTGCACCCTCTAGTCCTCGTCCCCCTACGGCGCTGATCGTACGTACATGAAAGACACCCTCCAGCCCCTGTATATCCCTCGAGGTCACCAAGCGCACAGAGTCCCCTGGGCTAGCCCACGGGAAGCCAAAGGACTGCTCGTGCATGAAGCGTCCTACCAGAGTGCGCTTGCCCTCTCGTGCCAAGACCTTGAGATAGACCCCATGGACATTGAGGGCATCATCCATCATATTCTCGAAGCGACAGTGCTGTAGGCTGACCCGACCTCGGCAGGCGACGAAGTGCGTAGCATCGGCCTGCGTGGTGAAGTACCGCTCCCCCATCGGGGCGTAGCTCTACGTGGAATCGCTCCAGATCTATATCCTCGGAGTTCTGAGCCAGTAGTCCCATTCCCTCGGCATAGTGTACCGTGAGGTCGTGCAGACGGATGTCCTGACTCTCGGTGATGAAGATAGCGGGCTGGGGGCGATAGTAGGATCGGGGCGGCGAAGATCGTCCCACTCGACGAGCGTGCATCTCGCCAGTGGGGGGCATGTAGGGATTGCCTCGGGTTGCCCTCCAGAGGAGGTGTAGGCCTTGGCCTCCTGCAGGATGAGCAGGCGAAGCCCCCTATTGGCAAAGCCCATATCGGCGGTGCGGTAGCAGATCTCTCGGCTCTTGGGGTCAAAGGCCATCCCGATCTCAGGGATGGTACACCAATTGTCCCCTGTAGGCCTCCAGCTGTCCTCGCTCCGTGAGTCGCCACTTGACCCAAGGTGCGGGGGTAAAGGTGATGCCCTTGGTCGTGTCGGAGCGAAGGATATGTAGCTGGGTAATCTGAGGGTTGGGGAAGTCTATCGTCAGCCCACGTAGCTCCACCCCTCGGCAGCTGTCGAGGACGAAGGGGAGCATACGATCCTCGAAGAGGAGTTCGCTCCCCTCACCTCGTAGGATCACATTGCGCCAGCCCTCTAGGAGCAGGCCTATCGGACGGCTACCGGGGTGGTCGTGGTTGGAGATGTAGTACACACGCTCGGCTGCTCCCTGACTGGCGAAGTGGTAGCGACCGGGGGCGAAGAGGAGCTCGAGGGTGTCTCCCTCGCTCTGTAGCTCTCTGCGGAGGTCACCGAGGATCTTACGCATGAGAGGCGTACAGCTCTCCTTCGTCCCTGCTCGTAGTCCGTAGTCAGAGAGGTGGATCGTACGGCGCACTGCTCCTAGGGGTAGGCTGTAGGAGAGGAGTAAGAGGAGGAGGGGTAGGCAGAGTCTGCGGATCGGTCTATGGGACATAGTACTCTGTGATGCTGTGGGGAGATAGAGGGATAAGAGTGAAGCCCCTGAGGGTGGGGGAGAGGAAAGTAAAGTAGCTCAGCTCCTTACTCGTATCGGGTAAGAGGGCTGGAGCTACGCTATTTGGCCTCTATGTGCTCCCAGTAGTGGCTGGGGCTGTAGAGTGGGGGCTACTTAAGTGGCTTGATACCGAGGCGCACAGGGTGCGTCATGTTCTCGGGAGCAAGCACCGTGTCAAGGTCTTCCTTAGATAGGATGCCGTGCTCGATGATCAGGTCATAGACACCACGTCCGGTCTCTAGGGCTTCCTTGGCGATCTTGGTGGAGTTCTTGTAGCCGATGATGGGGTTGAGTGCCGTGACGATACCGATGCTCTCACGTACGTAGCTGCGGCACTTCTCTTCGTTGGCTGTGATGCCATCGATGCAGAGGGTGCGGAGGGTATCGAAGCCGTTGATCGGGGAGGTCAATGGACTCGAAGCAGCACTGAGCCATGACGGGCTCCATAGCGTTGAGCTCCATCTGGGAGGCATCGCCAGCCATGGTGACGCAGAGGTCGTTACCGATGACCTTGTAGCAGACCTGGCTAGCCACCTCGGGGATGACGGGATTGACCTTACCGGGCATGATGGAGGAGCCTGGCTGCATAGCTGGAAGGTTGATCTCACCGAGACCGCAACGAGGGCTACTGGAGAGGAGGCGCAGGTCGTTGCAGATCTTGTTTACCTTGACTGCGATACGCTTCAGTGCAGAGCTGTAGCCGATCGTCTCGCTCGTGTCGCTGGTAGCACCGACGAAGTCTGGGGTGCGGGTGATGTCCCAGCCCGTGATGCTTCGCTAGTGCCTCGGTGCAGTAGTCTGCATACTCGGGCTCGGAGCAGATCACTGTACCGATAGCCGTGGCGCCCATATTGATGGCGAGGAACTGCTGAGCGGCGAAGTCGAGGTTGGCGATCTCGTGCTCTGGGATGGAAGCGAAGCCCCCGAAGGTCTGCCCAAGGGTCATAGGCACAGCGTCCTGTAGCTGCGTACGTCCCATCTTGAGCACGTGAGCGAACTCGCTAGCCTTCTTGCGCAGGGAGTCGATCAGCTGCTGTAGGTGTGGACGGAGCTTGAGATGCGAAGCATAGAGACCCATGTGGATCGCTGTGGGGTAGGCATCGTTGGTGGACTGAGAGCCATTGACGTGGTCGTTGGGGAGAGGAACTGGAACTGCCCAGGCTCGTGCCCCCATGATCTGTAGGGCGCGGTTGCAGATCGCCTCGTTGGCATTCATGTTGGTCGTCGTACCTGCGCCACCCTGGATCGTATCCACGGGGAAGTGCTCATGGTGCTTGCCCTCGAGGGAGCTCGTAGCAGGCTGTACGATAGCGTCCTTCTGGGCATCAGTCAGGGTCCTAGGCGGTGATTAGCGATGGCGGCGGCTGCCTTCGTCCAGGCAAGGCCGTGGATGAAGAGGGGTAGTCCGAGAGGTGGAAGCGGCTGATGCGGAAGTTCTCTTCCCCTCGTAGGGTCTGTACGCCGTAGAGGTGCTCGTTGCTAATCTGACGTTCACCTATCAGATCGCTTTCGATACGAAAGTCTTTACCTGGGGTTGCCATAGTCTCTGTATTATCAGTTAGAATGTTATATATGTATATGATTATGGTGCTAATATCTCTGCAGGCAAAGGTACAAATTTTTCCTTCCTAATAGCCCACTAGATAGGGATCGCTCCAGCGCTCTCTGTGCTGAAACGCTCCCTTTCCTCTCGTTAGGCAACCAAACCGCCCTTTATTGCGCACCTTCCCACCTTAAAGGCTTCTTTTTCCCGTCTATCTGTGGTAATCTGCTTGATCTCCTAAGTGTATATTTAGATGCAAGAAAGCCCCCTTTTGCCCTAGCCTTCCCAAGGCCTTGACCTCGCAGGGGCTAGGGCAAGCTGTCTGCTGAAGGTCTCCCCTCTGCTACGGGGGCGAAGTCTCCACTGCTACTATCGAGGGGATCGCAGCCTCTGTTGGCTAAGTCTCTTCCCCTCCGTTGTGTGTGCGGTGCCTACACTACTGTGGTCAGGGGTGTTGGTGGCTCTTTCGGGCGGGTTGTCGCCTTCGCTCTAGGTGGGTTTGGGGCTACAGCTCTGGGGGCGGGATTGTGACGGCTGTGGGGAGTGAGTTGTGGCGGTTGAGGTAATGCTCTACTAGACAGGCTGTAACACTCATTCCGAGAGCCCTGCTAGAGAAGTAGTAATGAACGCAGGAGAGGACTCGGTAGGGCGCACTTGTCACCTTACATAGGTGATGGGAGCGTTCATACCGAGAGCGCAAGTGCGCTCTCGGTATGAACGTTTTGGGACTCTCGGGAGTTTGATATAGAGGTAGTTAGGAAGGGGATTTTTCAGAGGGGCTAACCTCCCTCCCAAAGGTAGGTGCTGGAGGGAGGTTCGGATGTGTTGTTGCAGGAGGAATAGGTGCGTCAAGAGGAGGGTAAGGGGCTCTACTGGAGGTCTAACTTAGGTGAGGTATGATGCCCTCCTTAGGGCTACTTCTTTGTATGGAACAGGTGTTGTGTAAGGTGCTTTGTTTCAGTAAAATATTTAATATGTGGAGAGCTTGTGTTTATCCAGAAGAATATCTATATTTGCGGTACATACTAACCATACTAATCAGTCCCAATATGAAGTATCTGTACCTTATTATTCTATTGCTACTCACGGTGAGTAGCCTCCCCCTCATGGGACAGGGACGGGTGCGTTTCGCCTATGATGCCGCCGGGAATAGAGTCCGTCGTGAGCTAGTCGTTGGCTCGAAGAAGCCCAAGGAACTTCGTACATTGAGCACGGATAGTACGCAACAGACTACACCTACCCTTGAGCCAAAGGATGTGGCGGATCCTGGTACCTTCCCTCAGTTGTCTCAGGCCGAAGGATTGTATCTGGATGATAAGTAGATGGATAGTATGAAGGAAGGTGAATACAATAATCGTCAAGGGCGAGGTGCCCGCCCTCGGGCTCTATACACCCTGTTCCTCGGAGCTCTCTTTGGGCTCTACCTCCTCAGTGCGTGTAGTACTGCACCACTGCGACGGCCGAGGAGCTTCACGCCTCCGAAGGAGCGTCGCAGGATGGAGGTCGGAGCATTTGCCCGAGCGCTCCATCGCACACTCCGGTGGGAGGATCCCACTATACGATGGGAGGTAGCTAGGCATATCCCTCGGGGGCAGCGGGTAGAGCGTATGATCATTGTTCCGTCTCTTCGGTTCAGAGCGGAGATCTATGAGTATGAGTACTACAATAAGTTTGGGCGTCGTCCCTACTTCCATACATGGGAGGAGCTCCTGGGGCTGTTAGATACAGAGAGCTTCCGCTTTGTCGATGTGCTTGTCCAGCTTGTGGGAGGGGGCTGGTATAGGTACTCGTTCTCTCTGAGGGTGAAGACGCTTGAGCCGTTAGATCCCAAGAGTATCCCCTTGGAGGAGCTCTCGTCAGGGGATGCTCCACTCGTGTTTGATATCGCTGCCTATAATAGGCGGTTTGTTATCTCCCCGGATGGACAGCTTAGGGTATATGACCGTCGTACCACTAGCCAAGGAGACCAATGTATGGATCTCTCAGAGGTACTCCAGACGATGGCTAGAGACCTCCAAGGGATCCATCCTGACTACCTCCGAGGGCGAGACTATCGGGGTCGGGGCAAATCCTTTAGACGCTAAGCGGGATGCTGGATAAGCGATTATCCTTGTGTCGTCAGAATCTGAATATAAGATCGAGCTCACCTATGAAGCCTATTCGCTATCGCTCCAAGTATTTCTTTGTGCTCTTCATCCTCTGCTGTATTACCTCTTGTTACTTCTCTAGACCCGCTGTGAGAACGAAGGTGGAGATTCAGCCCTATCTGTCCTTAGCTCAGTTTGTAGATGAGATGCGGCGCCATGCAGAGGAGCATCGTGATGAGTACCTAGCCGTGCAGTGGATCTCGGCGGACAGCTTCCTGAGGGTAGTCTTCGTCCCAGAGGTCGGTGTGCGGAGTAGCTATCGGGAGCTGTCTGATTCGGTGCGTGATACACTATCGCTCCGCTCTATATGGAGCTTGCTTGATCCAGTTCGTGATCGGAGGTATGGCTTACCTCCAGGACTACGACTCTGTATGGTATGACTGTCGGCTAGGTGGGTCACTGGAGCACGATCCCCAGCCCTTAGATCCCAGAGATCCCATGATCCCCGTCCTAAGCTCTACGAGATCAGTCTATACCTTCTATATAGATGGGTGGGAAGGTTCCTTCCTCGTAGTCTATGACCTAGAGAGCAAGGAGCTCAAGGCCTATAAGACCAAGGGGCTCTTCGGTAAGGTACCCGCCGACTCTGTACTCGAGGTGCCCGTTGATTCTGTGCTTGAGGAGTCTTACCTCAAGGGGATACGCCGAGGGTGCATACCGAAGAGCATAGACCTCCGCAAGCAGCCCAAGTATCCTAATCCTATCTGTGAATAGCTCTCTGCTCAAGTTCGTCAGCTGATCGTATCCACCCGTCCCCCTATTAGAGCCCTCGGCATAGGGCTTGTGCTCTGAGGCTAGAGCAATATATCTAAGTGGAGGAACTAGTGGTCTGCGGACGGCAGAGTAAGGGGCTGGGTAATGACCGAGGGCTATTCTTCACGAGGGCTATCCCCTCGGAGCTACTAGCCTGCATCTCCCGAGGTATCTACTTGCGCTTGGGGCAGGGTATCACCATAGTGGTGAGAGGCTTCCTTGGGTCATATAGGCAGAGAGCTTGCGCTGTGCTCTGGCTATGCTTTTTCTTTCCCTAGAGTTATCCCTTATGAGGTGGTGAGCAAATGATCGATTGTGAGGGAAGTGCCTTTGAAAAACGCCTTTATTCTGTATCTTTGTTAAATTCGTTACTTAGGCGAGATAAAGCAGACTAAATAACACAGTGTAATATATGGAGCAAGCCCCATTAGCATACGAACCGATATTACTCGTCGGGTCCATCCTGATGCTCGCTGGTATCATGGCAGGCAAGGTCGGGACACGATTTGGAGTCCCCGCCCTGCTACTCTTCCTCATTACGAGGGATGATCTTCGGCAGCGCAGGACTCGGGATACAGTACAATGACGCAGGACACACGCAGTTCATCGGGATGGTCGCCCTTACGGTGATCCCTCTTCTTCGGGGGGCTGGAGACTAAGTTTGCCGAGATCCGCCCGATCGCAGAGTATGGTATCACGCTCTCCACGCTGGGGGTACTGCTGACGACGGTATGCTTTGGGGGATTTCTCTATGGGCTGGATCAGCTGGGGCTAGCTCCTGTGCACTTCACCTTCCCGATAGCACTGCTACTGGCGGCTACGATGTCAAGTACGGACTCAGCCTCGGTCTTTGCGCTCCTTCGCTCCAAGAATATGCACCTCAAGGAAGGCCTTCGTCCGATCCCTAGAGCTAGAGAGTGGGAGTAATGACCCGATGGCCTACATGCTCACGATAGCCCTCATTCAGTATGTCACGGGTGGGAATGAGGATGGCTCGATGTGGAGCATCCTCGTGACCTTCCTCCTGCAGTTCTCCGTAGGGGGACTACTGGGATATGCGATGGGATGGCTCACTGTCAAGCTCCTGAATAAGGCTAATATCGGTAATGAAGCCCTCTATCCGATCCTGCTCCTCTGCGCCGTCTTCCTCACCTTCTCTGCTACGACTCTCCTGCAGGGCAACGGCTATCTCGCTGTCTACATCATGGGGGTACTCGTGGGGAATAGAAAGGTCGTACATAAGAAGAGTATCATCACCTTCTTCGATGGGCTGACCTGGCTCCTTCAGATCGCCCTCTTCATCATTCTAGGCCTCTTTGTCGATGCCCATAGCCTCCTGCCGATAGCAGGCTTTGCCCTCCTAGCGGGGCTCTTCATGATCTTCGTGGCTCGTCCACTAGCCGTCCACCTATGTCTCGTCTTCTTCCCGAGTATCAGTATGCGTGGCCGCTGGTTCCTCTCTTGGGTGGGGCTGAGAGGCGCTGTGCCGATCATCTTCGCAACATATCCTCTGATGAGCCAAGTGGAGGGAGCGGAGACGCTCTTCAATATCGTCTTCTTCATCACCCTGCTCTCCCTGCTCATACAGGGTAGTACGATGCCAGCCGTAGCACGTCTGCTGAAGCTGGATGAGGAGGCAAAGAACGAGGTGAGCCTCTTCGGCGTCGAGATCCCCAGCATACTGGGACGAAGATGGTGGAGCGTGAGGTGACCCAGGAGATGCTCTCCTCGGGGCGTCGCCTGATGGAGATCGACCTCAGGGAGGAGGAGCTCGTCATCCTCGTACGCAGAGGGGATAACTATATGGTGCCTAAGGGGAAACTAGTGCTGGAGATAGGAGATGTCCTACTCATCGTCTTCGAGCAACAGACTCAGGCTTGATGCTCCCTCCCTATCCATATAGCGAAGTATATTTATAGTATGATGTCCCTCCACCATAGCGTACGTGGATAGGGTGATCCGTACAAATCTAATGACGCAAGATCAGCTACATACCCCCATAGGGCGCAAGATATGGGCTCTCGCCCTGCCCAATATACTATCAAATATCACTGTCCCGCTCCTGATGCTCTGCGATACAGCTATGGCGGGACGCATGGCTCGCTCAGAGAGTATCGCAGCGGTCGCCATCGGAGCGGCTGTGACACACTTCGTCATCGGCATCTGGAGCCTACTACGTATGGGGACGACGGGCTTCACGGCTCAGGCTTGGGGGGCAGGAGACGTGCGAGCTCTTCTACGCCAGCTATCCTCAGGGTCAATTATTGCCCTCGGGGTGGGACTACTACTCGTGCTCCTTCGCCCGCTCTATATAGGCCCTGCTGCAGACCTGTTGCAGGAGGGCTCGGCGACACTCTCGCTGGAGGCACAGGATTATCTCCGCTACTCCTTCCTAGGGGCGCCGGCCGCCCTGCTCCTATATGTATATAATGGATGGCTCATCGGAGTGCAGCGCATGAAGCTCGTCATGGGGGTGAGTATCGGGAGTAACCTTGCCAATATCCTCTTTAGCTACATTCTAGCCTTCCCCTAGGGATGGGGGTAGGGGAGGCTGGCTCTCGGTACGGCATTAGCACAATATGCAGCTGTCTTTGCTCTCGGTGTGGGGGCTTGCACTACCATAGACGTATCCTTAGGCTCTTCTCTCGGACTTATCTCTGGCACCCACCGACACTCGTTCGCTACTTCCACGTAGGGAAGTACCTCCTCATACGTACACTCACCCTACAGACGGTGACCCTCTTCTTCATTCGAGCAGGGGGGATGATCGGAGTGACGACCCTAGCAGCTAATAGTCTCTTGATGCAGCTCTTCACACTCTTCTCCTACTTCATGGATGGAATCGCCTACGCAGCGGAGGCGCTCGTCGGGGAGGCTATCGGGGCTCAGGATCGAGCTCGACTGAGACGTATCATCCCAGCAGTGCTCCGTATCGGTGGGGGGCTAGCCGTGGTCGGAGCCGTACTCTATGCCTTCGTCCCAGAGCCCTTCCTAGCCCTACTGACGGACAAGGCGGAGGTCCTGGGGCGAGCACTAGAGTTCCGCTACTGGATGGCACTCGTACCGCTGGTGTCGTTTGCTGCCTTTCTGTGGGATGGGATCCTCGTGGGGGCTACCGATAGTCGTACGATGGGGCTCTCGATGCTGGTTGCAGGGGCGGCGTTCTTCGTTGTGTACCTCGCTGTGATCGAGCCACTCGGGGCTCATGGTCTCTGGGTAGCCTTCCTCAGCTACCTAGGGGTGCGCAGTACGCTAGTCTGGACACTAGGGAGGCGCCACTGTCGGGGCTGAGGAGTAGCCTCCCTACCCCTCTGGATGACCCGCAGATCCAGTGCCTAGGGGAGGCTCGTCGGGGTGTGGAATAATAGGTGGAGATATTTTGTACCTTTGCCCATGAATAACACCACACACACTACGATGCACACGCCAAGCACGCTACATAGTCAGTGACCCATGTATGGATGGTGGTATGGAGCTCCCGGCTCTATGCCTAGCCCGCTGTGCCTTGGTTCGGGATAGCTTTTCCTCATCCCCCTCTCTACTCTATGCTCCAGCGTCTATATACCTTGCTGGGGGTAGGGTACCATGTAAACCAGCATGTGACGGCGTCCCCTAGCGAGGTGGACGCCGTCTCACGTATCTCCCCCTCACCCGTAGCAGACTCTTCGCTCCCTGGGTCGGCTCTGGTACATGTCCCCCTAGTGTGGAGGACACTGTGTGCTAGATATGTCGTATCTTTGTGAAATAGACAAGGTATTCTGAACAATCACTCATACAGACTTATCATATCACAATGAGCTCAATGATCAAAAGTAACATTCCCTGATGGTAGTCAGCGAGAATACCCCGAAGGGACTACCTCCTGGGATATCGCCGGGGACATCAGCCCCCGCCTACAGCAGGACGTGCTGGCGGCCGGTGTCAATAGCCGAATCTGGGATCTGATGCGCCCCCTCAAAGAGGACACCGAGCTGAAGCTCTACAAGTGGGAGGATCCGGAGGGTAAGCATGCCTACTGGCACTCCAGCGCCCACCTCATGGCCGAGGCACTCCAGGCGCTCTGCCCAGGCGTGAAGTTCGGTATCGGTCAGCTATCGAGAATGGTTTCTACTATGATATCGATCAGGCGAGGGGTACAGCTCAGGACGCAGACCTCAGAGCTATCGAGGCCAAGATGGCCGAGTTCGCCGCCCGCAAGGAGCCCATTATTCGCAAAGATATTACCAAGGCCGATGTGACGGAGTTCTTCAAGCAGAAGAATGACGAGTACAAGCTCGAGCTCATCGCCGACCTACCCGATGGGTCTATCACGACCTACACGCAGGGAGACTTCACCGACCTGTGCCGTGGACCCCACGTGCCCAATACGGGCTATATCAAGGCCATCAAGCTCCTGAGTGTAGCTGGTGCCTACTGGCGTGGAGATGAGAAGCGCAAGCAGCTCACCCGCCTCTATGGAATCACCTTCCCCAAGAAGAAGATGCTCTGATGAGTATCTAACCCTCCTCGAGGAAGCAAAGCAGGACCACCGCAAGATCGGTAAGGAGCTTGGGCTCTTCGCCTTCTCTCAGAACGTAGGTTCGGGGCTTCCCCTCTGGCTCCCCCGTGGTACGCAGCTGCGCCTTTCCCTAGAGGACTTCCTCAAGCAAATCCAGAAGCAGTTTGGCTACCAGCAGGTAATCTCCCCACATATCGGATCGAAGCAGCTCTATATGACCTCAGGGCACTGGGCTGAAAAGTATGGAGCGGACTCCTTCCGCCCCATCACGACGCCTCAGGAAGGCGAAGAGTTCATGCTCAAGCCGATGAACTGCCCTCACCACTGTGAGATCTTCAAGGCTATAGGCCCTCATTCCTATCGTGATCTCCCTCAGCGACTCGCCGAGTTCGGGACGGTCTATCGCTATGAGCAGAGTGGAGAGCTACATGGGCTGACACGTGTACGTGGCTTCACGCAGGACGATGCCCACCTCTTCTGCCGTCCTGACCAGATCAAGGAGGAATTCTGCAAGGTGATGGATATCATCTTCATCATCTTCAAGGCACTGAACTTCGAGAGCTTCGAGGCACAGATCTCTCTGCGTGATCAGGGTCAATCGCGATAAGTATATCGGTAGCGAGGAGAACTGGGAGCGTGCCGAGCAGGCCATTATCGAGGCATGTGCCGAGAAGGGACTGCCCGCTAAGATTGAATACGGCGAAGCAGCCTTCTAGCCCGTATAAGCTCGACTTCATGGTCAAGGATGCTCTAGGCCGTCGCTGGCAGCTGGGTACGATCCAGGGTGGACTACAACCTACCCTGAGCGCTTCGACCTAGAGTACACCGGCGCAGACAACAAGAAGCACCGCCCCGTGATGATTCACCGTGCCCCCTTCGGGTCGATGGAGCGCTTCGTCGCCGTGCTTATTGAGCATACAGCAGGTCACTTCCCTCTCTGGCTCACCCCCGACCAAGTCGTCGTGCTGCCCATCAGTGAGAAGTTCAACGACTATGCCCATCAGGTAGCTGCTCAGCTCAACGCTCAGGATATCCGCACTCAGGTGGATGACCGCAATGAGAAGATCGGTCGTAAGATCCGTGACAATGAGCTCAAGCGTATCCCCCTACATGCTCATCGTAGGGAGAAGGAGGCTGAGGAAGGCGAAGTGTCTGTACGTGTGCAGGGTGAAGGTGATAAGGGTTCGATGAAAATCACTACCTTTGCCGAGCAAATCACTCAAGAGGTCTCCCGTCAGCTTAATGCATGGCATACTGAGGGTAAGTAGAGACCTAAGGTGGTAGTTTACAATTAACAATACTGAATGGCAGTAGACAACAAACAAAAGTTCCAGTACCGCACGAACGAAGCTATCCGTGTCAAAGAGGTTCGTCTCGTCGGGGGACAATGTAGAGCAGGGTGTATATACGATCCAGCAAGCTCTTCGTATCGCAAATGACCAAGAGCTTGATCTCGTCGAGATCTCTCCCAATGTCAACCCACCAGTATGCCGTGTCGTAGACTACCAGAAGTTCATCTTCCAGCTCAAGAAGAAGCAGAAGGAACAGAAGGCAAAGAGCGTCAAGGTCGTCGTCAAGGAGATCCGCTTCGGACCCTCAGACAGATGACCACGACTACAACTTCAAGCTCAAGCACGCTAAGGGCTTCCTTAGTGAGGGCTCGAAGGTCAAGGCCTATGTCTTCTTCCGTGGTCGCTCTATCCTCTTCAAGGATCAGGGTGAAGTCCTTCTCCTGCGCTTTGCCAATGATCTCGAGGACTACGGTCGTGTAGAGAGTATGCCAGTGCTAGAGGGTAAGCGCATGACCATCATGATCGCCCCCAAGAAGGTCGCTTCCTCTGCCCCCAAGAAGGATAAGGCTACTAAGTCCGATGCCGAGGAGGTCGAAGAGATGCTCCAGCGAGGACTAGCCTCCCAATAGATAATCCCCATCCCTGCACCTCGCGCATAGGCTGCGTCAGTGGAGTAGGGTCATATAGTAACTCATATAAATAGAAAGAAAATGCCTAAGCTGAAGACAAACTCCAGCGCTAAGAAGCGTTTTCGCGCTCACTGGCTCTGGTAAAGATCAAGCGCAAACATGCCTTCAAGAGTCACATCCTGACGAAGAAGACGAAGCAAAAAGCGTAACCTCACCCTACTTCACCACTGTGGACAAGGTGGACGAACGCGAAGTCAAGGAGCTCCTCCGCCTTCGCTAATCCGGCAAGTTTAGACAACGATCATTCAGTAACAGAGAGGTAAGCAAAAGACAAGTATCTGTAGAGGCTATCTCGCCCGAGGCAGGTCGCTACCAATCACAAAGAAGAAACAATCATGCCAAGATCAGTCAATCACGTAGCTTCGCGTGCGAAGCGTAAGCGCATCCTCAAGCTCACTCGTGGCTATTACGGTGCTCGTCGTAACGTCTGGACTGTTGCCAAGAATACTTGGGAAAAAGGGTCTCACCTACGCCTTCCGTGACCGTAAGAACAAGAAGCGCAACTTCCGTGCACTCTGGATCCAGCGTATCAATGCCGCTGCTCGTCTGGAGGGACTCTCTTACTCTCGTCTGATGGGTGCTCTGCACGCTCAGGGTATCGAGATCAACCGCAAGGTTCTCGCTGACCTCGCTGTCAATCACCCTGAGGCCTTCAAGGCCATCGTGGCTAAGGTGAAGTAAGCTTCGCCCGAAAGCAACACTAGTAGTTAAGCCTCATCTGTCACCCCATACATGGGTACAGATGAGGCTTTCTCTCTTCGTTCCTACCTCTCATTATTGTCTTTGGGGGCTCGGCACTCTTCTCTTCGAGGGAGGAGTTCGGGGAAAGAGGTGAAAAAGGGGAAAAGTCCCCAAGGTGCTTTGTCTAGGACTAGGCACCTTGGGGAACTTCCCTTTACTGAATGTCGGTTGGGAGGGTACTTCTAGGCGAATTGATCCCTCCTCATAAGGCAGGGTTACCCAAGTAGGGAAGCGATCGTCCAAACGGACTTCTCTTGCCCGTCGATGAGATCAGAGATGAGGGTCACCGGTGGCGATGTCACCAGCTTCGTCTGCTAGATCTGCTACCTTGCGTTCCTGAGCAATGAGCGTCTTTAGGCTGTCTAGGATCTGGGGGATGATGTCAGAGGGCTGACGTACCTCGGTCTGTTCCTCGATCTGGCTCTTCTTGAGATACTGGCTGAAGCGGTTCTCAGGTGTAGCACTGAGCTGTAGGGAGACGCTCTGCGATCTATCAGTCAATGCTCAGCGGCTTCGTCGTACATCTTCTCGAACTGAGCATGTGGGGTGAAGAACTGAGGGCCACGTACGTGCCAGTGGTAACCACGGAGGTTCGTGTAGTACACCTGGAAGTCTGCTAGGAGCTGCTGAAGGCCTTCAGATACCTTAGCTGCATGTGCGGGTGCGATACCCGTGATTGATAGAATGTCCATAATCGTTATTCGTTGTTTGTTTCTATTACATTGCAAAGGTAGATGGAAGTGCAAAAGACTGCAACAGAGTCTGTCTATACTACAATAATCAGAGACTATAATCCCACAAAGGTGGCTCTGCCCCCTTATCCAAATAACTATATCCGCTCTACTCCTTCTGTATATTATGATGCTTTCGTCTGCCCTTCCTTAACCTTCGACTAGAGGGGTACAGTGTACACGCGTGTACACTGTTGTGTACAGGTGAGTATACAGATGTGTACACACGTGTATAGAAGAGTGCTCCTATGTTCTGTTTGCGTCTCTGTAACAGTACTATTGTACTTGGGGCTTGGGGTGGTGTGTGATAAGATGGCTATATAATGGCTCTTTTGCTCTCCAGGTAGTAATGCTTACCTTCGTGTCTTAACTTGATAGTAAAGCTTATGAGCATTATCGCAACACTCATCATTGGGGCTATTGCTGGATGGCTAGGAGGAACGATCTATAAGGGTAGTGGATTGGGGCTTCTCGGGAATATCGTTATTGGTATTCTGGGGAGTGGTGTGGGGTCTTGGCTTTTGGAGCGTGTGTTTAAGATCTCACTAGGAGAAGGATGGATTGGGTCTATCCTGACAGGGGCTATTGGAGCGATTGTTATTTTGTTCTTGGTGAATTTGATATTCAGAAAGAAGAAGTAAGGAAGGAAGAGGAGCTATCTAAATAGCTTCCATCTGATAAATGAAAAGAGGGGGTTAAACACATCCCCTCTTTGGGATCTCCGAGCCTAATCCTCTCTCGCATTCAGGATCTTAAGGGGTTGATTGTATTCCCAATGCTTTCTTTGATCTCATAGCTAGAGCCTCAAGTGCTCTGGCTGTGTCTTTATTAAGCCTACAGCTACACTTATGGGCGGAGTGTGTGAGAGAGATAAATTTGGGTAGGGATGTCGAGTATAATGAAATATTCATTACCTTTGTAGCCAAATGGAGGCAAGAGGCTTTCATAAAAGAGATATAATGCTGGGGTATTAGCTCATCTGGCTAGAGCGCGACACTGGCAGTGTCGAGGTGAGCGGTTCGAGTCCGCTATACTCCACATGAGGAAGAGTGATGATTGTTCCATCTGCCTCATGTAATACCGGGAGACCCATTCCTATCCCTGAGCGGGATAGGTGGGCATACGTCAGATCTATACATAGACCTAGAGGCGTATTAGGCGCGAGCGAGTCGATGCACCGTTTGGTGAGTCGAAAAGTTGGTGTATCTTTGCGGTGTTATTAAATGACGAATACGGAATTTATAACCAATTAAACGTAAGAAAGAAAGATGAAGAAGTTTTTTTCGCATTCGCAGTTGTAGCTGTTGCTACACTTGCTTCATGTGGCGGTAACAACGAGAACGCTAACGCTGACTCTGTAGCTATGGACTCTGCAGCTGTTGTTGCTCCCGTTGTAGAAACGAGTTCAGGCTGTTGCTGACTCTGCTGCTGCTGTTGTTGACTCTGCTGCTGCTAACACTGCCGCTGCTGCTACTTCTGGAGCAGAAGCTGTCAAGGACGCTGTAGCTAAGTAAGTGTAGGCTCTCCTAGAGAGCTAACAGCACACTCCAGAAACGGGTTTGCAGAAACAAGATCGTAAGTTACGCCTCATACCCGCCACGGGTATGAGGCGTACTCTATGTGCTCGTAGTGACCGTTGGGGCTAGTTGAGTCTTTGTGCTGGTAGTGTAGGCTAGGGTAGAGGTGCTATATAAAGGGGATGTGAATGACAGTGATACTGACAAAATTACAGCATCAGAGTGCTTACGGCGTTAGAGAGGCTTTTGGCATGGCCTTTGCTTTACCTTCGTTGCATGTGGGCTTTGACTCACCATAACAAAAAGAAATACAAACAACTATTTATAGTCTAGTAAAGCAATGAACATTAAGCCACTCGCAGACCGCGTACTCATACGCCCTGCAGCACAGGAAGAGAAGACAGTGAGCGGGATCATCATCCCAGACTCCGCCAAGGAAAAGCCCCTCAAGGGCGAAATCGTAGCCGTCGGAGACGGTACCAGAGGATGAGGCCATGGTCCTCAAGGCTGGCGATACCGTCCTCTATGGCAAGTACGCAGGCACCGAGATCGAGCACGAGGGAGAGAAGTACCTCATCATGCGTCAGAGTGACGTGCTGGCTAAGCTCTAATGCCCCTAGCACAAGTGAAGTAACACGACATATAGCGTATAATACGTATCATGGCAAAAGAAATCAAGTTCGATATAGAGGCTCGCGAAAGCCTCAAGCGTGGTGTAGACGCACTCGCTAACGCTGTCAAGGTAACCCTCGAGCCCAAGGGACGTAACGTCATCCTTTCCAAGAGCTATGGCGCACCACACATCACCAAGGATGGTGTCTCTGTCGCCAAGGAAGTAGAGCTCGAAGATCCATTCGAAAATATGGGGGCGCAGCTCGTCAAGGAGGTGGCCTCTAAGACCAACGACGACGCAGGTGATGGTACGACCACTGCGACGATCCTTGCCCAGAGCATCATCGGTGTCGGGCTGAAGAACGTCACCGCAGGGGCTAACCCCATGGACCTAAAGCGTGGTATCGACAAGGCCGTAGGTAAGATCGTCTCCGAGATCCGCTCTATGGCTCAGGAGATCGGGGACAACTTCGAGAAGATCGAGCACGTGGCCAAGATCTCTGCCAACGGAGATGAGCAGATCGGTCAGCTCATCGCTGAGGCTATGCGCAAGGTCAGCAAGGAGGGTGTGATCGCCGTCGAGGAGGCTAAAGGGTATCGAGACCACCGTCGAAGTCGTCGAAGGGATGCAGTTCGATCGTGGGTATATCTCTCCCTACTTCGTCACCAACTCAGAGAAGATGGAGGCTCAGCTAGAGAACCCTTACCTACTGATCTACGACAAGAAGATCTCCACCCTCAAGGAGATCCTCCCTATCCTAGAGCAAACCCTACAGACGGGGCGTCCTCTACTCATCGTAGCCGAAGACATCGATAGCGAAGCTCTAGCCACCCTCGTTGTGAACCGCCTACGTGGTGGTCTCAAGGTCTGTGCCGTCAGGCTCCAGGCTTCAGTGATCGCCGCAAGGCTATGCTGCAGGATATCGCTACCCTGACCGGTGGTATCGTGATCGGCGAAGAGACGGGTATGAAGATCGATGCCGTTACCCTTGATATGCTCGGTAAGGCAGAGAAGATCGCCGTAGACAAGGATAACACGACCATCGTCAATGGTGCTGGCGATAAGAGGCTATCCGCGAACGTGCCGCACAGATCGAGGCACAGATCGCCAACACCACCTCCGACTACGATGCGTGAGAAGCTCCAGGAGCGTCTAGCTAAGCTCTCTGGTGGTGTAGCCGTCCTCTACGTCGGTGCTCCTAGCGAAGTCGAGATGAAGGAGAAGAAGGATCGTGCAGACGATGCCCTCAGCGCCACACGTGCAGCCCTAGAGGAAGGTACCGTCCCCGGTGGTGGTACGGCTTACCTCAGAGCTGTAAAGGCCTGGAGATAGCCTCACGGGTGAGAATGATGATGAGACGAGCGGTATCGAGATTATTCGTCGTGCTGTCGAGGAGCCCCTTCGCCAGATCGTGGCCAACGCTGGTAAGGAAGGCGCTGTCATCGTACAGCGTGTGAAGGAGGGGCAGGCTGACTTCGGGTACAACGCTCGTACGGACAGCTTCGAGAACCTCTATGCCTCTGGTGTCATTGACCCCGCCAAGGTGTCACGTGTCGCCCTCGAGAACGCAGCATCTATCGCTGGTATGTTCCTCCGACCGAGTGTGTCATCGCTGATAAGAAGGAGGATACTCCCCGCAATGCCTATGAACCCAGGTATGGGCGGCATGGGTGGTATGATGTAGGGTCTAAATGCCCACACTCTCACCTAAAAGGGAGCTTCGGCTCCATAGAAATAGATCGCCAGAGAGGCTACAAAGCCTTCTCTGGCGGATCTTCATCCTCCTCGCCTATTGTCTACATACAGCGCAAGCTGGCAAGGAACTAAGACCTCGATACCTCTTGAAGATCCTCCATCCCATATCCTCTGCTCGCTCTGTCTTCTTCTCCTCTCGGGTATCTTGGGGATGGAGATCTAGCCTTTAGGCTTTAGCTTATTTGGTTTGCTGTAGTTAGGCGGCATGAAGGGTAGAGGGCTCCTATGGATTATGTCGGACTTTTGGGTGAGGGGCTGTTTCTTTAAGATGGAGAGGGTAGAGGTTTTCAGTGATAGAGAGACGGAGATATAGGGTTGATAGTTGGGAGGTCTTGTGGGGAGGTAGGTGAGGAGAGAAAGCCTAAGTGATGGCTGGGAGGTGGATGATTGGGCTGCGAGAGTATATAGGAATGGGGCTTCCAAAGGTATAGATGCGTTTCGGTGTATAGGAAGCTTCGGATATAGGGAGGTTCGATATGGAAAAGGTGAGGCTAAACGAGATCGCCCGTCCTGATGAGCTTGGGACTCAAGAGGGCGGGCGATACTACCCAATCTAACCTATCGTATTGAGGGTACTCCTCTTGAGTACCACACTTGAAACGATCGTCTATGTGGAAGGAGGGGGTAAGGAATTCCCTCCTTAGCTTAAGCTTAGTTTAGTCCTTGAACTTTGCTGCTAGGAACTCTCGGTTGAGACGAGCGATGTTCGTGATGGAGATGTTCTTGGGGCACTCCACTTCACAAGCACGTGTATTCGTACAGTTACCGAAGCCTAGTTCGTCCATCTTCGCTACCATGGCCTTGGCACGTCGTGCTGCCTCTACGCGACCCTGTGGTAGGAGCGCAAGCTGACTAACCTTGGCAGAGACGAAGAGCATGGCAGAGCCGTTCTTACAAGCCACAGCACTGAGCGCCACAGCCGATACATGCCGCTGCATCCATAGCCATATCAGCATCAGCCCATGGGGATGGGGATGGCATTTGCATCAGTACGCCCCCGTGTTCACAGAGACGAAGCCCCCTGCCTGGATGATCTTTGTCGTAGGCAGAGCGATCGACCATGAGGTCACGGATGATGGGGAAGCCTGCAGAGCGCCAAGGCTCGACGGTGATGGTGTCACCATCGTTGAAGCGGCGCATGTGCAGCTGGCAGGTGGTGATGCTATCATCGGGGCTATGTGGGTGCCCATTGATGTAGAGGAGCACATACCGCAAATCCCCTCGCGGCAGTCATGGTCGAAGACCACGGGCTCTACCCTCACGGACGAGCTGCTCGTTGAGGATGTCAAGCATCTCTAGGAACGAGCTACCACTGCGATATGTTTTGTAGGTCGTGGGTTTTCGAACGCACCACTGTTCCTCTAGGTACGTTGCCCGCCAGACCTTTACCTTTATATTGATATTCTTATCCATTGTACCGATGTTGGCTGAGGGATTAGTTCTTGTAGTTACGCTGCTGACGTACGACGAACTCGTAGTCGAGTGGTTCTTTCAGGAGCCTGAGGGTCTTGATCCTCGCCCTGGTATTCCCCAGCAGGAGACGTAAAGCGAACTTATCGTCATGGCGAAAGGGGCTTCACCCTCAGGTGTCTGGTGCTCGAGGCGGAAGTGACCACCGCAGCTCTCCTCACGGTCGTGAGCATCACGAGCCATGAGCTCACCGATCTCGATGAAGTCTGCTGGGCGAAGAGCCTTCTCAAGCTCTACGTTGAGGGTCATCAGCCTTACCTGGGATGCGGACATCGCTCCAGAACTCCTTCTTGAGTGCCTTGAGCTCAACGATGGCCTTCTCGAGGCCTTCTCGCTCACGTCCCATACCGACGAAGTCCCACTGATGTGGCCGAGCTTCTTATGTAGGCTGTCTACGGACTGCTTCCCCTTGATGCTCATCAGGCGAGCGATGCGATCGTGATTCCCTTCTCTGCTTCGTCGAACTCAGGACGGTCGGTGCTGAAGCGTGGTACCTGGATGCGGTCAGCCAGATAGTTCTGGATGGTGTAGGGGAAAGTGACAGTATCCGTCAGCGAGCCCCTGCATCAGAGCTGAAGCACCGAGGCGGTTAGCTCCGTGGTCGGAGAAGTTAGCTTCCCCCGATAGCGAAGAGCCCGGGTACGGAGGTCATCAGTTCGTAGTCTACCCAGATGCCGCCCATGGTGTAGTGGATGGCGGGATAGATCGTCATCGGAGTCTCGTAGGGGTTGTCGTTGGTGATCTTCTCATACATCTGGAAGAGGTTACCATAACGAGCCTCTACGACATCCTTCCCTAGGCGCTGGATAGCGGAGGAGAAGTCGAGGTAAACGGCTGAGACCCGTGTTGTTCACGAAGCCTGCATCACAACGCTCCTTGGCCGCACGGCTAGCTACGTCACGAGGAACGAGGTTCCCGAAGGCAGGGGTAGCGACGCTCTGGGTAGTAGTCACGATCTTCCTCCTTGATCTCGGTAGGACGGATGGTACCAGCCTGGAGCTTCTTGGCGTCCTCGATGTTCTTGGGCACCCAGATACGACCATCGTTACGGAGAGACTCGGACATCAGCGTGAGCTTGGACTGGAACTCTCCGTGTACTGGGACTACATGTGGGGTGGATCTATGCCATACAAGGGTTGGCGAAGTAAGCTCCCTTCTTGTAGCACTGCCAAGCTGCAGAGCCGTTGGAGGCCATAGCATTGGTCGAGAGGAAGAAGGCGTTACCATAGCCACCAGTACCGATGACTACGGCATGGGCAGCGAAGCGCTCAATCTTACCTGTGATGAGGTTACGAGCGATGATACCACGGGCACGGCCATCGATGATGACGACATCGAGCATCTCGTGGCGGGTGTACATCTTCACTGCACCCTTACCGACCTGACGGCTAAGGGCAGAGTAGGCACCAGTAGGAGCTGCTGTCCCGTCTGACCACGAGCATAGAAGGTACGTGAGACCTGCGCACCCCCGAAGGAACGGTTGTCCAGTAGACCGCCGTATTCGCGAGCGAAGGGTACACCCTGTGCGACACACTGGTCGATGATGCTATTGGCGACCTCTGCGAGGCGGTAGACGTTAGCTTCACGGGCACGGTAGTCACCACCCTTGATCGTATCGTAGAAGAGGCGGTAGACGGAGTCCCCGTCGTTCTGGTAGTTCTTTGCAGCGTTGATACCACCCTGAGCGGCGATGGAGTGTGCACGACGAGGGGAGTCCTGGATACAGAAGTTGAGGACGTTGAATCCCATCTCAGCTAGTGATGCAGCTGCAGAGGCACCTGCCAGCCCCGTACCGACGACGATGATATCGAGGCGACGCTTGTTGGCTGGATTGACCAGCTTCTGGTGGTCCTTATAGTTTGATCCACTTCTCGGCTAATGGGTGGCGGGGATCTTAGAATCTATCTGTGACATAATATGGATAGGGCTAATAACGGATCGCTTGCTTATGTGCTAAGTCTAGGACTAAAGGCTACAAGCACCCCCGCAGAGGGAACGGAAGAAGTAACACACCACGACGGCTGCGAAGCCAAGGATGATGATAGTGGCATAGATGTTCGAGATCTTGTGCAGACGATCGAACCACACTCTGTTGTTAAACCCGATGGTATGCAGCGAGCTCCAGAAGCCGTGTGCCAGGTGGAACCATAGGGCAGCCAGCCACACGAGGTAGAGCACGACAAAGATAGGGTTGGAGAAGGTGTAGCGGATGAGTCCAGCACCGTCCGTAGGTCCAGAGACGCCCTCGATCCCGAGGTCGTGCTGCCCCATGATCTCTGCTAGCTGCATCTTAGCCCAGAAGTTGAAGAGGTGCAGGCCTAGTCCGAGGGAGTACGATTACACCTAGAGATGATCATGTTCTGCGAAGCCCACTCTACGCCCTTGGGGCGGTCGATGACAACATAGCGGTCGTTGCCTCGTGCCTTACGATTCTGGTTCGTCAGGATGAAGGCATATACGATATGCACGATGAAGAGTAGGGCTAGCCCCTTCGTTGCCACGAGGGCATACCAGTTCGCACCGAGGAATTCGCAGACAGCATTATAGCCTTCCTCTGAGAAGAGGGCTACGAGATTCATCGACATGTGGAAGGTCAAGAACAGGGATAAGTGCAAGGCCAGAGATACTCATGACCAACTTACGCCCGATCGAAGATTTGATTAACCACGACATACAAGTTCTATTTAATTATGATCTGTTGATACACGTCACACATGGCAATAGGGATATGGACTATTCACCCATACCCATCCTCCTCACTAGCATAGATCTCCTCAAGGGGTTCCCTATCGCCCTACAAAGATAGCTTAATTAGGTATATAAAGTACTATTATTAGCGAAAAAAAGGCATAATCGTACTAGCCCATATCCCAATATGTAGGTAGATGAAGGCTTGTAGAGGGCTCTTATATCCGTATTTTATACCTAGAATAAGCTAACCATATCGTTGTATACTATCTCCCCTGCTCCCCGAAGGAGCCTCCGGGCTGACGTGTGTAGGGCACTAGGACAGAGGGACGAAGGCCGAGGGTGGGGGCGTCAGGAGCCTAGCCTGGATACAGGTGTATCTTTCCCCTAGGTTCGCTTATCCTAGTGTACACCTATACCCTAGGAGGGTGGAGTATACACGTGTGTACACTATAGTATACCCACGTGTACACACTTGTGTACACGCGTGTACACTCATGCGCTCTCGGTATGAGCCCAGGAGGGTGCTCTGGGAGGAATAACTATAGGGGATAACGCTGGTGCTACAGAGCTATGGGCTAGGCTCCCTCGGGTATACAATGGATATCCCCGAGGGGGGCTATGCTGGGGGACATGTGCTGCCTCTGGCCTACGTCGTAGCCTCTGAGGGGCAGGTGCTCCAGGGGCAATAGGGAGCATAGCTGCTGGCTACAGTAGTGGCGATGTGGGTAGAGTGAGGGCTTGGCTGTGCGAGGCTGTCTCTACGGGTAGCCCAGCCGAGGCGAAGAGACGTGTGATGCGATTGCTCTCTGCCGAGGTCCGTCCAGCAGGGAGAGAGGGCGTACTCCTCACCTTCGCCACCATAGTGTCGCCTCCAGGTAAGGCGATGAGGGGATGAGGACATTGATGATCGATGGGTCACAGCTCGCAGGACTGAGGACGCTACTGAGTGCCTACCTCGCCCTCTTCCTGCGACCCTCTCGGGAGGGGCAGAAGGAGCTCATGGGCCTCCGTTGGGCTGTCACACGGAGGCTCTCCTCGGCTGGGCTCTCCCTCTGGCAGATCAGACCCCGCCAGCTGTAGTAGACGTCGCTCGGGGAGGTTGCTGGGTCGGGTGCGTGCTCGGCGAAATGTCCCGCTAGGGTAGAGTGCTGCAGGGCATACTTGTGGGCAAGGAAGGTGTATTCACGCTCTAGGTGCTCTCTGTAGTCTCCCTCGGGGAGGAAGCTAAGGAGACTTGCTTGCCCGAGGAGTAGCGCCTCGATTTGGCCCAAGTGATCCCGATGCTTCATCAGAATGGTGTAGGGGAGGCTAAGGGCTGAGTCGCTCCATGGCTTCGTTGTTGAGCCCGAAGCCGAAGTAGCGCACGAGGAGGGAGAAGAAGGTCTGCCCCCAGTCTCCTTCGCAGCGGTGTAGGAGATCATCGACTGCCTGCACCTTCTCCCTGAGCCGACTATGCAGGGAGACACTGGAGCCAGGCACTACGAGCCTGGTGGGGGAGCTGGCCGAGAGGGCCAAACCACCCCCTCAGGGTGGGGCTCTGGGTGCAGGGGAGTGCTGTGGGGGAGTATCCTCTGGGGATGTCCTCGTCCTCTGGCCGATGGGGTACCATGAGTAGGCAGGTCAGGGAGCGAAGCTCCGCTGGCTAGAAACTATGGGGCGATTGTCCTGCTCCACGACGTGTGGGATCGCCGAGCGATAGGCGGGATCGGTGTCGTGGTGATGATGGTACCACTCGGCGGAGGCATGGTGGATCTCTACACAGCCGATCAGAGGAGATCGTTGATGCGAATCTTAGCGGCAAAGAAGTCCGAGTATGCATCTGTATTTAGCTCTCCGGGCTCCAGCACCTCTATGCGAGCCCCTGCGAGCTCCCCTGTCCGGGATGAGTTGGTCGTAGAGGCCATAGCGCCAGACGTAGTGTAGGGTAGGCTTCTCTGTGTCTCATGGTGGTCGTCGGTCGTAGGGGAAGGTCAGTCGCTGAGGCTCGTCGTAGGGCGGGATATGCTCGAGGAAGGTATAGGAGCCCTGCTCATAGTCAATTCGGCAGGCGAAGTGCTCCATCCCGTTGCTTAGGATGAGGTAGGGGTACACGTAGCGTATAATTGTAGCGAAGGATCTGCTGGAGTACTCGGTCGGTGATGCGGATGTGGGGAGCCTTGTACTCGATCAGTACCCGAGGGGTGAGCTGGCGGCTATAGAGTATGGTATCACACCGCTTGGTCGTCAAGCCGACCTGTATGGTCACCCTCGTTCATCATCAGCTCTCGGGGGTAGCCTAGGTGCTCCATCAGGTAGTGTACGAAGTGCTGGCGCACCCACTCCTCGGGGGTGTGGGTGACGAACCGCTGGCGGAGGTCATCGTGAGATATAGGTCTTACCCTCCTCCTTCCTCAGTCGTAGGCGGTAATCCGGGAGATTTAGCTTGATCATTCTTATCTTTGTCGTACGTGTCCCCTAGGGCACGCCCACGAAGTTAGACAATAAATACCGATATGGCTACCTACGATGATATCGCCAAGGCGATCAAGAAGGGTGCGCTCCAGCCCGTGTACCTCCTAGCAGGGGACGAACCCCTCTATATTGACCGCCTTGCCGAGCTCTTCCTGACAAAGGTCATCCCCGAGGATGAGCGGGACTTCAACCTCACTGTCCTCTATGGGGCAGAGGTCACCAGCCGAGACATCCTGCTCGATGCTCTGCGCTTCCCGATGATGGGTGAGCGTGTGCTCGTCCTCGTCAAGGAGGCACAGCAGGTGCGAGACCTCGATCAGATAGCTAGCCACCTAGACGATCTACCCCAGAGTACCTGTCTCGTGCTCTGTCATAAGAAGAAGCCCGACAAGCGTAAGACCCTCTACAAGACCCTCAACGAGCGCAAGGCTGTCTACGAGTCATCCAAGATCTACGACTCCAAGGTTCCCGACTTCATCGTACGTACCTTCGCTGAGCATAACCTAACGATCGACCAGCGTACGGCCTTCCTCATGGCTGAGGCTACGGGTAATGACCTAGAGAAGATCCTAGGCGAAGTAGGGAAGATAGCTCTAGCCCTCGAGGGGAAGAGTACCATTGTGCGCTGAGGGATATAGAGTACTATGTGGGGGTGAGCAAGGAGTACAACAACTTTGAGCTCCTCTCTAGCCTCATCAAGCGGGACTCGGCTCGTGCCTACCGTATAGCCTTCTACTTTGCAGCCAACGAGCGTACCCACCCGATCCAGGTCACCTTGGCTACCCTCTTTGGCTTCTTCTCCAACCTCATGGCTGTCTACTACATCCCCCAGCCCAACGAGACGTTCGATAGCAGAGGCGCTGAAGGTCTCTCCCTATGCCGCCAAGGACTATGACTTCGCTCGCCGAAGTTATACCACTAGCCAAGTCTTCGCCATAGTCCATCATCTGAGGATGGTCGATGCAGCCTCTAAGGGGTCGATGCCTCTCTACCAGCCTCGGAGCTCTACAAGGAATTAGTCTCACTTATCCTATCCGCCTAGTTCCCCTTCGCTGGGGCTCTACCATTCCGAAGGCTTATCCTAATTCCGTATATATAACTAAAGAGGCTACCTCCAATCATGGGGGTAGCCTCTTTATCTGGTAGGCTATACGAGATAGCCGGTGAATCACCTTAGGGGATTAGCGACGGATGCCGAGTTCCTTGATGATGGCACGGTAACGCTCGATGTCGATCTTCTGGAGGTAGTCGAGCATACGACGACGCTTACCGATGATCGTACGTAGAGCACGCTGTGTGCTGTAGTCCTTCTTGTTCTTCTGTAGGTGACCCGTTAGGTGGGCGATACGGAAGGTGAAGAGTGCGATCTGGCTCTCAGGAGACCCAGTGTCCTTAGCGGACTTACCATGCTTTTCGAAGAGCTCGGCCTTCTTAGCTGAATCAAGATACATATTACTTGTACTTATATAGTGAAACAAAATACCGCCGTCGCAAGCTATCCCTCCCACCCCTTCACAGGGAGGAGGAAAGACAGACGACGCATCGGATCGTGGCGCAAAGATACAAAGAAAGAAGAAGATAAGCCCCGAGTGCCTCAGTTGGATCTGCATTTGGGGGCGAAGCCTAAACGATCAGGGTGGGTATATGGCCGCCTGTAACCAGCCAGTACAGCGGGTGGAGGGTAGGTGATAAGTTGCGAATTAGCTAGGAAGTCAGTAACTTAGCCCGTGTAATTGGGAGACCTCTTGTACTGATCTATGAACACAAAAAGACGAGGATCGAAGTCCCCGCCTTGGATGTTTTTCACAACGGAATAATCCTTATTGTGATTAGCTTTTTCAAATCAGTACCACAAAGGTAACCAAAATATTTATACTTCAAACTAAACGCAGAGTACAATGACGAAAAAAGTACTTGGTCTCGACCTCGGTGTCGGGTCTATAGGGTGGTGCCTAATCACCCTTGACAAAGATGAGAAACCACAGAGTATCCTAGGTATGGGGGAGCCGTATCGTGCCCCTCTCTACGGATGATGCCACGGAATTCACTCAGGGCAAGGCGATCACTCAAGAACAAGATGCGTACGGTGGCACGTACCATCCGCAAGGGCATGGATCGCTATCAGCTACGGCGAGAGGCTCTAAAGAAGGTGCTCAGTGAGCATGGGATGCTCCCCGATGAGGACTCTGATCGAGCTCCCCCTACTGGAGCTCTGGGAGTTACGGGCACGAGCTGCTACCCCAGGAGAACAGCTGAGCCTCACTGAACTGGGACGCGTGCTACACACATCAACCAGAAGCGAGGCTACAAGCACGCAAAGGCAGATGAAGCTGCCGAGGCTGAGGCCGAGAGTAAGTCCAAGAAGGAAAAGGAGGGCTATGTAGCTCAAGTCAAAGGACGTTACCAAGCCCTAAAGGAGAAGGGGCAGACCATCGGTCAGCACTTCGCTGAGGAGCTAAGAGCTAATCAACAGACTGCCCCCAGAGGAGTCTACTACACCTACCGCATCAAGGAGCAGGTCTATCCCCGTGAGGCATATATCGAGGAGTATGACCAGATCATGAAGGAGCAAAGGACATTCTACCCCGAGCTCCTTACGGACGCACTGATCGGTAGGATACGAGACCGCATTATCTTCTATCAGCGTCCTCTGAAGTCGTGCAAACAGCTGGTCTCCACCTGCGAGTTTGAGAAGAAAGAGCGGGTCGTACAAGTGAAGCGTATCAACAAGGAGGGTGTCGAGGAGCTCGTCCAGAGAACCATCACCATTGGTCCGAAGGTAGCCCCGAAGTCTTCCCCTATCTTTCAGGTTTGTAAGGTCTGGGAGTCCATCCAAAACATCCGCCTTTACTATCCTGATGGCACAGAGCGAGTGCTGGAGCAGGAGGAAAAGCAAAAGCTCTTTGACTACCTCCAGAAGAACGATAAGCTTAGCCTTACGGCACTTCGTAAGGAGCTCAAGATTAAGCCGAAGGACAAGCTCTGGTGCGACAAGCTACTCGAGAAGGGGATCGCAGGGAATACAACTGCAGCTATCCTGCGCAAGGCCTTCAAGGGCTATGAGCAGTATGAGGATCTACTCCGATTTGACTTGGTTCGTAGGGATTCTCACGAGGCTGATGAGGATGGAGTCATTCGTCCAATCATTGATGAATCTTATCAAAACGAACCGCTCTACAAGCTCTGGCACATCCTCTACTCCATCGAGGATAGGGCTGATATGTATCGTGCCCTAGTCGGGCAGCTCGGGATCAAGAGAGGAGACCTAGACGATGGTCTGATGGATGCCCTCTATAAGATAGACTTCGTCAAGCAGGGCTATGGGAACAAGTCTGCCAAGTTCATCTGTAAGCTCCTTCCTCACCTCCAGGAGGGTAAGATGTATGATGAGGCTGCCGAGGCTGCTGGAGTACGACACTCCGATAGTATGACTGCTCAGGAGCGAGATGAGCGTAGCCTGCTGGATGAGATTCCTCTCCTGCAGAAGAATGCCCTTCGTCAGCCTGTAGTCGAGAAGATCCTAAACCAGATGATCAACCTCGTCAATGCGCTCAAGAGGGAACATGGTGAGATCGATGAGGTACGTGTCGAGCTCGCTCGCGAACTAAAGATGAGCCGTGAGGAACGTGAGGAGACCACTAGGAGCAATAATGCACGAGAAAAAGAAAACGAGAAAACAGCTGAACGTATAAAGGGGGAGCATGGCCTTACTCCCACGAAGTCACGCATCCAGAAGTATCGCTTGTGGCAAGAGTCTGGCGGGTGCTGTATCTACTGTGGCAAGTGTTTCGGTATCAAGCAATTTCTCGAAGGTGAGGAGATCGAGGTAGAGCACATCATCCCAAGGTCGATCCTCTTCGATGACTCTATGTCGAATAAGGTCTGTGCCTGTCGCTCTTGTAACCAAGAGAAAGGTAATCGCTTTGCCATGGAGTACATCCAGTCCAAGGGGTGGGAGCAGGACTACATCAAGCGAGTGGATAGCCTCTTCCACGATAAGTACTCTAAGCGTCAGCGCCTCTTGATGTTGCCGAAGGATCTGCCCGAAGACTTCATCGAGCGTCATCTACGACTCTCTCAGTATATCTCCCGTGAGGCACAGGGCATTCTCCGTAAGGGGATACGACTGGTGAGTGCCTCCGAGGGCGGTGTCACTGCTAAGCTTCGTCAGCTGTGGGGGTATGATAATATCCTGCGAGACCTCAACCTAGATCGATACAGATCTATGGGCGAGACAGAGGTCGTTACGGTAGAGCATCGGGATGGAGAGCGTACGGATGAACGTATCAAGGACTGGTCCAAGCGAAAGGATCATCGCCACCACGCTATCGATGCCCTCGTCGTCGCTTGTACTCGGCAGAGCTACATACAGCGACTCAATAGGGTGAATGCAGAGGCTGATCGTGAGGAGATGGATGCATTCATCAAGGAACAGCAACAAGAGCACAAACTTTCTAAGAGAGAGAAACTCTCCCTGCTGGAGCATTGGCTCATTCGACAGCCTCACTTCACGACCGGAGAGGTGACGAGGCACGTCGAAGGTATCCTTGTCTCACTCCGCCCGGGTAAACGCACCCATATCCCGAGGTCGTAATATCTATAAGCGTTCGGGTAAGACCGATGTGCAGAGGGGGTACTTATCCCACGAGGAGCACTCTCCGAGGAGACTATCTATGGGACGATACAGCTCCATAGAAAGGATAGAAGTGGTACGGAACTAGTAAGATCCTACGTCAAGCGAATACCGCTGAGCAAGGTTAATCCGAGTAATGTCAAAAATATTGTAGACTCTCAGATTAGAAAAGTTGTTCAAGCTGCATTGCTATCTCTTTCAGGTCGAAAAAGGAGTTCTTCCTACAGAGTTGTATCTAGATGACTCTCGAAGGAGGGTGGTGAGGTCTGTTCGCTGTCTAGTGAGGTCAAATACCCTTATTCCTATTCGATTTAATGCGGATGGAGAGGCAATTGGTTTTACTAAGCCAGGGTTGAACCACCATGTGGCTTTGTATAGGGATGGGGTAGGGAACATAAGAGAATCAGTTGTGCCGTTCTTTAGAGCAGTTGAGCGAGCTCGCTATGGTATTCCTATGATTATTTCAGATCCAAGCAAAGCAAGAGAGCAGGCACGAGCTAATCCTAACCTACCAGAATCTGTCCTTTTGTCGCTACCAGAGGAAGATTGGCAGTTAGAAGAATTTCTGCAAGGAGATGAAATGTTCCTTTTGGGAATGACTGATGAGGCAATTGATAGGGCAATGGAGACCAAGGATTATACTACTCTGGGTCACCACCTCTACGGGTGCAGAGTCTAGCAGCGGGCGACTATATGTTTAGGTATCACTAGAGACAACACTTGATGGCAAAGATAACGTGGGGAGTATCCCAAAGTCTTATAGGATTCAAGGCTTAAAAACATATGGAAGCTCAACCCTCGCAAGGTGAAGATAGACCTCCTAGGGAGAATATCCCTTGCCTAAGTCAATAAGCTAGTATCATGATGAAACACACCCTTTACTTCGGGAGCCCTGCCTACCTCGCCCTTAGGAATAAGCAGATCGAGGTGCGTCAGCCCCTGCGAGGGGAAGCTAAGCGTCTCGTACGGACGATCCCAATAGAAGATATTGGGGTCGTCCTACTCGACCATCAACAGATCGCCATCACCCATGGGCTCCTGCATGCACTCCTGGAGAATAACTGCGCCGTAGTAACGTGTTCTCCTAATCACCTGCCTGCAGGACTTCTACTTCCCTCGATGGGCACACGCTCCAGAATGAGCGCTTCCGTACGCAGCTGGAGGCCTCCCTTCCCCTACGGAAGCAACTCTGGCAACAAACCGTGCAGGCTAAGATCCTCAATCAAGCCACGCTCCTCAGGGCAAGTCCTTGGGGAACCTGCGAAGAACCCTACTTGCCTGGGTACAAGCAGGTGAAGAGTGGCGACTCGGAGAACCTCGAGGCTCGAGCAGCGGCCTTCTATTGGCGCAACCTCTTCATCTCTCTGCCGGGCTTCGTCCGAGAGCGTGAGGAGGCTGCTCCCAACGCCCTTCTCAACTACGGCTCACGCAATCCTGAGGTCATCGTCGCCCGTGCACTCGTCAGCTGCGGTCTACTCCCGACGCTGGGTATCCACCATCATAACAAGTACAATGCCTACTGCCCTAGCGGATGATATCATGGAGCCCTACCGCCCCTATGTGGATCAGTTGGTCGTCGAGATCTGTGAGGAGGAGATCCCTACGACGCTCACCAAGGAGCTGAAGGTACAACTCCTCTCCATCCCTACTCTGGACATCGAGATAGAGGGACAGCGTCATCCTCTGATGGTCGCAGTCTCCCTGACGGCGGGCTCTCTACTGCGTTGCTTCCAGGGAGAAGCCCGTAAACTATCCTATCCTATACTCCGATGAAAGCAAGTCGCCCTAAGTGAATATCGTGTTATGTGGGTCTTTGTATTCTTTGATCTTCCTACCTATACGTCGCTGGAGCGTAAGGCAGCCTCGGGCTTCCGACAGAGCCTCCTCAAGGATGGCTTTTCGATGTTTCAGTACTCTATCTACACCCGTCACTGTGCTAGTGCCGAGAATGCAGCTGTGCATGTACGACGGGTGAAGGGTATGCTTCCCGAGGAGGGTGAAGTCGTAATCATGACGATCACAGACAAGCAGTTTGGGATGATGGAGCACTTCTCGTCTCACTGCACTACGAAGCCTCCTGCAGTGTCTCCTCCCCTTGACCTCTTCCCCTGACGAAGATATTTTTTTCTCCTCTGATCGAAGGAAAAGCCGGTGGTACTCACCGGCTTTTCTTTTCTATAAATCCTCGTAAAGCAACTCATGCCCTAGTCTACTAGCGAGATCGGGTTGCATTAGCGATACGAAGGTACTGAATTGAAAGCTAATCACAACCGTAGGCGGTGGCAATGGAGGAGATGATTAGTTGCATTAGCGATACGAAGGTACTGAATTGAAAGCTAATCACAATGAGGCTAAGGCTGGAGTTATCCCATCTACTAGTTGCATTAGCGATACGAAGGTACTGGAATTGAAAGCTAATCACAACTCGATCTAGAGAGCAACAAAGCTAATATTGGTTGCATTAGTGATACGAAGGTACTGAATTGAAAGCTAATCACAACCTATTAGTAATGTCTCTCAAGCTAAGAGTAGTTGCATTAGCGATACGAAGGTACTGAATTGAAAGCTAATCACAACTGCCCTGGCTTTACCGTCACCTCCATCGCTGTTGCATTCGCGATACGAAGGTACTGAATTGAAAGCTAATCACAACGCTATGATGGCACTAGCGTATACCCACAACGTTGTATTAGCGACACGAAGGTACTGAATTGAAAGCTAATTAGAACCGAAACACTCTCACATTATACGGACTCTGGGACGTTTAAATGGGAGAATAATACACTATGGGATGGTTCGAGTAAGGAAACACTAAAACAAGAGATGGAGTGGATAGGACAATGGGGTACAAAGATGAGAGCCCTCAAAATCGAAGGGCAGACAATTTACCTCAAGATCGTAGAGCAAGGCCTTCAACTGTAATGTCGAGCAAGAAAACTAGGGAATGCAATCTTAGCTTCTTGGGTACTCTGGTACCCTTTCGCAAATCGATTAAAGAGTAACGCCTTCAGTGATGTGGGTATAGAGATATTGTTAGTGCTGATATGTAACCTGTGATAGTCAGATAGCATATCTTCACTTGTGCCTGACATCACCCAGTGTGACTCATAGAACCAAAGCATATCCTTGTCTTGATCCACACCTTCGTATGGGCTCTCTTCCTCTCCCTTATAGTATCTGCACTGCTTGATTAGTTCTTCCTTTGTAGGCATATCTCAAAATTCTCCTCTAAGTTCTATTTCTTATTCTTTTTCCGTCTTATTTCCCCCATCCGCACTTCACACAGCTTTCTTATGCAGGGGCGAACCTCCGTACTTCTATACGCCCAGAGGGTGTGGATGGATACCCCAAGATCATCAGGGGTACAAGCCTCGTATATAGGAGCTATCGAGCCAAAGCGGTAATACCTTCCACCATACGCTGCATTAGCGATACGAAGGTAATGAAATGAGAGCTAATCGCAGCCGACGAGGGTAACTTTTTTTCTCCGTGTGTAATTTGCTCTGTATCAAGTGTGAGTAGAGGGTCAAAACGTTCTTACCGAGAGCGCACTTGCGCTCTCGGTAAGAACGCTCCCGTCACCTTACATAGGTGATGGGAGCGTTCTTTATAGGAGCGTAAAAGAGGTCTTAGTATGTTCGTTTGTGGCACCTCAGTATGCCGAATATGAAGAGGGTGATATGTCGCAGTGATTAGGGTGATTAGCCCTATCAGACCTGTTGGGTTTGACGACCTTCGTGCAGTGGCTATCTCTATACTCGTGGAGTGGGGTGTCGTCATGGATAGTTCTACTCTCGTATTGGTGCGTGCAGTGGCTATCTCTATACTCGTGGAGTGGGGTGTCGTCATGGATAGTTCTACTCGTATTGGTGCGTGCAGTGGCTATCTCTATACTCATGGAGTGGGGTACTGTCGTAGGTGGTTCTATCCTTGTAGCAGTGTGTGCTGTGGGTACCTCTATTCTTATGGTGCGGGGTGTCGTCATGGGAGCTCTATCCTCGTATTGGTGTTTGCTGTGGCTACCTTGAGTAGCATAGGGTGGGGAAGTATTCCCACAGGGGAAGGAGGGTTAGGGGATAGCCTACGGGGAAGGGTCAGGGGCGAATGCCCTATCTTTGCGCCTCGCGATCCATCCTGCGTGGTGGATTGTTCAGTAAGTCTATGGATACAGCTCATCTCATCGCTCCACTGCAGGAGCGTATTGCCCGTAGTGGTCTCTCTGACCCACGTATTGCCGTCCTCGTCTCTGGCGGGGTCGATAGCTCCGTGGTCGTGCACCTACTCTGTACGGCAGGCTATCGTCCTACGCTCTTCTATATACAGATAGGTATGGAGGAGCGAGGCTTCACGGACTGCTCGTGGGAGGATGACCTAGAGATCGTGCGTCACCTAGCCCGTCAGTATGACTGTCCCCTAGAGGTCGTATCCCTCCATGATGAGTACTGGGCGAGCGTCGTGCAGTACACGATAGATACGGTGCGCCGAGGGCTGACCCCGAACCCCGATATGATGTGTAACAAGCTCATTAAGTTCGGCTGCTTCGAGCACAAGTGGGGGCATGAGTACGACTTTATCGCTACGGGGCACTATGCTACGACGACCTTCGTCGGTGAACATCTCTTCCTCTCCACTGCACCTGACCCAGTGAAGGATCAGACGGACTTCCTCGCACAGATTAACTTTGCACAGATTCGTAAGCTCCTCTTCCCCTCGGGGCACCTCCTCAAGAGTGAGGTGCGAGCCGTCGCCGAGTCAGTACACCTCATCAGCGCAGGCCGTAAGGATAGCCAGGGATATGCTTCCTCGGGAAGGTGAACTATAATGAGTTCATCGAGCGTGCCCTAGGTACGAAGGAGGGACCGATCATCGAGCGGGAGACGGGCGTGTCCTCGGGAAGCATCAGGGGCTATTGGTTCCATACGATCGGACAGCGCAAGGGCTTGGGGTTAAGTGGAGGCTCTTGGTTTGTCGTCAAGAAGAACATCCGTCGCAACATCATCCTCGTCTCTCAGGGCTACGACCCACGAGATCAGTATGGACAGCATATAGAGATGGAGGGGGCGGACTTCATCAGTCTCGATCCCTGGAGCTATGCTCGGCTCGTGAGTACGGGGATAGATACCCCCGTGGCGGAGGCTCGATCGAGAGCCGATCGCCATCACCTTCAAGCATCCGTCATACCCCTGAGTTCACCTGAGGCACCCTCCACTATGACCCCACCTCGTGGCTATCGCATCGATAGCGAGCAGGAGATACTGAGGCATTGCCCCGGGTCAGTATGCCGTCCTCTATGATGAGGAGCATCGCATCTGCTTCGGTAGCGGTATGATCACTGGGGCTACTAACCCCTCGCCCCTCGTAAGTACCTCGGCTTCCCCTCTCGGGGAAGGCATAAAATAGAGCGAAGGCTCTGTGCAGGATACCGCACAGAGCCTTCGCTCTTCTTGTTGCTTAGCCTCTGGTGGGGGGCTAGTAGTTGTGTGACCTCGGGGGTTCTGTACTTCCTTCCTCGTGATCTTGTGCAGGTCAAGAGCTCGCCAAGCATAGATGATATACGCTAGGACGAAGGGGATGAGTAGGGAGACGAAGCTCATAGTCTTGAGGGTAAAGGGACTGGAGGAGCTATTGCGGATATTGAGCGAGTGGTTTATGAGCTCGGGCATATCGGCACTGTAGGCTGGGTAGTAGGAGGTATTGTTCCACCCAGCGATGAGGAAGAGTGCGAGTGCCGTGAGTACCACACCTGCCCCCTCGAGCCGATCCCTCTTGTACCCCTCCCTGCAGGAGCGTCAGCAGGATACCTCCGATGACGAGGAGCACCCCGACGACGAAGATAAGGAAGACGATGGGCATCTCGGTGAGGTTGTAGCCAATACTTATAGTCCACGAGGTAGGTCATCTCGGGGTTAGCAGGGTCGTAGGCAAAGCCCTTCTTCGTCAGTAGGAAGAAGAGGTAAGCGAGGAAGAGCAGTAGGAAGGCTGCTGCATTCCATGCCAGTGCACTGCGTGAACGCTTGTGATCGTCTCGTCCTCGATATTGTTGATGAAGAAGAGGAGTGCCGTCGTCCGTGAGAGGAAGAAGACGGCTAGCCCGAAGACCACATTCCACACGTTCAGCACAGCCTCCAGCCCATGTAGCTGTAGCCCCCGATAGGGGAGCCACTGCGAGATCACCTGGCTGCTGCCCGACATATCGGCGATGGCCTCACGGTCGATCGTGAAGGTCGAGCCCGTGAAGAAGGTAGAGACAGCTGCGCCGAGGAGGATCGGAGCGAGTAGGCCGTTGATGAAGAGGAAGGTCTGATAGGTCTTGCTCCCCAGCACATTCCCATTCTTATTCTGATACTCATAGGAGACCGCTTGGATGATGAAGCAGAAGAGTATGAGCATCCACACCCAGTAGGCGCCCCCGAAGCTCGTCGAGTAGAAGAGAGGGAAGGAGGCGAAGAAGCCACTCCCGAAGACGACGAGTGTCGTGAAGGTGAATTCCCACTTCCCTGCCCACCGAGTTCACCAGGAGCTTGCGCTCGAGTGGCTCCTTGCCGAGGCTGAAGAAGAGGCTTTTGCCCCCGCACGAAGAGTAGGAAGACGAGTAGTGCTCCTAGTACAGAGACCAGTAGCCACCAGTATTCTTGATAGAACGCGTAGTCCATTTGTTCTGTCGTAGTTTGGATTGTATAGGTAAGATGGACGGAGTTAGTGGGCATCAGGGACCCCTGACGGATGGCCTTGCGCATGATGTCGATCTCTGCCACCAGCATGATCGTGAAGAGCAGGAAGAAGAGGGCAAAGGTGATCATCACCGACGAAGCCTCGATCTTGGAGATAGCTGCCCTGCACGGGCAGGAGGTTCTGTATCGTCCAGGGTTGGCGACCGACCTCTGCTACGACCCAGCCAGCTTCGCTAGCGATCCAGGCGCAGGGGTGAGGATGAGGCTGACTCATAGTAGCCACTTGGTCTTGGCGAGCTCCTCATTACGCTTGTAGGCGTACCACGTCAGTAGGAGGAAGAGCAGGAGGAAGGCACCACCTAGACCCACCATGATGCGGAATGAGTAGTAGGTCAGCGGGATGTTGGGCACGGTCTCGTACTTGCTCGTGAAGTACCCATAGCCGTAGTAGGGGAAGTTCTCCTCGAGTATAGCTCTGTGCTGGGCAGCACCGATGCTGTCGCCTGCCTTGCGTGCTGATCGGAAGGCATTGAGTGCGTCGATAGCGATACGTCCACGGCGCATCATCTCTTCGGTAGAGAGAGCGACGCTCCCGTCGGGCTTGTGGTAGCCACCCTCTAGGATGTTGTTTACCCCGGGGACGTAGCGGTCGGGTGTGCCGTCTACCATGTGGGAGAGTAGGCGAGGCACTTCGATGCTGAAGATGTGGGGAGCCTTTCCATCATCGGGACGACCCTTGCTGGGGTTCAGTACACCTGCCATGCCTAGGGGTAGCCCCTTGCCGTCAGCTGTCTTCCCCTCAGGGGTAGAGGCACCTGCATCGTAGAGGCCTCCATAGCGGCGAGCTTCATCGGCTGGTTCTTGGCGACATCGACCGCAGAGCTGTGTCCAGTAGCTGCAGAGAGTATAGCGGCGATGAGGCCGAAGGGGGCGATGATCTTCATGTTGCGCCGAGCGAACTCGAGGTTCTTCCCCGCAGTAGGTACAGCACACATACCCCGAGGGCGAAGAAGGTACCCAGCGTCCAGGAGGTCTGATCGTGTGGAGGAACTTGATGATGGCCGTAGGGGAGAGAGCTACTGCCCAGAAGTCTGCCATCTCGTTGCGCATGGTCTCGGGGTTGAAGACCATCCCTTTGGGGGTTCTGCATCCAGGCGTTGGCCACGAGGATCCAGACTGCCGAGATCGTCGCCCCCGACGATCGTGAGCCAGCTGGAGGCGAGGTGGAAGCCTCGGCTGACCTTACCCCAGCCGAAGAACATCACAGCGATGAAGGTGCTCTCCATGAAGAAGGCCAAGATACCCTCGATAGCCAGAGGAGCCCCGAAGATATCCCCGACGAACCAGCTATAGTTCGACCAGTTCGTCCCGAACTGGAACTCGAGTACGATCCCGGTGGCGACACCGATAGCGAAGTTGATCCCGAAGAGCTTCTGCCAGTACTTGGTAGACTTCTTCCAGAACTCATCGCCACTACGGAAGTACTTCGTCTCCGCTAGCGACATGATGATACCCAGCCCTAGTGTCAGAGGCACGAAGAGCCAGTGGTACATGGCCGTCAGGGCAAACTGTGCCCTTGACCACGATACGAGTGATTCTAGATCCATTGTATATAGTATTTAGTCCTTATGATTACTTGATTGGTTCGTCCGTTCCCCGTGAAGGGTATCGGTGGGGGATGCTGCTCGGCGCTGGAGGAGCTCCTGCTCGACGAACTCCGAGCGGGACATATGCTGTCGCTCTGCCTCCCGCTTCACCACGTTGGGGAAGAAGAAGGCTCTTAGGATAGCAAACATGACGAAGAGCTTGATGCCGATGATGAGCCAGAGCTTACGGCTCGTGGGGGTTAGGGTTTTGAAGCCATCGCGGTAGAAGCGATAGGCACGTACGATGAAGTTCGGTCTGCCCGGGTCGTTACTCATGAGGGGGCGGAGTCGTTATAATGTTAGTAATGAAGTGATAAACGCAAATCGGCGACAAAGGTAGGAAATAACTAGCAATGTAAAGGTCAATGAACTCTCCTCCCCCTTCGTCGTCCCCTTCCACCTGCACGTTCTACTACCGCGCATCCCTTCCCATCCTTCAGCGGGTGTGCCCTTCCCCGTATTCGCCGTAGCGTACATCCCCACAGCGCTGGGCGCTCTTAGTTCGGTGGGCATGACGTTGTGGGCATCCCTTAGCGAGAGGGAAGGAGGTGGAATTAGCTCATAGAGTAGGGACGAACAAAGCTGCCTCAAGAGGGTGGGCAGACTCTTACCTATGTGTTGTGTGGCTTACGTCCTCTCCCCCAGAGTCGATGCTCGAGGGCGGATATGAGACGACTGGTGCACGGCTACATTATATATATTAAGGAGATGGGGGAGGGATCGGAGGATGATGGTCAGGGCCGGCGCATGATCTCGCTCGCACACTACAGCCTTTGGATCTTCGGGGGTATCGCTTCATATCCTAGGGAGCCTTAGCCCATCCCTAGAGATTCTAGGTATTATCCCCAGGAAACAGACATACAAGCGAGCCCTAGAGAGGAGATACTTAGAGCGCACTTGTGTACACGCGTGTATACAGTAGTGTACACGTGGGTATACAGTTGTGTACACACGTGTACACTCATGCCTCCTCGGTAGGAGGTGTTCACTTGGCATATCGAGACTAGGATATAGATACTTCTATCTTCTATCTCCGGTGTATGCTCCTTGACGACCTTGCCCTCGCACTATAGTGATTTCATGCGTTAGTCCTGGGATGATGGTGGGTGGTGTGTCACCTTGGTGGTTTTAGTTGTACCTTTGTGGGCAAGGGTGTGTATTATGGGGCTCCCCCAGCTAGCACCCTTCATCCATCACTACAGAGAGCATTGACAGCTATAGCGATCGATAGCACGAGCGTGCTACAGCCCTCTCATCGGGGGCAAAGCCAAGCGGAGGGACGGCAATGAGACTCACCTTCGCTATCCATTACCACGCCCAATGGGGCGAGACCCTATATATCTCAGGCGAAGGCTCCATCCTCGGCCTCTGGGATGAGGACAAGGCATGTCCACTAACCTGCGCCGAGGGTGATATATGGCGGATCGAACTCGATCTACCAGAGCCTATCCCCCCCACACTCTCCTACTCCTATCTCGTGCGTAATGCGGCAGGCCAGGTCGTCCGCCGTGAGGGTATGCTCCAGCATCACCTAGACCTCCCCCTAGGGGCTAGCAGGATAATGATCCTAGATGCTTGGCTACAGAGCCCCGAGGACGCACCTAGCTATACCACAGCACTACTCGATACCCTGAGAGGGCATCGACCATCCCCCTCGATCTCCCAGCAGGAGACTCCTCCTTCCTTTGCCTTCAGACCTTCACCTCCTCGGTAGGTAGGGGGCGAGGGCTTTATCTCGTTGGGAGCACTAGCGAGCTAGGCGCGTGGGATACCCGTGCTGCTGTGCCGATGCGCTACCTCGGGAGAGGCCGCTGGGATCATCCTTCCCCTCTCCGTCCTAGGGGCGTCAGGAGGGGCTGTAGAGTACAAGTACTTCGTCGCTGACGAGGAGGGTGGTGAGCCCCAGTGGGAGGAGGGGGCTAATAGAGCCTTGCCACGGTCGCTCTCGACGAGGGCGGTGGCTGCACGATTACCGATGGCTTTGTCCGCCTACCCTCGGAGCACCTTCGCCTAGCAGGCTGTGTCGTCCCGCTTTTTCGCCCTTAGGGGAGAGCGGGACTGGGGCATAGGGGACTTCGGGACACTCCATGAACTAGTAGATCTCGTGCATGAGCTGGGGATGAATGCCCCACAGCTCCCTGCCGATCAATGATACGACCTTTGCCCGTTCGCCACGGGACTCCTACCCCTATAATGCGATTTCCGTAGATGCGCTACACCCGATCTACCTAGACCTCTCTCAGCTACCAGCTCTCCGAGATGCGGAGCTACAGAGGAGGCTCGAGGAGGCTGGGGCTACTCTGCGAGTAGGGGAGACGGTGGACTATCCTCGGGTCATCCAGCTCAAGGAGGCCTATCTGCGTCAGCTCTTCGCCGAGCAGTGTGCTGGGGATGGGCTTGGTGGCGACTTCGAGGCCTACCGGCAGGGAGCAGGAGCGATGGCTAGAGCCCTATGCCTACTACTGCCTACTTCGTGACCGGCATGAGGGACTTCCCCGACAGAGTGGGGAGGGATAGTCACTATGACCTCGGTCGTCTGCGCACGACCCTATTCGGGGAGCGAGGAGCAGCACCTACTTCTCTACTATCAGTGGGTGCAGTGGCTCCTACACGTACAGCTCTGTGGGGTGAGGGATCATGCTCGGGAGCTAGGGATATTCCTCAAGGGCGATCTACCGATCGGGGTCTCCCCATGGTGTAGAGGTCTGGACGACTCCCGAACTCTTTCACCTAGAGCAGAGTGCAGGTGCACCACCTGAGTGACTTCGCCATGGATGGGCAGAACTGGGGCTTCCCGACCTATGACTGGACGGTGATGCAGCTGGATCAGTTCCTCTGGTGGCGTAGGAGGATGGAGCGTCTCGCTACTTACTTCGATGCGCTACGTATCGACCATGTGCTGGGCTTCTTCCGCATTTGGGAGGTGCCTCGCAGTGAACGCTCAGGGCTACTCGGACACTTCCACCCCGCCCAGCCCTACACACTAGAGGAGTGGCAGATGATGCTCGGAGAGGAAGGCCTTGTCCCCTTACTTACCCACCCCCTTATCCACATCGATGACCTCCATGAGCTCCTTGGCAGAGAGCAGGTGGATAACCTCCTTGTCTCGGGGCTTCTCCTACCGACGGCAGAGCCAGACCTCTACCAGCTGAGCTATACGAGTCAGCAGGACTAGCAGTCGAGCAGAGGTCATCGAGGCAGTCGGGGGAGTTGAGGTCGCTATCGCCCTCTCTAGTCTCTGTACGGAGACGGCACTCATCGAGGATCCCTACACTGGGGGCTATCATCCACGTATCGCCTGGGAGCGTAGTCGCCTCTATGGCCACTGGGATGAGACGCTCCAGAGTCGGTGGATGGAGCTAAGCCATGACTACTATTATCGGAGACACGATGAGCTCTTCAGAGCTACGGGGCTACATCGGCTGAGTAGCCTAGCCCGACACTCAGGGATTCTACTCTGTGCCGAGGATCCCAGGTATGATCCCCGCTACAGTCCCTGCCGTGCTCGATGAGCTTCAGATACTCAGCCTAGAGCTCGAGCGCATGCCGAAAGGGGCTACCCCCACGGGCTGGGCTGATCCCCTAGGCTTCCCCTATCGGAGCATCGGGACGACCTCCACGCATGATATGCCCTCCCTCCGAGGATGGTGGCATAGCCTGAGTGAGGAGCGTCAGGGGCAGTACCTCACCCAGGAGCTGGGACGTAGCCCCGAGGAGGTGTCCGCCCTGAGGTCTCAGGAGGAGCAGATCTATCGACTCATCCTACAGCGTCACCTAGCTGCTCCTTCGCTCGGTGTCCTCCTCCCCCTCGCTGACTGGATGAGTATCGATCCTCGTCTCTGGATCCAAAGCCCCGAGGAGGAGCAGATCAACCATCCCGAGCAGGCGGACCAATACTGGTGCTATCGCCTGCCCCTATCCGCAGACCAACTACGGACTACCGCCCCCCAGTGGCGGACACTCATACGCAGATATATACACGATACAAGCAGACTACAGAGCCTATGATGGAGCGACTATATGTCCTAGAGGAAGCCGATGTGCAGGAGTTCGTTGGGATCAATCGTACCAACCTCGCGACCCTCTCCGCCCTCTTCCCTAAGACCAAGCTACGGATGCATCAGAACGTCATCAAGGTACTCGGAGAGCCACGGGCTGCCGAGGAGATGCTCAGATCCTTAGCGAACTGGAGGCGGTATGCTCCCGACACAACCAGCTCACCGAGGCACAGCTCATCGAGGTGGTACAGCGTCACCGCTCTCCTAAAGCTACCTCCACACTCACTCCCGAGTCGGGCGACGTACTGATCTATGGAGTGCATGGCAAGGCGATCCAACCCCGAGGGGAGAACCAGCGTCAGATGGTACGAGGTTTGCCTCTCGGGATATGTGCTTCGCCACAGGGCCTGCGGGTAGTGGTAAGACCTTCATCGCCATCTGCCTAGCGGTCAAGGCGCTCAAGGCAAAGCAAGTCCGACGTATCATCCTCTCTCGTCCTGCCGTGGAGGCTGGAGAGAAGCTGGGCTTCCTGCCCGAGAGATGAAGGATAGCTAGATCCCTATCTCCAGCCCCTCTATGATGCCCTCGGGGAACTGATCCCTGCGCCCAAGCTCAAGGACTTCATCGATACGGGTGTGATCCAGATAGCCCCGCTGGCCTTCATGCGAGGACGTACCCTCAACGATGCCGTAGTCATCCTCGACGAGGCTCAGAATACCACCCCTCAGCAGATGAAGATGTTCCTGACTCGCCTCGGAGCTAACTCCAAGATGATCGTCACGGGAGACTTCACAGGTGGGTACTTCCCCGAGGGGTACGCTCAGGTCTGCGTGATGCCGTGGACAAGCTCCATGGGCTTAGGAGCATTAGCTTCATTCACTTCTCTACTGTAGATATTGTCCGCCACCCACTGGTCTCCGAGATCGTAGAGGGTCTATGACCGCAAGGACGAGGAGGAACATACTCAGAGTAACTCTGACAACGAATCTCAATCACAACAATACATTCCTAGCATTTATGGTACATACACTCACGCACACCGACCTGCATCTGCCAGGTCAAGATCATGTCTATCACGGCAGGTACGCGATGTCTACTTCCTACGAGATGGACGTATAGCGATGGTCGCTACGGATAGGATCTCGGCCTTCGATGTCGTGCTCCCCGAGGGCATCCCTACAAAGGGGCAGGTGCTCAATCAGATCGCTACCTACTTCCTCGAAGCTACGAGGGATATTGTCCCCAACTGGCTCTCGTGCTCTCCCGACCCGATGGTCAGCCTTGGGCATCGTCTCCAGCCCTTCCGTGTAGAGATGGTCATCCGTGGCTACCTCACGGGATCGCATGGCGAGCTTATCAGGCAGGTGAGCGCAGCCTGTGGTGTGCCTCTACCCGAGGGAATGAGGGAGAATGAAGCCTTCCCCCAGCCCATCATTACCCCGACGACCAAGGAGGATGAGGGGCATGATGAGAATATTTCCCGAGAGGAGATCGTCCGCACGGGACTCGTCAGCGAGGAGGACTACCGACAGATTGAGGCCCTATACGTATGCACTCTTCCGCCGTGGGCAGGGAGATGGCACGTGAGCGGGGCTTGATCACTCGTGGATACCAAGTATGAGTTCGGGAAGAACGAGGCAGGGGAGATCTTCCTCATCGACGAGATCACACGCCCGACTCCTCTCGCTACTTCTATGCCGAGGGCTATCAGGAACGCTTCGACCGTGGAGAGGAGCAGAAGCAGCTCTCCAAGGGTTTGTCCGTCAGTGGCTCATCAAGCAGGGCTTCCAGGGACGTGCCGGTGAGGTTGTCCCTACGATGACGCCCGAGTATTGCCAGAGCGTCTCCGATCGATACATCGAGCTCTATGAACTGGTGACGGGACGTACCTTCGTCAAGGAGCCTACGGAGAACCTTTCGCAGCGCATCGAGCGTAACCTCCTCGCCGCTCTCTGGCACGAGCCTACTACGCTCAATAGAGCCTCCAGCAATAAGCCCCCTCTGAGTACACTGCTCAGAGGGGCTATTGCTGGAGACTCGTGCATGCCTACCTGGGGTAACTAGATGCTATCGGCGAGCGAGGTCGTCGTGGGTCGTCTGCAGGAGGGCACGCCCTCGGGCGATACGTTCGGCGGAGGGAGAGGGGTGCTGCTCGAGGAGTTGCTCGCCGACGTTTTCCATGACGGTTACGCCCGTGGAGTCGATGAAGCCAAAGCCATCGTTGAAGGTATAGTAGGCGAAGGGGTAGGTGTAGTTCGCTGCTAGGGTATTCCGACTGAAGGGGAAGTCCCGATACGACAGCCCGAGCTGAGCCAGTAGGGTAGCAACTAGGTCACTCTGTGTCATGAGGGTGGTCGATGCGTCGTGGCTCCTTGATCGCCCCACCGAACCAAAAGCATAGGGATATGGTGGATCCGTGAGGTGTGTCGCTCCTTGCTCGGCCCAGTCGAGTAGCCGTGGTCGGCGACACAGATCACGAGTAGGTTATCCCAGGCCTTGGTCTTCCTTAGTCGGTCGGCGAACCGCCCGATGCAGTCATCGACGTAGGCAAAGGCATTGGGTACCTCCTCCGCAAATCGTTGGTAGGGGACGATGAAGGGCTCGTGGCTACTTAGGGTCAGGAAGCCCGTGTGCCAGGGTTTCTCTGTCCCCCTCTGCAGGATCGCACGATAGAGGTAGTCGAAGGTCGCTCCGTCCTGTACCCCCCAGCTCTGGCGAGGGAGACTGCGGTCGAGATCCCGATCATCGGTCACTCGCTCGTAGCCACTGCCGAGGAGGTATCCCTTCATATTCGTGAAGTTGGCATCACCTCCATAGAGGAAGTCGGTCGCATAGCCCACACGCTGGAGCTCCCGTGCGATACCCGAGAGGGTACGGCTCTTGGCAGGCATCTTCATCACCGAGTGAGTGGGGAAGCTCGGGTAGCCACTCAGGGTGGAGAGTACCCCTCGGTCTGTGCGGTAGCTATTGGCATAGCACTGGCTGAAGACCACTCCCTCACGAGCTAGGCGGTCGAGGTTCGGGGTGATGTCGGGCATACCTCCGAAGCTCTCGATATACTTTGCTCCGAAGCTCTCGAGGATGATGAGGACGATGTTGGGGCGTTGCGTGCGTAGGAGCTCGATCTCGGCAGGAGCCTCCTTGGGGTAGAGCCCTGCTACGAGTTGGGCTCGCTGCTGCTCGCTGAAGAAGTTGTACTCGGCATCATAGTCCTCCACCTTGTCCAGCGAGGAGAAGAGGCTGAAGACAGGATTGACCGCAGCGTGGTTGAGGAACTGATTTTTGACTGAAAGTACACTTGCCCCTACATTGGTCACCGAGCGTCCTAGTCCACCTCGGATCACGAGGCCGGTTAGAGGCAGCAGGGCGAGTACCCCCACAGCTCCGAGTATAGGACGACTACCCCGCTCCCATCTCCGAGGTGTGCTCTTCTGTAGGAGGGTGAAGAGCCCAAAGCACCCAGAGCTGTGCGATGAGCCCCCAAGGAGCGTGAAGCCTAGGGGGACGCTGGCAAAGGCATTCTTCGGAGAGTCTAGGTAGAGGAAGACCGTGCCATCAAGCTTGAATCCCCAGAAGGGATATAGCGCAGTGTCCCCTACGAAGACGAGGGCAAGGACGGCTGATAGGATTAGATGATAGGCGAGCAAGACTCTACGGGCAGGGAATGAAGTGAAGGCATAGCTCACCAGCACTACGAGTAGCGGTAGGGCAATGAGATACCCCTACGACTGCCAAGTCTAGGCTCGCTCCGTGGAAGAGCACCCGAGGAAGTCCCCTAGGCTCATCGTGCCACTGAGCTTGTGATTGTAGAGGATGAAGAGTGTCTTCCCCAGTAGGAAGCTACCGAAGGTAACGGCTACGAACCGCAGGAGATACGCAAGTCGCCCAGTCATTATTCTATCTATAGGTCTTCGCATAGCGTAAGGATACATTATATATAGTACAAAAGTAGGGTATTTGCAGGGTATCCTGGCTTGTCTCGTCTCTTCTAAAGAGTTCTATTCGCCTTGTCTTCGAACCAAGTCCTGTGTGAGAGGTCTGTGCATAGGTGTTCGCCGGGCTACCCCCTGGGGAGGCATTCGTTGGGTAGCTATATAGGTATTGGGGTGGTATGTCGATGGTATGTATTGTGCTGGTCGCTTATCCCGCCTTTGGCAAGCTAAGCCTAGATCCCAAGCCTAGGCTTCAACGATACGAGGTGTAGACGATGAAGAAGCAAGGAGAGGAGGTGACACTCCTCCCTTCTCTATGACTCAGGGCAGAGGTATGACATCACTAGTGGTCAAGGACCAAGTAGTCGAGGAGCAGGTACTGAAGGTAGAAACATCTCTATTCTAGGTATAGACTACCCAAGGATATACCTACTATCTAGGAGGGAAAAGTGTACACGTGTGTATACATCAGTGTACCCACGTGTATACAATAGTGTACACGCGTGTACACACCATCGCTCTAAGTATGTTCGCTCTAGGGCTCTCATTGGTGCAGTTCTCGGGGCTAACCCCTAGGCACTCCAGAGATATGGCTAAGAGACTTCCCTTAGGTATGAAATGCCCCCCCAAGGAGCCAAAGAGAGAGGGGAATACCCAGTGAGCTCATGCGTAGCCCCTGCTCTATGGCTATAGTCTGGAGGGAAATGCCGAGTCCTGTGTCGTCGTTATGCAAAGAAGCCTCGATGGCAGAGCACAGTGAATATTATACATGCTATAGGGAGCGACTACTAGGTCTACCTCCAACGCTCTCAGAAGGGCTCATCGAGGAGCTGTCTCTAGGTGGGCAAGTGGAGCACTTTGCCCTAGGATAGATGCAATCTTCACCTTGGAGCAGGCAAACGATGCATTGATGTATATAGATCAATCTAGCTCGTCAGGTAAAACAGTGCTGACCCTGGATCGGTAGGTCGTATGGATCTGAGATGATCGTCTTGTCCCTAGCTTGAGGGGCAAGACGATTATCGTTTAACCCAATCCCTTTCCGTCAGCTTGAAGAGGGTCGGTGTAAGCCAAAAACGTTGCGAGGATGTGAGGTGGAGACTGAGGGTCAGTAGGGGGGAAGTATAGAAAAGCATAGTAAGGTGGTCAGTAGGATTCATTGAGTAATGGTTGTCAGACTAGGTCTATTTGCTGAATGATCCCCAGGGTGTGCATCTAAACATCTTGTGGAATGGTTACGCAGCAGGCTATATTACAGCGGGTTAAATTACTTAAATATTTTTATTAAGTAAGCGTCTGATTTATTGCTTGTGTTTTCAATTTTTGTATATAACTTTGCCTTTATTAAGGAGGCCGGTTAACTCCTGGTAATATTGTAAAGTAAGACGACGTATTGAAAAGGTGTCAGAGGGGCTGTTTAGCTCCAATTATCGAGTAATAACAGGGGGGATAATCCCTATGGAGACTCTCACATATCGAGATGGTATGTGGTATGCCTTGTGAGATATTCGTATTTGTTACAATGGAGGTATATATTGAACTATATACAGAGTAGGCGAGGACTGAAATAGGGACACCTATTTATCTCTTGGCTACTGGGATTATGCAGAAATGAATCCAAACTATAATCACGTTTCATTAACACTTACTTACGAAGATGAAGTATTTCTACAAGTACTTTACCGCTAGGGTCGTGCTACTGACCTTGGCGATGCTCCTAAGTAGTTCGCTTGTTGCCTGGGCGCAAGGTACGATCACCATCAAGGGGGTCGTCACTGACACCCAAAAAGATCCTCTAGCTGGGGTATCTATCCGCGTCAAGGGAACCACTTCGGGGACAACGACCAGTGCCACTGGGGGCTACACCTCCAGGGGGTCTCTCGCACTGCTATCCTCGTCTTCACCTACGTCGGGATGAAGAAGCAAGAGGTTCCTGTCTCGGGACGTACAGAGATCGATGTCGTCCTCGAGGATGACGCTCAGGTGACCCAAGAGGTCGTTGTCGTCGGCTATGGTACACAGAAGAAGGTGAATCTCACTGGTGCTGTCTCCTCCATCGACTCCAAGTCTCTGGCTGCCCGTCCTGCAGAATGTCGGGCAGGCTCTCCAGGGGATGATCCCTGGGCTTAATCTCTCTGTCGGTAACTCAGGTGGTGCACTCAATAGCTCCCTCGCCCTAGATATCCGTGGGACGGGTACGATCGGTAGCGGATCTAATTCCCAGCCCGCTAGTCCCTAATCGATGGTTCCGAGGAGATATGAATTCCCCTAGCAGCTAACGACATCGAGAGTATCTCGGTACTGAAGGATGCCTCGGCAAGCTCTATCTATGGTTCACGAGCAGCTTTTTGGGGTGATCCTCATCAAGACCAAGAGCGGTCGCGAAGGTGAGAGCTCGTGTCTCCTATTCGGCTAACGTCCGTTTTGCTACCGCTACGCAAGTGCCTGAGATGATGGATTCTGAGCAGTTCGCAAAGTACTTCAATATCGCAGGAGCAAACTCCGGTAATGGTACCGTCTTCACCGACGAGATCATGAAGCGCATCGTAGACTATAAGAATGGGACGATCGCTGATGATCTTCGCTCTGGGACATCTTGGAATGAGCGTGAGAATGCTTGGAATCTCTATACTGGAGCCTGGGCAAACACCAACTGGTTCGATGAGATGTATCGCAAGAATGCCCCCACACAAGAGCACAACATCTCCATCTCTGGGGGGAGTGGTAAGACGAACTATTACCTCAGTGGGGCACTCCTCGACCAGCAGGGACTTATCCGCTATGGTCGTGACACCTTCAAGCGCTATAACCTCACGGCAAAGATTAGCACAGAGATCACCCCATGGCTGACTCTCTCCTATACGAACCGTTGGTCTCGTGAGGAATATTCTCGCCCAAGCTATATGACGGGACTATTCTTCCATAATATCGCTCGTCGCTGGCCGACTAACCCTGTCCGTGACGTCAATGGTCATCTCATCCCTGGGAATGAGACGATCCAGATGCGTGATGGTGGTGTTGATCGCAATCAAAAGGATCGTGTGAATCAGCAGCTCACTCTAGAGGCTCGTCCTATTGCTGGGCTTGTCTTGCGTGCTGAGAACAACTATAATACGACCTACAACCTCAATCACTGGGACGTCCTAGCCATCTACAGCCATGACAAGAATGGTCTGCCCCGTCTGACCTCACGTGAGGGTGGTGACAATGGACAGACGAGTGTCCACGAGAGCGCCTGGAGAAATAACTACTTCAATGGACGCTACTATGCCGAGTACAGCCGCCTCTTCGCAGATAAGCATGATGTCAAGGTCATCGCTGGTCTTGACCTCGAAGTCAATAAGTATCATGATCTCGGAGGTACAAAGAAGGATCTCATCTCGAACCTAGTACCCACGATCAATACGGCTACTAACGATAAGCCTACTCTCTATTCGGGCTACACCCACTGGGCTACGATGGGTAGCTTTGCTCGTCTGAACTACGCTTATGATGAGCGTTACCTGCTAGAGGTATCTGTGCGTACGAACGGCTCCTCTCGCTTCATCGGTAATAAGCGTTGGGCTACCTTCCTCCTTCTCTGCTGGTTGGAATATCGCCAACGAGAAGTTCTTTGAACCCCTCAAGAGCACCGTCTCTATGCTTAAGCTCCGTGGCTCATGGGGCGCACTAGGGAATACTGAGGTATGTGCTCTCTACCCATGGTTCCCCTGCCTCAGCTCTGTCGGTACTGCTAACTCTGCTTGGCTCGTCGGAGGTGAGCGTCTGAATACCTCAATGCTCCTAGTATCGTATCCAAGGATCTAACTTGGGAACGTATCGAGTCTTGGAACATCGGTCTGGACTTTGCCGCCCTAAACAATAGACTGCAGGGTACATTGGAGTACTTCAATCGTACAACTCGTGATATGGTAGGTCCTCCTGCTCCACTGCCCTTCACCCTCGGTGTGGGTCAGCCCCAAGAGAACAACGCAACACTCGTATCTAAGGGCTGGGAAGCAGAGCTGAAGTGGCGTGACCAGATCGGAAAGGTGAACTATGGCCTCCGTCTCGTCCTCTCGGATGACATCCAGACCGTCACTCAGTACTACAACCCTACTGGTACTCTTTCCACTTGGTACTCGGGGCGTCGTAGAGGTGAGCTCTGGGGATATACCACACGGGGTATCGCCAAGACCAACGATGAGATGAATGAGCACCTAAAAGCCAATCAGCCTGCATGGGGTAATAACTGGCAGGCTGGTGATATCATGTACAAGGACCTCAATGGTGACGGTAAGGTCAATGGTGGTGCCAATACCTTGGTCGATCATGGAGACCTACGTCGCCTCAGGGCTATGAGATCCCCCGCTATAAGTTTGGTTTCAATGCTGACCTCACGTGGCAGGGAGTTGACTTCAGCTTCTTCTTGCAGGGGATCGGCCGTCGTGACTGGTTTGACGGCTCTCCTTATTCTGTAGGAGCTACGAGCGCAGGACAGTGGCAGGCTGCGGGCTTTAAGGAGCACTGGGACTTCTTCCGTCCAGAGGGTGATCCTAATGGTGCTAATCTGAACGCACGCTTCCCTCGTCCTCTCTTCAGCCAAGGCGGTAAGAATATGCAGACACAGTCTCGTTACGTCGTCAATGCTGCTTACCTGCGCATCAAGAATATCCAGCTAGGGTACACGCTACCTGCATCTCTAACGAAGAAGATCGGAGTGAGTCGCCTACGAGTCTATACTTCGGCCGACAACCTCGTGACCTTCACCAAGCTGCCTAAGGTCTTCGACCCCGAAGCTACATGTGGTGACTGGGGACCAGGTAAGCTCTATCCGCTACAGCGTGTAATCTCCTTTGGGCTTAATGTCAATATCTAATCGAACAAGTATTATGAGACTATATAATCACTGGAAGAAGGCGCTTATCCTAACCTCTGGTTTCCTAGCTTTCACCTCCTGTAATCTCCTCGATCGTGAACCTCTTGATCAGGTTGCCCCAGGGGACTACTATGCGACAGCAGATCAGATCGCGACCTTCCCAATTAACTACTATGCTACGCTCTTCCCTGGGCATGGTAGTGGTGGCTATCACGCAGGGATCGCTACCTATGATAATGGTACGGATAATCAGGCTACGACTAATCCTAACCGTACGAGGTTCAGCAACACTACATGGAAGGTCGAGAGTACAGGCCAGCCCTCGATTGCCTCAATCCGTAATGTGAACTGGTACTTGGAGCAGGTCCTACCGAAGTTCTATGCTGGTAAGATCGTAGGGCAACAGGCTGACATCGATCATTACATCGGAGAGACCTATGCCATTCGTGCTCTGCTCTACTATAGTGCACTACAGACCTATGGCGACTTCCCCATCATTACACATACACTGCCTATAGAGCAGGAGACTCTACAGAAGGCCTCCCAGAGACGTCCTCGTAATGAGGTCGCTCGCTTTATCCTCAGTGAGCTAGACTCGGCTATCAAGTATCTGAAGCCTACCTTCCCAATGAACCAGCGTCTGACGAAGAATGCAGCCCAGCTACTCAAGAGCCGTGTGGCACTCTACGAAGGAACCTTCGAGAAGCACCACAGAGGCATGTGGGCGTGTCCCAGGTGATGCCACTTGGCCAGGTAAGGACAAGGAGTGGAACAAGGGTAAGGTCTTTGATCGGGATGCTGAGGTCAAGTTCTTCCTAGAGCAGGCTATGGCATCTGCCAAGATCGTAGCTGATGCAGTCCCCTGACGACCAACTCGCACCGCATCAATCCTAACCTCCCAATCCATAGTGGCTGGAATCCCTACTACGAGATGTTTGCTTCCAGAAGTCTTGAGACCTTCCCTGAGATCTTGCTCTGGAGACAGTACAACAAGGACAAGAAGATCCTTCACCTCGTCTCTCACCAGCTAATCTCTGGTACGAACTCGGGCTGGACACGTGGTCTAGTAGAGTCCTTCCTCATGAAGGATGGTACTCCTTACTACAAGCGTAATACGGCTACTTATAATGATGAGACGATCGATAATGTGAAGAAGGATCGTGATGAGCGCCTGCAGCTCTTCCTCTTCGCTGAGTCTGATGCTCGTACCCTACAATGAGACCAAGAAGGAGATCAATAAGTATGAGTGTGCAAACACGATCGACAAGCCTGAGGTCAGAGACGTCACTGGCTATGCTCAGCGTAAGTATTACAACTACGACCCCTGCTATGCGTCACGGCTCAGAGATGAATGACGTCTCTGGAGTGCTCGTCCTTCGAGCGTCCGAAGCTTACCTCAATTACATCGAAGCTTCTTATGAACTCAATAAGACCCTAGATGCTGATGCACGTAAGTACTGGGACGCGCTCCGTGCTCGTGCTGGTATCACGGGGACTATAGATGCGACCATAGCCGCTACGGATATGTCTGTGGAGGCGAACGTCAATAGGCCTTCCTACGACTGGGGTGCTTTCTCTCAGGGGCAGCCCGTGGATCCTACGCTCTATAGCATCCGTCGTGAGCGTCGCTGTGAGTTTGCTGGTGAGGGTATGCGCTATGAGGACCCTCGTGCGCTGGTGTGCTATGCATCAGGTCAAGAACTATGTGATCGAGGGTGTGAACTTCTGGGCAAAGATCCACAAGTATCGCTACTTCTGGGGAACAAAGAAGGTCAAGGTCACAGGACCTGATGGCAAGGAGAAGGAAGAAGAGGTGCCTGACCCTACTGCGCCAACAAAGATCATTTCTGATGGTACCTCAAAGGCTAACATCTCTGCACAAAAGCCCTCAGTACGTATCATCGTCCCTATCAGATCATCTCTAAGGCCAATAACAATGATATGTTTGATGGGTACACCTTCTATCTGGCTCACTACCTCTATCCAGTCTCCATTCAGACCCTAGAGCTCTGTGCACCGAACAACCAGATCGATGCTACGTACTTCTACCAGAATATCAACTGGCCGACGAACACGAGCAACCCCTATGCGATCAAGTAGTGCACGCTCGGTGTACTATACCAGTCGATAGAGTATCGTATCCCAAGGCTCTTCGTAGTGTCCCTTCAGTCTAGGCAAGACCCTAGATAGTAGGCACTCTCTAAGACGCTCAGAATGAACGCCCCCATCACCTATGCCAAGGTGGTGGGGGCGTTCCTTATATGCTCGCCTTTGCGCTGTCGGTAAGAGCGCCTTGACGCTCTCGGTATGGTCGCAAGAGCGTTCTCGGTAAGAGCGCACTTGCGTTCTCGGTAAGATCGTTTTAGCCCTTTTGTGGAGGGCGTTTGTAGGCCCTCGGTGGGTATGTTTGGGTTTTGCTTGGGCTACGAGCCTTTGTGAAATGGGGGGCGGACATGGGGATTATCCCCTTTAGGCAGTGCCTAGGGAAGCCACAAGAGCTATTCCCGGGTCGAAAACTGAGCCGCAGGGATGATTTTGGGATCGACCTGGGTATGCTCCCCGGGTGTCCGAGTTCGGCTATTACACAGTCGGATAAAAATTTCCATCCATGTAAGTCGTTTACTATCGCATTAATGAATACAACTCACGGGAGGATTTTTCAGAAGTTTTTCTTGGAAAGATTTGGTTGGTATTGGGTATTTGATATACCTTTGCAACCGCAAACGAGGGACCGACCTCCTGCAGCGAATGAGTCACCTAAGCGGGGTGGCTGAGCAGGACGACCTCGGGTTAGTAAATGAGACCTAGGGTGGAGTGATCCACGAGGTTGAGCAAAAAGCGATCATTGACATACTTGATAAAAACAAACGAGAAAACAACGTAGAGCAAATAAAAATAAGTTAGTATACAACCTGCGTGTGTTAGTAGCAATACTAATATACGTTAGGCGCAAAAACGTGAAAGGGCAGACGGTGGATGCCTAGGCCTCGGAGGCGATGAAGGACGTGATAAGCTGCGATAAGCTACGGGATCGGCACATACGATTTGATCCGTAGATTTTCGAATGGGAGCAACCCGGTACATTGAAGATGTATCACACTGCAGAGCAGTGAGCGAACGTGGGGAACTGAAACATCTAAGTACCCATAGGAGAAGAAAACAAAAAGTGATTCCCTTTAGTAGTGGCGAGCGAACGGGGACTAGCCCAAACCAGAGTTGTTTCGGCAACTCTGGGGTTGTAGGACTCCGATATATGAAGACAAGGTTAGGAGAACGGTCTGGAAAGGCTGGCCATAGAGCATGAAAGCTGCGTATCCGAAAAACTTTAGTTGGAATTAGGAGTATCCTGAGTAGCGCGGGACACGTGAAACTCTGTGTGAATCAGCGCCCATCCCTGTAAGGCTAAATACTCCCGAGAGACCGATAGTGAACCAGTACCGTGAGGGAAAGGTGAAAAGAACCTCGAACAGAGGAGTGCAATAGACCCTGAACCCGTCTGCCTACAAGCGGTAGGAGCAGCCTTTTGGGCTGTGACTGCGTGCCTTTTTGCATAATGAACCTACGAGTTACTTTTCTGGCAAGGTTAAGAGATGAAGAGTCTCGTGAGCCGAAGCGAAAGCGAGTCTGAATAGGGCGATTTAGTCAGAGGGAGTAGACGCGAAACCAAGTGATCTACCCTTGGTCAGGTTGAAGGTTGGGTAAAACCAACTGGAGGACCGCACCGGTAAGCGTTGAAAAAGCTTTCGGATGAACTGAGGGTAGGGGGTGAAAGGCTAATCAAACTTGAGATAGCTCGTACTCCCCGAAATGCATTTAGGTGCAGCCTGTGGAGTTTCTTGTGTGAGGTAGAGCGACTGATTGGATGCGAGGCTTTCACCGGCTATCAAGTCCAGACAAACTCCGAATGCATACAAGTAAGATCCATGGAGTGAGGGCATGGGTAGCTACATTCATGTCCGAGAGGAGAAGAATCCAGACCATCGGCTAGTTCCTGAAATAATAGCTAAGTTGACCAAACGAAGTCAGAGTGCTAAGACAGCTAGGATGTTGGCTTGGAAGCAGCCATTCATTTAAAGAGTGCGTAACAGCTCACTAGTCGAGTGCTTTGGCGTGGATAATAATCGGGCATAAGCTATTTACCGAAGCTGTGGGATGTATAATACATCGGTAGGGGAGCATTCTAGCGGCGCTGAAGGTAGGAGGACAACTTCTGCTGGAGCTTCTAGAAAAGCAAATGTAGGTATAAGTAACGATAAAGGAGGTGAGAAACCTCCTCGCCGAAAGACTAAGGTTTCCGATCAACGCTAATCGGATCAGGGTTAGTCAGCCTAAGGGGCAGCCGAACGGCGTACCCTGATGGAAGAACCGGTTAATATTCCGGTACTAATTATGTGAGCGATGTGGAGACGGAGATGATTACCCCTGCCAGCTGACGGAATAGCTGGTTGAAGGGTGTAGGTGTTGATTGGGGTAGGCAAATCCGCCCTGAGAGCTGAACCTGACAGTACACTGAGTGCTTGCACGAGGTGATATGGACAAAGTAACGGTGCTTCCTAGAAAATCCGCTAAGCATATTGCATGATTACCCGTACCATAAACCGACACAGGTGGTTGGGTTGGAGTATACTAAGGCGCTCGAGTGATTCGCGGTTAAGGAACTAGGCAAAATAGTCCCGTAACTTCGAATAAAGGACGCTCACTTAACAGGTGAGCCGCAGAGAATAGTACCAGGCGACTGTTTAACAAAAACACATGGCTATGCAAAATCGAAAGATACAGTATATAGCCCTGACACCTGCCCGGTGCTGGAAGGTTAAGAGGAGATGTCATCGCAAGAGAAGCATTGAATTGAAGCCCCAGTAAACGGCGGCCGTAACTATAACGGTCCTAAGGTAGCGAAATTCCTTGTCGGGTAAGTTCCGACCTGCACGAATGGTGTAACGATCTGGGTACTGTCTCAACCGCGAGCTCGGTGAAATTGTAGTATCGGTGAAGATGCTGATTACCCGCAACGGGACGAAAAGACCCCTGTGAACCTTTACTATAGCTTTGCATTGATTTGGGTAACAAATGTGTAGGATAGGCCGGAGGCTGAGAAGTGGGCACGCCAGTGCTGTGGAGCCGCCGTTGAAATACTACCTTTTGTTATTTGGGTTCTAACTCGCTGAAGCGAGGACATTGCATGGTGGGTAGTTTGACTGGGGTGGTCGCCTCCAAAAAGCGTAACGGAGGCTTCTAAAGGTACCCTCAGACCGATTGGTAACCGGTCGTAGAGTGTAATGGCACAAGGGTGCTTGACTGGGAGACTAACAAGTCGCACGGTAGGAAACTAGAGCATAGCGATCCGGTGGTTCCGTATGGAAGAGCTATCGCTCAAAGGATAAAAAGGTACTCCGGGGATAACAGGCTCGATCGCTCCCCAAGAGCTCATATCGACGGAGCGGTTTGGCACCCTCGATGTCGGCTCGTCACATCCTGGGGCTGGAGAAGGTCCCCAAGGGTTGGGCTGTTCGCCCATTAAAGTGGCACGCGAGCTGGGTTCAGAACGTCGTGAGACAGTTCGGTCTCTATCTGTTGTGGGCGTGTGAGATTTGAGAGGGCCTGACACTAGTACGAGAGGACCGTGTTGGACGAACCGCTGGTTTATCGGTTATGCCGCCAGGCGTACTGCCGAGTAGCTACGTTCGGTTGAGATAAGTGCTGAAAGCATCTAAGTACGAAGCTTGCCTCGAGATTAGATCTCATCATAAGGGTGGTTGTAGACGACGACCTTGATAGGCTACAGGTGTAAAGATGGTGACATCAAAGCCGAGTAGTACTAATAGCCCGAAAGTTTTTGCGCAGCGCGGTTGTATACCGACTTAGCGATACGTGTGTAAGTATCGGATGTTTTTATCAAGTCAATGATTGTCTAAATACAGAGATATTTAGGTGGTTATAACGTTGGGGTTCCACCTCTTCCCATTCCGAACAGAGAAGTTAAGCCCAATTGTGCCGATGGTACTGCGAAAGTGGGAGAGTAGGTAGCCGCCTTTTTCAGGAAGAGATCGGGTGTGATTGCGCTAAGCAGTCACACCCGAGCCGCTTTTATAGCCGAAGCCGAAGCCAAAGCCAAAGCCTGCGAGCAAAGATACTCCCATCGGATCCGAGAGCAAGCCTACGAGCTTCTGTCGCCTCCTGCTACATCCTATCGCCTCTGCTAGCTCCTGCCTTCTGCTATCGCCTTCTGCTAGCTCCTGTCAGCTTCTATGCCCCCGCACAACCTGCAGGTAGCCTAGTCCAATCCCATATCAATATCTATATACTTCTAATACTATGCGGGCTATACAGAGGAACTTCTCTAGTAGGTGCTTTCTTCTCATCTTCTAGCTCTCTTTTGTCCATTCTCCTAGCCATGCTCTAGTGGTTTGCATGTCTGTGCCTTCTTCGTATCTTTCTGTCCCTGTCCTCTCCTCTCCTCTCCTCTCCTCCTTTTTCAGCCCTATTTCTCCTTTTTATATTGGTGTTCTGATTAGAGCCAGCTGCTCTGTTGCTTAGTGCTGACTCTTTGCTAGGAGAGGAAATAGATCAAACTTGCAGGTGAGAGAGTAGGAAGGTTTGTATTTAGGAGCTAATATTCGCCTATTTCTTGCCTCGAGTTTCGATCCCATATATTCCATCAAGGGAAGCCTGCAAAAAGCCATAGAAAGGGGCTGTATAGGCCTCCTCATACCTTTCTGGGGATGGGGGAGCGAACTTGGGGAGCTCTGCTTTGCTTGCTTTTTATATAGGGAAGTCCTTATATTTGTGTGTGAATTTCGTTTAACTTATTAATACTCATTGACGAAATGGCGGGGTGCTCGTTATACCCACCTTTGCTACGTCAATAATCTAGGACGATCATGGTTTGGGGATATCACATACCCGTTGCGTCCTTGGCTTTCTTTTCGGGATGCTGCTTTTACCTGCTCTATGTAGGCGCATTCCCTGAGGAGCCCTTGCATCTATGGGTCGGGGGCTTTGGTAGGGGAAGTGTCGTCATAGGGTGTATTCTTTCGCTAGTTATGCATCGGTTCCTACGCTAAGCGTTCGTTGAGTACCCCTAGCACTATTTAACTCTCTTGGCGGGATGGTTAAGTTGCCTTTAGACACCAGTTGTTTGGGGCTATCCTGCTTTACTTGGGTCTTGAGCTAATGGCGATCTAGCTCCCTCTATGGAGCTCTCGAAGAGATCCACCTTAGGTGAGTTACAGATGTACAGCTACTAGGCTCACGTACCTTTCGTTCATCCTTTTATATCTATCCGAAGTCTACTCAAACTGAAACCAACTACTCATATATACGTGACGAGGGCGCACCAAGAGATCTTGGTGCGCCCTCGTCTTTCTTTTCGATCCCTAGGGCGTATGTTATCGCAGGGATCGAGTTTGTGGGGAGCTTATTGCTAAGCTTATTGTCTTCCCTCGGTCTCTCACCTCGGGGCAATCTTCTTGATAAGCCCCTGCAGGACGGCACCCTACCTACTTCGATGAAGCGGCTAGCACCATCTGCGACCATTGCCTTTGCGCTCTCTGTCCAGCGTACGGGAGCGGTGAGCTGTGCGATGAGGTTACGACGGATCGTGTCGATGTCGGTCGTGGGGAGGCGGTGACGTTCTGATAGATTGGGCAACGTGGAGTATGGAACTCCGTGGCCTCGATCGCTGCCTCCAGCTCTACACGGGCTGGCTCCATCAGGGGAGAGTGGAAGGCGCCACCGACGTTGAGGCGAAGGGCACGCTTAGCACCAGCCTCCTTGAGCAGTTCGCAAGCCTTGTCTACACCCTCGATGCTCCCTGAGATGACGAGCTGACCTGGGCAGTTGAAGTTTGCGGCTACGACGACAGCTCCCTCGATGCTCTTGACGACCTCCTCGACCTTCTCATCGGGCAGACCGAGTACGGCAGCCATCGTGCCGGGGTTAGCTTCGCAGGCAGCCTGCATTGCTAGAGCACGCTTGGAGACGAGGCGAAGCCCGTCCTCGAAGCTAAGGGCGCCTGAGGCTACGAGTGCAGAGAACTCCCCGAGCGAGTGCCCTGCTACCATATCGGGCTGGAACTCCTCGCCGAGGCATACGGCACGGATGACCGAGTGTAGGAAGACGGCAGGCTGTGTGACCTTGGTCTGCTTGAGCTCCTCATCTGTCCCGTCGAACATGATGTCTGTGATGCGGAAGCCAAGGATCTCATTGGCCTTATCGAATAGCTCCTTGGCGACGGGATGGCTCGAGTAGAGCTCCTTCCCCCATGCCTACGAACTGTGCCCCTTGTCCGGGGAATACATAAGCTGTTTTACTCATTTACTTCTCTGTTTGTTTGACTAGTTATGGGTTATGGTGATTATACTAATTCTAACGCTCTCTTGAGGATGCGCCAAGTGCGCTCTACCGAAGCGATGTGTACCTTCTCATCAGGTGAGTGTGGTGAGCGGATGTCAGGGCTGATGGAGATCATATCCATATTGGGCATGGCTCCTGAATGATACCGCACTCCAGCCCTGCGTGGATGACGGTGACCTCGGGGGTCTTGCCGAGCACTTCTTCGCAGGCTTTGCTGAGGGTCTTGAGGATGGGAGAGGAGGCATTGGGTGCCCAGCCGTTGTAGGCGCCAGAGAAGTCTACGTTGGCTCCGGCTAGGGTTCATGATGCTCTCGATCTCGGAGGCGACTTCCTCCTTCCTCGTCTCGGAGGAACTGCGTACAAAGAACTTCGCCGAGAACTTTCCGTCTCCGAAGGTCACACGAGCCATATTTGTCGAGGCTTCGACTATGCCAGCGAAGTCCGTGAGCATGCTCTGCACGCCATTGACGCACCCTACGAGAGCGTTGATGATTGCATCCTGGATCTCCTCGGGGATGACCGTCTTGGGCATCTCGGTGCGCTCTAGGGTCAAGCTCGATCGACTCCTCTATGCCCTTGTACTCCGTGCGCAGGGGTATCGAGGAAGTCTGAGGCGAGCTCCCACAGCCCATCGGCATCTGACTCGGGGAGGGTAACGACGGCAAAGCACTCGCGTGGGATCGCATTACGAGCCGAGCCCCCGTCGAAGGAGACGAGGCGAGCACCATAGTCGGCGATGGCATACTTCAGTAGTCGGGCGAGCTGCTTATTGGCATTGGCACGACCGAGGTGGATGTCCATCCCTGAGTGTCCGCCACGTAGCCCCGTCAGAGCGATGCGTACGGCGATGTCGCCCTCGGGTGTGGGCTCTTGATGCTTATACTCTAGGTTTACATTGACGTCTATCCCACCAGCGCAGCCTACGAAGAGCAGTCCCTCCTCCTCACTGTCTAGGGTTGATGAGGATATCCCCCTTGGAGAAGTCTGATTGTAGACCATTTGCTCCTACCATACCGACCTCTTCGTCGATGGTGAAGAGTGCTTCTATGGGACCATGCTTGAGGGTGTTGTCTGCTAGTACAGCCATAGCGTAGGCTGCTCCGATACCGTTGTCAGCTCCGAGGGTTGTGTCGCGAGCTGTTACCCACTCACCATCGATATAGGCATCTATGGGGTCACGAGTGAAGTCGTGCTGGATGTGGCTGTTCTTCTGGGGTACCATATCTAGGTGTGCCCGTAGGGGTGACTACAGGGGCGCCCCTCTAGCCCTGCTGTGGCAGGCTTGCGGATGAGCACGTTGCCCGTCGCATCTCGGTGTGTCTCTAGCCCTAGTCGCTTGCCCAGCTCGAGCACGTACTCCTGTACGGCTTGTGTATGGCCAGTGGGGCGGGGATCTGGGTCAGGTCGTAGAAGAAGCTCCATACGGACTGTGGAGCGAGGGATTTGATTTCTGTTGCCATAGCTTCTGTTCGTTGCGAGAGTGAGTGAAATAGGTTTAGTTAGTTATCTGTAGTCTCGGGGCTAGGGCTGAGGCCCTCGTACCCGCTTGTAGTGTCTATTGATGATGGGCAGGGCGATGATCGCTCCGAGCCCGATGAGCGTGATCCATAGGGTCTGTGCCGTATGGACAATGAAGGCGAAGTCCTTGGCGGGTTGCTCTGCCATACCGAAGGTCGTGAAGGTGATAATCACCGCTGCATGCCATGCACCCATCCCAGCCCTGCACTCGGTACGATCACCGACATACTGCTCATGGCGAAGGCGATACATGCTACCGAGAAGGGAATGTGCTGGGTCGCTTCAAAGGCAAAGAGCGCCAAGTAGAAGTAGAAGAAGTAGCCTACCCAGATCATCGCCGTGAGGAAGAGGAACTTCCCCCTCTGGGGCATGTGCTGGATGCTCACCATCCCCTCCCAGATATGGACGAAGAAGCGTGCTATCCTGCTCTCCCGACGGCATCTGAGTAGCCACACGAGGAGTGCCAGCGACCCCAGCCCGATGGCTATGAGTAGGAAGAACCATACCGACTGCACAAAGTCCATCAGCCCCAGCCACACCTCGGGGTGTGCTGCGAGGTAGTCTCTGAAGAAGTCTGTACTGCTCAGCACGATCACCACGAGGATCATCGAGAGCATACACACGTCTACTAGACGATCCACGATGAGCGTGCCGAAGAGTCCTGCGAAGGGTAGATCCTCCCGACGCTCCATCTCCACACACCGCCATACCTCGCCTGAGCGGGGGATGCCCATATTGACTGTATAGGAGCCGAGCACGGTGCAGACAGCATTGATGCGCCTAGGGGGGGCGCCATCGCTGACTATGGGACGAACGAGGAGTTCCCAGCGAAGTCCTCGGCAGAGGTTGCTCATCAGCCCAAAGAGTAGGCTAAAGAGCAGGATAGGATAGTTAACCCCGTACGAAGTGTCGTCATCAGCTCCTGCCAGTCCGTGTCTCGGTATAGGCCATAGAAGCCCAGCCCACCTAGGGCTAGTGGGATGACGATCCATAGGATCGACTTGAGTGTGGGGTTAATCTTCATATCTTCGTCGCTCCTCGGGGGTAGTCACTAGACCTCTCGGAGCTCTTCTGTGGAGGTACATCTAGCAAAAAGTACTACTTTCGTCTGAACAAATGTAATAAGTTTTATTGATTTCTCATGCAGCAAGTTAAAGCGAAGAAGGCTTTGGGCCAACATTTCCTCACCGATCTCTCCATCGCAGAGCGTATTGCGGACACGCTACGTCCCTATCAGCAGCTCCCTCGTCCTGGAGATCGGCCCAGGGATGGGGGTGCTCACTCAGTTCCTCCTCGCTGGGGGGTATGATACGCGGGTCATCGAGCTTGATGCCGAGAGTGTAGCCTACCTTCACAAGCATTTCCCCCAGCTGGAGGGGCGTATTATACAGGGCGACTTCCTGCGTATCCCCGTAGAGGACTATATGCCCGATGGGGCATTCAGCCTCATTGGGAATTACCCCTACAATATCTCTTCGCGATCTTCTTCCGACTACTGGACTATCGGGAGCGTATCCCGTGCTGTGCGGGTATGCTCCAGCGTGAGGTCGCCCGGCGTCTGGCCTCGCCCCCCGGGCAACAAGGACTACGGTATCCTCAGCGTCCTCCTGCAGGCATGGTACGATGTCGAGTATCTCTTCACCGTGGACGAGCACGTCTTCAATCCGCCCCCCAAGGTCAAGAGCGGTGTCATCCGCCTCGTGCGCAACGAGCGTACCGAGTTCGGCTGCTCGGAGTCGCTCTTCAAGCAAGTCGTCAAGACGGGCTTCAACCAGCGTCGCAAGACCCTGCGCAATTCCCTACGAGCTCTCTTTTGGCTCCGACTACGATTACTCCGCCCCGATCTTTGGTCAGCGTCCTGAGCAGCTCGGTGTAGAGGAGTTCATCTCCCTAACGCTCCGCCTAGAGGAGCTACAGGCGAAGGCTTAGGGCGCATCCCTCTTTCCCTTCCTCGTCCAACATATAGGCTCACCAGCTACTCAAAGTAAGCCTTCCTCCGTCCTCCATCTCCCCTATGGCGACAAGCAAACTGACGATCCGAAAGAGCACGCTCACCGACCTCCCCTCGCCTGCTGGAGGTCACAGCACGTGCCCGAGCGTTCATGGCCGAGACGGGCAACCCCTACGCAGTGGCGGGATGGCTATCCCTACCGAGGCTGTCCTACGTGAGGACATCGCGCTGGGCAGGGGCTACGTGTGCCAGACGGAGGAGGGGCGTGTCGTGGGCTCGTTCTGCTTCGCTCTAGGGTGAGGATTCCACCTATCGGGAGATCACGGGGGCTTGGCTGAGCGAAGAGCCCTATGGGAGCGATCCACCGCTTGGCCTCTAGTGGAGAGGTAGGGGATCGCACGCTTGGTCTTTGGCTGGTGCTTCGAGCGGATCCCCAATATCCGTGTCGATACGCATGCGGACAATCAGGTGATGCAGTCGCTCTTGACTCATCTTGGCTTTGTCGTCTGTGGCACGATCATAGCGGGGGATGGCTATCCACGCATCGCCTATCAGCGCCTCTTCCGAGGGGGCTAGAGTGCTCTTACTATATCGCTCAACGCTCTATAAAGAACGTTCTCGTCACCACATAGGTGACGAGAACGTTCTTTATGGAGCGCACCCTGTGCCTCGGTACGATCACTTTGCCCCTCTTGGGGTGTTTGATACAGAGAGGGTTAGTTGGGGATTTTTGGGGCTGTTTCTCCAGCCTTGAGAACAGTGAGGCTAAAGAGTGACTGAGCAGAGGTGAGGTGTTGGGACAAAGAGGTATTTTCCTCTATTTGGAGTAGAGATAAGGTTGGGGAAGAGGGAGGAATGGAGATGGGAGGTGGAGGGATATCGATCCCTTGGGGGATTGGTAAGGTAGTGGCTGGGGTGACAGAGGCTGGGCTATGCTGGGCGAAGCTCCGAGAGTAGGAGGAGTGCCTTCAGCGCATGCCCCCTACAGTAGCCCCCTAGGGTGTTGCTCGTGGGAAGCACTCGGTGGCAGGGGACGAAGGGGGCAAGGGGATTATCCCTCGACAGCCGTCCCTACGGCTCGTGTAGCCTTAGGCCGGCCAATGTAGTCTGCCAGCGTATGATAGTGCACAGCTCCCCGTGGGATGAGGGTAAGAGCCTCCCATACACTGCGCTGGAAGGGTGTCCCCAGCAGGTGTAGGGGGTAGCTCGGGATGAGGGTCGGTGCTGTGTAGGGAGCGTAGCGCTCCTTCGTGCCAAGAGTGCTGTGTCCGACGTAGCTCCTGCGGACGTAGCTCCCTGCGTACACGCTCCAGCGTCCCAGCTGGATCGCCGTAGGTGAAGGGGCTCATACACAGCCCCCGCTCACTGCAGACGAGTAGGAGCTCGCCGTATGGGCTGTCGTAGTAGTCGTATAGGAGGGTGAGCTCCTCTGCTTCGCTTCGCTCCGAATGGATGAGCTCTAGCCTAGGGCGAGAGCTGAGGGGAGCGATGAGTGAGGCGAGGTGCTCGGGGGTGAGTAGAGGCAGGAGCTGGGAGGCGGGCTGGCCTAGAGCTCCTAGGAAGGCTTGGTCTAGCTCCCTCGGCTTGGCATCCGAGGGCTGTGGCGATCTGTGCAGGGCTAGGCTGTGCCTTTCCCCGAGGGTTGAGTAGCTGGAGGGCGTCTAAGACGAGGCGCCCTAGCCTTGGGATCAGACATTGGCTAGGTAGATGAGGATGGGGGAGTGGGTCTCCACTCGGATGGTCTCCTCCTCGGCACAGTTCATAGAGCCACACCAGAGCTGGGGGAGGATGTCTCCTCGTAGTGGCCAGCGTACACCAGAGAGGGAGACGGGGGTCTGAGAGAAGTTGAAGATAGAGACCTGCTGGCCTATCGTTACCTCGACCTCTGAGGGCTCCGATAGGAGGATGAAGTAGCCTTCGTCGGTGAGCATGATGAGCTCCTCGGTGAGTGTGGCATAGGTGGGTAGGAGGGCGAGGTTGGCCAAGAGGTGATCCTCACGTCCTCCGCTTGCTCCGAGGAGGGTGATGGCACGTGCCCCTCGGGTGTTATGCAGGAAGTGCATGGTCTTCGTCAGGTCGTTGGTCTCCCGATCGGGGAAGCGGTGTACACGATTCCCGAGGAGAGCTCTGAGGGCAGGGGACACGGAGTCTAGGTCGCCGACGACAGCATCGGGTAGGATGCTGGTATAGTGACGTAGCTTGTTCACCGCCCCATCACAGCAGGTCAGCGTGTAGCCCTCTTGGTTGAGGCTCCAGCGGTCGAGCAGGGCAAGAGGCATAGGGGCTGTGGGGAAGGCTCCATTAGCGAGGACGAGGTCTCGGGGAGAGTCTCTTTGGTGTACAGTGGGTAGTGTTTCATGCGTTTTTCTCTATCCTTATTGTTCCGTCTTGGCTTGGCTCTTCATGAGTCGAGACCACTTGTGGTAGCCAAAGAAGGCGGTGACAAAGTTCACGACATAGACGAAGGTCGAGAGGTAGTCCTCGGCATTGAGGAGCGAGATGACCCCCGCAGCGTTGGCGATGATCCAGCGATCCAGTGCTGGCGCCATCCACGTGCCATCCAGACCATCCCCACTATGGAGGATAGGGTGAGTAGGGCATCAGCCCAGGGGATCCTCCACTCGGGTAAATAGCCCGAGAGCCAGATCAGGGCTCCGTAGGCTACGGGCATACCGAGGAGTGTATAGCCCAGTGTTCGACGGGGTATGTCGGTGATAGGAGCTTCCTGCTCTCCCTCCTTGCGCCCACGGCGTAGCCAAGCGATCCATCCCCATATACTCGTGATGAGGTAGTAGATGTTGATGGCAAGCATCCCGTAGAGATGAGCTCGCCAAGCGATCGGTATCCAGAGCAGGGGGAGGATAATGCCTACGGGCCAGAGCCAGATACTCGCCCGGTACTCGAGGTAGAGCCAGAGTAGGGAGACGAAGACAGTGATGACCTCTAGGCGATGAGCGGCTAGGGTAGGAGAGCAGGAATTCCATAGTGTAAAGATAGAGGAAATCCGTTAGAGCGAGATCGTTGTACCCATCAGGAAGTGGATGCCAGCCTGTGGGTAGAGCTTCACTTCGCTGTAGTCGGGGCCTGTCTGAGCCTTGGCGTAGTCATTGACATAGCCGTTGCTGGCGTACTTCGTATTCAGTAGGTTATTGACCTGCAGATGCAGTGACCAGTGGCGCAGGAAGCTAACGGGTAGGGTATAGCCTAGACGTAGGCTAGAGACCTGATAGGAGGGTAGGGAGTGAGCCTCTAGCCCGAGGTTGTCTAGGTACTGCTTGCCGACAAACTGATGGGTGAAGGCAGCCTCAAAGCCTCGGTAGGTGTAGCTCAGCGTATTGGTCATCGTGAGCTCAGGAGAGAAGGCGATAGGGGTCTCACGGAGCGTTTGACTGTAGAGCGGGGCTAGGTAGTTGAAGTCCGTAGCGTTATCGATCATCGCAGCGTAGTAGGTGTAGTCCTTGATACGGCTACGGCTGAGTGCTAGGGCTGCATCCCAGCGGAGGGAGGGGATGATGAGCCATGAGGCACTTAGCTCGATGCTCTGTGCGGTAGCTACGCTTGACATTCTCCTTGAGGAGCTCGCCGACATCGGTGAGCTTACCATTGGCCACGAGCTGGTCATGGTAGTCCATGTAGTAGAGGTTGAGCCCAGCAGAGAAGCCTTCGGAGCGGAAATGTATAGCCCTAGCTCGTAGTCGGTGAGTCGCTCGGGACGAGGGTAGTCCTTGGCGGTGACATCGGTATAGGCCTTGCGCGAAGGCTCACGATGAGCCACGGCTACTGAGCCATAGAGGGCATGCTGGGGAGCGATCTGCCAGAAGATACCCGCCTTGGGGTTGAGGAAGCTGAAGGTCTTCTTCAGGTCGATCTGCTGCAGGCTCTGGAGTACCTCATTGTAGCCATCGTAGCTACCCCGTATGCGGTAGTCGATGTAGCGATACTGGAGATCGGCGAAGAGGTTCAGCCCTTGGGTGAGCTCATAGGGTCGCCTTAGCGAAGCCCGAGAGGTCGGTCTTGTGCGCATCCCCATCGTAGTATCTGTCGGTGGGCTCTACTTGGTAGGGGACGAGGGTGATCGGGGTACGCTCGCCATAGTGGTAGCCATGGTAGTGGTTGCCCGAGAGACCGATGGTGTACTCGAGTCGCTCTGCTCTTGTAGTCGAGGGTAGCGATACCGCCCGAGAAGACGTTATCGAGGTACTTACGACGTAGTAGGGAGATCTTCTTGACTTTCTTGCCCGAGGTGTCGGTGAAGTTGGGTAGCCCGAACTTGACGAGCTTGCGCCCCGTACGGTACTCATCAGTGAGCCATAGCCCTGAGTGTGGTGGGCGGTGAGGTTCAGATAGAGGGCAGAGGCGAGGCGCTGTGTGAGCTGAGCCTGATAGTGGTTCTGCTCATAGTTATCGGTATTGTAGCGGTAGCGAGCCTCGGCCTTGGTGCTACCGGGGTTCATGTGTCCAGCGGAGTTGTAGGTGCGTCCGTACTTGGTCTCCTCCCTTGCTGGTGATGCCATTCCAAGCAATACCCGTGCGCTGCTTCCCCGAAGGCGAGGAGCTTCACGATGGTCTCGTCTGCGAAGTACCCCCTGCAGGAAGTAGGAGGTACCCTCGGTGCCACTACGATCGACATAGCCGTCGGTCGTGGTCTTGCCCAGGCGAGCCTCTACAGCCCAGTGTCCACCGATACGACCTGTGGAGGCATGGAGCTCACGGCGTAGCGTACCGAAGGAGCCCCCTGAGAAGGGAGACCGAGGCACGTGGCTCTAGGAGGAAGTTGTCGGTGCGGAGGTTGAGGCTAGCTCCGAAGGCCGCAGCACCATTGGAGGAGGTGCCGACCCCACGCTGGAGCTGGGCATCCTCTACGCTGGAGGAGAAGCCGGGCATGCTACTCAGAAGACACCTTTGGCTCTCGGAGTCGTTGAGAGGCACCCCATTGGTCATCACGTCGATCCCCGTAGCGTCTACCCCACGTACACGCAGGTAGGTGTATCCGATCCCTATGCCAGCATCGCTGGTAGAGACGACGGAGGAGACTGAATGAGGAGGTAGGGGAGGTCAAGGCCTAGAGAGACCTTCTGTAGCTTGGCCTTAGAGATGTTGGTGAAGGTCATCGGCGTCTTGGCCGATGCACGTGTAGCAGTCACCGTGACACCTTCGAGGTAGTGTGTGCGTAGGCTATCCTGCTCCATGTGAATAGCAGTAGCCGATAGGCAGGGTAGAGGAGCACCTAGTGAGATAGCCACTAGGGGAAGGAGGGATTTTCTCTTCATCATACAATTACTTATAAATGATACGTAACGTAGAGCTGAAGGGAAAGGGAGTGTGTAATGATTGACAATTCCTACGCCAGCATTGACTGGATCAGGTCTTGAGGGTATCATCTCAGCCGAAGACCTCTCCTCCCCAAGGTGGGGGAAAGAGGAATTGGCACCCCTTTGTCCTTAGTTCTTTTCGGGTGCAAAGGTAGTGAAGGCCAGGAATAAAAGCAAAGTATCTCAGGCGTGTCTTCCCTGTCTTATCCCATCGTCTCATCTAAGATCGCCCTCCCGTGATGATGCTTAGTAGCCTAGGAGTAAGGCGATTTAGCCCCTTATAGAGTAGGGTACAGACGGCTAGAGTAATGGATGGAATCAGGAAGTATGAGAGGAGCAACCCCGAGCCCGAGTGTGCAAGTGGAGTGCGGGAGAATGTACCCTTAATCCAGTTCTCAATGAAGACGAGATGTACGGCATAGATGAAAAAGACCTGCCCCTCTCGAGCAAGGCAATATGCTTTAACCTTAGGTAGGCGATCGAAGATGTGCTCTGCACTGGCTAGGACGGCAAGTACTCCAAATGGAATATACGTGGTAGGGAAATAGGGACATGTAGCCGAGCATAGTCAAGAGCAAGAGCACTAGGAACGTGCCCCAGAGTCCCATCCATCTCCCTAAATAGATCAGGGAAATAGATCTTCTTGAGCCCCAAATATCCACCCAAACTAAAAATAGAATAAGGCCATGCAAGGAGACTAAGAAAAAGCTGTGGATACCAGTGCTGACAGAGGAGATAGTTCGCAAGAAGGAGGAGGACAGCTCCCGCACGCAAGTGGCGATAGGCAAGTAGCAATAGCGGGGCAAGGAGGTGCATGATCATGAGGTCTCGTACATACCACAAGGGGAAATCCATGGGTAAGGTTAGAGCTGTCCATACATGATCAAGACCAAAGTGCATAGGCTGAGTCTCCCCTCCACTCCGACTAAGTACCCAGAGTCGCAGATACTCGAGGAGAAGGGTAAGTAGATTCCAGAAAAGGTAGGGGATGAGTAGCCCCCTAGCCTTCTTGGTGAGGTGCTTTTGGTAGGTCTTGATGTCCCATGCCTTCGGAGTGAAAAAAAGATAGTAGCCAGAGAAGACGAAGAACAGAGGGACGGCAATTGATCCTAGATAGTGCGAGATGAATTCGGAGACGAAAATGTAGATCCCCCTACTCGTAAGCCCATTCTCTAGCTCCATTACCTGCGGAGGCAGAACATCTATGAATAGTACGATTACGATGAGCGAGTACCGCAGGGCATTCACTGCCGAGGATTGGCGGGAGAGGGACTCTCGATCCACTTGGAAGGGGAGTATACAGGGATGATCAAACTTGATTATTCGTCGGCTACCTCTGCAGCGTAGGTGCGCCAACGATCCAGTAGGGTGGAGAGGTCCGATGGGAGCTCACTATCGAAGAGGAGCTCCTCGCTGCCCTCGGGATGGACAAAGCCTAGGGTCTTGGCATGGAGTGCCTGGCGGGGGCAGAGCGAGAGACAGTTGTGGACAAACTGTTTGTAGCGGGAGAATTGGTTTCCCCACTGGGATCTTGTCCCCGCCGTAGCGTGTATCAGCGAAGAGTGGGTGCCCTATGTGCTTCATGTGGGCACGTATCTGGTGTGTACGCCCTGTCTCTAGCCTACACTCTACCCAGCTGACGTAGGCCAGCTCCTCGAGCACCTCATAGTGGGTCACTGCGTGCTTGCCCCGCTCACTGCCCTCTGGGTAGACAGCCATCTGTAGGCGGTCACACTCGTCTCGTCCGATATTCCCCACGATCGTCCCCTTTGGGCTCGGTGAAGCGTCCCCAGACGAGAGCCCGATAGGAGCGGTGGGTGGTCTTGTCGAAGAATTGTCGAGCTAGATGCGTCTTGGTCTCAGGACGCTTGGCTACGACGAGTAGACCGCTGGTGTCCTTGTCGATGCGGTGCACGAGCCCGACTCGAGGGTCGGCAGGATCATAGTGCGGATCATCCTTGAGGTAGTAGGCAAGGGCATTGACGAGCGTGCCGGAGTAGTTCCCATGCCCAGGGTGGACGACTAGCCCAGCGGGCTTGTTGATGACGAGGAGATAGGGATCTTCGTAGACTATATCCAGCGGGATATCCTCAGGTATGATCTCGAGGGTATGCTTCGGGCGGCGAAGCTGGAGAGTAACGACATCAAGTGGCTTAATGCGGTAGTTGGCCTTGACCGCTACACCATTGACGAAGACATAGCCACCCTCCAGAGCCTGCTGGATGCGACTACGGGAAGAGCCCATCATACGTGAGGCGAGGAACTTGTCCACTCTCAGCAGAGCCTGCCCCTTGTCCGCTACGACACGATAGTGTTCATAGAGTGGTGAGCTATCGGCATGCTGTATGTAGGAGATAGCTTCCTCGGGGAGAGTAGCTCGACACCTCCCTCTTGATCGAGGGCAAGGAGGTCTTCGTCCTCGCCCAAGTCTTCGTTTTTCATCAACATGACTTGGCTTCATCCGCCTACCACCAGTCGTTGCTAACGCTGCTATCTCTCTTCTGCTCCGTACGGGTGAAGGTGCTATCCATGCTTCCCTCACGGTTATAGCTCTCGATGAGGCGACCGATACCGAGAGTGTCGACGATCTGACCCTGAGACGAGGAGGATAAGCTTCGTATCTATGCGGAGCTGTGAGCCGACCTCTACGCTACGTCCATCAGCTGTCTGTAGGCCTACTACAGAGCTGACGTAGCCACCTGGTACGACACGCTGGTCGACGGACTCGGGAAGCCCAGCCCACGTAGGAGGGCTAGGATCCGGCGAGCGGACCCGATCCTCGTAGTTGGGGGATGGTCTGCTTGCGAGGAGAGAAGCCATTGATGGAGACGAAGAGGATACGTCCAGCCTTGACGTGGCTTCCGGGGGCGGGGACGATGTCACGTATTGTCCCAGGGACTGCCGTCTTGGAGTAGGTGGAGTCGTTGATCTCGTAGTCGAGGTCGACCTTCTTGAGTATGGCACGAGCCTCCTCGAGGGTCTTGCCTCGGAGGTCGGGTACGACGACGCTCTCCCCATGCTGGGTATAGAGGTCGAGGCCGAAGATGAGCAGTATGATGAACACCACGGAGATGATGATCATGAGCATCACGTGGAAAAGCCAAGAGTCTCTGTCGAGGAGCTTTTTCTTTAGGTTCTTGAGGTAGGTCATAGTCGTGGATAGAGCTTAGAGGCGTCCAGCGTTGATGAAGCGCATGACACCCTCGGGGACATCGGGGAGGCGAGGTCTGCACTAGAGCCTTCCCACTCCTTGAGTCCATTGTGGATGTAGATGATCTTATCCCCGATGGCGTGGACAGAGTTCATGTCATGGGTATTGACGATGGTGGTGATGTTGTACTCCCTTGGCGATCTCGTAGATGAGCTGGTCGATCACTGTAGAGGTCTTAGGGTCGAGCCCAGAGTTGGGTTCGTCGCAGAAGAGGTACTTAGGGTTGAGAGCTATGGCACGGGCGATAGCGGTACGCTTCATCATCCCACCACCGATCTCGGCAGGGTACTTCTTGGCAGCGTCGGCGAGGCCTACACGATCTAGTAGCTCTAGGGCTCGGTGATAGGACTTGTCGTAGCTCTGGGAGAGAACATCTCCATGGGGAAGAGTACGTTCTCGATGACGGTCATACTGTCGAAGAGTGCAGAGCCCCTGGAAGAGCATCCCCATCTCACGTCTTAGGGCGAAGTAGGTCGGGCTTGGCCATACCTACTATATTGCGTCCGTCGAAGAGTATCTCGCCTTTGTCGGGCTGGATGAGGCCAATCATGCACTTAACGAAGACGGACTTCCCCGCACCACTTCGTCCGATGACGAGGTTGGTCTTCCCCTCCTCGAAGGTCGCATCGATGCCCTTGATGACCTCCTTGTCTGCGAAGGCCTTATAGAGTGACTTTACTTGTATCATGACGTAGTGTCTAGCCTGGGTTAGGTAAGCATGAGGTTCGTCAAGACGAGGTCAAAGAAGAGGATGAGCACACTGCTATTGACCACGGCCTTCGTGCTGGACGATCCGACCTGCAGCGCACCACCCTTCACACAGTATCCGTAGTACGAGGGCTACCGATGAGATGATGAAGGCATAGACGAGTGACTTGACCACCGAGTGCGCTACATACGAAGGTGTGAAGTAGAGTTGCAGGCCATAGACATAGTCTTGGTGGGAGAGGCTCTGGGCAAAAGTCACACGCTACGTATCCACCGTAGATACCAGTAGCCATCGAGAAGATCGATAGAATGGGGATGAAGCTCATGAAGCCAACGATCTTCGGGAGGATAAGGAAGTTGGCTGAGTTTACGCCCACGATCTCCATCGCATCTATCTGCTCCGTCACACGCATTGTCCCCAGCTCGGAGGCAATGCTTGAAACCGACCTTACCTGAGAGGATAAGGCACATCACCGTCGAGGAGAACTCCAGGATCGCGATCTCACGAGAGGAGTAGCCGATGGTGAAGCGAGGTATGAGAGGGTTCGTCATATCGATCGATAGCTGGATCGTGATGACGGCACCGATGAAGAAGGAGATGATGAAGACGATCCACATCGATCCCAAGCCGAGGCTGTAGGCCTCTCTGAGGACGGAGCGGTGGAACATACGCCAGCGCATCGGAAGCGTGAAGACGCGTCCCATGAGCTGGGTGTACTCACCTATGCTGGTTAAGAACTTTGATTGCATCTATTGTGTACCTCGGGCTGAGGCTGAGGGGGCTATTGGAGGTAATCCCTAGGAGGCTACGGGCGCATGCTCTGAGCCTCCCTAGGGCTATGTGGTGTGGTGCCCGTGGGGCTGGTGGGCTAACGAGGTCTACGACCTCACAGCCAGGATAGCTCTTGGCGTTGAGGTAGAAGAACGTCTTGGGTAGCGCCTCTCTGCTCTGATCTCGGGGACAAGAGCCGTCAGTACACTCCCGTCACGAGCGAGGAAGGTGAGCTGACTGGGCAGGGAGCTCTTGAGGTTAAATGTCGCTCCATCATTACGATGTTACTCTTCTGCTGGGGACGAAGCGTACTGCTGCTGTGTCGTCGTGGACGAGAGCAGCATGGCGGTGAAGCCACGGGCACGTGAGCGAAGGAAGTGCAGGGGATTGATCTGAAGGATCTCGTCTGCCGTAGGGCGGGAGATGGTCAGAGTATGCTCGGCTCTATCGTAGTAGGTGAGGATACCTGAGGAGTAGACCGCTGTGACGGTACCATACTCCAGTCTGAAGGCTTCACGAGGTACATCTTACCTGCTGGCTCCTAGGTCTCGACCTGCCTTGTCACGCATCGTCGTGGAGAAGCTCACGACGGTGGCACCCTGACTGGTAGAGGGCCCCTCAGCTCGCTCTAGTAGCTGGGGATATTTCCCTCGATCTCGTGCGCTGCCCGTCACTAGGCCGAGCAGCAGGAAAGTATCAAAGCTATATGTCTCATAATTATATCCAAAGATAAGTGTAATAATCTGTACGTGACCCGAGGTTCTCTCGATTAGAGTCGGTCGAGGAGCTCTTCGAGGCTTGTCTCGATCCTTGATGAAGACCTCTCGGGGCTTACTGCCATCCCGTGAGCCGACGATACCTGCACCCTCGAGCTGTGTCCATCAGTCGTCCAGCACGGTTATACCCGATGTTGAACTTGCGTTGGATGTTAGAGGTCGATCCGACTTGTGTCTGTACGACCATACGGGCGACCTCGTCGAAGAGGCTGTCCTTCTCGTTGGGGTTGAAGGTCTTTGCACCGCCTTCCTCTCCCTCGGGTATATATTCAGGTAGGATGAGGGCACTACCTGTGCTCTCCTGATGTGCTATGTGTGAGACGATGGCCTCTGTCTCGGGAGAGTCCATGAAGGCGCACTGTACACGTACCATCTCCTTGCCTTGATAGAAGAGCATGTCTCCACGTCCGATGAGCTGGTTGGCTCCGGGGGAGTCTAGGACAGTGCGTGAGTCCACCATCGAGAAGACCTTGAAGGCAATACGGGCGGGGAAGTTTGCCTTGATGAGTCCCGTTATCACGTCTGTCGAGGGACGCTGTGTAGCGATGACCATGTGGATGCCTGCGGCACGAGCCTTCTGAGCCAGACGGGCTATCGGCTGCTCCACTTCCTTGCCTACTGTCATCATGAGGTCGGCAAACTCATCCACGATCAGTACTATATAGGGAAGGAGCTCATGCCCGTCGATACGGCGAAGTTCCCCCGAGCGCACCTGTTCATTATACTCCTTGATGTTGCGTACGGTACGCCCAGCATTCTGGAGTAGGTGGTAGCGGTTGTCCATCTCCACGCATAGGGGAGTTGAGGGTAGCGACGACACGCTTCATGTCGGTGATGATCGCCTTGTCGGCATCGGGAAGCTTTCGCTAGGAAGTGCTTCTCGATCTCCCTCGTAAATGGAGAACTCGAGCATCTTAGGGTCTACCATGACGAACTTGAGTTCCTCGGGACGCTTGCTGTAGAGCAGTGAGGTAATCAGTGCGTTCAGTCCGACACTCTTTCCCTGCCCAGTCGCCCCAGCTATCAGTAGGTGAGGCATCTTAGTTAGGTCAAAGATGAAGGGCTCGTTTGTGATGGTCTTCCCGATCCCGATGGGGAGCTCCATGCGGTCAAGTTGCTCCCTATACTTCTTCGAGGCAAGGATACTGCGCATGGAGACGGTCTGGGGCGAAGCATTCGGCACTTCTATCCCGATCGTCCCTTGGCCAGGCATAGGAGCGATGATACGGACGCCCTCGCTCTTGAGGCTCATGGCTATGTCATCCTCCATGGTCTTGATACGGGAGACCTTGATGCCAGAGTCGGGGATGACTTCGTAGAGGGTGACGGTAGGCCTACGGTGGCCTTCGAGGGAGTGACACGCATCTTGAAGCTAGCCAGTGTGTCGATGATCTTCTGCTTGTTGCGCTCGATCTCCTGCATATCTATCTGCGTAGCTCCCTGCTCATAGTCCCTGAGGAGATCTGTCGTAGGCTTCTGATAATGCGCTAGTAGCACCCCCGGGGCAAGCGGTGTAGCAGGCTCAGGGGCTGTCCTCTCACGAGCTGGTCAGCTGGTGCTAGCTCCACGACCATACCTGGCTCGCCCTCCTTGTCGGATGGCAAGTGAATCGAGGTCTGAGGGGTAAGGCGAGGCTGGGGAACATGCTCCTCGTGGCGTTCCTCGGGACTGTCCTTGTGATGCTCGTGGACTGGTGTCGTGGAGTCACCTTCGTCCTCGGGTTCATCTTCCTCCTCGTCGTCTGGGAAGTCCTCCTCAGGGTCTGAGTCTAGCTCCTCACCCTGCTACGGGAAAAGAGTCCCCTGACACGCTCCCAGAGGGAGGAGTGATCTTAGGTGAGGAAGGGGGACAGATGATGTGCGCACCCCTATGAGGGCTCTGTCGCTACAGAGGACGGAGAAGATCAGTAGGCTGAAGATGAGCACTACTAGAGTCCTGCCATCCGTATATTGCCATATATAGGTGTAGAGCTGTAAGCCCTGCTTTCCCTCCCCATAGCAGGAAGCCATCCGAAGGAAAGAAAGCCTGCAGGGCGGCAGCTGCGGTAGCTGTCCACAGGCAGAGGAAGCCAAAGAAGAGGAACCGTGATATATAACGGATCGGGTGTGTCTCGGGAGCCTTCACTAGGTGATAGGCAAGGTAGAGGGCATAGGCAAAGAGGAAGATGACACCCCAGCCGAAGAGCCCATTGAAGAGGTAGTCGGCGACCTTAGCACCAGGTCGCCCAAAGACGTTGTAGGTATTTTTGCTCAGCTTCGGGCAGTGCTTCTCCTCTGCTAGGGGTGCGATCAGGGGCTCTGATCCCTGCCCGCTCGAGAAGAGGAAGGTCAGGATGGAGAAGAAGGATACGATGATGACGGCCGAGAGGGCAAGCCCCAGCACGGTAGCGATGCGTCTATTTCTGAAGTTCTCCTTAAGCAAGGAGCTAAGTCCCCTCAGTCCTCGGGTCATCCATGTGAAGATAGCCCCTCCGCTCTGAGTGCTGGCACCTGTGCTCCTGCGCTCTCTCGTAGTGCTCCTACGCCCTGATGCTTGCTTTGTCGATTTGCCTCATTGATCTTTGCCTTGCTCCGTAGTGCTGTCTGCTAATACCTTATTAGGATACAAAATTACAGAAAGAACGGCATTCGTAGAAATACGCTAAAGGGAAGTCTCTACCCACTTCCTTCCTTGCCCTTTCCTGCCCTTTGCTTTGCCCCTCTCGGAGGTTCCCTCAGTACCTCCGATGAGGTATGCCTCACCTCGATCGAGGTACTGAGGGTACCTCTCGGCAGGTAGTGGGCTACCTCCAGAGCCCCTCAGAGGCCACCCGTAGGAGCTCCCTCGGGCAATATCCTCCACCAATGAGGATGCCAGCATAGGGGTCGTGAGCAAAAAGAGTATATTTGTGCTGTGCAGAGTTGCCTCCTATCACGAGTCTCCTCCGTGGAGCTTGTGGGATGGAGGTCGTCATGTGTACAGCGCAGGCTGGGCTGAACCAGTGCCCTGCACGACACCTAATTATATAGAACAAATACATACAGTGCAATGGAAAAGGTAGATGTCCTGCTCGGCCTGCAATGGGGCGACGAAGGTAAGGGAAAGATCGTGGACGTCCTGACGCCCGCCTATGACCTCATCGCCCGCTTCCAGGGTGGAGTCAATGCGGGACATACGCTGGAGTTTGAGGGCAACAAGTACATCCTTCGCTCCATACCCTCGGGGATCTTTCAGGGGGATAAGGTCAATGTGATCGGTAGTGGCGTCGTCCTCGATCCTATCCTATTCCGTGAGGAGGCAGAGTCGCTCTCCCGTAGCGGGCATGACCTGAAGGGACGACTCGTTATCTCTCGTAAGGCACATCTAATCCTACCGACACATCGCCTTATAGATGCGGCACAAGAGGCCATGAAGGGCGATGCTAAGGTCAGGACGAGCAGGGCAGGGAATAGAGCTGACCTATACCGACAAGGTCGCCCGCACTGGCCTGCGTGTCGGAGATACGGAACACGACTTCCCTAAGAAATATCAAGAGGCAAAGCAGCGTCACCTTACCCTGCTTCGTGCCTACGACTATCCCACAGACGGGCTGGAGGCTCTGGAGCGCGAATGGCTCGAGGCCATCGAGTATCTCCGTCAGTACTCCTTCGTAGATAGTGAGCAGTACCCTAGGGCCGTGCCCTACGTGAGAGTCGCCGTGTGCTCGCCGAGGGGGCACAGGGGCTCGATGCTGGACATCGACTTCGGCTCCTATCCCTTCGTTACCTCTAGCAACACGATCGCTGCTGGCTGTTGTACCGGACTGGGGATTGCCCCACGAAGTATCGGCGAGGTCTATGGGATCTTCAAGGCCTATTGTACTCGTGTCGGCTCAGGGCCTTTCCCGACAGAGCTGGAGGACGAGACGGGCGAACGTCTCGCACCCTCGGGCATGAGTTCGGATCGGTCACGGGGCGTCGTAGACGCTGTGGCTGGCTCGACCTCGTAGCACTTCGCTATACCATCATGCTGAGCGGAGTGACGAGACTGATCATGATGAAGAGTGATGTCCTCGACACCTTTGACACGATACGTGTCTGCACACGCTACCGTATCCATGGCACAGAGACCGAGGATCTGCTCCTATGAACTAGGGAGCAGATGTCGAGCCCATCTATGAGGAGCTCCCTGGCTGGCGATGCGATACCTCTCGTATGACCTCTGCCGAGGAATTCCCACAGGAGCTACGTGACTACATCGCCTTCATTGAGCAGGCAGTCGGTGTGCCCATTGCAGTAGTATCAGTAGGCCTGACCGAGAGCAAACCATCACACTGCACCCCACACTCTTGCCTCACTAAGCCCCACGATGACCTATCAGGAGGCACTGCACTTCCTCTATACGGCTACCCCAGTCTTCCAGCGAGATGGCGGTAGTGCCTACAAGCCAGGGCTAGAGACAACCCGAGCCCTCGATGCCTCACTACCAGCACCCACACCGCCTATAAGACGATCCAGTGGCGGGGACGAATGGCAAGGGCTCTACCTCACACAGCCCTAGCCAGTATCCTCATGGCCTCAGGCTACCGAGTAGAGGCTATTTACCCTCACCCCACTTGGTGGACTTCAGGGAGCGTATCCGTGTAGACGGAGAGGTGGTGAGCGAGGAGTTTGTCATCAGCTTTGTAGAGGAAGTACGTCCCCTTGTTGAGCAATACCGCCCCTCGTTCTTCGAGCTAACTACCCTCATGGCACTCGTGTACTTCCGTCAGGCTCACGTCGATGTCGCTGTGATAGAAGTGGGCATGGGGGCAGACTTGATGAGTACCAACATCATCCAGCCTCTACTCTCCATCATCACGGGGATCAGCCTAGACCACACGCAGTACCTCGGAGATACCCTCACCGAGATAGCCGGGGAAAAGGCTGGGATCATCAAGGCTAAGACCCCAGTGGTCATCGGGCATGCTGAGGAGTCGGAGGTATGCCAAGTCTTCGTACAGAGGGCTCAGGAGCTATGTGCACCTATTACCATCGCTGACGAGGGAGGTCGTAGTCTCACTGCGGAGCCTCAGCCCCACGGACAGCTCTTTCACCCTCGATCCATCCTCACCTATCCTTACCTCACCTCATAGGTTGCTTTCTACCCCCTCGCTATTCTTCGGTTTGCAGGGAGGTGTCCAGCGATTGAACCTAAGGACGATCCTCACGGCTACTCGTATCTTGACCTCCGTGGGGCTCGAGTCTCGGAGGAGGCTCTACGGGCAGGCCTTCGGGATGTAGCCCAGAGGGCAGGGGCTAAAGAGGACGCTGGGAGATCGTGGAGACAGACCCGCTACTTATATGTGACACGGGACACAACGAGGAGGGCATTCGCTACGTCACCGAGGGACTCTGAGCCCTAGAGCGTCCCCTGAGAATCATCTTCGGCATGGTCAGCGACAAGGATATAACCTCCGCCCTCTCTGCCCTACCACCCGAGGCGACCTACTACTCACCGAGGCCTCTGTCCCTAGGGCAATGCCTGCTGACGAGCTCCTTCGTCTAGCTACGGAGTGCGGTCTGAAGGACGGGCATTTTTCCACTCTAGCCTCCGCCCTAGAGACGAGCGAAGGCAGAGCGAGAGCCTCAGGATGTCCTCTTCGTGGGGAAGTAACTTCTCGTGGCAGCATCTATTGGAATATCAATCAACTCACAAATTATAATCTCTATGGAACAACTACGTAGCTCCCTCCGAGACAAACCCGCAGCTCGCTGGGGAGCACTAGCACTGATCTCACTGACGATGTTCTTTTGCCTACATGTTCGTTGACGTGCTTTCGCCCGTCAAGATACTTGTAGAGAAGGAGCTCAGGTGGGACTCTACGGTCTTCGGACTCTATGGGGAAGTGAATTCTTCCTTAACGTATTCGTTGGCTTCCCGATCCCTAGCAGGCATCATCCTAGATAAGATGGGAGTCCGCTTCACGGCTCTACTGTCGGGATCGCTGATGGTCATAGGGGCAGGGCTCAAGGTTTATGCTCTTAGTGCCACCTTCCGTAACGGGGGAATAGGCTATGAGACGATTAGTGGCCTCACCGGAGGTATCAAGAATGTCTTCGGATGGGAGCTACCACCGACGGCACTGCTTGCCCTGCTTGGGCTTCATGATCTTTGGTTGTGGTACCGAGATGGCAGGGTGTGACGGTGTCCCGAGCCATTGTCAAGTGGTTCAAGGGTAAGGAAATGGCGCTAGCCATGGGTATAGAGATGGCACTAGCTCGCTTCGGGGTCTTCATGATCTTCCGCATCTCTCCTTGGCTATCCGAGAAGTTTGAGTCAGTACAGGCTCCAGTGATCTTCTGTGCGCTCCTGCTGTGCATTGGCCTGCTCCTCTATGTCGTGTATTGGTTCATCGATCGTGCACTTGATAATGAACTTGGAGACGAGGAAGTAGAGGAAGAGGAACCCTTTAAGTTCAGTGACCTCGGTAAGGTCTTTGGTAAGGGTATCTTCTGGATCGTAGCACTCCTCTGTGTACTTTACTACTCAGCCATCTTCCCCTTCCAGAAGTTTGCTACAGAGATGCTCCACTATAAGGTGGGCTTCGAGCTAAAGGAAGCTTCGGATATCTTCAGCTACTTCCCTATCGGAGCTATGATTGTTACCCCCTTCTTGGGGTACTTCCTCGACCGCAAGGGTAAGGGGGCTACCATGCTCATCCTTGGCTCGATCCTGATGATTGTCTGCCACATGACCTTTGCGCTGTATCCCTTTGTGATTGGTAGCTCGTCTAGTACAGCTGTGGCCTTCGCAGCGATTATACTCTCGATTTCCTTCTCACTCGTGCCTGCTACGCTCTGGCCTTCCGTGCCCAAGCTTATAGATAATAAGGTACTGGGGTCTGCCTACTCAGCCATCTTCTGGATACAGAATGTCGGTCTGATGTCTGTGCCTATCATCGTGGGTAGCGTGCTGGACAGCGTGAACAAGAATGTGCCCGAAGGTCAGCCCAAGGACTACACGCTGGCGATGCTCATCTTCGCTAGCTTTCGGTGTCGCAGCCTTCGTGCTTAGTGCCTTCCTGAAGGTCGTAGACAAGAAGAAGGGTATGGGCTAGAGCTCCCCAACGTCAAGAAGTAATCCCCTACTAGGGCGTCCGAAGAGCCTCCTCTGAGGTGCCCTCATATCCACTACTGAGGTTCCCCGTAACCTCCGAGATGTTTCTAGAGACGTCACGGAGGTTACGGGGAACCTATAGGGGTACTTATGTATCTTTGTAGGGCGAAACGATTAGACAGACAGATGAGCATAGATATTCAGCCGATCAAGCATCGCTTTTGGGATCATAGGCACGAGCCCCCTCCTCGACCATGCTATCCGTATAGCTGTCCAGGTCGCCCCTACGGATATGTCCGTACTCGTTATCGGGGAGAGTGGAGTAGGGAAGGAGAACTTTCCTAGATCATTCATCAGAACAGCGTCCGCAAGCATGACTCTATATCGCCGTGAACTGTGGTGCGATACCTGAGGAACGATCGACTCGGAGCTATTCGGCCACCTCAAGGGCTCCTTCACGGGAGCTATCACCGATCGTAAGGGCTACTTTCAGGAGGCTTCGGGGGACGATCTTCCCTCGACGAGGTGGGCGAGCTACCCTTAGCCACACGAGCACGTCTACTGCGTGTGCTGGAGACGGGTGAGTTCATCCTGCCGGAGCAAGCCAAACTCAGAAGACGGATGTGCGCATCATAGCTGCCACGAACGTGAACCCACACGAGGCGGTGGAGCGAGGGCGATTCCGTGAAGACTTGCTCTTTCGCCTGAATACAGTCCCTATTGAAGTCCCACATCTGCGTAGCCGAGTACAGGATATTCCTTTGCTCTTTAGGTTCTTCCGCCTCTATGAGTGCTGAGCGATACAACATGCCCGCACTTCGCCTTACCCCAGAGGCAACGGAACTCCTATGAGAGCTATCGCTGGCCAGGAAACATACGTGAGCTACGTAACTTCACTGACCGAGTGAGCGTACTGGAGGAGGAGAGACAGGTCACAGCCGAGATCGTGCGCAAGTACCTCCCCCGAACACTCGAAGGGGATTACCATCCAGCCCTTCGCCAGGCAACCTATGCGGGAGTGAGGGCAATACCTTCGCCAACGAGCGTGAGATCCTCTATCAGGTACTCTTTTGATATGAAGAAGGACATGGCAGAGATGAAGAGCCTCGTAGCTGGGATCATGCGGGGAGAGGTGAAGATACCTACTTCGCCGACTGCCCACGCAGACTACGGCTCTGCAGACCCTACATCACGCTCTGCCACCTCAACTGCAACCCGCAGAGGAGGGCTATGTCCCAGCCTCCGTACATCACGTGAGCTCACCCCTAGGGAGACGCGATCGTGTGCCAGGGCATCACGCCTCCTCGCACAAGGTACTACGACGAAGAGCCCGACTACTGAAGAGCAGCGCCACTCGCTGGAGGATGTGAGCGTAATGCATCATCGCTGCGCTTGCCCGCCATGAGGGAGAGACGCAGACCCTGCTGCGGAGGATCTGCAAGCATTCCGAGCGCACCCTATATAGAAAGATCGAGGAATATGGCATCGATTCGGAATAGACTCTACGCCTTCGTCTCCTGCGCCCTCGTGTGCATCCTCAGCCTAGGCTGTAGTGTGAGCTACAAGTTCAATGGCGGAGCAATAGACTACACCCAGCTCAAGACCATCTCCATAGGAGAAGTCTTCAACAAGGCTCCGATCGTATATCCACCCCTAGCGGCGAGCTTCACCGAACAGCTCAAGGATTACTACGTCAGCCGTACCCGCCTAGACCTAGTACCTCAGGCGGGTGACCTAGAGCTCAACTGTCACGATCACCGGCTGCGACCTAGCACCGATGTCGATGAGAGGGCGGACAACTTCGCCGAGCGTACCGTCTTTACGGTAACGGTACAGGTGAAGTATGTGAACCGAGCTAATGAAAAGGAAAGCTTCGATAGATCCTTCAAGGCCTATCGCGACTTTCCTCGTGCACAGCCCTTCGTAGGCGTGCAGGACGACTTGCTAAGAGAGATCACCGAGGATCTGATCAAGCAGATCTTTTAATGCTACCGTAGAGAACTGGTAACGATGCGCCGAGAAGAACTATACAGCTACCTAGCTGACCCCGACCGCTTGACCCCAGAGAGCCTGCCAGCTGTCACTCAGCTCTATGAGGCTTATCCCTATTGTGGGGTCTTCGCCTTCCTATACCTATATAATCTGTGTATAGCAGAGGACGTGCGTTATCCCTCCGAGCTACGTCGGCTGGCACCGATAGTGCCAGACCGAGAGCGCCTCTTCCGCTTGGTCGAGGGACGTCGCCCCACAGCCGATCCTGCGGCAGTGACAGAGGCTGAGCCCGACCCCTTCGCCCTCATAGATACCTTTCCTCGATGGTGCTCGTACCTCGGTGAAGCACTACCTGATAGCCTCCACCTAGAGGAGCACCCGTGGCAAACGATTATTTCGCAGCGGAGGATCAGGCAGAAAAGGAGACGATGCTTGATGAGCTCCTTCCGACCCTCGATATGGAATCCAAGGCTGCACCTGCACCCTCTCCAGCCTCCCCGTCAGAGGGGGAAGATGAGGAGGATGGCTTGCTCTCCGAAAGCTCTCTAAGATCTATATTCAGCAGGGGCATTATGATAAGGCTCTGAGGATTATACGCTCTCTTAGTTTGAATTATCCAGAGAAAAGTCGTTTCTTTGCAGACCAGATACGCTTCTTAGAGCGCATTATAGAGAATAATACAATAGATAAATAGATAGGAATATGTTCTACTTTCTCTCCGTACTCATCCTGCTAGCCTCCTCGGACTGGTCTTGCTGGGCGATCGTACAGAAGTCTAAGGTGGAGGTCTGGCCTCCCTTGCCTCAACCAATAATATTATGGGGGTGCGTAAGACTGACCGATGTACTAGAGAAGGCCACGTGGTGGCTCTTGGCATCGTCGCCGTCCTCTGTATCGTCTCGACACGCTTTGTCGGCACGTGCACGAGCCTGCCTCGCACCCAAGAGACACTAGAGCAGAATGCTGCCAAGGGCTCTGCCCCAGCTGCTCTGCCTAACTTCGGGGGAGAAGCTCCCGCCACGAGCCCTAGCGCTCCCGCTCAGGGTGCACAGACTCCTGCTGAGGCTCCTGCCCCAGCACCCGTAGAAGCTCCCGCTCCTGCTGCACAGTGATTAGCTTCGCCCTCAGGGTGCAGAAGCACTAAGAGCTACTCACACATCTACACCGCATCGAGTGTGGACGTGCGGGTAGCTCCGTTTCTAGGGAAGGGGTATCTTAAGGGGCTTTTAGGTTAAGGATTTTTATTACCTTTGTCGCGGACTAATGCAACGAAGCAGAAGTAACTAAACAACATTTACAAGTTTAATGGCAACTAAGATTAGATTGCAACGCCACGGTCGTAAGGCTTATCCCTTCTATAAGATTGTGGTAGCAGACAGTAGAGCGCCACGAGATGGCAAGTTTATTGAGAAGCTCGGTACGTACAACCCCAACACCGAGCCTGCCACAGTAGATTTGGACTTCGAGCGCGCTTTGCATTGGCTACATGTCGGTGCTCAACCCTCCGATACAGCCCGTAGCATCCTCTCCCATGAGGGTGTTCTCCTCAAGAAGCACCTCCTCGCAGGGGTGAAGAAGGGTGCCTTCGACGAAGCTACGGCTGAAGCGAAGTTCGAGGCTTGGAAGGCTAAGAAGGATGGTGAGCTCGGCACCCTGAAGGATGCTCTAGCTAAGAAGAAGGCAAGCGAGCTAAGGCAGCCCTCCAGGCTGAGCGGAGGCTGCTAACAAGGCTAAGGCCGCAGTAGTAGCTGCTAAGAAGCAGGCTGAAGAAGAGGCTAAGGCGCTGCTGAAGCTCCTGCCGAAGAAGCACAAGATACTCCAGCTACAGAGGAAGCCCCAGCAGAAGCTTAATCGACCTCCTCTCTTGAAATAGAGATGTCTTCGATGGAACATAACGGATACCTGTCCCTTCATACCCCCTACGGGAGGGTGGAGCACAGGTATCCGTTGGCTCTTTATAAAAGCACCTAAAGGCGCTCACTACTCACCAACGAAGGTCAGCTCTGGACATCCCACTCCGGATGATGCAAGCCTCAGCCTACAACCCTAGCTTGTCTCCTCCTCCCTCTCCATCCAAAGATTGATAGAATTACAGACTAAACACAATTCGCACACATGAAGAAGTATTTACTCCGTTTCTTCGCTCTAGTGGCAATCTGCCTTTGGGCTCCGTCGCTCTGTACAAGTGACGACCTCGTCTGTCAATGGTACGATTACCGATGACAGCAGCAAGGAAGTCCTAGTCGGAGCAACAGTCGTCGCCAAGCACCTACCGCTGAGGACGACCTATGGTACAATCACGAATGCCAAGGGAACTTTAGCATCGTAGGGATGCGCCCAGGTGCTCTACACGCCTCCATCTCCTACATTGGCTTTGAGACAATCACGCTGAGCAATATCAACCTTGCCCTCGGGGAAACAGAGACCTTCAACGTCAAGATGAAGGATGGTGCTACCGAGCTCAAGGGGTCGTCGTCACGGGGCAGAAGGGCGGTAACTTCAACCTCCAGAAGACTGGTGCAGGGCGAGCTTCTCTCGGTAGCATCGAGCGTGTGCCCTCCGTATCTCGTAGTATCTACGATATCGCTAAGCTCACGCCCTCAGTCCAATGGTAATGGCTCCTTCCGCTGGTGCCAACAGCCGATTCAATAGCTTCAGATCGACGGTGCTGTGAACAACGACGTCTTCGGTCTCGGTACCTGGTAAGAATGCTATTTCTCTGGAGGCCATCGATGCTCTTCAGGGTCGTCATCGCACCCTTCGACGTCCGTCAGTCTGGCTTCACGGGTGGTGGTATGAACGCTATCACCAAGTCTGGGACGAACGTCTTCCACGGATCGGTCTACGACTATTACCACAATCAGAACTTCTTCGGCTCAACTCCTGGTAAGGACGTCAAGAACCGCAAGAAGCTCGACAAGCAGTATGAGAATACCCTCGGCTTTACCTTCGGTGGTCCTATCATTCAGGATAAGCTCTTCTTCTTCGCCAACGGTGAGTACGTCAAGCAGGTGTATCCATCGAACTACATCCCAGGAGAGAGTAACTCCAATATCACTAAGGCTGAGGTCGATCGGGTAGAGCAGAAGCTCAGGGATCTTGGCTATGACGCTGGTGGATACACATCTCGTGATGTGCCTAGCCACACTTACAAGGGACTTATCCGCCTTGACTGGAATATCAGCCAGGCACATCACCTGACCCTGCGCTATAGCCACATTGATGACAAGCCCTATATCTTTAGCAATACGCCTAATAGACTGAAGTTCTACAATGCGGGGTATTTCAAGCGTAGCGTCACCAATACGATTGTCGCTGAGCTGAACTCCAAGCTCCTCTACACTCACGAACGAGCTACGTGTGAGCTATAGCGGTATCCGTGATAAGCGTTCCTTCATTGGTAAGCCCTTCCCTTCATCTCCATCGACCCTCGGTAAGAGCAGGCAGATATCGGGCTGGGGTAGACCAATATACGCCAGCTAACGAGCTAGACCAAGATATCTATTCGCTGACGAATAACTTGAGCTTTGAACCTCGGTGACCATACGATCACCTTCGGGACGCACAACGAACTCTTCCGCATGCGAAATCTCTTCATCGCCAACCTATATGGTAACTACGACTACCGTAATAGAGATGAAAAGAACAATATCCTTGGTCTGCATGACTTCCTCTCTATTGGTACTCCAGGTGAGGTATAGGCCTCAGGTCTTCCAGATCTCCTCTGTCAATACAGCTGTCACGAACGACTGTATCGCTGGGCTCCTTTCATCCGTGCTGGTCAGCTAGGCTTCTATGCGCAGGATGAGTGGAAGGTGAATAGCAAGCTACGCCTTACCTACGGCCTACGTATAGATATGCCGTTCTTCATCGATCGTCCTACTGCAAACGCTGCATTTAATAACTCTACCATTGCTAAGGAGCGTGGGGTGACGAATGATTACCTTCCTCCTCTCAAGCCTCTTCTCTCCTCGCTTTGGCTTCCGCTATACGATCGATGACGACAACCGCTATCTCCTGCGTGGGGAACGGGTATCTTCACTGGTCGTGTGCCCTTCGTATGGATCTCCAATAGCTTCTCCAATAGTGGTATCGAGTACGCACGTACCTACCGCAACAAGAAAGACGCTCAGGACAACGTTCGCTTTACGCCTGATCCTAACTCAGCTGTAGGGCAGGCAAATCTGCACCCAGGCTCTAGTGAGATCAATATGGTGGGTAAGGAATTTGTCTATCCTCAGGTGTGGAGATCTCAACCCAGCCCTTGAGGCTCGCCTTCCTTTGGTATCAAGGCTTCTATCGAAGTATGTACACGAAGACGCTGAACAACGTTCGCTACGAAGATATAGGTCTCAGAGCGACCAGTGAGCTAGACCATGGTAATGGGCTCAAGCGTCCTGTCTACTCTCGTCTCGAGAAGAATAAGTACTCCAACCTCATCTACCTCTCCAACTCAAGCAAGGGATACAGCTACAATATCACCGGTACGCTGAGCAAGGACTTCGACTTTGGTCTGGATGCTTCTATTGCTTACACCTTCGGCGAATCAAAGGCGGCTAATGATGGTCTTTCTTCGCAGGCTGTGTCGAACTGGAAGTATAACTACTCCTACGACATCAATGGCGATGAGCTTTACTACTCGAACTTCGATATGCGTCATCGTATCGTCGGACAGCTGAACTACCGTGTCGAGTATGCCAAGAACTTTGCTACGACGATTGGTCTGATTTACAATGGTCAGTCTGGTCCTCGCTACTCTGTCCTCTACTCTTCTGATGTCAATGGTGATGGGGAGCGTAATGACCTCGTCTATCTGCCAGGGGAAGCAACGAGCAAGCCAGAGTCTAAGGTTACCTATGAGCAGTTCCTCAAGGATCATAAGGATCTAGCTGCCTATCGTGGTCGAGTGATCCCTCGCAATGCGCTGATGGCTCCTTTCTTCCACAAGTTTGACCTTCACTTTGCACAGGACTTCTTCCTCAATGTAGGCGGACGCCGTCACACGCTCCAGCTCAACGCTGATGTTATCAACATCGGTAACCTGCTGAACCGTGGTTGGGGTATGGTGCCAACTGTTGAGTACTCAAGCATCACACCTCTCAAGCGTGAGAACGATGGTACACATACCTTCTCTGTGGCAAACCCTCACCCCTGGACATACTCTGATATCAACTCTCGCTGGAGAGCACGAGGTCGGTGTCAAGTACACGTTCTAGGCAGTATTCTTAGGCTACTTGAGTTTCTAGGGGCTACACCTCACTTGGGGTGTAGCCCTTTCTTTACTTCCTCTGTCTCTGCTTTAGCTTCCTGCCCTTCACTGCTCCGTACAAGCTCTTTTTCATAGCTTGGCTCGCTCATCGTTCCCTCCCTCCTAATGCTCTCTTCAGCCTCGCCCTCTCTGCCGAGGTGCCGTAATGTGTACTAGGGAGGGGAAAGGGAGAACGCCCTCTCTGCCAGTGTATCGTAGTGTGTGCTTGGGTAAGGCCTCAAGGGGGATAGAGATCCCTATCTGCTAGGGGGAATATCGACCCTCTCGGGAGTGGGAACACAGACCTATAATGAGCGCAGAAGAGGAGTCGGTATGTTCGCCTCCGTCACCTTACATAGGTGACGGAGGCGAACATTATAGTCCGATGAAGTCCTCTCGGTATGTCCTCTACTGCCTTCTCGGAATGTGCTATACAGAGTGACTTAGGAGGAATAGTGTACACGTGGTATACCATAGTGTACCAACGTGTACACAGAAGTATACACGCGTGTACACTACATCGCTCTAGGTATGTCCTCTGTGGGGCTCTTTCGTACCATGTTGCTAGGGACTCACGTCTCGCGCTCCAGATGTACGGCTAAGACTCTCATGAGCATGAAGTAAGCCCCCTAAAGAGCCAAAAGTGTGGAGCATTCTAAAAGGGCTCATACCTCGGTGCTGAGGGTATACAGTATTATCTCCTAGTGTAGCAGTTCGCAGGGATATGACGAATGGGGAGCGGGGAGTGAGGGTGTGAAGGTGAGAGTGTGAGGGGTGCCGATGGCGAGAGGTGTGGGGAGCAATGGCTGGCATGTAGAGGGAGCTAAGCTCGGGAAAGCGGGGGTGTGTTGGCGGAGGATGGAGTGCCGATGGCGAGAGGTGGAGGGAGAGCAATGGCTGGCATGTAGAGGGAGCTAGGCTAGGGATGCGGGGGAGTGTTGGCGGTGGGTGGGGTACCGATGGCTGGTGGGAGGAGTACCGATGGCTGGTGGGAGGAAGGAGCCAATGGTAGGGATGTGAGGGAGCGAAGTGGGGGAATGTGTCGGAGCAAAGGCGGGAGGACGATGGTAGGAATGTGGAAGAACGATAACGAGGATGGGGGCGCACGATGGCGGTTAGGGGTGGAGGCGGATAAAGGCTTTTTGTCTACGAGAGATAGGGATGGTAGCGAGGGCTTTTTCTGGAAAATGTCGTATCTTTCGTTATTCTATCGGGCTCTAAGGACAGAGCTCGGAGTATGGACAGACCCTATTATGCGTATCCTTACCCTTATTCCCGCTCGCTATGCCTCGACACGCTTCCCCGTAAGCCCCTTTGTGCTGATCCAGGGCAAGCCCATGATCCCTGCATGTCGTAGAGCGGGCTCTCCTCGTGACCCCGAGGTGGCCGTGGCTACCGATGACCAGCGTATCTATGACGTCGTCACACGGGCTGGCTATCGGGCGATCCTCACCACGGGCGATCATAGCTCCGGTACCTCCCTGTTGCCTAGAGGCCTATGAGCGTCTAGGGCAGGAGGCTGATGCTGTATCAACCTCAGGGCGATGAGCCCTTTATCGCCGAGGAGCATATCCGCCTCTTGATCCGAGCCTTCGATAACCCCGGAGACCCGATCGCTACACTGCCCAACCCTTCCCCCGACAACGACCAATGAGGAGCTTAGCCAACCCCAATGCCGTGAAGGTCGTACGTGCCTCCTCGGGACGAGCCCTCTACTTCAGCCGCTCCGTCATCCCCTATCTGAGAGGGGTAGAGGGAGCTTGGGCTTCACAGCACGAGTATCTGAAGCACATCGGGCTCTATGCCTTCCGTACGAGCCTGCTGGATCGGCTAGGCTCGTTACCCGCCTCTCCTCTGGAGCAAGGGGAGAGCCTAGAGCAACTGAGATGGCTCTCGGCAGGCCTGCATATCTGTGTACAGCTCACCGATGAGCCCACGGTCGGATCGATACCCCCGAGGACCTTGCACGCATCAGTCAGCTACACCCCTAAGTATCTATACGGCCTCGATCGATCAGCAGACCCGCCAGCGCATCCTCGATACAGCACAGATCTTGGATGTCGTCAGTGACTTCATCAGCCTGCGCCGTCAGGGGGTGAACTATGTCGGTCTATGCCCCTTCCATAGCGATCGGAACCCTTCATTCTACGTCAATCCCGCCAAGAATATCTGCAAATGCTTCTCATGTGGAGAGGGGTACGCCTCTGAACTTCATCATGAAGCACGAGCAGCTCTCCTACAGCGAGGCGCTCAAGTACCTAGCGAAGAAGTACAACATCGAGGTCGTCGAGCGGGAGGAGACTGAGGAGGAGAAGCAACGCAAATAATGAGCGAGAGTCGCTCTTTATCCTCAATGACTTTGCGGCGAAGTTCTTCCGTGATCAGCTCCTAGAGAGCGAGGAGGGTCGGGCCGTGGGTCTGGCTTACTTCCGTGAGCGAGGCATCCGAGAGGAGACGATGAGAAGTTTGGGCTCGGCTACTCACCCGAGGATCGATCGAGCCCTAACGACAGCGGCAGAGCGAGCAGGCTACTCGCTCAAGCGACTTGTCGAGGTGGGGCTGTCCATCCAGCCCGAGGGGCAGACGACCGCCTTCGACCGCTTCCGTGGGCGAGTGATTTTCCCCGTGCGCAACCTCAGCGGACGCTATGTCGCCTTCGGTGGTCGCATCATGGCCAAGCGGGACAAGATAGCTAAGCACCTCAACTCCCCCGAGAGCCCTGATCTACTCCAAGAGCCGAGAGCTCTACGGGCTCTACTGGGCAAAGAGCGCCATATCCAAGGCCAATAAGTGCTACCTCGTGGAGGGCTATACCGATGTGCTCTCCATGCATCAGTCAGGGGATCGAGAATGTCGTCTCCTCCTCGGGTACGGCACTGACGATCGAGCAGATACGGCTCATCCGACGCTTCACGACCAATATTACCGTCCTCTATGACGGCGACCAAGCGGGCATCAAGGCAGCCCTTAGGGGATCGATCTCCTGCTGGAGGAGGGCTTTAGCATCAAGGTCGTCCTGCTCCCCGATGGCGAAGACCCCGACTCCTTCGCTCGTAGTCACAGCAGTGCCGAGCTACGAGCCTTCCTCAATGAGCACGAGACGGACTTCATCCACTTCAAGATAGACCTCTTCCGTGATGAGATGGAGCATGACCCGCTTCGTCGAGCCGAGCTCATCTCCGACATCATGCGTAGCATTGCCCTCATCCCCGATACGATCCAGCGAGCAGTGCTGCTCCAGAGCTCAGCGAGCATCCTCCGGATGGATGAGCAGCTCCTGACCTCGGAGGTCAATAAGCTCCGCCGTCAGGGCATCACGGCGCAGGGGCACTATACACCACAGCAGACATCGACCACTGCTCCTGCTCAGTATCCTACCCAGCCTCCTCCCTATGAGCCCGATCCCTCCGCCCCGTCGGTCTATGCACCGACAGAGCCCGAGACGGCTGTACATATCCCCACGGCTCAGGTCGTGGATGAGGGTAGTATTGAGCCCTTTGAGCGGGAGCTGATGCAGCTCCTCCTCCTCTATAGTGATCGGATCATCTATGTCCCAGCAGCTATGGGGACACCCGATGAGGGGGGAGCAGCCTATCCCCCGAGGGGACACGCTTCATCTGAGGGACTTTGTCCACAGAGAGCTGGAGGTAGACGGGGTCGAGGAGTGGTATTCGCCTCTGTTTAGTCTCTTCGTTAGGGAGCTAGAGGGACTCTGTCGGGAGCAAGGGATTGACCCGATCCCCCACTTTACCAATCACGAGGATACTCACCTTCGCCTCCTCTCGACAGAGTTTGTCGGGGAGAGTGGACTACTGGAGTTTCGCCCCGACAAGACTGACCTGCCTCAGTCCCTACTCGATGCCGTCAAGAATAGCTCAGGGGGCACCTCTTCGGAGGACGAGGCCAGCGAAGAGCGTCTGCAGGAGGAGCGTTACCTGGCTCGATGATCATACGAGCCCCGTAATAGCTACAAGATGGCTCTGCTCGTGCGCTATATCGGTCAGCTTCAGGGCGAACTCAAGCAGGCACAGCATGCCTCCGATGGTGAGCGGATCATGGAGATCCTAGCGGAGCTCTCGGAGCTCAATCGGGAGAAACAGCGCTTCTCTAACCTCCTCGGCGATCGCACGATCGTAGGCTAAGGCCTTCGTGGGGAGGACGTGGGGCTACTAGCGAGGGAAATAGTATCTTTGTGCTTCTTTTTAAAGAATAAGCTAATAAGCATCATTACTATAGACATAGGTGTATGAGAGAAGTAGTATTACACGGTCGTACCTTCGAGCTCTATCTCGAGGCAGAGGTGGTCAATCAGGCAGTACGCCAGCTGGCCCTCCGTCTAAAGGAGGACTTCAAGGGGCGTGACCCGCTCTTCGTGTGCATCATGAACGGCTCCTTCATGTTCGCTTCAGAGCTGATGTATGCCATTGATGAGGACTTCGAGGTAGCCTTCGCTCGCTACAGCAGCTACGAGGGTACCAGCAGCACAGGGCAGCTCCGTGAGGTCATGCCCGTGACCCAGTCCCTAGAGGGACGTGTGGTGGTCATCGTGGAGGATCTGATCGATACAGGCTTCACTATGTACTGCCTGCAGAAGCGATTCTATGAGCTAGGAGCCAAGGAGGTACATATCGCCTCCATGCTCTCTAAGCCCGAAGCCCTAAAGTGTGACGTCAAGACCGACTACATCGCCCTAGAGATCGAGAATAAGTTCATCCTCGGGCACGGCCTAGACTATGACAACTATGGGCGTATGTTCAAGGATATTTATCAACTCAAAGACGAAGCATAAGAACCATGTTGAATTTAGCGATCTTCGGAGCTCCAGGCTCTGGCAAGGGCACACAGAGTGAGATCCTGATCGAGCAGTATGGTCTCGACCACATCTCCACGGGCGATATCCTCCGTGGTGAGATTAAGGCTGGCAGCGAGCTAGGAAAGGCTGCCAAGGGATATATAGACGCTGGGCAACTCGTACCCGACGGACTGATCATAGATATGATCGAGAAGGTACTCGGGGAGCGTAAGCCCAAGAAGGGAATTATCCTCGATGGCTTCCCCCGTACGGTAGCTCAGGCAGAGGCACTAGATGCCCTCTTCGCCAAGCTCGGCACCCGTGTACACGCAGTCCTAGACCTGCAGGTCGAGGAGGCTGAACTCATCGACCGTCTCCTCAAGCGCGGTCAGGAGAGCGGACGTAGCGATGACAATCTCGAGACCATCCAGAAGCGTCTCGGTGTCTACCACGCTCAGACTGCCCCCATCGCAGCACACTACGCCCAGCAGGGTGTGCACCACGCCATCCAGGGTAGTGGTGCTATCTCCGATATCACCGCTCGTATCGCCCACGTGCTTGACACGCTAGCTTAATCAGAGCTAGAGGCGATACCTGAGCCCCATAACGGTTGGAGGGACAAGGCATAGTGGCTGAAGTGTCACGCTTACCCCCACATCTGGGTAGGGCACTTCAGGCACATGCCTTTCCTTGTATATTCACTTTCCCCATCTTCACTTAGCGCCACTATGGCTGAATCAAACTTTGTAGACTACGTCAAGATCTACTGCCGCTCCGGTAAGGGTGGCCGTGGCTCGACGCACTTCCGTAGAGAGAAGTATATCCCCAAGGGAGGACTCTGATGGCGGTGATGGCGGACGTGGAGGAAATATCTACGTCCGAGCCAACGAGAACTATTGGACGCTACTCCACCTGCGCTACCAGCGCCATGTCATCGCTACTGGAGGTGGCAATGGTAGTGGTAAGCGCTCCTCTGGAGCCGACGGGCAGGACCAGATCATCGAGGTGCCAGTCGGCACAGTGATTTACGATGCCGAGACAGGTGAGTTCATCATGGACCTAAGCCGGGATGGACAGCAAGAACTCCTGCTCAAGGGTGGACGAGGAGGGAAGGGGAATACCTTCTTCAAGACCTCTACGAACCAAGCCCCTCGCTATGCCCAGCCTGGCGAACCAGCACGTGAGCGTACCGTCATCCTACAGCTGAAGATGCTTGCTGATGTAGGGCTCGTAGGACTCCCCAACGCTGGGAAGTCCACACTGCTCTCCGTCCTCACTGCTGCCAAGCCCAAGATCGCCAACTACCCCTTCACGACGCTAGAGCCCAACCTCGGGATGGTGCGCTATCGTGAGGATCGCTCCTTCGTGATGGCGGATATACCTGGTATTATAGAGGGTGCCGCAGAGGGGCGAGGTCTAGGGCTACGCTTCCTTAGGCACATCGAGCGCAATGCCCTCCTACTCTTCATGATCCCAGCGGATACTGAGTGCATAGCCGACGAATATCGCCTACTGCTCGGGGAGCTCACGAAGTACAATGCAGAACTACTGGAGAAGAGGAAGGTGCTTGCCATCACCAAGTGTGACCTCATCGATGAGGAGATACGGGGATGGATACGTGAGGAGCTACAGAACGAACTCCCGAGAACCTCCCCTAATCTTCATCTCGGGGCTGCACATCAGGGACTCTCCGAACTCACGGGCCTCCTCTGGCACGAACTCAATAGAGAGACCAAGCACCGAGCAGAGAGCATCATCCAGCAGGCAATCGATGTGACGAGTCTCACTTGGGATGACGATGAGGAGCCACTTCCACCACTTGACGAGGACGACGAGCCTTGGGATGAAGAGGAGGATGGAGACCTAGAGCTTGACTGGGATGACCTCGAGCCCTCCATCTCCGAGATACTCGAGTAAAGGACTATACCCTCCGACATACACAGCACGATACAACGTCACGAGGCGATACCTACATCGGTAGGTATCGCCTCGTGACATTTAAGCTCCTATAGAGAACGATAAGAGTCCTGCTAGCTCTGTGGGTACTCGCTAGCTCTTGGGCTTAGCTGCACATAGTAGTAGCTGTCCATGAGGAGGCCATTCTTGATCACAGATAGCCTCTGTATCCCCTCCAGCTGATAGCCCGCCTTCTCTAGGACACGTCGAGATCCCTTGTTGTAGGGAAAGACGAGGGCAAAGATCCTCACGAGTCCCAGCTCACCGAAGGCATAATCGGTCATCTGCCGTACCGCCTCGGTAGCGATCCCTCGCCCCCAGTGAGGTTCACCGAGCCAATAGCCTATCTCCGCCGATAGGCGCTGAATGTCTGTACCCATAATCACCCCGATGACACCTACTAGTGTGCCCTCGGCTTCGATAGCTAGGCTCAGCTGTGGCTGCTCCTGCTGTGTCATCTGGATGAAGGCCTTGGCGTCGTCGAGGCTGTAGGGATTGGGGAAGTAGTCTCGGAGGTTATCCCAAATCCGCTTGTTGTCCGCTAGGCGAGCTAGGCACGGGGCATCCTTTGGGGTAAGAGGACGTAGCCTTACGCTCTCGGCTTTCCTTTGCTCACGGAAGGTCTTGAGCTTCTTCTCGATGAAGCTAAGGTCGTTGATGTCCTTGTCCTTGTCCTTATTTCTGCCGTATCTATCTAGCCAAGCCAAGATCCCAAAGGAATAGAAGCAGAAGCCCTCGGGAGTGAGGTCTCTCACACGGATCGCTGTCTCGTCGGTCACTCGCTCCCCTTCGGCTAAGATCCTCCTCGTCGTGAGCCCATTGTCCTGTAGGAAGAGTATGATGTGCTCATAGAGGCGACGACTACGCTCTTGTTCCTCGGCTGTGCGAGAGTAGGGTGCAGCTAAGCTAGGCTGGGTAAGCCAGCCACACTGAGAGATCACTCAGATCCTGCTCGAGCTCGAGGTATTGGTTGGTTAGGGAGGCACGTGTTGGTTTCATACGAAGTCCCTTGTGTCTGTGTGTGGAGGGTGAAGTATCGGCTTATAGAGAGATACCCCACAGAGTGACTGCCTAGGCAAGTCCTCTAGTGGGGTATCCAAGCTGGGAGCTAAGTAGCCTAGAGGCGACGAGAGCCGTCCGAGATGACTACGTCGTAGAACTTAGGTTCGTGGCCATACTTCGCTGAATAGCGACGGCGAACCTCCTCGACGAAGTGATCGTGGAGATCTTCCTTCAGGAGGTTGATCGTACAGCCTCCGAAGCCACCGCCCATCACACGTGAGCCCGTGACTCCGTACTCCTTAGCTAGGTCGTTGAGGAAGTCTAGCTCCTCACAGCTGACCTCGTAGAGCTTGCTCATGCCATAGTGTGTCTCGTACATCTTCTCTCCTACGGTGGCGTAGTCGCCACGGCCGAGGGCTTCGCAGACAGCGAGTACACGATCTACCTCACCGATGACATACTCAGCACGCTTGTAGTCCTCTTCGCTGATCTCGCTACGTACCTCATGGAGCATCTCGTGGCTGGCATCACGTAGGAACTTGACCTCGGGGTGACGCTTCGCGATAGCAGCTACTGCACGCTCGCAGCTCTCACGACGCTTGTTGTAGGCGGAGGAGGCGAGCTCGTGCTTGACCACGCTGTCTACGAGCAGGAGGCGATAGCCCTTGGACTTGGGGTCGAAGGGGAAGTACTCGTATTCGAGGCTCTTGCAGTCGAGGCGGATGAGGTGGCCTGCCTTACCGAAGACGGAGGCAAACTGATCCACGATCCCACACTTCACCCCGATATAGTTGTGCTCGGTAGCTTGACCGATCTTGGCGAGTTCGAACTTGTCGATGCCGAGGGATAGGAGGTCATTGAGAGCGAAGGCAAAGGTGCTCTCTAGGGCAGCAGAGGAGGACATACCAGCTCCGAGGGGCACATCCCCTGCGAAGACTGTGTCGAAGCCCCTCGACCTTCTTACCCCGCTTCTGGATCTCACGGCATACACCGAAGATATAGCGTGCCCAAGACTCCTTGGGGGCATCCTCTCGTTGAGGCCGAACTCTGCGCTCTCGCCTAGGTTCTAGTGCATAGGCACGGATACGATCGGTGCCGTTGAGGCGATCTCGGCTACCATAGCCTTATCTACGGCTCCTGGGAAGACGAAGGCGCCGTTGTAGTCGGTGTGCTCCCCGATGAGGTTGATACGTCCTGGAGAGGTGAAGAGGTGCCTTCGGCTCCATAGAGCTCTTGGAACTTTGCTACGAATACTAGCTGTGTTCATCTGTAGTACTTATATATGATGTGTAGAGAGGGCTTATCCCCTCACCTGGATAGACCAAGCGAGGGGATAGGAGGGATGATGACTAAGGGAGTTGCTTTACCTTGTGTCCGATGAGGGCATAGTAGAGCAGGTAGGCCTCACCGATGACGACGATCGCCCAGGTCACTGCCAGCCGTGGAAGCTGTCAGCGAGGAAGCCCCTGCAGTAGGGGGAGGATAGCTCCACCCACGATACCCATCATCAGGGCACCAGAGCCTGCAGCGGTGTACTTGCCGAGCTTGTCGATAGCTAGGGCGAAGATAGCTCCCCACATGATGGAGTGGAAGAGACCAGCACCGATGAGGAAGTAGGGGTTGTCAAGTACCATAGCGACGAGGACGAGGATACCAGCCACAGCAGAGGTGAAGGCCAGTTGCTTGCTCGCACTGATGCTGCTGAGGAAGCTACCACAGAGACGACCTACGAGCATGAGCCCCCAGTAGAGGGTAGCCAGCAGGGCGGGGTTGGAGAGACCCTTGTTCTCTGCATAGAGGTTGATGTTGTTCCCTACGCAGACCTCGACACCTACGTACATGAAGATAGCGACGACACCGAGCGCTAGGTGGCTGAAGCTCCATACGCTCTTCTCGAGCACTTCGCCTTCCTTCTTCTCTGCGCTCGCGATAGTAGGTAGGTGGATCTGTGTCAGAGCGACGATCAGACCACCGACGAGTACGATCAGTACGAGGAAGGGGATGTAGAGCGAGCTGATCTGGATATCTAGCCCAGTCTTGCCAGCGAAGATCACGTGAGCCACGAGCAGGGGAGCGATGGTAGCCATAGAGGAGTTACCCGTCCCTGCGATAGACTGACGTGTGACACCCGTCGTGCCCTTGACGCTACAAGCTACGATGTAGGGGTTGAGGACTGCCCGTAGGAAGGTCAGTGCAGATCCTGCTACGAAGGCCGCCACGAGGAAGATGTAGTAGGCCGTGTGGGATCACGACTGCGCCCTCATACTTGTAGCCTTCGCCCTGCAGCACGTGCTGCGTCGATCGTGGGCTGGAAGTTCGCTATATCCATCGTCTCAAAGACGTAGGCGGATAGCTCATAGAGTCCAAAGGCGGCGATCAGACCGAAGAGCCCAAAGATGAGGGTCTGCTTGTAGCCCTTCCGCTCGATGTACTTAGCGCTGGGGACACCCATAGCTAGGGTAACCGAAAGAAGAAAGCAAAGGTCAGCAGCGTCGTCAGGGTGTTCGTCTGTGCTCCCTGCCATCAGCAGGAAGGCTGCCTTCATGGGTGCCTGGAACTGTCCGTTGAGGTTCGTGATAAGCCCCTACGAGGGACATCAGCACCACCATGATGATGAAGGGCACTAGATAGCTCTGCGCCTGTTTCTGTTGTGTCATCTGTGAGTTGTTGAGTTATGTAAGTTGTTAGTAGGATTTACTCGAGATTAGTCCGCTAGGGTGAAGCGGAAGGCCGTCACCGACTGGAAGGTCTCCCCCAGGTTGAGACGTGTCGTGGGGTACTCAGGACGGTTGGGGGCTATCGGGGGTAGTGCTGCGTCTCTAGGCAGAGGGCGGCACGTGCGGGATAGCGGTGTCCGTGCTTGCCACGCATATTACCACTCATCCAGTTGCTCTGTAGAGCTGTACACCTGGCTGGTCGGTATAGACCTCCATCGTGATGCCAGTCTTGGGGAGGAGCAGCGTGCGGCAAAGCCTAGCTTACCGAGGGGCTTGTCTAGGATGTAGGGTGTGGTCATAGCCACGAGCCCAGACGAGCTCGATCAATGGGGGTGTCGATACGAGCACCGACCTCGGTGGGCTTGGTGAAGTCCATAGGTGTCCCCTGCCACAGCCTCGGGAGCTCCATAGGGATAGCTGTATCGTCTGTGGGGAGGTAGGTGCTAGCGTCGATCTCTAGGAGGTGGTCATGCACGCTGGCATCGCCGTCGCCAGAGAGGTTGAAGTAGCTGTGGTTCGTGAGGTTGAGGATCGTAGGGCGGGTCGTCGTCGCCGTGTACTCGATGGTCAGTTCGTTCTCCTCGGTGAGGGTATAGACGACACGTACGTGTAGCTCCCCGGGATATCCCTCCTCGCCGTCCTTGGAGACGTAGGATAGGGCGAGCTTGTTGCCCGCGAGCCGCTCGGCATCCCGGATCACAGCGTTGAAGCCCTTGATACCGCCATGTAGGGCATTAGGGCCGTTATTGATAGGTAGGGTATATTCTACGCCGTCGAGGGTGAACTTCCCACGTGCCACACGATTGGCATAGCGACCACAGATCGCTCCGAAGTAAGCCTCTTCGCTATCCAGGTACTCCTGTAGGCTGTCGTGTCCGATGACGACATCCGTCCATCCCGTACGGCTGGGTACGATGAGGGAGACGAGCTTGACACCTTGGTTGATGATGTGTGCCTCAGCACCTTGGCTATTGTGTAGGGAGTAGAGATGGACGGGCTTGCCATCCACCTGACCCTCGAAGGCTTGAGGGTCGAGATTTGCTTTGTTCTGTGCCATAAAGTAGGCTGTATAGTGCGATGTACTTAATAAAGTATTTTATTTTGACCTCAAATATACGAAAACTTCGCACATCTTGGTACCCTTTTCTACTGCTACCCATAGGGCATTCCCACCCATCCCACATACACATCTTAGGATGCTTCCCTAATAAGGCTGATACTCCTCGGGCTCAGGTAGGATGTCGCTCGGGAGCATTCTCGTGTGCGAATACCTTATATAGGGGATGGGCATCGCTTATATCTCAGGATCTCCTAAGTATAATGCGATTGGGTATATCCTCATTAGCTGTGCTGGGGATAGCTGATGGAGGGGTGTACTGCATATAGAGGAGTTTGGCCTATTCTTCATCGTGAGTCGGGTAGGTATCCGAGTGGTGTTTATCTAGGTCTTCCCATTGCCCTGTCCGCCCTATTGGACGCTGGTTATGTCGCAGTGTCGAAATGCTCCGAAAATCCCTTTGCTAACTGCCTCTGTATCAGTCGTGCTAAGAGGGATCTTTGCGAACATACCGAGAGCGCACTTGCGCTCTCGGTATGTCTCGACTCGGCGCTCTAAGTAACATCACGAGCGTTCATACCGAGAGCGTGAGTGCGCCTCGGTATGAACGTTTTTGCCCCCTAGGAGTGTTTGATGTAGAGGGCTTCTCCTCTCAGGTGTACGTATCTTTGTACGAACGGAGGAGAGAACCCGAAGACAAGATGAGCCAATGACAATCGACGAGATACGCAAGATACTGCCTACCCCTGCCTGAGTCCCCTGGGTGCTACAAGTACATCGGACAGAGGGACGGTGATCTACGTCGGCAAGGCGAAGAACCTGCGCCGACGTGTCAGTAGCTACTTCCAGCGCGAGGTGCAGGGGGCGAAGACTCGCCTCTTGGTACGTCAGATACGTGGGATAGAGTATGTCGTCGTGGGCTCGGAGGCCGAGGCCTCGATCCTGAGAGAATGCCTCGATCGAGGAGCACAAGCCCCGCTACAACATCCTCCTCAAGGACGACAAGACCTACCCCGAGGTCGTGATCCATCATGAGCCCTTCCCTCGTGTGCGTGTCGAGCGTAGACCTGCACGGGATGGGTCTGTACACTTCGGCCCTTACCCCAATGTCGGTATGGCACATGCTGCCGTGGCGATGGTGCGTGACCTCTACCCGATACGTACCTGCGACCTCGACCTCTCCCCACACAAGATAGCTCTCGGCAAGTACAAGGTCTGCCTAGAGTATCACATGAAGCGCTGTAAGGCTCCCCGTGTCGGCTACCAGAGCCGAGAGGACTACGACCACAGTATCCAGAGATCACCTCCCTACTACGTGGCAACCTACGGGACGTCATCGAGCTCTATCGGAGCGAGATGCTCCGCCTGAGCGAGGAGCTCCGATTCGAGGAGGCGCAGATCTACAAGGAGCGACTGCAGTACCTAGAGAACTATCAGGTCAAGCATACCGTAGCTCCACACCATATACATAATGTGGATGTCTTCAGCTTCGAGGAGGATGAGGACGGAGCTACCTATGTGAACTATATGCACATCACTCAGGGGATGGTCTCTCAGGTCTATACCCCTAGAGTATCGCAGTCAGCTCGAGGGGCGAGTCGAGAGGAACTCTTTGCCTCGGCGATCACCGAGCTGCGTCGGCGCTTCGGCTCTCGGCCAAGGAGCCGATCCTACCCCCTAGACCCCGGATGGCAGGATGATGCCAGCGTGACGATCACCATCCCACAGCGAGGTGATAAGAAAAAGCTCCTAGAGCTCTCTGAGCGCAATGTGCGCCAGTACAAGGTGGACAAGTATAAGCGTGCTGAGCGACTGAACCCCGATCAGCGCCTCATGCAGGTCGTGGAGACCTGCGCCAGAGACTGGGGCTAGAGCGTAGCCCGATGCATATCGAGTGCTTCGATAACTCCAATATTCAGGGCTCTGACCACCCGTGGCGGCATGTGTCGTCTTCAAGCGAGGTCGTCCTCGAAGAAGGATTACCGCAAGTTCAACATCCGCACCGTCGAGGCCCCGATGACTATGCCCTCGATGCGGGAGATCGTCACCCGACGCTATCGTCGTATGCAGGAGAGCGAGGAGGCTCTACCCGACCTCATCCTCGCTGATGGAGGCAAAGGGGCAGGTGGGTGCTATCCGTGAGGCGCTTGGCGAGCTAGGGGCTCTCTATACCGTGGCAGGCCTTGTCAGGATGAGCGACACCGCACCTCTGCCCTGCTCTATGGGGAGGACTTCCTGCGAGAGATCCCCGTGCGCCATCATAGCCCGACCTTTCACCTGCTGGAGCAGATTCAGGCCGAGGTGCATCGCTTCGCCATCACCTTCCATCGGGACAAGCGGAGCAAGAGCCAGCTGTCCTCCCGCCTAGACTTCATCAAGGGAATTGCGCTGAAGACGAAGGACGAGCTCCTCTCCACCTTCCGCAGCGTCCAGTCTGTCTCCTCCGCTTCGCTGGAGGAGCTTACCACGGCTATTGGACCTGCCAAGGCACGTATCGTCTACCAAGCCTTTCACACTGAGGAGGAGACTGAGCCTACCGCTTAGCCCCTTCGTACACCCTATAATAATGTTGTTATCCGTATGAGATTTTTCGATCCAACGTACCCGATCCGCCAGTGTTCATATAGATGGTGTGGCTGTCGCAGAGACTTCCCCGACCAGGGATGCTCATCCTCGTAGGTATTACCGCCGAAGATACCGAAGCCGATATCCAGTACCTCGTCAGCAAGGCTGTCCAGCTCCGTATCTTCGACGATGAGGATGGGGTGATGAACCGCAGTATTCTAGATGTTGGGGGTGAGGTGACGTTGGTCTCGCAGTTTACCCTCATGGCCGATACGCACAAGGGCAACCGCCCCTCCTATATACGTGCCGCCCGCCCCGAGCAATCCGAACCCCTATATAATAAGGTAGTGGAGGCTCTACAGAGCGACTAGGTAAGCCCATCGGTGCAGGTCGCTTCGGTGCCGATATGCAGGTCTCGCTGATCAACGACAGGTAGGTGACGATCTGGATCGATAGCCACAACAAGTCTTACTAAGCTAAAGGTGAGCTCCACTCGAGTAGCTCACCTTCTCATTATATATTACCCACTATCGTCCACTGCTGAGGGGGCAAGGTTCTTAGGGGACAGACTGCTAGGAAGGCTTGCTCCTATGTGTGTAGTGAGGTGCTGGCTGGGTAAGATCCCCAGAGGGACTATTCTAATTAGGGGGCTACTAGTCTATGTAGTGAGCTCGTGTTTTTAGCAAGGAGCTTTAGGAGGATAGCTTACTTAGGCGATTAGTACAATTATTTGTGGCTATTGCCCTCTCTCGTATCTTGGTGGAGGGATCTTGAGATGTGATTTTTACAAAGATTGTATTTACGCCTCCTCGGCTAGTACATTCTTACCTATATTTAGCTCCCATTTAGTACGCTTTGGGAGTAGAGATGAGAGCCAAGAGATTTGTCGATCGTTCATCGTCTGATGCCCTCCTTTTTTTCTTCCTATGAACGCTGTCGGGGACAGCGGAATACGAATAAAAATGAGAGGAGAGGGTCTCTAATGGAGAGAAATGAGGGTTTCAAGTGCCGAAAGTGTGAGTTTGCAACAAGCTGTAAACCAACTATTCCTAAAAATTAAAATAATTTATTATCCCTAAAACTTGTTTTCTTGCTGGAAAGGTTGTATGTTTGCAATGAAATTTAAGGGGAAAACCCCCAACTCGCACTACAAACGCAAAATATATACCGGTACACGTTATGAGAACAATACACCACCTCTTATTAGGGCGCCGTGCTCCTCTTCTCTTGTGGTTTTTAGCCAGCAAGCTAATGCTCAGAATGAAAAGGATGGCGTCGTCTTACTATCAGAAAAGGCAAAAGCGAAGAAGGCGCAGCACGCTCTGTCGCAGAAGGACTTTTACCGTCTGTCCATTGACTCTGCTGTTTATCGTCTGTACTACGAAATTGCCTATCACCCCCAGCCCTCAAACCCAGAGCTAGAGGTAGTCTGGACACAAGTACTACAGATCGGACTAGAGTGCAGAAAGTATGTGAACTATGGTACACTCCAGGCTGACTCGATCTATGATAGCTCTTCTCGCGAGGGCATACCCTTCTCTGATGTCTCTGCTCAATGTAAGGAGTATGAGGAGGAAGGTCGCTTCTTCCCTACAAGCCTAATTATCGACAACAAGACCGATAATATGGATAGCTGAGAAGGTGGGCTCTAAGCTCTATACCTATACTGAGGCAGCACCTAAGCTCAAGTGGGAACTCCTTGAAGGATTCTCCACCATCGGAGGATACAAGTGCCGTCAGGCTACTACGACCTATCGTGGACGTAAGTACATCGCTTGGTATACGGATAAGTTCCCTATGAAGTATGGCCCCTATAAGTTCGGTGGTCTACCTGGGCTGATCGTCTGTATCTATGACGAAGCAAAGGACTGCAAGTTCACCCTCACTGGATTTGAGCGTGCACCCAGGGGAGACATATCTTCCGCCCATCTCAGTCTGAGGCAGTAGAAGGTACTCCAGAAGTAATTAAGAAGGCTTGGGAAGAGTATGTAGCTATCTCCAAGAAGGAAGCAGCACAGCGACAGTCTCACATTGGCTACCTGAAGAGAATGTATCCACGCCGTCATATCTCTGAACAGCCCATTATCCCCGTGTCCTACAATCCAGTGGAAAAGGACTAGACACACGCCTTACTAGGTGCTCTCCCTAGAATGAGAGCCCAGCGTGAATTGATAACACGAGACTATGGCTCGGGTGGTATATGCCCCCAGCCATAGTCTCTTTTTGTATCTACCAGCTCATTATACTCTGGTCTGGCCTTAGGCTTCCTTGCCCTGATACTTTATCCTCCACCTCATCCTGATCCATGATTTATTCTAGCCCATTTGTGTATTAGTCCTTTACTTCTCTTGGTGCTATGTCGGTACTCTTGACCTATTTCCTCTGTTATCTAGCTCCTACAGATAGGCTTATGACACGTGTGTGAGTGGGGTAGTATGGAGGGTTATATCTCTTTGGGCTTTCTTTGCATTAGTTCAGGAAAAATGTCTAACTTTGGGAAAGAGGAAGCCTTAGTAGAGCCTCTTAGCGCATCATATTTTTCACTCTTATTCGCTGGGCATTATGATACTAGAAGCTAGCTGGGAAGTCTGCAACAAGATGGGAGGTATCTACACCGTCCTCTCATCACGCGCAGACGTCATGACCCAGAAACATACCGATCGCCTCGTCTTCATCATTCCCTCCTCGCTGGGGATACTGATGCTCTTCCCTCGACTTTATTGAGACAGATCAGGGATGGCTGGGCTCTTGGCTCACGGCACAAGCTCCTTCGCTGGGGCTTCGGGTACGTGTCGGGCGCTGGGCAGTCTCTGGGGAACCTCCGGTAGTGCTTGTGGACTTCCGCCCCCTATGGGAGACGAAGAATGACCTCTTCTTTGAGCTCTGGAAGGCCTACGGACTAGAGAGTGACAAGGGCTATGGGGACTATGATGAGTGTTGTCTCTTCGCTCTCGCTGCCAGCCGTGTGATGCAGAGTATCGTAGCTGGCGTGGAGATGAGACAAATATTGCCCTCTTCAATGAGTGGCAGACTGCCATGGGTCTGCTCTATCTCAAGCTCTATGCTCCCTGATATTCATACCCTCTTCATCACGCATGCCACTACGGTGGGGAGGTCTATTGCGGGCAATGACAAGGAGCTCTATGCCTGGATGAGTCACTATAACGGGATCGAGATGGCTCGTGAGCTCGGAGTAGAGGCCAAGCATGCAGTGGAGAAGCTAGCGGCACATGAGGCTACTGTCTTTGCCACCGTCAGTAAGCTCACAGCTCGGGAAGCTGAGCAGCTCCTAGGGCGTCGTCCCATTGTCCCTGCCCAATGGCTTCCACGTGGGACACTCTCCCTTCACTGCGCCACTCCTTGCCAAGCGTCGGAAGGCTCGTCGCAGGCTAGCAGAGGTGGCCTCGAAGCTCTACAACACACCTATCGCAGAGGATGCCTTCTTCGTGTCGCTTGGTGGTCGCTACGAGTATCGTAATAAGGGGATAGACCTCTTCATCAGAGTCCCTCCATGCCTTTGCACTGAAGTACCGAGGGACACGCCAAGTCGTAGCCTTTCTCCTCGTGCCGGCATGGGAAGCTGGTGCACGTCGAGACCTCCAGTATCTACTCAGTCATCCATCTGAGGAGCAGACGCAGCCCCTTCAGTATCCGTGCTTGACCCACTGGCTCTACAATACGGAGCATGATCGTGCGGTCTGCCATATTCGCCACCGAGGGCTGGACCACCCCGAGGGTCGTGTGAAGTGATCTTTGTCCCATGCTACCCTCAATGGGATCGATGGTATCTTCGATGCGACCCTACTACAACCTCCTCTCAGGAATGGATCTAACGATCTACCCAAGCTACTATGAGCCGTGGGGCTATACTCCGCTAGAGAGCATTCGCTATGGGGTACCGACGATCACGACTAATCTTGCAGGATTCGGTCTATGGGCTCAGGACGAAGAGTCTAGGGAGCCCCTATGATGAAGCTCCCTATCCACCCGTGCATGTCGTAGAACGCACTGACACCAATGTCGATGAAGCCATTGCCACCATAGCGCAGCTTATCGCCGCACGGTCGCCCCTACCTAGGAGCAAGCTCTGGCACAGCGTAAGCTCGCCTTCACGCTGGCGAAGGAGGCGAACTGGAAGCACTTCTATCGTCACTACGAGCAGGCTTACCAAGCGATGTCTTAATTTCGCCTACCTAGGGTACAGAAAGCCCCAGAGGGGTGGCACTCGATATACTGAGTGCCACCCTCTGAGGGCTTTCTGTTGCAGACTATTCTTGATGCCTAGTGGCTATCCATCATCCCGCCTTTGTCTGTGGGGATTGTGTCTATGTGCGGTGAGCTCTAGTTTGCTTGCGTTCTTTGGGGAATACTTCTTGTCGCAGTGCCCTTTGTCTCTTCTGATAGGGGTACGAAGTCTCCCTCGGGAGCATAGAGGCGGTAACGCATTATGAAGCCTTCGGGTAGACAAACCTCCACTGAGGCTCCAGCCTGACGTGAGACAACGATCCCTGGGTGACGGATGAGCTTCTCCTCTAGGGTCTCTTCGGGGCAACCCATACGGGTAGAGAGGGTCGTCCCATCGGAGCGGAAGATGTAGGTTAGGTCACTCTCGCCATCGCTCTGTAGCTCAAACTTGCCGTTCAGCACGTGTATGTTGCAGTCCACCTTGAGGAGTTTGCTGGGGATAAGCTCTATGTAGTAGCTCTCTGCTCCTAGGCCTTCGGGGGCAGTGATGACATAGGGGACGAAGCCCTTGGGCGAATGGCTGTGTGGGGTAGCCGAAGGCTTCGCTACCTCGATCGCTCCCGTTGCCTTCCAATAGCGGTAGCCGAGCTGTATGCCCGCTTGTAGGGTGACGGCTACCTGACGATTGCCACGGAAGGGAAGTAGGAGGGGCTCGCCTACGCAGTGCCAGCTTGTCGTGCCGAGCCCTCAGGGGTGTAGTCCTGAGAGGTGATGGTCTCCGAGCTCCCGTCGTAGACGTAGTAGCTCAGCCCACCTTGACTCTCGCTGGAGACTAAGCGACCGCTGAGCATACATACTGAGCAGGGACTGGTATTGCGCTGTATAGGGGTGAGCTCGAAGCGGTAATCCTCGATCGAGGGGACGACAGGTAGGGTGAAGACGAAGGTGTGAGGGGAAGCCCACGGCATCCACATCGTAGGTCAGCAGGGCGTCCTCTGCGTGCTCTGCTTGGCTATCCTGCGCCTCCTTCGTCGCATGGCATCCTAGTGATGAGGCACAGAGAAGTCCTAGCGCTAGGGTCACGAGAGGAGCTCTCTTGGTGGCCAAGGTCTTCATTTCCGTCTGTATTATGTTCGTCTATCTTCTATCCGTGGAAGAGATGACGGGTACCTCACTTCCCTAGAAGTAAAGTACCCGCATCCTACCCTAATGATTGTCTGTTGCTAGATGCCTCCCTGCTCTAAGGCTCGGGGTGCAAAGCGATCTCATACTCGACGAACACCCTATGCAGTGCATCTATCGCACGGTCTAGCTGCTCGTAGGTGTGTGTCGCCATCAGGGAGAAGCGGATCAGCGTATCCTCGGGGGCGACCCCTGGTGCGACGACGGGATTGACGAAGACACCTTCCTCGAAGAGCTTAGCCGTCACACGGAAGGTCTTCTCGTTGTCTCGTATGAAGAGGGGATGATAGGTGTCGCGGTATTGCCGATCTCGAAGCCGAGCTTGCGGAAGCGGTCGAGGCAGTATCGGGTCTTTTCCTTGAGTGCCTCTACACGCTCTGGTTCACGGAGCATGATGTCCAGTGCCTTGCTGGCAGCTGCCGTAGCAGCGGGTGTGCAGCTGGCGCTGAAGATATAGGAGCGGGCATGGTGGCGGAGGTAGTTGATCGTGACCTTGCTACCAGCGATGAAGCCCCCAATCGAGGCAAAGCTCTTGCTGAAGGTACCCATGATCGGTCTACCTGGTTCGTTAGCCCGAAGTGGTTACATACACCACGGCCGTGGTCGCCAAGGACGCCGAAGCCCTGTGCCCTCGTCTACCATTACAGAGGCACCATAGCGCTTAGCGAGCTCCACGATCTCGGGGAGCTTACATAGGTCACCCTCCATAGAGAAGACACCATCGACGACGATGAGCTTGATCTTGTCCTGCTCGCACTGCTTTTAGGCGGCGCTCTGGGAGTCTCCATGTCGTTGTGCTTATATCGTAGGCTCTTAGCTGGAGAGAGGCGTATCCCTTCGATGATGGAGGCGTGGTCGAGGGCATCCCAGATGATATAGTCCTCTCGTCCGAGGAGGCAAGAGATCACACCCAGATTGACCTGGAAGCCAGTAGAGAAGATGATCGCATCCTCCTTCCTGCGAAGGCTGCTAGTCGCTTCTCCAGCTCGATGTGTGAGTCTAGCGTACCATTGAGGAAGCGGCTACCAGCGCAGCCGGTGCCATACTTCTCAACAGCGGCGATAGCAGCGGCCTTGACTTCAGGGTGGTTGGTGAGGCCGAGGTAGGCATTGAGCCAAACATCAGTACCTTCTTTCCATCGATCAGTACCTCAGTGTCCCCGATCGCTCTCATCTTTCTGAAGTAAGGATAGATCCCTGCGGCTTGAGCCCGCTGAGGCTCGGTATAGCACGCCAATTTCTGCTCGAGTAAGTTCATTATATTCTTTCTTGTCGCCCCGTGACCCTCAGCTGGTAGCTCAGCGGGGCTAGTCCTCTTGGCTAGGTCGCTGGGCTCCGCCTCGTCGGAGCTTAGGGGCTGGGTGGCCTTCTCCGTCACCATTCAATGGGGTTGTGGGGACGTAGAGGAGCACCTCTTCAGTAATTTGTGTATAGAGCCACTGCCTAATCTAAAGATCCCTGAAGGTGTGACCCATGTTTCGTAAATACGGGCAAAAGTACACATTTCTCTCAAAAATCGTGCAATCCTACTGCTCTCGTGGTGTAAAAGTCCTTATAACAAAGGGCGTTAAGTGGTGGTGCCCTAAGGTTAGCTCTTACTGAATATTATTTAGGAGCTCCGTTTTTCCCCTCAGTCAAGCCCTCCTTACCCTCTTCTATATTCTTGCGGAAGGGTGTACCCTAGCCCCGAGGGGCGGCACGTCTCCCCAATGCTTGCCTACTCTTTCTTAGGGATAGAGCCCCTACCTGCTAGGTGGATAGGGAGACTATGGGGAGCTCTTGCCCTAACGATCGGGTGCTCCCTATGTGGGGCTGAGGGGCTCTCCTCTGCAAGCACTCTACTCCATAATTATATATAGGCGATGTCAATCTGCGGATGAGAGCTAGGGGCAGGGGTGCGATTAAGGGGGCGGAGTAAGAAGTAGAGCTAGGGTTCGATCCGAATTTGAGTATAGGAGCTAGGGGCAGGGGGCAAAAGTAGGGTTTGGTGCAGCTGTCTGGCTGTGCTTAGGAAGGAGGCAAAGTTAGGGCTGACGCATGAAATCCCCATAGTGCGAGGGCAAGGTCGTCAAGGAGCATACGCCGAAGATAGAAGTATCTGTGTCCTAGGTGTAGAGATCCCTAGCGTATACCTCCTACCTAGGAGGGGTGAGTATACACGTGTGTACACAACAGTATACCCACGTGTACACTACTGTATACACGCGTGTACACAAGTGCGCTCTAAGTATCTCCTCTCTAGGGCTCGCTTGTCTGTCTGTTTCTTGGGGATAATGCCTAGGATCTTTAGTGATGGCCTAGGGCTCCCTGGGATATGAAATGATACCCCCGAAGAACCAAAGGCAGGAGTGTGCGAGCGAGATCATATGTCGACCCTGAGGGCGAAGTGGGGTCTGGAGTTGGAGCTAAGGCAGAGGCTGGATAGGGTGCGAAGTTGGGTTAGGGGCTGGGAGTAGGGACGTGTTTGGGATAGGGGAACTAGAGACGATGTGTTTGGGATATGTTTCCTTGGAGCTTTCCCTTCATAAAAGGCTCTTTATCAGACATCCCGAGAGGGCAATAGAGCTCATCATGAGAAGGGTCGAATAGGACTATATAACGTTCGCCCTAATCACCCTATGTAAGGTGACGACTGCGAACATACCGAGAAGGCAATAGCGAACATACCGAGAGCCCTTCGGTCACCTATGTAAGGTGATTACAGCGAAGATGCCGAGTCTCTCCTTGGGTTCATATTGTCTTCTAGGCCAGACTCTTGGGTGGAGCGCTAAGCTCGACTGATTTGTTGGCTTGTGACTGGTGCTTTATCCGTTTGGATCATCTGATGCTGTTCCCCTTGCACTCATCTCTGTATATCTGTCTGCCTAGAGAGCTTGGAGGCATGGGGGCAGGTGCGACGCTGGTTAGAGCGAAAGGGCAAGTGTCAGAAGGAACGCAGGTGAGTATAAGCTCTGGGCAGCCGATAGTGCGTAGGTGGGGGCGATGAGGGGAGGGTAGGAATATAGATGGATGGGTGTCGGGTGGTGTCGAAGGGTGAAACTTGTTTTAGGAGATGTGAGCTGTAGTGGAGTAGGGGTGAAGGACGAAGGCTATGTAGGAGCGTCTATTGATGTCAAAATGTCAAAGGTAGGGACTCGTGCATGGGAAGGGAAGTGTCGGGTAGGGGAGATGTATGCGGGATGGATGTCAAGGTTAGGGCTTAGGTGTGGAAGCGAATGGGGGGATGTTGGAGGGCTGGAGGGTGTGAGGTCGGAGGGCTGGAGAGCGAGGGGGCGGAGAGCTGGAGGGTGTGAGGTCGGAGAGCTGGAGAGCGAGGGGGCTGGAGAACTGGAGGATGCGGAGAGCGTGAGTGCTAGAGGATGCTGATAGTAGGGTGAGGGAGGTGGGCTGGGGGTAAGGGCTTGCTCTGCCTACTCTGGCTGGGTAAGGGCTGTCCGTAGGGGTGTGTGCGCTGGGCAATCGCTCTAATAATGCTACCTTTGTGGCACAATAAAAAAAGAATTATGGCATCACCCACTCCATCCTCTCCGCTACTGCCAGTAGCAGCTCGCTCTGGTATTGCCTTTGGGATCATACTCATAGCGCTGTCGAGTGCACGTCTGCTGGGTATCTATATCTCCCCCTCTTCTTCCTCCTCTACCTAGGGTTGCTCTTCTTCGTGCCCCATATGGCTTACCGAGGGGCAGCAGGCTATCGAGCGTACTACTATCCCGCAGGGGACTTCTCCTTTAGACAGGGCTTTAGTTTTGTGGTTCTGCTGCATGCTTGTGGGGGGATCTTGGCTCTTATCCCTCAGTACTTCTACTTCCGTCACGCACTGCCTCCGCTCCTAGATGGGCTGCAGGAGTCGTTACGTACGACGAATATTCAGGGGAAGGCTGACCTACTGCAGACATTCGAGGAAATGCGTGCGATCAGTGTGGGGCAGTGGCTGTGGTCAGACTATTGCCTGACGATCCTACTGGGTGCAGTATGGGGGATCGTCGTAGGGCTTATACTTAGGAGAAAATAAGATCAGTACATGGATATATCAGTCGTAATACCCCTCTACAACGAAGCAGAGTCTCTGCCCGAGCTGGAGGCTTGGATCGAGGGCGGGTGATGCAGGAGCATGGCTATAGCTATGAGATCATCTTCGTCAATGACGGCAGTACGGATAGCTCGTGGGAGGTCATCCAGAGCCTTAGAGAGACGAACCCGCATGTGCGGGGCGTGAAGTTCAGACGTAACTATGGTAAGTCTCCAGGCCTGCAGTGTGGCTTCGCCCGCACTCGTGGGGATGTGGTCATCACGATGGATGCCGACCTACAGGACAGCCCAGATGAGATCCCCGAGCTCTATAGGATGATCCGTGAGGAGGGCTATGATCTAGTCAGTGGGTGGAAGCAGAAGCGCTACGACCCTATACTGAGCAAGAACCTCCCCTCCAAGCTCTTCAACGCTACGGCACGCAAGCTCTCGGGGATCGACAACCCTACACGACTTCAACTGCGGGCTCAAGGCCCTATCGCAGTGAGGTCGTCAAGAGCATAGAGATGCTACAACGATATGCACCGCTACATCCCCTATATGGCTAAGGTAGCGGGCTTCTCTCGGATCGGGGAAAAGGTCGTCCAGCACCAAGCACGTAAGTACGGGACGAGCAAGTTTGGGCTCAACCGCTTCGTCAATGGCTATCTGGATCTGATCACGCTGTGGTTCACCTCCACCTTTGGGCGCAAGCCGATGCACTTCTTCGGTCTAGGCGGTAGCCTTATGTTTATCGTGGGCTTCATCGCCCTAGCCGTGGTCTTGGTCTCCAAGTTTGTCCATATCTGCACGGATACCCCCAGCACCACTAGTCACCTCACGTCCCTACTTCTTCATCGCTCTGACGGCGATGGTCATCGGGACACAGCTCTTCCTAGCGGGCTTCCTAGCGGAGCTAATCGCTCGGCAGTCACAGGACCGTAACGACTACAAGATCGAGGAGGAGCTCTAGCTCCACCCACCGACACTCCACGGATAGTAGACCCATCATCCCTATGTACCGTCCTCTAGCCCTCCGCCGTAGCGCCCTCCTCGTGGGGCTTTTGCTTGGCCTCCTAACCTACCTCCCCTCCTGCCAGAGCTCTCGGCAGGCTAAGACCTATACCCGGCTCACGGGGAGGTCTTTCACACCTACTTCTCGATCCAGTATGACCTCGGGGTGGACTATCAGCGGGAGGTGGACTCGACCTTTCACGTCTTCAGCCAGTCGCTGAACCCCTTTGACTCGACGAGCCTCATCACTGCGATTAACCGCAACCTCTCCACCCACACCGATATGATGTTCCGTGAGGTCTTCCTCCAGGCGATGGAGATCTCCCGACATAGTCAGGGAAGCTACGATGTGACCCGTGCGCCACTGATTAACCTCTGGGGCTTCGGCTTCGAGAAGAAGGACAGTGTGAGCCAGAGGGTCATCGATAGTATCCGCTCCTTCGTGGGTTACCAGCGGGTACGACTAGAGGGTGAGGAGATGATCGAGGATGCACCCCGGATGAAGATGGACTTCTCCTCGATCTCCAGGGCTACTGCTCCGACCTCGTCGGGCGTATGCTCGCCTCCCGTGGAGCACGCAACTACCTCGTAGAGCTCGGTGGCGAGATCGCCTACTGTGGGGTCAATCCCTCGGGCGAACCCCTGGATCATCGGGATCGATAAGCCCATCGACGATCCCTCGGGGCAGGTCAATGAACTACAGCTACGTCTACAGCTCCCTCGGGGGCTGGGGACTAGCTACCTCGGGTAACTACCGCAACTACCGTGTGGTCAATGGCGTCAAGCTGGCTCATACGATCGACCCCCGCACGGGCTACCCCCTGCAGACCGATGTGCTCCAGTGCGACCATCCTTGCTCCCACGTGTATGCTGGCTGATGGCCTAGCTACGGCGTGTATGACCCGCCAGTCCAGTGAGGTACCTGCTCTGCTGGCTCACTTCCCTGGGGTAGAGTATATGCTGATCCTAGGGGATGGACACTCGGGCTTCCGTACGGTGATGTCCCCAGGCTTCGAGCGACTCGTACTTCCGGATAAGTAAGGACCTTCGACTCGCCCTCCTCTGCGCTCCCTATTCTCCTATCCCCGAGCGTCCCTCGCTCCCCTCATCCTCTCCGATCCTGACTCATGAAAAAGATCCTTTCCCTCCTCATCGCCCTCGTCCTGCTGGCTAGCTGTACCGGTGGGACGAAGGGGCGGAGCAGTGCTACCGATAGCCTCGTGGCGGACTCGGTAGACTTCGCCCTTCCCCGTGACCTTTACCCATGCCGAGTGGGTGCAGGTCAAGAACCATCCCGGCTACAAGGAGCTACTCATCCTCATGCCCGGCTCCCGTGATACGCTGGAGCGCTACATCCTCTATCCACGTGGACGCAAGCCAGCCCTAGAGACCCAGGCACAGCTCATCCCCATACCTGCACGTACGCTGGGCTGTCTCTCCACGACAGACGTAGGGGTACTGCCTATCCTTGGGCTACGTGATGTGCTGGTGGCCTGCAGTGAGCCCTCTAATATCAATGATAGTCTCCTACACCAGCGCTTCGTCTCGGGGCAGATCGCCAATATCGGTCAGGGTATGGGGCGCAATGTGGAGCAGATCCTAGCGACCCACCCAGATGTCCTACTCCAGAGTATGAGCGAGAGCACTGAGCAGGACAAGGAGCTCATCCGTGCAGGTATCAGTACGCTGACGATCCACAACTGGCAGGAGGGTAGCCTGCTGGCACGTGCTGAGTGGCTCAAGGTCGTGGGGCTCCTCTTCGGGCGCAACCAAGTCGCCGACTCTGCCTTCCGCTCCATAGAGTCGGAGTACCGAGCTGCGTGCGATCTGGTACGTACCGAGCCCGAGGAGCTCCCTATCCTCTATGGACTAGACTATCAAGGGGTGTGGTACATCCCCTCGGAGGACTCCTACGTCACCTCGATGCTCCGAGATGCTAAGCTCCGCTACGAGGCTACCCCTAGTGGTGTGGTGAGCGAGCCTGTGGGCTTCGAGTATGTCTTTAGCCGTCATCGTCATGCCAAGACTTGGATCTGCGTTACCCCCCAGCGACTGACTCGCCTCGGGGAGTTTCTAGCTCTGAGTGACCGCTACGGACACTTTGACGCAGTACAGACCGGGTCGGTATGGGTCGATCGTAAGACGGAGGGCTACGGGAGCTCGGACTTCTGGGAGGGAGCACCCTATCGTCCGCACTTGATCCTCAAGGATCTGATCAAGGCCACCCGCCCGCACCTTCTACCCCAGTATAGCCCCACATACTTCCTTCGTCTGGAGCGATGAGACTACGTACCTCGCTCCTCTTCCTCTCGCTCGGGGTACTGATCCAGCTCTTCTTCGTCCTAGATGTGGCGTGGGGGAGTGTGTCGATACCTCTGGATGCGCGATCGATGCCCTCATGGGACGGTCGGAGGAGACGACCTATAGCTATCTGATCCTACACTTCCGCCTGCCTAAGGCGGTGACCTCCCTCTTCGCTGGAGCAGGTATATCGGTGGCAGGCCTGCAGATGCAGAGCCTCTTCCGCAATCCACTAGCCGACACCTCGATCCTCGGGATCAATAGTGGTGCTGGTGTCGGAGTAGCGGTCTACACCATGGCCTCGGTGCTCTTCCCCAGCCTCTCCTCCCTCGCACTCGGGGCGAATACCTGGGGGATCATCATCGCCTCCTGCCCAGGCTCACTTGTGATCCCTGCTCGTGATCTCTGTCGTAGCCACTCGGGTGAGGGATATGATCTCGGTGCTGATCATCGGGGGTGATGGTGGGCTTCCTAGCTAGCTCGGTGATCTCGATCCTGCAGTTCTTCAGTAGCCAAGAGATGCTGAAGACGTATCTCATCTGGTCCTTCGGGAGCGTCTCGACGACGACGTGGCGACAGCTGACCTTCATGCTCCCGATCGTGAGCCCTAGCCCCTACTTAGCTCGCTCCTGATGCCCCAAGCAGATGAATGCCCTCCTCCTCGGGAGAGCTATGCCCGCTCCCTCGGGGTCGATCTAGTGGCGGTGCGCTATCTCCCTCATTACGATCACGAGCGTCCTCACGGGGTGTATCACTGCCTTCACGGTCTATCGCCTTCCTTGGGCTAGCGGTGCCCCTACCTTGTCCGCCCTCATCTTCCGCACCTCCCGATCATCGAGTCCTGCTACCAGCGACGATGCTTATGGGGGGCTACTCCTACTGGTCTGTGACCTGCTGACGCAGGCCCCAGGCTATCAGTTCGTCCCTACCGATCGATGCCCTGACCTCACTGCTCGGGAGCACCCGTGGTGATCCTCGTGGTGCTGGGGAGTCGTTCGGGGCGCAAGACCTTCCACTAGCCTATGCAGAGCGAGCAACAGATCCTACTGAGAGCACTCTCGACTGGCTATGCGGGGAGTCGTGGTGAGCGTGTCGTATCAGAGCGTATCGACCTCGGGATAGCCCCAGGGAGGTCGTCATGCTCATGGTACAGTGGTAGTGGCAAGTCCACACTGATGCATACGATGGCAGGACTCCTTAGTCCCCTCTCGGGTGAGGTGCTCATCTCGGGTAAGAGCCTATCTAAGCTACGTATGAAGGAGGTGGCACAGCTCCTGAGCCTTGTCCTGACGGAGCGTGTCGATACAGGGGAATATGACGGTCTGGGAGGTCGTCGCTCTGGGGCGTTATCCCTACACGAGCTTCTTCGGAGGGCTAAGGGCTGAGGATGAGGCGATCATCCGTCGCTCACTCGACGCCTGCCGGCTGGGGGATATGGCTCAGCGTATCTTCACGGAGCTGAGTGATGGGGAGCGACAGCGGGTGATGATCGCCCGAGCTCTCACGCAGGATACCCCGCTCATCCTCTTAGACGAGCCGACAGCACACCTCGATCTCCCTCTCGGCTAGAGGGTTGTGCTCATGCTACGGCGGCTGGCTCGTGAGCTACAGAAGAGTATCTTGATCTCTACCCATGAGCTGGAGCTTGCCCTTAGCTGGGCGGATACCCTTTGGCTGATGGATCGCTCGGGGAGGATCGTCTCGGGCGCTCCCGAGGAGCTTGTCCTAGGTGGGGATATAGAGCGTGTCTTCGGCAGTGCAGAGCTGAGCTATGATATGGGGCGAGGGGAGTTCTCGGTACAGCAGAGTGACCTTCGCCCGATCTACCTGCAGGCCTCTTCGCCTGATCAGACCCTTCGCCTTCGCTGGACGGTACATGCTCTGGCTCGCTTAGGCTATTGTCCCGTGACAGAGCGTGAGACACTCCCTCGGGTCATCGTGAGCCCTACGGAGTGGCATCTGACCACGGGAGAGGGACACAGAAGCTGTGGCACACTGACGGAGCTCCTACGCATGCTCAGAGGGAGCTAAGTCCTCGACTACTCCATAATAAATATAGAGCCTAGGTACAGATGTGGTATCTAGGCTTTGTATATACTCTATTGCTCCTCATTTCATCTCCTAGGACTTGTCCAAGAGTGGACTTCCTGATCCTGCTCCTCAGCCTGAAGAGCTAGGGAGAGCAGTGGGGATAGTCGTGAGAGCCCCTTGGGATGAGGTATATCCCTATCTAAAAGGGGCTGTGACGGGGTGAGGCTACTTAGTAATCTTCGTTGTATCTTTGTCGACAAGATGAAGCATATTAGGAACTTTTGTATCATAGCCCATATTGACCACGGTAAGAGTACCCTGGCCGACCGACTTCTCGAGACGACGCAGACCGTCTCAGGTAAAGACCTACAGGAGCAGGTCCTCGACAATATGGATCTGGAGCGTGAACGAGGTATCACCATCAAGAGCCACGCTATCCAGATGAACTACCAGATGGAGGGTCAGGACTATGTCCTCAACCTCATCGATACCCCGGGACACGTGGACTTCTCCTACGAGGTCTCCCGCTCCATCGCAGCCTGTGAGGGTGCACTACTGATCGTCGATGCTGCCCAGGGGATACAGGCGCAGACCATCTCCAACCTCTACATGGCTCTGGAGCATGACCTAGAGATCATCCCTATCGTCAACAAGGTAGACCTACCGAGCGCAATGCCCGAGGAGGTAGAGGATCAGATTATCGAGCTCCTCGGATGTAAGCGTGAGGAGATCATCCGAGCTAGTGGCAAGACCGGGCTCGGTGTAGACGAGATCCTCCGTGCCATCGTGGAGCGTATCCCAGCCCCCGAGGGAGACCCTGAGGCTCCCCTACAGTGCTTGATCTTCGACTCCGTCTTCAACCCCTTCCGGGGAATCATCGCTTACTTCAAGGTCGTCAATGGAGTCCTACGCAAGGGCGACCACGTCAAGTTCATCGCCACAGGCAAGGAGTACGATGCCGACGAGGTGGGTGTCCTTCGCCTGGATATGGAGCCTCGACGAGAGGTGCGTACGGGTGATGTCGGCTATATCATCTCGGGGATCAAGACCAGCCGAGAGGTCAAGGTCGGTGATACCATCACCTACGTCACGGGGGGAGCAAGTGTGGGGATCGCAGGCTTCGAGGAAGTCAAGCCCATGGTCTTCGCAGGACTCTATCCTATCGAGAGTGAGGACTTCGAGAACCTACGTGCTTCGCTAGAGAAGCTCCAGCTCAATGACGCCTCCCTGACCTTCCAGCCAGAGAGCTCTATCGCTCTCAGGCTTCGGCTTCCGCTGTGGCTTCCTCGGACTCCTACACATGGAGATCATTCAAGAGCGACTAGACCGAGAGTTTGGGATGAACGTCATCACTACCGTCCCCAACGTATCCTACAAGGTCTACGACAAGAAGGGGCACTGCCTAGAGGTGCACAACCCCTCGGGGCTACCTGAGGTAACGCTCATCGACCGCATTGAGGAGCCCTACATCCGAGCTTCGGTTATTACGAATACAGCATATATCAGCTTATCATGACGCTCTGCCTCGGCAAGCGTGGTCAGCTCATCAAGCAGGAGTATATATCGGGGATCGTATCGAGATCTTCTTTGACCTACCGCTCGGTGAGATCGCGATCGACTTCTATGACAAGCTCAAGAGTGTGTCCAAGGGCTATGCCTCCTTTGACTATCACCTCAGTGACTTCCGCCCCTCCAAGCTCGTGAAGCTCGATATCCTCCTCAACGGTGACCCCGTGGATGCCCTCTCTACGCTCACGCACGTGGATAATAGCGTAGCCTTTGGGCGTAGGATGTGTAGAAGCTCAAGGAACTCATCCCTCGCCAGCAGTTCGACATCGCTATCCAGGCAGCTATCGGAGCTAAGGTCATCGCTCGAGAGACCATCAAGGCCGTGCGCAAGGACGTGACGGCCAAGTGCTATGGTGGGGACGTCTCCCGTAAGCGCAAGCTCCTAGAGAAGCAGAAGGAGGGTAAGAAGCGCATGAAGCAAATCGGTACCGTAGAGGTGCCTCAGAAGGCTTTCCTTGCGGTTCTGAAACTCGACTAAATAGCGTATGGCAACCACAGCAGCAACGACAAAGACTCCTAAGCGTGTCACGAAGTCGCCCAAGCCCGTCATCCCGATGGAGATGGATGGGCGCATACCGCCACGAGCTCCAGACTTCGAGGAGGCCGTCCCTAGGAGCGATCCTCCCTAGAGAAGGACGCCTATGCACGTGTCAGCGAGCGTCTGCGCCCCGATACCTTCTATGTCAAGGCGCACGAGCTTGTCTACTCCGCGATGGTGACTCTTGCTGTGGCACAGCGACCCATAGATATGCTTACCGTCACTGAGGAGTTGCGTCGTATGGAGGTGCTGGACGAGATCGGTGGCCCTGCGTTCATCGCTGGCTTGACCTCCAAGGTGATGTCCACCAGCAGCCTCGAGGCACACGCTGATATCCTGTATAATAAGGCGCTTAGCCGTCGTCTCATCGGGATGGCTTCTACGACTCTCAAGGGTGCCTACGATGATGTCATCGACGTGCAGGAGCAGATCCAGCAGGCCGAGGGCTCACTCTTCGAGATCGCTCAGCAGAACTCTAGCCGTGACTTTGTCCCCATCAACCCCCTTGTCAAGGGAGCCATCAGCGAGATACAGATCGCCGCTAACCGCTCCGAGGGGATTAGTGGACTCACAACGGGCTTCCACGATATAGACGAGATGACCTCCGGCTGGCAGAACTCTGACCTCATCATCATCGCCGCACGTCCCTGCTATGGGGAAGACAGCTTTTTGTCGTCTCGATGGCTAAGTACATGGCGGTGGATCATGGGATACCCGTTGCACTCTTCAACCTCGAAATGAGTGCCGTACAGCTTGTCAAGCGTTTCCTCTCCAACGTCTGTGAGATCGACGGGCAGACGATCAAGAGTGGTCGCCTAAGCGATGAGGAGTGGGTACGCCTCAACAATCGTATCAGCACGCTGGAGTCTGCGCCCCTCTTCATCAACGATACCCCTTCGCTCTCCGTCTTTGAGCTACGTACCAAGGCTCGTCGTCTGGTACGTGAGCATCAGGTCAAGATCATCATCATCGACTACCTGCAGCTCATGAATGCCAGCGGTATGAACTTCGGCAACCGAGAGCAAGAGGTCAGTACCATCTCCCGCTCCCTCAAGATGCTCGCCAAGGAGCTTAATATCCCCATCATCGCCCTCTCCCAGCTCAACCGTGGTGTGGAGAACCGACTGCAGGGAGGGGATGCCAATAGCAAGCGTCCCCAGCTCTCCGACCTTCGTGAGTCTGGAGCTATCGAGCAGGATGCTGATATCGTCTGCTTCATCCACCGTCCTGAGTACTACAAGATCACGGTAGACCCCGAGACGGGGATGTCGCTACGTGGCGTAGGAGAGTTCATCATCGCCAAGCATCGTAATGGCGCATTGGGGAGGTGCGCCTGACCTTCAAGGCCGATTATGCTCGCTTCTCTCCCATGGATGAGCCCGAGTCTGCAGCCACTGCAGCAGGTGCATCTGCTACCCCGAGCAAGGGTGTATCACTCAGTGGACGCACCATAGCCTCAGCCCAAGCGCAGGGGGCTACGCAGGGGCAGGATGACCCACTTGCTGGAGGTGTCGATCCGCTGGGAGGGTACCTTTCCCTTAGCCTTGGCAATTGTTCCGTCCTTAGCTAGTCCTCAATCGAAACTTAATTAACCCACCCATACAAATGCTTCACTCAGATGATCGGCTGGATTACCAGCTCCGTATCAGGCGTGTGCAGGCACTCCTCCAGAGAGAGGAGATCGATGCACTCGTCATTGCTTCGAATGTCAATCTACTCTACACCTTCGGACACATCTACTCCGGCCCTAGCCGTGATACCACAACAGGGAGAGGCACAGTTCTTCATCCGTCGTCCCCAGTCCCTCGTGCAGGGGCAGGAGGGTGTACATGCCATCCGCAAGATCGAGCAGATCGCAGAGTTGATGGATACCACTCAGCTGACCTCGGTCGCACTAGAGCTGGACGAGCAGACCTACTCGGATATCCAGCGCCAAGCCCGCCTCTTCCCCAATGCCAAGGTACATAATGCGACGACGCTCCTCAGAGAAGCTCGCATGGTGAAGAGCCCACTAGAGATCCAGCAAACCCGTCAGGGAGCAGAGCGACACGTACGTGCCTACAGCTATATCAGGGCGATCCGTATCGTCCAGGGCATGACGGATCGTGACCTGCAGGTCGAGATCGAGTATAGGATGCGACGTGGAGGATCGGTAGGGTCTCTTCCGTTGCTTCGGCACAGCTATGGAGATCTATATGGGTAGTCTGCTGGCTGGGGACAATGCTGGGGCACCCTCACCCCTATGACTTTGCCCTCGGTGGTGCAGGCTCGCTTGCTCTACCCCTCGGGGCGAATGGCACTACCCTAGAGCCAGGTATGGCGGTGATGATCGACATGGCGGGCAACTATGGGGTCTACTACTCCGACCTCACACGTACCTACTCGATAGGTCGTCTACCAGACGAAGCCTATCGCCTACATGAGTTGAGTCGTCGCCTCCATCGGGAGGTCATGCAGCAGGCTCGGCCGGGTACTACCTGCGCAAGTCTCTACACCGACACGCTCGCTATCGTGGAGGCAGAGGGTGCTAAGCCCTACTTCATGGGGACGGAGCAGCAGGCACAGTTTGTAGGGCATGGCCTAGGTCTGCAGATCAACGAGATGCCCGTGCTGACGGGGCGTAGTCGGGATGTCCTCGAGGAGGGGATGGTGATCGCCTTCGAGCCTAAGTTTGTCCTCCCCGGTGTCGGTGCAGTGGGTATAGAGAATACCTACCTTGTGACGGCTACGGTGTCGAGTGCCTCACGCCTGCCCCAGAGGAGATCGTTGACCCTAACAAAGTCCTAAAGCCCCACCTCTCTCATGAAGCGCAAAGCTCTCTATGCGGGGTCCTTCGATCCCTTCACTCGTGGTCATGCGGATATCGTAGCTCGTGGACTAGACCTCTTCGATGAGGTCATTGTCGCCATCGGGACGAACGATGCTAAGCGCAACCTCTTCACCGCCCAAGAGCGTCTCCAGCAGATCCAGCGTTACTATGTCGATGAGCCACGTGTGCGTGTGCTGACCTATACGGGACTCACCGTGTCGCTTGCCCAAGAGCTCAAGGTGAAGGTCCTCCTACGTGGTGTACGCAGTAGTACCGATATGGAGTATGAGCGTACGCTGGCCGACCTCAACCGCCATATCGCCGATATGGAGACGGTACTCCTACCTGCCTCGCAGCGGTTCACCCACATCAGTTCGACTGTGGTGCGTGAGCTCCTGCACTATGGGGGGGATGTGTCTACCTTCTTGCCTCAGGGCTTCTCCCTAGAGGTCAATCCCTAAGCTCACCACCTCTATGTCGGACTGGAAGAAACGCCTAGGGGTGCTCTACAGCACCGATCCCAACTATAGCTATACCACAGAGGATGACCAACCCGAGGTAGCGACACTCCCTCCTGCTGGGCAACGCCTTCGCCTCTCGCTCTCCCGCAAGCAACGAGGCGGCAAGGAGGTAACGCTCATCTCGGGCTTTGTTGGTTCTGATGAAGACCTCGAGGCTCTGGGGAAGACCCTACGCCAGCGTTGTGGAGTCGGAGGCTCTGCCAAGGACGGAGAGATCACTCATCCAAGGCGACCAGCGTACCAAGCTCCTTACCATCCTACATTCCCTCGGCTACACGCAGACGAAGTAGTAGGGACTAGCCTCCTCCATAGCCACGCCCACAGCCTGACTTAGGCTAGGTCAAAAGCAGATCGCCCCGATGACCCAAGTGGATCGTCAGGGGCGATCTGCTTTTGGCAGTGAGGTGTCCCCTATGGCTCGCTGTCGCTCTGTGGAGTCTCCTCTGCGTCCCTATCTAATACGGGCTCTAGCGGGCTCTCTTCTCAGGCCTTCACGGGTAGATCTTTGCCTAAGCAAGGGGAGAGGGCTAGGGGTGGAGTAGCTTGCTCCTTGACTGGATCTGCTCCGAGAGTAGGCGGTAGACGGACTCTAGCTCTGGTCGTCCCTGCAGTAGGCTGAGGTGTCGCTCTAGGGTCTGATGATCACCTCGGACGGCAGGCCCCGTCTGTGCCTCGGAGGCTGGGAGGGTGTAGAGCTTCTCTAGGGTCTCACTAAGCAGGGGAGGAGTGCCTTCTGTGGTAAGTCGTGGCTGGTGAGGAACTCTTCGGCTAGGGCGACCAAGTGGTTGCTGAAGTTACGGGGCGAAGACCGCTGCTACATGTAGGATGGCACGCTGTGCCGAGGAGGCTTCGTGCACCTCGTGGCTCAGGCTCTCTGCTAGCTGGCGGATATGGCTCAGCGTCTCTCCCTCGCCTGCCTCAATGTAGAGCGGAATGGAGGAGAAGTCGATAGCCTTTGCCTTGCTGAAGGTCTGTGAGGGGATAGAGCACACCCACCTGCTGGTGATACTCTGCCATGGCCTCCAGCGGGGTACTGCCCGAGGTGTGTAGCCAGATCCTGATGTGCGCCCTGCCAATGCTTGCCAGAGCAGGGGAGGGCATCATCCCGCACGGCGAAGATGTACCAGTCGGCATCTTGGCTTAGCTCGGTGAGCTGGCTGGTGCTCCTGACCTCTCCCTCTAGCATGCTGGCTAGGCTGGAGGCACTCACTCCGCTGGGGCTGTAGATCTCGGTGATCCGACAGTGCTCTAGGCTTGTGGAGAGGCCGTGCAGAGCTCAGGGCAAGGTGGGTGCTACGTTGCCTGCACCGAGGAGCACGATACGCTGCTCCTCGGGTGAGATACTTGACGATCTGTGGGGTGTGCTGTGCATCGCTATCCTTCCTGCTCGCTCTCCTCGGGTAGGCTGTACCGCTCTAGGGTGGATCTGCTCCCCAGCGGAGCTCCTCGATGGGGTGGGGAGGGGTCTCATGAGCCTTGTGCCCGATGGCGATAATGCAGAGTACCTCCAGCTGGTAGGGGATGTCGAGGACGTTGCGTACGTATTCGACAGACTCCTGCCCATTGAGGGTATAGCATCCGTAGACATTGGCCCAGCAGGAGCCGAGTCCCTAGCGCCTCAGCCCTGTAGCTGTGGGTAGCCTGCGGCGAGGGTCGCATCAGCGATCCACTTCTCGCACTCCATAGGAGAGCCGAGGATGACGATCCCTGAGGGGCTTCTCGTAGGAAGCCTACACCATCCTCTCGCATATAGCTAAGCTCTCCTGAGGGTGTCTCGCTGCTCGACGAGGATGAACTGCGTGTGTGTCGCCCCTTGGCAGAGGGAGCTCTCAGAGCCGCCTCTAGTAAGAGTCTTACCCTCATCGCCCGAGAGGGGCTCGTCGGTGAACTGGCGCACGGAGCGCCGTGTGTATATAGCGGGTAGCAGGTGTAGCCTGCCTTGGCCGTTAGTCATTGCTCTGTCGTATTTAAGTCCATTTGTCCCACAAAGATATAAAGACTAGCCAAGGTGTGGGCTGTAGTGCGACGAGGCCACACTCTAGTTGCCTAGGTGTGGCCTCGCTGTGGGATCGCTCTCGGTCGTGTCCCTACTAGAGGGTGTAGTCGATGCCGATGGAGATGATCTGGTTCTTACGTGTGTAGACCTCTGTGGCCTTGGTGTTCACCCCTGGGAAGGCGGTAGAGACGTAGGAGTCGATCGCCTTCGTGTGCTTCTTGTAGTCGGTGAGCATGTAGGCGATGTTCAGCTGGATCTCCTTGGTGAGATCGATTCCGACACCGAGGCCATAGGGAGTTGGAGCTCATGTCGAAGTGGATGTTGCTCTGATAGTCATCCGTCACCCCCTTGCGAGTGAGCTGTAGGCCTGCGCTGACATCGAGCCAAGAGAGGGCATTCCACTCGAGCCCAAAGAGGTACTCGCTGGTGTTATGGCTAAGAGCCTTCTGCTTGTCCCCCGCCATACGTGCCTGCTTCTCGAAGAAGTGGTTGAAGCCCACAGAGGCAGTGAGGTCGGGTAGGATACGATACGAAGCACCGATAGCTAGTACGGCGGGCATATCGTTGGCTACCTTGGCGCCGTCTCTGAACTGCTCCATACCCGAGTCGTTGGCCTTCGTCTGGTTCTTCACCTCGAGAGCCGTACGGAACTCATAGCGAGCCCCCACGTTCAGCCCCTCATAGCTTAGGTGTAGGCCGATGATGGGAGCGATGCCGATCCCCGTCTGCTTGACCTCGATGTGCTTGTCTACCGAGCCTGCTGCTAGGGCTGCGGGTGCACCGAGTAGGGTACGTACCAGCCCCAGTACGGCTGGGGGAGGCTTGCTAGGGCGCTCTTGACAGCGGGATCTTCTGCTAGAGCCTTGTACTTCAGAGCCTCGGCTGCGAGTAGGTAGGAGCGGAGACCATCTCGCCTGCTTGGTTATTGACTCGGATATTACGGATGTGGCCCGTGTAGGTATTGTAGGCATAGCTCAGACGTGCCCCGAGGTGTGCGCTGAGGTAGGGATTGATGCGGTAGGTTGCTCCGAGCTGTAGGCCTAGGGTGTACTGTAGTCCCTCTAGGCGGCTATCGACAGAATACTTGTTCACCGCCGTGAGGGGGCTGTGAGGGTAGGGAGCTGGGAGGCAATACTCGGGGGAGGGTACCCACTAGAGCGGGATTGCTCAGTAGAGCCTCGATCGCTCGTGTGGTCGTGGGGATCGTAGAGACGGCAGCCTCGAACTGGGGGAGTCCCTTATCGAAGCGAGCCTTCCCACCGCCACCGAAGACACCAGCGACAGCAGAGAATGCCCAGTCGCCCTTCTTATAGCTTGCCATGAGCGTGGGGACAATAGGCGCAGTGGCTGTCCCTCGAAACGCTTTCGTCGTCCCACCGCCATTGAAGGCGAAGGGGGCAAAGGTCGCCTCGATGTCCTCGCTTCTGAAAGACCGTCTGGCTATCGATCGAGAAACGCCATCCGTCGGGAGTGAAGACGAGACCAGCGGGGTTGTAGTAGGCTGCGTCAATAGCGGTAGAGGCATTGCGTGCGAGGCTCCTCAGATAGAGGGCATGCAGGCTCGTATTATTGAGTAGCCCTCCAGCGAGAGCGGAGGAGTAGGTGCTTAGGCAGATGAGCCCAAGGGCTAGGGTTCTTTTCATCAAATTCTTTGTTTAGTGAACACCTCAGAGGCATAGGTAGCCCCGAGGTTTGAGCAAGGCAAAGGTATAAATTATTGCACACATGTGGTGAATATGTGCAGTCCGAGGGCGTGAGGGCATAAGTCTTAGGGGGCTTTGCTTGCGGGATCAAGGTGCTCTGTGTGTGGGGCGAAGGGGACTCTGTGTGGAGGAGGAAACGGGCTCTGTCGAGGCATGATTTTGGAGCCCATTCTGAGAGCCCTAAAGTATACAAGTAATGAACGCCTCAACGCTCCTATAAAGAACGCCCTCGTCACCTTACATAGGTGACGAGGGCGTTCTTTATCAGAGCGCAACTGCGCTCTCGGTATGTTCTGTTTTGCCCTCCCGTAATGCCCGATACAGAGCGAGTTACGGGAGGGTATTTTTCTGCTCTTCTGATCGATCTCAGAGATGGGGCTTCTCACTGGAGAGTATCAGATAGATAGGCTTTTTCCAAGAATAATCACATCGTAGGGGAGAGGATCGCAGGGAGAGGGAAGGTGGGGTAGGGATAACCTCTCCTTATGTTAAGGGTAAACATTAGGTGTATAATAAGCCGTATGATCGAGTTACCCCTTTTCCCTAAAGGGATATATACGTATTGGATAGGGGCTGTCTATGTGGCTCAAAGAGAGCCTTTGCCCATTGCGTAACGTTAAATGTTGGATAAATTGTACTTATTCATAGGAATGATTACTTTTTGCTATGTCTACTATTCTAGTATGGAAATCTAGATGTGTGGCATAAGGTTAGTTCATCTCTTGAGTAAAAAAGCATAACGATAGGCAAATACTCCGCGACACGCCCATGGTAACAGTCCTTATCCCCTCCCTCCCTATCTCTATAAGTATACCCAGACACATGCTATTGCATATAGGGAGATCACTATGCTTAAGATGTAAATATCTTCCTCTGTAGACATCCTATCCTCGCATATCATGATACTAATTAACTATATGTAACTAATCCAACGAATCGATGAAGAAAAGACTACTCTGGTTCGTGCTCACGCTCTTGCTTGCCGTGGGGCAGGCTGTGGCACAGACCAAGATCTCTGGGGTCGTCCTCTCGGCCGCAGACAACGAGCCGCTTCCCTCGGCACGTGTCCAGATCGTGGGCACGCAGCAGTTCGTGGCCACAGACATCAATGGTAAGTTCGCCATGACGACGACGGTCAAGAACCCGAAGATAGCCGTGAGCTACGTAGGGATGGAGACTCTGACACTGCCCGCAGGGGAGAACATGCAGATCCTACTCAAGGACAACCAGCTACTGAATGAGGTCGTCGTCACTGGTCTAGCGAAGACCGACCGCCGACTCTTCACCGGAGCTACCAACAAGGTCGATGCCGGCAAGGCTCGCCTCAGTGGGGTAGCCGACGTCAGTCGCTCCCTAGAGGGACGAGGGCCGCTGGGGTCTCGGTACAGAACGTTAGTGGTACCTTCGGCTCCGCTCCGAAGATCCGTGTCCGTGGTGCTACCTCTATCTACGGGAGCTCTAAGCCACTCTGGGTGGTGGATGGTGTGATCATGGAGGACGTCTCCAACGTAGGTGCTGATGACCTCGCCTCAGGTAACCCTGAGACACTCATCAGCTCCGCTATCGCAGGGCTTAACTCCGATGACATCGAGAGCTTCCGGATCCTCAAGGACGGATCCGCTACCTCTATCTACGGAGCACGTGCTATGGCAGGTGTGATCGTCGTGACGACGAAGAAGGGAAGCAGGGGCAGGCTCATATCAACTACTCCGGTGAGTTCACCTCCCGCCTCATTCCCTCATACTCCAACTTCGATATCCTCAACTCTCAGGAGCAGATGGGTATCTATCGTGAGCTTCGCACGAAGGGTTGGCTGAACCTCTCCGAGGTGCTTAATGGTAGCGACTACGGTATCTATGGTAAGATGTACGAGCTCATCAATACCTACGATCCCAAGCAGGGTCGCTTCCTACTCGACAATACCACCGAGGCACAGAACCGCTACCTACAGCAGGCCGAGTTCCGCAACACGAACTGGTTCAAGGAGCTCTTCTCTCCCGCTATCATGCAGAACCACTCCGTCAGCATGAGCGGTGGTACCTCGAAGTCCAACTACTATGCCTCTGTCAGCGCCATGATCGACCCAGGATGGTACAAGCAGAGCAATGTGAACCGCTACACGGCGAATCTCAACGTCTCACATAATATCCTCTCCAACCTCTCCATCAACGTCATTGCTGGTGCTGCCTATCGTAAGCAGCGTGCCCCAGGTACGCTCGGGCAGGATGTAGACGTCGTAGGGGGTGAAGTGAAGCGAGACTTCGACATCAACCCCTATTCGTACGCTACGAACACCTCCCGTGTACTCGATCCCCGTACCTATTATAGAGCGAACTACGCACCCTTCAATATCTTCAATGAGCTAGAGAATAACTACATTGACCTAGGGGTGCAGGACGCTAAGTTCCAGGTAGAGCTGAAGTACAAGCCTATCCAGGGTCTAGAGCTAGCGGTGCTCGGTGCCTTCAAGCACACTACGACCTCGCAGCAGCACAACATCAAGGATAACTCCAACCAAGCGCTGGCCTATCGTGCGATGCAGAACTCGATCATCCGCGATGCCAATAAGTACCTCTACCGAGACCCAGATAATCCCAACAGCCTACCGATGAGCATCCTGCCCAACGGTGGGATCCTCCACAAGACGGAGAATACACTGAGCGACTATGACTTCCGTGTGACGGCGAACTACAACCGTACGTTCGACCACAAGCACGTCATCAACCTCTTCGGGGGATGGAGACCGTAGATATTCAGCGTAACCGCTCCTCCTATGAGGGCTGGGGTATGCAGTACTACGCTGGGGAGACCCCCTTCTATCCTTACCAGTACTTCAAGAAGCAGGTCGAGGAGGGAAATAACTACTACGGCCTGACGAATACAAACTGGCGTACGGTAGCCTTCTACACCAATGCTACCTATGCCTACCGGGAGTCGCTATGTCTTCAATGGTACCTACCGCTACGAGGGCTCTAACCAGCTCGGACGTAACAGTAGTGCCCGCTGGATGTCTACGTGGAATGTCTCGGGAGCCTGGAACGTACACGAGGAGAGCTTCTTCGAGCGTCTCCGTCCGCTCTCTCACCTAACGACTCGTCTCTCTTATAGCCTCACGGGGACACCTCCCGATGCTTCGTATAGCAACTACCCCGATCTTCAAGTCCACGACACCCTTCAAGCTCTTCGCCGAGGACAAGGAACCCGGGATCGCCATCGAGCAGCTGGGTAATGTCAATCTGACCTACGAGAAGAAGAACAGAGCTGAACTTCGGTATCGACGCAGGTCTCTGGGATGATCGTCTGAACCTTACCTTCGATATCTACACCCGTAACAACTTCGACGAGATGGGTCGCATGATCGCTCAGGGGATCGGTGGTACGGTCATTCGCCCTGCTAACGTGGCAGAGATGAAGTCCAACGGTATGGAGCTCAGCATCTCCTCGACCAACATCCGCACCAAGGATTTCTCTTGGTCTACGAGCTTCGTCTACTCCTACACCAACTCCGAGATCACGAAGCTCTACAACCAAGGTCGTGTAATCGAGCTCGTCAGTGGTAATGGCTTCGCCAAGAAGGGTTATCCTGCCCGTGCCCTCTTCTCTATCCCTTCGCAGGGATCGACAGTGAGGGTATCCCCATGCTCGTCAATGAGAAGGGACAGATGACGACGGATAACATCAACTTCCAGGAGCGTAACCACACCGACTTCCTCAAGTACGAAGGCACCCTCAGATCCTAAGTACACTGGGTCGCTGGGGAACGTATTCTCCTATAAGGGCTTCCACCTGAATGTCTTCCTCACCTACTCGTTTGGCAATGTCGTACGACTAGACCCGAGTTCAGAGCCAGTACAACGATATGTCCTCCATGACCCCAAGCCTTCAACAACCGCTGGGTACAGTCAGGTGAGGAGAAGAAGACAGATGTACCAGGCATCCTCAGCCGCAGAGAGTATGAGAAGAATACCAACCTGCGCTATGCCTACAACGGCTACAACTACTCTACGGCACGCATCGCTAAGGGGGACTTCATCCGTCTGAAGGAGATCTCTCTAGCCTATGATCTGCCGAAGACACTGCTCAAGCACACCCCGATCAACAGCATCTCGGTGAAGCTACTGAGGCTACGAACCTCTTCCTGCTCTATGCAGACAAGAAGCTCAACGGGCAAGACCCTGAGTTCTTCAACGCTGGTGGTGTAGCCTCCCCCATGCCTAGGCAGTTTACATTCTCTCTGAAGGTCGGACTCTAATATGCACTTGACAACGATGAGACTATATATCGTATCCACACTGCTCCTGACGGCCTTTGCCTTCACAGCATGTAACCAGTACCTGGATAAGTACCCCGATAATAGAATGGAGCTCTCGAGCCCCGAGGATGCAAGCAAGCTCCTCGTCACGGCATACCCCGAGGGACACCCTGCCTACCTGCTAGAGATGTATTCGGACAATACCGATGAGCATAACTATGCTACCTGGACGGCGGCTAACCGCTTCCAGGAGCAGGCCTATCGCTGGGAGGATATCTCCGAGGTACGTGACCAGGAGACCCCACAGCAGCTCTGGGATGCCCACTACACCGCTATCACGACGGCCAACGAGGTCATCAAGCATATCAACTCGGTCTCCGATAAGTCCGCCTACTCGACACAGCTCGCCGAGGCTAAGCTCTGTCGTGCGTATGCGATGTTCCAGCTCGCTAATGTCTTCTGTCAGGCTTATGCTCCAGAGACAGCGAGCAAGGACCTAGGGCTACCTTAGCCCGAGATCCCCGAGGATCGTCCCGGTATCACCTATCAGCGTGGTACCCTGGCCGAGCTCTACGCTCATATAGAGAAGGACATCACGGAGGGGATCCGCGAGCTAGGGAGCAGGTATGTGTCGCCTAAGTTCCACTTCAACGTGAACGCCGCACATGCCTTCGCCGCTCGCTTCTATCTCTACTACCGCAAGTTCGATAAGGCTGTCGAGCACGCTACACGTGTCCTAGGAAGTAGCCCCTGCCAGCGTCCTACGTGACTGGTCTGCATGGAGCAAGCTGGGGCTGAGTGGCAATATCCAGCCCAACGACTTCGTCAAGTCCTCCAATAAAGCGAACCTCTTCCTACAGGTTATCGCTACGGAATGGGGTGGGATCGACATCCCAATCGCTGCAGGGGAGCAAGTACGCTCATGGTAGCCCTGATCTCAGACAAGGAGACCCCTCATGGGCTCCCTAGCCCTTGGGCTGCTAGTGGTCAGGAGATGAACTACGTCGTGGTGAATAACTCGGGTATCTCTAAGTACGCCCTACACAAGCTCCCTATACACCGAAGTACATCGACCGTCAGGCGGGTATCGGGATCCCTTACTCGGAGTACGCTGTCTTCACTACGGATGAGACGCTGATGGTGCGTGCCGAGGCGCTCGCTCTGCTGGGTCGCTATGACGAGGCACTCGCAGACCCTCAATGCCGAGCTCTCGGTCTTCACCAAGCGTGGTGTCCAGATCAGCTAGATCGGATCGAGGCCTTCTACAACGGCACGGCCTACTACAAGCCAGATGCCCCTACGCCTAAGAAGGAGCTTCACACCTCCATCACCCTCGATATGGTGACTCAGGAGCCTCTCCTACAGTGTATCCTCCAGCTCCGTCGTGTACTGACGATCCACGAGGGGCTACGTATCGCAGGATGTCAAGCGCTATGGTATCACTATCTACCGCAGACGCATCAGCTCTACGGGGGTACTGGAGCAGGTCACAGACCAGATGCAGGCTAGAGACCCACGTCTAGCCATCCAGATCCCTCAGGATGTGATCTCTGCTGGACTAACGGCTAACCCTCGCTAACGGCTATTCTTCGTCACCGTAAATGGTCTGAGCCCTCCGCCTCTCCGACAGAGGTACTAAGGCTCACCCAGACTACTTAATACGAACAAGGTATATGAAACAGATCCCAGAAAGCAATGAGCCTAGCCCTCCTCCTCTCGGTAGGAGCTATCAGCTCGTGCAGCAAAGATACCCCCAGTGGCGCAACGATATTTCCCCGACCCCCGTGGCTCGTAATACCTTCGAGCGTTGGCTACTGAAGAACTATACGAACCCCTATAACATCGACTTCAGTACAAGCTCAAGGATGGCGAGACCGACCTAACGTATAACCTCGTACCCGCCGACTCCGCCAAGACAGCCAAGCTGGCGATGATCACGAAGTTCCTTTGGTTCGATGCCTATAATGAGGTCGTCGGCCCTAACTTCCTCAAGGAGAGCGCACCACGTATCATCGTCGCCGTGGGCTCATCTGCCCTATACCCGCCAGCGCACCGAGGTCGTCAGGAGTGCAGAGGGGGCTACAAGGTCACACTCAACAAGATCGATGCCCCTCACCGATGAGCTCCTACATGACTATGGTGCGATGACGGAGTATTACTTCCACACGATGCACCACGAGTTCACCCACATCCTCAACCAGCGCAAGCCCTACAACCCGGCCTTTGACCTCGTCACACGGTCGGGCTATGTCAGTGGGAACTGGCTCAATGTCTCCACTCGTGATGCCCGCCGTGCAGGCTTCGTCTCGCCCTATGCTATGATGAATGGTGCGGAGGACTTCGCCGAGATGCTCTCCTTCTACGTCACCTACACACCTCAGGCTTGGCAGGCGATCCTCGATGAGGCAGGTACCCGAGGGGCTAATCTCATCAATCAGAAGCTCACGCTCATCAAGGAGTACACAGAGCTCCTGGGGACTAGACCTCGACCAGCTACGTGATGTCGTGATCGCCGTGGTGGACGGGTCGCTACGCTTGACCTCTCTAAGCTCAAATAATAGCTGGGCTCTAGCCCTCTATCAGGGGTGGTGAGGTCGCTCCTCTGTGAGCTGAGTCCTCCACTCTCAGGGCTATCCCGATTTATCAACTAACAGCACTTAGACAACATGTACAAGATATGCATATATATCCTTCTGGCGCTGGTGACCCTCAGTGCTCCCCTCGTGTCTGAAGGATAGCAAGACGATCTTCGACAAGTCCCCCTGCTGAGCGACTAGACGAAGCCGTACGGGTGAACAAGGAGCTACTCGAGTCCTCCGCCGAGGGCTGGATCATGCACTACTACGCTGGTAAGGACTATTCTGGCTTCAGCTCACACCCTGCTGATGAAGTTCAAGGACGGGAAGATCGCCGTCCTCTCCGAGCGTGTGCCCGACCAAGCCTATACCTCCGACTACGATGTCGTCCGGAATGCGGCCCGTGCTCACGGTCAATACCTACAATGAGGCTCTGCACTTCTCGCCTCCGCAGCCCTCGGTTACCCCGATGGTATCCAGGGGGACTATGAGTTCGCCTTCATCTCTACCTCTACGGATGTGATCAACCTCAGAGGGAAGAAGTGGAAGAACAACATGAGCCTCACCCGTATGCCCAAGGGCTCGTCGTGGGAGGAGTACATGCTCGCCATCGTGATGATTAGGATGAGCTCACCTCGAGCTCCTTCTCCTTCAAGCTCGGAGACAAGGAGCTGGCTGAGGGTACGATCAATACTACTCAGAACCGCCTCAACGTCACCATCGGTGGTAAGGAGTTCGATACTCCCTTCAACTTCACCGACAAGGGCATTGTCCTACATTCGCCTCTCGTCGTAGAGGGTAAGGAGTACAGCACCTTCACCTGGGACTCTGCTGCTAAGAGTTTGTCTCTGCAATCTCTCCCAGAGCTCTTCCGCCCCAATAGCTACAAGACTCAGGACTTCTGGTACGGCACCTGGAGCATCAAGCACGCAGCTGCCCCCGGTGTACGACGCACACCTACGCTTCTACAGATCGAGGCTCCTACCTCGGATAACGACAAGGCGAAGGGGCTCCTCAAGGGTACACTCACCTTCCAGAAGAAGACCTATCCGATCCTCGTCCCCTACGACAAGGCCAAGGGTGCTATCCGCATCATCATGCAGCCGATTGTCAAGAATACGCCCTGAGGCACCTGCTGGCATGGTACTCTATCCTGCCAATATCTCAGAGGATGGCAAGACCAATATCCATCAGGAGCAGTCCGAGTATGGTATTACCTTCGCTTGGGACGAAGATATGGGCATGGCGATAGCCTCAGGGAGATAAGACCCCTGATGTCGGTATTATCAACTCCTTCTTCGGTGTGGCCTACGAGTTCCAAGGCAACCAGCGTGTACCCTATGGTACGTGAAGGTAAGCTGGTCACTCCGATCGAAATCATGCCCAAGATCGAACACATGACTAGGAAGTAGTAATGGCTCTAATCACAACTAAGATCGATATATGAACAAGTTCATCATAGCCCTATCGGCAGTCGTGCTCCTCTTCGCCTCCCTGCCGTAAGGATACCCCCTGAGCAGCCCAAGGCCACCTTCTCCGTGCTCTCTGCGCCTAAGCTCTTCAAGGTCATCGGTGGCACTCAGGATGTCACCCTCGACAAGGCGCCCAGCAGTGCCTATGCTGAGGACAGCTGGCTCAGTGTCACGGTCAATGGCACCAGCCTTCATCTCACCGCCAAGACCAACGAGCAGCTGGAGTCCCGCAACACGCTCCTCGTCATCAAGAATGCCACTGGGTGACTCCATCGCCCTAAAACGTCATGCAGGAAGGTGTGAACTGGTCTCTCCAAGACGAATAACATCATCGGCGGTGACGAAGCCGTAGAGCGTGCTGTCAAGGTGACCTCCAATGTCCCCGTGACCTATGCTACCACGGATAGCTGGGTCACAGCTACCCTCTCTGGGAATATCCTCACCATCAAGACCGCAGCTAACACCACTGGCCGTCCACGTACTGCCTGGGTCACGGCTACTGCGCTTGGCAAGATCGACTCCCTGCAGGTCACGCAGGCCTCGCTCAAGGATGTTGCTGGTGAGTATATCCAGACAGCTCATACGATCGATGGGAACAAGCTCGTCGAGACTACGGCTAATATCAAGATCGTCCGTGTCACCGACACCAAGGCGCAGTTCATCATCGAGGACATGTTCGTTTGGGATATTGACTTTACCCCAGGTCGTGGCTTTGTCCTGACCAATGGTCGTACGCTCTATGAGGAAACCGAGAATGGTAAGCCCATCTACTACATCTCGCTCCTCGCTGCCGATGATACTAATGCAGAGAACCCAACGGTCATTATCGGGAACCGTGATCCACTGCGTATCAACATCACGACCAAGGTGAACTCGTCTTCGAGCAGTATCAGGCACTCTCTCCCGTGCAGACCTGGGGCTCATACGCCATCGGTAAGTCTACCTCGAAGACTGCTATCGACAGCGAGCACTTCCGTGGTGTGGTTGAGGTCTTTGCCCAGCCCAAGCTCCAGCGCAAGTAGCCTCTCTCGCTACACGCTCCCAACCCTATACGGCTCACGTGTAAACCCCTTAGCAACAGAAAACCAAGCGGCGCGATACCACGTATCAGTAGCCGCTTGGCTTTTAAAGTCAGGGGGCAGGGCATCTCCTCTCTTCTCCATCTTGTATACTGAGGGCTGTCGCTCTCTTCGTACCTCTTTACCTCGTCTCGTATGTTGGGGCTATCCTTCTATTTCTCTCTTTGCTCCCTGTCCCGTGTGTGAAGTATCGATCAGGATCACTCCAATCAAAAAAACACTACCTTTATAGGGTAGGATAGGGGCTACTTAGTACTACAGCCTCAACCTACATCAAGCATACTAAGGTCTAAGAAACAGAACAAATCCTATGTCACCATCGACAATTGTCCTTATTGCAGCAGTCCTGCTACTGGGACTGCTCGTACAGCTCTACATGATGCGTAAGAACAAGCGAGGGGTAGAGGCCTTCCTCGCCAAGCACCCCGATGCCGTGCGGGTACGCCTCGCCTCCAGCCTAGTAGACAGCATCATCACCGGTAGCGTCTCTGTAGACGCTGTGGATGAGGGAGACCCCCGTGCTGACCAACGATGGCCTGAAGGTCGTCCTTCTCCTTGCCCCTGGGAAGCATGATCTCTACCTCTCCACCCAATACAATACGATCGAGCGTGGCAAGGCTCATACTAAGGTTAGCCCCAGCTCTCTCCTCACCGTCACAGTAGAGACTGGTCATAGCTATACCCTAAGTACCCGCCATATCGAGGGCGAAACCTTCGCCTACGAGCTGAAGGAGGACTAACCCCCTCTCCATCGCCCTCACTTATCTGGGAAGTATCGCCTGCCCAAGGGCATCATAGTCCGCTCTCCCGTACGGAGGGCTATTGGGCTGCACATACCACTACTGCCCTAGGTATACCTATCCACTGAGCCCCCGGCGAAGAAGCTATAAGCTCCTTCGGCCGGGGGCTTTTCTCTACCCCCCTGTCCTAAGAAAAGGGGGATACTTCTTATGGAAAACCCGCATGTGATTTTATTTATCTTTGCACTCCAATAATGAGTAATAGTAGGTTCGATATGAAACGTTTGTTTTACTTGCTGGTGCTTCTCATGGCACCAGCACAGATGTTTGCTCAAATGCTCTTCTCGGAGAACTTGACGATGAGCCTAGATAGTACAAAGACCCTACAAGGTACGATCATGCCCGTCCTCAACTTCCAGAACGAGAAGGAAAATGTCTTTACCCTAAAGAATACAGCCAATATCAACCTCTTGATCGAGCGTAGTCAGGTGATCGATCTGATCGATAAGCTCGAGTTCTCTACCTATGGCGACAAGGTCACAGTGAGCGGAGGATATGTACATCTCGAGTATCGCTATCTGCTACACCGAGCCTTCGAGCTCTACCCCTATGCTGAGTCCCAGTGGGCAGAGGTAGGGGTATGACCTTCAAGATCTCCACAGGTCTGCAGTCTCGCTATCGACTAGTGAATAGCAGTCGCAGTCTCATGTTCGCTACGCTAGGCTTATTCTTCGAGCACGAGGAGTGGAAGTATCCCGACTCCAGCCCCCTTGTAGGGAAGTATGCTCATAGCAATAAGGTTAGAGCCACTTCTCGCTAAGCTTTCGCCATCAGCTAGGGGAGCACTGGGAGCTCACGACGACCGCTATCCACCAAGGTTCTCCCGATAGCTACTTCAAGGCTGCTCGCTTCGGCGGTGCTGTCGACCCTCAAGCTCCATATCACCCCCTCCATCGGACTACGTGGTACCTACCGCTTGATGCACGACACTGCCCCCATAGTGCCCATCCGCAAGGATTATAATGTCGTCGAGGCAGGCATTGACCTCTCCTTCTAGCGAGAGGCCCAAGCCCCATCTTTATTTATCTCTATAGATATGTTTGTAGTCTCCTATCTTCAGACCGAAGAGTTCTTCTATCTGAATGTCTTCCTAAAGTTGCTCCTAGGTCTGGTAGCTATTGTATTTTATCATCAATAGATCGGGCAAGGGTAACCTAGCCCCCACCTCCGCCATAGACCAGGTACAGAACTATGTCCTTGGGGGCATTATCGGTGGGGTCATCTACAGCCCATCGGTCTCCATTCTACAGTTTGCCGTCGTCCTAGCTATATGGGCGCTACTCATCATCGGTCTACGTAGGCTCAAGACAAAGAATCACGCCATCAAGCAGTTTGTGGACGGAGCTCCCATCGTACTCATCAAGCATGGGGAGGTAGATGTCGAGGCTTGCCGTAGGGCTAAGATCACGGCGGCCGAAGTCGCCTTTAAGCTACGGCGAGAGGGTGTCTATCACGTACGGGATGTCAAGCGTGCGGTCTTCGAGCAGAACGGAGAGCTCATCATCGTCCTCCGTGGTGAGGAGAACCCCAAGTATCCCATTATCACCGATGGTATCGTGCAGACTAGCGTCCTAGATGACGTCGATAAGACAGAGGAGTGGCTGACTGACGAACTTCAGAGGGCAGGCTATAACTCTGCCGCAGAGATATTCCTCGCCGAGTATGAGAATGGAGAGCTGAAACTAATCCCCTTCGTCCGAGCAAGTCAAGCTGAGTAACCCCTTGGCCTCCTCCCATAGATGTCCCCATGGGTGAGCCGAGGAATGGGTAGCTTTTCCCCTCTATTCCGAACATTACTAGAGCGCTCTAGTGGACATACCGAGAGCGCAGTAGAGGACTCGGTATGATTGCACCCGTCACCTTACATAGGTGATGGGTGCGATCGTCTCAGAACCTGTTTTAGGGTAGCGATATGCCCTAGGATAGGGGCTCTCGGAATGGGCTTCACAGCCTGGTCTCAAGTGCTCTAGGGTAGGACGTTTTGTCCCTCATTGTGAAGGTGTCGTTTATCCCTAGAGATTGTGGGTATGTTGGGGCTATAATCGGGGTATGTTGCTCCTGCTAGCTCGGGTATATGCTGTCCTCTTAGAGTGAGGGGCATATCCGATAGAGGCGAAGGGTGGTGTTCCCCGAGGAGAGGACTTGGTGGAAGAGGCAAAGAGAAGTCCCCCATAGCTGGAGCAATTAGGGGCTCTAGCTGGGGGACTGCTGGGAGGTATGTCGGGGCGTGATTTGTCACCACCGTCAAGTCGGGAGGACGTGCGGAAGCGAGGGGCGGTCAATAGACCTGAATGATGCGAATGAGTTCGGCCTGGAGGTGGCTATTGAGCTGCTGGCGAAGGGTGTTTAGTCTCAGGTTAAGCTCCTGCCGTGCGATCGGTGAGGTCGTACGGATACGGAGCACACCATCGTCGATACGAGTCTCCCCTGACCCATCGGGAGAGTGAGCCCTAGGAGTATGGGCAGGTGGTCTAGCGCACGATGCTCCAGCAGCTGCTCGTACATCTCGGGGTCTTCGTCCCAGAGGTTGGCCAGTGCCTCACGGAAGTTTATGGTCTCACTTCGCTTCATTTGCTTGCTCGGCGATTAGATGGAGTGCGCCCTCGACGACCTCAAAGAGTCGGTAGTCCCTGCCCCAGCTGCCGACCAGCTCATCTAGGTGCTCTCTATTGGTGTCGGTGATAAAGATCTGCCCGAAGTCACTCCCGCCGACGAGATGAATAATCCGTGCGACACGCTCGGCATCGAGCTTGTCGAAGATGTCGTCCAGCAGTAGGGAGTGGACGCTCGGGGTTGGTCTCAGAGAGGAGGGTATATTGGGCAAACTTAAGCGCTAGGAGGTAGGTCTTGTTTTGCCCTTCGGATCCAGAGTGCGACGTATGAGTTCCCCATCTAGGAGCATCAGCCAGATCGTCCCGATGCAGGCCTACGCTGGTATGCCCCTAGGATACGATCCCGATCTCGGCTCTCACGCAGTAGGTCGGCGATATGCCCCTCGGTGCTCTCCAGCGGAGAGAGGTAGCTGAGGCTCACCTGGTCCCTGCCCACCACTAATCGCAGTATAGTAACGCTGGAAGAGGGGGACAAACTGCTCGACGAAGCGCTTTCGCCTATCGTAGATGATCGAGAGACTTGCTCGAGCTGGAGGTCGAGTACGTCGAGTACGCTGGGTGAAGGGGTGGAGGGAGCCTTGAGGAGCGTGTTGCGCTGCTCCAGGACTCGATGGTACTGCGCTAGGGCTGCCATATAGACGCTATCCTGCTGGGAGAGCTGACGATCGATGAAGCGTCTGCGCTCCTCACTCCCCCAGGATCAGCTGGTAGTCCCGTGGGGAGGCGATCACGAGGGGAAAGCACCGATATGCTCGCTGAGGCGCGTGTACTCCCTGCGGTTACAGCTAGAGCACCTTCCTTGCACCCGGTCGTATCTGTAGCAGTAGGTGTCGCTCATCGCCGTGATCACTCTGGTAGGTGCCCTCCAGCAGAGCCCGCTCCTGCCCACGTCTGACTGCTAGGGTATCGGTGATAGAGAGGTGGCTCTTGGTGAAGGAGAGGTAGTAGGGCATCGAGCATATTGGTCTTGCCCATGCCGTTGAGACCGATGAAGCAGTTCACCTTGGGCGAGAAGTCACAGCTAGCGGTGACTATGCTCTTGAAGTCGATCGGATGGAGTCAGGTAAGTATCACGGTCGTAGGTGCTCGTTAGTGTGAGGCTTGGGATGCTCCCCTGCCATCTGCTCCTTGGTGGAGAGCATCCCAGGCTGCCGAGATGTCCTCCCCACAGAGGTACGTATGGTCGTGACATAGCCCCAGGCCTCGAGCCAACCCTTGAAGCGCTCCACACCTGTGTTGCCAGAGGGCGGAGGTGACATTGTGGGATCTGGTGGAAGGGGATGAGATTGATCCTACACGGGATGCCACGCAGAAGCCTTGCGAGTTCCTCTGCGTGCTGGAGACTATCATTGACTCCCTCAAAGACGAGTGTACTCAAAGGAGACACGGCGCTGTCCCGTGAAGTCTGCCTCACGGATCATACGTAGCGTGTCCTCAGGGGCATTCCCCCTCGGCGGGCATGAGCTCAAGGCGACCTTCGTGGAAGGGGTTGTGCAGACTCACGGCTAGGGTGACAAGCTCGTCTCGCTGAGGAACCGCTCCAGCCCGCGACGTACCCCGACGGTGGACAGAGTGATGCGCTTGGGTGACCAGCCGAGTCCCCACGAGGCCGTCATCACCGAGATGCTGGAGAGGACGTTGGTAGCATTGTCCAGAGGCTCACCCATACCCATGTAGACGATGTTGGTTAGCTTGGGGACTCTTCGACAGAGAGTACTTGGTTGATGATCTCGCCTGCGGAGAGGTTGCCACGGAAGCCCTGCTTGCCCGTCATGCAGAAGAGGCAGTCCATCTTGCACCCCTACCTGAGAGGAGATACAGAGTGTAGCCCGATCCTTCTCGGGTATGTGTAGACGGCCTCGACGAGGTCCACCAGAGCGCACACGGAAGAGGTACTTGCGTGTGCCGTCACGGGATAGTTCGCTCGTGATCGGCAGGCTACGTCCCACCTCGAAGTGCTCCGAGAGTAGGAGGCGATTGGCCCAGAGATGTTCGTCATCTCGTCGATCTCGCTCACACGCTTGTCGTAGAGCCATCCTGCTATCTGCCGAGCAGTGAAGCGGGGCATACTGAGCTCGGTGGTGAGACAGTGGTAAGTTCCTCGAGAGTCAAGCCGAGTAGGGATGCGCTTCTGTGAGGGTTGAGGGTCATCGTCCTTAGTGGTGGGTGAAAGTCATCTGATTAGCAAAGGCTGTCCCTATGAAATAAGCCCTAGGACAGCCTTTGATATAACTAATGTCGGTGCGAAAGAGTTCGTCCTGTGGTGAGATACCGCCTCTAGTGGTGATGCCACGGAGAGGGTAGGGCGGAACTAGTAGAAGCGAGCCTCTATTGTCCTCGTATCTTCAGACGCTGGATGTAGTCAGCGAAGGCACGATAGCCATACTGGCGAGCGAGCCCAGCCTCCCTGCTGCTGGAACTGAGCCTTGGCAGCGACCTTGTCTCACTGCAGCCCAGCTAGCGGGCTGTAGAACCATTACCTCGGTGTTGTTCGCTGCGAAGGGCTTGGAGAGCTGACCGACGGGCGTCGTCATCGCGATGCCATTGAAGGTCGCTGGCTCGCTGCCACGTACGACGTAGCTGACATCGACGAGGGTATCGACCTTGGACTGTAGGTCAGCAGCGTAGGCATCTAGGCTGGTGAGCTTCTTAGCCTCTAGGCTCTTGGCAAGCTGCTCTGCCTTCTTCTGCCCAGCTAGGTAGGCAAAAGATTTCATCCTCGACAGCAGAGGTGCGAAGCCAGCGGGGTATGCTTCCTACGGCTGGGATCACGAGGTAGTCGGTGCCACAAGTGTAGAGCTTGGGGCTGACCTCACCATCCTTGGCATTGATCGCCCAGCTTACGATCTGGCGAGAGCTGGGGACCTGACCGAGCATGGGGCTCTGTGTGGTCACGAGGACGTTACGAGAGACGTTGAAGCCCTCCTTCAGCCTTCTGTGCCATGGCTTCGAAACCTCCGCCTTCGCCGAGATCTTGTTCATCGCACTATACTTGGCATTGTAGGGTCTCAGGGCGAGAAGGTAGCAGGGATCGAAAGGAAAGCGACCTGATACTTCTACTGCGGGCTGTGCATTCTCTGCCTTCACGAGGATGGAGAGAGGAGCTTGGCCGAGACGCACGACTGTACCGACGGGTACCCTGATAGAGCGTATCGAGCTTCAGACCAGAGTTGGCGCCAAGCTGATAGAGCATGTGCTCAGAGAAGGTGCTATCCTCCGTACCGAAGCGGTTGGGTATAGAGATGAGCCCGCCCCGCCCTGCGGTCTGCTGGTCAATGCTGTGCTTCCGGGCTGGTTCGGCGAAGCTCGCACCCCGTTGAGAGCACTGAGGAGGCTATCGGTCTGAGTCTTGAGACTGTCGTTGAGGATAATCATACGGACAGAGAGCAGCTGTAGAGCTCTTCTTGCCGACGAGCTTAGCGATTTTCGTAGCGATCGTTTACGAGCTGTGGGTCTAGGACTGCACCGACCTCTGCGCTCTTGACGAAGGCTACCTGCTCGGCACCTAGACCTAGCTCGTCGAGCTCAGCACCGTTAGGTAGACCGGGCTGAAGTACTTGCTGGAGGTAGCGTAGGCACGTAGGGTGCTCTCGATGTTGGAGGCTGTGGCCTGACGTGGCTCTTCTACAGCCTTGGTCTTCTCCTGCTCAGCAGCCTTGTAGTCAGCCCGTGAGGGTACGACCCAGAGACTGACATAGCTGACCTCAGTGAGCGGGTACTGCATGCGGTAGAAGTCCTTGTGGCTATCATAGTACTTCTGTACCTCGGCATCGCTTGGCTTAGCCGTGGAGTCGGCGATCATAGCCGAGGAGGTACGTACGAGTGCCACAGTACGGGCTCTCGTTGCCGAGAGCGAGCTCACGGTCGAGGTCGTTCAGCTTATAGGTACAGAGAGTAGTGTCCCGAGCTTCTGCTGTAGACGCTGTGTGCGGATCTGCTCCTGCAGTAGGGGTGAACTGCGCCTGCATCGCACGTAGCTGCTGACGCCTGATCTTGGGGGGCTGCCTGAATCTGCTTGTCGGAGAGCTGGCGGATGAACTCATTGACCTGCTTCTCATCTGTCGTCCCGAAGAACTGGGAGGCCAGCGGAGAGGGTGAGATCCCCTTGCCTACGAGTAGGGCATAGAGCTCGTCATCCGAGACGCTCAGTCCGATGGCGCCTGAGACCTTCTCTAGTGCATACTCCGAGAGGTACTGCTGTGCGAGTTGGTTATTGAGCTGCATGCGCTGCTCATCGGTTAGCTGACCTTGTGCCTCGGACTGTGCCTGGAGCTGCTCTAGGCGGGCGCTGTGAGTCTTGGATCGAAATGTCGCTTCCCATCGATAGATAGGGGCGACCTGCTCATTCTTGCTCCAGAAGGTGCGCCCACTGGTAAAGAGGTCACCGATGACAAAGCCTGCCAAGGCTATCCCAATGATGACAACGAGCATGACCGAGTGGCTACGGATCTTCTCTAATACTGCCATTGTATCTGATTACCTATAATTATATAAGAGTGTTTATATTCAATTCTTTGAGCCACAAAGATACAAACACTCTAACGAATAGGCAAGATATGAATAGGCAAGAGATCCTATTATGCCCCGTCCTTTGTCTGATCCCCCTATAGTCCCCTTCCGAAGCCTGCGTAGGCTGTCCTCCCAGAGAGCCATCGTGGCGGGCATTCTGAGAGCCCATCTACGAACACGTAATGACCTCTGGTGCGGACTCGGTATGTTCGCCCTCGTCACCTTACATAGGTGACGAGGGCGAACATTATATGTCCTCTAGTGCGCTCTCGGTATGTCCTCTAGCTCCCTCTCGAGGTGCAAGATACAGAGGTAGTTAGGGAGGGGCGGTGATGCCTGCTTCCTATGGGTCGTACTCCTCCCCGTTGGCATTTTCCACAGCCTGCCTCTACATAATATTCATAGTACGCGCGCACGAGAGAGCCTGGGGGCTTTAGGAGAGGGCAAACGCATGAAATCACCATAGTGCGAGAGCAAAGCAGTCAAGGAGCATACGCCGAAGATAGAAGTATCCGTGTCCTAGGTGTAGATATATCAAGTGTATACCTCCTACTTAGGAGGGGTGAGTATACACGTGTGTACACAACAATGTACCTGCGTGTACACAACTGCATACCCACGTGTACACAACCTCGCTCTAAGTATGTCCCCAGGAGAGCTCTTGCATACAGCTCTCCTCAAGCTAACGTCTAGGTGCTCTAGGGATAGGCTAACGCTCCCTAGGACATGAAATGATATCCCCAAGAGCCAAAGAATGGAGTGTGAGAGGATCGTGCGTCGCACCTGACTTGCTTTAGGGGAAGGGTATGAAGGCTCAGGTAGGGAAGAATAACTAAGAGGAGAGTCGGGAAAAGCCAGAGATTTGGACTGGGAAGATAAAGTGACTTTAGGGTGGGAGCGGATAGAGACTGATGGGTAGGGAAGACCTAAGCGGGTAGCGTATGGAAAGGGCATTTTGCAGAATGAGGATATATTGCTACCTTTGTGGCGCATTTGGGGGATGCCCTAAGTGAAATCTGATGGAAAGGAGAGGTGCTCGAGTGGTTGAAGAGGCACGCCTGGAAAGTGTGTAAACGCCAAAAAGCGTTTCGCGGGTTCGAATCCCGCTCTCTCCGCAGATGAAGGTTTCAATCAATCAGTAATCGTTGTAGGACATGGTCTTACAACGATTTTTCTTTGTATGCAGTCTATAGATCTGACGGCTTACCCCTCGGGGTTAATCGTCTTCAATTGGTCAAACTCTGCTATGGGAACTACTACACAAATAGTAGGCATATGGGGCAGTTATCTGTTTCCCACCTGGTCCTGAGGTTCTGACCATTTGCAGAGTCCTTCGAGGGCGATTGCTTTAAAGGAAGAGACCATTCATTAGCTTCTCTCAGCATACACCCAATGTCACCTGACATCAGTGCATATCAACACCCGTACCAGACAGAATGTCAGCTTCAAACATTTCTAGAACTGCCGATTTGTTCAGTCCTATTCTATTTCCTACATATGGCACGATATTCATATTGTCATACTCTGACAAGGGTGAGCAAATTGTTGCTTGCTCAACATATTCATTAATGATACTTTATGACAGTATTTGATCGAAAAGGGATCGCCTCTTCAGGAGGACATCTCGTCGTCAATGGAGACGATTACAGCGCATTTGACCTGAAGGCCATTGCGCTCAGTGGTCGCGGGACTAAGAGTACGCTTATGATCAAGCGAGCTAGTAAGCTTAGCTCCTTTGATTGCAAAAAGCATCGCATCTGAGAATCCGGGACATGTCACCTTTGATTTCAGCGAGAAATATAGATAAACCATGAGAATTCCGATAAATCCAAAGAGTGGGCTCTCCAATCATGGGATACGAGATCGATTTCATCCCAGTGGGAGAGGGGGAGAAGAATGGAGATGCTATAGCTATGCGCATCACGAAAAACGGAAGAACAGAGATCTATGTGATCGATGGAGGGACTCGAGCATCCGGGAAGGCTCTAGTTCAGCATGTTAGGTACTACTACAGAACTGACCGGGTTGATTACCTCATTAGCACACATCCTGATATGGGATCGTATTTCGGGACTCAAGGTCGTTCTGGAAGAGTTGGAGGTCGGGGGCGCTATGGATGCACAAACCATGGGAACATGCCCACATAGTATCGAGGACATCTTAGATGGACGAGTAACTCAGCAGTAGTTTAAGCGAAAGGATAAAAGAATCCGTTAGGCTTGCAACAGAAGTAGAAAAAGATAGCCACAGAGGGATCTCAAATCTGCAGAGCCATTCCAAGGTGCCAAGATTGGCTCATACTTTTATGTCTTATCTCCAAGTAAGGAGTGGTATAGGAGAGCAGCTCAAAAGCTTTTGATGACATGCCACCGTCAAAGGCTACTCCAGTTCTGGAGAATCAAACATATGCAAAAGTATGATACAGCTTATGAAGACTGGAATACCGAAACGCTAAAAGGAGGATGGAGAGACCTCTGCTCGGAATGAGAGTAGTGTAGTTCACTCGGCATCCTCCCTAATAACTATGGAGTTCTGCTTACTGGGGATGCAGGTAGAGCGGGCGCTTACAAGGCGTACGAGTATGCGCTTTCTCGTGAGTATAACCTCCAGCAATGCCAGTTTATCCAAATGCCCCATCATGGTAGTAGGAGGAATGTTTCTCCCGACTTATTAGACATATTATTGGAGTATATTCTTGACGAGGCTCCCCAGCGACTTATTAGGTATATTCTTGACGAGGGGCTCCCCAGCGACAAAGATATCCTTTGTGAATACATCTAAGGGGGCCCCCGATCGTCCCAAGAAGTCAGTTGTTAATGCCTTCATCAGACGAGGAGTTGAGGTTATAACAACCAAGGGAAACACAATATGTTATAGATCGGATATCCTCCAAGAGATGGTTGTGCCAGTTCAGTCACTACGCCTATCATCTAAAGTAGAAAAAGTAACCAAAGTAAGCTATGAGCGAACTCCTACAAAAGTTGTCAACGTACAACATCTTCAACTACCTATTTCCTGGCGTCGTATTCGTGATTTTACTGAATCGGTACACGGGGATCAACCTGGCTGTAGACGACGTAATACTAGGCATGTTCCTATACTACTTCTTCGGGTTAGTATAAGCAGAATTGGCTCGATTCTTATCGAGCCAATTCTAAGAATATCAGGATCATTCAGTTCGCTGATTACTCTAGATTCTGTACGAGCATCGAAACTAGATGACAAGATCGAGCTACTCTCAGAGGTCAACAATATGCACAGAACGATTATTGCAATGCTAGTTGTGTTATTAGTCATCTCTATTTGTAATCAAACTGCCACTTGGCAGCTCATCCTAGGTCTTATCAGCTCAATAATACTATTTATCCTATCGTACAGAAAGCAAAACCTCTTCATAACGAAAAAGGATTGATACGGCTCTTCAAAAACACACTATAGCTTAAGGCTGACGCATGATGTTGCTCATAGCTGGATAAACTTGTTTAGCTTTTTCCCATCCACGCTCACTCCAGCCTCACTTTGGTAGAATGAGGAAGGCGACGTACTTTAAGACTCACTACCATGCTTTAGTAAAGCACGGTAGTGAGTCTGCCAAGCCATGCCATCAACTAAATAGGGAGAGGCAGAACGAGGCCCCTGAGGGCTGAGCTTATGGCCTTGGGGAGTCATGGCCTGCTCCAGCGGGATGAGGCGGAGGCGACCACCTTGCACCTTGGGATACTTCCTCGTGCGCTGAATATCCCAGAGTTGCTTCATCTGAAAGGGGAGCTCACGGAGACGCTCCAGCCACAGCTCCGCTTGGAGCTCCTCCTTCGAAAGGGAGGTGAGGGCAAGGGCTACTTCCGTGGGGAGCTTGCTGCAGGGCTCTCCCTCGAACTTCTGCAAGGCAGCGTATAGCTATCACTCACCTCGTCTTCGCTCTCCAGCAGCGCTTCGGCGAGCAGGAGCAACACCTCAGAGTAGGGATAGAGTCCAAGCTCCATCGGCTTCCTACCTATATGCTCAGGGGTAGATCGGAGCCAAAACCAAGGAGCTGGGTCAAAGATCTGAAAGACCGTCTTCCCCTCCTCTGCGACCTTATAGAAACTGTGGAAATACTGCCTATCCTTGCCCCGCAAATCACTCTCACCATAGACTGACATGAAGAGCTTCGTCGGTCGAAAGGCGTTGAAGGCGAGTGACTCGCCTACCTTACCCCAGCTCTTAGCCTCCCGAGGGAAGATATAGGCCTCCAGACTCGGGGCACTCGCACCTCGGAGGGTGAAGAGGTATTCGTCGCAGGCAGGGTTGGTGCGTAGCGTGTTGAATGCCGAATGCTCTTCGCTCCCACCGTTAGGGCATCAATCGATACCTCCCAGAGCTGAGGATGGGGCGGAGGATAGCTACCGCTTCCTTGTACTTAGCTTGCCTCAGAGGATATCCACTCATCTGCAGGTACACCTCCCCTAGGAGCACTCGGGCAAGGTCTTGGTGTACACGATACGAACCCACCTCCTTTGTCCTACTGGGAAGAAGGGCAATAGCTGATCGGAGGTCTTGCTCGATCAGCTGATAGCTCTCCTCCAAGGACTTTGCTTGTCCTCCACGTCTCTCCTGGACAACCCCAAAGCTACGCAAGAGATAGAAGCGACTGAAGGCTCGGAAGAAACGAGCCTCTCCGAGTAACTATGCTTGCTCCCCAGCTGTAGCCCCTTCGTCGTAGGGAGGAGACGAAGTAGTGAGTCTGCGAGCTCTATCCCATCATAGCACCGAGAATAAATAGCCTCAGCGAGCCTCTGTACCTCAGGCGAGGACAGCTTCGCAGTATTTAATGCGGAGTAAGAGCCGACATGTGCTTCGCTCTCTATCAAGCCACTCAGATAGGCGGGCCAGGCAGAGCGTACCCCCTCCTCTGGATCAGTATCTAAGTAGATCGAGGGGAGTCCCTCCTTATACAGTCGCTGGACAGCCTCCGTAGCCGAACCGCCATCAGCAAAGGGACTTTGCTCAGAGGGAGTTTGTGGTGCATGCTCCTTCTTGCAGGAAAGGAGTAGAAGGAGACCGACTAGGACAGCAAGTGCCCGATAAGAGGTATAGTGTGACGTCATAGGATGATACTAACCGATAAAGATACTAGAAAGAGTAGCTGTAGCTAAGTTCGCTCATAAAGGAAGATCTAGGAGAGCCCACCGCATGGCGGAGCCTACGCCCTTGGTAAGCGACGCTTGCATTCAGGCCGTGCTTGCCCCAGAAGCGATAGCCTGCGGTAGCTCGGAGGTTGTACACCTGCGCTAGCCTGTGCCCTGCCTCCTGAGTCTCATTGTAGGATAGGCTAAGCCCCGTACTGAGCTGTTTCTTCAGAAGGCGTTTAGCTAGGCTGAGGCTTGGCCCGAGGGTAAGCACGGCCTTGCGGTCGGCATAGTTACTACTCACATTGAATCCTCCCGTGAGCGTGAGATCCAGTGCACTTAGATCTAAGCTATAGCTTGTACCGAGGTTCATAAAGCGGGTGAGCTGACCGGGCTGGATATAGCGTCCCTGCCTATCGGCTGCCTCTTGGTAGCTCAGATTGGCTGACAAGGTCTGAGTCTGCGCTTCACTCTGCTTGAGGCGCCAGCTGATATCGGCATCTAGGCTATGGCTGATCTGGGTAAACTGCAGGGTATCGAGATTGTCATAGGGAGTCCGTGCATTGATATAGTCGAAGCTGGACTTGAGATTGCGATAAGACTGGAAGCTGGATAGCGAGACCGAGGCTGAGAGGGCTTCGCTGGGATTGAAGCCGACCCTGTGCTGAGCCTACGAAGCGCTTATTATGCTCCTGCTTCTGCCCCATGAGGTCATCCCGCTGGAGACCTCCACTAAGTGCGAGGCTGAGCTTACTATCGAAGAAGCTCCGGCTATAGTTGAGCGTCAGATTCTCGTAGTCGTTGTTGAAGTAGTAAGCCCCTAAGGTCGCATAGCCCGGATCGATACGCTCGTAGCCTACCCCCAGAGTATTGCCGACAAAGCTATAAGACACGTCTGCCCTGAGGGCATGGTAGTAACTCACCTCTGCGCTTCGCAGATCCTGCTGCATCCTGCTGAGCCCATATTCCAGCGAGAGCTTGGCATCGTGATGAGGCTGAGACTCCCCTCTATTCCCCAGAGCTATATTCCCCTTGGGATAGATCCCCAGCGCATCGATGTCGAAGGAGATGCGCCCATCTCGATCCCGTGCTGCAAAGATCGTCCCTCCGAGGGCAAAGGTACTCCCCTCATACCGAGTCTTGATCCCATACCCCCAGCGCTCATAGCCCACCTGCAGGGAGGGGATATTCGGATCAGCATCCACCCTCTTGAGTAGTCGCCCTGCCATAGCTGATACCTGCCACTTCCCAGGAGTTAGCTCTACGCCCAGGCCCGTAAACTGATGACCATTCAGCGTATAAGGCCCGAAGCTCATAGACACATCACCGATATGAGCCTTCATCCACTTATACGAAGGATGGAGGCTTAGCCGATTGGGGAGTGAGGGATAGGAGAAGTTTGCCCCGTAGTTATTCAGATTAAACGAGAGGGGGATGTTGAGGAGCTCAGGAGCGATAGGTTCACCGAACCCGTGAGCTGGTACGTGAAGCTCTGGCGGGCTTCGCTAGGCTGACTACTGAACAGTGTAGCACGAGCAGAGATGCTCCCACTGATCTTAAGGGGGGTCTTCTTACGGAAGGCAAGCACCTCCTCGATATTCTGGGCATAGCTGGGCTTCATCCCGAGGAGTAGCAGAGCCGTCAGTAGGAGTATCCTCTGGAGGGACGTAGGGTAAATCTTCAGCATAGGCAATAGAGGTTATTCATTGGGTCAGCTTCTCGATGCTTGATATCCGCAAGGATGTAGGAGGCTGCGCCTGCATGGACATAGCGCTTGACACGGATCACGCCACGACGACCATCTGCCGTACGGAAGAGGACGAAGTGGGGCAGACTCCCCTTGTCAAAGTGCCTAGGACGTGGCTCGCTCCACTGCCTGAAGCGGTCGAAGTCCTTCGCCTGCTTGAAGCTCTCGAAGTCTGCATCAGTTTGATCGTGCTCCCGTAGTCAGATGGATAATGGACGAAGGTCGCCCCTTGTGCCCCAGGAATGGGTGGGAAGGAACTGGAGACGGCCTGATTGGGGGCAAAAGAAGTAGCAATAACTAAAGGCAGAGTTCAAGGCAAAGAAGCCCAAATCGACCTTAGCTCCGAGCTGCTCCTCGGCAATACGCTTCGACGTCACGACCCCTCCTGCATAGGCTGAATAGAAGCATCCGATAGTATTCTTAGCCTCATTGATGCCAAGCTTTAGGTTCACTTGCTCGATGATCCCCCGATTGGGCTTTATGGTAAGGAGCTTCTCCATACGCTGTTCCTCCTTGCCATTGCGAGCTAAAAGGATCAGCTTGTAGTTCCCAGCTCGCTCGAAGCGTATACTCGTAGCCCTCGGCCTCAGGGTGCTCTATGGTCGCTCCCTCACAGAGCCAGCGATAGGTAAGCCCCCTGTGGTAAGGTTCTGGGTCGCCCTAGGGTCAGGAGCCTCCCAGTCTTGGTCTACGGCGCTGGGGTATAACTAAAGTCTGCACGCATCGGAGCCTGCAGGATAAAGGTCTTGCTCAGCTCTTCGTAGCGACTGCCATTGAAGACCCTAAGGAGGATCTTATGCTCACCGCCATCTTTGAACGTAACAGCTGATGGATATTGAGCCACAGATGAGGAGGGCTCTCCGCCCTCAAAGCTCCACTCATAGCGACTGCCTCCTTTGCTCCAATTGCGGAGCGTAACTACCGCTGGGGCGATATCGTTAATCGCTATCTGATAGTCGAAGTTCAGCGAAAGTGCCGAGTCTACTCGAAGGGTCTGTTCGCTGACCTTCTCCTCAACGGCGTTCCGCACACGGAGCCGTATCCTATGCTCTCCAGGCTCGGTGAAAGTCACCGTCCCGGGTCGCTTCTCTCGTGAGGATGCTGGCGAACCGCCCTCAAACGTCCACTCATACTCATCCGCCCCATAGCTCTCATTCTTCAGCTGAACCTGCACGGGCGTAGTCTTATCCTCCGCCACTTCGATGGAGAAGGCGGAGGCTATCGGCACGGACTCCTCCCTGAGGCAAGACGATAGCAAGGCTATCACCAGCAGTACTGCTATCAAGCGATAAGGAATGTGCATTCTATTCATCTTCCGCTCTTTGTTACGATCATGTTGTTTATTCTATCCTTTTCTAAATGTAACAGGCTCTCACGTTGTAGCTCCTTCATACTAGGACCCCATTGTGCTCCTAGCTTCCTCCTTCGGGATTTTCATTCATACCCACGAGTTGCCCTACCCATACCCACCTATCTATGGAGAGACTCGGGGGGGGGTACAGCGTGAGACAAGCCCAGACGAGAGCACCCCAGAGAGTATACTTAGAGGGAGGGAGTGTACACGTGGGTACACTATGGTATACACACGTGTACACTATTGTATACCTGCGTGTATACTCTTCCCCTCTAGGTAGTAGGTATACACGGGGAGAATTCACACCTAGGATACCGATACTCCTGCCTTAGCTCTGGACACCTCAGCGACACTCCCTCCCTCAGTCTCTCCCCGATCTCCTCCGTCAGCCCTATCTGGGCTGGTCACACCTGTGAGGCATGAGACCGTTATATCCTATCTTCACACTCCTCAGCCCTTGGTACACCGCAGGAGCGCACCTGCTGGTAGATGCGTACCTCGTCATGGGAGTGGGCGATCATTCGGTCACCGATGATATGCACAGAGTTGATATCCCAACCGCCCCAGAGATCGTGCCAAACAAACTCCTCCGTCTGCACATCGAAGGCCGCAAGGAAGAAGATCCCCGACACCCGCACCGAGACGTAGAAGATCCCTTCATGTAGCAAGAGACCATTAGTCTGAGCGCTATACACTTTCCCTTCATGTAAACTCATCGAGCAGTCGACAACACAGTAGTCGTCTGTTCTTAAAGTCCATCACCGTATAGAAGCCTGCATCAATCGCGTAGCCAATCCCTCCATGATGAGACATCTTCGGTAAGAATTGATTTTCCAGTGTGCCAAGCTTCTGCCCAGTCACTATATCAATACGATATACTCGTTCGTAAGTCGACACCCAGAGGTCAGAGTCGTAGAAGTTGATGAAGTAGACCTGTCCAGGCTCTACATTGCGACTGTAGCTCGGCTTGCATCGATCGCTCTCAGCAAAGTCAAAGCCGATAGACTCCTTCAGGCCTTGGCTATCCTTATCTCTCATAGCTACTAACTGGCTCTGCCCTCACAAGTGAAGAAGTGGAGGTCTCGGTAGCTACCATCATGAAAGAAGACTCCCTTCAGAGGAACTCACCCTAAGTCTTGGCATTCATGGGTGGAGAGGTCATACCGAAGTTGACGCTCATTGATGAGATAGAGCCACCTCCCTGCTCGGGCGGTATAAAAGGAGTTATTGACATTCGTGATAGTTTGCTTTTAGTTCTCCATCAATCGAGAAGACATTAACGATCGTAGCGTACTCAGAGTCCTCGTCATAGTGGACAAACCATAGTCCTTGTCGCAGATAGACCCACCACGATAGCTCACTATGGGTGAAGGGATTATCTGCTCGACTTGCTCCTCTAGCGAGTAGGAAAAGACAGCACTATTCCTCTTATAGTCTCGGAGGTATAGCCCCCATAATCTACCCAGACTTCATTGGCTGGGCAACTTGTAATTAGCTTGTACATCAATCAATAATTTCAGAATATTACGTTGAACACTTGATCTCGAGCGATAACCTCAGGTAGGGATTCTCCTCTGAGATCCTTAACCATGAGGATCCTTTCAATAGCTAGTCTTTGGGATTCTTCTTTAATAAGAGCCTTCACCGCTTCAAGGAATCCTCTATCTTGCAGTGCTTCGATAATCTTACGCTTAACTTCCTCTCGGCTCATCTTGTGACCACTGAAGATCCACTTGACCCTATTGCTCAGAATCATCACCACTAGACCCAGTAGTCGGACTTACCCGCTGGTAAATGCGTACCTCGTCATAGGAGTGGGCGATCATTCGGTCACCGATGATATGCACAGAGTCGATATCCCAACCGCCCCAGAGGTCGTGCCAAACAAACTCCTCCGTCTGCACATCGAAGGCCGCAAGGAAGAAGATCCCCGACACCTGCACCGAGACGTAGAAGATCCCTTCGGTAGCAAGAGGCTCGTATACTCTGCGCTATATTCCTTCCCTTCGTAGACAAAAGTTATCCCTTCGCTCGTCACAGAGCATGCGCCCAGCCTCGAAGTCAAATACTGTATAGTAACTGTTGAATAAGGAGTATCCTAGTGTCCCCTTGATAAACATCTTAGGTAGCGTCTCATCTTTTCTCTCGAGCACCTTTCCCGTAGCTACATCTATCCGATGTAAGTGCTTTTGGGTCGTCACCCACAAATCGGAGCCGTAGAAGTTGATGAATTCAATCATCCCTGGAACAATTCCATTGTGCCCAAAGGGAATATCCTCGACCACTCTCGGCAAAGTCCAGCCGATAGACCTCCTCCAAGCCTTGGCCGTCCTTATCTCGCATAGCTACCAACTGGCTCTTCCTCTCACAAGAGAAGAAGTGGAGACCACGGTGGCTACCCTTATAGAAGAAGGGCGACTTCAGCTGAAGTGGAGCCAGATCTCGATATCTTTGGGTGGAGCGGTCGCAGCTGATTACGCGGCGTCCATTGACTGAGTAGAACCGATACTCTTCCTCAAGGGCGACCTTGTTGAAGTAGCCATCTATACCTTATGAGCTGCTTTCGTTCGCCGTCTAATGAGCAAATGTCCAGCAAGGACTCAAACGGCGTCCCCTCATGATAGATTAGCCATAAGCCTTGAAAGAGAGCCGCTGTTCCCACATCTTCTTTGTGCGGAAATGGGAGTGCTTCGCCTATTACTCCATCCAAGGAGCAGGGGTGAACAGACCGTCTCCCTTGAGGGATGGACTTAATTAAGAAGAGTCGCCCCTTATATACTACGACCCGAATGGCGTTAAGCTGCGATATTACTCCGTACATAGTTAGATTATATCAGAGCCTTGATGACCTTCCTCTTGATCTCCTCTCGGCTTATCTTGGGGCCACTGAAGACCCTCTTGACCCTCTTGCTCATAATCATCACCACTAGCCCCAGTGGTCGGATTTACCCGCTGGTAGATGCGTACCTCGTCATAGGAGTGGGCGATCATTCGGTCACCGATGATATGCACGGAGTCGATATCCCAACCGCCCCAGAGGTCATGCCAAACAAACTCCTCCGTCTGCACATCGAAGGCTGCTAGGAAGAAGATTCCCGACACCCGCACCGAGACGTAGAGAATTCCCTCGTGTAGTAAGAGGCTCGTATACCCTGCGCTATATTCCTTCCCTTCGTAGACAAAGCGATTCCTTCGTACGTTACAGAGCATGCGCCCAGCCTCGAGGTCAAATGCAGTATAGTAACTGTTGTATAAGGAATATCCTATTGATCCCTTGATGAACATCTTGCAGTGTCTCGTCCTGCCTCTCGAGCACCTTTCCCGTAGCTACATCTATACGATGCAGGTGCTCTTGGGTCGTCACCCACAGATCGGAGCCGTAGAAGTTGATGAAGTCAATTTCCCCGGGGACGATTCCATTGTGCCAACCGGAATAGCCACGACCGCTCTCGGAAAAGTCCAGCCGATAGACCTCCTCCAGTCCTTGTCCATCTTTATCTCGCATAGCTACCAACTGGCTCTGACCCTCACAAGTGAAAAAGTGGAGGCCACGGTGGCTCCCCTTATATAAGAAGGGTTTTTCTAGTAGAAATAAGCCCTAAGTCTTGATACTCATAGGTGGAGAGATTGTACTTAACGAAGCGGGCATTGACAAGATAGACCCAGTCCTCCTTCGTCGGTAGAATATATAAGTCTGCGTGCATACGAGGAATAGTTTGTTGCCATTCTCCTTCAATCGAATATATATGGGTATCCTCTTTAGAGGCTCCCTCGTACTGGATAAGCCAAAGGCCACTACGCAGATAGATCCATCTGATCGGCTCTTTCTTGAAGAACTTAAGTTCTTCCCCAAGTTCTCCATCAAGGAGTAAGGATAAAGATGGCGTCTCCCTTTTCGCGATCGAAAACCAAGGAATATCCGATCCGCATATGTCCTAACTAGGAGAAAAGAATGCTTTGAGAGAAGTTGAAACATGCGCTAGATGCTTTAGGGGTTGCTGTCAGATGGACTTATCCGCTGGTAGATGCGTACCTCGTCATGGGATTGGGCGATCATTCGGTCACCGATGATATGTACGGACTCAATATCCCAACCGCCCCCAGAGGTCGTGCCAAACAAACTCCTCCGTCTGCACATCGAAGGCTGCAAGGAAGAAGATACCCGACACCCGTACTGAGACGTAGAAGATCCCTTCGTGTAGCAAGAGGCCATTAGTCTGAGCGCTATACTCTTTCCCTTCATGAGTAAACCTATCTAAGCGTCCCTCATAGAGCATCTGCCCAGCCTTGAAGTCGAATATCTTGTAGAAGCTCGCAAAGATAGAGTAGCCAAGATCCCCACAATGAGACATCTTTGGTAGTATTATCTCTTCCCGTACCTCTAAGGACTTTCCTGTAGCTACATCTATATGATGCAAGTGCTTTTGGGTTGTTCCCCATAGATCAGAGCTGTAGAAATTGAGGAAGTAAATCTCTCCAGGGCGATCCTATTATGCCATTGGGAATAGCCACGACCGCTCTCGGCAAAGTCCAGCCGATAGACCTCTTCCAAGCCTAGGCCGTCCTTATCGCACATGGCGACCAACTGGCTCTTCCCTTGGCTGGTAAAGAAGTGTAGACCACGGTGGCTACCCATATAGTAGGAGGGTGACTTTAGCTGGGGAGGATCTAGGTCTCTGTACGTGTTGGTGGAGAGGTCATAGCTAAGTAAGCGGCGTCTATTGACAAAGTAGATCTGCCTACCCTCGTTGAGTGCCAGCGTATAGTAGTAGCCTTCTCCTGGTATGGTTTGTAGTAGTTCGCCATCCCAGGGAAAAGATATTTAGCATGTTGCCCAGTGGCGTGTCTTCATCATAGTAGGCAAGCCATAGCCCCTGGAAGAAGTCAATAGGCCAGATATACTCTCTATGTTGGAGTGCTAGTTCTTTCCCGAGGATACCATCTAGGGAACAAGGGTATATAGACATCCCTCCTTGGGGTAGATTTCGTACTAAGAATATATCTTGTCTATCTACCACTACCCATACAGCAGGATGCTGTGCGATTAAATCATACATATCTATTGAATAATTTCGAAAACTACATCGAATACCTCATCTCGTTCAAAAGCCTGAATGAGATCGATCTTCTGATCCGGCTCTATGCCCTAGAAGACGTTCAACTATCTTCTGGTGAGACCGGGTAGGCAGAGCCCCCTTCAAATCCTGTCGAAATGCGGGCTCACGAAGAGAGGCAAGTATAGCCCTCTTGAGCTCTTCCCTACTCATCTTGTGACCACTGAAGACCCACTTGACCCCGTTCCTCAGAATCATCACCGCTAGACCCAGTGGATGGACTTACCCGCTGGTAGATGCGTACCTCGTCGTAGGCGTGGGCGATCATTCGATCATCAACAATATGCACGGAGTCAATATCCCAACCGCCCCAGAGGTCATGCCAAACAAACTCCTCCGTCTGCACATCGAAGGCCGCTAGGAAGAAGATACCCGATACCCGCACCGAGACGTAGAAGATCCCTTCGTGTAGCAAGAGGCTCGTATACTCTGCGCTATATTCCTTCCCTTCGTAGACAAAGCGATCCCTCCGTACGTTACAGAGCATGCGCCCAGCCTCGAAGTCAAATACTGTATAGTAACTGTTGAATAAGGAGTATCCTAGTGTCCCCTTGATAAACATCTTAGGTAGCGTCTCGTCCTGTCTCTCGAGCACCTTCCCCGTAGGTACATATACATGATGCAGGTGCTCTTGGGTCGTCACCCACAGATCGGAGCCGTAGAAGTTGATGAAGTCGATCTTCCCAGGAACAGTTCCATTGTACCAAAGGGAATAGCCACGGCCGCTCTCGGAGAAGTCTAGCCGATAGACCTCCTCCAAGCCTAGGCCGTCCTTATCTCGCATGGCTACCAGCTGGCTCTTCCCTTCACAAGTGAAGAAGTGAAGGCCATGGTGGCTACCTTTGTAGAAAAAGGGATCTTTTAGTGGAAATGAACCTAAGTCTTGATACTCATGGGCAGAGAAGTCATAGCTAATGACACGGCGTTCATCCACTAAATAAAACCGATGTTCTTCCTCGACAGCTACCTTGTCGAGATAGCCATCTATACTTGTTATGAGCTGCTTTCGTTCGCCGTCTAATGAGCAAATGTCCAGCAAGGACTCAGACGGTGTCCCCACCTCATGATAGATTAGCCATAAGCCTTGAAAGAGAACAGCTGTTCCACATCTTCTTTGTGTGGGAATGAGTGCATCGCCTATTACTCCATCCAAGGAGCAGGGGTGAACAGACCGTCTCCCTCGAGGGATGGACTTAATTAAGAAAGAGTCGCCCGTTATATACTACGACCCGAATGGCGTTGAGCCGTGAGATTACTTCGTACATAGTTACTCGATAAATTTAAAGATTATATCAAATACATTATCTTGCTCTAAGTTCTTGATGATTTCAGCCTTTCGTTTAATCTTCACCTCTAGGAGATCCCCGATTACACCCGCTCTTGCATCATCAATAACTTCATCAATAGCCCTTGGAACATTGGATCTTGTAGAGCTTCGATGATTCTCCGCTTGACCACCTCTCGGCTCAGCTTGTGACTACTAAAGACCCACTTGATTATCTTACCTTGCCCCATTGCTACGAGATCGCTTTAAGAACTGCTGTCAGAAGGCCTTGTCAGACCAACTCCCCAGCTAGACCAGTTCTTCAGCTCATAGCGCGTCCTCTGCCCCCTTTCTGTCACGATGTCATATATACGGGCAACGGTCTCCTTACCAATCTTGGCCTCCTCTAACCTCAAACTTGACGATACTTGTACCCTCAGCAAGGTGGTTGGCAAAGTACTGCAACTGGAACTTCCCCTTGGAGCTTCCGCCAGCTCTGAGCCATATCATTTAGTACGATATCTACCCCCTCGATGTGAAGGAGTTTATCGAGCACTTCAGGACTGAAGCCCGAGAGGATTTTGCGAAGCTCAGCCTTGATGCTGGGAGAAATAGTCTTAGTGGTTTTTAGCTTCCCAAGGAGCAGGTTCACCTGAGAGGTGACGAATTGGGCTAATTCTTCCTTAGAGAAGAATTTGGAGCTGAAGAAAGTCCCTCCTCCCTTGATTGGCCTAAAGGGCTTCCATTCAGGATCAAGTGACGATCCGAGGACCCTAAACACCTCCTCCTGCTGAGAGAGCAGTTGCTTTTTCAGTTGGAGATAAGCCATTGATTTTTGGGGAAACGATACGCTTCCAGTCCAAATATTTGGAGACCAAGAGGCTCCCAAGGGCTTTGTTCTCTTGCAGTAACTTCTTACTCTGCTCTGGTAGGTTCTTAACGAACTTATACCCCGCCTGCCCTAAGTTCTTGAGGCCTATGATCCCCATCGCTGTATTGTAGATATCTACAGCTGACTTCAGCTCTGGAGACGTGATCACCTCCGTGTTCACAGCGATATTCCCCACAGCTCCCACAACTTCAGCCAAGGCCCAAGCACGGCGGATCCAGTGTACCTTTGTCGCTAATGCTGTACCTCCGCTGAAGGCTATCGTCGCGACATCAAATGCCGTGACAACGCCCTTCTCGATATAGTCGTTTCGGATCTTGTCTGCACGATACTTCAAGAAGATGGCAGGGACAACATACATCCGATCCGATAGGGGCATTGTCACCCAATGCAGTCTCGATCGAGGGTAGATTATCTGCATCGGGGACTAGGACAATAGGAGTAAGAGAGAGACGACTCCCCAATGATTCTTTATTCTCTTGTGTGACAAGAGAGTTCTTTATTGGGATTTGGGTCTTATATACGTCCCACAGACTTATCTCCCCTGTCGAGCTAATATACTCACCTTGATTATACTTATCAGTGAAGGATGCATAACCCCCCCCGAGTGATGGGACAGAATTATAATTAACGGGAGTTAGGTTGAGAACTATTCGGGCATAATCGTCCGGATCTCGAGGGAATCTCCCCTTGATGCTTTTGCCTCCATCGGCATTGAACATCCACACCAGTGCTCCTATGAAGTTGGTGTAATTGTCCTTGTCTATCCAGAAGTAGAGGAGACATCATCTATCTCTGCCACAAGATGGCGGAGTAGAGCATTCTGATCAGCTTCTAGGTCTCTATAGAATTGAGAATAGTCCTTGCCATCTATGGACTGCATGAGACGCAGGATGGCTAGCTCTTCCCGTTCCTTTAGCGTTTCCTTTCGGGCAACTCGCTTCAAGGTTCTGATCAGCCATTCATAGCTCTGTCTCTTGAGAGACTTGATATGGCATGATTCAAGGATCTGAAGCAAATCCTCATAGCTCGTCTTCTCTGATAGCTGGCGGAGCTTCAGGATATCTCGTTCTACCTGATCCTCATCATAGGATAGCCTATCATTAGCGAGGATGGTGCGGGCAATGAACTCAGCCTTACAAGACTCAGAGGCAGCCCATAGGTAATCTGTTATCCAGCCCTGCTTAGGGATATTGAGTGATGATGGATCGGTAGGGTCATACGTGACATCATGGTATTGGTAGAGGCACTTTTCCCCTGAGCCCACACGATACAGTCTGGTAGTAACCTTCTTGGATGTCGAATTGTACGTCAGCTCAAGGTCTAGTGCATCTTCTATCAACACACCGCCAGAGGCATAGGTCTTCTTTTCATCATCCCAAGAATAGCTCTTAAGATGCTCACCTTCTCTGGAAGATAGTGTTATTCCATGGACGTAGTAGCTTCCTGGGATTATGGTTAGAGATAGCGATATGGTTACTATTCGTAGCCTTGACAGAGAGGATAACCTTACCATTAGGTGTAATCCCCCATTATGGGCTACAACGAGAGCTCGCTCTCTTACTAGATTCCCTTGACTCTGACTATCGCTGGCGGTGAAGACGGCAGGGATTAGCTAGGACATTCCACTGGAAGGCTGCAAGCTCCTTGCCTGCTGCGTAGTCCATGAGGTTATCCGTCTGCCCTTGGCTCTTTCGCCCGCCGTACTCGTCATCGAAGGTGTGCTGTAGCGTGAAGAGCCCGTGCCCGAGCTCGTGGGTGATGGTATAGTTTAGGTCGGACGTCCCCCATTGGGGCTATTCCCCGAGAAGATGTACCCGAAGCGGCTACGACGAGGGCATCTCACCCAGCAAGTCCTTCGGCTGAGCCTCCAAGCCTCCTGCCGCATCCACAACGAAAAGGTAGAGGCCATCTAGCGTACCTGCAAGCTGCGTATAAGTCTTCTTCAGGTAGTCCATCTCGGCACTCTCCTTCACCTCACGCACCCGACCGAAGAAGCTCTTGCCTACGATGCTGAGCTTGCGGTCTCCCGTCCCGATCCCAGCTGTAGTCCCCTCGCATGCGCTCATCCACTTCGACGTCGAAGCGGATACCCACCGAGCCGTAGACGCCATTGAGCTCCTGCTCTATCTGTGCCTTGTCGAGCTTGGCATCGTTGATAGGTACTAGGGTCAGCTTATGACGCTGCTGAGCATAGCTCGCACACGGAGCTTACCCAAGACCTCCCCCTCATAGACGGCAAAGACCTCATAGCTCTCCCCCGACGACACGGAGGTGAGGCTCACTACTCAGCGCTTGCTCGACGCATCGTAGCTAGCTGGCAGAGCCGTACTCCTCGGCTCAGAGGCAAAGCAGAACCCTCTGTGGGTCGATAGTCTTATTCCCCGTGTATTCTGCCGTGATGACATCCTGCTCCCCTCGGGGATCGAGCTTCCATGGGGCAATATAGTCCTTGGCAAAAGGCTTGTAGAAGCGATCGAGCTTGACGGACTTCTGATACCAAGACTCACTCCCTGAGTCAAAGGCGTACTTACCCCCTTGCCTGCTGAAGCGTATCTGTCCATACTTCTTCGATAGGGCTTCGCTATCGAAGTCGCCCATCCGCTCTACACGCTCCGACTGGAGTGCAACCTTCCCAGTGGGTGGAGGACGTATCGTGGTCGTCTTCGGCAGATGCTAGTGCAGGTTGGATCAGATAGCTATTCCCTCCTTGTCCGTGACCAGTAGTGGGAAGACGCTCTTGTACTCCTCGCCCTCAGGGAGCTGGAGGTCTATGCGCTGAGCATTGCCTGCGGCATCCTGGACCGTCAGCGTCCCCGTCTTAGAGTCCAAGTGGAACTGTGGATGCTCGGGCAGGGTGAAGCTAAGCTGCTTCTCGCGAAGGCGTAGGGTCGTAGGGGCGCAAGTCCCTCCCCCATCGTCAATATAGTCGGTGTTGGCTATCGCCCCTCGCTTCTCGTCATAGGGAGGCTTCGACCGAGCCATCGATCGGTACTTGTCTACATTGATGCGTAGGCGGTCAAAGCGCAGGGGCTATGGGGGCATCAATGAGGGTTTTGAGGCGGGTCTTCCCTTCCCCGAATACCAGCCATCACCCAGAGCGGTGACTTCGGTAATGGTCATGGGATAGTCGCCCCCGATCGTCACGACATCACCAGCACGGATACCCAGGTGGGGCTCTCCTCGGAGATCCGTACGCACGGGCTCCTTACCGCAGTCTGCTAGGAGGGCTTCGTTCTGCTTGCTCAGCGTAAACTCTCGCACGTCGGAGAAGACGGGGCGGTCGCTCGTGCAGCGAGTCCCCCACGCCACTCATACGTCCAGCCGGGCTTGAGCTGAGCCAGCGTTAGACGCTCATCTACGGTCTCGGTGCGTGCCCATTCGTAGACGTTCAGCTTGGTCTTGGGGCGACACTCCACCACGTAGCCCGTTGTCCCCACGACCTTGCCCCAGGATAGATCGACCTTAGCATAGCGCGTCTGAGCCCTGAGTCCCCGAGGGGCATCACACTGATCGTTGAGGTAGAACCAACTGACCTCACTCAGGCCTCCGTGCTCAAACATCCCGACCTCCTCTACCCCAGAGCGCACCAAGGCACGCACTTGCCAAGCGTAGCGACGATTGGGGAGGAGGGGAGGGTCAAGGTGCGTATAGCTGAGGCTCGTGCTCCGTGTATGGGTACGGAAGATCTCTTGCCCGTAGGCAAAGGCAGACTGAGGAGCAGCGCCGTTGTCGGGGAGCTCCTTGAGGACAAACTCGTACTCTGTGCCACTGAGGGCCTTGATGGCGAGGTGTCCACTGGAAGCGCAGGAAGAGGGGATCGCGAAAGCTACCTGGGCATCTCGCTCGGGGAGGTTCAGGAAGGGAGGCTTCTTGACATCGAGATAGGCACGTGCTGTATGCCAGTCGGAGAGTGGACGCCCCGTATAGTAGTCGATGACCTGGAGCTGTAGTTCGGCATAGCCACTAGGTAGCCGTCCCTGCTCTAGCCGCCCCGTTATCTGTAGGTGCTGAGGCTGGAGATAGGGGGAGAGATCGACGCCCGTTAGACGAAGGGGAACACTGGTCTGTAGCTCGAGCTGAGGATAGCTGACCTCCTCTCGGCTCCTTGCCGTGAAGCTACCGGACTTGATCTGTAGGCGGAGCTTGGCATAGAGCAAGGGCTGCTGCAGGTCACGGTTCAGGAGCGTCACGATCAAGCGGTCACGACTTCCCGTGCTGTAGTCCACTAGGTAGGGACTCTGAGGTGCTGGCCACTGAACTGTCGCATGAATAGGATAGTACTGCCCAAAGAGCCGACCACTGACACCGAAACAGACTGTCAGTAGGAGCACGAAAAGACGAAAACTATGCCTGAGATGATACATGCGATAAGTACCCATAGCAGCCATTGATGTTTAATCTTAATCTTTAGTTCTTCTTTGTCACCTTCAATAGGGACTTAATTTTACCCACAGTAAGCTCCACACTGAAGACTCCTTCTGCCTCTCACGTAGCTCATAGTGGAAGCTTTGACGCTGAACTTTCTTCAGCTCCTTTCTGTCCATCTCGACTGCTGTTGGGGATAGCAAGCGGAGGGTAAAGTCACTCGCTTCTTTCAGTTCGACGAGTACCTGGAAAGCACCCGTCGTGGGATTAGGCGTAACGAGGAATTGACTAATAGGGCTGTCTTCCTTGGGCAAAAGATTCCCGCCAGCGACCACTTCGATACGCTGAGAAATGAGGTAGTACAGCCCCCGAGGTAACCCTAAAAGTCGGACTTCATACGTCCCAGCGCGACCGAGCTTGATAACGACGCCCCTCATCGGAGCGCTGTATGGATGCTGGGCTTCCTCTGGGAGTTGCCACTCTAGACGGTCTGCCTTCACGCGGCTGATATTAACCACATGGATAGGCTCATTCACAGAGACCGACGAAGGAGCGGGTGATATCGATGGGCAGCTCCGTATTGCTTGCCTTAATCTCTACTGAAGCTACAGCACTACAGCCCTCTGCCGTCGTAGCCACTACCTCATACTTCCCAGGCTTATCGATGAGGAGACTTGCTCCCTCTTTATTTAGGGTCTTCCCGTCTCTCCTCCACTGGTAGCGAAGATTAGGGACATTGGCTTGTACACGCAGCAGACGTGACTGATCCTTGCAGAGTGTAAAGCCCTCATCTAGGGTAAGGACAATGGGATCCGGTTCATTCAAGACCATACGATAGTGCTGCGTACAACTCGATCGATCGTGATATGAGCAACGTAAACACCCGCCTTTTAAGCCCTCCCGTCGCAGGGAAGAAATAGTACGATCATCCTCCCAGCTCACCGTATGAGGGGCTGTCCCGCCCGATAAGCTCAGGCTAATGGATCCATTACTTGCACCGTGGCATGAGGGGTGGGCGATCGTAGGCTTCACCGATATAGCATCCGGAGCTGTCACTTCGGTACTTCCCGTGATACTACAGCCTCGGCTATCTTTCACTCGGACAAAGTAACTCCCAGATTCCTCGTATCTTGAGCGTGGCATCGCTGGCACCCTCCTTGTTCCATTCGTAGCTATACGGCGGAGTACCTCCACGCACGTCAGCTACGATCACCCCTTCGGCATCACTGCACGAAGGAGGCGCTGTTCGGAATGATAGGCTTAGTGCTTCTGGTTGGCGGAGCTCAAACGTGGTAGACTCCGACAGAGATCCGTTAGCATCTGTGATCTTGACGAGGTATTGTCCAGCTTCTAGCCCCCAGGCTATACTATCACTCTGTAGGGTGAGGGATGTCCTCACTCCTCCCTGCAGACGATACCAATCATAGGTATAGGGAAGACGGGAGGAGGCATAGGCTTTCCACCTCGGGCATGAGCCACGATCGCCCCATCACTATCTCCATGACAGGATACATAGTGTGACTCTTCGAGAGCTACACTCAAGGGTGGAGGTGCTGTTAGACTGAGCTCTAGCTTTGCACTGCAGCCACAGGGCTCTTTCTTATCCTCATCTGCCAGCAGACTATATCGCTGGTCTTCTGCTACGGAGGTATATTCACCCTGACCGATATTAGCCAGTGTATAAATGACCCTCCCTCCATCATGATGCGAGGATGTAGGTGTAAAGATCTGGCCATCACTCTTGCGCACAAAGCGCACATCATACCCCGACGACGAAGGCGTCCCACCTGTAACAGCTATTTCCAGCAAGCCATCAGATGAGTTGTAGGCAAGAGGGCTTATCTGCTTGACAAGTTCTATTGCGACGGCTTCACCGGGCTCGGAGAGCTGTACTCGCTGAATGAGCTCGTCACCAGACGCAGTATGAGCCACACAACTATTGCTATCCTTAACACGGACTGAATATGCCCCCGCAATGAGGCGATCGAAGGTAATACTCCCCGCAGTGAAGGCCTTAGTCGCAAGCAGACTCCCATCGGCTGCATATAGATCAGCAGTAAAGCTCCCCGTCCCACCCGAGGCCGTCAATGTAATCGTACCATCACGACCACCAAAGCAGCTCACATCACGATGTGACAGACTATGTGTGATGGTAGGGCGCTCGACCACACAGTGCGGTAAACTGATGAGTCGTATGCTCCCCATAGCTCGCTAGGCCGTGGTGGTGAGTCCCCTTGAGTGTGAAGTGGTATGAGCCTGCCGTAAGGTTGGGAATAACAAAGCTGTTAGATGTATCTAATGCTTCGATATTACGAACTGTCCCTCCAGTTGTAGAGAGGTCAAAAGTCTCCCCCAGGCGAAGGCCTCTATCCAGAGTGACCCGGATGGATGCATCATCCGATTTATGGCATCGCTCCTGCTCGACACTATAGGAGGAGATATGAGGTAGAGAGTACGTCGGAGTGAGAACGATCTTCTCATAGTTTGCTTCATCCCGGTGATCATCTGTGATTGCATTGATACGAAAGAGGACGTTCTTTCTTGACGCTATCAGCCTATTGAATTCGTCTTGACTAAATGATCCGTACCCTTAAACGTGATGACAGAGTTAGCTTCTGAATACCGCACTTGGCTAGAAACATCACGCCAAGAACTCTCCCCTGCAACCTGATACTGCCATCGATAGGTAGCGGAACATACCCTTGGTCGCTTTGAGGGTAATGACATCATTGTCAGGAAGGAGACCTAATGTAGACTCTCTTCCTTGCCCATCTCCGATGTAGTAGTGGATTTTTGATAGAAATCAGGGATAATCTCTAAGGTCAAAAGTCGTCTCTAGTAGAACGAAGAAGTCTCCTCCGTCGTCACCCCGAGAAGTCGTAAGGAGAAGGTAGGGTGGAATATTGCCCAAGGATAGCACATTAGTCCCCTCTCTTGAATCGTCACTGAAGATCTTTCTCCAAGTTCTCTTGCTCCAAAATTCCAGCTTCTTGGGAAGCTTATTTTCAGAGGCATTGATATATCGAACAATGGGGGCAGGGGGAGAAGCAAACTTATTCTTGTCAATCGTCCCAGTACTCCAGCTATGAAGAAATTCGATTCCAGCATCAGAGATGCTTGAGACACGATACTCCGTAGACTTCATATCATTCCCCTTATTCCTGATGGAACTAAAGGTTAGGGTCATCTTATAGTGCCCTTCTGTCTGCGCTTGTCCCCCACATATTCCCCAGAATATTAGTAGTAGTCCTAGGACATACCTTCTCATAGTTGCACCCCCTTTCGTACGCTTATTGGTTTGTTCCTCTCATCTTTACTACGAGCATATACTCATTCTTCTTGCCTTGGGAGACCTCTGTGTCAATGAGCTCTCCCTCCTGAGGTAGATTTTTCTCGACACACTCCCATCTTACCCGAGGCATCTACCTTATATAGAGTCACAGAGATCACCCCCTGCTTGGGTGCTCGCCACTTCAGAGCAATGCCGTCAGGGAGTAGCTCTGTCGTGAAGGATATGTCCCTAGGTTTGGTTGATGCTCGCCTTGAGAGGAGCTTTTACAGCTGGCGATGGGGGTGAATAAACCTTATTCGCAGTATAAGCTGCTATCTGATAGATATAAGTCTTACCCGCTTCTACCTCTTTATCCACATAGCTCACCGCCGTACCATCCTCGAGTAGCCAGGACTTCCTATTCAAAGAGTCGTTCTGCTCAGTACGAGTCAGTAGAAAGCCTTCAAGGAACTTATCCCGCCCAGGTTCCCAGCGAATGGAATTGCCTTCTTCTGTAGCTTTTGCCTCCACAATCAGGGGAGCTGCAGGAGGAATGCAAGCGAGCTTGCGCACAGCAACTGATGTACTCATCTCCGATTGGTTGTAGCATTCATCCAAAGCCGTAAGAGCATAGTAGACCTCCGCATTCAGGTTATCCAAGCGTACACTGTCAATGTAACTCGTTCCTACAATAGCTTCGCTTGTGATGGGGATGAACTCCTCCCCTTTAGTCTCCGCCCGATAAAGGCGATAGCCATATAGATCTTCTTCTCCTCCTGCTTGCCAGGAAAGATATACAGCTCGAGGCTATCCACTTCAGCTTTGAGTCCCTTAGGACTAGCTGGAGGAATGCTATCTATAGCCTGTATCAGTATGGGGAAAGAGCTCATAGAAGCACCCTGTTTGGCCTTTGCTTCAACTTTATAGTATGGATAGCGCTCAAGGTTCTCGATAACGTATACACGCTGCTTAGCTGAGACGCTATCATAGGTATGATAACGCATGTCATCTTGAGAGCGTAGAATACGGAAGCCCTCAATCAGTTCTTCATCCACAGTATTAAAGTTCCAAGATAAACGTGCACCTCCGTGCTTTGCCATGCCGTAGTTCTGTATCTGGGGAGCAGCCATCAACGGTGGATATGACATCCCTGAAATAGGCACACTATAAGCCCCTGACTACCAAATGGCGTTACACCAGCAACACGATAATAATAAGTCTTGCGATAGGGGATACTATCTAAATAAGTGATCGGAGCGTATGGATTCTTCTCTGAGTCACTCATACGGGTGATGGGAAGCTCTGATATACGGCTAAAGGACACTCCATCCTCGCTACGCTCCAGCCAGTAAGCGGGATACAAACTCGATAACCGGTTATAATCCCAGCTGAGATAAGCTCCCGAAGAGCCAAACTGAGCGGATAGCTCCATGGGCTGTGGTAGTCTCACAGTATCTCCAACGACAACAAAGGCTGCCCCACCTTCGATAGCTAGTTCCTTCTTGGGGACGAGTGAACTTACTCGATAGAGATACCTTTCTCCGCTCTGTAGCTTTACGTCCTCAAAGCCCCAGCCTACTTCCTTCGCTACGGGGAAACATAGGGTCTGCAGCATAAAGGGCAAAGAGATAGCGCTGCTGGCGCTCCTCATCCAGTGCTATGGCCTTCGAAATCGGGCTATCCCCTAGGCTGACTTCGAAGCTTTCGCCAAAGATCGCTTGAGCGATAACTGCTCCCATAGGATACTTATCGACGAGAACCTTGAGGCGATCGGACTCCATGGGTCTCAGTTGCTCGGCTAGGAGCACCACCTCGGGCTTGTCAAGCAACACCCCATCACGGGCTACTGTCAGACGCTCCAGTTTGACTCCATATTTATTGAGCAGTTGCCAGCTCTTGGCATCACTGGCTACCCAGCGTAAGAGGACTCGGTCTTGATGCACTTCTGTCCGCACATGGATACGAGGTTGCACGAGTTTCTGTCCCGACCCGTATAGATAGGAGAAGCAGCAGACCAGTGCAAATAAGAGGTGCCTAGAGTATAGCATAAGGAGACTATCTATTTAATTTCAGTGGATTATGGAAGAAGTACTCTACACGACTACTTACACTCCCCATCGGGTAGGATATAGCTGATCCAAACCTTATATTTCCCATACTTCAGGACAGGAAGCGTCCCAAAGATAAAACGACGATATACCTCAGGGCTTACTTGCCCCCAAGCTGTTCACAATACTCCCTGCAGATCTCGATAGTCTCGATAAGCCACCAGCCCTGCATCGTACGTGAAGGGGAAGCGGAAGGAAGCTACCCGAAGGCTCCCGTCACCGAGCTTCGACAGATAAGTCTGACTGGGACTAAATGCCCTATAGGGTGGGACGCCGATAGCGTCTTCGTCTCGGTTCGTCAAGCGAATAGCTCCATAGGGATAACCAGAATAAACAAGCGGAAGGACGGTTACGTGAAGTAGTCCTCCTGAAGCTCAGACTGCAGGCTCAGGAGTGGACGCTGCTGTGTACTAGCGACACCTATAACCTCAGCCTCATCAAAGGCTTCCTTCCCCTGAACATCTACTCCAAGCGTAATCGCTTCTCCAGCATCCAGTGCCAGCTCTTCTCTTTGCTTGAGACTTTTGATCTTCTCCGTGAAAGTGGCAAAGCGACTTGTGCTAAAGTTATAGCTTAGGATCGACTGCTCTAGCTCCGTGTTCAGCTGGAGCCCTAGCCTTATCTCCCCCAATGTGTAAGGAGCCATCCCCTCTCTCTGCAGACTGTGAAGCCTCCGTCTTAGTAGTTGATTGCTCTTGTGGTCTATAGGATAGCTCTAAACGATAAGCTGTAGAGGTCTTCAGTTGAGGAAGAGTAAACTCTAATCGTTGCTCTGCTTCTTTGTAGGTGAAATCACTCATTATGGGAGTCTCTCCCTCTGCGAGGAAATTCACTCTATAGGCAAAAACCCTGATCGAAAAGATACTTCTGTCCCAGTTGTAGCTGTATATACCCTCGTGAAGACTCCCTAGGCAGGAGATAACGCTGATCCAATGCAGGGGTAGGCGTAAACGATATTCTGAACGAGGAATATTCTGAGGTGCTCCACACGTGGTAAAGTTAACCAGCTTCTCTTCTACAGCAGGCTTACCTGAACTCTGAACCTGCTTCCAAGAACCTCCTACTAATTCCTCGAAGGCTACACGAACCACAGCTGTCAGCCTACTGTTCGGCGGTAACACCTCCTTGGGCTGAAAGCGGACACTCTGCTGCTCCTTGCTCCAGATAAGCTTCCCTTGGATAAGAGCGCCCTGCAGATCCTTCACAAGGAAGTCTTGGAGCTGGATGCAGTACATCTTTGCTCACCAGCATCATTGGACGCCTCGAAGCTCTTCCCCAGAGCGACATTAAATGTAGCTTCGGGAGAAGTAAAGACGCTAACAGCCTCCTCCCCCGAGGAAGGGGCAAGGTCGTTAATCATAGGCTCATCTACGGGGGAGCTACCAGGGAGAGTGAGGTCGCACTCCTCACCGATGGTCAGCTTAAAGCGAGCCTTACCCTTGATAAGCCCAAGCACATTGAGGTCTACACCCAGGTAGCCCTTGAAGAAGGTCGGGTCTGTCAAGCCTGCCTGCAAAAGGGCTGCAGCACCACCCTGATCGCCCGGAATACGTGTACGTAAGAACCAGAGCTTAATCTTCACCCCAAGCTCCCCCTGCAAGTAGGCATAAGCTTGACCTTGAGCATACCAACCGTTGAGCCCAACTGAGCCCGAGGCGTCCCCGGCACTGTGCTGCCCCATAATCCTTGAGCATCACATCAAAGCCCAGACCAGCATTGAAGTTGGCGTACATCATAAGGAACTGCAGATCTCCCTGTTCGGACAGCCAGATCCGAACCGAACGCAAGCCCTCGCCCACTACTCAAGGCTTCAAGGTTGCGCCCCCAAGCGCAGTCGGTTCAGATCCTGCCCCAGAATATCGGCTACAGCCTGAGGGTGGGGTGAGGCATCTCTGGGATACGAGAGCCCGCCATAAAGTAAGAGCCAGACTTCACAGCTAGGATATTCCCCACAGCCAGTTGTACTCCCCAACCGACGACTAGGATCCCCTAAGTGAAGATACCACTCTCAGGGGATCGATGTGAAGGATGCCCTGACCAGCTCGTCCCCTATCACCTATCCCTTGGAGAAGGCCTCCGGGTGTATTGATATAGACGTCAGAGGTCGCATGGAGTACTCTATTCTGCAGGTGCATCTGCATGCAGAGTGTCCCTGAGAGCCCGTTATCCTTGAGGGATCTCTGGGAGTTGCTTGAGAGATTGTCCCAGGGCCTTCCAGTCATTCTGCTTGAATTGCTCAGAGAGCGACGAGGGGAAGGTTCGTTGCTGTACCTTGAGTCGCTCCTCAATGGCTCCCCAGTTCTTTCCCCCTCCGTTAGGAAACTCTCCATAGCCATAGAGGCCGACAGAGCCTAGTCCACCAGCTTTGGTAAAGAGCATCTCTAGTGCTGCTTCGCCGTAGCTAGCCTTACCAATTTCGAATATAGTAGAGGCCTTGAAGCCTAAGCCCATGGTGGCATCGGGAATATAATGGGCATTGGAGAACTTTCCCCCTTCTGAATGCGTCCCTTCGACTCGAACACCAGAGGTCAATGCTCCACCAAGACCATTCAAAGTCATAACCCCTAGCAGAGGTACTCCAGGGCGGAAACCAGCCATCCCATCGACGTGCCAGTAGCGGTGATTATCTTTCCGCTCAAAGGCTGCTCTCGCTTTGATCTTTTGCCGCTAGTGTGCTCTGGGCTTTAGATGAGTCCAAGGAAATCCCCATCTCTACATCTCCAGCGAAGCCATCACCATATTGGCTATCATCCCGATGCCAATTTAGCTCACTGCCCTTGAGATTAATGACTTTTAGCTATACTCGCATCGAGCTTAATAGCCCCAACTTCTAGCTTATCGAAGACCCAAGCCCGCTCCTCATAGCGAGCGAGGTAATCAATCTCAGTCTCCCCGGAGAAAAGCTTCTCACCCTAAATTGATGCCAGCACCTATGGTCAAGCGGACTCTATCCCCACCCTGCTATCAAGGGCTAGCTTATGGATCGACAAGGGAAGTTTCCGAGCTTAGCCTCTCCCTCTATCCCAAATAGTCAGCTGTGAGATAGGGGACATTCGTACGTAGTCTTAGGTTGCGGAAGAGTAAGCGATCCAGCTTAGGTGTTGTACTGGATGAGGGCCCCATCTCCATTGAGTGCCATATATCCATGTAGGGTAGCCTCTGGTAGGAACTTCTCTCCTACCAGTCGAAGACTGACATAGGAGTTCCTATCTAGGTATGCCTTGGCATTGAAGACCGAGAAGTCAAGAGCCTCCTCGGTCTTGACTCGCATAGCATATTCATTATCCGCCAACAGCTCTCCTTCATATCCCAGCTGGGTGTGCTTACCTCGGAAGGGGAGCTGTAGCCGGCCCTCGAAAATCAGCGGAGACCAACTCACTAGCTATTAGATTTAGTCCGAGTAATCCACAGAGAAGCGCCAGCCACTAGCATCACCTCGCTCCAAGGGCAGGATACTATCCGCCGCAAACAGCCCCGTCACTCCGTAATCATCGATAATCAGCCCACGAGCCGAAAAACTCGCCCTTGAGAAAGCTTGAGGCAATGTCACCGATACCTTATTCGCATAGACACCTCGCCACGGGACGGCCTCCTCCGGCATATATTGGCGCTGGTATTCTTCGGGGAAATGGAGTCTATCATCATTGCGCTGGCTACTCAGATCAAGGCTCACTCCCTCCAGCGAGAAAAATATGGTCCTTGGGCCCCTTGACCTGAAAGCTCGGCAGGTCTACTGAGACAAAGCAGGTCATCCCAACTAGTGACCACCGTGCGAAAATGTCCACGCACTTGTGGCTGGCTTGCATCAGCAGGTACCAAGAGCGACTTGGGGAAAAGCACCTCTGCATCTAACGATAAGCTCTGAAAGCCATCGCAACTGACAGTCATATAGGTGTCACTCTCCGAGACACCCCGAGTCTTGCTCAGCGAGTTCCCCTTAAGGATAACACTCATATTACCCCCACTGAATGGGATCTCACATCATGGAGCAGGGAGAGCCTCAGCTCGCCAACCAAGCCTCCGGAATGTGTCCCCGGATTCCCTCTGCGCCGAAAAAGAGTACTCGGCGCTTGCCTTCTGCACCTTGGGGGATGACAGCTTTCGCATAGACTCCTAATTCAGTAGACGCTGTATGCAGCGCAAAACGATTGACAGCTATGGTAATCTCCATACCGCCGATCGTTCGTTTCATTCCAAGGGGTAAGTGGACGAGAGCCTCCTCATTGAAGCTCAAATCCTCCACATAGGCATTGCGCTGGGCTAGATCTGCAAAAGTTCGTTCAATTGCCTCAAGTTGCCGTTGTGTGTTTCCGGGGGCTTGTGCATATCCCTCAATGGCAATGAGGAAGACAAATAGCAGAACAAAGTACCACCCAAGAGATAACCTAAGATCCCCGCACCTTTATATCTCTCCTCTTTTGAATAAATCTGTAGACTCATTAATACAGCCTAACCAAATAATAATTATATCACTGCTTGTGTTTCCCGACACGAATTTACTTATCATTTACCAATCGGACAAATTCCAATGGAGAGATTTCAATCACAAACTGAGGGTTCCCTTTCCTCCCTTCATATCCTGCCCTCTCCGCAGATGCAATATCCCCCAAGATTACTTTTTGTTGTTTTTGCTCAAAGAGGGTGGTTACCATTTCAAAGGTCAGGGCTGACGCATGAAATCACCATAGAGCGAGGGCAAGGTCGTCAAGGAGCATACGCCGAAGATAGAAATATCCGTGTCCTAGGTATAGAGATCCCCTGGGTATACCTCCTACCTAGGAGGGATGAGTATACACGTGTGTACACAACTGTATACCCACGTGTACACTACTGTATACACGCGTGTACACAAGTGCGCTCTAAGTATCTCCTCTCTAGGGCTCGCTTGTATGTCTATTCATTGGGGATAATACCTAGGATCTTTAGTAATGGTTACCTTTGTGCTAGTAAGAGGGGAGGGGGGCTAGTGCTTTGTGTGACGTATTTGCCCCCTATTGCAATAGATATACCGATATAATATATGGAGGTGAAGACTCATAAAGTCGGAGACAGACTGCTGGCAGAGATCATATCCGATCGGATCGTCCTCGCCACGGTAGAGGATGCCCTAGACCTGATAGGTAATATGTCCTATCAAGGATTTGACGGGGTGGTAATCTACAAGCATAATGTGACACCTGAGTTCTTTGTGCTTAAGAATAGACTAGCTGGAGATATCCTTCAGAAGTTCGCCCAATACACGATGTCACTAACCCTCATAGGAGACTTCGGCCCGATATGCTAGCTCGAGCCTAAGAGACTTTATCCGTGAGAGTAATGCTAGAGGGTGGATCCGATTTGTCTCGACTCGAGAGGATGCTTTGAGGTAGACTCTCGGCATGCAGGGATAGGTCTGGATAGGTGCCGCCTACGCAACTAAGGTGGTATAGTCTTTGTTGTAGCAGTACTGAGTGGGGAGATAGTCTGATGAGTCCCCTAGATGTGACTACGAACGAATATAAAGAGTAGATGATACAAAACAACGGGAAGAAGCCAGGTAAGCTCTTCCGCTTCAATGAGCTGTGGATCTATGCGATCATCATCGGCTTGCTCGGAGGACTCTTCCTCTGGGATGGAGGCTTCGGGGAGACGAAGTCCCTTAGCTGGGATGAATTCCAGCGTATCGCACGCAACAATGCCTTCACGCAGATCACTGTGGATCGGGGGGAGAAGACAGCTGTAGGGCTATTGACCTCTCAGGCTGCAGATAGTATCTTCTCTAAGAACTCCCCTCTGCTGGGACGCAATCAGCAGCACACCGAGCGTACGCTCACCACGGAGATCCCGACGGTGGATCGCTTCTCCCAGTTCTATGAGGAGAGTGGTATCACAGCACATGTGCACTATAAGGAGTCCCGCTCGAGTCTCCTCAGTATGCTCCTTAGCTTTGCGCCCTTCATCTTGGTGATCGCCTTTTGGTTCTATATGATGCGCCGGGCTGGTGGAGCAGGTGGTGGCGGAGGTATGTCAGGAGGTGGCATCTTCAGTATAGGCAAGAGCAAGGCTCAGCTATATGAGAAGGAGAGCACTTCGGTGACCTTCAAGGATGTGGCAGGCCTACACGAGGCCAAGGTAGAGATCGAGGAGATCGTACACTTCCTGAAGAACCCCGCTAAGTACACTCAGCTCGGGGGGAAGATCCCTAAGGGTGCTCTCCTCGTGGGGCCTCCGGGTACGGGTAAGACTCTGCTGGCTAAGGCTGTGGCAGGAGAGGCACATGTTCCATTCTTCTCACTAGCCGGCCTCGGACTTCGTCGAGATGTTTGTGGGGGTAGGTGCGTCACGTGTGCGTGACCTCTTCCAGAAGGCTAAGGAGAAGGCTCCCCGTATCATCTTCATCGATGAGATCGACGCCGTCGGACGTGCTCGAGGAAAGAACAATAACCTTGGCGGGAATGATGAACGTGAGAATACTCTGAACCAGCTCCTGACCGAGATGGATGGCTTCGGGACAAAACAGTGGTATCATTGTCCTCGCAGCAACGAACCGAGCCGATATCCTTGACTCTGCACTCCTGCGTGCAGGACGCTTTGATAGACGGATGCATGTGGATATACCTGATGTGAATGATCGATCGGGAGATCTTCCTCGTGCATCTGCGTCCCCTCAAGATCGATGATACAGTAGATATTGATCTACTAGCACGTCGTACGCCAGGGTTCTCTGGGGCAGATATTGCCAATATATGTAATGAGGCAGCACTGATCGCAGCACGTGCGGAGAAGGAGTTCGTCTCTCGTGAGGACTTCATGAACGCCATCGACCGAGTCGTAGGCGGCCCTAGAGAGAAGAATAAGATCGCGACCGAGGAGGAGCGCCGCAGTATCGCTATCCACGAGGCTGGTCATGCTACGGTCAGCTGGTTCCTAAAGTATGCTAATCCTCTGGTGAAGGTAACGATGGGTCCCCCGAGGTAAGGCTCTAGGGGGCTGCATGGTACCTCCCCGAGGAGCGACAGATCACCACCACACAGGCACTCCTCGACCAGATGTGTGCTACGCTGGCTGGACGTGCTGCCGAGGAGATCTTCCTCGGACGTATCTCCACTGGGGCAGCCAATGACCTAGAGCATACGACCAAGATAGCCTATGCAATGGTCGCTTACTATGGTATGAGTGAGAACCTACCCCATATCAACTACTACGATATGCAGGGTGATGGCTATGGACTCACGAAGCCCTATAGTGATAAGACAGCAGAGCTCATCGACCGGGAGGCTACCGACATCGTACGCAGAGGTATGAGCGTGCTAAGAAGCTCCCTAGGGCGAGCATGCCGAGGGACTCCAGCAGCTGGCTCAGCTCCTGCTGGATCGTGAGGGTGATCATACGGAGGATGTGGAGCATATCTTCGGTAAGCGTCAGTGGATCGGCCGCACTGATGAACTGATGCAGGCCAATGAAGCTAGCCAAACCACAGCTACCCCCTCGGAGACTCCCGAGAATACTACGACACAAGAAGAAGTAAAGACAGATGAGCAACCTAATTAAGCGCGCTATCTTTGGAGCGATCTATGTCGCCCTAATCCTCGGAGCCCTCCTACTGGAGAGTCCTACTCTCTATACGATCGATCTTCGGGCTGATGTCTTCCTCGGGACATGGGAGTGGTGCAACCTCGTCTCTACCCACCGCATCTATCCCCTGCGTCGCATCAGCGATGCAGCGGCTGGGAGTCTACCTCTTCTGGGTGACCTATATGATTGCTCTGAAGGGGGCAAGCTACACCATCTTCCTCATCCCCTATGCAGGCTTTCTCCTCTATGTCCTCGTACGCAGTATATACAGCGAGCGAGAGCTCATGCCTGGGGATTTAGCGAAGGTCTTCTTCGGTCAGATCATGTGGCAGGCTTCATGAGTGTGGCGAACATATTTTATTCAGGAGTCGTTGATCCTCGCCTACTGCTTACGATCTTCATCTGTATCTGGGTCAATGATACGGGGGCTTATCTGGCTGGCTCTACACTAGAAAGCCAAGCTCTTCCCAAGTGTCTCGCCTAAGAAGAGCTGGGAGGGCTTCGTCGGGGCTTCATCGCTTCAGTTCTCGTCTCTGGCCTTATGCTCGGCTGGGAGCCTCTCACTCTACTGTATGGTGCGATCATCTCGGTCGCTGGTACGTGGGGAGACCTCTTCGAGTCCATGATCGAGCGACAGATCGGGGTCAAGGACTCTGGCAATATCATCCCTGGACATGGAGGTATCCTCGATCGTATAGATAGCCTACTGTTTGTCCTGCCTTTCGTAGCCTTTGTGCTCTGGATCGTCTATACCTATCAGCACCTACATTTGAGCTGATCGACTTCCGATTTCCCCTAAATCTTCACGGGAAGATGATGAATAAGACTCATATAACTCGTACACCGAGGGGCTTGCTCTAGCTTGCCTCTCGGTGCTTTTCTTTGCCTCGTCCCTGTGGGTATCTCGTGGACGAAGAACTGTGAGTGATGATCCTCGAGAGCCACAGAAGCGAGAATTTCGAGCGGCATGGCTCCTACGATCTTCCGCAGTGAATATGCTGGGCTCGCACGTCAGGAGGCACGACAGCTCCTCACGCGACGGATTGAGCTCCTTAAGCAGACTGGATGTAACGTCTTGATCTTCCAGGTACGTGCCGAGGGCGATGCTTGGTATCCCAGTGAGCTGGAGCCCTGGAGCAGATACCTTACGGGGAGACAGGGTGAGGCACCTGAGCCTAGCTGGGATCCTCTGGGCTTGGTGATCAACGAGTGTCATGCTCGTGGGATCGAGGTGCATGCCTGGATTAATCCCTATCGAGGTGCAGCTAATGCCGATCGGCCCCTAGATGATAAGCACCCGCTCGTTGCCATCCCGAGCTCTTCATCCGCTATGGCAAGCAGCTCGTTATGGATCAGGGGAACCCTCAGAGTGTCCACTATATCACGTCCGTGGTACGAGATACTAGTCAAGCGCTACGATGTGGATGCCATCCACTATGATGACTACTTCTATCCTTATCCGAAGGATGGAGAGAAGTTCGATGATGATGCCTCCTTCCATCGCTTTGGTCTCTCTGCAGGCTTTCAGCCTAATGAGAAGGCTCTATGGCGTAGAGCTAATGTAGACCGACCCTGATCTCGGAGACCCGTAGTGTGATTCTAGAGACTAAGCCTTGGGTACGATTTGGGGTGAGTCCTTCGGTATCTATCGCAATGCCTCCAGTGATCCTAAGGAGCAAGACCTCTGGGCTACAGAACTACGATGATCTCTATGCTGATGTCCTGCGCTGGAAGGATAAGGGGTGGGTAGACTATATCATCCCTCAGATCTATTGGAACATTGGTCATCCTGCCGCCGACTATTGGGAGCTCGTCTCGTGGTGGAGTAACCAACTTCAGCATAGTACAACACAGCTCTACATCGGCCAACATGTAGAGCGTACGATGGACTCAGGACAGCTGGAGGCGAAGCTCACGCAGTCTCGCCACTTTGCGCAGGGGAATGCCTGGTGGCCTGCTGAGAATATCCTACGTAACTACCGAGGGGTAGGCGACAGCCTGCTGAATACCTATCAGCGCTATCCTGCACTCTTGCCTGAGTACAAGGGTGCCTTTGGACGCACGAAAGCACCGAAGTCTATAAGCAAGATCATGGAGGACTATAATGAGGATGGGCACATGCTCCTATGGGTCGATCATCGTGATGACGATGACCCAGAGCAAGCCTATTACTATGCCGTCTATCGCTTTGCTGAGGGCGAACGGATGGATCACAGCAATCCCCGCCATCTCGTGAGCGTCTCTACCAAGCCATACTATATCCTTCCCCTTGCTCGTCCAGGCAGAAGTATACCTATCTGGTGACGGCTATTAACCGCTTTTGGCAGGAGAGCAAGCCGGCAAAGATCACTATCCGCTATTAATGAGTTGCTCTCTCCTTGGCTGAGGTAGAGATGACGTGAGAGAGGAGCTCTAAGGAGACTCCGTACATAACAATAGAGCAGGAGGCGATACTCATCACTGAGTATCGCCTCCTGCTCTTATATAATCCTGCCACTGTGAATTAGGTCTCTGAGGTTCAATAGGGGTTACTGGGGCCGTGACTGTGCTTGCGCCCGTGCAGGTCTGACTGGCGATGAAAGGTTTGCCTAGGTAGCTGAGCTTAGAGGCACCTGAGACACTGTAGGACATACTATCGACCAGTCCGAAGGAGACACGTGAGGCCTGAGACGAGGAATTCTGCCGAACGTGAGTTCACAGCCTGGCATCACACCCGCTGGCTCCCTCGACAGAGGCCTGCATGAGGGCAGATGAGCCTCAGCAGCCCTACATGCGAGGCGCCCGATACGAGGACTAGGAGCTGCTGTTCTAGGGGTGGCAGCAGCCTCTGCTTGGCTAGCTCCTGAGGCCGTGATCGCTGGGAGTCACCTCGCAGGCGTAGCCCCGTGATGCGTGACGCCCCTTCTGCTACGACCGAGAAGATAGGGGGCAGTTGAGGCTATCCATCAGTTGTATGCTCGAGGCCTGAGTAGCCTCTACACCATAGAGCTCGGGGAGGTAGACATCGAGGTGAAGATCGTGGTTGGTTAACTTGTTCCAGAAGCTAGAGCGGTCACTCATCCCCTTGGAAGCAATCAGCAGGAGGTTATCTTTGACCCGTAGCTCGATGTCATCACGAACCTCCTTAGGAAAGTCTTCCGGGAAGACTACTCAGTAGGTTTGCCCGACATGTAGTGACACACGTACGGGGTAGTCTACGATGAGGAAGTTGCATGGGGAGCTTACTAGGCTCCACCGTGGTGAAGCCTTCGCGGGAGACGCCAAATCCCCGACCCTGACAGCTCTCTAGGCTTAGCCCGAGGAGCGTCAATAGGAGTGTCATCAATAGAATGCGAGTACTAGTCATTGTGCGTATGTGTATAATTAAGTGATTATATGTACCTCAAAGGTAGTGAATAGGAGGGAATTATATACCACATATTCCTCTGATATAGCCAAGGTGGAGGCATGAAATCACTAGGGGCGAGAGCAAGTGAGGTGGAGGTGCATACCCCTAGCGATAGAGACATCTGTGTCCTGGTGTAGATTTACCTAGCGTAGAGGTACTATAGAGGAGGGAAAAGTGTACACGTGTGTATGCAACAGTGTACCCACGTGTATACAATAGTGTACACGCGTGTACACAACATCGCTCTCGGTATGTCCCTCGTAGCGATCTCTCCTAGGTCTATTTCTCGGGGCTAACGTTTGGTATTCCAGAGATAAGGCTAAAGTTCCCTTATGTTATAAGCAAGACCCTAAAGGAGCAAAGGGGGAGAATACTAACAAGAGAGAATACGTCGGCTCTGCTGACTTCGCCCTGAGGTATGGGGCGATCCTCGCCTTATATCGGGCTTTATCCCCGTTAGCTGTGCTGGCTCGCAGGGAATGTGTCTCGTATGTACACAGAAATAGGTATCTTTGAAAGATATTGGTATGCTCTGTGCAGATAGAGCGATGTTATAGATAGAAATGAGCATCAGAAAGCAACTCATATACATAGGTCTGCTGACCCTCTGCCTCGTCGAGAACTACAGCGTGTGCGGGCAGCAGACAGCTAAGGTCGGTAAGCGAACAGGAACGGATTCCCTCAGTCGAGAGGACAAGGCTACTGACTACTTCTACCGAGGAGTTCTTGCCCAGCGAGTGAATCGGATGGACGAGGCTCTAGACCTCCTACAGAAAGCCTATCAGCTTTCGCCTAGGATCCCTAGTGATAGCCTTTGCCCTTGGAGGTACATATATGGACGCCGAGCGACAGAGCGAGGCTCTGCCTCTACTGGAGCAAGCCTATCGTTCGGATAGCACAGACATAGCCTTTGCCTCGGCGCTCTCCTCTGCCTATATTGCGACCGAGCGTATGGAGGATGCGCTACGAGTGAATAAGCAACTCCTGAGCCTCGATCCCGATGACGTGGATGTGATGTATCGTCTCGTCCAGCTCTATGCTCGTACGGGCTATATCCCACGGGCCATCCAGCTGTGTACGGAGCTTCAGGCTCGCTTCCGTCCACATCCAGATCCCTATAATAGGCTTACCCAGATCAAGATACAGCTCCACCAGCTCGCTGGCAATAAGAAGGCCATCGAGCAGGAGTATGAGACCCAGGCTTCGCTGTTCTCTGGGAATAGGAAGTACTACTATGACTTGATCCTTTTCCTCATTCAGGATGGACGCTATCAAGAAGTGAATAAGCGACTAGCTGCCGATGTCAAGAAGCAGAAGATCCGTCCTGGTGATGCTCGTGCTCTCAGAGTCCACCTACATATTGCCAAGAAGGAGTATGAGCAGGCAGAGCAGGAGCTCGCACAGCTCAACGAAGATCCTGAGATCGAGCGCTGGAGAGAAGTTCGTCCTTTGGTCGCTCCTCTCCAATGAGATAGCGGTGAGGAGAAGCTCCTCGATGAGCGGTATATGCCCCGTATCAAGCGACTCCTCACTGTCCATCCCGAGGACTCTCTATCCTCAGGAGCTATGTACAGCTCCTTCGCTATCGAGACCACCATCAGGAGGCGATAGATGTTCTTCGTCCTCAGACGAAGCTACACCCTTCGACGGCTTGGCTGTGGGATGAGCTCTTTCAGAATGCTGTCAGGCTGTTCCCAGGATAGCCTCATCGTGCAGGTCGCCCGAGAGGCTGTTCAGTATGTGCCAGAGGACTGGAGGTACCATATCGCTCTGGCTACTGGAGACTTTGCTGAAGAGCGTTTCTCCGATGCCATCAAGACCCCTAGAGCGGGGAGCCAGTGCCATCAATCCTAAGAAGGGGGACGGAGCAGCTCGACTCTACGGTCTGCTCGCGATCTCTATGCAGAGCGTGGTTCGGCCGCTCAGAGGGTCTTGGCCGACAGCCTCTATCGCCCTAGCTATAGAGGCCAATCCTAATGATCCCGACGTGCTGAATAACTATGCCTATCGTCTGGCGAAGGCAGGAAAGAGCTCGAGCTAGCAGAGCAATACGCAGGGCAGGCGGTCAAGCTCAATCCTGACGTAGCCCATATCCTAGATACCCTATGCCTACATCCTTCACCTGCGAGGGAATGACAGCCTAGCTAGACTCTACCAGAGAAAGGCTATTGACAAGGCGGGGGACAAGTCTTCAGGGGATATGTATGACCACATGGGAGACATCCTCCCTAGCCCTCGGGGATCGGGATGAGGCTCTCCTCTACTTCATCAGTGCTCGGAAGGCCTCACGAAGAGCAGGGCGATCTCGAGGAAAAGCATCAAGTAGATGCTAAGATAGCCCGACTACAGAATCCCAAGGTCAAGGAGACCAAGGTCACAAAGAAGAAGAAAAGATAATGCGATATTCTCTCTATACAGTAGCCCTGCTGGCTACACTCCTATTCTCTGGTTGTGATCTATCTCGTCGTGGTACCAACGCCACTGGAGGTACTGTCGCTGGGGCTGAAGCCTACTCCGAGGCTCGTCTACGCTCCCTACTCTCCTCGCCCACAGACCTCGCCTTAGGGTGAGGGGGCGATGCTACGTGGGGCGATGGATCTACAGGTGCAGCTAGGGAAGGAAAGCTTTTCCTCTAAGGTCAATACGATGATCCAAAGGGGACGGGGGATCTATTGGTCCGTTGTCCCATTCCCTCTTGTCGAGGCTGGCCGTGTATGGTTTACCCCTGAGGGGATCACAGCTGTGGATCGTATCCATGGTCGCTATGCCGAGGCTTCGTATGCCGAGCTCTCCGACTATCTTGGCTTCCCGCTGAGTTATCCAGAGGTAGAGGCTTTGCTCATAGGCTGGCCCTTTCTCCCCAGGGCTGCTCAGGAGCGTCGAGTACATGAGCTCCTCTATCGAGCCTATCCAGAGGGAGGTGCAGAGCTCTCGGGACATCTACGTCCGGGTACGACACAGAGTGCACAGCGATATACTTACCGCTGGGGCTTTGGTCGTACGGGATATGCCGAGGTCTTCGACGTATGGCATCAGGAGGCTGCTCGTGGGCGTGTCTTTGCCCTTCGCTATACAGCTCCCTCCTCCTTACTACCCGAGCGTACCGAGCTCTATCTGGGGCAAGATCGAAATGCTGCCCCTCGTCTGGTCATCGACTGGAGCCGAGTCCAGCCCCTATGAGGGTACTCCTCCCAACCTCAAGCCTCCGTGATCAAGCCTAGCTACCAGCGTATCTCCATCTCATCCCTACTACGTGTACTGGCATCCGAGCAATAATCAGAGCCTCATGAGGTCAATCAGCTTATTTACCCTCCTTGTACTTCTTACGCTGGGACTCTCGCACCCGTATGGCGCACAGGCGCAGAGCAAGTCTCGGACACTACGTAGGCTAGAGCAGGAGCGTCGCCAGCTCCTTAAGAAGATCGAGGCAGGTGACAAGAAGCTCCAGCAGCTACGTGCCACCACTCAGAGCTCCGAGCAGACACTGCGTGCTGTCCAGCAGCAGGTCGCTCAGCGCCGTGAGGTCGTCTCGCTCCTCGGGCATGAGGTCAGTGGCTTGCAGGCTCGTATCGATACCCTCTCGGGACATATCGGTCGTCTAAGGCGAGAGGAGGGCGCACTGCTCCTGCGCTACCAAGCGGCTCTCCTTCAGCTCCAGCGTGTAGATACTCATATTGACCCATTGGTCTTCATCCTTTCCTCTTCCACACCGACCCAAGCACGGGAGCGACAGCACTTCCTAAGTAAGTATGTCAAGGCTGTGCAGCAGGCCTCTCGGGCTCTACAGAAGTACCCGCTCTGAGATAGAGGTCACTAAGGCAGAGGTCAGGGCGCACACACTCCGAGAAGGAGCAGCTCCTAGCCCTGAGAGAGCAAGAGAAGCGCAAGCTCGAGAAGGAAGAGGCTGCACGTGCCACAGAGGTAAAAAGAGTCTCAAGGGGCAAGAGAAGCAGGTCGCCCAAGACCTTTCCCGCCAGAGGCAGCGTGCTGAGGCTCTCGATAGGCAGATACAGAGACAGTGGAGGCTGAGATAGTCGCTGCCCAGAGACGATCCGAGGAGCTCCGTAAGAAGCAACTCGCAGCTCGCACTAAGACCCAACCCACCCCTGCTCCAAAAGGGACAAAAGGGTTCTGCTCCCCACTTCCCTTCCACCCCCGCACCGACACCCGAGGAGCCTGCTGACGAACGCCGTGCAGCCTCCCCGGTGGCTATGCAATGGATGCCAGCGAGCGTGCTCTAGCCTCCTCCTTTTCGCAGAACAAGGGTAAGCTCCCTGCTCCCATCAGAGGCTCTTATTCTCTCCCTACGCACCTTCGGTGTGCACCGCCATAGCGAGCATGCCCGAGTCATGAGTCAGCAGTAGTGGGGTAGACTATGGGGTGCAGGGCGATAGTCGTGCCTATGCTGTATTTGCTGGAGTGGTTAGCCGTGTCTTCGTCGTCCCTGGGTATGGTACGGCGGTGATCTTGAGGCATGGGAACTACCTCACCGTCTATGCTAACCTCGCTGCTCTCTCCGTAGGACAGGGCGCAAAGGTCAAGACGGGACAAGCCCTCGGGACTATAGGTACTGCTCCTGATGGTAGTGGGACACGCCTACTGCACTTCCAGCTGTGGCACGAACGAACCAAGTTAAATCCTCTCTCATGGGTCAAAAGATAATTGCTACCATCGGCTCCTTCGATGGTGTGCATCGTGGGCATGCTATGCTCCTAGGTCAGATGCGAGACCTCGCTCAGCACTATGGCGAAGCAGAGCTACATGTCGTGACCTTTTCCCCTTACCCATCCGACGTCCTTCGCCCCGATCTCAGGATCGAGCACTTGGTAGCACCTGAGGAGCGCAATCAGTTGCTCCGTGAGCTAGGTGGAGTCGAGGTGCATGACCTACCTTTTACTGAGGCTCTTGCCTCGATGTCCGCAGAGGCCTTTATGGAGGACGTTTTTGCTCCGACAGATCGTGTGACGGATCTTTGTTATTGGCTACGACCACCACTTTGGTAAAGGAGCTAGTCTAACTATCGAAGACTATGAACGTCTAGGGCAGAGGCTCGGTATCGCTATCCACCGAGGACGAAGCTACCAAGTCGATGGTGAGGTCGTGAGCTCAACACGTATCAGAGAGTGTATCAAGTCGGGTGACGTCGCTCGTGCGGCTCTGCTCCTTGGCCGTCGCTACTCCCTAAAAAGGAAAAGTCGTGCAGGGACAGCAGTTAGGACGGAAGCTTGGCTACCCGACAGCCAATATCGACCTCGGCTATGCCACCCAAGTCCTCCCTCAGGATGGCGTCTATCTAGCTCGAGCTTATCTCCGAGAGGGGGAGGAGGCCGAGTACAAGGCGATACTCTATATCGGTACACGTCCGAGCATCGACCAGGGACCATGCTTCGCAGTATCGAGGCTCATCTCTTGGACTTCGATCGGGATATTTATGGAGAGGAGCTGGTGCTCCAGCTAGAGAGTTTCTTCCCTGCCCGAGCAACGCTTTTGGGAGCAAGGAGGAGCTAAGGCTAGCTCTCCCTCTACGAGGCGAGTGTCCGTATGTACTTCGCACTAGAGGAGCGTCAGGTGAGTGAGGCCACTCAGATCCTTCACGAGGCAGAGCTTAGATACGGGGATCGACTTACGCCATCGACGGCGCCGATTTTACTTCGCCTCCACGAGAGTCTCTCCCACGCTCCCCATCGGGAGGCTTCCTCGAGCCACTCATCTAATTTTCACTAGGGGCACATCGCAGTGAGCCATATAGCCCTCAGGAGTTCAAACTTATTCTATCTATGAAAATAGAAGGCTTACACGTTGCCATTGTCTATCCGGTCCTCGGACTAGGTGGGCTAGATGTGGTTATTCGTGATACAGGCAAGCTCTTTGCCTCTATGGGTATCCACGTGCATTACTATACTATCGAGTGGCGAGAAACGGAGTGGCAGCTACCCTGCCCCTACTCACTGCTCTCTCTCTTTGCTTCCTGAAGGGGCAGAGCTCTGGAATCAGCAGGCTGTAGACTTCGTCCTTCAAGAGCTACGTCTACGTCAAATCTCGGTGCTTATTATCCCCAACTATTTCCCTACCTTACCTAGATCTCCTCAGAAGCTCTGGTGTGAAGCTAGTCTTTTGGAGCCATGGGATGCCCCTATGGGAATATCATGACTCTATCGAGGCTCGTCGCTTCGTAGTGAAGAAGAAGCTGAGTCGGCACCTAGAGTGGATCTTCCTACGTGTGCCCTTCAAGCTCTGGACGGGTGCCTATCGACGACCATGGGAGGACTATTACCGACGTGTCATAGAGGGGATGGATCTCTACCTCACGCTTTGCCCTGCGTATGCTCGGGAGCTTGCCGAGCAGCTTTGCTTACCTTCCGAGCAAGCCTCCAAGGTCGTACCCCTAATCAATACCTTGCAGATAGAGCCACAGCCAACACTGGAGAAGGAGAAGCTCATCGTCTTCGTTGGGCGTCTGAGCTATGCCGACAAGCGGGTGGATCGTGTCATCGACATCTGGGCAAGGGCTCACAAGGCTTTGCCTGATTGGCGTGTCGAGATATACGGCGCAGGCCCAGATGAGCAGCGAGTGAAGGCATACCTAGAGCAGAAGGGACTCCCTCGCATACGTTTCTGTGGCTATACCGCCGAGCCAAGCGAGGTCTACCGAAGAGCCTCTGTACTGCTATTGACCTCGACGCATGAGGGGTGGCCAATGGTCTTGATCGAGGCACAGAACCATGGTGTTGTACCGATGGCTTTTGCCTGCTCCTCGGGGGTGCGTACCATACTTGGTGAGGATAATCGTGCTGAGGGTGCTGATTCGCCCCTTCAGCTTGAGCCAGTATGCACGTCGTCTAGTTAGGCTCTGTCGTGATACTGACTATCGAGCGAAGCTACAACAGGGGTGTCTAAGCAAACGCTTGGAATACAGCCCCGAGCGTAGTCGTGAGGCATGGGAGGAAATCTTCGAGCATCTCTAGTCTAAATACAATCTGACTGCCGAGGCGGGGAGGTGGAGACTTCCGTCTTTGCTCCAGCCGAACTTTAGTTCGTACAAATCCCCTTTCCCTCCTAGGGGCACATCGCAGTGAGCCATACAGCCCTTAGGATAGCTAACTAAACTGATCAATGGAAATAGAAGGCCTACATGTCGCTAGTGTTCATCCGATCCTCTTCCGTGGAGGGCTGGATGTCATCGTGCATGATACGGGCAAGCTCTTTGCCTCCATGGGCGTCCACCTACATTACTATACAGTAGAGTGGCGAGAGGCGGAGTGGCAGCTACCTGACCCTACGTACTGTTCTCTCTCGCTATTCCCTGAGGGGGCACAGCTCTGGAATCAGCAGGCAGTAGACTTCCTTATTCAAGAGCTACGTCTGCATCAGATCTCAGTGCTCCTTATCCCCAACATCTCCCCATTCCCTTACCTAGATGCCCTCAGAAGCACTGGGGTAAAGCTAATCTTTTGGAACCACGGATGCCCCTCTGGGAATATCGGGCTGCTATTGACGATCGTCGCTTCCTAGTAAAGAAGAATCTTAGTCGGCGCCTAGAGTGGATCTTCCTACGTGTGCCCTTCAAGCTCTGGACGGGTGCCTATAGACGGCAGTGGGAGGACTACTACCGACGTGTCATAGAGGGTACGGATCTCTACCTCACACTTTGCCCTGCGTATGCTCGGGAGCTTGCCGAGCGACTGCACTTACCCGCCGAGCAAGCCTCCAAACTCGTTCCCCTAATCAATACACTACAGGTAGAGCCACATCCAACACTGGAGAAGGAGAAGCTCATCATCTTCGTTGGGCGTCTGAGCTATGCGGACAAGCGGGTGGATCGTGTCATCGACATCTGGGCAAGGGCTTGTGAAGCTTTGCCTGATTGGCGTGTCGAGATACACGGCACAGGTCCTGATGAGGAGCGACTGAAGGCATACCTAGAGCAGAAGGGACTCCCTCGTATACGTCTCTGTGGCTATGCCGCCGAGCCCAGCGAGGTCTACCGAAGAGCCTCTGTACTCCTACTGACTTCGACGCATGAGGGATGGGGGATGGTACTTGCCGAGGCACAGAACCATGGTGTTGTTCCGATGGCTTTCGCCTGCTCCTCGGGGGTACGTGCTGTGCTTAGCGAGGATGAGCGTGCTGGGGTACTGGTTCGCCCCTTCAGCTTGAGCCAGTATGCACAGCGACTGATTAGGCTCTGTCGTGACACAGACTATAGAGCGAAGCTACAGCAGGGGTGTCTAAGCAAACGCTTGGAGTATAGCCCCGAGCGAAGCCGTGAGGCATGGGAGGAGATCTTCCAGCGTCTCTAGTCAGAATGTAATCTGACTGCCGAGGCGGGAGGTAGATACCTTCGCCTTGGCACACGATGGACTTTAGTTCGTACACGATCCTCCCTTTTTCCCGTTGAGAGATTAAGGGGGGAGTCTATGACCTCACGAAGGTACTGAGAAAACCTCTCCAGAGGTACCGAGGGAAGCTGCGAAGAGGTACCGAGGGTACTTCCCAGGAGGTTCCCCCGATACCTCTCTTGAGGTCTCTAGCTTTGCCCCCATGAGGGGCTTCTTTTTAGCTTGTTTTAGAATGGATACAAAGGGTTTGCACGTAGCGATTGTTCACCGCCGGCTTGCGCTGGGGGGAGCGGAGGAAGTCTCTAGGGAGACGAGCCTTATCTTTCGCCAGATGGGTATCTGTACGCACTTCTTTGCCGAGGAGCATCGTGCCGAGGAATGGGTACTGCCCGCTTGCCCCGAGATCAGTCTGACACTCTTCCCAGAGGGGGTAAGGCTTTGGACTCGGGAGAGTGCAGACGTTATCCTCAGAGAGTCCAAGGCACGAGGGATACAAGTCGTGATCATCCCTATAGCACTGCCTAATGACCAGCTGGCCTACCTGCACTCGGCAGGTCTACGGCTCATCTATTGGTGCCATAGCTCGCCACTCTGGGAGCTGATCGACCGTAGGGAGCGTGCAGGCTATAAGCCTCATCACCCCTGGCATAAGAACATCTACAGCCTACTTATACGGCGCACCCGAAGGCTCCTTGTCCCCGATCGTGCACGGCTCATCAAGTGGTACCGACATCTGGTGAGCGAGGTAGACTGCTTCATCACCCTCGCACCAGGCTACATCAAGATCTTTGCGGACTCCCTCGGACTAAGCGAGGAGGAGCAGAAGAAGTTTGTCTCTCTGCCCAATATGGTGCGCCCCCAAAGGGCGAGGTAACCCTCCTCGATCGTCCGAAGAAGATTATCTTCATGGGGCGGCTAAGCTATGCCGACAAGCGGGCTCGATCGACTCATCTACATCTGGGAGCAGATACACTGAGAGCTCCCCTGAGTGGTCGGTAGAGACTCATGGTCAGGGCAAAGAAGAAAAGTACCTAAGGGCACTGATCGAGGATAAGCAACTTCCCCGTATCAGCCTCCGAGGCTATGCCCCCGATCCTAGCCTCGATCTATCCTCAGTCCTCCGTCCCTAGCCATGACCTCTACCTACGAAGGTTGGGGACTCGTACTGACCGAGGCTCAGAGCTACGGAGTCGTACCCATTGCCTTCGGATGCTCCGATGGGGTCAAGGAGATTATAGGCACAGGGAGCAGTATGGACGTCTCGTTACTCCCTTTGATTTAGACGAATACGCTACGAAGCTATGTGAGCTATGCCTTCGGGAGGAGTTACGCCAAAGCCTTGCTGAGGCTCAGTAGCGACGTGTCGAGGAATACTTCCCCGAGCGAAACATACCACGCTGGCAGGCGATCTTTGACCAACTCTGAGTATCTTTTACCCTCATGAAGCCCCTAAGCAGCCCTCGCCTGCTCATCGACTTAGAGCGTAGACGTTACCCATACTCTGGTTTGGGCTATTACTGTCGTGCCCCTAGAGACGGGGCTACGGGAGGTAGGGGATAGTGGGCTGGAGTACCACTTCTATGCCCCCGAGGATCGGAGGGGAGGGAGGGTAGCCTTCTCGCCGCTTCATGCGTTCTTCAACCCCAGCCCCCGAGGCTTTGACCTCACACTTGACCCATCAGAGACAGCATTACTTCCCACAGCTGTGGGGAAGCCCTGCCCTCGTGACCCTTCATGACCTAAACTTCCTTACCGAGCCACTTTCTCCGAAGAAGCGGGAGAAGCTACTGCGACTAGTCGCCCTCTAACCTCCGTCGGGCTACGGGCATTGCCTGCATATCGCACTATGTGAAGGAGGATCTCATGAGGCATAGAGAGCTCTTTGAGCTGGCGGAGGATCTGCCAGTGAGGGGCGATCCACAACGGGATCTTCCTTCCCGATGAAGCCCGTCTAGCGTCCCTCCCTAAACCTAGATCTGATCCCTCGGCTCCCTATCTGCTCGCCCTAGGGGTACTGCATGAGAAGAAGCAACAGCACCTACTCATCCCCCATGCTTGCAGCCCTGCCCGAGGAGCTACAGCTCGTGCTGGTCTATTCGGAGGCCAAAGCCGATTACCTAGAGCGTATTACTTCGCTCGTGGCTCGCTATGGACTACAGGGACGGGTACACCTGATGAAGGCTGTGGGGGATGAGGAGAAGGCTCAGCTCCTCTACCATTGTCGTGCACTCGTACATCCCTCGATGGCGGAGGGCTTTGGGCTCCCAGTCGTAGAGGCCATGTCCCTCGGCAAGCCTCTCTTCCTTCGCCCGATGACTAGCCTTCCGGAGGTAGGGGGAGCGGAAGCGTATTACTTCGAGACGTAGAGCCCGAGGCTATGGCAAGCCTTGTCCTAGAGGGACTGGAGCTCCATGAGCGGGAGGCCGAGCGAGGGCAGAGACTTCGTGAGCGTGCCCTTCTCTTTGACTATCGGGCAATGGCTCGGGGGTATCAAGACCTTTACACCACACTATTAGAGCGAAGATGAAGCTAGCCGTCATCGTACCCGTCTATAGGGTCGAACCTTATCTCCGTCAGTGCATAGAGTCTATCCTAGGGCAGAGCTACCGAGATCTCCAAGTCATACTTGTCGATGATGGCTCGCCTGATGCTTCGGGGCGATCTGTGAGGAGTATGCCCAGCGAGACGAGCGGGTGATCGTGCTACACAAGGAGAACGGAGGCCAGAGTTCGGCACGCAACCTTGGACTAAAGCACATCGACGGCTGTGACTATGTCACCTTCCTAGATTCGGATGATTGGCTTGAGGGGAATACCTATGAGCGGTGCATTCTGTCACCCTCGAGGAGCATCCCGAGGTGAGCATTGTAGACTATGGGTACAATATGATCTACCCCCGATCATGTCCACCCCTCGATCCCATCGCAGGAGACGCTGACGAGGGAGCAGGCTCTGCGCCTCTTCCTCTCTTGCAAATCGCCTATCGTCGGAGCGTTGGTATGGAGCCGAGTCTATCGCCTCTCTGCCTTAGTAGGGCTTAGCTTCCCCGAGGGAAGGCTATGGGAGGATGTGAGCTACACCCCTAGAGGTGCTCTGGCAGAGCTCGGGTAGCTATGCTCTTCTCCCTATCGCTGGGCTGAACTACCGAGTCCAGAGACCAGGTGCAGCTACCGAGAGTAGACTGCTAGACCAGCGTGACCTCTTCCTTTCCCTAGAGAGTCTCATCGATTGTCGGAGAGAGGATCTGGGTTTTCTCACCTATGCTAATACGCTAGAGCTGAGTTATCTTTTGGCTTCAGTTCAAGCGTATCACGAGAGAGGGTGCTCTTCGATACCCTTAGCTCTGACTATCTAGCCTTCCTGAGGAAGGTACAGTCCCGCCCCCTACATTAGCGTCTTTAGCTCTCGGTGGGAGCGACTCCGTCATTACTGGCTTTATCGTCATCCCCTTAGCCTACTTCGGCTAAGGCTCTTGGTGAGGGAGCTTTTTCATCGTCATAAATAGTATCGCTCTTGGTCTCTAACCTTCACCCCACAGATGCCACTCTGGCTGTCATTGTAGCTGTCTACAAGGTCGAGCCCCTACCTCAGGGCATGTATTGAGTCGATCTTGACGCAGAGCTACAGGGCTCTTCGGGTTATTTTTGGTCGATGACGGCTCCCCGATAGCTGTGGTGCTATCTGTGAGGAATACGCAGCAGTAGACCCACGGGTACACGTCATCCACAAGGAGAATGGTGGGCTTAGCGATGCTCGAAATGTAGGGCTAGCACTCATCGGGGACTGCCCCTACGTGACCTTCTGTAGACAGTGATGACTGGCTAGAGGAAGGCATTTATGAGGCATGTATCTCCACCCCTAGAGCGTCATCCCTGAGCTTGACTTGGTCGGCTATGGGCATCGCAGGGTGTCTCCAGAGCAGGTAGAGGAGGTAGTCCCCGAGGCTCGTACCTATAGCCATGAGGAGGCTCTCCAGCATTACGTCTCTATGACTTCGCCGATCGTCGCACCACTGCTTTGGGCAAAGGTCTATCGCAGAGAGCTCGTAGAGGCTTGACGTTCTTTAAGGGACATAAATGGGAGGATGTCCCCTACACCCTTGAGGTTCTTTGGCGAAGTAGAGCCTATGCCCTCCCTACCACGTGTGGGGTGAACTATCGCATCCAGCGTCCAGGAGCCATCACGGATGTGACCATACCTGATCGGGAGACGCTCTTTGAGGATCTGGAGGTGCTTATCCAGCGGTATAACGACACGACCTTCACTACGCTTGCCAATACCTTGGCAGTGAATTGCCTTTTGGCGACACATGAAGCTCCTGGTCAAGTCCCCCGGAGCCTATGCAGAGCATGGGAAGAAGTACCTCAAGATCGCCCAGCGACTAAGCCAGCGTCCCTACCTTAATACCTTCCGCTCACGCTCTAGGGTGGTGGAAGTATCGTTTGTTCCATCGGATGCCAAGAGCCTTCCTCGGGGTTCAATCCTTGCTCTATCGTATTTCTCACCACTAGTTCTCCCGACTCTTCCCGTCTCTTACTATCAGAATACAAGCTCTATGTCTATCACATCTCCGTCTAGCCCTCGCCTAGCTGTCATTATCCCCGTCTACAAGGTAGAGCCTTATCTGCGACAGTGCATTGAGTCTGTCCAGCGACAGACCTTTACCTCCTTACGTATCATACTTGTCGATGATGGCTCCCCAGACTCCTGCGGGGCAATCTGTGAGGAGTATGCTCGGGAGGATGATCGTATCCTCGTGCTACACAAGGAGAACGGAGGACTAAGCTCTGCTCGTAATCTTGGGCTAGAGTACGTCGGGGACTGCCCCTATGTGACCTACCTCGATAGTGATGACTGGCTAGAGCTTGATACCTATGAGCGTTGTATTGAAGCCCCTAGAGCGTGAGCCCTCGATCTTGACCTTGTCGGCTTTGGCTTTGAGGAGGTTTATTCTGATAGGATATCAGAACGTGATATACAGAGTCATAGTGGACGCTATACGAGGGCAGAGGTGTTGAATCGATATGTTTCCGGTCTGGACATCTATGTATATCCTGCTGTGTGGCAACGAGTATATAGGCGGGAGGTTATAGAGGGGCTACGCTTCGTGGAGGGACACAGCATGGAGGATGTGTGCTATACATTTCAGGTCTTTTGGCGATGCTCTGCCTATCGGATCTTACCCTTTTCGGGGCTTCATTATAGAGTTGAGAGACCCGGGGCAATCACGGAGAAGATCACTCAGAAGAATGGCATAACCCTCTTCGAGGACTTAGAACAGCTCATTAAGGAGGGAAAGCATAATCCCAGTTTTGCTGCCTATGCCAATGCCCTCCTAGTAAACTATATCTGGAACTATTACATGCTCCACCTACACGATGAAGAGGCCTATGACCTCTACACAAGGCTCTACAAGCCCTTCCTCGTGAGAGCACGTAAGCGTCGCTATCTAAACTGCTTTACGAAGTCACGGTACTATCGTCGTCATCTCCTCTTCCTCTACTTCACAGAGTCCTTCATGCGCTATTGGCGACGCAGGGAGTATCGTAAGGGCAGACTTAAGAAGCACGGATAACAATAAGAACACTAACTCAAACGAACGAATCTCTATGCTACTACATCATATCACCATCTCGGGTCTAGGCGGTGTCGGGGGCTACTATGGGGCGATGCTCGTCCAGGCTGCCCGTAGAGAGGGGAAGGGACGTCAGATAGCCTTCCTCGCAAGGGGGGCGCACCTAGAGGCTATTCGCTCTCGTGGGCTGCACGTCCATACCCCAGAGCGTGACTTCACTGTCGAGCCTGACTTCGTGGCGGAGGATCCTCATGAGCTCCCCAAGTCCGACCTCGTCATTCTCGCCACCAAGAGCTACGACCTAGAGGCTAATCTTCGTCAGCTCCTACCCATCATCACCCCAGAGACCATCATCCTGCCCCTGCTCAATGGTGCTGACATCACCGAGCAGGTGAAGCGCATCCTGCCTAATAATAGGGTGTGGGATGGCTGTGTCTATATCTCGGGGCGAAAGCCCGAGGCAGGAGAGATCCTTCTAGAGGCGGAGCGTGAGATCTTCATCTTCGGTAGCCGTGGGGCTACACGTACCGAGGAGGAGAGGGAGCTAGCCGACCTACTTACCTCTGTAGGTGTGAAGGCGATCAACCCAGACGATATAGAGGATCGTATCCGCAAGAAGTACCCTCATGATCTCTGCCACTGCTACGGGGATCTCCCTACTACAACCTCACCGTGGGCGAAGCGCTTGCTCAGCACCCTAGAGGGATGCGTGCGCTCATCGAGGAGCTCTGCCAGCTCTACACGGCCCTCGGGCACGACCTAGGGGAGGATGCGGTAGAGCGAACGATCGAGCGACAGACCTTCATGATCCCTACCAGCACCAGCTCTATGCACGTGGACTTCCTCGCTGGGGGAAAGACGGAGCTGGAGAACCTCACGGGCTACGTCGTACGTACGGCGCATCACCTCGGGATTATCCTGCCCACCTATGATCGTATGTACCGAGCTCTCAGAGACGAACCCTACCCTCCACACAGCCGTGTGTGACGTACTACTACTCTGCTACTTTAACCCAATTAACGCTTCATGATCATGCGAAGAAAGACTACCTCCCTTCTCCTCGTCGCCCTCTGCCTCCTCATGGGATGGGCAGAGCGAGCTGCGGCACAGCACTTCGACACCTTCTTCAGAGACAGCACGCTGCGCCTGGACTACATCTTCTCGGGGGACTCTGAGCACACGACCATCTACCCAGAGGAGCATCATCTACTCACGGGCTGGGCGGGTCGCAGGCATCACCTCGATACCCTCGCTCTACGGGGTAACGCTCGTCTCTATGTACGGGACGAAGCCTCGGGGAAGGTCATCTACTGCACGTCCTTCAACTCCCTTTACCAAGAGTGGCGACTGACCGATGAGGCCAAGCGGGTACAGCGTGCCTACGAGAATGTCTTCCTCATCCCTTACCCTAAGGCACCTATCACGGTGACGATGGAGCTAAGCGGTGCGCATGCAGAGGTTATCGCCACACAGGTGCAGCGCATTGCCCCCACAGACATCTTGATCCACGACCGTACGAAGGAGCCCGCTCTGCCCCACGAGTACCTCATCAAGTCGGGTACGGCGAAGGACTGCATCGACCTAGCCATCCTGGCCGAAGGCTATACCGAGGCCGAGATGCCACTCTTCCTCAAGGATGCTCGGGCTGCCGTGGATGCCATCTTCTCCTATGAGCCCTTCAAGAGCTATCGGGAGCACTTCAATGTCGTTGCCGTCCGCTCGACATCCAAGGACTCGGGCGTCGCTGTCCCTCGTGAGCACTTCTGACCCCGCACGCCCCTTTGAGCTCCCACTTCGATACCTTCTATAGCGAACGCTACCTAACCACCCGCCGGGTCAAGGCGATTAACGACGCCCTCGTGGGAATTCCCTATGAGCACTTGATCATCCTCGTCAATAGCGATGTCTATGGCGGTGGCGGTATCTACAACTCCTACCTCATCAGCTCGACACACCACAAGTACTACCTCCCTGTGATCGTACACGAATTCGGGCACAGCTTCGGGGGATTGACCGACGAATACTTCTACGAAGATGATGCGGTAGCGGAGAGTTACTCTAGGGAGGTCGAGCCCTGGGGAGCAGAATGTCACAAACCTCAAGGACTTCGAGGGCAAGAAGTGGTCACACCTGATCCGCAAGGGTACTCCCGTCCCCACACCTCCTGCTCAAGCCAAGAAGTACCCCGTGGGGCTATATGAAGGTGCGGCCTACAGTAAGAAGGGTATGTATCGCCCTGAGCTTCGACTGTCGTATGCGGTCGAATGCCAACCCCGACTTCTGTCCCGCCTGCCATCTCGCCCTCAACAAGCTCATGAACTACTACCTCGATGGCATAAAGAAGGCTAAGAAGTAAGCCCTCTCTCTTTCCCAATTGTCAGAGCTCCGAGGCAGTGCACCCAGTGAAGTGGTGCACTGCCTCGGGGCTTTTGTATCGTCGCTCCACTGGAGTGCTAAGGCTTCCCGATTGCGTACCCTCGGCTTGGTCGCTTATCCTACTATATTATAAAGGGAGGTGGGAGTCCTCCGATTCTGCAAGGCTAGCAGATAGAGTATGAGGAGGGTGGAGGAGGGTGGGGGATGTGCCGAGCCTTGAGCAATAGTATGCAGTTGGGGCGGGTCGGAAGGTGTACTTGGGGTCGAAGGGGATAGAGATCGAGCAAGCCTCTGAACTCGGAGGCTGTGTGGAATGAGGTGGGATCGAGCAGAGCCCAAAGCGTGGACAAAGGTCGGATGGAATAGGGGCTAGGATGAGGTAGAAACAAGGGGCTAGGGTAGGGAAAATAAACCACCTTTAGAGCTCAGAGCTAAGTCCCTCTGTATCGGGCATTCAGAGAGGGATGGAGAGGACATACTGAGAGCGGTGTATCGAACATACCGAGTTCGCATGAGCGTTCATACCGAGTTCATTTTTGGCGTTCATACCGAGTCCTTGGAGGGTCTTTGTAATGTGCTTAATTTCAGACTTATATGGACGGTTCTTCCGAGGGGAGAGTCGTCCCGCCTTCGCAGAGCCTTGGTGGGGGTAGCTGGTGTCGGGGGTAAAGGGGCACATGGGGATGAACTATGGGGGCTAGGGGTGGGACTGGAGATGGGGTAGGCAGGGGAAGGGTGTCCAGCACGAGCTCCGAGGGTATTTCTTATCTTTGCACAGATATACTACATGGTACAATGTGATTTAACTTAAAAACAGAAAGAAAGAATGTCTGAGATACATAAGATCAAGGCTGCAGTCGTCGGCTACGGCAATATCGGTCGCTATGCCGTAGAGGCCCTCGAGGCGGCACCCGACTTCGAGCTCGTGGGCGTTGTACGCAGAGATGCCTCACAGTGCCTCCTGAGCTTCGCCCCTATCCAGTGGTGAGCTCTATCGGAGAGCTTGGGGAGGTCGATGTAGCCCTGCTCTGTACCCCTACACGACTCGTAGAGCAGACGGCTCTCGGGATCTTGGCGCAGGGGATCCGTACCGTGGATAGCTTCGATATTCATACCGATATACTTGCCCTACGTCGCACTCTCGGGGAGGCTGCCCGTCAGCATGACACCGTCTCGGTGATCGCCTCGGGCTGGGATCCAGGGAGCGACTCGGTCGTGCGCACTCTCATGGAGGCCATCGTGCCCCGTGGGATCACCTATACCAACTTCGCCGGTATGAGCATGGGGCATACGGTAGCCGTCAAGGCGATCGATGGTGTCAAGCGAGCACTCTCGATGACCATTCCCACAGTGCAGGTATTCACCGCCGAATGGTCTATATTGAGCTGGAGGAGGGGTATCAAGCCCCTGAGGTCATCGCTGCTATCAAGGCCGATGACTACTTCGCCCACGACGAGACCCACGTCACTGTCGTGGAGGATGTGGATGCCCTCATCGATATGGGGGCATGGGGGTAGAGACGATCCGTAAGGAGTCTCGGGCAAGACGCAGAATCAGCTCCTATCCTTCAACATGAAGATCAATAACCCCTGCCCTGACGGCACGATCCTCGTAGCCGTAGCACGAGCCTCTATGCGTCTGCGTCCAGGATGCTATACGATGCAGGAGATCCCGCGATCGACCTCCTCCCAGGTGATCGGGGCGGTGGATCGGGAAGCTCTGCTAACCAAATTCAGAATATCATATCATACTAGAGACACATGACACTGGCTGCTGTACGTGGGATGTCGATCCCGTGATCTTCGAGATCTTCGGGAGAGGTATCCGTTGGTATGGGCTCCTCTTTGCCCTAGGGCTGCTGATCCTTACCTGACTGATCGAGGGATCGTATTTGGAAAGCAGGGAGAAGCTCAACCCTGAGTGGATGAACTCCTCTTCATCTATAGTCGTCCTCAGGGACGGTCATCGGAGCACGCCCTCGGGCATGTGCTCTTCTATGACCCCTGCCTACTATCTGGCGAACCCCTGCCAAGATCTTCGCCGTATGGGAGGGGGACTGGCTAGCCACGGTGGGACAATAGGTATCATCATCGCTGTATGGATCTACTCCAAGCGGGTCACGAAGAAGTCCATTCTCTGGACTCTTGACCGTCTAGCCGTGCCTCTGAGGGCTGGCTGCTGCGCTCATTCGCCTAGGGAACCTAATGAATAGTGAGATCTTCGGTAAGCCTACCGACCAGCCCTGGGGCTTCATCTTCCCTCGTGCCTCAGAGTTCGCAAGCTATGCTGAGAAGGGGCTGACGATCCCTGCCTGCCATCCGACGCAGATCTATGAGGCGCTGGCATACCTCGTGGTATTCGCTGTATGTATGTATCTCTACTGGAGAAAGGACGCTGCCCGTCGCTACTCTGAGCCTTATTCTCGGCTACTTCCTCCTAGGTGTCTTCGGCTTCCGCTTCTTCATTGAGAGTATCAAGAATGTGCAGGGAGCCTTGGGAGATCGATATGGTGCAGCACTATGGGCTGAACATGGGGCAGCTCCTCAGCATCCCCTTCGCTGTGGCTGGGGTGGCACTCATCATCTATACCCTATCTCCATCGGGCAGACAAGGGTCCCATCAAGCAAGAATAAATGAACGTGCATCCTACGCTAGGCTAAGCCTTGGTGCTGCACCAAGTGTAGCATGCCATACATCTATAAATATATACGCACGCTATGTACCAAGTCCCTCAGGTCTGCGACTCCATCTACTACGTAGGTGTGAATGACCGCATGAAGGCTCTCTTTGAGAATATGTGAGCCTACCCAGTGGTGTCGCCTACAACTCCCTATCTGATCGTCGATGAGCATACGACCCTCATCGATACGGTGGATGTCTGCTACTCCGACATCTTCTTCCACAAGCTGGATCTCGTCCCTACAGGGCAGGCCTCTTGACTACCCTCATCGTGAACCATATGGAGCCCGACCATGGTGGATCTATCGGCCTGCTCCGTAAGCGTTACCCACAGATGAAGATCGTGGGGAACAAGAAGACCTTCGATATGCTCCGTGGCTTCCATGGCATCACCGAGGGACTGCATGAGGTCAAGAGCGGAGATGCTCTGCGTATCGGACGCCACGAGTTCTCCTTCCTCATGGCTCCTATGGTGCACTGGCCCGAGGTGATGTTCACCTACGAGCAGACGAGCAAGGCGCTCTTCACAGCCGATGCCTTCGGGTCATTTGGTGCTCTCAATGGTATCCTCTTCGATACACAGATCTCCGACCGCACAGCCTACTTCAGAGAGATGCGCCGCTACTACGCTACGGTGATCGGGAAGTATGGGGGCTTCGTGCAGAAGGCCCTTGCCAACATGCAACGTCAGGGACTCGATGTAGACTTCGTCTGCCCTACACACGGTGTCGTATGGACGAAGGAGGGCTTCGGCGAAGCTCTAGACCTCTATGAGCGTCTCTCGCACTTCACGAGTGAGGAGAGTGTCGTAGTCCTCTACGGCTCGATGTATGGCAATACCGAGCAGCTAGCCGACGTGATCGCCCAGAGCCTCGTCGCCCATGGGGTGAAAGCGTGTCGTCTGCCACAATGTGAGCAAGTCCGACCCCTCCGATATCCTCTGCGACATATTCAGCTGTCGTGGGCTCATCATTGGTAGCCCCACTTACTGCGGGGAGCTCTTCTCTCCCATTGAGAACCTCCTACAGCTCATACGCATCCGTGACGTCAAGGATCGTCTCTATGCTGCCTTCGGCTCCTATACCTGGGCACCAGGTGCGGTGAAGCGTCTTGTCCCCTTCGCCGAAGAGATGAAGTGGGAGCTCGTCGGCGAGGCTGTCGAGCTGAAGATGTCAGATCTAGCCTCTGTCCTAGATGCTGGGTGGAGTCTCGGTCAGGCTATGGCTGAGCGGATCGAGGCCCTAGCGACCTACATACTAATGTATCTATTAGCAATTCATAATATCAACTAACCTAATGCGTCTTATCATCCAACCAGACTATAGTGGCATCTCGCAGTGGGCTGCTGACTATGTAGTCCGACGTATCAACGAGGCTCAGCCTACAGCCTCTAAGCCCTTCGTCCTCGGTCTGCCTACGGGCTCCTCTCCTCTGGGTATGTATCAGGCCCTTGTCGAGGCTCACCGTGCAGGACGTGTCTCTTTTGAGCACGTCGTCACCTTCAACATGGACGAGTATGTAGGTATCCCTAAGGATCGCCCACAGAGCTATCATACGTTCATGTGGACGAACTTCTTCAGCCATATTGATATCAAGGCTGAGAACGTGCATATCCTCAATGGTAATGCACCCGACCTAGAGGCCGAGTGTGCAGCCTATGAGGCCGCTATACAGGCTGTCGGAGGGATAGACCTCTTCCTCGGAGGGATTGGCCCTGATGGGCATATCGCCTTCAACGAACCCGGCTCCTCACTCTCCTCCCACACTCGTATCAAGACGCTCACGACGGATACGATCGTCGCCAATAGCCGCTTCTTCGAGGGGATGTGAACAAGGTGCCCTAAGACCGCTCTCACAGTAGGTGTCGGTACGGTGATGTCCGCTCGCGAGGTACTCGTCCTCGTCAATGGGCATGGTAAGGCTCGTGCCCTACAGCAGGCTGTCGAGGGCTCGGTGAACCAGATGTGGACCATCACTGCCCTGCAGCTCCACCCCAAGGGGATCGTCGTCTGCGATGAAGCCTCCTGCATCGACCTAAAGGTCGGTACCTATAGGTACTTCAAGGATATCGAGCGACTCTAGTCCTTCGCATCCATGCTTCCCTAGTTATATAGGAGCTACCTTATACAGAGGCTACATATCCCCTAGGGATGTGTGGCCTCTGCCTTTCTTCATAGATGATGCGGGCAGAGGGGAATACTCGTCCCCTACGAGCTAGATACGCTTGGCGTGTAGGGGGCTAATGTGTACCTTTGCCCTGCTACTTAGAGGGGATTCCCCGCTCCCTAATGCATCCATAGACTGCACTCTGATACGAATATCTGCGGTATGAGACCACTTCTACTCTCCCATTCGGCTCTAGCCCTCCTTTCTGGGGCTACACTACTCCATGCCCAGCAGGGTAAGCCCGCTCGCCCTAATGTCCTCGTCATCTACGCAGATGACCTCGGCTATGCCGACCTCGGATGCTATGGGGCTAAGAACGTACAGACACCCAATATCGATCGCTTGGCTCGCCAAGGTGTGCGCTTCACCAATGCCTATGCCGCTGCCGCCACGAGCACCCCCTCACGCTATGGGATGCTCACTGGGCAGTATGCCTGGCGTAGGGAGGGGACTGATGTCGCCCCAGGGAACGCTGGGATGATCATTCGCCCCGAGCAGTACACGCTGGCAGACCTCTTCAAGCAGGCTGGCTATGCGACAGCAGCCTTCGGCAAGTGGCACCCTAGGTATAGGGGACAAGACTGGCACACGAGGACTGGAATGGGCTCGTCTCTCCCAGTCTCGGTGATCCAGGCTTCGACTACTCCTATATCATGGCTGCGACAGCAGACCGAGTACCCTGTGTCTTCATCGAGAATGGTCGGGTGGCTAACTATGACCCTTCAGCCCCCATCGAGGTCAGCTATCGCCAAGCCCTTCGAGGGAGAGCCCTACGGGCAAGACACACCCAGAGCTCCTCTATAACCTTCGCTCAAGCCACGGGCACGATATGGCGATACGTCAATGGTATCGGACGTATCGGCTATATGAAGGGTGGGGAAAGGCTCTATGGAAGGATGAGAATATCGCCGACTCCATCGCCACACGTGCCATCTCCTTCATTCAGACCCATCGGGCAGAGCACCGAGACCAACCCTTCTTCGTGTATCTAGCTACGAATGATGTGCATGTTCCCCGCTTCCCACCCTCGCTTCCGAGGTCAGAGCGGTATGGGGCTGCGAGGAGATGCTATCGTACAGCTGGACTGGACGGTGGGCGAGGTGCTCCGAGCCCTAGATAGCCTCGGGATAGCAGACGATACCCTCGTCCTGCTCTCTAGTGATAATGGCGGTGTGATCGATGATGGCTATGATGATCAGGCTGAGGCTCTGCTGAAGGGGCATAATCCCTCGAGGGATCTATCGTGGGTATAAGTATAGTGCCTTCGAGGGTGGGACACGCATCCCCGCTATCGTCCGTTGGCCTCGGCGTGTACGTGGAGCACAGACCTCCTCGGCACTTGTGAGTCAGACGGACTGGATTGCTTCCTTTGCCGAGCTCCTTGGGGTTAAGCTCCCCGAGGGTGCAGCCCCCGATAGCCGTGTACAGCTAGCCACTTGGTTGGGACGTTCGTCTAAGAGTCGTCCGTGGATCCTCCAGCAGGCAGCCGACAAGACCCTCAGCCTACGTAATGAGCGGTGGAAGTACATCGCCCCCTCATCACATAGCTGATGATCGCCTGGGGATCCCAAGATCGAGACTGGTTACCTCCCGACTCCTCAGCTCTACGATATGAAGCGTGATCCGAGGGAACGTGTGAATGTCGCTGACCGTCACCCCGAAATCATCCGCTACTTCCAGTCCCTAGAGGCTCGGATACGAGCAGGGCAGGAGTAGGAGAGAGAATAAGGATAAGAGCTATTATCTATCCTTCGACATAGTAGCAGATGCTTCGTGTGTGCCTTTAGGATAGGCTCTTCTCATAGGTTAAGTAGAGTTCTACCTACGTTTCCAAGGCACGTATAAGGCTGGGATGCTCTAGCTTAGTACGGCATAATAAATGAGGTAAGGCACCACCCCATATCTCTGTGGGTGGTGTGCCTTACCTTACTATATAGCCAGAGTGAGACCTTGGTAGTCTCTGTCCTTGAGTCTACCTCGAACTGATCTAGGTAGAGATGCTCCCCATCCCAGACCGCATAGGAATTGTATTGTAGCCAGTCGCCGAGGATGAGCACACGTTTGTCTCCTCGGAGGGCTAGGTCTAGGAGTAGGTGCCGATGCCCAAAGAGGTAGTAGTCGATCTCGGGGTGTCGCTCGGCGTGGTGCTGGCGAAGAGTACGAGTAGCTCCTTCTCCACCTCGAAGTAGTCATTGTGGTAGGCATGGGGGATGCTTTCCCATGGGCACGCCTTGCCATCCCTCGCTTGCGGCTACGTAGGGAGCAGCTAAGGGCAAATCCTACTGTCCAGCGTGGATGGACAGCAGCATGAAACAGACGAGCAAGGGGATTGCGGAAGAGCTTGTAGAGGAACTTGTTGGAGAACTTCTGCACGCAGTACTCCTTATCCCCATGCGCTAGACGGAAGGTCTTCCCCATGAGCTCTACGGTGAGTGCATCGTGGTGGATGATCGCCCCGACCTCGTGGGTGAGATAGTCTCTGAACCACACATCGTGGTTGCCTGCGAAGAAGTGTATCTCTACCCCCTTATCATGCATCAGAGCGACCTGCCCTAGGAAGCGTACGTGACCCTGAGGAGCTACAGCCTTGTACTCAAACCAGTAGTCGAACATATCCCCTAGGAAATACACCGCCTTAGCCTCGGCCTCTATACTCTGTAGCCAGCGCACCAGCCGACACTCTACGGCTCAGGGATCCTGTGATAGCCCGATCCTAGGGTGTGCGTCACTGGTGAAGAAGATCTTTGTACGCTCCATCTCCCTTCTTTATTATTCTTTATTATAGGAAGCCTAGCTCTAGCATAGCCTCCTCACTCATCATATCCTTGTTCCACTCGGGCTCGAAGGTCAGCTGTATATCCACCCCTGTCACACCCTCGACATCCTCCACCTTGAGCCGTACATCCTCTAGGATGAAGTCGGCGGCAGGACAGTTGGGGGCAGTGAGGGTCATCGTGATGGTCACATGCTTATCGTCGGTGAGCTCGACACAATAGATGAGTCCCAGGTCATAGACATTCACTGGGATCTCAGGGTCGTAGACCGTACGTAGGGCGGAGACTATATCTTCCTCTATGCGAAGGTATTCGTTTTCGTCTGACATATATCTTGTACTATTGATATGTATTTATAGAAACTCTCAAGCGCCCCTAATGGTTGAGCCATATAGCCTTAGGGTGCTATGGGAGGGCAAAGGAATGTGCAGTCCTCAAGGGCAAAGAAACACAAAATCTCGGTAATATTTGTAGTAAATTAGCCGTTCTGAGAGGCCTTAAGGCCAGGGCTGACGCATGATCTCGCTCGCACGCTCTTGCCTTTGGATCTTCAGGGGGTATCATTTCATATCCCCAGGAGCCTTAGCCCATCACTAAAGATCCTAGGCATTATCCCCAAAGAATAGACATACAAGCGAGCCCTAGAGAGGAGATACTTAGAGCGCATTTGTGTACACGCGTGTATACAGTTGTGTACACGTGGGTATACAGTTGTGTACACACGTGTATACTCATCCCTCCTAGGTAGGAGGTATACGCTGGGTATGTCTACACCTAGGACACGGATACTTCCATCTTCGGCGTATACTCCTTGACGACCTTGCCCTCGCACTCTGGTGATTTCATGCGTCAGCCCTGGGCTTAAGGCTAGGTTTTAGATATATTTAGGTATCTTTGTCTTGCAGTAATGCGTAAACAATATAGGTAGAAATAAGATTCATTAGATATGAAGAAGCTAGGTTTTATCTTGGGCGCACTACTCCTCTTCGTCGGAGTAATCGTCGCTCAGAACGGAAAGGGCGCTGTGATCGCATCATCAGCCCCTGAGTTCGACTTTGGAATTATCAAGGAAGCTAATGGTAAGGTGTCCCATACTTTCGTGATTCGTAATTCGGGTGATGCACCTCTAGTCATCACACGTGTGGCCACTCCCTGCGCCTGCACGACCCCTGAGTATAGCCGTGAGCCGATCGCTCCAGGTAAGGAGGGAAGATCGCAGTCACCTACAACCCTGCAGGACGTCCAGGCCCATTCTACAAGAATATCGCCATCTATAGTAACGGGAAGGACGCGCATTCACCCTTCGTATCAAGGGTACTGTCGAGTAGTCCACTATATACACCCTCACTACTGGTCGAGGGATAAGTAACTAAGGGAGACAGCTCTAGCACTTGTGCTGGGGCTGTCTCCCTTTTTGTTGGTGGGCAGGAAGATAAAATACCTAGGGATGGGTAGTGCTACTCTAGTTAAATAACTGTACTTTTGTATACTAAATCTTTTAAAGAAGTCGATGAGTAGTATTCCTTTTGATCTGACTAAGATCAAGGCGTTTGTCCTAGATATGGACGGAGTCATCAGTGCCACCGTAAGTCCGATAGGATCTGATGGGATGCCGATGCGTACTGTCAATGTCAAGGATGGCTATGCAATGCAGTATGCCGTCAAGCAGGGCTATACAATCGCAATCATCTCGGGTGGTGCGAGCGAAGCGATGGAGCGACGCTTTCGTCAGCTGGGGGTAGCACATATCTATATGCGCATCTCCGACAAGGCAGCTCAGCTCGAGGTGCTCTGCCGTGAGTCGGGACTCTCTCCCGATGAGATCGCATATATCGGGGATGACATCCCTGATATCACGATCGTGAAGCTCGTAGCTCTACCCACGTGCTCCTGCCGATGCCGCTCCCGAGGTGAAGTCTGTGGCTCGCTATATCTCTCTATGTAATGGAGGATATGGTGTGGTACGAGATGTGATCGAGCAGACCCTAAGGGCAAACGACTGCTGGTCGCTCTCGGCTGGCTTCGGCTGGTGAGAAGATAGAAGATCTAGGCTTAGGCATATGTGGGAGCACTTAGCACATTATAGGGTTATCCTAGGGATCGCGGTCCCCTCGTGAGTAGAACTCTTGAGAGGGCTAGACCTGAGACTTCGAGCAGTGTACGCTGCCCGATGTGGATGAGTCATATCCTGACGGGCTTGCCCTGAGGGAGATCCCTAGCTATATAGCCAGGGAAGAAGGCCGAGGCTTACTACGCCACTCTAAGCGAGGATACGCTGCTGATCGCATGAATACTCTGGTCTTCGTGGAGGATGAGGTGCTTGGGAAGCCTAGGGACTCTGGATGAGGCAGCCTCTATGCTCCAGCGGCTCTCAGGACGGAGGCACTATGTCACGACTGGGGTGTCGATCCGTACCTCTCAGCATGACCTCTCCTTTGCTGATACGGCAGCAGTCGATTTCCTTCCCCTTACATCGAGGGAGATCGGGTACTATGTACAGCATTATTCACCACTTGACAAGGCTGGAGCCTACGGCATCCAGGAGTGGATCGGCTACACGGCCATCTCGAGTATCGAGGTTCGTTCTATACCGTAATGGGACTGCCCGTACACCCTAGTCAGCAAATACCTCAAGACATTATAGATAATTACAAATACATGTTTACACAGATAGTAGGAGGACGTATCTATACGCCCTCAGGTTGGATCGATGGAGGCTCAGTCCTCATCGAGGGAAAGAAGATACGTGCTATCCTCAACTCCGATATACCAGTCGAGCATGCCTCCCGTATCGATGCCCATGGAGCTTATATTATACCAGGGGGTGTCGAGACTCATGTCCATGGGGCTGCAGGTGCAGACTTCATGGATGGTACAGTCGAGGCATTCCGTACGGCTGCTGATTATCACCTTCAGAATGGTACCACGACGATCTTCCCCACACTCTCTACCTCCAGCTATGAGACGATCGTGAAGGGGATCGAGTGCACCGAGGTGCTCATGCCCGACGAAGAGTCTTCCGTAGAAGGACTCCACTTGGAGGGACCTTACTTCTCTGTCAAGATGGCGGGGGCACAGCTTCCTGAACTGATTCGTCCTGCTCGCCCCGAGGAGTATACTAAGATCGTGGAGCGAGGGCGAGGGATCGTCCGCCGCTGGGATGCTGCTCCCGAGATCGAGGGTACGATGGAGTTCGGACGCTACGTCCGAGAGCGAGGTGTCGTGACGGCTATCGCACATACAGAGGCGGGAGAAGGAGATCGAGGAAGCCTGGGAGAATGGCTATACCCTCGCAACTCACTTCTATAACGCTATGAAGGTCTCCCACAAGAAGGGGGTCTATAAGGTGCCAGGTGCTGTGGAGACGATCCTCGATATGCCAGACTTCGACATCGAGTAATATGTGATGGTATTCATGTCCCCCTCTGATGGTACACCTAGCCTATGCTACGAAGGGACGTGAACGGATGGCTCTGACGACAGATGCGCTCCTTTATACAGGGACACCCCCAGACTTCAAGGATCCGACAGGACATGCGATCGTAGAGGATGGCGTGTGCAAGCTCTCCGACCATTCGGCTCTAGCTGGGAGCATTGCGACGATGGATCTCCTCATCCGCACGGCGGTCAAGCGGGCTCGTATTCCCCTGATCGATGCTGTCTATATGGCTTCGACGACACCTGCTCGCATTATGGGCATTCAAGATACGAAGGGTGCTCTAGAGCCAGGAAAGGATGCCGATATCCTCTTCCTAGATGAGGAACTCGAGCTACGCTTTGTGATGCATCGTGGTCGAGTAGTGCGTGGAGAAGAATATCTCTCCTAGCCCTTCCGCCAGAGATTCGAGGCTCACAATAATATAGTTCTTACTAGGGGCTACACTGCAGGCTTTGCCGTAGTGTAGCCCCTAGAGTATATATAAGGTATAGGCTGGGGCTACTCTCTTGATGCGGTGAAGAACAAGGAATCTCTCTAGAGTCCCCCTTGGGGGTCATTAAAGGACGAACTTCTGGCTCCACTGTTACGCTCTCCGTATGAGTTTTTGTGCTCTTAGTAAGAACGCTTCTGCGCTGTCGGTAGAGAACTCTCACGCTCTCGGTATGATCGCAAGAGCGTTCTCAGTAAGGGACGCACTTGCGTTCTCGGTATGATCGTTTTAGCCCCTTTTGTGGAGGGCGTTTCGAGGCCCTCGTTCGGGGTGATTCGGTGGAGTTGGGGTACCCGCCTCATTGGAGCAAGGGTAGAGCAAAGGGAAACGCAGGGGGTGGATCTTGTGTATTGATCTCTTTGGCCTTGCTCTGGGGGAGTCTTAGGGGGCGGGTATAGGAACGAAAACTGAGCCGTAGGGATGATTTTTGGGGCAGACTTGGGGATGATCCCGGTGGGTAGAGTGGGGGTATTGAGTCCTTCGGCGCAAAATTTTTTCCTTCGTTGTAAGTGTCTTATTTAGGGGGAAGTGGGTGCAACTCTGAGGGATATTTTCAGGAGTTTTTCATGGGAAGATTTGGTTGGTATTGGGTATTTGATATACCTTTGCAACCGCAAACGAGGGAACGACCTCCTGCAGCGAACAGAGTCACCCGAGCAGGGGTGGCTGAGCAGGACAGACCTCAGGTTAGTAAATGAGACCTAGGGTGGAGTGATCCACGAGGTTTAGCCACAAGCGATCATTGACATACTTGATAAAAACAAACGAGAAAACAACGTAGAGCAAATAAAATAAGTTAGTATACAACCTGCGTGTGTTAGTAGCAATACTAATATATGTTAGGCGCAAAAAAAGCAGGAAAGGGCAGACGGTGGATGCCCTAGGCTCTCGGAGGCGATGAAGGACGTGATAAGCTGCGATAAGCTACGGGGATCGGCACATACGATTTGATCCGTAGATTTCCGAGATGAGGGCAACCCGGTACATTGAAGATGTATCACACTGCAGAGCAGTGAGCGAACGTGGGGAACTGAAACATCTAAGTACCCATGGGAGAAGAAAACAAAAGTGATTCCCTTAGTAGTGGCGAGCGAACGGGGACTAGCCCAAACCAGAGTTGTTTCGGCAACTCTGGGGTTGTAGGACTCCGATATATGAAGACAAGGTTAGGAGAACGGTCTGGAAAGGCTGGCCATAGAGCATGAAAGCTGCGTATCCGAAAACTTTAGTTGGAATTAGGGAGTATCCTGAGTAGCGCGGGACACGTGAAATCCCGTGTGAATCAGCAGCATCCCGTAAGGCTAAATACTCCCCGAGAGCCGATAGTGAACCAGTACCGTGAGGGAAAGGTGAAAAGAACCTCGAACAGAGGAGTGCAATAGACCCTGAACCCGTCTGCCTACAAGCGGTAGGAGCAGCCTTTGGGCTGTGACTGCGTGCCTTTTGCATAATGAACCTACGAGTTACTTTCTCTGGCAAGGTTAAGAGATGAAGAGTCTCGCAGCCGAAGCGAAAGCGAGTCTGAATAGGGCGATTTAGTCAGAGGGAGTAGACGCGAAACCAAGTGATCTACCCTTGGTCAGGGTTGAAGGTTGGGTAAAAACCAACTGGAGGACTGCACCGGTAAGCGTTGAAAAGCTTTCGGATGAACTGAGGGTAGGGGTGAAAGGCTAATCAAACTTGGAGATAGCTCGTACTCCCCGAAATGCATTTAGGTGCAGCCTGTGGAGTTTCTTGTGTGAGGTAGAGCGACTGATTGGATGCGAGGCTTTCACCGGCTATCAAGTCCAGACAAACTCCGAATGCATACAAGTAAGATCCATGGAGTGAGGGCATGGGTGCTAAGGTCCATGTCCGAGAGGAGAAGAATCCAGACCATCAGCTGAGAGTCCCGAAATAATAGCTAAGTTGACCAAACGAAGTCAGAGTGCTAAGACAGCTAGGGATGTTGGCTTGGAAGCAGCCATTCATTTAAAGAGTGCGTAACAGCTCACTAGTCGAGTGCTTTGGCGTGGATAATAATCGGGCATAAGCTATTTACCGAAGCTGTGGGATGTATAATACATCGGTAGGGGAGCATTCTAGCGGCGCTGAAGGTAGGAGGACAACTTCTGCTGGAGCTTCTAGAAAAGCAAATGTAGGTATAGTAACGATAAAGGAGGTGAGAAACCTCCTCGCCGAAAGACTAAGGTTTTCCGATCGACGCTAATCGGATCGGGGGTTAGTCAGGCCTAAAGGGGCAGCCGAACAGCGTACCCGATGGAAGAACCGGTTAATATTCCGGTACTAATTATGTGAGCGATGTGGAGACGGAGATGTGACGGTCCTGCCAGCTGACGGAATAGCTGGTTGAAGGGTGTAGGTGTTGATTGGGGTAGGCAAATCCGCCCTGAGAGCTGAACCTGACAGTACACTGAGTGCTTGCACGAGTGATATGGACAAAAGTAACGGTGCTTCCTAGAAAATCCGCTAAGCATATTGCATGATTACCCGTACCATAAACCGACACAGGTGGTTGGGTTGAGTATACTAAGGCGCTCGAGTGATTCGCGGTTAAGGAACTAGGCAAAATAGTCCTGTAACTTCGGAATAAAGGACGCTCACTTAACAGGTGAGCCGCAGAGAATAGGCCCAGGCGACTGTTTAACAAAAACACATGGCTATGCAAAATCGAAAGATACAGTATATAGCCTGACACCTGCCCAGTGCTGGAAGGTTAAGAGGAGATGTCATCGCAAGAGAAGCATTGAATTGAAGCCCCAGTAAACGGCGGCCGTAACTATAACGATTACTAAGGTAGCGAAATTCCTTGTCGGGTAAGTTCCGACCTGCACGAATGGTGTAACGATCTGGGTACTGTCTCAACCGCGAGCTCGGTGAAATTGTAGTATCGGTGAAGATGCCGATTACCCGCAACGGGACGAAAAGACCCCGTGAACCTTTACTATAGCTTTGCATTGGATTTGGGTAACAAATGTGTAGGATAGGCCGGAGGCTGAGAAGTGGGCACGCCAGTGCTTGTGGAGCCGCCGTTGAAATACGGCCCTTTTGTTATTTGGGTTCTAACTCGCTGAAGCGAGGACATTGCATGAGTGGGTAGTTTGACTGGGGTGGTCGCCTCCAAAAAGCGTAACGGAGGCTTCTAAAAGGTACCCTCAGACCGATTGGTAACCGGTCGTAGAGTGTAATGGCACAAAGGGTGCTTGACTGGGAGACTAACAAGTCGCTGCGGTAGGAAACTAGAGCATAGTGATCCGGTGGTTCCGTATGGAAGGGCTATCGCTCAAAGGATAAAAGGTACTCCGGGGATAACAGGCTGATCGCTCCCAAGAGCTCATATCGACGGAGCGGTTTGGCACCTCGATGTCAGCTCGTCACATCCTGGGGCTGGAGAAGGTCCCAAGGGTTGGGCTGTTCGCCCATTAAAGTGGCACGCGAGCTGGGTTCAGAACGTCGTGAGACAGTTCGGTCTCTATCTGTTGTGGGCGTGTGAGATTTGAGAGGCACTGACACTAGTACGAGAGGGATAGTGTTGGACGAACCGCTGGTTTATCGGTTATGCCGCCAGGCGTACTGCCGAGTAGCTACGTTCGGTTGAGATAAGTGCTGAAAGCATCTAAGTACGAAAGCTTGCCTCGAGATTAGATCTCATCATAAGGGTGGTTGTAGACGACGACCTTGATGAGGCTACGGTGTAAAGATGGTGACATCAAAGCCGAGTAGTACTAATAGCCCGAAAGTTTTTGCGCAGCGCGGTTGTATACCGACTTAGCGATACGTGTGTAAGTATCGGATGTTTTTATCAAGTCAATGATTGTCTAAATACAGAGATATTTAGGGTGGTTTATAACGTTGGGGTTCCACCTCTTCCCATTCCGAACAGAAGTTAAGCCCAATTGTGCCGATGGTACTGCGAAAGTGGGGAGTAGGTAGCCGCCTTTTTCAGGAAGAGATCGGGGTGTGATTGCGCTAAGCAGTCACACCCGAGCCGCTTTTATAGCCGAAGCCGAAGCCAAAGCCAAAACCTGCGAGCAAGGATACTCCCATCGGATCCAGAGAGCAAGCCTACAGGGCTCTACCGATACCAATGCTACCTATCTATACTATACAGCCCCCACTTCCCCACGAATAGCTTCGTTTTCTTCCTTTCCGCTTTCTTGTATCGTTCCTCCTATACTAGCTCCAGAGGTCTGCTGTTATAGGAGAATGGTAGTCGCCATAATCTGGTATCGATGACACTGTTCTAGCTCTATGAGTACCATGTTATGGGGCTCGTGCCAACAGACTACGTGTGGGGCTTCTCTAGTCCGTTTCGGGTGAGACGGCTAACTCTCCCTTGTCTATGAGAAACTTGCTCTCCCTCTCCGCCCTCCAATTCCCTTCTCTCCTCTCCTCCAAGGCCTTTTTCCTTCATCTGTATCCAGAGTTATTCAGCTCTACTCCTTGTTCATCTCTTGTTCCCCTTTTTTTCCCATGAGGTCTTTCCTCCTTTCCTAGCTCTCTATCCATTCTACTAGATTGTCTTTTTTTCCTATTCTTCTGACTCTTCTTTCGGCCTAATTTACTTGATCTAGTCTAGAGATTTTTCATGATCTCTATTATTCGATATCAGTTTTTCCCTTCTCATAGCCTCTTCTCTCAGCCACTCTAGTTCTTGCCCTAGTTTCTATGGGGCTGATACCATTGTATGGGGAGGGTTGTGTTTGATGTGTTGAGATGTATTTGGGGAGGAAGCTCTGGAGATAGCTTTGGGTGATACTAGGAGTACTATGATGCTAGGACATGCAAGGAGGCTCGTGTACTAGATGGCGAAAATTAGTAGGTGTGACCTCATTATGAGAGTTTGCATTACCTCTTTCCCTCCCAAGGTAGATCTTTCAGAGGGTATAAAAGTAGCCAGCCCCAGTACTCATCCAGAGTACTGAGGCTGTGCAGACAGTGTGTGCATTTTTGGTATAGGGTCTTTCGACCATTGCAATTCTCGGTTACGAAAAAGATTGCTTCAATTGGTACTACAAAGGTGCAGAGAATTATCCTTATATGCAAGTAAATCTACCAAGATGCCAAAAGTTTAATCTATTTTTAATGGTTATGAGAGGTTCTCCTATTTGAGAGGCCTTATTTCCCGTCATTTTGTCAATACGTTTTCTTCCTATTTTTAATCTACTTTCACCATGTACTAAAGACTCAAAATTTCTGCATTTTTGCCCTCTTTGCCCTCTCGTCCCCCAAAAATTACGTCGCCGATCCCCAAAATCCCATACTGACAGCCTTACGCTCTTCGCTGCTTAGTCCGATATTCATTGTGATACCTTACTGCATTATCTCTCAGATATGTGTGGTAGTTACCACATCTTTATTTGTATATTTGATGCAGGATTCATTCAACAACAATCTCTTCAGGCAATGAAAAACGGACATCGAAATCGCTCGCTCGATCACCTCAGACCGATTGGTGAGATCGCAGCCCAGGTAGGCATCCCGCAGGATAGCCTCGAGTATCATGGGAAGTATATCGCTAGGTAGATCTCTCCCAGCTCCCTACACCTCCCCTGAGAGGTAGGCTCATCCTCGTCACAGCCATCACGGCTACTAAGGCAGGGATTGGTAAGACGACCGTATCGATAAAGCTGGCGCTCGGTATGTCGAAGCTAGGGCAAGAAGGCTGTCGTTGCTCTGCGTGAACCCTCTCTCGGGTGCACTTTGGCCTCAAGGGGAGCTGCGGGCGGTGGCTATGCCCAAGTCCTTCCTATGGAAGATCGATCTCCACTTCACTGGGGACTTCCATGCGATTACCTCTGCGCACAATATGATCGCTGCGCTACTCGACAACTATATCTATCAGAATAGGAACAATTCCACAGAGGGCTTAGCGAAGTCCTTTGGAAGCGTGTCCTGAGACGTCAATGATCGTGCTCTGCGCCAGATCGTCACTGGGCTAGGGTGGCTCGCTTAATGGTGTGCCAGCGGGTCGAGGCTTCGACATTACCCCTGCCTCAGAGATTATGGCGATCCTCTGTCTCTCCACCTCACTGGAGGATCTAAGGCGAAGGATAGAGAATATCCTCCTTGGCTATAAGAAGTCGGGTGAACCCTTTACCGTGAAGGATCTAGGTGTAGCAGGTGCGATCAGCGTCCTCCTGCTAGATGCTCTGAAGCCCAACCTAGCACAGACCACCGAGCATACACCAGCCTTTATCCACGGAGGGCATTTTCGCTAATATCGCACATGGGTGTAACTCGATCCTCGCTACACGTATGGCGATGGCACACTCTGAGTACACCATTACCGAGGCGGGCTTCGGTGCTGATCCAGGTGCAGAAAGTTCTACAACATCAAGTGCCGTACCGCAGGACTCTCTCCGGCTCTCACGGTACTTGTCGCTACCCTCGGTGGCCTAAAGATGCATGGTGGCGTAGACGAGCACGACCTTAAGAGTCCCAACATCGAGGGCGTACGCCACGGACTTGCCAACCTAGACCGACACATTGAGAATATCCGGAGCTTTGGGCAGACGGTCGTCGTAGCCTTCAATCGCTTTGCCACCGATACCGACGAGGAGATCGAGCTAGTGCGCCAGCACTGTGCCTCCCTTGGGGTCGGCTTTGCTGTCAATTCGGCCTTTGCTGAAGGGGGCGAGGGAGCCCGTGAGTTGGCTCAGCTCGTCGTCGATACTATCGAGCGTGAGCCCTCCAAGCCTCTATCCTATACCTATCCCCTAGAGGCCTCGATCGAGGAGAAGGCTCGCCTGGTCTCTGCAGCGTATCTATGGAGCTCGTAGCATCACCTTCTCATCTAAGGCTAAGAGCCAGCTAGAGCGCATCAAGAAATATGGATGGGAACGCTTCCCGATCTGTGTGGCCAAGACCCAATATTCCTTTAGCGAAGACCCCAAGGCCTATGGTAGCCCTCGGGACTTTGACCTCGAGGTACGTGACATCGTGATCAATACGGGGGCGGAGATGATCGTCCTCGTCCTCGGTGCGCTCCTTCGTATGCCGGGTCTACCTCGTATGCCCAGGCTCTGCGCATAGACTACGTAGATGGCTTTTATCGAGGGGCTTAGCTAAGTCTCCCTCTTCATTATACCTAACTACATACTGCAAATATGAAATTTGATCTAGCGATCATCGGGGCGGGCCCTGGTGGTACAGACGCAGCCGAGCATGCTGCTGCACGTGGCCTGAAGGTCGTTATCTTCGAGAAGAATAAGCTCGGTGGGGTTTGCCTCAACGAAGGAGTGTATCCCACCAAGACGCTCCTCCACTCCGCACATCTGCTGGCTGAGGCTCGCGAAGGGCGCAAATACGGTCTCTCCATCCCAGAGGCCGAGCTGGAGCTCTCTAAGGTGATGGCTCGCAAGGGGAAGATCCTGAAGAAGCTCTCTGCTGGCATCCGTATGAACCTCCAGAACCTCCAGTGTGGAGATCGTGACCGAGGAAGCACACCTCACGGGTCGCAGTGGCGATGCCTATCAGATCCAGGCTGGCGAAGCCACCTATGAGGCTGTTCATGTGATCCTTGCTACGGGCTCTCGTGCCTTTGTCCCTCCTATCCCTGGCCTAAGCGAAGTCCCCTACTGGACAGCTAAGGAAGCACTTGAGATCGATACTCTACCCAGCTCACTAGCCGTCCTAGGGTGGTGGGGTGATCGGGATGGAGTTCGTCTCGTTCTTCTCTACACTGGGTGTCGAGGTGACGGTCATCGAGATGCTCCCTAAGATCGCTCAGGTATATGGACGAAGAGCTCTCCACTGAGCTACAGAAGTCCTTTTGAGAAGAAGGGTGTCAAGTTCCACCTAGAGACCAAGGTCACAGCTGTACGTGAGGGAGTAGTGGTCGCCGAGCATGCGGGAGAGACGGTCGAGATCCCCTTCGAGAAGCTCCTCGTCAGTGTCGGTCGTCGTGCTGTCACTGAGGGGCTTGGGCTAGAGACCGTCGGGGTAGAGCTAGAGCGTGGGGCGGTGCGTGTCGATGCCCACATGCAGACCTCTGCTCCTCAGGGTCTATGCCATCGGTGACGTCAATGGCGTCTCTATGCTTGCCCATACAGCAGCTCGTGAGGGTGTCGTCGCAGTCGATCGTATCCTAGGAGGAGGTGATGCGATGTGCTACAAGGCGATCCCGGGTATCGTCTATACCCATCCCGAGATAGCCTCTGTCGGCTGTACCGAGCAGGAACTACGAGGCCGAGGACGTGCCTATGAGGTTCATCGCGTCCCCATGACCCTCTCAGGGACGCTTTGTCATCGAGAACGAGCAGGGTAATGGCATCTGCAAGCTGCTCACCGACGAGCAGGGTGTCATCCTCAGGGCTCACTGCCTCGGCAACGGCTCCTCAGAGATCACTCGTCCCTGCTATCATGGCCGTCCAGTGTGGTCTGAAGCTCTCCGATCTCGCTAAGGTCGTCTTCCCTCATCCTACGGTCTGTGAGATCCTTCGCCTAGCTGCTCTGCACTAGGGGTTTGGTGTCTCAAGAGTAAGACTCTTTTTGATCACCTCCGTATCTTTGCCTGAGGTACGGAGGGGTGTTCTTACCCGTAGAGTCTTCTATGCTCCCCTTCATCCCTCCTTTCTGTGAGGGAATAGCTTTACCTACCTAAGGTTGTGGAGAGAGGCTTTCTGTCTGTGGAGTTCACCCTTGTGCTTCTTTTTACCTCCTTTCTGTAAGGTTGGAAACCCTCAGCTAAAGGTCTCTTTCTCAAGTGTTCGAGAGGGCTGAAACAGACATACTAAGAATGGGAGATAGGACTCGGTATGTTCGTCCTCGTCACCTTACATAGGTGATGGGGACGAACATTATATGTTCACTTCTGGGCTCATACCGAGTGCGGTTTAGGGCAGTCGGAATGCTTATTGGAACCAAGGCGCATCCTCACCTTCCTCAATACTCTTGAGCTGCGTATATCCCACCTATCTAGGCTCTCGCCATTTCGTTGGGCACACAGCCTTTCCTGCTCTTTGCAGGAGTGTCCCATAGTCGTCTGCTTCTCCTCACTCGATCAGCCCGAGAAGCAAACTAGAAGGCTCATACAAGAGGAGAGAGGGTGGAAATGTACCGTCTGGGGTGCTTGTGCTGATGATTTTTTTTGAGTGAAGAAGAGGTGTACGAGCGGTGAGGGAGAGCTCATCCATTGTAGGGAGTAGAGAAGGTTTAGCTGGGGTACTTACTTGGTCTCTAAGTTGTCCATAAAGAGATGAATATAGGGTGGGATAATCCCCCCTGGATTGTCCCATGCTGGAGGAGATGTGAGGGTGCTAGGATACCCCTTGATACCTGCCCGAGGAAGAGTAAAGCCGGGAGAAGGTCTTGGCGATATTTGCAGAATCAAAACTTTTATCTACCTTTTGCAGTGCTGAATCTTTAGCTCAGTTGGTTTAGAGCACTACCTTGACGAGGGTGGGGTCGGCGGTTCGAGTCCGCAAGGTTCACAAAAAGACTGTCTCATGGTGTAATGGTAGCACAACAGATTCTGGTCACTGTTTGTTAGGGTTCGAGTCCTTATGAGACAACTAAAGGGGAGCGCACTGTGCTCCCTTTTTATACCTATTTTTCCAGTGCCCTAGGGAGAGGGGGCTATTGTGGAGTTGTCATCCAGAGGCTTTGGGCAGTCCCAAACTTGAGGCAGAAATAGGCAGGTGGATAGGAAGCCTGCTAGCCGTCAGGCTCTTCCGAGGCTAGTCGGCTATACTCAGAGGTGCTCGCTATTCTCCTTGATCGAGTAAGGCTGATGAACCCTATGTACTACATAGGTGATCCTAGCTTCCTCAGTCGCTCCACATTGGTACATCCGTCACGGTGCTCGTGATAGAGACACTGCCTTCCCCGTAATCATCAACCTCGCTACAAAGCTCGAGGATACGGGTCAGGGATGTGAACTTCAGGCTCCCCTAGAATCGCCCTCCCATAGTGGAGAATATACCCTAAACGAACTCTTTGCTAGGGTTCGTAGCATCACTCCCTAGCGAGTAGTCTTAGGGAGTGAGGTGATTATAGTGCTATCCTTCGAGAGCCAAGATATGCGCCTCGCTATGGATAGAGGTAGTAGAGCGAGCAATAGGTCTATGTAGCGGATCTCGTTGTCAGTCGTCTTACTTCGTTGAATGATAGGGGATAGTAGGTGGAGTAGGGGCTTTGATTTTCTTATTTGGCAAATTATTCCGTTCTTTGTAGGCAGAGAATAATAACAAACATAGTACACATATCATTATGAAGCAGTATCTAGGCGTCATCGTGATGCTCGTTGGAGCATTCCTCCAAGTCTTCTCGTACCTATCTGATCAGGTAGAGAGTGCTAATACCTTCCTTGCCGTAGGTCTTTTCCTCGTAATTGCAGGGTATCTAGGTCACATCTTCCTGAATAAGAAGGTCGAGGCTTAGTAGAGCGATACGCACACAAGTCTACAGAGGTCATACAGCAGTTAGCTGTGTGGCCTCTTCGTGTTCTAGGGAGGATGGCTAGAGCTATGCGAAGTATTAGGTTTACTAGAGGGATGCTTGATCAATGATCTAGTTTATCTTGAGATGTATATTGATGCAGTATCATTACCCTGATATATCCTTCTTGATAGTGAGTAGATGGTAGGGGAGCTCTTTGCTATCCTTCGTGTTGAATTTGCGATGGGGAGAGTCGTTGGGGTAGCATATTTGTATTCTAGAAAACTATTTTATAACTTTCGGACAGAATTTAGGGGCATACTCCCCAAGGTAATATTAGTAATAATAAATGGACAAACAAGCATTCACTGAGATGGTCATGGATGATTGAGACTCAGGGCATTGAAGCCCCTGCATGAGGCTGGGTCGGCCCCCCAGCAGTGTAGATCTAGGAGCCTTGTCATTCACTTTTCGCAAAAGTAATTCTCCTCCTACTAGGCCACATTCTTCTACTAATATCCACACTACGAGGGTGAGGAGCTTGGCTCCAAGCCTGCCTATCTCCTGCACCCTCATCCCCTCCGTACGTCTCATACTCCCCGTAGTAGGGCTTGTAGCCTAGCGGGCGTGGTATCTACAATTCTTCTATCGACTTGGGTGATTCGACTCAGGTCGTACATCATATCAAATGCAAAGAGAATTATGAGACAGATATTTAAATATACGCTCGGCCTATTGGCTCTTCTCCTTGTCGTCCTATCACAGTAAGAAGAATGAGATCGAAGAGCCAACGCTTGACCTATCGACTAATGCTCTGACCTTCGCTAAGACAGCCTCGGATCGAGACAGTAACCGTGCAGACCAATAAGGAGAGTGGAATGCCTTCATCGCAGGTCAGAGTGATTGGATCAGCCCTAGAACAGCAGGGTACTAGCCTAAAGGTAAAGGTCGTAGCAAATGATGGAGTAGCGAACGCCGCTCTGTCATCGTCGTCAATGCGGGTGGACTACAGAAGCAGATCTCTGTACGCCAGAGTGCAGGTGATGCTGCTCTCGATGTGTCTAAGAGTACAGTCACATTCGATGCTAAGGGGGATCAGAAGCGATCGCCTTCGCAAGTAATTCCCGTGGAGTCAAGGTAGAGGTCACTGCAGGTGCTGACTGGCTCTCTGTAGGCACGATCACGCAGACAAGCTTCACCGTCACCGCTAAGGCTAATGCCGAGAAGGATGGTCGTGAGGGTAAGATTACTCTCACCCTCGGGACTACGATCAAGGAAGTCTCCGTGAGCCAAGAGGGGACAGCCGTCTATATCCTCCCATTCCTAGACCAGTATCCAGCTCGTCTGGTAGAGGTTCATAACTATGAAGTCGCCCGTGGAAGTGCTCTTGTGTCCTCTCCTGACGGCCTCTTCAACACGAATACCTATCGATATGCGACCAAGAGCGAGATCATGCCTGTGATCCAGTATGAGTTCGCAGCTATCAATAGTCCCAACTTTGCCAAGGCATCTGTCATCTCTACAGATGCAGAGTTTGTTAAGGCTGCAGCCTTCAATGCTCTAGTAGGTAAGTATGGCTTCGTGAAGGGTACACCCTCTTCAGATGGAAAGACGATCCCCTATACCAACGATAAGGTCAATCTCTCTCTGACTGTCTCCATCCTTTCTAATGGGGCACAGCTAGACTTCATCTATCAGCCTAAGCAGACTGAGAAGTACGAGACCTTCAAGACGCTCCCACTGCTCAAGATCGGTGAGACTCTGGGTAGCCGAGAGTTAAAGAGGGAGGGTAAGAAGCGTGCTGATGTCCAGGTCATAGAGACCGCCAACAAGAGCAAGCTGAATACTGGGACGAGTACGAAGGAGCTTGACTTCTTCGATGTCCCCGAAGGGGCAACCTCCTATGAGACCGAGATCGTCCGTGGCTACTTCTACATCGTAGCAGGATCGGGTATTCCAGCGACAGATCCCTATATAGATGTCGTCCAGGAGGTACTTGCACTCTACCCAAACTACAACCTAGGCTTCTGGCAGGACAAGGTCGATCAGAAGTACTATCCCACGGATGAGTTTAAGAAACTCATGACAGATAATGGCTATCCCTTCCTCCGTACTAGTAGAAGCTTCTATATCTTCTACAACGACGCAGAAAAGAAGGCCTACTTCGTCGGTGTAGGGAAGTATGAACAAAAAATCGTCCTCAATGCTCACCTAGCTATCATTGATCTCGGAAAGAAGAACGCTCTGCTCGATGCTACTCGTAGCAGAGATCTGCAGAGCTACTTCAGAGCCCTTGATAAGGAGCAGTATGCTCGTGACAAGGCTCTCGATCGTATCATTGACCGCATTCAGAAGACACTCAAGTAATCCCCCCCTCGCAAAAGTTTCCCCTCCGCCCAGTATCTCTTGGGCGGAGGGACTTCCTTGGGGGATTCATATCATTCTCACCCTAATACTCCACTTACATTCATGAGACGGATACTAAGCCTCGCTACGAGCCTCTTCGTAGGCCTCCTCTTCTTGCCAGCTTGTAAGAGCAATAGTGACATCGAGGAGCCGACCTTAGAGCTCTCGACAAGCACTCTAACCCTCAACAAAGAAGCATCAGAACAGACACTCACCGTACAGACCAGCAAAGAGAGCTGGACAGCCTTTTCCCCCACTGAGGGCAAGGGTGGATGGCTGACTCTGAGACAGGAGGGGACGACCCTACGTGTCTCAGCCCAAGCAAACAACGAGGGACAGGGAGCGTACGACCGTGATCCTCGTGAATGCAGGAGGGCTACAGCGCCGAGTAGATGTGCGTCAGGCAGCCTCTACTGCGGTCATTGAGCCCACTGCTACTCGCATTACCCTCCCGGTAGAGGGAGGACGACAGCGTGTCGTCTATGACACCAATACCGATAGCCCCAAGGTCGAGCTGAGCATGCAGGTCGAGTTGGCTCGCTATCGTCTATCGAGCCAAGGGTGTCTTTACCCTCGAGGCTAAGCCAAATGATGGGACACTCGCACGTAGTACGAAGGTCATCTTATCTGCTGGGACACTGACTCGAGAGATCGAGGTCGTACAGCGGGCTGCCAATGAGTACATCCTCCCGATACAGAAGTTCCCAGCGACGATTAAGGACGTCCTGCAGTATGAGCAGGATCGCTCGAGCGTCCTCACCCGTAGTCGTGAGGCCTCAGGTGCTGTCTACTTCCGTTACTCTACACAGAGCCTCCTGATGCCACTCATCGAGTATGAGTATGAGAGTGAGCAGAGCCGAGGCTATCGTGCTGCCAATGCCCTCTGCCAGGATAGTAAGTATATCCGAGATAATGAGACCTTCCGCTCCTTCCTCCAAGAGCAGGGATATGAGCGGCTGGAAAGCAAGTCTTCCGATCGGGAGATCTATCAGAGCAAGACCCTCCCCATAGGGTCTGAGTGTGATCGCATGAGCGAGTCAGGGCAGGCTCTGCTCAAGACGACCTATTCGCCACGTCAGGACAAGGCCTATCCAACCTTTAAGGAGCTCCCAATGACGAAGCTAATCCCTGCGATCAGTGATCGTGACCGAGGGATACATGGCTGGAAGAAGGCTGAGGTACAGCGTAAGGAACGTGAGGAGTGGCATGGCGTGCATAATGCCGATCTCTCTCGTGATGAATATGACCGCTATGATGGAGTACTTCGCTGGATGGCGAGATCGCTCGTGGCTACTTCTATACTGTAGCTGATGAGAACATCCCTGCTGACGATCCCTTCGTAGGTGAGGTCTTCACCGCTCTGGCTATCTATCCAGACGTCACTCTAGCCTTCTGGCAGGATCTACTCGGGAAGTACTATCTGACGAATGAAGTCAAGACCTTCCTTCTAGACAAGGGGTATTCCCTCATGCGCACCCTCGACGGAGGCTATCACCTCTTCTATAGCTCGGCGGACAAGGTCGCTCTAGCGATCCGTCCTGCTATGCTCAAGGGCAAGGCTGTCGTAGAGATACAGGCCTACCTGATCGATCTACAGACTGGAAACTCTGTCCGTGGGCTGGCTAAGGCTGGTATGGGGACGACCCTACTGGATCGCTATCGCAGGCTTACACAGCAGATAGAGCTCAGAGTGAGACGGACACAGTACCTCCATTCGCAACGCTAGCAGATAGCTAAAGAAGAACATGCATCAAGCATAATAGCAGACGTATGTGGGGGACTCTCCCCACATGCTCTACCCTATATCCATGAGAAGAATAACGAATTACCTACTAGGGCTACTTGCCCTTATGCTCCTCCTTCCTGCCTGTAAGAGCAATAGTGATGTGAGAGGCCTACCTAGAACTCTCGACGAGCTCACTCACCTTTGCCCGTGAGGCCAGTGAGCAGACGCTCACCGTGCAGACCAATAGAGAAGATAGCTGGATGGCGACCTCTCCCAAGGAGGGTGAATGGCTGACTCTGAAGCAAGAGGGCTAACTCTGCGTGTCATCCTAAGGCCAATACCACGGCAGAGACACGTAGCACCGTCATCATCGTCAGCGCTGGAGGTCTCCAGCGCAAGGTACTCCTCCAGCAGCGTGCCGGTGATCCCATCCTCAATCTGAGCCAGACAAGCGTCTCCCTCCCCGTGAAGGGCGGACGTCAGACGATCGCCCTACACGAGCAATGCGGAGGATCTCCAAAGTGGATGTGCCTGCATCGGCTACCTCTTGGCTCTCAGTCACGGAGAATGTCCGTGGTAGCTTTACCCTAGTGGCTCAGCCTAATACTGATCCAGCTAGTCGCTCGGCACAGCTTAGCCTTACCCTAGGGTCGGTAGTGCGTGAGATGGAGGTCATTCAGGAGGGGACTAGTCCCTTTATCCTTCCTCTCCTCTCATTCCCCGCTCGACTCTATAGTGTGATGAGCTACGAGCAGGGTAGAGGGCACTACGTCCTAGAGGCACAGCCCGGTGATGAGGATCGCCCCACGATCGTACGTTTCATCACACAGAGTGAGGCCATACCGTTTTGTGCAGTATGAGTTTACCTCTAGCTCTGGCCCGAGCTATTATCATGCGATGATGCTCTATCTGGATCGAGCCTGGTGAAGGACAACGCAGCCCTTTGACGCTGGCTTAAAAGGCTTATGGTCTCGTTAAAGGAGCCTACGGAGAAGGATGCACAGCGAGTACTCTACAAGGTGAGAAGCCAGAGCAGCCAGTACAGCTCCTGGTGACCTTCTTCACTGGAGGAGCAAGGCTAGACTTTGTCTACATGCCTCGTCAGCCTCAGGCCTATGAGACCTTTGCTACTGTCCCGATGACCCATATGATCACCTTCCTGGGTAGTCGGCCGATGCAGATCCTGGGAAGAAACGTGCAGATGTGCGTGCCTTCGAGCTGGGTGAGGGAAATGAACCTCTTCCTGGGACTCCGGACAGCCGACCTCTTCGAGCCCTAAGACCCCATTTGATGGCGAGAACATGCGAGCCCTATCTATATGTCGTCTCACGGCGAAGAACAATATCCCCAAGAATGATCCCTATATCGATGTCGTTGGTGGCTTAGTTGCCTTCTATGACAACCTACATTTAGGGACTCTGGGAGGATAAGATCGATGGTAAGGTCTATCCCTACCCACCAGTTCTTCACTCTACTGACGAAGGCTGGCTATACCTACCTCGGACAGCTCAAGGATGGTGCCCATGCTTTCCAGTAAAGAGACGCGTCTAGCCATCCCATCCTCTCCTGCAGAGAATGATGGTATGAACCTGCTCGAGATCAGTGGTAGTCTATATGTCAGACCAAGGTGGAGCTCTGCTCGCCTACAGCTAGATCGCTGGCTGAGCTATGAAGCATCTCGAGGGATGAACTTAGCTATCTCTATCAGATACACAGCCAATATCGGCTCCTTCGTCGGAGATAGGGCACTCTCATACTAGCTGGGGTGAGGAGGGATAGACCTCCTATCACTCCTACCCCAGTAGGTATGTATCACCTATGGATTAAGGTATCTACATTATCCTTTTTCTTGGGGATGTCTATGCGCCCTATCCGATGATCCTTTCCCTATCGAAGACTTTGAGAATAGAGGCATTGCACATTGGGTATACTTCCTATCAGGATAGGGTGGAGATGAAATAGCTGGATATTTTGTGTTTCCGAGATGCAATTGTCTACCTTTGAGCAAAGAAAGTGAGAGTAACTTCTCCTATAGGAGCGAATAGATAACTTATGAACAAACAAACGAACCCAGATATGATTTTGGGCTACAGAGTTCACGGTGATTATATTCACCTACGTCCTGAGTGGGTCGGCTCCCCACACTTATCGTATGAGCTTTAGGTGTGCCCTTCACTCACAAACGTATGCTCATGGCACAGATCTTTACACCTTTACCATTTGTTGAGAAGACGGTATAGTTTCTCTATATAGATCTTCTCTTCAGACTCCTATCACCACTTCCCTCTCCATGTAGTCCCCTTCTCTTTTCTCTTACTACATTATAGGGTACACGACGGATTCACTACATATCCTTTGCCTTTCTTTTGTAGCTACCATTAGGCATACAGCCTGTAGTATTTGGGAGTGTCAGTGCACCCTTAACCTTCGTCCTCCTCTGGTCTGTTCAGAGTGATAGGTCTAGCTCATGGTTCGCTCTATCTATAGCCAATGTGGCTACCTTCCTTGAGTCCCCCTTGTTCCTAGCGAGCAGGGAGGGAGCAAGTCATCCTAGATCGATTTGAATATAGAGCATCACGACACACGATGAGATACAGAATATTACATACGATCCTTGCCCTGCTACTCCTACTACCGATGTCTTGTAAGCAGCAGAACGAGGTAGAAGAGCCGAGCCTAGAGCTCTCAGCCACCACCCTCACCTTCGCAAAGGAGGCTGGTGATCAGAGCATAACGATTATGACCAACAAGGACTCTTGGTCAGCTTTCTCCCCTCAGGAGAATACTTGGATCGCACTTACTCAAGAGGACAAACACTACATGTACATGCCCGAGCAAACGACCAAGGGCAGGATGGCCAGGTGCTGTCCTCATCAATGCAGGAGGACTACAGCGACATGTCACCATACACTAAAGTGCAGCCAGAAGCCTATCTCGATATAGCGACACCCTCGTAGCGTTCTCCACAGAAGGAGGAGCAACAGATCGCATATACGACTAATGTCGATGCCGTGAAGGTCGATCGCCAGCTTCCCTTGACTGGCTCTCCATCAGACGACAGACACACTCAGGCTTCACTCTCGTTGCCAAGCCTAATACGAATAAGGCTAGACGTACCGCTCAGATCGGACTGACCCTAGGCTCAGGTGTGCAGGAGATAACCGTCGTCCAAGAGGGGAATAGTCCATATATCTTCCCCCTACTGGATTTCCCCAAGGATCTCTACAGCACGCTCCGATATGAGGAGCAGCGAGGACACAAGCTGCTCTATGCTAAAGAAGCTACAGACGAGCAGTATCCGACCTATCGCTTCCTGACCAAGAGCAAGGTGGTCACCTTCGTGCAGTATCAGTACAACGAGATTACGAGCCCTGGCTTTACGATGGCTACACTGCTCTATATGGATCAGTCGTTGATCAAGGGGAATGCAGACTTCGAAGAGGCTGTCAAGGCCTATGGCTTCGTCAAGGGGGCTAGCTCCCCAGATAACGTCTACACGGTATACAAGAATGAGAAGCTGCCCTACAGCTGCTCATGACGATCTTCTCTGGAGGAGCTAAGCTAGAGTTTGTCTACGACCCTATCCAAAGGGCTAAGTATCCGACCTTCTCCCACCTCCCTATGCAGCATCAGACCCTCTTCCTAGGTCACCGTAATCTGGAAAAGATGGGAAGAAGCAGGAGGACGTCCGTAAGTACGAGGCTGAGCAGGGCAGCAAACGGGATGAGAACACCCCTGGGATGTATGACCTCTTCCTGCCCAGCAAATCCTAGAAGAAATCGTCCGAGCCTACTTCTACATCATCACACCGACACAGCTCGATGACCCTTACCTCAATATGGTAGAGGATGTCCTAACCTACTACTCGAGATCGACCTCGCCTACTGGCTGGATGAAATCGATGGACACTACCACCTGACCGAGGAGGTGCAGGAGCTCTTCACCAAAGCTGGCTTCCCTTACTATGGCCAGACACAGAATGCGAGCTACGTCTTTGTCAATCGAGGCCAAGTCGCGAGCCTAGTCTTACGCCTCTTCAAGTACAAGGGGAGCTCGTCCTCGACATTCAGTCACACTTCATCGAACTTGATGATGGTGGAGGCTCGGCTCATGAGCTCCTTGCCACCAGCTCTATACAGAGACGTAAGGCCTTCCTCAATCGTCTTAGTGCCCGCTGTCGTCATATCACTCTACACTAAACACTCCTTATATCCCCTCTTAACTACCCCAATGTGGGGTGGCCTCTTCACCCGTTAAAAGGTATAGAACAATGAAAAGAATAGTACTAACCCTATCACTCCTAGCGAGGGTGGCATTCACTGCCTGCCAAAAGGAGCTGGATCAAGCTTCACCTCAGGGGCTGGAGCAACAAGCAGCTTCTGATCTGCGCTCTGATCTACTCCCTTCTAGCCTTCCCACAGAGGGGGCTATCCCAGGAGAACTCTACATCCGTGTGCGGCGCCATGCAAAGCAGAGCCTGCGTGCCTTCGATGCGGATAATGCCTCTATGCAGGCACTGCCTTCTCGCTTTTCTTCGACTCTCCGGGTCTGAGGCTCACGTTCCATGGAGCCACTCTTTCCCATTGATCACTCGCTACGAGCGTATGCGCAAGGCTGGGCTCGACCTCTGGTATGTCATTCGCTTCGATGAGAAGCAGGGATCTTCGATGCCGCCATGCAGTCTCTGATGAGTGTCCCAGAGATCGATTATACGGGCCCGTACTTCCCTTGAGCATCCTCAGGGTAAGCTTTGTCGGAGTGGATATCCCCCCTGCCACTCGGCTTAATCAGGGCACACAGCCCTTTAATGATCCCCTCCTACCAGACCAATGGCACTACAATAACACAGGTGAGATTGCAAGAGTGTAGCTGGAGCCGATATGAGGTCTCTATGCCGCATGGGAGTCGAGGCTGGAAAACCTAAGGTCATCGTTGCCATCCTAGATGGTGGGATTGATATTACCCCACCCTGACCTCGTAGATAACCTCTATGTCAATGAGGCTGAGAAAAAAATGGGGTCATAGGAAAGGATGATGACAATAATGGTGTTATCGATGACATCCATGGGGCAAACTTCATGAGCAGCTACAATCATGGTCTGGGACACTCCAGATCTACCCAGATGATGTGTCACTCGGGACACATGTGGCTGGTACAGTCGCTGCTCGAAATGGCAATGGTATTGGTGTTTGTGGTGTCGCAGGAGGAAATGGTATGGCTAACTCTGGAGTCCGACTGATGAGCTGTCAGATATTCGGAGGAGAAAAGGAGAGCGGCAACTCAAGCCGAGCTCTAGTCTATGCCGCTAATAATGGAGCTGTCATCACACAGAACTCTTGGGGCTTCCGCTATGAGGCCAATATTACACAGATCACAGTCTCTCAAAGGGCCATCGACTACTTCATCAAGTCTGCGGGATGTGATGATGATGGTAATCAGCTCCCCAGCTCCCCGATGAAGGGTGGTGTCGTTATCTTTGCCGCAGGCAATGATGGTAAGGATTATCTCTCTTACCCCGCAGCCCTATGAGCTGTCGTAGCTGTTGCCTCTATGGGGCCAGCTTGGAAGGCTGCACCCTATACCAATCGTGGAGCTTGGATTGATGTCACAGCTCCAGGTGGTGATGCTACTTATGGTAGTAGCGGGGAGGTCCTCAACACTCTAGCTAAGTCCATCACAGTGGGAGTATGGCTATATGCAGGGGTACCTCATGAAACTTTGCCCCCATGTCTCTGGTATAGCTGCTCTGAGTGTCTCTGCAGTTTGGCGAACAAGGCTTTACCAACAAAAGGAGTGTGAGACGCGCTTACTAGGTTCTCTCAAACCCGAAGGACATAGATGCCGAGACCCCCAGCTACAAGGGTCGTATAGGGCCGTGGATACATCAGTGCCTCTGAACTCTTTTGCAATCAACGAAGGTAATGCTCCTGAGGAGGTCGTGAGATATCAATGTTGAGAATATCTCCTTCCGACGGCGGATGTCTCCTGGATAGGGGGTAAAAGGTTTTAGATGATGGGAAGCCACTTGAGTATCGCTTCTATATGTCTAAGGAACCTCTGAACACAACCAACTATGAGGGCGCATTCTATGCCAAGGTTAATGCTCTAGGCTATGCTCAGGGAGCTAAGGTGTCTATGCCTCTCAGTGCTCTAAAGGACGATACGAGTACTACATCAGTGTCGTAGCTGTAGACAGATGGAATCTGAAGTCTCTACCTACCTTCGCTGAGTTCACTACACGCAAGAACAATCCTCCTGTCCTGACACTCTCCACAACGGAGAAGCTACGTGTCTCGTCTGCTCAGGCACCCACATTCTCTGTCGCTTACTCAGACCCAGATGGACAGAGGTATCCATCAACATCGCTGGTGAAACTAGAGGTGTGAGTAGCACGGTCAAGAGCGATAGGATCGAGCTTCACCCCTGCGTGCAGTAGCTGAGCCCTGGCAACTATGAGATCGAGATCGCGCTATGGACGTTCTTGGTGCCAGACAGAGCTCATCGTGCCTTCGAGGTCTATACCTGTATAGCTCCTACCTTCAATGCCTCCACGCAGGCTGCTCAGGTGAGTCGGTATCTCTCGCTCTCTACCTATGGAGATCCCAGCCCTACCAGCCACGCATGCGGAAGGCATTCCTCTGACCTACAAGGTCACGAGCTCCAACGCCTCAGTCGCCTCTGCTAGTGTCTCGGCCAGGGTGCACTCACCATGCAGGGACTCAAGGCTGGGCTACTCGGATCGCGGTCAGGGTATCTGATGGGATTAGCACTCCTATCCAGACCGAGATGCAGTACGTGTAGTAGCTGATGTCTCTGATGTTCTCTATTCGATCTATCCTATCCCAGCCAGGACGACCCTCAACCTGGTCGTCAATCCGACAGCTGGTCAGGTCTCTGTCGAGATCCATAGTCTCCTCAGGGGCAAAAGGCGCCCTGACCGCAAGTTCTCCGCAGGAGGTGATGGGTACGATCGAGGTCCCAGTGAAATCACTCGCCCCGGGTACCTACACGATCAAGGTGAAGTCTTCTCAGGGTACCACCACCAAGTCCTTCGTCAAAAACTAATCTTCCCTCCCCATGAATAAGAAAGTATATTCACTGCTGCTCCTAGCGTCGCTCCTCTGTGGCTCCTCGCTACAAGCACAGACAAAGCCCTCGGCTACACGACCTCTCCCTCTGCTGGAGCTATCTGCTGATGCTCGTGCCACTGCTCTCAGGGGAACCATTATGGTGAGTGATATCGCTCATATCTATGCCAACCCCACCTCGCGTCTCTATCAGGATGGGCTCTGTCTATCTCTGCTGGCGGACAATTCCTAGAGTAAGGTCGAGGGGCTGGAGGGTTCACTCGGGCTCTATGATGTCATGGCAGGTGTTCGCTTGGGTAATCAAGGCCTTCTTCGGTGGTGTTCGCTATCTAGGTGGACTCAAGTACTACCAGCATGGGAAACAATGAGGGAGGCTGGTAAGAAGGCTCGTAGTCTCACGGATTATGCCTAGATCTGGGCTATGCACTCCGCTTCGGGACGCTCTCTGCCTCACGTCACGGGTAGCTACATCTCTACCGACCAGGGTAGTGCAGCTGCACTGCTACGCCTTCGGTGGGGGTGTCTTCTACCGCAGTAGCGAGGAGATCGCCAAGACGGGTATCGACTTCATCGTCGGTGCTAAGTTTCGCAACCTCGAGTGAAAGCTTCCAGCAGCGTACTGAGGTGCATCGATGCACCCCCTGCATCTGCAGGTGTCGGTGGTGAGATTGGCTATGGGATCGGTGAGCATCACCTATCCTTCGGTCTAGGTGCAGACTACTTCTTCCTCCCCAGTGACGCTTCCTCTGTGCTCATGCACTTCGGTGGTGAATATCTCTACCACCAGCTCATAGCTGCTCGCCTAGGTTACTCCTACGACACGAATGGTGCTAAGGCATTTAGTGTCGGGTTGGGCCTTCGCTATCGTCAGTTTGCCCTAGATGGTGCGTATATCACACCTCGGGTGAGCGGGGGTAAGTCAGCCTTCCAGCTGACCCTCGGCTACAGCCTCTAGGCAAGCTCCTATCTGCCTCGTTTTAGTTAGAGGCTAGTTTTTCTTTCATTTTTCTTTGTGGGTGGCTGCATCATAGCCTAGGCTATGGTGCAGCCACTCCTTTATCTGGCCTCGGGATATTGCTCTGTGGGGGGCTTTCTACTACCCTCATTACGAATACACTCGCTGGCGGTAGGGGGGGCTCACAGCTCACTGTCCCTACTCTCGGTATGCCACGCATTAGGCATAGAGCCCTGTGATAGGGCATATCTCCATACTCTTCTCTAGTGGGCGGATGCTCTGGCTTCATCGGGATAGATGAAGTCTCTGCCCCCTCATCCTGCATACATAAACTTATAGCGTATTATGAGACAGCTATTCAGATCTCTATTCAGCCTATCTCTCCTGCTCATTCTCCTCGTTGCTTGTAAGACACGGGAGCTACCCGAGGAGGTTACTCTAGAGCTCTCCACGACGAGCCTTACCTTCGCTAAGGGGGGCTCGGAGCAAACCACTACCGTCACGACCAATCGCAGTCACTGGACTGCCACCTCTCCTCAGGAAGCCGACTGGGTCGTCCTCACGCAGGAGGGCAATACCCTCAAGGTGCGTGCTAAGGCTAACCAGCAGGGGCAGGAGTAAGCGAGGGCTCTGTGATCGTAAACGCTGGTGGCGAGCAGCGCAGAGTCACGCTTCGCCAGAGTGCCTCGAGGTGCTCCTTGACCTAGGGGGCTAATCGGGTGACCTTCCTCGTAGAGGGTGGCCAGAGACCTTGACCTACTATGCAAATGTCGAGGAGCTCAGGTCGAGCTCGCTACCCCTGAGAGCTGGCTGACCGTCGATAGTCGGATCAAGGGTCGTATCAGCATCACTGCACAGCCCAACGAAGGAGAGGCACAGCGTACGGCGAAGGTCAATCTCACGGCAGGTACGCTCGTGCGTGAGATCGAGGTCGTGCAGAACGGCTCGATCCAGTATATCCTCCCCTTGCAGAAGTTCCCCGCTTCGCTCCAGGATGTGATTCGCTTCGAGCGTAGTCGCTTCAGTGAGCATACGCGTACCCGGGAGCGTGGGGAGGTAGTGCTCTTCCGCTATGCGACGCAGAGCACACTGATGCCTCTCCTCGAGTATGAGTTTGAGAACGAGCGTAGTCGGGGCTATCAGGCTGCCATCACGCTCTGCCTAGATGACAAGTATCTGCGTGACAACGTGAACTTCGCGGCCTTCCTCAAGGCAAATGGCTACGAGAAGGACAATGCCCTCACGACGGCTGAGCAGGATGTATATACGAACAAGACCCTCCCGCTGAACCTCAACGTCGCCTATGATCCCTCGGGACAAGCTCTACTAGAGACAGTCTATATGCCTCGTCAGAGCAAGGACTATCCGACCTTCTCCAAGATACCTCTCGAGGATCGTATCCCCCTAGGTAGCTTCCGTAGCCAAGGCATACACGGGAAGACGAAGGATGAGATACGTGCCCAAGAGGTTACCTGGGGTGGTACTCTGGATGATGTGCTCTCCAATACGAGCTATGACCGCTTCAAGGCTACCAAGAGCCTAGAGGGAGAGGCTGTGCGTGGCTACTTCTACGTGGCCAAGGACAACATCAAGCCTCAGGATGATCCCTATGTAGCGAAGTCTCCAGCGTGCAGTCGATCTTCACCGACCTCTCTAAGGCCTTCTGGATGGATGCACTCGGTCGCTCTTACCTCACCAAGGAGTTCCTCACTCTACTCAACGACGGTGGATATAGCTACATCCGCACCTTCGATGGTGGATATATCGCCTTCTACAATGCCACCAAGCAGTATGCCTACATCGTCCATCAAGCCGTCACGGAGGGTAAGCCCAGCGTAGAGATCCAGGCCTATAAACTCAAGCTCCAGAGCTCAGGCAATGCCCTGCACGCTCCTCCAGCGAGGTAACGCTGGATATACCCTGCTGGATCGTAGACGTGAGCTCATCCGTCAGATACAGCTACGTCTCGATCAGACACGCCGTCTGCAGGGGCTTCGATAGCTCCATCTGTGGGTGCTGGAGCAGGCAGGGGAGGTAGTCCCCTCCTCTTGCCCGCTCCTCATCTGCTCCGATAGTGCTTCCCTAGGCTCTGCTGTGCCTTGGGGTGAGGCTCCCGCTGTAGGGCTTGCCTCAGCTACAGTGAGTCTCCGAAGGACGAGGGTGCATAGCGTCGTTGCTTCAGCTCCGCTAAGTCTCTTAGGTCTTAGGAGCATAACTCCATTTTTACCACTCATTTTAGTCTCTATGATGCAGGTCTGAACACTTTCGTCACATGACCTTAATAGAGTGAGCCAGGAAAGCCTTTCCGAGAGCCCCCACGAGACCTAGTAATGTCCCCGATAGAGGACTCGGTATAGTTCGCCCTCGTCACCTTACATAGGTGATGGGGGCGAACATTATATCCTATCTCGCGCTCTCGGTATGTCCTCAGGCGCCCTCCCGAGATGTGCGATACAGAGCGAGTTAGGGCGGAGATTTTTCGCTCCTTTTTGTCCGCACTACCCCTTGTCTTGTTGTAGTCCTCACTCTGTCGTAGTAGCTAGGTGTGAGAGTCGATAGGGGGGAGGAGGGTATTAGTCCTTAGGGGCTGTGAACGTAAGTTTCCCCTAAGGATGGAGGTAGACGGGAGAGGGCTTTAGTGGGTATAGGATGAGTAGGACTGAGCTCTTGAGACCACGGAGAGGTCAAGGGGGTAGAGTGGTCGGGAGGGTAGAGTGGTCGATGAGCCTAGACCGAGGTAGAGGTATCTGTGTCCTAGCTCTGGATACCCTCGGTGTATACCTACTACCTAGGAGGGAAAAGTATACCCACGTGTATACCATTGTATACACGTGGGTATACTATAGTGTACACACGTGTACACAACCTCGCTCTCAGTATGTCCTCTGAAGGCCTCTCGTCTGCACCTTTCTCGGGGCGAATGCTTGAGGTACCCCATGGATATAGAGGATGCGGAGGAGGCTCCTTCTTGGTGATGAAATAATATGCTCGGTGAAGGAATGAGTAGAGATTACCCAAAGAGATCATACGCCAGCCGTGATAGGATGGGGGGCTTTTGTAGGTGTGAAGGAGGGAGGATATACGTACGATCTATCAGATATACGTTTGTATCAAGTGCAGACCTTCGATGAGTATGCACCCTCTGGGGTGCTCGACGCTTATTCCCTATCTTTGTCGCTAGACGCACTTGATGGCGATTAGGAGTGGTGTCGTAGGATACCTAGGAGAGCCTTTGTCAGAACTATGGTGTGATGATGGGAGCTTTGCAAGGGTAATATGGATAATCGATTATGAGACAGAAGATATACTTGGTGATATTCTCATTCATCACCATAGGGGATTATAGACTTTTGCAGCCGGGGACTTTGAGCACTTTGTCATGAGGAGCTTACTGCTTTCCAGCATCTTGATATTCGCAGTGTGGATCAATAAAGGCAACCGCTATGTACAGATGTACCAGTATCCTGTGTGCTGATCCCACCACATATATATAATCGGGCACTGCCCAGCTCCTCGGCGGAGCACTCCACCACCATATATACTAAGGAGAAAGAGAATGAGAGCATTAGTCATCGAGACAGCAGGGAGCTGTGGGGCGAGACCTCGTGGCACAGCTCCTCGATCGTCCGGCCTTCACTGAGGTGCGTGTCTTCGTGCGCCGAGCTATGGGGCTGGAGCACCCCAAGCTACGTACCCTATGTCATGGACTTTGCCCAGCCTGAGAGTTGGGCAGGGGAGGTGAAGGGAGATGTAGCCTTCAGTTGCCTAGGTACGACACGGCAGGCCACAGGGGAGCAAGGAGGCGCAGTATGTCGTAGATGACGACTACCAAGCCCGATTTTGCACACTGCCCGTCAGGGTGGAGTCTCGACACTGGTCTTAGCGTCTTCGATGGGAGCTTCGTCCCGCTCCTCTACCTTCTATCTGAGGATGAAGGGGAGCTGGAGGATACGGTTAAAGAGCTGGGTTTCGATCGCTTGATCATCGTCCGTCCCCCTCTACTTCTGCGTCGGGGATCGGATCGGTCTCTGGAGGTGTGGGCTGGTCGGATCATCCGCCTAGCCAATCGCCTTGGGCTTCTTCGTGGCCAAGCACCGATAGAGACTTCTCGGGTGGCAGAGCGGATGATTGACTTTGCCCTAGGCCCTCCTCTGGACTCTTCATCGTAGAGGGTGCAGAGCTTCGTGAGGAGTCTCGGAGCTAGAGCTCTCGGGCTCTGTGGGGGATTGGGCTAGGGCTGGAGCTTGCAATCACTAGAGGCTAAGGGCTATTTGGAGGAGCATACACTCAGGATAGAAGTATCTGTACCCTAGGTGTCGGTTTGCTGAGCGTAGACCTACTCCCTAGCTACCTAGGGACGAAGAGGGTACACACGTGTATAGTAGCACCTCGCTCTAAAGTATGTCTACGGTAGGGCTCTCATAGATATGTTTCTCGGGGGCTAAGGCTAGGCATTCCAGAGATATGGCTAAGATAGCCTAGGCTATGAAGTCCTGCACCGAGGAGCCTAGGAGGAGAGAATGCTATAAGAGATTATGCGTCGGCTCGGGGCTTTGGCAGGACTACGGCTGTAGCTCCTCTATTTAGGCTATCTTTGTAGGTCGAAGGAAGCAGAGGGGGCTTCGCCCCTGATGTGTCCCAACGATACATATAAATAACAGCAATCAATGACACCCCCATATCCCAAGTACCACCTAGCGGAGTATCCGCATCAGTTCCGTACACGCTACCCCAACAAGCCCTTGCTCACTACTACAGCCGCAAGAGTGAGAAGTGGGTGAAGCTCAACGGTGAGCAGGTCGCCGACCGTTGCCTTGCCGCTGCCAAGGGGCTGGCCTACCTACAGATCAAGGTAGGGGATCGTATCGGTATCTATTCGCCCAATACGGTGCAGGGGCTCTGCACCGAGCTGGGTATCTTCATGATGCGTGGGGTCTCTGTCCCCCTCTATGCTACGAATACGCCTGACCAAGTGGCCTTCTCAGTGGAAGATGCAGGGGTGGAGACGATGTTCGTCGGGGGGCAGTTCCAGTACAACAATGCCTACGAAGTCCAGCAGCGTAGCCAGTGCCTTCGTCGGCTGATCGTCATCGACTCCGAGGTCGTCCTGGCCGAGGGGGATACGACCTCGATGTACTACGATGAGTTTATCCGTCGTGGGGACTCCGTGACCTATGAGAACAAGGCCAATGTCACCGCTAGCCAAGCCCTAGCCACCGACCTAGCCCTCATCATCTACACCTCGGGTACCTCGGGGCAGAGCAAGGGTGTGATGCTCCACCACAGCAACTTCATCGAGCAGGTCTATGCCCATCAGCTGAAGTACCCCTTCATCACTCCTCGGGACATCTCGATGTGCTTCCTGCCCCTCAACCATATCTTTGAGAAGGCATGGACGTACCTCTGCCTCAGCATGGGATGCTCCATAGCGATCCTACGTGACCCGAAGAAGATCCTCGACGCCCTGCCCATGGTACGCCCCACGATGATGAGCAATGTACCTCGCTTCTGGGAGAAGGTCTATATAGGTGTACAGGAGAAGATCAACCAGGCTCCAGCCCCCGTCCGTGGTATCATGCGCCATGCGATGCGTGTGGGTGATCGCTGCTTCTTTGAGTACATCAACGAAGGAAGCGTGCACCCTTCCTGCTCTCCCTAGCCTTTAAGATCACGACCATACACTCTTTGCCAAGGTCAAGAAGGCAGTCGGGCTACAGCGTGGTCGCTTCTTCCCGACAGCAGGCTGCTATCTCACCCAGAGATTTTACCGCTTCCTACGCTCGATCCCGATGTCCCCATGGTCGTCGGCTACAGGGCTCTCGAGACCACTGCCACAGTCAGTTCGTGTCCACTCGTAGGCTTCGACCTACAGTCTATCGGTACGATCATGACCCCTCACTCAGTGTGCGGATCGATCCCGAGACCAGTGAGATCCAGCTCAAAGGGGATCCTACCGTCACCACTGGATACTACAATAATCCTCAGGCCAACGAAGAGGCCTTCACCTCCGATGGCTACTTCCGTACGGGAGACGCTGGACGGATGGAGAACGGTGTCCTCTACTTCACGGAGCGTATCACGAGGGCCTCTTCAAGACGGCGAACGGGAAGTACATCGCCCCACAGATGCTGGAGGGCTACTCACGGTAGATCCGATCGTCGAGCAGGTGGCCATCATCGGGGATGGCTACAAGTTCGTCAGCGCCCACGATCTACCCCAACTGGGATGCTAGTGCGCCGCGAGGCTAGGCACCGAGGAGTCAATGCCGAGCTCAGCGAAGCCGAGCTGGCGCAGACCCACGAGGTACACCGCCTGATGACGACCCACATCGAGCAGGCACTCAGTGGGGTAGCGCAGTATGAGAAGGTCAAGCGCTTTGTCTTGCTCACCAGAGCCGTTCTCCATCGAGAAGGGCGAGGCTAACCACTCACCCTCAAGATCCCGTCGTAAGGTCGTCAATGAACACTATGCAGCCGAGATCGCTGGGATGTACGAAGAGTAACTAAGTAAATAAACAGAGAATACAACACAGAGATGAACTATTGGTTTTGAATGTAAGGGTCTCCTATGAGCGGCAGGGCTGACAACATGGGGATGAAGAAGGTATCCGAGAGCTACCTCGTAGACGCACTGAGCTTCACCGAAGCCGAGAAGCGTATCATTGAGGAGGTAAGCCCCCTCGTATCAATGGGCGAACTAGAGGTCGTCAATATCCGCCGTGCTCGCATCGCCGAGCTCTTCTTAGAGGGAGCTCCCGAGGCAGACCGCTATTACCGAGCCAAGGTGAACTTCATCACCATAGACGAGAAGAGTGGTTCGGAGAAGAAGACTTCGGCTACGATGATTGTCAAGTCGGATAGTCTCCCCAGTGCCGTCACCGAGCTATCAGCACAGCTCGACAGCCAGATGGCGACCTATGAGATCGCTTCGATCAGCGATACGCAGATCCTAGACGTGTATCAGTATGTCGCCCCTGCCAGGTGAGGTGATCGCCTCTCGCCTAGAGTCTATCCGAGCAGGCTTGCCTAGCTCGGCTAGGCTCGTGGCGGTATCGAAGTTCCACCCAGCCGACTATGTCGTCAAGGCCTATGAGGCTGGCCAGCGTCTCTTCGGCGAGGTAGGGAGTGCAGGAGCTGGTAGGCAGAGGGAGAGCCTCCACGAGGCTTATCCCGACATCGTCTGGCACTTCATCAATTTTCCCTCAGACCAACAAGGTGAAGTACATCGCTCCCTTCATCTCTATGATCGAGAGCGTGACCAGTGAGCGTCTCCTACGGGAGATCTGTCGGCAGGCTCAGCGTGTGGGACGTACGATCCCTATCCTCCTAGAGCTCCATGTGGCTCAGGAGGAGACGAAGAGTGGCTTCGTCCGCTCGGAGCTCCTAGAGCTACTCGGTGCGATACATGCTGCACCAGAGGAGTGGCGAGGTATAGAGCTCCGTGGTCTGATGGCTATGGCGAGCAATGTGGCTGATGAGCAGCAGGTCGAGCGGGAGTTTGCTGAGGTGCGTGCTGCCTTCGATGCCATACGCTCCTCAGACCTTCTCCTACAGCCCGAGAGCTTCACAGAGCTCTCCATGGGGATGAGTGGGGACTACCAGATAGCTCTCTCGCAGGGATCGACCCTCGTACGTATCGGCTCCGCGATTTTTGGGGAGCGTCTCTAGGCAGGGAAGCACCTTACTAGACAGGACATTATAAGAATAGCAAGATAATACAATGAGATAGTGGCTAAAGGCTCTGAGCCTTGCCCTTGGGCTCCTCTCTGCTGTCCCCGCTATGGCACAGCAGAAAGAGACACAGAGGCGAGCGGACAAGAATAAAGTATAGCTATATGCAGGCCCTCGATGTGCTCGGCACCTCTATGGCTCTGCTGGAGCGTCACTTCGTAGACTCGGTGGATCTCAAGCGTCTCAGCCGCATCGGGCTGACCAGCATGCTTGAGAGCCTAGATCCCTATACCGAGTATTACTCGTCTGAGGACAACGACAAGCTCAAGATCATGACCACAGGTGAGTATGCCGGTATCGGCTCGGTCATCTCCCAGCGTCCCGATAGCACCGTCGTCATTAACGATCCTATGGAGGGTATGCCTGCCGCTCTAGCTGGTCTTCGGGCAGGAGACGTGATCCTAGAGGTCGATGGCAAGGACTTCCGTCGCTCGACCTCCGAGGACGTCAGTGCAGCTCTCAAGGGTGCCCCAGGGAGTAAGATCGCTATCCTCATCCAGCGTCCAGGAGAGGCTAAGCCTCGGCTGATCGAGTTCCGCAGACAGAAGATTCAGGTCAATCCCGTCCCCTACTATGGTGTCCTCGGCAAGGACTGTGGCTATATCTCCCTCTCGAGCTTCCCCAACACCGCTGCCTCAGAGATCGAGGCCTTCCTCCAGCTCAAGGAGAAGGAGCATATCAAGAGCACGATCGCTGACCTCAGGGACAATGGAGGTGGACTCATCGATGAGGGCGATCAAGATCGTGAACTTCTTCGTCCCTGCAGGTGAGGTCGTCGTAACGACCAAGGGCGAGAGGGTCGTGGTAGGAATACCGTCTATCGCACGACCGATAGACCCCTCGACACTGAGATACCCCTAGTGGTGCTGATCGACGCCCAGTCCGCCTCTGCCTCCGAGATCGTCAGTGGGGCACTCACGAGGATATGGATAGAGCCGTCGTCCTCGGTGTAAAGAGCTGCGGCAAGGGGCTCAGTACAGACCACAATGTCCCTGCCCCTACGATGGTACGCTCAAGCTCACCACTGCCAAGTATTACATCCCTAGTGGGCGCTGCATACAGCGTATCGACTACCAGTCTCTGCGTGAGGGCAAGGGTGCCACCAGCCTCCCCGATAGCCTTACACATATCTTCCATACCCGGGCAGGTCGTGAGGTGCGAGATGCTGGAGGTATCCTCCCTGATGTAGCGATCAAGCAGGATTCGGTACCTACGATGCTGCTCTATCTACGCTGCAACCATCATACCTTCGACTGGATCACTGACTTCGTCCGCACGCACAAGTCGATCGCTTCTCCTCGGGAGTTCCACCTGACGGATGCGGACTATGCGAGCTTCTCGCAGTGGATGGTTGATAAGAAGTTCGACTACGACCGCCAGAGCAGTAAGGAGCTAGCCAAGCTCGAGGAGCTGGCTAAGTTTGAGGGATATTACAGCAGGAGCAAGGAGGAGTTTGAGCATCTGAAGGCTATCCTCGTACCTGACCTCAAGCACGACCTCCAGTTCCATCGCCCCCAGATCGAGCAGTATCTGACGACGGCTATCCTCACCCGTTACTACTACAATAGGGGTTCCCTAGAGCGTAGTGTACGAGAGGATAAGATCGTAGAGGCAGCTCGTGATCTACTGGAGGATGCCACACGCTACCGCACCCTCCTCACCCCCAAGAAGTCTGCTGATACGGCTACGAAGTCCGCACAGCAGTAGCCCCAGTGTAGATGAAGAAGATCTGTCTGCCCCAAGTGTGATACAGCTATCCCCCTAAGTCGTGAGCACCTCTCTAAAGCGTGGCTCAGGGGAGGAGCGTATCTCGCTCGTCTGTCCTCAGTGTGCACTCCAGCTCAACCTCGCCTTCGCCTACCTCAGGGGCAGGCGAGAGGTCAAGCAGCTTCCCTCAGATAGACCCTCTGTGGGACATCTCATCGTCCTAGAGAATGTCTTTGGCTATAAGCAGCTCTTCTCGCTCTTCCTCGGAGACAATCATATCGGTCGGCGCAATAGGGATACCAAGACAGATATACCCATCATCACGGCTGACCCCAGTATGGACAGACACCATGCCTGCATCCGAGTCACCGAGGGGAAGACGGGGCGTCTGCGCTTCGCGCTCTCTGATGATGACAGCCATGTGGGTACCTTCGTCGGGGGGCGTATCCTAGAGCCACGAGAATGGTGCTACCTAGAGCCCGGTGATGTAATCACCCTAGGGGCGACAAGCATCATCTTCAGTGATCAGCCACTGAGCGAGGATCTAGCTATCGAGTAGCTCTTCCTTTGCTTCATGTTCGTTCATAGCGTAGGTCTTAGTGTAGGGTAGGGAATCATTCCTCCCGACTTTCCCTAGAAGGAACTTATATAGATAGGACAGCCAGCCCAAAAGTAAGGGCTAGCTGTCCTATTTCTATTACCCCTATATGAGAAGTGAGCCATCGACTAGGATGGGGTGGGGCATGTCAAGGTGTGCGAATGCGTACATGAAGGACTAGGTTCGTGCGAAGGCGAGGTACAATATCTGCGAGTATGGGAGTATTAGTAATCATGTATGGTGTGCAAAAGGAGGTAATACACAGAGTGAGAACAAGTGATTATATAGGGTGCGCAGTAGGGGATGTGGCAGAGCCGATGCACGATCTCGCTTTTCACCTCCTGCCTTTGGATGCTTCAGGGGTATCATTTCATATCCCAGGGGCCTTGGCCCATCCCTAAAGATCCTAGGCATTATCCCCAAGGAATAGACCTACAAGCGAGGCCCTACGAGAGGATATACTTGAGAGCGCGCTTGTGTACACGCGTATATACAATAGTGTACACGTGGGTATACAGTTTAGTGTACACACGTGTATACTCATCCCTCCTAGGTGGGAGGTATACGCTGGGCATATCTGCAGCTAGGACACGGATACTTCTATCTTCGGGGTATGCTCCTTGACGACCCTAGTCCTCCGCACTACGGTGATTTCATGCGTCAGCCCTACCTGGGGAATGTTGCAGGGATGATTTTGTAGTTTGAAGAGAATGTGTACCTTTGTGGTGTATTAGTAATCAGAAACACCCAATAGACTTATGTTACGGTATTGCATTTACACACTCACGCTCATGCTAGGCCTAGTCTCACCGATCCTAGCACAGACAGCTACAGTTGCTATTAGGGGTTACTTATAGGCTCTATGAGCAAGAGCCCTATAGACTTCGCCAATGTCCTGCTCCTAGCTCCTGCCGACAGTGCGCTCGTCAATGGTGCTGTCAGCGATGCCACGGGAGCCTTTCACCTCACAGCCTCCTCTGAGGGACTACATCCCTACAGATCGAGGGCTTGGTCACCAGACCTACACCAAGCGCCTGACTGCCCCTCCTCTTCCTCCCTTGACCTAGGTACAATCGCCCTCACCGAGGAGAGTGTACAGCTCGGACAGTCACCGTCTCGGCTAAAAGCGCCCCATCATCACCCGCAAGGCTGACCGCCTCGTCTTCGACGCAGAGCAGCTGAGCCCTAGGTGCACGAGAGCGCACTAGATGTCCTCAAGCAGACACCAGGTCTAGAGTGTATCAGATGATGGGTCTCTGTTATCGAGTAGAGGAATGTCATTGTCCTCATCAACGACAAGCGCGTGCACCCTATCCGGTAAGGCTCTAGTGAACCTCCTACGCTCCTACACCAGCCGAGACCTCAGGGCGGGTAGAGGTCATCACCACACCTCCTGCCAAGTACGAGGCTGAGGGGAATGCAGGTATCCTCAATATCGTGCTCAAGAAGTCCAAGAACGACTTCTTCGGCGGAAGTATCTCTGCGGGCTACCAGCTCGTGAAGGATAAGTCCAGTGAAACCCTCCTGGAAACCTCAACTATAAGCGAGGCAAGACCACAGCCTCCCTCACTGCAGGGTATGGCTCCTGGGCGTTCGCTAGTGGGTTCTCCACCGAGAGAATCGCCCTCGACACAACACTCCTCCTTCAGTAAGACACTCTTCGTCAGCAAATCAGGCATTTTCTTCAGGGCAACCTTTGACTACGACCTCCGTCCAGACCTCAGTATGGGTCTCTCCTGCTCCTACTCGCCCGATGGCGGTACGCTCTCACGTGATAACGATGCCGAGACTACGATCTCCCCGCTAAGACCCCTAAGGCAGTACGCTCTCGGCACCAGACCTGAGAAGACCAATAGTGGCTACCTGACGGCAGACCTACACCCTAGAAAGGCCTTCACGTCCCATCCCGGAAGGAAGCTCAGCTGGGACGTAGACTATGTCACCTCCGACTCCCAAGACGGACGATGACTTCCGTGCCGTGAGACTTCACTCCCTGGATGCTCCTCATCCCTGGCTCTGCCTTCGTCTACTCCTCACTTTGGGACGAAGCAGGCAAACTCCGTCCTCACGAATATTGACTTTTGTCCTCCCCATTGATAAGGCGCAGACCAGCTGGGGTTAAAGGGGAACTTGGTCGCACACCAATAACCTCCTCCACTACAAGCAGCACACCGAGCCCCTACTAAATGGGCGCAGGGAGGAGGTCTCCTTCGATGAGCACATCTATGCCTTCTATGCCGATGCCTCGCTCCCGCTATCTGACAAGTGGACGAGCCGTGCTGGGGTGCGTCTGGAGTACACCCACAACGCTGGGGAGCTCAATGGTGTAGGGCGTCTGAACCTCAAGGATTACCTCAATGTCTTCCCCACGCTCTACCTTGGCTTCACCCCAGCGAGGCGTCATGCCTTTAGCCCTCGATGGTACGGTGCGCCTGCAGCGTCAGGCTTCTTCCAGCTATCCCCTTCCCCTCGCTACGAGAACCAGTACACCATCGCGGGGGTCGTGAGGATGCGCGTGCCTCCAAGCAGGGATCACTCAACCTCGGCTATACCCTCGGCGGTAAGCTGAACTTCTCGGCCTTCGGTAAGTATCGCTGGGATGGCCTCACGCAGTTCATCTTGCTGGACGCTGTGACGAACCAAGCACAGTACCTATGGGGCAATAACGAGACCGAGTACGCCTGGGGCTGTCGAGACAACTACTACTTCACCAGCCTCTCCTTCCTCTGCCTACCTCAGCCAGGGCGTGCGGTACACCCAGAGCAAGGTGCGCAACGAGGGAGGGTGAGGGCTGGGACAACGACGGACTCAGCTATATGGCGAGCGTCAATACGACTCTCTTCTTCAATAGATCCAAGACCTTCACGGGTAATATCAACGTCAGCTACAGTACCCCCCGTGTAGAGAATGGCTTCAAGATGGAGTCTATGTTCAATACCTCCGTTGGTCTTGCCTACGCACTCTGCCAGGGAAGCTCAAGCTATCCGCTAATGTGTACAACCTCTTCAATCGAGACTTCACTGCCTCGACAACTACTGGGAACACGATGCGCTCGCAACTGCTTCTCTGAGTTCTTCAATCTCAGGCTAACCTATTCCTTTGGAGCCCCGATACGAGAGCAAAGCGCGAGCACAGCAATGCCAATGAAGTTCGCTCCGTATGTAATCCTCTCTCCCGCCCGCCTAACGATGAGTATAGGGACGAACGCTAAATGACGAAGCTACGCTCCACTGTGGAGCGTAGCCCTTCGACTTGATGGGGAAGATTGACTTGGCGTGTCCCTTGCGAGACCAGCCGAACTGTAGCCGAAGATGAGACTACGAGCAGTGGCTCCCCCAGTACCGAGCAGTAGGTCACCGGGCATGCGAGCCAGCGGATCGCTGCATGAAGGGCTGCTGGAGAAGTCTGCCGAGCGTGCCGACCAGTAGGCATTGGTGATCGGGCTCGTGTGCCTGCAGGATACCGATAGGGAGGACGCTGGCTGTCACCATCAGGAAGAGCCCGATATTGATCGTCAGAAGGCTGTACCGATTGAGCTTGTCATTCCACTTGTAGTCAGGGTAAAGACCACGTGGGCGAAGAGCATCAGCCCGATCCTGGGATCCCCACACCCGAAGAGTGCTGCGTGGCCGTGTACAGCCGTTGTGTTCAGCCCTGCAGGTAGTAGAAGAGCGATAGGAGGATTGATGGCGAAGCCAAAGATACCAGCTCTAGGAAGTTCCAGAAGCACATAGCGATGAAGCAGTAGATGGGTACTTGCAGTCCTCGATGCACTTTGTGTTGCCTTGGAGGCTTGTGGTTGTGGTAGGCTTCCATCCCGATCGTACCAGAGGGACAATCTCTGGGGCACTAAATGTAGCCCGAGGCGAGTACCCCCGTAGGCGTAGCGCTGAGTAAGGTGGTGGAACGTCCCTAGGGATACCCCTGAGAGGAAGATGATGCGTAGAGAAAGACCGAGATCGTAGCGGACTGGATACACGTGAGCCGAGACGGCAGAAGAGGAAGGCTGCCCGACGGTAGCAAAGACTGAAGAAGCCTCTACCCAGAGGTGCACGACCCACCAGCGCCAGTACTCAGCTATAGCCATATGGGTCTGACGACGCATACATCAGCCCTGCGGCGTAGAAGAAGGCGATGGCCAGCGAAGCGATGATGAAGAGCGTCAGCAGGTGGCGATTCTCATCCTTGCGCGCGGGGGGCTGGGATCGAGGCACGGATCGTCAGGAAGAGCCCAGAGGATGAGCCCGACCAGCAGGAGGATCGCCACATACGTCCGAGCTCTACATATTCGTAGCCTTGGTGTCCGAGCAGAAGTTTTTCGATGAGCCCGAGCTTCTGCATCACCCATCCACTGCCCTACCAGAGGCCTACTACGACGAAGATAGAGGCCCCGAGAGAGGACATTTTGACAGGTCATGATGCTTGAGGCTCCGTGCCCGAGACGGCAGGGGCTATGTATAGACCCATGTGCAGAGCCAAGAGGTAGCGATCAGAGGATGAGCTAGCTGGACGTGCCAGCTACGAGAGACGGCCCGTGGGAGGGAGTCCTGGATAGGTAGGCTGAAGAGTGCATCGCCCTCTGACCCCGTAGTGTGCCGTGATGCGCCCCGAGAACCATCTGTACGAGCATCAGAGCGCAGATGTACTTCAGAATGCTGTAGCGTCGCATGGGCTAGTAGGCTTCATCCCGTGGGGTCAGAGGCGGAGCATGGTGCCTTCTTCCTCCTTGCTCTGTGCGTGTAGTAGACGAGGATCCCTACAGCCGCTGGGAGCATGAGCACGCTGAGCCTGACCAGAGGTGGAGCGGGTGGGAGCGATATTGCCGATCGTGGGGTCGTGAGGGCCAGTTGTTGAGCGCATAGCTTTGACGTCACTCCCGGGCGGTCAGTAGCACGCAGACCCACGAGGGTCGAGGCAGAGAAGGCATTCATCTTAGCCATCTTGGCTGGATCCTCTAGGCTCTTGCCACGCAGGCGTGAGTCGGGCGTAGCTGCACTCAGGTGACTCATCTGTCGTCCCAGGAAGAGCTTGGTGTAGTGCTCGCCTGACCTCCCGAGCAGCCTCGGCACGTATGAGTAGGTGATGATAGCCCGTGGCGGGGTCGTAGGTGTTCTTGCGGAGTTCTTCGCGCGGGTACTGATACTGCTCGTCTGCCTCAGGAGGGTCTTGTAGTCGAGCCCGTCGCGCTCAGCAGAGCTTGCAGCATGACCTCGGACTCACGGTGCGGGTAGTCAGCGTTCCAGTCAGGGAGCGATATAGGCACCATGTCCCAGATGCTCCCACGGTCTGTCCACCGATGAGACTGCCGAGACGTTTTGGCCATCCTTGATGTCTTGACCTTCGAAGAGTATCTCTCATCCGTCACCACCACCTTCTCTGGGAAGGGGGCATGGCTGGAAAGATCTCTACTCCGAGAAGCCAAAGTACCAAACGACACGAGGATCGCTGTGCTAGGGCATACCATAGTTTCTTTGCTGTCATGAGTTAGGTGATAATAATTACACTATATTCTTTCAATTTATTTACAAACCTTTGTTAGTTAGCTATAGTAAAACTAGACAAATATAGTGTTGTTGTGGAATATATCATTCATCAAGCTATGGATATACCATAGAATGAGCCCTGAGACATACTGTGCTCAGTTCGTGGCAGATGCCCTTATGCTTCTGCATGATGTATGATAAAGGTACGTAATTCCCCAGAATGCAGTCTACCCCCGTCGATCCTCTTTCTCTGGGAAGCCTCCCTCAGGGCTGACGCATGAAATCACTCATGAGTGCGAGGGGGCAAGGTCGTGAAGGAGCATGCGCCGAAGATAGAAGTATCTATGTCCCTAGGTGTAGAGATTCCCAGCAGATCCCTCCTACCTAGGAGGGATGAGTATACCACGCGTAGCATATACATATGCCAGTGTACACTACTGTATACACGCGTGTACACAACCTCGCTCTAAGTATATCCTCTGTAGGGCTTGCTTGTATGTCTGTTTCTTGGGGATAATGCCTATGATGTCTTTGAGTGATGGGCTAAGGCCCCTAGGATATGAAATGATGACCCCAGATCCAAAAGGCAGAGTGTACAGAGCGAGATCGTGCGTCGACTATGAGGTCTCCCTGAGGACAAGCCCTCCTCCTTGCTCTCTAGCTCAATCCTTCGAGGCTGAGTACGGGAGATGAAACTATTCAGGGCTGGATATACCTTCAGGCAAGAGAGGATGATATGCCCCTCATATGTGAGCAAATGCGGGTACTCGATCGGGTACGTCTAACTGCTGTTTATCAGATGTTCTTAGAGGGTGGACGCTCTCGGTAAGAGCGTCCTTGTGCCACTCGGTAAGAGCGATCCTTGCGCCCTCGGTAAGAGCGTCTTTGCGCCTCTCGGTAAGGCATCTTCAGGCTCTCGGTAAGGGCGCATCATCCCTAGTGAGGAGCGTAGTAGGGGGCAGAGGTATCCGTCTTGGCAGTATTAGAGTCTCACTCGATCTTCACGATCGTGAGCCTTGTGAGGAAGTGCTCCATGGGGCGTGCAGAACGGATGGTATTGCCTCAGGTGCAAGATCGGGGGGCTACATTTGTGGTACGACATTAGCACCCCAAAGTAACGGAGATAGATATGCTACTAGATGGGTATGGGTACCGCCCTCGGCTCTTAGCCGACATCCTCAGCCGTGGAGCGTGTGGCCGTAGGATCTCCATCGCTCACACCTCCTATACCTACAATCTTCCTGCTCATGGTGAGCGAGTGCCTATGGGACGAAATACAGCACTTAAATCAAATGATATAAATAGAACCCATATGTGTATAATATCGGCATCTCAGAGGAAGACTAGCCTTCGCTATCTTCTTTCCCTTGGGCTAACTGCCCTACTCTTCGTCTCTTGCGACAAGGAGATAATGAGACCCCCGAGGCTCTATCCCGTCACGACCTTTCGGACGAAACATCCGATCGGTGGCTTCTATAAGGTCTCTAAGGTCGAGTGCACCCTCTCTCTCGGGAGACGGGCAGATGAGTCTACCTGGAAGCTGGATGAGAACTATCTGCTCTGGGAGATATACAAATACCTTTGGTAGAGGTCGCTTGCTCCTGGAGCCAAGGCGGTAGATGAGTACAAGAGCCTTTTGCTCTACGTCCGGTATACGAGGACGATATAAACTTCTACTGCGCCAACCCCATCCCCAAAGCGCTCTACCTCGCTCAGGGCATTGCCCTCCATCTCTGTATGGCTCCAGGATACACAGACGAAGGGCAGGAGAGCCCTATCGGACAAAGTAACAATCGAGGGTGCAAGGTGGGGATGCAGACATGCTGCTGATCCCAAGTTGGCTGGAAAAGCTCACGTATCCGAGAGTCTAGGGGGCAGAAGCAGTTTCACCTTGTCAGCTATCAGGTGTAGATGCATTAGGATTTTTGGTCTTCGGACTATAAGGCGCTCAATACCCCCGATTGACTCTTCCTCAATAAAGGCTGGGATGAGACGTCACAGGCGGAAGCTCCTCCTCATCCTCGAGCGCGAGGCAATCCAGCCCTTGAGTGAGAGCTCCCACAGAAGTAGGGCAGAAGAGAGAGGGAGACAGTCCTCCCTCCTCCAGCTCCTCCAGCTCCTCCTCTCTCCACCCTCCCATCGCCCACCGCCCTCTGCTCTCTCTGTCCCCCAACTAAAGGTCACCGCCCTAGGCTCTATGAAGCCTAGCGTGCTCCCTCTGAGTCGGGACTGGCACTCGTAGACAGTCTTAGGATAGAGCTTGTCCCACCACTCGGAGCATGTCTTGGAGGTGCCCGGCGAACCAAGCGAACATCGTCGCATCCAGATATCCTTGCGGTCAGGCTCTAGGGATATGGTGGTCTTCGCCCGTGAACTCTACCCACAGCTCTACCATGCACGCCCGAGGATGCTTGAGGCGCATTTGTGAGCGCAGTGCTCTCACTCAGTGGGACGTTCGTCCGATGTGCCGTGTGTAGCTTGCAGGTGTGGATGCTTGTCTGCGTTGAAGGCAGGCTGTGCTTGGTGTGAGGTCAGGGGTTGTTCCAGGGATAGCTCTCTCCGTGGAGCTACAAGAACTGTAGGTGATACAGTATCCGCCGTGCCCGTAGCTGGAGATCAGGCTAATCCCTGCGTGGCCTGATGGCAGCAGAGATGTCGGTCTTCGTCTGTAGGTGACTGCGTCATGAAGCCACAGCTGGCACCGCAGCATCCGATCTTCTTCGCATTGACGGAGGTGCTCCTTAGTGAAGGCCTGGCTGCCGATGATGTCATGCAGCGGTCTTGGTACCCCAAGCGTTGGGGTGATGCGGCGAGATTCACATCCGTGGCCCGTACAGCCACGAGGGTTCAGCGAGAGGCGTATAGCCCTGCGAGGCGAACATCCCTGCTAGGTCGTGAGGTCGTCTCTGGATTCACGGGTCAGAGGATGGGATACCTACCATAGTAGTAGACGATGCGTGGGTACTTCTTGGTCAGGTCAAGAGTTGGAGGTGAGTACCCAGCCGTCGATATTGACCCCCATCGGGCGTGCAGTCCTTGGCAGGAGTGAAGCGCACGTCACGGAGCTTCTCTGCCGATAGATGCATGTGTGTGCTCTTGCCGGGAGCCTTGAGCTGATGAGGCAGTCGGCGTTGTTGAGCACTTTGCCCTGGGTACCAGACATCACGGGCAGGGAGATGCTGAGAGCTACACTACGTCCTCACTGGCATTGAGGGGTGTGATGCTTGATTGTACGTACATCCAGACGGTAGAGGACTTGCGGCTGCCATTGTCGGCAGAGAAGAAAGGGTACCTTCTGTGCGGAGCCACCAGCCTGCGACGTTGGCGATACTGGGATCGAGGTCAGCTCGTCAGGGGAGTGGTCGTGTCGGGTGGAGATGTTGAAGCGGAAGAGCTCACGTTCGTAGCGTTGCCACTTCTTGGCAGGGGCGTGCTGCCGAGGGAAGTCAAAAGCTGTTGGGCAGAAGCCGTCACGAGTGGGTCACGTTCGTCCCAGGAATGAAGGGAGACGTCGGCGAGGCTCGATCGTCCCGGATGAGTATCGACCTTGGCGGTGGCTGGAGTGGCAGAGAGTGGGACAGTTGTGCGGCCGTAGGGGTCTTAATTGCAGTCGGTGTGATGGACACCGAGGGAGGAGGCGAGAGCCGTCCTCCGAGACATCGTGAGTGCTGTTGGCTCCATGCACCCATGGGTCAGAGGCTCATGGGCTGCGGAGGCAGACATCATGGCGATAGATCTCGGTACGGTACGCCAGCCGGGCTGACGGTCATCAGGGGAGACGGCGGATAGCAAAGGGGCCTTGGCGGGCGTGAGCCTGCTCATGGGAAGTAGATAGTCCGCTCGTCGGGAGAGAAGTAGCTAGAGCCAGGGAGGGTTGTCACCCGCACGGTCTGCTCTTTTGTCGTGGGGTGTATCTTCAGGGAGCTGACGCTTGTGCCATTGCTGCGCTCTGGTGGGGAGGTAATCCTGCCGAGGGCATCCAGCGAGCACCATAGAGGCGCTTGGGTGAGCGGACGACCTTGCCCGGGCATCTCGTATCTCTCCTGATAGGTCGCCCCTTCTTGGGGACACGTCGGCCATGAGACCACTAGAGCATACTTGCCCGAGGGAGACGGAGACAGGTAGAGACGCTTGCCGTGGGTGATGTACTTCCAGTCGATGAAGTGTGTGCCGTTAGCCGAGGGCTGCAGGTCAGTGGGTGTACTTGTCATCAGGGACGAAGAGGAGGCTTGAAAGTCTGCACTGCCTGACTGTCGGTCAGTGAGCTAAGCACCTTGACGAGGATCTCTCGGTGGCTAGCCTCTAGCGATAGAGGCTGATAGGGCAGTACGCGCCGCTCTGGGCGAGGGTTCTTCTCATTCGATGCTAGTAGTACACCGTCGCGTAGACATAGCGACCACGTCCATAGGGCGGAGGTTCCCTTGGTGTAGGTGGGAGACGGCATCGAAGGTGAAGACGGAGAGGCCGGAGCAGAGGTGCGGTACTCTTGGGTAGCGGTGAGCGCTTGCAGGCCGACACACGGGGTAGCCCGTCCCTCGCTCTGGTAGGGGCGCTTGATGGAGACTCGTCAGGTCAAGGTGGTGTTGCTCAGATTGAGCCGGAGTCGATGAGGAGGGCGTGAGAGGATGTGCCAGGCTCTTGCCTCAGGTGGCTCTTTGTGCCTCAAAGCTGAGGGGCAGGTAATAGCAGGGTCCTTTCAGAGCAAAGGCAGATGCAGTTCGTTTCATCCCTAATTCATTATGTGTGTGTGAGCGTAATAGGCCCACTCCCCGCAAGCCGAGACATAGGAGAGGCGATGTAGAGACAAAGATACAAACTACACTTGGTACGGGAGGGTATAAGGTAGAAGTCCTAGTGCGAGAGCCATCACGGTGGCTGTCGTGCTGGGACTCCATCTCCACACACTAGGCTGTGTGTGAGGGGAGATGTGGAAGGATGGGTTGCTTCTCCCAGCGACGAGGTGCGCTTGGAAGCGTTCGAGATCGCTCCAGCTAGATAGAGACTGCTCCTCGATCGTCGTCGTCATGTGGCCTGATTGTGCCTGCACGCTAGATGTCGGTGGGCTCGTAGTCAGGCTGTATCCCGAACTCTACGTCTGCCCCCGAGGCATCCTCCGTCTACTCGAGGAGAAAGCGTGCCACGCATCCGTTGGGAGCTCCGAGGACATCAGCGCAGGCCAACACCCCGCGCCGTCTGTGTGCCCATGACGGTGACGAGGCGCTAGTCCCTTCATCCGCAGCGTGAAGTCATTGGCTGCGCTGCGGAGCTCACTCGGTCTGCAGGCGGGACGAGCGGGACGCCTGCCGCCAGTCCCCCTAGAGGCTCTGGGCGAGAGGGGCTGACGCTGGGAGAAGTCCTGGTGCCCTGGCTTCCCGTCTTGTGCAGGAGATATGAAGCCGAGTGAGCTTGCGCTCTGTGATGAAGTATGGCGGGCGAGCATATCCAGAGTGGGTGACTTAGCCACCATGCGTTGTTCCTTATGTCGATGATGAGGCGCCCGACACTTCTCTTTGAGACGTGAGGGGCAGCGTTGATATTGGCCTTGATGGCCCCGAGCTGAAGCTCGCTAGCGGATATACCCGATGCTGTCCTGAGCATGCCCATTATACAATGAGATTACGTGTGCTGTGGGGCTCCTGCTATGCGGTAGTTGTCCGCGCCTAGGTAGGCCTCGGTGAGTCTCAGTATCGAGGTCTTAGGGTGAGTCAGTCTTCATTTCACGCAACGGCCATTGTAGGTCAAGAGAGGCGGTGAGAGGGTTCGCGTGCCGTCACCCGATTCTCAGCGGGAGCTTGGTCGCCGAGAGGAAGAGGTCGGTCAGTCATCCCCGGGCGTAAGCTCAGCAGCGTGCTTATGGTAGAGAGTCCTGCGCCAGGGAGACACCCTGGGGAGCTTGATGTGCAGTAGCAGTAGTTCCTATCCTACAGGATGCGCCAGAGCTGGTCATGCGATTCTTGTAGGGGTCACTAGTCGAACTCCTCAGCGTCCGAGCAAAGCCGTGAGGAGGCTCGGCTCCAGGAGGCGAGGGCCGTGAGGTACCTCTTGCGGAGCATGCCCAGAGAGGGAGTGAGGTGGTGGCGACTTGGTGGGCGTCGTCCTGGGGGAAGATGGGTGGTGGTGAGGCCTATGGCTGAGGCTCTGGGTGGTCATGCTGGTAAGAGTGTAGGCGCTGGAGGCCTGTTCTCTGCCCAGAGTGTCAGCCGAGGAGGGATGCCGTAGTCGAGGAGGGGCAGTTCGATGCGCATAGAGCTGCCCAGGTGAGGTTGTTGAAGGGGATGGAGCAAAGGTCAGCCTATTCTTTTGGCTTCGCAGTAGCGCAGTAGGCTCGTGGTGGCTCTCGCTCGAACTCTTGGGCACGAGCTGCACCCAGCAGGCTGCAGCCCGGCAGATGCCTTGACGAGGACGAGAGAGTGTTCGCTCCCAGAGCGGTAACTGTGGGGAGAGCTAGGTCGAGTCCTAGGGAGGCATGGACGGTACCAGGGTTGTTCACGTGCGTGCTGTACAGTCCTGAGCATAGCCCTCCGAGTCACTCTGTTGCGGGGCTGCTCGACCACTGCCCGCACCGGCATGGAGACTTCGGCTATGGGAGAGAGATCAGACTATAGACACTTGCGTTGCCAGCAGGGATTTGGTTCTATTCCCATAGCCAAGGGTGAAGAGGTGGTGGAGCCAGTCTGGCTGGGTGCTGTCCAGGGGCGGAAGGGAAGGATACTCAGGGGTTCAGGGTCTGCTTCACTCCGACTGCTTGGCCAAGATGGATGGACTGCGATGAAGGAGGGTATGCGCCCCCATAGTTGAGCGGAGAGAGATATTCCTCCTGGGAGTATTCGCCTATGCCAAGAGCACGAGTCCTCATCGTGACGTTGTAGTAACGCTCGTGCGCGGAGGTGCTATGGTCAGCAAGGGCTCCTTGCGCATTGTGCCCCTGGACACGCTGTCGGCGTCGGTGGAAGCCTCTATCGCCCCACAGCCTGGCTGGAGCTGGGATGAGGGAGGACGAGGTGGGGTGTAGAGTCTGCTCATTGTGGGTAGTGTCATCGGTGGCTGTGCTCAAAGTCCGAGGGCAGGAAGAGGTCCCTCCTCCGCACTCCTGGGGCTGACCTTCAGGCTCTTCTTCCTCCGAGGTGAGGTACCTTCAGTGCGGAAGCTCCTCGATGAGGTCTGGATGCCCAGCAGGCTGGTTGCTACAGCGCGTGTGCCAGCCTGGACTGAAGAGGTCTCCACGTCGAGGCTCTGTGAGCTGGAGCTCCCCGTTCTTGTCCTTACGCCCTAGGCTGAGACGAGGGGTAATAGGTATCAGTCAGGATGGGGGCTTGTTGTCAGGGTTGTCCCCGGATGCACTCCCGTCGCTGCTCTGCTTCGATGGCTGAAGCGCTTGATGTCTCGCGCTGGCTCTTGGCGTGAGTAGTAGACGGCTGTCCATATCTTCTGTTGCTGGTGCTTCTCGATACGTGGGAGGTTCTCCTCTAGTGAATGCTGTCACTGGGGTCCGTGGTATGGCATTCGCCATCTAGTCGAGATGATGGGGACATGATCGACGTGGAAAGGAACCTGGATAGGTGCCCTGCCCGTTGTAGTTGAGGCGCATGACGTCTCGGTCAAACCAGCCATCTCGTCCGCCTGGCATTGGAGAAGCCCTTAGAGTAGCGTGATACTATGTACCTGCCTTGGTCACAAGTAGACCTACACTACTGCATGTCTTGATGGGAGATCAGTCCTTCTCGAACTGGAAGAGCGCTGTCGGGCATTCCGTATCTTGAGCTTGATGGAGACCTTCTCGGCCTCCGCCATTGGTATTGGCGAAGTATAGGATACGTGGGCGGTCTTTGCCTCGGGTGAGGTCCTTAGATGCGATGCGGATGATGGAAAGACATTGAAGCGCTTGGCATAGACAGCTCCCGCCTTGCCGTCTCGGTACATCACGTTTGTAGATGGTACGCTCATCGCCCCTCTGGTGGCGAGCGATATGGATGACCTCCTCTATGGCCGTAGAAGCGCTTGTCCTCGGCTTGCATACAAAATACTTTCCCGAGCGGAGAGACGATGATCTCGTCGAGGGAGGAACAGTTGCACACGAACTCGGCATCCTTGGGCGGTACCGATGAAGCCCTCTTCGCGGTTGATGTGAAACTTCGATGTCTAGCTCTGCTACCTTGGTGGCTTCGATTGTGCCGAAGCTGGTGGTCTTGGTGCAGCGAGGGTGGCTTTCGCCCATGGCGGTTGATCAGTCCTTTGTACCAGCGTATGGTGTGCTCTCGATATGCTCTAGGTCGTGGTGGGCTGGCGAGCTCTCCTCTCTGGCGTGTAGTGGGTAGGCTTCGTGCTTGAGGAGGTTGAAGCGCAGGATGCGAGCCATGCGGATGTAGAGTAGACGCTTGGTCATCTCGGTCACTGCACGCAGTGAGCGATGGAGTGGAAGGGGATGAGTCGCTCCGCTACATGAGCTAAAGTGCAGCAGCCTCGCTCTGGGCTTCTTCGAACTCCTTGTCATATAGATACGTTCCTCGATGAAGATACGCTCTAGGGGAGGCAGCGAGATGAGGCCTCCTCCTTCTCCTGAAGCATAATCTTCAGCTCCTCTGTGAAAAGGTACTTCGTTCTTTCGACGCTATAGCGAAGGTTCGCTTACGGAGGTGAAGGCTTCTCCTCGTAGGTCGCGCTGCGTTGAGATGCTGACCTCGCAGTCGGTGAGAGGGCATAGAGGGCATCTGTGGCCTTGTCCGAGGAGACCACGGGAGCAAGGAGTTGGGCGGATGTCCGTAGTGGCAGCTGTCGCGATCATCGACACGCCGGATGCGGATGCTGCCGCTTCTCCACGGCCTTGGTGGCTCGGACTCATGATGTGGTAGTGGTCTTCCTGCAGAGCTCGGAGAGTACTAAGGGTGTGGATCGCTTGTCGATCTTCGCTTTACGGGACTTGAGGACTTCCGCTGCGTTCCCCATCATTGTAGCGGAGACATCAATCCATCCCTCCGGTGGGGAAGTCAGGGTGGGGGTGAAGCTCCCTCTGGGGAGTGAGCGCAGGGCTGCCTGGGCAAGCTCGACGAAGTGTGCAGGAGATCTTGGAGGAGAGCTACTGCGAGTGCCCTCAGCTCCTGGGCTGGGGAGGAGGAACTTGACAGGAAGGGCTCACTGAGCTCATCCGTAGTCGCATCATAGATCTTCTTCCACAGGTTGCTCGGTCACTGGAGACGGCCTCGAGGGCGAGATGGAGGAAGCTGGCCTCGATGTATCGGCCACACAGCAGCGTCTCCGGTGAGGATGTTACAGTTGCTGCCCTGGTGTCGTGAATTATCCCTTCTGTCAGCTGCGCAGGAGGCGGCGTCGTTGATGGAGGCATCTCCGTGGGGTGGTATTTCATGGTTTCGCGATGTTGGCTACTGTGGTGAGGCTTCCTGTGTCGACGTCTTCATATTATAGAGGATACGTCGCTGTACGGGCTTCAGTCCATCATCTGATATGAGGTGCAGCACGCTCTGGGATGACGTGGGAGGCATAGTCTGGGAACCGCGTGCGGTACACATGCGCGATAGATTCCCATCTCAGGACGATAGTGTAGTCAACGCTTCGGATGGGCTGGTAGATAGGCTCCTGCTCCTGCTCGCTCTCTCTTCGTCGGCGGTTCGGGACTGGTGAGTCTTGGAGGTGGGGTCGTTTCGTCTGGTTACTTCGTCTTCTGCGAGCATGTTTCTTATCTCTATTATCGCTGAGATACTTTGGAGTGCAAACGAGATGCAAGAGTTTTACTAGGAGCGGGCGGTGCTGTCGCCCATTCCATCCGTAAGTGCAGCGGTGAGGGATAAAGAAAGCCAGCACCTTTTCTAGGTGCGCTGGCCGGAAACGATTCAGGCTGTGTGTGAGTTGATATGAAACAGCAAGAAGCCACGTAGCCACTACAAGAGCATCGCGGGCGTCACTGCCATCGTGGCCGAGCAGGGAATGCATGAGGGACTTAGAGATGGACTCCCGATCATACAGCTAAAGAGACTTCCCATGGGGCGAGGCCATTCTGGTGCATCACTATCACCAGGACAGACCAACGCTAAAGATGGAGGGACACAACTTCCCCAGTAGTGAGCCATCCTGTTGTATCTAGTAACAGCTTAAGACTAATTGGCCGAAGAACGAAGGGTTGAAACAGGCTGCGCCGGAGCTGAGGCTGGAGGTGGCGACAGGGATGTGCCAGCTTTTCCACGGACGTACCACAGTGAAAGAGTACAGCTGGCCCGATGAGGCTTGCCAGCTGTGTGGGGCGGCAATCCCTCTACGTGAGGCTAAATGGTGGGAGATGGAGGAGAATGCACCACCAGTCCCTGGGAGTGACGATTGGCCAGAGGATGCAGCCAGGAGTTAGTTGGTTTGTGCATAAGCCCGGAGTGTTGTAGTCGTGGAAGGAGGGAGGAGTTCCCTCCTGTTGTCTTCTGAGTCTTGCTTGGTAAAGGAGGAGGCCCTTCTTTCGGCTATTCAGAGGAGCCAGGATGGGGTCACATTTGGCTTGGGAGGCTTGTGTCTACCCACTCTGCAAGCAAGGGTAGACGTTCTTCAATCAAGTGCAAACGAGGTGCAGGACGCGGGGCTGACGCATCAACATCCGAGGACTTTCTGCGAACCGTAGCCTTCACTGGTGGGCGTCCTCGAGCGAGATTACTCCACAGTGAGGGAGGACTTTGTGGCTTCTTTTGTCAATACGCTCATGACCTTTCTACTCCTAATCAGTGAAATATAAGATGGGACTGAGGGGAGATCCCGTCTCTCTCTGCCTGAGGCACGACGTACCCGACAGCCCCAGCGGACGAGGGTACCCTCACCGAGGCGAGACAGACGCTGCAGCACGGTGGGGTACCTGTCATCTGCCCATAGGTGGTGGAGACGAGCGATTATAGGAGCGCAGTGGCGCTCTCGGTGAAGCGATCCTCGTCACGCTCGCAGGTGATGGGGGTCTCCTTATATGATTGCTTTAGACTTCTGAAAGGATGCACGATGGCGGAGCTATTCGGATGCCTCGGCTCATCTGTATCCCGCTGTGAGCAGGTAGACTTGAGGTGATTAAGCCCCCATATCTCACTCGCTTGGGCGGGAGGAATGGGTACTACTGGGCCTGTGAGTGCTCAGGTGTGTGGCTATGCGGCCTGAGGCGTCTCGGGAGTAGGCCATGCTGAGGCATGCTCCTGCCCAGGACGTACTCCCTAGTATGCTGGGCGGTGAGGAGGTGTTACACTTTTTCTTCTTGTCCTAGTAGGTAGAGATGCTTCCCGTGGCCCTTGCATCATTTGCTCCTTGGGGATTGAAGCGCAGAGGCGGCGCTATTGTTGCTGTAAGCGCAGACCTCCTGAGCTCCCTAGAGGTAGTCGTCGAAGACATGACCGAGGTGAGCGTTGCCACCTTGCTATCGCACCTCGATTGCGTCGCCATGCCGGGGAGTGGTCGGCACACGTTCGTCGATACGCGTGGTATACAGATGGGGCGAGAGAAGCTCGGCCATCGACGGCCAAGTCAAACTTATCACTGGCAGGGTAAATAGACTCACGTGGTGATGTCTACATAGATTCCCTCGCGATGTTCGTCCCAGTAATCATTGTCCAAATGGGTGCTCTGTGCCATTCTTCTGGGTGACAGCATACTGGATAGGTGTTAGTCGCTCTTTGAGTTCTTTGTCGGGAGGGCTTGGCGGCAGGATTGGCTTCTCGTGCAAGGGTAAAAGGAAGCTCGGGACGTATGCGACAGTAGCCGAAGGTTCTTGTCTAGTAATCTTGGTGATACTCCTCTGCGCTGTACCAGAAGTTGCTCCAGTGGCTTCATCTCGATCGTGAGGGGAGCTGGAGGTGTCGCTTCGCCCAGCTTCGGCGTGAGTGCAAATTTTGCGCTTTGTATCGTGGGCAGTACGAGGGCTATCAGGGTAGTAGTGAGATGCCGGTGCGGTGCTGTGATCACGATGTCGCCTCCCTGGCGATTGAGGCGTGGTGGAAAGGATCGATGGTGGCGAGAAGTAGAGGTCAAGGGAGCCGGTCACAGGGCTAATCTGCTCCGGGAGCGTGGGTGATATGTACAGCCTCTGCAGAAGCCCGTGTTGTGCGAGCCTCCTCTTGTGGGTGGGGTACTCCGTGTGTGGCCATTTGCATAGCCTACCTCGGTGGCGATGACGCCACCGTGCCTTTAGCGAAGAAATGCTCCTGTACCCCAGAGCATCACTCGCGCTGGGTGAGATTTCTTTGTCTTGTAGTCATGCGTGATCGTCTTCGTTTCGTTTCCTTGGCGTTCGTCATGCGGGCGAAGCCCCCTACAGCTCTGAAGCAAGCAGAGGGCGAGGATAAAGGTTGCTCAAAGCGGTTCATTGTCTAGTGTATATGGATACAGTCTGATAGTATCATGCCGGATCGGGATCGGTAGAGCAAGTCTAGGAATAGGGGGCTCACTGTCTTAACAACTGAGGTGGCTAGATAGCTTGTTTGTATGCTCAAACTTCCTGTACAGCTACTCCGCGTGTGGACATGCGAAGGTAGTGAGAGCAGGTCCGGATGCAAAGGAGAGCCTGGGCAGTGGTGCGCCTAGACCTCTCGATGGGAACGAGCTCTCTATCGTCTTGCTTCCTCCATGGTGTGTTGATACGTCTGAGGGGACCAGAGATGCGTCGGCGTTTTTCTTCTTCTCAGAGTGGCCCATCTCCTCAGGGTGACCACATGCCCGACTGGATAAAGTCTCTGTCGAGATCACTCTGCATACCTCATATAGTCCTTGACGAGCTCTGGTCTCACGCATGAGTAGTTGCTGACGACGTATGGGATGGGTGCCTTGAGCGATGCTGCGCTCTCTGGGGAGAATCTGTGGATGCGCTCGCTGTCATGGCCTCTACGATACGGCCCAGGGGTCGCTTAGAACCCATGGGCCTGCCAGAGCACTGGAGCTGCGCATGCCATGCGATGTCAGTGACGTGACCATAGGGGTCGGTCTCGGCGGCGGTAACAGGTATAGCCCATGATGTTCTTCAGTGTATTATCCTCTTTAGAGCTTCACGCAGGAGGTCTCTAGACGCGTTCCTCCGAGGAGGTGTCGGGTGGCTGAGTACTCGGTCTGCGTGGAGACCATGCCGCGGATAGCCAGTGTAGACCTTCCACTCTGTGGTCGATGTCTTGGGAGGAGCTGTGGTTCATTTTAGCGGTAAGGTGAGGGGTCGGATAAGCCCTCCCACTGAGGCTTACCCCTAGGAGTCCACATGTGGTGAGTCAGCAGCCCTGGAAGGTCTGTACCTTGGGCTGAGGCAGGGAGTACCATCGCGACGGGTGGCAAGAGTCTTAGCCGAGTCTACGAGGAGTCGTGCTCTGGGTGACCTTGGGCTGAGCTGTGTCTATAATCTCAAAAGTTGATCGAGGAGGAAGCGGGCTGAGGCGTCCTTCTTCACCCTGAGCTTAGGGGCAGAGCTGGAGCGTGCCATGATAGCAGGTAAAAGTGTTTCATTGCGATATGATGTTTATTGTGAATTTACAAATGGGAAGAGGCTACACTAAAAGGAGTCAAAGAAGGGGTATGTGAAAGAACCCAACCAAAGCTTGCCTAGTCACCCCATTCTCACAATGCTACGAGGAGCCGAGGTGTAAGGGTGGAACTTGCTCCAATATGAGCAAGAAAAACAGTGCAGGATGAGAGCAGTCCGTGTCGTACTTCAGGAGGCATTTTTGTAGGGAGGTCTCTGCCACACACCCTGAGTGTCTTCTTCGCTGTAAAGGTAATGAATGTTGCAGAATATACCATTTTCTTACGAATTGGAGTAGCATGATGTTGCCTGCAATTTCTTCTGTGTGCCTTGCCCAGGAACTCCTCCCGAACCCATGGTGGAGAGTCTCCTGCCCTCCCTTGAGGTTGGCTTACCACCTACGCTACGAGGTATGCACGTGACTCGTGGTGTAAAACACCACCTGCGATGAGAGGTATGCTTGTTGCCCTTCGAGAGGTATTCCCATGAATCCTTCAGATCCCTTCGACCGCCAAAGATAAGACTCCTCCTGCCACTCTGTGGAAGTGCTAAATGCACCTATTCAGAGGGCACGAGGAGGCTGAGGACAGGCCGCTCGCCTCAGCGCAGCGGGCGGGAGGTAACCGAAGGAGGGTGGGAGGGCGCCTTGGCTGGCAACGCAATGCATGACCTGAGCAGGCAGGAGGCCTTGCATCGAGGCTGACCTTCATGCTCAGTCCATATAGAGCGACATTGACGATGGAACTGGTAATAACCCGACAGAGATAGTTATGTCTGGCTCACTCACTGCCTGTGGCTGTGTGCAGAAGCGGTTCTTGGGGCACTCTCCCCAGCATGCACAGAGAAATTCGCAGTCCTTACACTGCTCGGTGAGGACCTTGTTTCTTCGCCTTCCCAAGGTGATTGCTCGGGGAGAATCCGTCTGCTCTCGTCATGTGGGAGACTCGGAGATGTTTCCGAGGAGCGATAGCGAGGATAGACAGAAGTGGTCACAGCTGTGAGATACGTTATGCTCCGGAGTGCGGCGGCGTGCGCACTCAGGGAGGAAGAAACTGTGAACTTGCGGAGGACTCCCCATCAAGAGGCAGGGTGGCATCGAAGAGCTGGCACGAGACTTTGCCCACATCTGTGCGTGCCCATTCAGTCGCGAAGATCAGTGAGTGATGAGTACACTGCTCGGGCAGGATGCTATGAGCCATGGAGACCTCCCCCGTCATCGTGCAGGAGCGTTCCTCGGGATGCTCGGTGAATGGCGCTTCAACGAAAGCGTGTTTTCTTAGCGTGCGTAGACGTTCTACCTGATGGGTGCAAACTGGATATGAGTTTGCCAATGCTCTTGAGGATGGTAGAAGGCCTGGGGCTCCCTCCGCATTCAGCCAGCGATTGACAGTGGCGAGGGATGTTTGAACTCTACAGCGTTGTCATGGCGAGACTTTACCCGCGCATCACGCTGCTCGAAGGTAGGGAGACCCGACACGGTGCGCCGATGGCGGTCGTGCGTCTCCTTCGTGCCATCCCAGCTTGAGATGCCTGGGCCATTCGTGCTCCACGGAAGGAGGAATTGGCACCAAGCCTGACTAAAGCAGTAGACCGACATTCTGCGTCTGGAGGGTATTTCTCAGTAGCGACCCTTGCCGTGCTTCTCCTGCGCGCGCTGGATGTCGCTGATAGGATAGTGATGCGAAGCAGAGGTATCGCCACCATGCCAAGTATGTGGTGCACGAGGATGCCCTCGAGGCATGGCCTCGATGTACTGGCGGATGTGTCGCTCTGGAATGCTCCTCGGGCATCATCGTGGCTGGCGTAACGATATCTCTCGGTGTCTCTGTGAGGGTCGCTCCTTGTCCAGATGGCAGCAGTGGTTCACGCGCATGTACGTGGCTCAGCTGCTCAGCCTGACGACGTGAATGAGGCCTTTGTGCGGTATCCATTAAGTAGTCTAGGAGGTGGCCGAGCCTTGTCCCTGGTCAAAGCTCCGGAGACGATGGAGCTATCGTGGATGGCATATGTACGTCTAAGGATGTGACAGTGGGCTCTACCTGATCGCCACTAAGCACCTGCACGGTGATGCGACCTTCGAGAGATGCAGCTCATTGGGTCACCATGTGGATCGCGCTGATGCCTTGCGTCCTCCTGGGAATGTACAGCGTGAGATAGATTCGCGCTGGAGTCAATGCCTCGTATCATCAGGTCGTCTCGAAAGGCGGGAGTATGGTGAGTGTCCCCAGAGGGTGGAGAGGGAGGCGATCGCTGTGCCCGTCTTCTACCGGAAGGTGGCCTCAGGGCGGGGAACGTCGGTGCACGATGACCTGCCCTTCGTCCGTGTGAGTATGCCTGGGGCATCATCCCCAGGTGTCAGGTGTGACAGCAGGGGCGATGAGTATGAGGTTAAGTCGCCCATCGTGCTCACTGGGCTCATAGGGATGACTGCGGTCTGTGGGAGTGGAGGCTGCGGTGGCAAGGATGGACTCCGCTCTCGCTCCTTGCGAAGAGTGAGGGAGATGGTGACGGGTAATCCTGTTGCTGCAGCTGGGTTGCTTTCGCTTGCTCTTGGTGTGCGCTCTCAGAAGTCTTCGGGGAAGGTGGAGTGTCCCTTCGCTGATGTGTGTGAGAAGGTGTCCGGGCTTGTCAAAGTGATATGGGAAGGTCAAGCGGACTTCAGCTTGAGGAGGCTGAGCTGCTCCCCACTAACCCGCTGGAGCTCCTCGGTCTGGGCGTTCCTCACCTCCGGGCTATGTGGCTACGTTGGCGACGCCTTGCGATCTCGATGCGACTCAGCGTAAGCTGTGCTGACGAGAGTCCGGCCCATTTCGGCGAGCAGGCTGCGATCTCACCTGGTCCAGGACCTCTACACGATCATTGGAGGTGGTGAGATGGGACGACTGCTGGCGAGTTGACCTTCGCAATACGTATCTCCTAGATCAGGTAGCGCACGTGCGATAGGCAGTCGAGGACACTAGCATTGTCGGTGGCGTGATCGGTTCTGCACCATGGGGTGAAGACCGTGATGCGTGGGCATAGGAGACTGAGGTGAGACGGTGATGAGGAACTCCTTGCCCTTCAGTCAGGATGGTTTCAGTACTCTCACGGATGCGTGTCTAACTCAAAACCCTCCAGGAGCTCGTGATGCACTCCTCTACGTCACTATTCTTGTGCCTCGGTGTGCAGCTAGTCGCTCTCTGCGATGGTCGTCCAGTACGCCGGCTACGTGCACATGCCTCCTACCACTCCACTGGGCATCAGTTGCCATGCAGGGGTGAGGGTGTAGCTTGATGGCCGTTGCCCTATGGGGGTGGAGATCCGGTCCCTTAGGCGATGCAGGCGGATTGCAGTGGACCTCGGTGATTGCTGTGTGAGTGTCCAGCAATGACGGTTCTTCTCAAGGCGACCATCCTGGTTGTCGAAGAAGGTGATACACGTGCGGCTGAAGGGGTCGTGGACTTCCTCCGAGGGATGCCCAGCGTGAGCTGCATCTTACGCTAGATGGAAAAAGCGCCTTTGACTCGGGTCTTCATCTCATAGCTCAGCATGCTGTCGAAGCGGAGCTTCAGAGAGGCTACTTGAAGCGTTGGAAGAAGATGTTCACGCGCCTCTGTCTCCTTGACTTTGCGGAAGGCCTCGTCCGCAGGCCTCCCAGGAGATTGCTCCATGGCCCAGGAGGCTTAGATCATCCAGCTCCGATGTGATGGAGCCGAGGCATGGTGATCCGGCAAGAGGGAGGCATGAGAGAAGAGGTCTCCCTGCGTCTGCTGGTTGCTTCTCTGGCTTCATGGAGGAGGTACGCATGTTGTGCGAGACGGTCCTGCAGTCTTAATCAGGATGCGCTGCATCATCCCGATGGTCAGTAGGAGCTTGCGTATGTTCTGCGCCTGTGGGCTATCGATGTTCATGTGGTACCTGTACTCTGTGGAGATGCTTGGTGAGGCCTCCTAGCGATACAGGCAGTCTTGTCAGCTCGACTGGATATCTTACTCCACCGTGTACTCCGTGTCCTCGAGCCACATCATGCAGTGATGAGGCCGAGCCAGATTGGAGAGTGAGCCAAGCCCGTCTCACTTACAGACGATGCGTGCTACGGCTGTGGGATGCCAGAGATATGGGGCTCACCACTGCACGACGGCGTGCGAGGGCCATGCAGGCATGGCACGCTGGAGCACGGAGGGCCTGGTCAGGTAGTCGTCCCGTCTTTGCAGTTGGCGAGCGATATGGTCCTGGAGCAGGCGATGCTCCCCTGCTGGATGAGCTTCTTCCTCGGGCGTGAAGCTTGGGAACTGGGCTGTGACATGGCGACTGGGGGAATTAGAGCTGGGCGATGAGGGCGGCGGTGTAGAGGACAGAAGCAGAGGAAGAGCACGCACCCTCTGCACGCTTGGTGGCCGCTGACCAGAGAAGGGAACTTGGCGAAGACATGCGGTGGGATGGCAAGGAGAAGCTCATCACTAGGAAGTCAGAGTCGAGACTCCACCGATGCGGATCGAGGTGGCGGTAGCTGGTACCGAGGATGAGGGAATATGTTGAAGATGTTTTGACACCACGATGTTCCCGAGCAGCGGCTGTCTCGAGGTTTCCTTCTTGAGGAGCTGCGGCGGGCGGAGGGTACATGGCTCTGAAGCAGTGACGTGCCTGCTGCTGCGATGGTCGGTCCGATGAAGCCCTCGCTCATCCCTGTGTACGAGCTATGCTGAGGCTGAATTGACGAAGAGTCTCCTCCACAATCAGACCCGCTAGCGCCGATGATGCAAGAGACGATGAGTAGCCACGGTGGGTAGCGTCTCTCTGTATGTCGGGGGTAGCGTATGTGGAGTCGTCGGGCTCACCACTGGCAGTGGCAAAGGTGTGGGTGGGAAGATCGAGAAGAAGCCAGGTAACACTATCCCCTCGCGGCGTCGTGCGTTTCTCATACTCACACATGTGCCTGCGAAGATGGGGTCAGAGCCGTACCGAGAGCACAAGGCAGGCAAGGATCGTCAGGGGAGATCTCACGACGTATGTGAGTGCTCCTGGTGATGCGTGGTCCGAGAGTGACGAGCGGTGATACCTCCGATGACGAGCACGTTGAAATGATTTGCTCCGACGCGTTTCCATCGCTGCTGTCCGGAGTGCCCTATGAGGGCGGACGGTGGGCCGACGAGTGGGCTCGGGGAGGGAGGTGCCGAGGCCACTATGGTGGGCCCCACTGCGAGGGAGACACCCGAGCGACAGGCTAGTACCAGGCTCCCTCGGTCGAGATGGTTGGCTGCCGGTGATGGGGATAATACCTACAATGAAAAGGAGGATATCTGAGGATCGTAAGAATATGTGGATAGGACGACATAATAGCTAGCGAGGGTGATGCAAAGCGAGTGCTAGTACACAAAGGGATAGAGGGCTGGTGCCCACAACGCGAGCAAGGCTGAGCACGGCCACCACATCCTGTGCACTTCTTGGGCCGGAGCATTCTCGCAGAGAACGCCCATTGACGATGAAGAGGACAATACCAGACGATCGTGGGAGCAATGATTTCCTGGAAAGCATACGATGCTGAGTTATCTGCGGTAGGGATGTTTGATGAACGACAAAAGCAAGCAAGCCAAGCCAGCGTACAGCGAGTACAGCGGCGGCTCAGCGCCAGGTAGTCCGGCCTCCGCCCGATGCGCAATCAGTGTGGCGATGCCGGAAATAGAAGGGCACGAGCGTGAACGTATAAGGCACTGACCGGTGAAAGGATGAGCGACCCATCGGCTCCGTCGCTCGTGCGCATACGCTCGAGAGGCGAGTCTACCGCCTCTCGCCATGTCTGATCATACGTCACTGGGCCGTGTAGATGGCATGAGTGCGGCGACGGCCTCCTTGACCATAGCCTGAGACGATACTTGCATCTTCCAGTCGAAGCCAGCTTGGAGCGGATGATGGGCTCACTGATGTGCTTGTCCGTCCGATGATCGACTGCTCCTGATGGTATGTGGCGAAGGCATGCTCCAGAGAGTCGCGTGCCTGCATCGTTTGCTGCGAGTAGCGGGGCTTGTAACCTCTCCTCGCTGGTACGTAGCGGCACGAGCTCATTCTGCCTGTGGTAGCTCATGACCAGAAGCTAAGGATAGAGGCCGCAAGGATGCGCGGTGCCACATCTTCTGTCGTTTCTTGCGCATCGGGTCCAGGGCATGGATGAGGATCGGCGGATTGTCAGAGTGCGATAGGGAGCTCCATGACGAGAGGGATATCTCACCTCGCCCTTGAAGGCCCGTGCTCTTCGAGCCGTGCCGAGCATGCTCTGCAGTACGATGAGGTGGAGGAGGAATGGGACGGTCCGCCTGCTGCGGGATCGAAGGGCTCCCAGCCAGTGGGATGTGCACCGGTGAGACAGTGCCGAGGCAGCTCATGAGAAGGGCGGTACGAGCATCGTGACTAGCCTACTCTTCCGACTCTCGATGCGTACAGATTGCTCATCACCGCTGGCATTACAGCCAAAGCCCATGATGGGCGGGATGAAGGACTCATGTATAAGCCCATCTTGTGCGTAGCTTGTCATGATGAAGGCTGCACGAGCATGTATCTCTCTCCTCCAGTAGGGAGATGAAGGTAGAGGATGACGATCGCGGGGTAGGAAGACAGTTGCCCTCTACCCGGCGATGATGCATCGACGATGGGGTCTCTTAGTCGTTCGGCAGCATGATCACCGCTACCCATTCTCAGGCTTCCCGCCACTCCCTGAGGTCAATGGGATCGTGGGACGCTGACCGAGGGCAAAGGTACCAGAACACGCAAGACCATCAGTGCTGGGAAAGGTCGGGGAAGCCCAGAGGCGGTGAGTCACGATGTCGTCAATGCCGGTCGGTGAGGTGCGCGCTTACACCTCCATGCTTGGGGCGGTAGGTCTCCTTCAGTGCACCCGGAGATGAAGCCGTGGCGAGCGTCGGTGATCAGAGGCCTCTGCCTCTCACTGCGCTCACTCCCTTGAGACGGTGCAGGGGCAAAGTCGAGCGGGCGGACAGGAAGCACGTGCATATCGGTGTAGGAGTTGGTTCTCGATGTCCTCGTCACGCTCTAGGAGCCGATCGCTGTGGAGCGTGCCTGGATGAGATCGTGCTGTGGGTATGTTCTATGACCTTGGCTGTCAGCTCCTCGATCGTCGGGTCGAGCGGCAGATATGCCAGGGGATACGTATAGGGCGAAGCCTACCATGCTCGAGCATCGGGAAGGCTCAGGGTCGACCTGAGTCGATGCCTGGGGCTAGGGATGTCTCATCGAAGAGTGCCTCTAGTCCGAGGCCCCGTACGGCATACGGTGGGAATCATAGAGCACCCAGTAGGCGAGAGAAGGCGGGGTAGTCAAGTATTCTTGCGTGCCGATGAACTCATCGAACATGATTGAGGCTACGACGACTGGGTGGAGCTCTAGCTCCATGAGTTGGAGGGTGAGGTAGAGGTTACGTCTAGGTTGCACGTGTCGATGACGTTGAGGGATCGGTCGGGTCGCTCATCGCCCGTGATAGAGTTGCGTATGTAGGAGCTCCTCGGGGCTGTAGAGTAGAGAGAGCCAGGAGGTCGATGAGCTCCAGGCCCGTAGCCAGCATAGAAATGAATATGTCCGTCTTGGCCTCACGGTGACACCGCTGCTGTAGCTGCCCGACGTGCTCCGTGTGCTCCGCTAGCGGTTGAGAGGAGGTCTTGCCCAGTTGGGGTTACCCAGCAGGCGATGCGTGGGGTGGGGAGCTTGGTATCTGCCCACGTCCCTGCATACGATGTGAGCTATGGAGCTGAGGATCGGGAGGAGTGTCGTGTCCCGCTCTTCCTCAGGATGAACCTCTGTCGAGGGCTCTGGGACGTACCTCGATGGGCTCAGCATCCTTACGATGGAGCGAGACGTTGTAGATCAAGTATTTTGTAGTAGATAGGATCCTGAGGGGAGCATTATGCTGGACAGTATATCTCCCACTTACGAAGCCCATCTCTAGGATGCGCTATACGGAGGCTCCGAGCCTCCACTGACGATGACTGCTTATCTCCCTGTCAGTAGTTGCGCTAAGTTCATACAAAATGCAAAGATACGTGATTTTCACCTACCAGCCCTAGATAGAGTACCTGCTGCTTTTGCCTTCACGCCCCCTGTAAATACGTTCGCTCGCGAGGCATAAAAGTGTGCGAGGAGCTCTATCTCGTTCTATATGGAGATGAGATACTCCTCGTCCACGAGAGCGTAAACGTCCGAGGGCTCTATATGAGCCTACGGGGACAGTGGCGGTCACCCACGCAGTGGGAGGGGCTCCCGTGTGGAGCTGGGTTCCTCTCTACGTCTGGGGCTGTGGGTAGAGCCCGAAGAGCCTCGGCGTATGCGCCTTCTAGACTCCTTACTCTCTTTAGGTTTGTTTTCAGGATGGGGTGGTGCTCTTCCACGCAGAGGCTCGAGAGACACGCTGAGGCGGTAGGATCTCGAGGGAGTTGAGATGAGGGTTGGCTCCCGAGGGGTCTCCCGGTGCCTTGCGACATCAGGGGAGCTTTCTCCTTCTCAGGGCAACAGCCTTCGGACTACATGGGGACGATGCTCCTGCTTGTAGGAGCGGCTGACACCCAGCCCACAGAGTCTGTGGGGGTGTTCTTCTTGTATAGCGTAGCAGGGCACGGATGCCCATGAGCTCATCGAGTATCTAGTGACATCTCGACGATCCTGTCTGCAGGAGCTATATAGAAGAATAAAATGGAATATGTGCCTCGAGGAGGGAGGGTCTTCCCCTTCCTCATGAGCAAGTTAGAAGTTTTTATAACCATATCCCCATCCTCGGTTATATGGTTTGTTTGTTTGATTATTAGTCTTTTTATCCTCTGTGTAGAGGGACTCTCCTTGGATGAATGCTATTCTCCCGACCTCCCTCTCAGGGGAATCTATGGCATAAGCGAAATAGTGCGTGTGAGGGCATTTCTGAGGGCTAGAAACAGACATGCCGAGGAACAGGGCTGCTCTCGGTATGTTCGCTCGTCACCTTACATGGGTGATGAGTGCGGAACATACCGAGTCCTATATGGCGTTCTCGGTATGTTCTGTTTTAGCCCTTTCGGCATGCTGATAAACCTAACCTGAGGGAAGCCCCCTCGAGGCGTCCTCTGCGTCCCTCTATACCAGTCGGCTCTAGGGGCTTACCTCAAGGTGTCTTTCGGTGGTAGGGGCGACGCATGATCTCTTTAGTACACTCCATTCTTTGGCTCTTAGGGGATATTGTTTCATGTCCTAGATAGCCTTCGTATCCCTAGAGTGCCTAGACGTTAGCCCCGAGGAGAGCTGTATACAAGAGCTCTACAGAGGACATACTTAGAGCGAGGTAGTGTGCACGTGGGTATACAGTTGTATACACCCAGGTACACTGTTGTGTACACACGTGTATACTCACCCCTCCTAGGTAGTAGGTATACACTGGGTATGTCTACAGCTAGGATACGGATACTTCTGATCTTGGGTGTAAGCTCCTTGACAACATTACTCTCGCACTGGAGGGATTTCATGTGTCAGCCTACCTTCGGTGGACTCTCTTGCTTGTTCAATCGAATATTTCTGTACCTTTGCCGCCGGATGACCTCAATATTACTCACATTATATTGGGGTATTCAACTCCTTGTATGCGTATATAACCTATATAAATAATAACACATGGTATGACTCTTACTATTTACCAGCGGGCGATCCTATGTATAGCCATTGAATTGTCGCTCTAGTTTTAGGCAGCTTAGGTTGCCGAAAAGATGTACTAAACGTTCATCCTCCAGCCTCTCAGGAGAAAGGAGCCTATAACGGAGGAGACCTTCTTCTCCTATGTCGGGAACACACCCTTCGTGCAGGATGCTATTACTCATCTCCGTGAGACTTCAGATGTAGAGGAGGTGATGTCTCGCTTTGCCTCCTATGATGCTCTTCCTAACTGGAATACCTCCATATATGTTGGGACAAGAGGAGAGGAGGAGTCTCTGTATGTCCCCGTGGTGCAGCAGGGCATAGATGAGATTCAATGGATCGGCAGATTAACTGGCCCTCAGATTGGGTATTGGTCTGAATTCTAATCCCGTCCACGACAGAGGATGAGGATGCGTGGATGTTTGACTATTTTACCCAAAGAACACTCAAGAAGAAGCCTAAAGATGGCTGGAGTTTTCAGCCTGATTCGTCAGCACTCCGTGGAGAGTATATCGGAGATAATGGGACTGTATATTATTGTGTGTCTGCTTACGTAGACGTACCAGGGATATATAATGATAGTAGACATGCTTATACTAATCTTGGAGGTCGCGAGTTCAAGGGACGTAGATGTGTGAAGATTGCTGAGCCTCCATCATGGTCTCGATCTCACTTTCTCCCCAACCTTCCACGATCAGTCCGAGTTTGTGGATGCGATACAGAAGATAAAAGAACCAAAAACCTCACATGCGCACCACACCGGATAGGCGAGGAAATGGAACAAAGGTCATTCAACTACTCCAATGGATCCTCCGATACCTCCGCGACAAAAATGACCCTAGCTATGAATGGTGAGCTTGGGGACAGGTGAAAGACCTACAGAATTATTTGAATGCAGACGTCGCAAATAATCAGAGTGAACGGGGGTATGCCCGTATGAAGGATAGCTCCTATACCTATCTCGATTCAAGTGTCAATAGAGATGATGGGCACCATTCTCTGGATTTTCAGTAAACTGAAACTTATGGATATGCTCGGGATAATACATACACATGGAGATGCTGACGGAGTGCGATATAGATATATCTCCCGTGGAATGTCTCCACAGGATATACATATGTTTGCAAGTCTCATTACAGTTGGGTTACAGCGGGCTGCCGCCTTACCCAAAGGTGAAACTTATGACCTTTCCCAGTGCTATATGGGGGTCGTAACGCGCTCAGGTGTTTATTATCTACAAGGGCAGGGTGTGGTTACTGCACGCGAGGCGAAACTTCTACTCGCCAGTATAAACGCAGAGTCTACTCACTCTCCGAAGCGTAGAAGAGGGTTCTATCACGATTATGCGAAAAAATTAGAGGATGAACAGGGAAAACGTGATCTCAGAGATTATGAGCAGTCCTATATACATGGGCATATTCGGCAGAATTACAATGCCCTTATGGATCATTATGCACTCCTCCTTTTCACTCGGAATGAGAACGGGACGTGGCGTGGACGTAATATCAGGACACTGTCCTTTAATAATGTGAGGGACGAACTACCCTCAGACTATAGCAAAAGTTAGTTAAACCCAATATATTGTCGTTATGAATCGCTACATCCTATTCCTTCTCCTCGTAGGGTTATCTACACTGACAGCTCTAGGTCAGAAGGTGATGCCCCTAGAGAATAACTATGGGAGAGTCCTATCAAAGGAGTTCCCACGTAAGGATATCCTTTATCTCAAAGATACCCATCGCCTCCTCCCTAAGTATGTAGGGAGCTGGGAAGGAGAATACAAGGGCTACAAACTCTACATCCAAATAGAGTTCCGAGAGAGGGCTCCCTATTCCCCCGATGCGGAGGACTGCAAGCTCTTTGTGGATCAGTTACATTTGGTGAGTAGGATTCTTGATGCCTCAGGGCGCGAGGTGGTGAATGCTAAGACGAACCCAGACCATATAGGGGAAGGTACGAAGTTGAACGTCAAACGACCTACTGCAGATGCACCCTCAGAAGGGGGAGCTAAAAGGAGGGAAGAAGCCTATATGTTTTACTTTTCATATAATCATGACGCTACAGGGGTCTTCTGCTGGGCTCGTATGAGTGATGATATGAAGACCTTGACACTGGAGCTCAAGAGCGTAATTACCATGGAAGGCCCTATGATACATCCCGAGTATTTACCTCAGGAGGGGACACCTTGGGTATTACGTCGCACGAGCAAAGTGCCCCCAAGGTCAGCATTAGATCCCGACTTCCCGGCACTCATTCCCTCTAGTAGTGCTTTCACCCCCAGCCCCTATAGATATGAGGGTGCTGGGGTAGTCTATGAGGGATGCGATAAGGGGAGGGATGGAGGAGGGAGGTTAGAGCCAACTATTTGGGGGTAGTGCTGTTCCCTAAATATGTGTTTCTATCCTGATGGGCTCTATTGAGGGCAGTCGGAGGGATAAATGGGCACTTAGAATCGTTGCATAATCACAGTACACGTATGAGTACAATCGCTTGTGTGCTCGTTGCCTTGGTGGCACTGGAGCACTTGTATATTCTCTGGATCGAGATGTTTGCTTGGACGACCAAGGGTAGGAGGTCTTCCGTGATGCGCTACCTGAGGAGCTCTTCGAGCCCCACAAGGGACTCGCTGCAACCAAGGTCTCTATAATGGCTTCCTAGCTGCAGGGCTGATCTGGGGACTAATCATCGGAGACCCCGAGTGGTCGATCCGAGTACAGATCTTCTTCCTCTGCTGTGTCATCGTCGCTGCTGGTTATGGGGCAATTCGCTCTAGTCGTAGCATCCTCATCAAGCAGGGAATGCCCGCTATCCTTGCGCTCATCGTCCTTCTCCTATGCACGAGGTCTAGGGTAGAGCCCACTAGCCTCTCTTCCCATCCTCTATATAGGGATGTAGCATAGAGAGGGGTATGCTCCTAACAATACGAATCATCGCAATAATACATCCATCGTAAACAATGAACAAGAAATCAGATATAGGCCTCATCGGGCTCGCCGTCATGGGTGAGAACCTAGCCCTAAATATGGAGCGTAATGGCTTCCAGGTCTCCGTCTACAACCGTGCCGAGGGTGCCGAGGCAGGTGTCGTAGAGCACTTCATGACTGGGCGTGGGGCAGGCAAGCACTTCCTCGGCTTCACTGACCTAGAGGCCTTCGTAGCCAGCATCGAGCGCCCACGCAAGGTCATGATGATGATCCGTGCAGGTCGTCCTGTAGACCTCGTCATAGAGGCACTCCTTCCCTACCTAGAGGCTGGGGATATAGTCGTCGATGGGGGCAACTCAACTGGGAGGATTCCGAGCGTCGGGAGGCCGAGCTACGTCAGCGGGGTATCTACTTCGTGGGCTGTGGTATCTCTGGCGGAGAGGAAGGGGCACTGAATGGCTACGCTGATCGTACCCGGCGAGACACGGGAAGCTTGGCCGAGCCTAGAGCCTATCTTCACTCGGATCGCTGCACGGGCCGAGGATGGTACTCCCTGCTGTGCCTGGATAGGTGCAGGGGGCTCGGGGCACTTCGTCAAGATGGTGCATAATGGGATCGAGTATGGGGATATGCAGCTCATCGCAGATGCCTATGGCTATCTACGCTCGGTCGCAGGGATGAGCAATGAGGAGATGGCCGAGATCTTCGCCTCTTGGGGCGAGGGCAAGCTCTCCAGCTACCTCATCGAGATTACCTCCGAGATCCTACGTCATCGGGAGGCAGATGGGACCTACCTCATCGACAAGATCCTCGATGCAGCAGGGCAGAAGGGTACGGGCAAGTGGTCGGTCATCAACTCCCTAGAGTATGGCCAGCCCCTAAGCCTCATCGCTACGGCTGTCTACGAGCGTAGCCTATCGTCTTCGGTGGAGCTACGTCAGGAAGCCTCCAGCGTCTACCTACGTAACGAGCTACGTACAGAGTCCTTCACCGAGGCAGATACACTCGCCCTCCAGCGTAGCCTCTATGCCTCCAAGATCGTCTCCTATGCACAGGGTTTCTCCCTCCTATATGAGGCCTCTAAGGCCAACGGCTGGTCACTCGACCTCTCCTCCATCGCACGCATCTGGCGTAATGGCTGTATCATCCGCTCTGCCTTCCTCAATGATATCGCCGAGGCCTACGAGGCACAGCCAGAGCTACAGAACCTCCTACTAGCCCCTTACTTCCAGCACGAGATCGAGGATGCCAAAGGCCGACTGGGGGCGTATCGTATCCTCTGCTATCGCAGCCGAGTGCTCGGTGCCAGCCTTCTCATCGGCACTGAACTACTTCTTCTCTCTGACGACCCGTCGCCTGCCTGCCAATATGGTACAGGCACAGCGGGACTTCTTCGGGGCACACACCTTTGAGCGCACGGATGCGTCCTAGGGGTGAATTCTTCCACGAGAATTGGACCGGTAGAGGGAGTGATACCTCATCCACAGCCTATAATGCCTAAGGCTAGCTACGATGCAGTAACCGCACAGAATACGAAGCCCGAGAGCCTTATCCTCGTTATCTTCGGTGGATCGGGTGACCTGACCAAGCGCAAGCTCGTCCCTCGCTTTACCAGCTCTTCAAGCGAGGGCAAGCTCCCGCACCGCTTTGCTGTCCTCGCTCTGGGGCGTACGGACTACACGGATGACAGCTATCGTCCGCACCTGGATGAAGCCCTCCAGATGTATCTAGCCGAGGGCGAGTACGATGCTTCGCTGGCAGAGCAGCTCCTTAGCTCGGTGTACTACCTGGCGATGGGATCCCTGCCGAGCAGAGTGACTATCCTAGACTAGTGAGACGTCTCTCTCAGCTCGATAAAGCAGATCGACAATCCCGCCAACTACATCTACTATCTCTCTACCCCGCCCCTGCTCTATGGTGTCGTCCCCCAGCACCTCAAGCATGTCGGGCTCAATAGTGAGGAGGGCGGTGCTCTGCGCCGTATCGTCATCGAGAAGCCCTTCGGCTATGACCTCGCCTCAGCGCTGGAGCTGAACGAGATACATCGCTCGGCTTTCCAGAGCATCAGCTCTATCGTATCGACCACTTCCTCGGCAAGGAGACCGTGCAGGACATCATGGCTCTGCGCTTCGCCAACGGCATCTTCGAGCCCCTATGGAATAGGAACTATATCGATCGTGTAGAGATCGCGGCGGTGGAGAATATGGGCATAGAGAGCCGTGGAGGCTTCTATGACCAGACGGGAGCTCTACGGGATATGGTGCAGAACCACCTAGCCCAGCTCGTCGCCCTGACGGCGATGGAGCCCCCAGTGCAGTTCAATGCCGACCTCTTCCGCAACGAGGTGGTGAAGGTCTACCAGTCCTTCCGTCCCTATGTCCGGATGATGAGGTACGTAGCGCGTCATCCGAGGCCAGTACACCGAGGGCGAATGGCGAGGAGAGCTCCATCGTGCCTACCGAGAGGAGGACAAGGTGGCAGGCGATAGCCGTGCGGAGACCTTCGTAGCGATGAAGCTCTATATCGACAACTGGCGCTGGCAGGGTGTCCCCTTCTATATCCGTACTGGGAAGATGATGCCGACGAAGGTCACAGAGATGCGTCGTGCACTTCAAGCCCACCCCCACAAGATGTTCACCTCGCTAGACGGTGGTACGGTACCTAATCAGCTCATCATCCGTATCCAGCCCGATGAAGGAATCTCTCTGAAGTTTGCCGCTAAGGTGCCTGGGTCGGGCTTTGAGGTCAAGAAGGTCTCGATGAACTTCACCTACGACCAGCTCGGGGGCTTGGCTTCGGGGGATGCCTACTCACGCCTCTTGGAGGACTGTATGCTCAGTGACTCCACCTCTTCACACGCAGCGATGCGGTGGAGATGAGCTGGCGCTTCTTCGATCCGATCCTTCGCCTCTGGCAGGGAGGACGACTTCCCTCTCTACGGCTATCCCGCAGGTACATGGGGCCCAAAGCAGAGTGATCACAATCATCGAGCGGGATCACAGCTGGACGAACCCCTGCCGTAACCTCACCAACTCAGAGCTCTACTGCGAACTATGATCCCATACATCTATGCTACCCCGAGGGAGGTCGCTCGTGCTGTCGCCGAGGGAGGCCTTCGTACGTCCCCTCTCAGGAGGGCTGGGTACACATCGCCCTCTCGGGGGCAGTAGCCCCTCGACTGCTCTTTAGCCTGCTGGCTGAGGAACCCCCTACGTAGTGCTGTCCGCTGGGATCGTATTCACCTCTATTGGGTGGATGAGCGGTGTGTCCCGCCCACAGACCTGATAGCAACTATGGCATGACGAAGGCTACCCTCCTGGATCGTGTCCCCATTCCCGAGGATCGGGTGCACCGCATCACGGGGAGAGGCTGATCGAGGCGGGAGAGCTAAGGACTACTGCTGGCTCGTGGGCTCAGGGCTCCCCTTCGATGGCAGTACCCAGTCTTCGACATCGTGCTCCTAGGTCTAGGGGATGATGGTCATACCTCCTCGTCTTCCCCCATGAACCCCAGCTCCTGACAGAGGAGGCTCCGTATGCAGTGGCCACAGAGCCCCAAGGGGGCAGCGTCGTATCGCCCTCACCGGTACCACGATCCCATAGCTGCTCGTCAGCTGCTCTTCCTCGTGACGGGAGAGACGAAGGCACCAGTCCTACGTGCTATCTCTCCTCCAGCCCCGAGGCCAAGGGCTGCCAGCAGCCTATATCGCAGAGCATCGCCCTGATGTCGCCCTCTATACGGATGTAGTGCTTTAGCCGATCGCTATACATATAGAAACAAATAGCCCGCCCCACGATATGAGATGTCACTCATATCGTGGGGCGAGACTCATTCCTAGTGCTCGGTAGGGCTCCTAGCGTCCGAAGGTCAGTGGATAGCTCGCGGGACGCTCGGGGCAGAAGGCGCCATTGTGGTAGACCGAATGACCGTTGACAAAGGTCTGCACGACCACATGCGTGAAGGTGTGCCCCTCGAAGGGTGACCAGCCACACTTGGACACGACAGAGTCTGCGGTGACGAGGTGTGGGGCATTGGGATTAATGAGCACGAGGTCGGCACAGTAGTTATGCCTTATGAAGCCCCCGATCGTGTATGCCAAAGAGCTGGGCTGGACGGTGAGCCATCATCTCTACGACCTGCTCCCGAGTGAAGACACCCTCCAGAGCTAGGGTCAAGCATAGAGATGAGTGCCCATTCGCAGAGTGGTACCGCTGGCAGCCGTGAGGCAGTTCCTTCTTCTCCTCTAGGGAGGTGCAGGGGCATGATCCCAGTGGCGATGATGTCGATCACTCTGGTGGCGGACGGCCTCACGCAGGGCTTCTCGGTCTCGCATAGTCTTGACGGCGGGTTCCACTTGATGCGGTTGCCTGGGCGTGGATAGTCCTGGTCGGTGAAGAGCAGGTGGTGGACACGAGGCCTCGGCCGTGATCACTTCTCAGCTGGGGAGCTGATCGCTGAATAGGCTGAGCTCTCGGGCTGTGGAGACGTGTAGGATGTGTAGGCGACTGCCTAGGCGGGTGGCGAGCTCCACGGCTTCGCTGGAGGAGCGGTAGCAGGCCTCCTCGCTACGGATCAGTGGGTGATAGCGTACATCGAGTTCGTCCTCGGTATCTGAGCGAGGAAGTGCTCCCTATTGGCACGGATGATCTCCTCCTTCTCACAGTGTGTCGCGATGATGGGGTCGGTCTCGCTGAATATCCGCTCGAGTGTATGGCGGTCGTCTACGAGCATATTACCCGTAGAGGAGCCCAAGAAGGGCTTGATACCAGGGGTATGGAGTCGATCGATACGTCGGAGCTCATCCGCATTGTCATTGCTCCCGCCGAAGAAGAAGGAGTAGTTCGCCCACGACGTCTCTTGGGCACGATGCATCTTCCACTGCCAGGCCTCTAGGCTGGTTGTGGGGGGCTTGGTATTGGGCATCTCCATGAAGGAGGTGATCCCAACCGCTACGGCTGCACGGCTCTCAGTCTCTATGGTCGCCTTGTGGGTGAGTCCTGGCTCACGGAAGTGCACTTGGTCATCTATGCACCCAGGCAGGAGCAAGAGCCTCGGCAGGGATGACGATGTCGGCCTCACGCTCGATACCTTCGAGACCAATATTCGCCCGTATCGATCCGAGTGGCCTGCCTCGTGCTTGTAGATCTTCTCGCCCCTATATATCTTGGCGATCCGCTCTCCATCGATGAGGATGGAGCCGACGTAGCTCTCCCCGTCGTTGATGATGGTGGCACTGTGGATGAGTTGCTTCATTGATTTTGTTCGGATCGGAAGTTTGATATGTATAATGCAGCGAAGACTATGCGTAGCCCTCGCTACAAAGATAAGTCATTGGGGCTATCCCTGATGAGTACCTCGTGGCTGATGTGTGATTTCTCGGGGTGTGCATGGCTCCTGAGCACTATGTGGGGATATTCATCCCATCTAGGGGCGCCTTAGCTGTACACTAGAGAGCCTGAGTGCAGACCCCAAGCGATCGCCCTAAGAGAGCACCCTGCAGAGGTGATACTTAGAGGCGAGGTAGTGTACACGCGTGTACACTCTTCCCCTCTAGGTAATAGGTGCATACTTGTTCGCTCCGTACCTAGGACACAGATACTACCATCAGGAGCGTATGCTCCTCGACTACCTCGCTCTTGGTCTTCTGTGGTCTCATGTGTCGGCCTCTTTAGTGACCTTATATATCCGCCTCTCTAGTGACCTCATGCCTTCGCTCTAGGGAGCTTTCCTCTAATGAGTGGGGCTGTCGGGGGATGGGGTGGGGAGATGAGGCTCGGATAGAGCTAAGATGCGGAGAGTAATTTACGTCAGATGGCGTATCTTCGTAGTGTGAAACAGGTTGATTTACCTACGAAGGAAGGAGCCTTCCTTCCCCCTTACTCTACGGATCCTAGTGAGCATGCAACCCAGCTAGAGCATCCCTCTCCGAGAGGAAGCGGATGCGTCTCTCGGGCTAAGCAGGCTCTGCCTCGTTCGCTTGTGCTCGCTCGTCTCAGGCATGCGGCTCCCCTCATCGTGCTGATGAGGGATGAGGAACGAGCAGGCTATCTGTATGCCGACCCTAGAGGGACTGCTGGGGAGTGATGCAGTCCTCTTCTTTCCCTCCGCTTACCGCCGTGCTATCCGCTATGGACATCGGGATGAGGCTAGTACCCTCCTCCGCTCTATGGTGCTGAGTAGCCTATATAGTGATGCCAAGCGAGGGCAGTCTCGCTCTACCCTATCATCGTGACCTATCCTGAGGCCTTGATCGAGAGTGTCCTGAGGGATGAGGCTCAGGCAGAGGATACCTTCATCATCCAGCGAGGAGAGCTCCTAGATCGAGACGAACTGAGAGACAAGCTCCTCTCCTGGGGCTTCGAGCGTATGGACTACGTCTACGAGCCTGGTCAGTCTCGCTATCCGAGGGAGTATCTTCGATATCTATTCCTTTACCTCCGAGCTCCCCTATCGCCTAGACTTCTTTGATGATGAGGTGGAGAGCCTTCGCCGATTTGAGGTCGATAGCCAGCTGTCAGTAGATACCCCTTCAGGAGCTGGTACTGAGTCCCGACCTCGCCCGAAGCGAAGGGGGCGGGCTTGCTCCTCTCCCTCCTGCCAGAGGGGACGCAGCTAGCGCTCGAGGGACGTAATGCCCTCCCTGCCTCGCCTAGAGGCTACCTGGGATGAGGCTCCGATCCTCACGGGATGGGAGGGCTTTGTTGACCTAGAGGCACTGCGCCGAGCCTGGTGGAGCCCCAGAGCCTGCTCTGCCGAGCTCGCTGCACTACCGCAGTATGAGCTCGTGGCCGATAGCACAGATGCAGACCTCGTCTTTCATACCACAGCTCAGCCCCTCTTCCACAAGGACTATGATGCCCCTATGTGAGCAGATCCGCTCGTGGCAGAGTGGTGGCTACAGCGTCTGGCTCTCTGCAGGGTCTGACACGGCCTATGAGCGAGTGACCGACATCTCTCAGCGGGCGCCTCCCCGAAGCGTTGATGCCCTTCAGCGCACGTCCCCTAACCCTCCATGAGGGGCTTCGTGGACGAGGATAATAGGTGGGTCTTGCTGACGGAGCATGAGCTCTTCGACCGCTATCACAAGTGCAGCCTACGTAGTGATAAGGCGACGGCGGGTAAGGTCACCTCTCGCTCAGGGAGCTGCAGAGCTTCCAGCGGGGAGATCCCAGTCGTACACGCAGACCATGGTATCGGACGCTTCGATGGGCTGGGTGACGATGGAGCAGCAGGGACGTACTCAGGAGTTCGTCAAGCTCATCTACCGCAATAATGACTCCATCTACGTCAATCTCCATAGCCTACACAAGCTCTCCCACTACCGCACGGGAGGGAGCAGACCGAGGTAACGCTGAGTGCCGTAGGCTCGGGAGCATGGCAGCGGATCGAGGAACGCACGAAGAAGCGGATCGAGGATATCGCCCGAGACCTCATCCGCCTCTATGCCCAGCGTCGGGAGAGTGAGGGCTTTGCCTTCAGCCCCGATAGCTACCTACAGCACGAACTAGAGGCCTCGTTTGCCTTCGAAGATACACCCGACCAAGCTGTCGCAACAGCGGCTGTGAAGGCCGATATGGAGCGACCCTATCCTATGGATCGCTTGCTCTGTGGTGACGTAGGCTTCGGGAAGACCGAGATCGCCGTCCGTGCTGCCTTCAAGGCTGCCACCGATGGCAAGCAGGTTGCCCTCCTCGTCCCCACGACCGTACTGGCCTATCAGCACTACCGCACCTTCTCCAAGCGTCTGAGGGACTTCCCCGTCCGAGTAGACTATATCTCCCGAGCACGCACGACTAAGGAGCTCAGGGAGATACTACGTGACCTCCGTGAGGGGAAGATCGATATCATCATCGGGACACACCGCCTGACGAGCAAGGACGTCGCCTTCCACGACCTAGGGCTACTCATTATAGACGAGGAGCAGAAGTTTGGGGTGGCGACCAAGGAGAAGCTCCGTCAGCTCCAGGTCAATGTCGATACCCTTGCGATGAGTGCCACTCCGATACCACGCACCCTGCAGTTCTCACTCATGGGGGCTCGGGATCTATCGAACCTCAATATACCTCCTGCTAATCGTCGTCCCGTGGAGACGATCCTCACGCAGGCTATTCCCTCGGTACTGCGTGAGGCGATCGGCTTCGAGATGAGCCGTAATGGGCAGGTGTACTGCGTCAATAGCCGTATTAGTAATATCGAGAACCTAGCTGCACTCATCCAGAGGGAGGTGCCTGACGCCCGTATCGCCGTGGCACATGGACGCCTAGCTCCGAAGGAGATGGAGCAGATCTTGATTGACTTCGGGAACCATGAGTATGACGTCCTCGTAGCTACCAAGATCATAGAGAATGGTATCGACGTCCCCAATGCCAATACCATCATCATCCACGATGCCCATCACTACGGGCTCAGTGAACTCCACCAGCTACGTGGTCGGGTAGGGCGAAGTGACCGCAAGGCCTTCTGCTACCTACTCGCTCCCCCCCTGGACACGGTCTCCGAGGAGTCCCGCAGACGACTCGTGGCCATAGAGAGCTTCAGTGAGCTAGGCAGTGGGATACGTATCGCCCTGCAGGACCTAGACCAACGAGGAGCGGGCAATGTGCTCGGTGCAGAGCAGAGTGGCTTCATCACCGATATGGGCTATGAGACCTATCAGAAGGTCTTCACCGAAGCGATCACGGGAGCTCAAGGCCGGAGAGTTCGCCCACGTCTATGCCACCGATGATCGTCGGGAGGGCGGGGAGGAGCTGGCGGATCGCTTCGTAGTGGAGACGCAGGTGGAGAGCGATCTGGAGCTTTCCTTCCCAGTGGACTATGTCCCTCAGGATGCAGAGCGTATTCTGCTCTACCGAGAGCTCGATGGGCTCAGCGAGGATCGGGAGCTAGAGGCCTTCAGAGAGCGTATGGAGGATCGCTTTGGTAAGCTCCCCCCTTCCGCTCGTGCCCTTATTCTTATCCCCCGCCTTCGTCGCCTAGGTCATCACCTAGGGATCGAGAAGGTCGTCCTCAAGGCCGGCTCTATGAGCCTACACCTCATCGCCGATACGACGAGTGCCTACTATTCCTCCGATGCCTTCGGTAGACTACTGGAGTACGTCGCACGTAATAGCCGTAGCTGTGAGTTCGTCCAGCGAGCTGACCGCCACATCATCCGTATTCATAATGTCGCCTCTGTCGCCTCTGCTATCGCCGTCCTAGAGGACGTGCTAGGGCGGAGGAAGCCAGAGGCAAATAACTAACCCGTAAAACAATGATCCTATCGAACCACACCCGAGCGAGCCTTGTTCTCTCTCTGTGCCTGCTCCTGATCCCGACTACCCTTGTCGCTCAGTGCAGGATGCCCTCTACTCACCCGAGCCAACGATCCAAAGTGGCTCCTAATCGTAATAAGACAATGGCAACAGTAACATTCAAGAACAGCCTCACTGTAAAGCTCAACGGTAACCTCCCTGCCGTGGGTACACAAGCCCCTAACTTCAAGGGCACCAAGACCGACCTCTCTGATGTACATCTCGAGGACTATCGTGGCAAGCGTGTCGTCCTCAATGTATTCCCCAGCGTAGACACGGGTGTATGTGCTGCTAGCGTACGTCGCTTCAACGCTGAGGCTTCCAAGCTAGACAACACCGTCGTGCTCTGCATCTCCACGATCTCCCCTTCGCTCAGGCACGCTTCTGCGGTGCTGAGGGTCTGGACAAGGTTATACCTCTGTCTACCTTCCGCTGCAACTGCTTCACCGATGGCTATGGTCTCCTCCAGGAGGATGATCTCTCTATGGCCTGCTTGCTCGTGCCGTCATCGTCATCGACGAGCATGGGAAGGTGCTCTACACCGAGCTCGTCCCCGAGCTCACGCATGAGCCTAACTACGAGGCTGCTCTCGCAGTACTGAAGTAAGCTGTCCCTACCACAGCTCCTACAGACCTCTAGCTTAGCTCTAGGGTATATCCCACTCTACAGCTGGAGCTATGTATATACAATGGGGGCTAGGGCCCATGGCCTAGCCCCCATTGTATATACATAACTGTACTTCCGCCCCGTCATCTCCTCCCTCCCCTGCCATCTCCTCCTCACAGCCTATTAGGGGCAGATGGTATAATCGTATGAAAGAAATGCGCCCTAGGATCTCGTGTGAGACCCTAGGGCGCATGTGCTTAGTCGTTGTCTGTGGCTTAGGCCTCTTCGGCTACTTCCTCAGCAGGTGCTGCGGGAGCTTCTTCTGTCTTAGGTTCCTCAGCCTTCTTCTCCGCCTTAGGAGCATCAGAGAGCACCTCTACAGGGGATCTCGATAGCTACCTCCTTGTGCAGACGTACCGTAGCGGTGTAGTTACCGATCTCCTCGATCGTCTTGATGAAGATCAGCTTACGCTCCGTCTCTAGACCTAGCTTAGCGAGCTCCCTCAGCGATCTCAGCAGCGGTGACGGAGCCCATAGAGGCTACCCGTAGCAGCGTTGGTATGAGCTGTGATGGAGAGGCGTACACCTTCGTACTTCTTTGAGTGTTCCTCAGCTTCCTTCTTGATAGCGGCGATCTCGTGAGCACGCTGGCGAAGGTTTTCAGCTAGGATCTTCTTCGCTGCTTCAGTAGCGATGATAGCCTGCCCGTGGGGATTAGAAAGTTGCGACCGTAGCCGTTCTTTACCGTGACGATATCGTCCTTGTAGCCGAGACCGACTACGTCTTCTTTCAAAAATAACTTCCATTGTATTCTGTCTCCTCTGGGTTTATTCTTTACTTATTTCGTGTAAGGGGCGGTGCCTTACTTAGCCATGTTGTCCGTTACGTAGGGCAGCAGAGCCAGGTGACGAGCACGCTTGACGGCCTGAGCTACACGGCGCTGGAACTTGAGACTGGTACCGGTGATACGGCGTGGGAGGATCTTGCCCTGCTCGTTAAGGAAACGCTTGAGGAACTCAGGATCCTTGTAGTCGATATACTTGATACCGCTCTTCTTGAAGCGGCAGTACTTCTTCTTCTTGCTATCTCACCGTAAGGGGGGTAAGGTAGCGTACTTCTGTTGATGCAGCCATTTTCTTTGCCTTGTCTTTGGATGGGTTATGCCTTACGGCTTCTTCTCTTCTCAGCGTATGCGTGAGCGAACTTGTCCTGACGGAAGGTCAGGAATCGAAGGACGTTCTCGTCACGACGGAACTGCGTCTCTAGCGTAGCGATCGTCTCAGGCTTAGCCTGGAACTCTAGGAACTGATAGTAGCCCGTAGACTTCTTGGCGATAGCATAGGCGAGCTTCTTGAGCCCCCAGTTCTCTTCGTTTACGATCTCAGCGCCTTCGCCCTGAGTACATCAACGAACTTTGCGACCGCTTCCTTTACCTGAGCTTCAGATAAATCGGGAGTAAGAATGAAAACGGTTTCGTAGTTATTCATTTCTCGTTATTATTAAGAGATTAAAATTATCGGGCGCAAAGGTACGTAAATATCTCCATCACTCCAAATGTATGTAGCTGCGATCATTCACGATACAGCTACTATCACGGGAGTGTTGGGGGAGCATACTATGGCTATATCCCCATGCCCTCATCCCTCGAGGGCTCACGGGCAGGCAGTACACGTAGCTCGGTGCGACGGTTGAGGGCATCACATACCGCTTGTTGCTCCTCGGGAAGGGTGGCGATAAAGGCTTCGTCAAGAACTTGTCCTATCTCTAGGAAGGGATACTCCTCAGCCACTCGCCGAGTCACCACGAAGGGATGGCTCTTCCCATAGCCTCGTGAGCGTAGCCGCCTCTCTGCAACACCTCGGGCGATGAGGTAGGAGAGGACAGAGCGTGCGCGTCGCTCCGAGAGAGAGGTATTGTAGCTGTCCGACCCGATGCGATCGGCATGAGCTGTCAGCTCGATCACCACCTCGGGGTTATCCTCCAGTAGCCTAAGTAAGGCCTCGAGTGCGGGGGTACTCTCGGGGAGGATCTCGGCAGAGTCGAAGGCATAGTAGAGCTCACGGAGCTGCTCTGTAGTCTCACGACTCGTCAGGTAGAAGTCCACGGTGTAGACCTCACTGCTGTCTGATGGGTCGGTGTGCAGGCGCACGTACTGATTGAGATAGCCTGGGGCAGAGGCGAGCATCACGTAGTCGATGTCGGCCGATGCACTTAGTCGGTAGCTCCCTCGGCATCCGTCGTGACAGCACGCATCTCGATCCTCGGCGGTATTGCCCACTAAACGGAGGGTAGCTCCAGAGATCGGGTAACCCTCTCGGTCTAGGGACAAGCCCCTCGATGAGGGGCTCTATCCGTGCTCTGCTCGAAGCGATAGAGGTGAGGACGACCACGCTGGTCATCACGAGATGAGGCTAGGAAGCCTACTTCAGTAGGCGTCCCGTAGGGATCAAGTTCGCCGACCCGAGGGGTGGGGGCTAGAGCCATAGTCGTCAGCGGGGCTATCGATCGGGGCAGGTAGGGTGTGTGACCTCATAGCGGCCACTCGGCAGGAGCTGTGCCCGATATATATCAAGTCCCCCAAGCCCCTACATGCCCATCGGAGGCGAAGTAGAGTAGGCTATCTGAGACAGCATACGGGTAGAGTTCGTCGCTGGGGGTATTGACCTCTGCTCCTAGGTTGTAGAGTGCCCCTGGGATACCGTCCACTAGTTCTACTCGGTGAGATCCTTCCCCCTTTACCTGAGTTGAGGTCAGAGACGAAGAAGAGCACTCGCCCCTGAGGGGCTAAGTGAGGGGTGTGCCACGAGCACCGTGCTGTCCGAGAGGAGGTCTGCGGGCTCGGCTTCACTCCATCGTCCCTCCATCCCTAGGGTGATCGGTGGATCCTGGCTGTGTGCGTCCCCTCCTGCCCCTGCACTGCTAGGGGTGAGGTACATCGTGCAGGCCATCGGGGCTAAGGGTGGGGGTTCCGAGGTCTGACTGGGGGATGCCCAAGGCCAGCAGAGGTATCTAGTCGCCGCCCCGCATCCCGTTCGCTCCTTGTCTCAGGACGTGATCCGTCCCTAGCCCCTCCCCGGTGATTGGGCTTGAGCTCTTGGGGATCCACCTGAGGGGCGGGTGCTCGTTAGGTAGATGACCTTCCCTCGGGCGAATAGGTGACACCATAGTCGCTACGGGTGGAGGAGATGGTCAGCCTCGTTCTACCCTATATATGGAGTGGGCTGTGGTGGAAGGATTGTGGCTGAGGGCAAGGCTTGCACTCTCCAGCACACGGCGAGCCTCCCTACTCGTGGAGTCGTGGCTGAGGTAGCGTAGGGCGAAGGCTCTGGCTTGCTCGGGTGCGCCTACCCCCAGCGAAGTCTCACTGAGGCGCAGGAGCAGAAGACTATCCGGGTAGTGGTGACGCAGGGCTGCGAGGTAGCTCGTGTGGGCAGAGGCAACGGCTCGGGTACGACGAGCATTCTCTCCTGTACGAAAGGCAAGGTTCGCTCGCACGCTCGCCTGCTTGGCTGGTGTCTGGGTGTAGAGTCGTCGGTAGAGCTCTGCTGCACGATGGTACTCCCCTCGTCGCTCAGCGAGCTCAGCCTCCCGCTCTAGGCGGGGGCTGCAGCTAGTGACCACAAGCGCCCAACCAAGTAGGAGGAGCAAGGGGATGATACGAGTGCGGGGCATGACCTCTAGGGGATGTGAATGAGCTTGTGCACTGTGAGGCTTAGGCGCCACTCGGGATGCTGGAGTATATAGTCTACACAGAGTGCTACGGCTGTGGGATCGACCTCGCTCTGATCCCTCCCCTACGAAGATGGGGCTCAAGAGATAGGCCCTCGGCAGGAGGGAGCTCCTCGATGCTGGGGGAGGTCTATGTCCTGCCCTACGGGAAAGCGGAACTCTCCCACACCATCGGGGAAGTTGCGATGTAGTAGGCGCATGGCCTCCTTCTTTGGGCTCACGGGTGATGTAGTCTAGACCGTGAGGGGGCGACGAGTGCCGTTGGTCTCGATGGACTGATGGTAGCCAAGAGCCTTGAAGTAGGCTACTACCTCCTCCGTTAGCTGTAGGGGTGGGCTCACCCCCTGTCCCAGACGATCCGTCAGCAGCTACTGGGCGATATGATCCCGTAGCTCCTCTAGGCTCATCTCTGTGCCACTCTCATACTCTGTGTCGCAGAAGCTACAGCTTAGGTTGCACTTGTTAGACGAATGAATATGGAGGCTCTCCCCATATTCAGTCCCTCGTCACTGTAGGCTGTAGAATATCTCATTTACTAGCATCTCTTTCCTCTTCATTACACCTGCAAAGATACGTCTCCTACCGATACATGTAGCTGACACCCCCACACCTCTACTTCCCAAGTCGTGGGGTAGAGGTGTGGGGTATCGTGCTGGAGTGGCGTGTACCTACTACTTCACACCACGCACAAGCGGCATGGTGGAGCAGCGTAGTAGACCTCCCATCTTGGAGATCTCCTGATAGGGTGCTTCCTCTACGGTCATCCCCCATGCCGAGCGTAGGAACTGGTTCAGGCGGATGAAGTGCTCGATCACTGACGATCGCATCCGCGAGGGAGAAGATATTCGTATTCATATAGTATGCCTCCTCGGGGGTCACAGAGAAGAGGTTGTCATGCCCGAAGATCTCCTCCAGTAGACCTATATCTTGCTTGTGTAGGAAGCCCTCCTTGTAGATCAGTGCCCGACCTCGGGACACTGGCTGGAAGGCACAGTCTAGGTGTGGGACAGAGCGGAGCGGGTCGTGATCGTGCTTCTTCAGCTCTAGGGGGATGATGTGCTTGCGGGGAATCGCTCACGTAGGAAGTCGATGGCATAGCGGTTCGTCCGAGCTGTCTTGTAGCTGGAATAGTCCTCTCCTAGGTAAGTACCTACGAAGAGTAGGTCGTCATAGAGTAGGATATCTCCCCCCTCTGTATGTACCTGCTCTGGCAGGTGCTCTACGTGCCCATCGGCGATACGTGGTAGGATGGAGGAGGCGAAGGCATCTGTCTCCAGTGCACGATCAGGGATGAGGTTGGATACAAAGAAGGTATTATCGATCGTAAAGCCTACATCGCGGGCGAAGATCTGGTTGTAGTTCTCCAGAGGTGTCGGGCGAAGCACTTCTACCCCATACCGCTCGAGAATGGATAGGATCACATTCATCTCGCGGATGACATCGCTTTCACGTGGGTAGATCCCCTTGCTGACAGCCTCATAGCTCTTGGCATCGTAGGTCTCGGAGAGCTGAGGTACGTCTCCGAGACTCTGGGGCAGTCCGAGTACTACGACCTGGAGCTGGTCGGTCTCGTTGGTGACGTGTGGGATGATAGCTTCCATAATTGTTGCTGTATTGCTTACCCCCGTTGGGCGTTCAAGGGGCGGTTACCGCAAATATACGTAAAGTTCTTTGCTTTTTGGAATAAAAAGTAGCCCTCTAGATCTAAATTGCTCTCCCATATAGCCCTTACGGGTAGGGGAGGGTAGACTACGCTCTACATCGAAGGGAACAGCTCATGGAGGCGAAGCTACGGGTATCCTTAGTACCCCTCTAGGGGTGTCGGAGTGACCCTTTTCGCCAGGACCGACACATGATCTCGCTCGCACACTCCTGCCTTTGGATCCTGGGGATCATTTCGTATCCCAGAGAGCCTTAGCCCATCCCTAGAGATCCTAGGCATTATCCCCAAGGAATAGACATACAAGCGAGCCCTAGAGAGGAGATACTTAGAGCGCACTTGTGTACACGCGTGTATACTGTTGTGTACACGTGGGTATACAGTTGTGTACACACGTGACACTCATCCCTCCTAGGTAGGAGGTGTTCGCTTGGCATATCTATGCTGGGACATAGATACTTCTATCTTCGACGTATACTCCTTGACGACCTTGCCCTCGCACTATGGTGATTTCATGCGTCAGCCCTGCTCTTTTCGCTCCCATACGTTCACCTTTGACTAAGAGCCCTTATCTTTGTGCTACGGATCGTATCGTACTACATAACAATAGATACCTACATGGAGTCCTTCAAGCTTGACCGACAGCTCATCATTGATGTAGCTCTCATCCTCTTAGGTTCATTCCTTTTAGCCACTGGCTACAGCTTATTCCTTGCACCTGCACATATTAGCCCAGGGGGGGTATATGGCTTGGCACTAGTCATCAGACAGCTCCTGCATCAGGTCTTTCATATAGACCTCGGGCTGGGGACGATCGCCTTGTTCTTCAATATCCCTCTCTTCCTGCTCGCCATGCATGGGCTAGGGAAGATGTCAGCCATCAAGACGGTGGTGACCTTCCTCCTCGTAGCTCTCTTCTCAGACCTCATAGATGACTGGTTCGGTGGGCGACCTCTAGTCGAGGATGCTATCCTCTGTAGCTTCTATGGTGGTGCGATCCTAGGGGTGAGTGTCTGGATGATCTTCCGTGCACAGAGTACTGTGCGGGTACGGATACCTTGGCTCGGGTGCTCTCCCGCACCTTCAATACCAAGGTCAGTACGCTCATCATGCTCATAGACTCCATCGTCGTCCTCCTGGGTCTCTGGGTCTTCGAGGACTGGCGTGTCCCCCTTTATTCTTGGATCGCCATCTTCATCTATAGCAAGGTCGTGGAGGCACTCCAGCCCCAGAATCCCCACAAGTCAGTCTTCATCATCTCCGATAAGGCCGAGGAGCTACGTGATGTGCTCGTCGGGCGGATGGGGTGCGGGGGACGTTCCTTCATGGTCGTGGGATGTACACGGGCGCAGAGCGTGAGGTGCTCTTCATCATCATTCAGCGTAAGAACCTCCAACCTCTCAAGAAGATCGTCCTAGAGCTTGACCCCCGAGCCTTCATCACGACGGCAGATGCCTCTAACGACACCACTCCTATACTCCTCTAGTTCATCACACCAGCCTATCACGAGCTTATGAAGCGTACATTATTTCTATTAGCCCTCCTCGCCCTCCCACTGATGAACCCTATGGGGGCAGGGAGCGTCCACGAGTGCTCGTCAGAGACGAGTAAGGGGCATTCATCATCGAGCTATTCAATGAGACTCGATCACAGAGACAACTTCCTGCGTCTCGTCGATGAGGGTGCCTACACGGGTGTGCAGTTCCATCGTGTCATCAAGGACTTCATGGTACAGACGGGACACCTCAAGACTCGTGGGCTCGATCGCAAGCTAGAGCTCCCCTGAGGACCTCTACGGAGACAACACTACCGGGGAGTTTCATCCCGAGCTCTTCGTCCACGTACGTGGGGCAGTGGCTGCTGCACGCCAGCCTGATGATGTCAATCCTGAGATGCGCTCCTCCAGCTGTCAGTTCTATGTCGTCACGGGCAAGTACTTCACCGAGTACGATCTCAAGGAGAAGGCTCAGGGTCGTAGCTGGCAGTACACCGATGAGCAGAAGAAGCAGTATATGTTCGAGGGAGGCGCTCCACACCTCGATGGTACCTACACCGTCTTCGGTAGACTCCTAGACGGCTGGGGTACGATCGACAAGATACAGCAGGTGAGACACCGATGATAATGACCGTCCGCTGAAGAACATCATCATCAAGTCTATGCGACGCTACACGCCTAAGAAGAAGTAACGCACGCAGGCGCACCCTGCCCTGTCCTAGGCGAATATCGCCCGAGAGGTCACCTTGACATCTCGGGCGATGCTCGTTTATTAGGGTCTTCGGGGGTGGGGTGGATGAGAAGGAAATCGAGGGTTAAATTGTGCCCTCGTAACAGCCTCTTTATCAAGTATTCCGAGAGGGCTAAAACGAACATACCGAGAGCGCTTCCCGCTCTCGGTATGTTCCGCATCGTCACCTATGTAAGGTGATTGGAGCGAACATACCGAGTCCTCTCTGGCGTTCATTACGTGTCCTCGGATAGGGGCTCTCGGAATGCCCACTACGAGGATGGGGGTAAAGTCAGATAGGGAGGGAATGTTACAGGGGGATGGTCTTCGTATGTCAGGGGGAGCTGGGGCGGAGGGGAGATCTAGGGTCGAGAGGGAGAGTGAACTTAGAATGAGCCTAGAGTTCATAGGGAGATAGAGAGGGGATCAGATGGCATTTATATCTTCCGAATACTTGCTATATTTGCATTGGGAGTTCCCTAGGGGAGTACCATGTACCTTATAGAGAGCCTACCCTCCCTCTCGAGTACGAAGAGGTATGATTAGCGACTTATAGCTTACTATTATGAGCACGAACTGGCATGAACACTATGTGAGCCATACTACTACAGCCCATGAGGCTGTACGTACCGCTATCAAGAGCAGTGATTACCTCGTCTTTGGGCACGCAGTCGCTGCCCCCGTCCAGATCGCCAAGGCACTGTACGATGAGCGGGAGCTCTTTACCGACCTCAAAGTCTTCCACATGCTCTACTTCGGTGAGCCGTGGCACCCTACGTCCCGAGATGAAGGGACACCCTGCATCCTATCCTTAACTTCCTCGACAAGAATAGTCGCCCCTGCCTATGCCGAGCGGCGTGTGGACTTCCTCCCCGTTACTTTCCATGAGGTGCCCGAGCTGCTACGCACGGGGGATTATCCCGTGGATGTCGCTGTCGTGCAGGTGAGCCCTCCTAACGAGGAGGGGTACTGCTCCTTCGGGGTCTCGTGTGACTATACTAAGTGCGCTGCCGAGGTCGCCCCGATCGTCATCGCCGAGGTGAACAAGCAGATGCCCTTCATCGGTGGCGACAACCTAATCCATGTCACTAAGCTCGACTATATCGTGCCCACAGATGAGCCCCTTGTAGAGATCCCAACAGCGAAGATCGGCCCTCTGGAGCAGCGTATCGGTGAGATCTGCGCCGAGCTGATTAACGATGGCGATACCCTGCAGCATCGGTATCGGTGCGATCCCTGATGCCGTCCCTACAGAGCCCTCGGAGATAGGCGCGACCTGGGGCTACACACCGAGATGTTCACCGATGGGGTCATGCACATGATCCGCTCGGGCAATATCACGGGGGCAAGGAAGACCCTACACCCCTACAAGGTGGCTAGCTCCATCATCATGGGCTCACGTGAGCTGTACGACTTCATTGATGGTAACGAGATGATCGAGATGTATCCTGTAGACCACATGAACGATCCCTACGTGGTAGGACAGAACGACAACATGGTCTCCATCAACTCCTGCCTAGAGATCGACCCTCTGCGGTCAAGTCGCCTCCGAGGCTATCGGTCTCGACCAGTTCAGTGGCACGGGAGGGCAAGTGGACTACCCTACGTGGAGTGAAGCGCTCGAAGAACGGACGCTCGATCCTCGCCTTCACCTCCACGGCCAAGGGCGGGACGAGATCTCGTATCGTCCCCACACTCTCGGCAGGGGCTACCGTCACCACTAGTCGCAACGATGTAGACTATGTCGCTACCGAGTATGGAGCGGTGCGGCTAAAGGGACTTAGCCTGCGTGAGCGAGCTATAGCCTTAGCGAATATTGCCCACCCAGACTTTCGTCCAGCACTCCTAGAAGCTATCGCATCACGCTTTGGTTAGGTGAGGACGTAGGATTGGGAGGAGCTCTCTAAAGGAATTGTCACAGGAAATATCTTGACTAGTGATATTTTTCTGTGATAATTCGTTATATTTGTACGATTACTCACACATAGTATGGTATCACTATATCATGCTCACTGAGGTGCGATCGTGGTACACCAGTGACTAACTATAAACTAGTTTGTACAGAGATGATCAGGGTAATGCGTTTAGCGGATGATAAGTCTGATAAGTTCTGGCGCATAGAGACTCTAGGGCCTGCCTTCATGATTAATTGGGGGAAGACGGGCACCTCGGGTCGCTATGGGTTGAGGGAATTCCCAGATGAGCAAACATGCCTAGCTCAAGCAAGCGAACTCGTGGATATAAAGACACAGAAGGGGTATACCGATCTCCACGACTTCGACCCGATGAGCCAGTACTACTATGATGACGACTCCATAGGTCTGCATCCCTTGACAAGCCATCCTACGTTTAGAAAGTACTTCACGGAGCCATTCTACTACTCCAGCATAGCAGATGCCGCCCCTTCGGTAGCGATGAGGGCATAGATGCACTGTGGGAGCTATCGGATCTTCTCCGTCGAAGACCCCACGCAGAGCTCGGGGACTTCCCCAGCAGCTCCTGAACCGACTCTACAGCCTCCCCTATCATCCTCCCCATGGTGAGACAATCGAGGAGCTAGAGGGGCTAAGAGAGGCAGAGATAGCGGGTAAGCCAGCCCTTCGCCAGCTCCAGCATACCGATCAGCGATCATAGCTGCAGCCCCTAGCTCAGATCAAGATCACGAGTCAGCTCCATCCTAGTCTCTATCGCCCAGCCCTGCTAGCTATAGAGCGCCCTAGGGCGCATCGCCATAGCTCGAGCAGGGACTCTAGTTACGATGACCAGCGAGACACTAGCGAGCATAGCACGAGACCTGAAACGCTACTGGGCAGCACAGTCCTAGGGCTTGACACTCTAGGAGACCTCTCGGGATACCATCCCCAGTAGGCTAGAGCGATCAGAGGGAGAGATCGAAATAAAGCAACCGAGGCTAAGGAACATCCACATTCCTTAGCCTCGGTTGCTTTATGGGTACTGTGCTCGGTGAGCTTAGTAGCCAGGTGTCTGCTTGATCTTGGGGTCTTGGCTCATTACCTCGCGATCGATAGGCCAGAGGACCTTGTAGGCTTCATCCTCAGAGAGCACGGGCGTCGAAGCCTTAGGCAGATTGGGATTGTCGGGGTAGTTGCCCTCAATCGAGAAGACCAGTGGCTTCTTGGCTCCATCCTGCAGACGGATGAGGTCAAAGAAACGCTTGTACTCACCTACGAACTCCTTCGTCCGCTCCTCAGAGGATAGCGAGCTCTGCAGCCTCTGCCGTGGTATGGGTGTACTCATGCCCTGCAAAGGCAGCCCCATAGGCACGCTGACGTATGGCATTGATCTCCACTGAAGGGTCTTCGCCTAGGGCATTCTTGACCTCAGCGAGCATCAGCAGGGCATCGGCATAGCGATAGAGTATGATTTGACTATCGTAGATATGCTTGCCATCGGGGTAGGTACGTCCGATGTACTTCTTCATCACCGAGCCTAGACGATAGGGAGCCTTACGCCCAGCCTGGAACTCAAAGAAGGTGGCCGCACGACGTGTGTCCGTCTCATCGAAGCTCTTGACGAGAGAATACTTGTACTCGTTGAAGAGGCGTCCTGTCCCTGAATATTCAGGGGGTCATCGGGCAGAGGGTCACCATTCAGATCTCGGGCTGCACCTGCGAAGCGGATCTGGTTGTAGAGGTACTCCCGATAGTCATTCGTAGCCTCATTACGATCGAAGTAGAGGGCTAGGATCACTTCATCTCCCCTCGCTTGGTGGGATCGAAGATGGAGGCGAAGTTGGACTCCAGTTGGTACTTATTACTATTGATCAGTTCCTCTAGGGTACGGCGGGCTACGGCGAGGTCAGTAGCACCCTGTAGCGGTATGGTCTCCTGTGGTGACCTTGGCAGACCAGAGGTAGATCTCGGCCTTGAGCATCTTCGTCGCACCAAGCGTCCACTCCATCTTACTCCCTTCATAGGCCGAGGAGGCAAGGAGTGTCTCGGAGCGGTCGATGTCCTGACGAATGAGCTCTAGCGTCTGCTGTGCCGAGGAGCGAGCCTTGTAGTAGTGGTCGGTAGAGCCTACGGGCTTGGTCGCTACTACGGGCTCCGTCTCCAGTGGGACGCCTCCATAGGCACGATAGAGCAGGAAGTAGTAGTAGGCACGTAGACCATAGCCCTTGCCGAGCAGTAGGTGACGCTCCGCCTCAGAGAGGAAGGGGCAGTCGTCGGAGACCTTCTTGATGAAGAGATTGACACGTAGGATAGGGTGAATAGAGCCCACCCCAGTCCTCGATGCTTACCCGCTCGGCACTGAGGAGGTTACGCTTGAGCTCAGGCTGCTGTAGCTGCTCGCCCGTAGCGGCGGTACCTCACCTTCATCGTGCCCTGCTCGTAGCTCACCGAAGGCACGTATCACACTATATCGCCCTCTGAGGTCGCTGTGTAGGGGCTATGAGGTTGGCCTCTACCTGAGCCTTGCTCGTCCAGAAGCTACCCTCGGAGTGGTGGTCGATAGGTGGGAGATCCAGTAGACCTTTACACGAAGAGGTCGAGAGACCCAGGGAGGAGCAGGAGGCCAAGGAGGGTGGCTTGTATATGCTTGTTCATTGCAGTCATTGATTAGAGTCCTACATTAAGGCTCGAACATGAAGACACGGGGCAGAGCATATCCACCCCAGCCACTAGCTCCGGGCTCAGGAGAGTAGACGTACTTGGCAGCGGTGAGGTAGCCGAGGTTCTGTGCCGTGAAGGACAGCTCTAGGCCATTCATCGAGAGGCGCTTTGTCCAGGCCTTGGGGAGCTGGTAGCTGAGCGAGATCTCGCGCAGAGCAAGGTAATCACCTCGGTAGATGAACATCGAGGAGGGACGATTATAGTTGAACTTCCCTACTATATCCATCGGTAGATAACGAGGATACTTGGCCTGGCGGTTGGACCTCGCTGTAGGTGTGGTCACGAGCTAGCGTGATGGTGTTAGCCCCCTCACGAGCGTTCCCCATGATCTCGGGTGTGCGGTAGTCGGTGACATGATGCCCTACGGCATAGTCCATACGTATACTGAGACTGATTCCACGATAGCTTAGCTCGGTGGAGAGTCCTCCAGTGAGCCAAGGGTTCTTGTTTCCTACCTTTACTTGGTCGAACTGGTCGATGACTCCATCCCCATTGACGTCTCGCCAGCGTACATCACCTGGCTGTATGGGGAAGGCTATGCCTAAGTCACGCTCCATTTGGCTGAGTGCCTCCCAAGCCTTAGGTACCTATAGAGGGGACGTGCAGGCATCTTATCGATGAGATTGCCTGGGATCTCGTCGGGGCTGCGATACAGACCATCCGCTTGGAAGGCATAGATGTCCCCAGGGGATTGTCCCTCCCGTAGTCCTCCGACCCAAGTCTTCTCATTGCCCCTTGCCACTGTAGACCTGGATAGCATCCTGACGGTTGCGCTCTAGGCCATTGTAGGGGAGCTTGAGAATGGTGTTCTTATTGACACCAGCGTTGAAGTTCACGATCCACCTCCAGTCTCCTGCTGTAAGCGATCTTAGCCGAGAGGTCGAGCTCGAAGCCACGGTTACGTAGCTGGCCGTTGTTGGTCTGATGCTGGTCGATCCCCGTGTGAGAGGGTAGGGTGATGTCGGCTATCTGGTCTGAGGTGATGCGGTTGTAGTAGGTGAGGTTCAGCGTCAGACGATTGTCCCAAAGGCCGAAGTCACCCCCTACCTCGAAGGTATTGGTCTTCTCCCAGAGCAGATAGGGATTAGTGATCTGGGAGAGCCCCATACCTACCTTGCCTCCATAGCGGGAGAGGTTGTAGGAGCCACGTAGAGAGTAGGGGCCTATGCCCGATACATTCCCGTTGCTCCCGTAGCTGACACGTAGCTTACCGAAGCTTAGGACGTCGGATAGACCTAGTGACTTGAAGAAGGGTTCACGTGTGAAGACCCATCCGCCCGAGATCCCGGGGAAGAAACTCCAGCGATGCTCTATCAGCCTCGAGTAGCCATCGTAGCGACTGACAAGCGAGAGGAGGTAGCGGTCAGCATAGTCATAATTGACTTGTCCGAAGTAGGAGAGGATACGCTCCCGAGTATGTGCTGTGCTGGTCTTGCGCATGCCCTTCTCGTCACTGGTGTAGCTGAGTGAGCCAAAGTCATCCGACTGTGCGCCTTCACCTGAGGCAGAGAGTACCTTGGTGTAGCTGTCATAGTACTCCGTCCCTACGAGTGCATTGATATGGTGTCCGTGGAACTTGCCCTGATAGTTCAGGACAGCGTTGTACGTCTGATCTAGGGTTTCGAAGGCAGAGGCTGTGCTCTTGCGGGTGCGGTTGTAGAGCCCAGGAGCGATTAGGTGGTCCTTCTCGAAGTCTTCACGCCAAGTCTGACGGAAGAACCAGAGTCCGCTCACCTTGAGATCTAGGCCAGAGAGGATACCGAAGACGAAGCTTTGGTTTAGGCTGAGCTTATTGGTCTTGTGGTCATTGACAAAGGAATCCTTGATGAGCCTCCAGTTCAGCTCCTTCTCACCGAGACCGATGAGACGTTCGCCCTTGTCATTATAGCCCCTGAAGGTAGGGGGTACGCTGGACATGCGTCCGAAGTAGTCGGCATCTACATCCTCTCCGTTGGGGAGCTTGTCCCAAGCTGCACGGGAGAAGGAGACGCTACTCTTGGTCGTGAGCCAAGGACGGATCTTGTAGTCGGCATTGAGCATTAGGCTCACACGCTTGTACCAGTCTATGAGGGCATTCCCTTCTGCTGTGGTTATAGCCGAGGTTGGCATAGTAGTTCCCTCGGTCATTGCCCCCTGTGAAGCTAAGGTTGTAGTCCTGACGCAGGGCGACCTCGCGGATGTTCTCCTTACGCAGGGAGAACTCTGAGTAGATAAGCTTTCTTGCCTGTTACGGGGTCAGTCATTGTCTTCCAGCCCTTATCCAGTAGATGCTTGAGATTGTCTTCGTACTCGTAGAGCCCGTAGAGCCCCTCGGGAGACTTATTGCCATCGTAGGGCTGACCTTGGGGATCGTAGTAGAATGTCCCGTGCCAAAGCCTACGTTGCTCGTGAGGGGAGACATATCGCCGAAGCCTACGTAGTCCCCCGTACTATTCTTGTATATCTGAGCATTGTCACGCGTAGCGATACGCTGTAGGCGGATATAGTCCTCCGCCCCCTAGGTACTCGTAGAGGTCGTGGTGGACGTTTGCGCTTACCTTGGCTTTGAAGCGAATTTCACTATAGCCAGCTTTTGCCTCGCTTAGTGGCGATCAGCAGTACGCCATTGTTGGCACGGGCGCCAGAGATAGCTGTCGCACCTGCGTCCTTCATCACCTGCATCTGTTCTATGTCCTCGGGGTTGATGTCACTGAGGTCACTACGTACCCTGACCATCGATGACAACTAGGGGAGATCCCTCCCCGTGAGGCCTGTACCACCACGTAGGATCATACTGGGGGTAGCGCCGGGACTCCCCGAGAGCTGTAGCACACGCAGACCTGAGACGGCACCGGAGAGTGCTTGGGCGGGGTTAGAGAAGAGCCCCTTGGCTAGCGTCTCATTTCGGACCGAGGTGATGGAGGTCGTTATCTTGCCTCTTAGTTGCTGTGCTCCATAGGCAGTGACGACGACGTCGCCGAGGAGCTTGGTGTCCTCACGTAGCGTCACGACTAGGAGTTCGGAGAGCTGCTTCCGATCTATATTGATAGTCTGTGGGAGGAAGCCGATGCAGGAGACGGTGATCTTTGCCTGAGAGCCCCGTAGCTGGAGTCGGAATCTTCCTTGGTTATCGCTTAGGCAGCCGTGAGAGGTACCTTCCTCTCGGATGCTGGCCCCAGCGATCGGAGTCTGTGACGTATCCTGATCAGACCCGTGAGGATACGTTCCTGAGCCCAGGCGGGTAAGCTCAGACACAGAGCTAGGAGAAAGAGTAGCGTACTTTTTCATACTCTTGTGCTTGGATTAGTGGTTCGTGTTGTGTTATGTAGTAGGTAGTACCTCCTCGGTGTCATAGGGGCAGAACGACGAGGTGTAGAAAGAGAGAGTAGCAGCACTCCCTGCTAGATCCTCATGGGAGACGCTCCCTCATCCCATCCCTGTGGTATGCCTCCTGAGGGCAAGAAAGGGTGGGGGAAAGGTGGGAGAAGACTCCATGAAGACATAGCGGGAGTACTGTGGAGGGTTGGAGGAGCTACTGGGGCTAGTCTAGCTGCTGAAGTAGCTCCTGGCAGAGCTGGTAGCCCTCGATCATCATACGAGGGATGTGGAAGCGCCTTGAAGAGATTGCCCCTTAGCATTCTGGGCAATAGAGCCGTCTCTGTGGAGTAGGCCATGCCACTCCCCATGAGTAGGATCTGGAAGTGTGCATAGGTCAGTCACTGATCTGGCGGTGGAGCTTCAGATAACGCTCATCACGGGTCATCTGGTAAGCGTAGAGGGTGGCAATGATAGCCTCTGTCTGAGGCCACCAGAACTTCATGTCCCTGAGCATAGTCTTGACATGGGAAGCCCTTACAGTCACGGAAGTTGATGATGCCCCCGTAGACGTCGTCCCAACCCCACGCCCAAGACCAGTCAAAGATCTTCTTGCCAAGTCCGATCAGGTGCTTGTCGCCGCCTCGTGCCTTTGCCTCCTCTAGGAGGAACCAAGCTGTCTCGATGCAGTGACCTGGGTTGATGAGTCTCCCTGAAGAGTGTCTATGAACTCCCCATTAGGGCCTACCATCTCTAGGAGGGCCTTGTACTCGGGGTGAATGAAGTGAGCTTCTAGGGCTCGTATCGATCGCTCTATTTGCTCGTCCAGCAGAGGGTCTTGTATAGCCTCTCGGATGCGACTAGCGGTGTTGATGAGGATCATCACGATGGAGTGCCCCTCAGCCTTCATATAATCCGTGTACTTCGGAGGGAGGAAGCCTGGGGTGGTGAGGAAGCGCTGGATGTCTCGGAAGAGCCCTAGAGCCTTCTCTGCGTATGCCATATCACCTGATGCGAGGGCATACTCACTGAAGGCGATAGCCGCGAAGGTCTCGCTGAAGACGTAGCGACGCTTACGAAGGGGAATTCCCCGCCTGTCACCTCGAAGTACATACGCCCATCGCTGTCGAAGCAGTGACGCTCGATGAACTCGATCGTCAGGCGTGCTGCCTCCAGCCATTCGGGGCGACGCTCGATCTGGTTGTAGGCAAACGAGGCCACAAAGGCAAAGCGTCCCTGGAACCATACGCTCTTGGTCGTGTCCATCAGCTTGCCTTCTCGGTCGAGGCAGGTATAGATACCGCCGTGCTTCCGGTCGAGACCATGCTCTAGCCAGAAGGGCAGTATATCGTCTCGTTAGGTCTTCACGGTATCGGTCTCTGCCAGTAGGTGAGGTAGTTCTTGATATGTTCCATACTAGAAGGTGTTGCCCTTAGCAAAGAAAACTGATCGCCTCTAGCTCCTTCTTCATCTGTGCTTCTTCCTCAGCGGTCATGTTGCGGAATGGGGTGCGGTTACCACCGAGATCCAGTCCCATGAGCTTCATGATGCGCTTACCACCTACGATGTTGCCACGGTAGCGACAGATGACATTGATTACCTCTTGGTTGTAGTTCTGTAGCTCACGAGCCTTGTCGAGGTTGCCCGCACGGAAGGCCTCGATCACCCCCACAAGGACATTTCCGCAGTAGTTGGCTGTACCGCTGATGCCTCCTGCACATCGCAGGCTGCTAGCCCTGCTAGTAGGGTCTCGTCTTGCCCGTGAAGGAGGTCGTACTTCCCATCCTTGTAGAGCTTACATTGATTGTATTCGTATAGGCTCTCATAGGTGTACTTGATCCCAGCGAAGTTAGGGATGCGTCCATCGACAGCCTCTAGGAACTCGACCATGGGGAGGTAAGCACCATTGAAGACGGGGATGTGATAGTAGTAGAAGGGCAGCGAGGGAGCCCCAGCGGCGATCTCCTCGCAGTACTTCACGAGTTCCTCCACACGTCCTACCTTGGGGAAGGGGGAAGCCATAGCACCGATACCCCAAGCCCCAATCTTGGCAGCGTGCTCAGCTAGCTGGCGGGAGGAGCGTACACGGTACTACCTACATGTACGATGATCTTGAAGTCTCGGGGGCAACCTCCACCCATTTCTCGGCTAGGCGCATACGTTCTTCATCGCTTAGCATGTAGCCCTCGCCAGAGGAGCCATTGATGAAGACGCCCTTGAGACCATTCTTGTGAAGCATAGCTGCATAGCGAGCGATAGGCTCATAGTTTACCTCACCATCTGGGGAGAAGGGAGTAAAGGGGGCTACGAGGAGCCCTTGGATCTTTTCCATTGATCTAGGTATATATGAATCTGTACAGTTGATAGCTCTGAGTACCACCACTTAACCCACGAGGGTATAGGTGGCTAGAACTAAGTCTAAGGCAAAGATAACCGATATTTTCGTTTATACCGCACGGCTCTATCGAGCCTACCTACGAAGGGCTTTCTCCCGCTCCCACACTAGGCTCATGAAGGTGCGTAGACAGAGCCTCCCTCGAAGGCCTCTGCCGAGGTGCTAGGGATACCTCGGCAGAGGTACGCTCACTACCTCGGAGGAGGTTTGCCTGCTACCTGGATCTAGGTTCCCTCACTACCTCCAGCGAGGGCTCCCAGCTGCCTGCGTTGGCTCTATCTCGTACCTTTTGGATGGATAAAACGGGATGTTCGTACTATTTTCTGATGGATAAGGGGAAATTCTCTAGTTGTGTTAAAGTATAGGTGCTAGGGCTATAATTTTGTACTCTGAAAAGCAGAAAATTATCACTAATAAAAGGTTTACTCTCCATAATGAACGATAAGCATAGGGGTATCCTTCCCCTGACAGCCTTCGTAGGGCTCCTTGCCTGCTCCACACCCGCCCTCGCCTCAGCCGAAGGGCAGGATAGCCTAGCTCTGCACCTGCTGGATGAGGTGGTCATCAGTGGTTATGTCCCCAGCGTATGACGGCACTCTTCGGGGCAGGCTCCCGTGAGCCCTAACCTGATCAACAGCAAGGAACTCCCGGCTCTACTCGCATCCAGGGGGTGACGGATCTGACGAGCCGTGTGCCCAGCCTCTTCATCCCCGACTACGGCTCTAAGCGTAGTGCAGCTATATACCTCCGTGGTAGCGGTGCCCGTAGTACCGGACAGACGATAGGACTATACCCTAGATGGAGTGCCCGTGCTCAATAAGTCCGGGCTTCAACCTTGACCTCCCCGGCATCTCTGGTATCGAGGTGCTCCGAGGCCCCCAAGGGACGCTCTATGGGCGTAACGCTATGTCTGGGATCATCAGCTACTATACCCGCTCAGCCTTTGACCGACCAGGTGGGGAGGCTAGGCTCTCGGCAGGGACTCATGGTTACCTGCGTGCCTCGGTAGAACAAGCCCTACGCCTCAGTGAGACCCTCGGGCTAAGCTACGGGCTCTCAGGCTCGATGCGTCAAGGCTACTTCTACAACGAGACAACGAAGGCCAAGCAGGATAGCCTACGTATGCTAGCGGGCTTTGCCAAGCTGGAGCTTCGCCCCAACGATCGCCTCGATATGGCTCTAAGTCTCCAAGGGGACTACGTAAACCAAGGAGGCTTCCCCTATAGACTGCTGGATGTCCAGACCCGCAAGCCCCTAGCCCTATCCGCTGATTCCCCCGAGACCTACGAACGGCATACTGCTACGGCTCGCTTCCTCATCGGCTACCGACTAAGCGAAGGTGTCCAGCTCCAGTCTGCCTCGAGCTATCAGTATCTGTATGACCGTGCCCAGCTCGACATGGACGCCTCTAGTATGCACCTCTTCATGGCGGATCAGCGACTGAGAGAGCACGGCTTCACACAGGAGTTTATCCTCAAAGGTCTGCCTAGTGAGGAGGCCAAGTATCGCTGGAGTGCAGGGCTCTTCGGCTACTACGATGCGAAGAAGATCGATGTCCCCGTGACCTATTCCCCCCGAGGGGCGAGCCTGCTGATCGCCCAAGGGATCGCCCAGATGAAGCGACAGATCGCAGCCCGTAACCCTCAGGCTGCTACCCGTATCCCCGCCTACCAGTATGTACCTCGTCCAGGTGGGGCGGATGCAGTGAACCTCAATGCCTTCTCTATGCCTGACTGGGGGCTAGCTCTGTATCACGAGAGCGCTCTTACCCTCGGTAAGGCCTTTACCCTCACGGCGGGTCTTCGCCTAGACTATGAGCGTCACGACCTCGACTATGATGTGCGTGGGCTGGAGGACTTTGCCCTAAAGAACCCTACGGACAATAGCATCATCGCAGGGCAGGCTGTCTCACTACGAGGGGCGCAGAAGAGCGAGTACTGGCACCTCATCCCAAAGCTAGCTCTGCAGTGGAAGCCCCTGCACCTTACCCTTCATGCTACTATTACCCGAGGGCATAAGGCTGGAGGCTTCAACGAACAATCCTTCTCCGACCTCGTGCTACAGGTGCAGACTCAGAATACTCTGAGTGCAGGAGCTGGCCTAGGTCGCCCCTTTGATACGACGACCCTTCCCGAGCGGACTTCCTACCGCCCCGAGCACAGCTGGAGCTACGAGATCGGGGACGCTACGATGACCCTACACTAGGGCTTCGTCTAGAGGGATCGCTCTACCTCATGCAGGGTTCGCGATCACAGCCTACCCGCTTCGTGAGCACAGGGCGCAGGACGTATCGTGGGCAACGCTGGAGGATCACGCACTCTAGGTGTGGAGCTCTCAGCCAGCAAGCGTCTCCTTGGCTCGCTCTCTGCCCAGGCAACCTATAGCCTGACAGATGCCCGATTTACCGAGGAAACGAGGTCGGGCGAAGAAGGGGAATATCGTACCCTTCATCCCTCAGCACACCTTCAGTGGTATGCTTTCCTTCCATGAGCATGTGGGGGTAAGTTCCGCCTCTTTGGCGAAGCAGAGTGCATGGGCTTTGGACGTATCTATTGGACGGAGGACAATAGCACCTCTGAACCCCTACAGACAAACCTTCAGGGCACGTCTCGGGGTAGCCTACGAGCGACTAAGCCTAGCCCTCTGGGGAAACAATCTGGCAGACCGCTCCTACACCATCTTCTCTGCCGCCTCACCGATGCCTGGTGGAGCTATGGTGCAGACCTCTGCCCCTCGTTCGCTAGGTGTCGATCTTAGCATACGTCTCTAGTAGATATTGAGCAAAAATAGTCTATAAGTCAAAAAGTTTGTTACCTTTGTGTACAGTAGACTCCAATCATTAACGACTAATAGATAAGACTTATGATGAACCAGACTATCCGCCGGTGGGGCATGGCACTCATGTAGCCATCCTTGGCCTCGCCACCAGCGTCCCAGCTCTAGCTCAGTACCACGTGACGGCAAGGCGTAGCACTCCCTGCCCTCACGTAACTCCTACGGAGACTCAAAACGTTTTTGTCGTTGGGGGAACTTCTCCTTTTGGCACAGCGATGACAATAAGACCACTGCGATCGCTCTCTCTCCTGGGGTTATGTACATTGAACGAAGACCCTAGGCTTTGGGGCAAATCTCTCGCTGCAGAACCAATCTCGGCAGGGAGCCTCTACGACCTACTTCCTCCTGCGTCCCTTTGCCCGCTACTACTTTGCACATACCAATCCGCTGCACTTCTACCCTAGAGGGTGGACTGGGTGTCAGTTCTGGCGGTGGGACGACCGGCTTCGAGATCGGGGTACGCCCAGGGATGAGCCTAGAGCTATCTCGCCTTATTCACCTGAATATGTACTGGGGCTTCCTCGGCTATCGTAATAAGTTTGCCTTCTCCGGGGAGAGGAACAGAGTTCCTCAGGCTTCGGCCTATCCTTCTCGCCTGCTAATCTCCTCCTCGGCATTGAGTTCCACTTCTAGTAGGTATCCGTAGGAGTCTGCCTCGACGACAGCCCCTACCCGCAGAGTACTCCTCGCGGTAGGGCTGTCGTCTATAATATAGGTATAGTGTGGCATGGGAGGCGGGGAGGTAAGTGACAGTTTGTCACATGAGGAGGGTGTCAGTCCTTTGGCATAGGCTTTGTCTTTAGTAGGGCGTAAGTCAAACTAAAAATAGAACAACAACGAAATAAACATTATGGGAAAGATCATGGAATAGACTTAGGGACGACGAACTCTTGTGTCGCAGTCCTCGAAGGTAACGAGCCTATCGTTATCACAAACAGTGAAGGCAAGCGTACGACACCCTCTGTCGTAGCCTTCATCGATGGTGGCGAGCGTAAGGTGGGTGACCCTGCCAAGCGTCAGGCTATCACGAATCCCTACAAAGACCATCTACTCGATCAAGCGCTTCATGGGTGAAACCTACGAGCAGGTCAAGGATGAACTATCTCGTGTCCCCTACAAGGTGGAACGAGGCGACAACAATACACCTCGTGTAGATATCGATGGACGACTCTACACACCACGGAGATCTCGGCTATCATTCTACAGAAGATGAAGAAGACCGCCGAAGACTACCTCGGACAAGAAGTAACCGATGCGGTGATCGCGTACCAGCTTACTTCAACGATGCCCAGCGCCAGGCTACAAAGGAAGCAGGTGAGATCGCAGGGGCTTAACGTACGACGTATCGTCAATGAGCCCACTGCCGCTTCTCTGGCTTACGGCCCTAGATAAGGCAAACAAGGATATGAAGATTGCCGTCTTTGACCTCGGTGGCGGTACATTCTGATATCTCGATCCTTGAGCTAGGGGATGGGGTCTTCGAGGTGCGCTCTACCAACGGTGACACCCACCTAGGTGGTGATGACTTCGACCACGTGATTATAGATTGGCTTGCTGACGAGTTCAAGGCAGACGAAGGTGTGGATCTACGTCAAGATCCAGTGGCTATGCAGCGTCTCAAGGAGGCAGCTGAAAAAGGCAAAAGATTGAGCTATCTAGCACGACAAGTACGGAGATTAACCTCCCCTACATCATGCCCGTGGGCGGTATCCCCAAGCACCTAGTACGCACGCTGACTCGTGCTAAGTTTGAGCAGCTCGCCGATCGCCTTATCCAGGCTTGTGTCGCTCCATGTGAACAGGCTCTTCGTGATGCTGGCCTCTCAAGAACCGACATCGATGAAGTCATCCTCGTCGGTGGCTCTACCCGCATACCTGCTATTCAGGAAATAGTAGAAAAGATGTTTCAGGGAAGGCCCCTTCAAAGGTGTAAATCCTGACGAAGTCGTTGCTGTAGGTGCCGCTATTCAGGGTGGTGTGCTGACGGGTGAGATCAAGGATGTGCTCCTACTAGACGTCACTCCTCTCTCCCTCGGTATCGAGACCATGGGTGGTGTGATGACCCGCCTCATCGATGCCAATACAACGATCCCAACGAAGAAGAGCGAGATCTTCACCACTGCTGTTGATAACCAGCCCGAGGTAGAGATCCATGTCCTACGGGGTGAGCGCTCTCTCGCTAAGGATAATAAGAGTATCGGCCGATTCAAGCTCGAGGTAGCACCTGCTCCACGCCAGACCCCACAGATCGAGGTAACCTTCGATATAGACGCTAATGGTATCCTCAACGTAACCGCTCTGGACAAGGCTACGGGTAAGCAGCAGAAGATTCGTATCGAAGCCTCCAGCGGTCTCTCCGATGACGAGATCAAGCGTATGAAGGATGAGGCTGCGGCTAATGCCGAGGCAGATAAGCGCGAAAAGCGAGCGTATCACGAAGCTCAATCAGGCAGATAGTCTGATCTTCCAGACGGAGAAGCAGCTGAAGGAATTCGGCGACAAGCTCTCTGCAGATAAGAAGGCAGCTGTCGAGAGTGCTCTCGCTAAGCTCAAGGGAAGCTCACTCCGCACAGAATATCGAAGGTATCGATGCAGCTACGGCTGAGGTACAGTCGGCATTCCAGGCAGCTAGCGAGGAGATGTACCACCATGCCAATGCTAGTGCGGCTGATCCCACGGCTGGACAGTCTACCTCCTCTTCGCAGGCACCTGGTGAAGACATCACCGACGCCGACTTTGAGGAAGTGAAGTAAGCACGATGAGCATCCCTCCGAGTACGGCCTCGGGGGACTCAAATAGATACAAAGGCGGTGTACCCACTAGGGTACACCGCCTTTGCTTTACACCTCCTTTCCCCCTAGGGGTAGGAGTGTCTGGGACTCTGCTTAGAAACGGAAGCCGATAGAGAGTCCCATCCGTGGGAGATGAACATGCTACGCACCTTCGTAATGCTGAAGGTCTGGGCACCTCTATCGATGGTGGCTTTGATCCCATCAGAGTGAGCCTTTGTCCGATCAATGAGGAGGTCTCTCAGGACATTCTCATCGATGTCGGACTGATGCGGGAGCTTGTCCCTGAACTGATACGTCCCCTCTACCGAGCTTATACCACGGTCGTTACTTACCCCGATGATATGCCAGTCGAGGACGATATTCTTCTTCGCCCCTAGTAGCCACTGTGCCCCGATACCTATCCCGACAGAGTGTGCACTGAGGCGCTCCCGATACGTCAGATCGCCCTCTAGGGGAGCATTGCCCTGTCTGGGGACGGACATATACTCGCGGAGGTGATTTTGCTTCATGCTCAGGAAGCGGTAGTAGAGGGTGAAGTAGAAGCCGTGTCCTAGTCCTCCATTGGTATACCAACGGAGCTCCGGAGTGAGGGCGAAGTAGCTACGATCAGCCAGAGTACCCCAGAGAAGTCCCCCGGATCGATAGTTATCGTCATCCCCACCATAGGCTTTGTTGGGAGAGGCAAAGCGAGCACTCACCTCTAGCCCCACACTAAGTCCCGGCGTGAGGACTCGCTCTCCAGAGAGGGTATAGTCCCCGAAGATGATCCCTCAGAGGATGTGCCTTGATCGTCGTCTTCCCATCTAGTAGGGTGGTCTTAGGCTCAGCGTCTATTGTCACTGTCTGTGCTCCTAGGTGAGGGCTTAGGCCGATGAGGAGAAGGGCGGTAAGAGTACTACGTAGTGTCATACGGTCGTCATGAATGTTGTTATCTAGTGCTTATCCAGAGTAGGCAATCTACTCTAGCTCGGTAAAGGTAGAGAAAAAGTTCCACAGTATGAGATCCCTTTCTCCTAAAACGAAAGTCCCCTCCCCTAGAGCTAGGGAGGGGACTGCTGTAAGGTGTCGAAGGATTAGATGCGTACCATCCCGCTGAAGCCCATGAAGGCCATAGCTAGGATGCCGGCAGAGATGAGGGCAATGGGTATTCCCTTCATCGAAGGGGGGAGCTGGGTACGTGCTAGCTGCTCTCTGATACCAGCGAGACAGCTAATGCCAGAGTGAAGCCTAGGGCTATCGATACAGCGTAAACCACACTTTCCAGTAGATTGAACTCCTTCTGGATAACCATGATGGCCACCCCCGAGCACACAGCAGTTCGTCGTGATCAGCGGGAGGAAGACCCCGAGGGCTTGGTAGAGGGCTGGAGAGACCTTCTTCAGGATAATCTCCACCATCTGTACCAGTGCTGCGATCGCCCTAGAATGAAGAGAGATCGTCTGCATGTATACCATATCTAGGGGCTCGAGGATGAACCGCTGCAGGAGGAACGTGCACATCGTCGAGAGGGCAAGGACGAAGGTAACAGCTGCACCCATCCCTAGGGCAGTGTCGATCTTCTTCGATACGCCTAGGAAGGGGCAGATACCGAGGAACTGTGAGAAGACGACATTATTGACAAAGACCGCAGCTACAAAAGATCGAGCAGGTAATGTATCATGAGGATGCAGTACTTAGAGGTGGAGGGTTACTTCTTCCCCGATCTTGTTAGACAGGGCGATGAGATAGCCTAAGACGATGAAGGCTCCTGGGGCAAGGACAAAGAGCAGTGCCCCGTATTCCTTGGGGTAGACAGCGTGCCCAAAGATCGTACCCGCCCCCAAGAGCTCACGCACGAAGCCCAGTAGAGTCAGCGAGCAGGTGAAGCCTAAGCCTATCCCCAGCCCATCCAGCGTCGAGTGTAGGACTGGTTGCTTAGCCGCCACTGCCTCTGCACGCCCCAGTACGATACAGTTCACTACGATAAGGGGGATGAACAGCCCTAGAGACGCATAGAGGGAGGGTACATAGGCCTGCATCAGGAGCTGTACGATCGTCACAAAGCCTGCTATCACTACGATGAAGCTCGGGATACGCACAGCATCGGGGACGAGGCTCTTGATCATGGAGATGACGGTGTTGGAGCAGATGAGTACAAACATCGTAGCTAGTCCCATGGCCATACCATTGGCAGCTGAACTGGTCGTAGCTAGTGTCGGGCACATCCCGAGCAAGAGGACGAAGGTAGGGTTCTCCGTCGTAATGCCGTTGCGTATGATAGCTAGTGGATTCATTGGATAAAGGGAGTAAGTGGAGGAGGTCACCTCTTCCCCGCCTTGTGAGCTTTGCTGACCCCCTTCTTGAGGTATCGGGGAAACTCTTGTGAGGTAGTGGGGCTACCTCTCTAGGGGAGTAGTGAGGAAAAACTCTTTCGGGGTATCGAGGGAAGCTGTTTTAGCTTGTTAGAGAGAGCAGTGAGGAGTATCGGTGGAAGCCTCAGAGTAGGAGTTACTGGGAGTCCCTTCATGAGGGCTTCTGATGCGATGCTGAGGGAGTGATGAAGATGTTACCTCAGGGCATCAGTGGGTGGGGATGGGGAAGGCTATCTGCACTTGGGGTAGCAGAGTTGGCTATACCTCCTTGCCCGTTTCAGAGGACGTACCTAGTCCCACGTAGCTTGTAGCGAGGTGAAGACGCTCCATGCACGATTGACTGCGTCTAAGAAGGCTCGGCTACTAATCGTAGCTGCCGTGATGGCATCGACCTTACCTCCATCCTTGGAGACGGAGAGGGAGAAACGGCCTTCATGTCAAGTCCTCGCATGTCACGTATACCACCCGTCTGGCTCTTTTCGTGGAACCATTCAGGGAATCAGCGACCCAAGCCCAGGGCTCTCTGCGTGCTGAAGGACAGAGAAGTCCACGAGTTTGCCCGAGGGCATCGAAGCCCACCATCACGGAGATCAGTCCACTGAAGCCCTTGAGGGTGTAGCTCTCATCGCGAAGCCCACGAGCTGGCCTCCCATCTTGGCCGGATATACGGTAAGGGAGTCGGACTCACCCTCGGGGAGGAAGCGCAGGCGCTCGGCGAAGGGGTTATTATCAAACTTCGGTGTCACGGCACTAATTGCCTCGACTTTGGCCTTGACTTGAGCCTCCTCAATGGGGGCTTTTGTCACCTTATTGACCAAGGCGAGGATACCGGAGACGATGATGCAGATCCCCGTTAGGGGAGAGGAGCATGTTGCGGAGTGTCGAGCTGAGTTTTGCCATAGCCTATCGTCCGCCGAAGTGTCGAGGGCGGATATATATATTGATCAGAGGTGTGAAGCCATTCATGATGAGGATGGCGAAATGACATCCCCTCTGGGTAGCTACCGAAGAGGCGGATAAGGATCGTCAGAAGACCGATAAGTGCCCCATAGAGGAGCTGACCACGCTGGCTCATCGGACTCGTCACATAGTCGGTGGCCATGAAGATAGCACCGAGCATCATCCCCCAGTGAGCAGGTGGAAGAACGGCGAGGGATAGAGCGTAGGGTTGATGAGGTGCATTAGGGCCAGAGAAGGCGAAAGGCCGTCCCCAGCACTGAAACAGGGAATATGCCAAGTGATTACCCGCTTATAGAGGAGGAATGCCAAGCCCAGCAGTAGCGCGATCGCACTGATCTCACCGAGACTCCCCCTGTAGCCCGAGGAGCATATCTAGGGTAGAGGGACTTGATCCCAAGACATACCTGGCGCTCCAGACTGGATAGCCTTCGCCACACCCAGCGGTGTAGCCCCAGTAGTGGCATCGGTGTAGTGAAGTATTTGTCCAGCCTTAGGCCAAAGGGTCATCTGTGCTGGATAGGCGATCAGGAGGAAGACACGACCTACGAGGGGCAGGATTGAAGATATTCCCTCCCGAGTCCCCCGAAGCTCATCTTCCCCACACCTATGGCAATGATGGCACCGATAGCGACAATCCACCAAGGGAGGCTAGAGGGAAGGTTCATCCCAAGGAGGACGCCTGTCAGGATGGCGGATCCATCACGGATGGTAGGCTCTGTCCCATAGAGGTACTTGGTGATGAGCCATTCGACGATGATGCAGGAGAGGACACTGACTGCGAGGACGATGAGAGCTCCGAGCCCAAAGGTAGCCAGCGATACGAGACAGGCTGGTACGAGGGCGAGGAGGACAGCGTACATGTTGCGCTCCACGCTATCTCCGCTGTGTATGTGCGGGGAGGGAGAGATGATTAGTTTATCCATGTACTACTTAGCTTTTGCGTGAACGTATGATAGCGGTGACCTTTTGCTTGCCTATGCGGATGAAGTCGAGTAGTGGGCGATTCGATGGGCAGGTATAGCTACAAGAGCCACACTCGATACAGTCTACGATATAGTTCTTCTCCGTAGTCTCCCAGTCGGCATACTGCACGTCTCTCATGAGGAAGGCAGGGTTAAGCCCCATAGGACATACCGAGACACACTTGGCACAGCGGATACAGTTCCTCATGGGACGACGGACAGCATCCTCTTGGGGAAGGATTAAGATCCCCGAAGTCCCCTTAGTGACGGGAACCTCCGTGCCCAGCAGAGCCTTGCCCATCATCAGGTCCTCCGCCGATAATTTTACCGGTATCCTCGGGGAGTCCACCAGAGGCCTCTATAAGGTGTCCGATGGGTATCCCAATACGAGCGTGGTAGTTGGAGGGCTTCTCTAGGTGCTTCCCCGTCACAGTCACGATGCGCTCTACGAGGGGTTTGTTCTTCTGGACTGCCTCGTAGACGGCGAAGACTGTCCCTACATTCTGCACGACAGCACCAGCAGAGATGGGGAGGGCTCCGCTCTTGATCTGCTTGCGAAGTACAGCATCGATGAGCTGCTTTTTCTCCCCCTGAGGGATACTGAACCTTTAGGGGCATGACGGTGATGTCCGTATAGGTCTTTGCTAGCTGGGTGAGGTGTTGGATGGCATCCTTCTTATTGTTCTCTATGCCGATGACTGCCCTTAGAGACACCAGAGTGCCTTCATGAGGATCTTGACCCCGACGAGTATCTCTGCCCCTTGGAGAGCATGAGCTGATGGTCAGAGGTGAGGTGGGGCTCACACTCCCACAGCATTGATGATAAGTACCTCAGCCTTTTGCCCAGGAGGTGGGGAGAGCTTAACGTGCGTGGGAAGGTAGCTCCCCTAGTCCTACGATACCCGATGCGGCGATCCTATCAATGATCTCCTTGGGCTCTAGCGTGCACTCTGTGACTAAGTCCTCGGAGCGGTCTATCCTCCTCCCACTCTTCTTCTGGGGCAACGGCGATGACGATAGCGGGGCGCTTGTATCCGCCTGAGTCGTAGAAACCATCAATCTTAGTCACCTTCCCCGTGGCGGAGGAATGGATATTAGCTGAGACGAATCCACCCGTCTTAGCGATCACAGTGCCTACCTTGACCTGATCGCCCTTTTTGGACGGTAGGTACGGCTGGTGCGCCTATGTGCTGTCCTATGGGTATGATGACCTCCTTGGGCAGGGATATAGGCTGGATAGGACATCCTGCTGAGAGCTTGTTCTCGGGGGATGAATGCCACCGAGGCAGAAACGTGCGTAGCATATATCTATGAGGTATGAGCGTGTCTGATGATGATACTACCCTGCTAGGGATGCGGTAGGGGTCGAGGGAGTCGTGGGGGCTACGGGTGCAGGGAGGTGTTGTCTCGGCAGTAGGGGTAGCCTCGGAGGATGAGGGTGGGGGAGTGGTGCTAGGTGCAGTCTCTTCCTTGGGCGTCTCTTTCTTGGGAGGAGGGAAGCCGATCTCGTGGATCGCATGGGTAGGGACATACCACCACACACTTACGGCAGAGCCTGCATTTGGTGTGATCGATGTAGGAGAGGTTGTCGGCAATGGTGATGGCCTCGAACTTACACTCCTTGAAGCAGAGTGAACAGCCGATGCAGGCATTCCCACAGGCCTTCTTCGCTACACCTCCCTTGTCCTTATTGACGCAACTGACGAAATCATCCTTCGTCCCTTCGACCTCGACGTCTTAGTTCTATGATGAACTTGGGACAAGCCTTGACGCAAGCACCGCAGGCGACGCACTTGTCCTCAATGATTACGGGAAGTCTGGTCTCGCTATCCATATACATAGCGTCGAATTCGCACGCATGTACACAGTCAGCCATACCGAGACATCCCCAGCTGCAGTCGGTGTCCCCCTTGTAGAGGGCTGAGGCAACGGCACAGCTGGATGCACCGTCATAGACGTTGGTTCTAGGGCGTGCCTCGCAGGTACCATTACAGCGTACCACGGCGACGAGTGGATCTTTCTTTTCTGCGGCCATCCCGAGGATCGTGCCGACCTTCTCCATCACAGGTGAGCCTCCGACGGGGCAGAAGAGTCCGTCTAGTCCGCCCTCGCTCTTGGCACAAGCCGCTGCGAAAGCTGCACAGCCAGGGAAACCGCAACCTCCACAATTGGCCTGAGGCAAGACCTCAGCGACCTCTGCTATACGTGGGTCTTCCTTGACCTCGAATTTCTTTTGATACGATGTAGAGCAGTCCTGCTCCGAGTGCTCCGATGAGTGCGAGTACAGCTATCGTGATACCCATAGTATGATTAGCGTTGATATGTATCTGAGGGATTGAGGGGGTGTACCTCTAGTGCTAGGGTGCGTCTGAGTCCATGAGAGCAGGCGTAGAGAGTCAGGTAATAGAGGCAGAGGGTGGCGAGGGCAAGGAGGATCGAGCTGGTCTCACTCCAGCACAAGCATCTCCTGGCCTATACCTAGAGCTAAGAGCAGTAGGAGTAGGGGGAGTAACGAAGGCTAGTAGGATAGCTCGCCGACCGATGCTATTCTTACCCTCGACGATGACTGCCTGGCCGACCTCATAGCGTTCAGCCTGGTGTGTCTGTATCGCCAGCAGGCGATCCTTGCAGTCAGCAGTGGTGCAGAAGTCCTTGGCGTGGCACCCAGTACAGGCGCTCAGCTGCTGGATCTTCACGATAAGCTCGCCGGGGTGCACTGCTGCCACGATCCCCATGCGCCGCTCTGACCCAGAGTTCTTTCCGTTCATAGTGGTGATACCTTGAATGGTGAGGGAGCTGTAGTTATCAGCTCAGATCAGGTACCTGCTCCGCTGGGGAGGGAACCCCATACAAATCACATCAACAAAAGTAGGTATTCTTTCAGAAAGATACAAGGATGTTTCTCCCCGTTTTTAGGTAGCGTCAGGTATTTTTACAGTGGAGGGTCTTTTTGATTGGTTGTTATGGGGCTTTTGGAGGTGTGAGGGAGGTTTGGTGTGTTGCTTGAGGGGGGTGGGCTCTACTTTGTACTGCTACTTATACATTATATAATAGGACTAGGGACAGCTAGGTGGAGGTGTCCTCCGTCTCTAGCTGTCCCTAGTGGACTTGGTGAGGCTCACTGGGCGGAGCCAAGGCCTTTACTCGTCAAGTATCAGGAGACGTTCTTGGCGATGAGCTGTCCCTTCTCGTTACGGTCAAGCTCTAGCTCTACGTGATCGCCTACGGAGAGGTTGTTGAAGACTACCCCGGAGAGGCTCTTGTAGTGGAAGAAGGCATTCTCTCCAAGACCGACGTCGATGAAGCCGAAGCCTGCCTTGAGTGCATTGATATACCCCTCTGATATTTCAGGTAGAGGCTCGCTGGCACGCTTGATATGCTCATCTAGGTCTGGGAGTTGGATCTGCCTACGACCTTGACCTCAGGTGTGGGAAGGATTCCTGCACGGTCATGGTGAGCTCGGGCTGGGGCTCTTCGGCAAGCTTTACTTCTGCCTCGCCATCTTCGATCAGTGGTATCGGCTTCCTTGAGCTCCGTAGGATCGAGACGAGACGTGTGCGAGCCGTAGGTGCCTGATAGGGAGCGACCCTTGGTGTCTCTTAGTCGGTCGTCAGCTCCACTCTTGGCTACAAATAGACCATTGATGATGGGGTCACTACGATAGGCACGGCTATCGATGAGTTCGTTCATCATCACAGGGATAAGTCGCTTCCTCTAGAAGTTCAAACGAGGTATAGGTCGTCGTAGGGTTCCTTCTTCTGCTCTCCCTCATGCTCCAGATCCCATCCCTAGTACCATCACACGAGTACCGAGGGCGTGAAGCTTCTTGACGAGTGGGATATAGTCCCCATCAGCAGCAATGAGTACCACGACATCAAACTCCTGATGAATTGCACGTTCGTAAGCCTCTAGAGCAAAGAGGACGTCCACTCCCTTCTCCTTCTTCTTTCCCTTACTAGCACGAGAGAGGGGCAGGTGGTGCTGTGTAACCCTTCAGCGTTGAGTACATCATCGAAGAGTCGCTCATAGAACAATACATCCCCCGTAGCCTTGGCTGCCTCACTAGCAGAAAGGCGACCACGGAAGTAGTGAGCATCTACGATCTTACACAGCTCAGGCTGTGTGGACTCCATCTGAGCAATCTGATAACGTAGGAAGCGATGTAGCCCCCGACACTTAGTCTGCTCTTACGCTCGTGGTGTAGGGTAATAAAAGGTACCAACATGCCAAAAAGTAATTGCCGTCGTAGAAGATACCTACACGGGTTAATTGAGATTTTTTGTTTTTAGTCATAACCTAAAAATTAAAAATAGTTATCCATGGGAAGGCAAAGGTCTTGCCCACGGCCTACAAAGATAGCTTTTTGCCTAAAAATGCTTTGTCCATCGGGCTTAATCGCCTCTGCTAGTGGGGATTTGGGGAGGAGGAAAAGCTACTTCCTCCCCTTCACGTCAAGTGAAAATATTTCACTCTTTCTAGTAAGACTTATTTCTACTCCCTCTCAAAGCTCGATAGTGTTCATCCGTAAGGCTTATCTCGACTCTAGAGTAGGGCTTGTCCTCTTTTGTCAGCAAAGCCTTTCCTCCCCTCCTCCAGCAAAAGGGCAAAATAGGCTCCCCCTACCACCTCTTAGGAGTTTCCCTCGATACCTCTCTGTAGGTTACAGGGGCACCTCTTGGTAGGTAGTAGGGGTACCTCGCAGCAGGTATAGATAGGACTCTCAGTGTTTATCCCCCAGAGCTTGTCGGGATGGTGTGGGAGAGGTGGAGGAGGTAAATTTGGAAATTTAAAAACATATTCTTTAATTTGTACTGAAGGAAGCCGAGAAACTCAGGCACACGTACACGATTCATCCCGAACAGTAATAAATCTGACAACATAACAGATAGCCTATAGGAGTAACATTACATATCTATATAAAGTAAGGTCGAACCACCGTACAAAGTCCCCTAGGATCTCCCCCAATGGGATGGAGTATGGCGGTATAAAAGTAAGACGGAAATGAAAAGATATGAAGGCATGGTAGATGATGAACTTGTTCATCTCTACGCTGCAGGTTGCAATGAGGCTTTTTAATGAGTTGTTGATGCGGTATGATGCGTATGTGCACACCTATATCCGCTATTCCATCTCAGACGAAGACCAGGTAGAGGACGTCTTTCAAGAGGTCTTCATCAAGGTAATGCTCACTATTAGGCAAGGACGCTATACGGCGGAAGGTAAGTTTAAGAGCTGGTTAGGACGTGTAGCACACAACCTCGATCGATCACTTCCGCAGACAGAAGGCTCGTGGGACTTCCCAGCCTATCGAGAGCAATGATCCTGCAGCAGCCCCCTACAGACACTCCAGGTACCCTCATCAGACCTTAGTGCTGAGGAGGCAATCATCCTCAGGGAGCACCTCACCGACCTCAGTGAGGGTATCCGCAATCTCTCTCGAGAGCAACAGGAGGTCGTGCGCCTTCGCTACTGGGAGGATATGAGCTTCAAGGAGATCGCTGAGCAGACGGGGGTAAGTATCAATACCGCTCTAGGGGCGGATGCGCTACGCTCTAGCACATCTGAAGCGCCACATGCGCTCGTAGCCCGTTTATCCCCCATGTCGATCCCCTACCCAAGCACTCTCTGCTACTAGCTATGAGCCTCTGTGCCATCTCTCTAGGGGTGGGCACAGAGGCTCATGCACAGAGGGAGGTCATCCAGCACCAGCCGTATGTGGATCTGCGTCGCTACTATCTAGGCTTTCGTATCGGGCTGCACACCTCCGACCTGCACATAGTGAGTGAGGGAAAGCCAACACCCAGGGGACGACACTCTGGGTGAGACTCGAGCTACCAGCCCGGCTTTAGCGTGGGTGTCGTCGGAGGACTTGCCCTAGGATCGGGGCTGGAGCTGCGTCTCATGCCTACCCTACATCTAGGGGAGAGTGAGGTGGCTTATACGGATGGCCAGCGAGAGGTCGGGCGGTATGGTGTGAAGATGCATTCGGTGAGTCTACCCCTAGAGCTGAAGTGGGGAGCGGTGCGGCTTGGTAATACTCAGTCCCTACATCTCTGCTGGGATCTATGGGCAGACTATCCTCGGAGGTCGTCGGGGGATGTGCTTCGCCTTCGTGCACTAGACTATGGAGCCTCGCTGGGCTTTTGGCTGTAATCTCTACTTCCGCCTCTTCAAGCTCTCTCCCAGCTTACCTTTAGCTATGGGCTGGGCAATGCACTGGATACCCGATCGCAGGGGACTTGGGGAGGATCGCCGCATCTACTATACGCAGGCACTGGAGCGAGTGAAGACACGTATGATCCTGCTCTCCTTTAGCTTTGAGTAGGGGAGTGCTTAGAGTACGTACGATGTAAAAACGTATCTTTTGTAGCGTTTTTTTAGTATAGTATGCTGTAGGGAGGAGGGAAGAGAGGCTCTTGACCTTCCCCCGATACACCATTATAAGTAGCTACGATTTATGAGCCAAAAAGTTCCCCGAATACGAGAGCTTACTGCTAGCAGGGATTAATCAGAATATCCGCACCAATGGCAGGGAAGAAGATCTCTTCGCCCTGAAGCTCTAGCATTGAGAGAGGTGCTCCCTCCTTTGTCTTCTACGAAAGTCACCCTCTGCTAATGGTATGCCGGGCATTCACCACGTCATGGCTCGCTCAATCAAGGATATCTTCTGTCGGTATAAGACGATGAAGGGCTATCGTGTAGACCGTAAGGCAGGCTGGGATACCCATGGCTTGCCCGTGGAGCTAGGCGTGGAGAAGGCCTACCGATCAGCCAAGGAAGATATCGGCAAGAGCATCAGTGTCGCTGACTACATACGTGGCTTGTCGCCGTGAGGTGATGAAGTACACCCAGGAATGGAGGAACTGACACGTCTCATGGGCTACTGGGTGGACATGAAGAACCCCTACATCACCTACGACAATAGATATATAGAGAGTCTTTGGTATCTCCTTAGTGTCATCTACAAGAAGGGCTACTCTACAAAGGCTACACCATACAACCCTACTCCCCAGCAGCTGGTACAGGACTCAGTACCCACGAACTGAATCAGCCTGGATGCTATCGGGACGTGAAGGATACGACACATGACGCACACAGTTCCCCATCCTTGATCCTAAGGAAGAGATGAAGGGTCACGGGGCTGCCTATTTCCTAGCTTGGACGACAACCCCCTGGACACTTCCTTCCAACACCGCTCTCTGCGTCGGACCTACGATCGAATACGTAGCCGTACGCACCTTCAACCCCTATAGTGGTGACCCCATCACGGTAGTCCTAGCTCTGCCCTGCTGCATACCCTCTTCGCTCAGGAGCTTGAGGGGCAAGAGGCACTCCAGGCTTACTCAAAAAGGGGTGATAAGAAACTCCCCTATCAGATCGTCGGACGCTGGCAGGGTAGCGAACTCGTGGGTATGCACTACGAGCAGCTACTTCCCTGGATGACCCCTAATGGGGATGCCTTCCGAGTGATCTCAGGTGACTTCGTTACCACGAGTGATGGTACGGGGATCGTACATATCGCTCCTACCTTCGGGGCTGATGACAACAAGGTCGCCAAGCAGAGCAACATCGGGGCACTCCTCGTCCGAGACAGAGACGGTAACGAGCGTCCGATGGTGGATATGCGTGGGCGCCTTTACCGTATAGAGGATCTCGACCCTCAGTTTGTAGGCAGTCCTCAGTGAACGTCGATGCCTACGGCGAGTTTGCGGGGCGATTTGTCAAGAATGCCTACGATGAGACCCTCGCCGAGAGCGATGAAAGTCTAGATGTCTCCATCGCACTACACCTAAAGGGAGAGGGGAAGGTCTTCCGCATAGAGAAGCACGTACACTCCTATCCCCACTGCTGGCGAACAGATAAGCCCGTCCTCTACTACCCCCTAGACAGCTGGTTCATACGTACCACAGCATGTAGGGAGGAGATGATGGAGCTCAATAGTAAGATCGATTGAAGCCCTGAGAGCACAGTGCTCTGGACGCTGGCAAGTGGCTGGAGAACCTCAGGACTGGAACCTCTCCCGTCAGCCGCTATTGGGGTACACCCCTACCTATATGGCGTACAGAGGATGGGCAGGAGGAGATCTGCATCAGCTCTGTCGAGGAGCTCTACAACGAGATAGAACGCCTCTGTGCAGGCGGGCTTCATGGATAAGAACCCTTTGGGCAGACTTTACTCCCGGCCTCTATACACGGGAGAACTACGACAAGATCGACCTCCATCGTCCCTACGTGGATGAGTTCATCCTCGTCTCACCCTCAGGTAAGCCTATGCGCAGGAGACAGACCTCATCGACGTATGGTTTGACTCAGGTGCTGATGCCCTATGCCCAGCTACACACCCCTTCGAGAATAAGGAACTGCTGGAGAGTGGCCGAGCTTTCCCTGCGGACTTCATCGCAGAGGGTGTAGACCAGACGCGTGGGTGGTTCTTCACCCTACACGCCATCGCCACGATGGTCTCCCACCAGAGCTCCTACAAGGCGGTCATCTCCAACGGCCTCGTGCTGGACAAGAATGGTAACAAGATGAGTAAGCGCCTCGGCAATGCCGTAGACCCCTTCTCTACAATCCAAGAATACGGCTCTGATCCTCTACGCTGGTACATGATCGGCAACTCCTCTCCTTGGGATAACCTCAAGTTTGACCTAGAGGGAATAGATGAGGTGCGCCGTAAGTTCTTCGCCACACTCTACAATACTTATCAGTTCTTCGCTCTGTATGCCAACCTCGATGGTTTCACTGCAGAGACAGCAGAAGTACTCTCGAGTGAGCAGCGAGATCGACCGCTGGATCCTCTCTGCTCTCAACAGCCTCATCCCAGAGGTAGACCGCGATCTCGAGGACTACGAGCCACCAAGGCCGCTCGTGCTATCGGGGACTCTCGTCTCCGAGCAGCTGAGCAACTGGTACGTACGTCTCTCTCGTCGTCGCTTCTGGGCAGGCGAGATGACGACCGACAAGCTCTCCGCTTACCAGACTCTCTATCGCTGCTTGGTCACCGTGGCGAAGCTCATGGCACCTATTGCACCCTTCTATGCTGACCAGCTCTATCGAGACCTCGTCAGCCGAGGGACGAATGCTACGGAGCATTCTGTACATCTAGCAGACTTCCCCGTGGCAGATCGCTCTCGCTATCAATGCCGAGCTAGAGCAGAGCATGAGCCCTAGCTCAGAGCATCTGCTCCATGGTGCTAGCCCCTAAGACGTAGGTGAATATCAAGGTGCGTCAGCCCCTACAGCGCCTTATCGATCCCCGTGACGAGTGCCGAGGAGCGCTGCGATCGAGCCCGTCATCCCATTGATCCTAGTGAGGTCAATCTCAAGGAACTGCAGTTCGTATCGGACGGAGGTGAAGGGATTCTCGTCAAGCGTATTCGCCCCGACTTCAAGAAGCTAGGGCCACGCTATGGTAAGATCATGAAGCCCCTAGCAGAGGCACTCACTACCCTCGAGCAGGCTCAGATCCTAGAGCTGGAGCGTGCAGGCACGCTCTCCTAAGCGTCGCAGGCACAGAGGTCGTCCTCGAACGTGAGGATGTGGATATCTATTCGGAGGACATCCCTGGATGGCTCGTAGCCAATGAAGGGACTCTCACCATCGCCCTAGACATTACAGTCACCGATGAGCTACGCCTAGAGGGTACTGCACGCGAACTCATCAACCGCATACAGAATCTGAGGAAGCAGAGTGGATTTGAGGTCAGTGACCGTATCCGAGTCCTCCTGCCCGAGGATGAGGAGCTAGCGAAGGTACTTGCCCTCTATGGCTCCTACATCGCCCGTGAGGTACAAGCTGTCAGCATCGACCAACGTACGGGCTTCACTCCGCTACTGGAGATGATCCCAGACGACAGACTTATCCCGATATATATCGAGCGAGAGAATATCTAAAACACGAGCTGGATGAGGAGTCTCCTCTTGGGGTCCTCGCCCAGCCCCTTACCCACTATACTATCCAATGAGTACAGAAAAGACCTCTTACACGGACGAGGAACTCCAGGAATTTAAGGAACCGATCCTACACAAGCTGGATCAGGCGACTATGACTACGAGCTACCGCGAGGCAGTGCGACGAACTCCTCGGAGAACGATGTGCCGATACACTCCCTACCTTCAAGGCTGTCCACGAAGGCGCAGCTTCTCTCTCCAAGGGTGAGGCAGGACGTATGGCTGAGCGTCTGCTGAAGTTCATTCACAACCTCCAGGCTGCCCTACGCCGTATAGAGAATAAGACCTATGGCATCTGCCGTGAGACGGGTAAGCTCATCCCTAAGGAACGCCTACGCGCTGTGCCTCATGCCACTCTGAGCATAGAGGCAAAGCTCAACGAGAAGAAATAAGCATGACCGAAGGCAAAGGCACCAGAAACAACTTAATTATCTGCCTCGCATTCATCTTCCTCCTCCTAGTCATCGACCAAGCGACGAAGATCTGGGTGAAGACGACGATGATCGAGGGAGAGATGCACGAGATCACCCTCGTGGTTCAAGATCTACTTCGTGGAGAACGAGGGGATGGCGTATGGGATCACCATTGGGAGCAAGCTCCTACTGACTCTCTTCCGTATTCTAGCCATGAGTGCAGGACTCTACTTCCTCATTAGGATTATCCGTATGGGGCGGTTTAGCTTACCTTTTATCTTGTGTATCTCGCCTCGTTGTAGCAGGGGGCTTCGGCAATATCATAGACTGCCTCTTCTATGGTGAGGTGTTCACCTCTAGTCATGGTTCGGTGGCACAATTCGTCCCTTGGGGGCAGGGCTATGGGGACTTCCTACATGGCAAGGTCGTAGACATGCTCTACTTCCCGATCATACGGACTACCTATCCCAGCTGGAGTCCTATCCATGCAGGTGAACCCTTTATCTTCTTTAGTCCGATCTTCAACTTTGCCGACTCCTGCATCACCGTAGGCGTACTCATCTTGCTTCTGTTCTACCGCAAGACCTGCACCACAGCTCTAGAGCTCCTTCAGCGCAAGGGGAAGACCCCCTCTACTCCACCAGAGGCATAGCCATGCTACCCGCCCGACGTCTTATATGCTCACGTCTCACGGCTTATATAGCCCTAGTGATCCTCTCGCTCGGTGGGGTGCAGGGCTGTCGCTCCCGTGGGTGGAATCGGGTGAATCTGCAGACAATGCAGCGTATCATGGGGAGATGGCGATGGCGAGGCTTCGTTTTCCGAACAAGGGCTCTCGGATAGCCTTCGGATCATGGCTATCAGACCCTATTAGCACGCTATGACATCACGCTCCAGGACTGGGATAGCTCTGCTCGTCTGGTACAGCACCCACGAGCTAGAGAACTATACAGAAAGATCTATGAGTACGCTTCTGCCGATCCAACCAATAGGCAGACCCTCCTCAAGCGTCGTATAGACAGTCTAGACAACATCCAGGATAGGCTCCGGCGCTGGTATGCAGGAGACCTAGACTCGGTGAACCTACTACGAGACAGTATCTCCTACTACCCTGCGGGAGCTATGTAGAGCGAAACCTTCGAGTACACGCCCAATATGAACTATGGAGGAGGGACACGCATCACCTTGCTGTACGAGTTCATGGTCAGGGGCAAAGGGGAGCAAGCCTCTTAGCCTCAGCCTGCATATTGCACTTACGGACTCTACCCAGCTATCTAAGCTTCTTACTCTCTCCCGCTCAGGGCTACATGAGCTAACTATAGAGCTCCCCGAGGGCAAATCTATGCGTACGGCCCTATGGTAGCCTTAGAGGCTTTGCCCCGATAGCCAAGGGGCAGCTACTTGCAGTCGATAGCTTTTAGCTTTGCTCGTTATAAATCCCTCACTCCCGAGGCTCCTGCAGAGAAGAAGTCCTATCTGTAGGGGAGGAGGAGAATGCTCCTGAGCCACTATGATCCCGATCGACTTACACCCAGAGGAGGGGACGAGACCCTCGCCCTTCTATGCTAGTCATAGCCTTCGTCTCGGAGGCTATAGAGCTCGCTGGATAGCTGTTCGGCTTACTCCTGCAGGTACTCTTGAGCTTCGACCCTTCACAGAGGAGACGGAGCGAACGATATTCATTAACGGGACTATTACATTAGTCGCTCCAACCCTCCCTCTAGAGCAAGGGTGTGAGGAGCTTATTGACTTCCCCACCTTGATAGGTCTCACTGAGAAGCATGGCTGTGGAGGCTGCTCCTCCCTCATGAGACCAAGGCTGGGGCATAGGGCTAACATAAATAAACTATATCATATGTCTGAACAGAAAAGTCCGAGTACGCTTTGCCCCTAGTCCCACTGGGGGCGCTCCATATAGGAGGTGTACGCACCGCTCTCTACAACTATCTATTCGCCAAGGCACACGGTGGAGAGCTCCTCCTACGCATCGAGGATACGGATAGTCAGCGCTTCGTCCCTGGTGCCGAAGCTTATATTATCGAAGCCCTCGAGTGGCTAGGGATACGCTTTGACGAAGGTGTAAGCTATGGTGGAGATCTCGACCTTTATCGCCAGAGTGAACGTCGAGACATCTATCGAATCTACGTCAAGGAACTGCTAGACAAGGGGAAGGCCTATATTGCCTTCGATACACCCGAGGAGCCAGAGGAGAAGCGTCGGAGTATCCCGAATTTCCAGTATGATGCTTCCACGCGTGGAGCTATGCGCAATTCTCTGAGCCTGCCAAGGGAAGAAGTGGATCGCCTGCTCGCCTCTGGCGTACAGCATGTCGTGCGCTTTTCTCGTAGAGCCTAATGTAGAGGTAGAGGTGGATGATACGATCCCGTGGACGTGTGACCTTCAATGGCTCTGTCCTCGATGACAAGGTGCTCTACAAGAGTGCAGATGACCTACCTACCTACCACCTAGCTAATATTGTAGATGACCATCTCATGCAGATCGCACGTGATACGTGGTGAGGAGTGGCTTCCTAGCTCTCCGCTGCATGTCCTGCTCTATCGTGCCTTTGGATGGGAGGATACCATGCCTCGCTTTGCTCACCTAGCTCTCCTACTCAAGCCCGAGGGCAATGGCAAGCTCAGCAAGCGTGATGGTGATCGGCTTGGCTTCCCAGTCTTCCCCCTTCGCTGGGTCGATCAGAAGCAGGAGAGGTTTCCTCTGGAGCTCAGGGAGAGTGGCTACCTCCCCGAGGCTGTAGTGAACTTCGTGGCACTACTTGGATGGAATCCAGGCAATGACCATAGTGAAGTCATGAGCCCTAGAGGAACTCGTCCGCTACTTTGACATAGAGAAGTGCAGTAAGGCTGGACGCGAAGTTTGACTACGAGAAGGGAAAGTGGTTCAATCACCACTACATCCAGCAGTCCTCTGATGAGCGACTAGCCTTTGCTCCTGCGTCCTCACTTCGAGGAGCGCACTATCCTTCGATCTCGATTTTCGTCGTCCGCTGTGTCGCACTTGTCAAGGAGCGAGCACAGACTCTTCCCGAGCTATTTGACCAGCTTAGCTATTTCTTCGCTGCCCCTACAGCGTATGAGTGAGAAGACGGTAGCTAAGAGATGGAAGGCTGAGAGTACATCGCAGATGCGGGAGCTAATGGAGCTACTTACACCACTTGCCGAGGATCTGCCAGCTGAGGATACAGAGCAGCGAGTCAAGGCTTGGATCGAGGAGCGTGGTTACGGGCTGGGAGCAGTAATGAACTGCTTCCGTCTCGCACTAGTCGGTGCAGCTAAAGTGCCCTCATCTCTTTGATATCACGGCACTCTAGGGCGCGAGGAGACGCTTCGTCGTCTTGCTCGTATCATTGAGATCCCTGGATAAGCCTGCGTGTGCTATCGATGAATCCACTCTATAGCTTTGCTGGCATTCTGCCTCTGCGGCACTCCATCTAGCTTCCACTTTTTAATCCGAAGGCTCGACTGATCGTCGAGGGACGGCGTGCTACGCCTGAGCGTCTAGGCAAAGCTGGATCCTCAGCGTCCCGTGGCATGGTTTCATGCCTCTTCGCTAGGTGAGTTTGAGCAGGGGCGTCCGTCGATCGAGGCGCTACGTCGTACACATCCAGAGTATCAGATCCTCCTCTCCTTCTTTTAGTCCCTCAGGCTACACTGTGCGGCATGACTATGCTGGGGCTGATGTGGTCGTCTACCTTCCCTCTGATCGTCAGCCCTCGGTGATCGCTTCCTCGAGCTGGCTCATCCTTCACTGGTGGTCATCGTCAAGTATGATTTCTGGCCAACTATGCTCTATGCACTGGCCAAGCGTGGAGTCCCTACCTACTTAGTATCGGCGATCTTCCGTAGGGAGCAGTTATTCTTCCGCCCATGGGGGGGATGGTACCTGCGTCTTCTCAGACTCTTCAAGCATCTCTTCGTTCAGGATGAGTCCTCTAGGAGTCTCTTGGCAGAGCATGGTATCAAGGCTGTGAGTGTGACGGGGGATACACGCTTCGATCGTGGATCGAGATTGCAGAGGAGGCAAAGGATATCCCGGAGGCTGCTTGCCTAGAGGGGCGAGTCCTCGTTGCAGGAAGTTCGTGGCCAGAGGATGAGGAGCTACTTATCCCATACTTCAACGAAGCTCCCTCTGACTTTAAAACTCATCATTGCCCCTCATGAGATTCATGAGGAGCACCTGCGTGCCATTGAGGCCAAGCTCAAGCGTCCCTTTGCTCGCTATACTGAGGGTCAAGGCAGGTCGTGTGACTAGCCCCTACGACTGTCTGATCATAGACTGCTTCGGTCTGCTCTCCTCGATCTATCGATACGGGCGATATGCTTATGTCGGTGGGGGCTTTGGGAAGAGTGTCCATAATACTCTAGAGGCTGCAGTCTATGGGATACCCGTCTTCTTCGACCCCGAGATACATAAGCATCGGGAGGTAAGAGAGCTCTGTGCCCAGGAGGTCGGCTTTGTCCTGCATTCGCAGGAGGAACTGGCCGAGTCCATTGTACGCTTTGATCGTGAAGAGGAAACCAAGGCTCTAGCAGCCCGCTCCGAAGCCTACTTTGCTACACGGCGAGGGGCGACGAAGATGATACTCGGTGCTCTCTTTCCTGAGGGATAGACCTCCCGAGATATAAGAGACTATGAAAAGGAAGGCGACACACTCCTAGATATGGAGTGTGTCGCCTTCCTTACCTGATGGGGGCATCTTCAGTCGATCTCGCTAGAGATGTTTCGTGAGATGCGTACCCAGCCGTGGGTGTCGGGATAGTCGCCGTACTGGATAGCACGTAGACGTTCATAGAGCTTGATCGATAGTGAACCGGGCTTACCATCCTTGCTGATGATATAGCTCTTCTTGAGGTCTAGGTCATCGACACGCTCGATCGGGCTAATTACAGCGGCTGTGCCACAGGCTCCTGCTTCCTCGAAGGTCTCTAGCTCCTCGACGTGTACGGGACGACGCTCCACACGTAGACCGAGGTCTTCGGCTAGCTGCATGAGACTCTTGTTGGTGATAGAGGGTAGGATAGAGGTGCTCTCTGGGGTAGTATACGTATTGTCTCGTATACCGAAGAAGTTGGCTGGCCCGCACTCGTCGATGTAGAGCTTCTCCTTGGCATCGAGGTAGATCACAGCTGAGTAGCCCATAGAGTGAGCTATCTCACCAGAGCGTAGGCTGGCAGCATAGTTACCCTCGACCTGTAGGTACCAGTACCTAGGGGTGCTGCTCGGTCATAGCCTCGCATGATCGCCATTGGAGTGGGGCGGAAGCCTTCCTTGAAGTAGGCACCCACTGGGGTGACGAACATGAGAACATATACTCGTTAGAGGGCTTGACCCCGACCTGCTTCCCTAGACCGATCGCTGGGGGGACGGATGTGAGGCGAAGCACCACTCTCATAGGGAGGGATGAACCGCTTGTTTAGTCGAAGCATCATGTCGATAGCCTCTAGGAAACGCTCTGTCGGTAGCTCAGGCATGAGGATCCCTCGGCTAGTCTGCTGCATACGCTGGGCGTTCTCCTCGGGGCGGAAGACACGTACCTTGCCATCCTTCCCACGGAAGGCCTTGAGTCCCTCGAAGGACTCCTGCCCGTAGTGTGGGCAGGTGGCTGCCATAGGGGATGGTGATCGTGTCGGATGAGGGAGATCTCCCACTCGCCCCATTCGCCATTGCGCCAGTAGCAGCGTACGTTGTAGTCGGTAGGGATGTAGCCGAAGCCGAGACTCTTCCAGTCTAGGAGCTCTTCTTGTGATTCCATACTATACGTTAGTTTCTTAAATTGGTGTGTATATAAATCTTAGTGCCCCGTATGCTGACGGATGATCTCTCCGCCACGCTCCAGAGCCTGCATGTTCATAGGGATGAGCTTGTGGTGACGCTCAGGGTAGAGACTTCTCTAGTCCCTTACGGATGCTATCGAGGGGGAGCATTGGATGTACCGATAGAGCTGCCCCGAGGATGAGCATGTTGAAGACCTTTGCATTACCCATGTTGTTTGCTTCGTCTGTCGCTGGGACTTCGTAGATCTTGATATCCTCGCGTTCGGGGATGTGGGTTACACCATTGGTGTCGTAGATGAGGATACCACCGGGCTTGACACGAGGGGTAAACTTATCGACAGAGGGTTGGTTGAGGGCGATGACGACGTCATACTCGTTGACGAGAGAGAGCTGACGGCCTCGTCACTGATGATCGCCGGTGACGTTGGCAGTCCCACCTCGTTGCTCGGGTCCATAGGAGGGCATCCAGCTGACGTTCTTATCTTCCATGAGCCCAGAGTAGGCGAGGATCTTCCCCATCGAGAGGACGCCCTGCCCCCCGAAGCCGGCTATTACTAGTTCGCAGGTCATAGTAGTAGGTGTATTAGAGTGGGAGTTAGACGTTCTTCAGGTCACCTAGTGGATACTCTGCGAACATGTGCTCTGCCATCCACTTGTTGGCCCTCATCGGGAGACATCTTCCACCCCGTATTAGCGTGGAGACGATCTCTACGACGGAGGTGCCTCGGCGATCCATAGCGTTCTGGAAGGCCTTGCGAAGCGCTTTCTTTGCCTTCATTACTGCACCCTGCTGTATGTACAGACTGACGGGTGACGTAGCGGTGCCGTCTAGTAGAGCGAGTAGGGACGAGATCTTCAGTGGATATCCGTTGAGCTCAGTGTTACGTCCCTGAGGGAGGTAGCGGTCTTCATCCCGATGAGGGTCGTGAGGCCATCTGTCCTCCGGTCATACCATAGATACCATTGTTGATGAAGACGATCACGATATTCTCACCTCTATTGCAGGCATGGATCGTCTCTGCTGTACCGATAGCGGCGAGGTCACCATCACCCTGGTAGGTGAAGACCATCTTGTCGGGGTTGAGTCGCTTGACAGCCGAGGCGAGGGCTGGGGCACGTCCGTGTGCAGCCTCCTGCCAGTCTACGTCGATGAACTTGTAGGCGAAGACGGCGCAGCCCACGGGAGCGATGCCGATCGTCGATTCCTCCATTCCCATCTCTGCTATCGTCTCAGCGACTAGCTTATGCACGACCCCGTGGCTACAGCCTGGGCAGTAGTGCATCGTCGTATCATTCATTAGGGAGGGCTTGGCATAGACCAAGTTCTCGGGCTTGATATGATCTTTTATATTAGATGTTGGTGCCATAGTGTATAGTGGGGCTATCCCTTCTTAGTAAAGACCAGTTGCTTCAGATAGTAGAGTACACGCACGACGATGGCTGCTAGGGCCTAGGCTCTGGAAGAGTCTCGGGTTGGTACTCTCTGAGGGCGAAGAAGGCCACAATCGATCCTCATCGCTAGGATGAAGAACCATACACTGTGAGGGCTAGGTCTATGCGGTCTTGCTTGCGACGGCTACTGGGTCTATTCATATCACTTTTCGATGAGTAGTTTCTTTAGGTTCTCAAGGATTTCACTTGGAGAGAAGAGCATCCCACCCATACGGCCGTAGTGCTCTACTGGTATCTGACCATTGACGGCTAGGGCGTACATCCTCTACCATCTGCCCTGCATTAAGCTCTGCCACGAGGAAGCCCTTGGCATGGCTACAGTGCTTTTGGATTGCAGCCTTGGGGAAAGGCCAAAGGGTGATCGGGCGGAGAAGTCCTACACGGAGTCCCTCAGCACGAGCCTGCTCTACGGCCTTCTGACAGATACGGGCAGAGGAGCCGAAGGCCACTAGGATATAGTCTGCGTCCTCGGTCTGGATCTCTTCGAAGCGTACCTCATTCTCTTCGATGAGCTTGTACTTAGCTTGGAAGCGCTCGTTGTTGTGCTCCATGATGGAGGACTCGAGCTCCAGTGAGGTGATGATATTGGGCTTACGTCCGCCCTTACGCCCTAGGGTAGCCCAGGGGCACTCGGCACGGATCTCGTCCTCGGTGCGTCGTGGAGTAAACTCAGGGAGACGTACCTTCTCCATCATCTGCCCGATGATCCCATCGGCTAGGGATGATAGCAGGGTTGCGGTACTTAAAAGGCGAGCTCGAAGCCCAGTGGTACGAAGTCCGCCATCTCCTGTACGGAGTTGGGGGCGAGGGTGATGAGGCGGTAGTCACCATGTCCTCCACCCTTGACGGTCTGGAAGTAGTCTGCCTGGCTAGGCTGGATGGTGCCTAGACCTGACCTCCGCGCATTACGTTGACGAGTAGACAGGGGAGCTCTGCTCCTGCGATGTAGCCGATCCCTCCTGCTTGAGGCTCATACCGGGAGGAGGATGAGGTCATGACGCGTTTGCCACAGCCAGCGCCTCCGTAGACCATGTTAATCGCGGAGACCTCACTCTCTGCTTGTAGGGACGACCATCCCGGTGGTGTCCCAGGGTGCTCCTCGGTGAGGTCTCGAGGCACCTCGGACTGGGGGTGATAGGGTAACCAAAGTAGCCATCTGCGCCCGCGCGGATAGCCGCATGGGCGATCGCTTCGTTGCCCTTCATGAGTTTGATTTCTTCTGCCATAGTGGATGTTGATGTGTGTCGGTGATTACTTCAGGGTTCGTTCACTCTTTCCACTTGTAGACGGTGATACAGCCATCGGGGCATACAGGCCCACAGCTGATACAGCCGATACAGTCGTTGTCGTTTTTCAGTCGTGCGTAGTGTAGCCTTTCTGGTTCACATCCGTAGGATGGAGCTCAATGACGTCTGTTGGACGAGGCCACAACACACGGTCACAACCCTTACAGTGCTCTGTGTCTACGACGATCGTTCCTCTTGTCTTAGCCATGGTTCCAATGGTGTTGTAAATCGTTTGTGTCGTGTCTTTCCCTCTGGCTAGGTTATGCTCTTTCAGGGAGGGGAGTGTTACTCACCCCGTGTACCCAACTAGGGGATTGACACCTCAAATATACCAAATAATTGCTATTGCGCATATTCTCTGTACTTAGTGCCCAGGGCTGAGGCATGAAATCACCATAGTGTGAGGGCAAGGTCGTCAAGGAGCATACCAGAAGATAGAAATATCCGTGTCCTAGGTGTAGAGATGCCCAGCGTATCCCTCCCACCTAGGAGGGATGAGTATACACGTGTACACAACAGTATACCCACGTGTACACAACTGTATACACGCGTGTACACAAGTGCGCTCTAAGTATCTCCTCTGTAGGGCTCGCTTGTATGTCTGTTTCTTGGGGATAATGCCTAGAATCTTTAGTAATGGGCTAAGGCTCCCTGGGATATGAAATAATACCCCCGAAGATCCAATGGCAGGAGTGTGCGAGGCGAGATCATGCGTCGGCAACTTAGTGCCTCTCCTCATCTGGACGATGCCAGCTCTTTGCACTTCTGTCTAGCTTTTCCTTTCTCTAGGTAGGTTTCTGCCATACAGCTTCTTGGGGGTGGAGTGTAGCCTTGTTCTGCTAAGGTTTTTCTACCCTACGTGGGAGTGGAAAGGCGATATATCTATCTGTGAGGTGTGGCTTCTCCTAATATAGTATAAAGAGGAAGGGCTCGGGAACTATATTCCTGAGCCCTTCCTCTTGGATTAGTGTGCCTAAGGTATATCCGCCGCCTGCAGTCGAGGTAGATGTCCCTATCGTCTAGCCTGCACTACTCCCTCTCTAGGCTGGGATAGGCTCATCCCATAGCCTGCGCAGCGTAGGAAGGGCTGTCGCTAGCTCACTCATAGAGTGGAAGACGAGGTCAGCACCCTCTCTCCATAGGATCTCATCGGGGAGAGTCCCTGTACTGACTGCTATCGTGAAGATACCAGCACGGCTGGCGGACTGACCCCATCGGAGCATTCTCGATCTACGATCGCTTCGCTAGCATGGACACCTGCCTTACGGAGACCATCAGGTAGGGGCTCGGGGTTGAGCTCACCTCTACATCCTGCCCTGCACCATAAGCTCGGGGGTAAAGGTATGGGGGAATGCCTTATCGAGACGATCCAGGAGAGAGGCCTGCGAAGAGCCGGTCACGACGAGACGCCGTAGGTCTTTTACCTGCTCCAGTACCTGCTCTATGTCTGGTATGGCATTGCCCTCGTCATAGGAGACGAAGAGCTCGGTCTTGCGCTGGTAGAGGTAGGTACGCTCCTCGGGAGTTGCCTCTCGCTGGTGAGTACGCTGGTAGAGGAGGTCGATCGTGTAGCCCCCAGTCTGCCCCTCGAAGAGATATACATCCTCGGGCTCCATCATCAGCCCCTGCTCGTGTGCTGCTTCTACCCAAGAGCGGCAGTGTGCGGGCATGGAGTCGAAGAGTACTCCATCCATATCGAAGAGCGCTGCTCGTAGACTCGGGGGAGTGGTGATGTGATGGCGTGTCCGATAGGCTTGGAGCCTAGTGGTGATTACCTCGGAGAGGGTAGTGGGGAGAGTGTCATGTGGGGCGTTATTCTTTCTTATTACGTGCGGTGAGGGTATCGACGACGACAGCTATGGCGCCGTCTCCCGTGATGTTACATGCCGTGCCGAAGCTATCCATAGCGATGTAGAGGGAGATCGTCAGAGAGAGCTGCATCTCGTCGAAGCCCAGGATAGAGCTTAGGATCAGCTAGAGCTGCCATGATCGCTCCCCGGGTACGCCAGGTGCTGCTATCATCGCGATCCCTAGCATGAGGATGAACTCTGTGAAGAGCCCGATGTCGTGGTTCCCTCCTCAGTCATGAGGATTAGAGCTAGGCGCAGGGAGACGATGCTCAGTGTACTGCCGGAAAGGTCGATCGTAGCGCAGAGGGGGATCACGAAGGAGCTGACCTCGTCCGATACCCCATTCTTCTTCGTCTGTGCCAGAGTCACGGGGATCGTGGCTGCTGAGGAGGCTGTCCCGAGAGCTGTGAAGTAGGCGGGGAGCATATTGCCTAGCAGGCGGAAGGGGTTCTTCCTAGATATGAGCCCCGCTATGGTGAACTGGAGTACCATGAGGAAGATGTGCAGGACGAAGATGACCCCAATCACCTTGGCGAAGATGAGGAGGGTATTGAGTACCTCATCGTTGCTCGCCATACCGAGGAAGACCCCAAAGATGTAGAGGGGGAGTAGGGGGATGATCACCTGAGCGATGAAGTAGGAGATGATCTCCTTGACGTCTACGATCACGGCCATGAGTGACTTGGAGTGGATCTTGGTCGCTCTAGTCCGAGTACGAAGGCCAGTACGAGAGCTGTCATCACACCCATTACGAGGGGCATAGCTACGGTGAAGAAGGGGGTGAGCTCGTGTCTCTGCTGCACCCTGCATCAGGGGCATCGATGACTGATCGAGTGTGGGAAGACGGCACTGCCCGTCAGATAGGCGAGATAGCCAGAGAAGACCGTGGAGCCGTAGGCGATCCCCACCGTCAGCAGGAGTGATCTTCCCCGCCTTGTTCCCAATGCTCCTATAGCCTCTGCTACGAGGGCTAGGATGATCGAGGGATCGTGAAGCCGAGGAACTGTGAGAAGATGGCATTGAAGGTCAAGAAGAGACGTGTCACGAAGGTGCTCACTGTCAGTGGGAGGAGCTGTGGCATCAGTCGCCCGAGGGCTAGACCTAGGAGGATAGCGATGACGATACGTCCTAGGAGGCTGATCTTGATACGTTTCATGTAGAGCTTGAGTTTATGTTAATGTGTAGTCGTTATTGTACTCTAAAGTAGTGATTTCTCACACACCTACGCCCGTCTCCCTATATCTCTCGCTTCGCTGTCCCTATATAGAGAGAGCGACCTATGCCGCTTACTTCGTGTCGTCGGTATAGGTCGCTCTGCTTATCTAGCTCTAGGGGAGTTGTCTGCGCTTAGGTGCGCATCGTGGCTAGCTCTGTCGGCTCTGTCGCTTGCGCTCAGTCTCGTCGAGGACGATCTTGCGCATACGCATGGAGTGGGGGTGATCTCTACATACTCGTCGGGACGGATATACTCGAGAGCATCCTCTAGGGCTGAAGACCACGGGAGGGGCTAGGGACACCTTGTCGTCACTGCCCGAGGCTCGCATGTTCGTGAGCTTCTTGCTCTGCATACGTTCACGGCGAGGTCACCTTCCTTGGTGTGCTCCCCGACGACCTGACCTGCATAGACCTCCTCCTGAGGGGAGATGAAGAAGCGACCTCGGCTCTGTGGGTTGTTCAGCGCATAGGCATAGGCGATCCCCGTCTCTAGGGCGATGATAGGCCGTTGCTCCTGCGCTCGATGTCTCCCTTCCAGGGCTGATACTCGAGGAAGCGGTGGGCAAGGACGGCCCGCCGGCTGAGGCCGTGAGGACGTAGTTATTGAGCCCGATGATGCCCTCGTGAGGGGATGGTGAACTCGAGGAGAGACGTGGTCACCACGGGTCTCCATCATGACCATCTCCCCTTGCGCCGTGTGACGATGTCGACGATCTTACTAGCGGACTCCTCGGGGAGGTTCACTGTCAGGAGCTCTACGGGCTCGTGTCGTACACCATCGATCTCGTGGATGATCACCTGGGGCTGTCCTACCTGCAGCCGACAGCCCCTCACGGCGCATCGTCTCGATCGGGTGACAGGAGGTGGAGGACACCACGTCCATAAACGATCCAGCTATCGGCTGTCTCTGCGGGCTCGACACGCAGGGCTAGGTTCTTGTCTAGCTCACGCATCAGGCGGTCATGGATATGACGGGAGGTGACGAACTTCCCCTCCTTGCCATAGAAGGGGGAGTTATTGATCGTGAAGAGCATACTCATCGTGGGCTCATCGACGGCGATGGTCTCTAGCGGCTCTGGGGTGGCGGCATCGGTGATGGTCTCACCCGATCTCGAAGCCCTCGATACCGATCAGGCGCAGATGTCACCGGAGGAGACACTCTCACCTTGGTACGTCCTAGACCCTCGAAGATATTGACCTCCTTGATACGCATCTTGTCGATCGCGCCATCACGCTTGCATAGGGCTACTTCCTGCCCCCTCTTAGGGTACCACGGTGGATACGCCCCTACGGCGATACGTCCTACGTAGGAGGAGTAGTCGAGTGAGGTGATGAGCATCTGTGCTGGCCCCTCGAGCTGTACGGGGGCTGGTATCTCACGTATGATTGTATCTAGGAGTATGGAGATGTCCTCGGTGGGCTGCTGGTAGTCGGTGCTCATCCAGCCCTGCTTGGCAGAGCCATAGATCGTAGAGAAGTCCAGCTGCTCCTCTGTAGCCCCGAGGGAGAACATGAGGTCGAAGACCATATCCTCCACCTCGGCAGGACGGCAGTTGGGCTTGTCTCACCTTGTTGATGACGACGATGGGCTTTAGACCCATCTCGATTGCCTTCTGTGGGACGAAGCGAGTCTGAGGCATGGGACCCTCGAAGGCATCTGACGAGCAGTAGGCAGCCGTCGGCGAGGTTCAGTACACGCTCCACCTCGCCACCGAAGTCGGCGTGGCCTGGCGTGTCGATGATGTTGATCTTGACATCCTTGTAGCGGATACTTACGTTCTTGGATAGGATGGTGATGCCTCGTTCACGCTCCAGGTCGTTATTGTCTAGGTAGGTATCTACTTCGGCAGCCTTATCATCCCCTGAATAGCTTACCGGCTAGGGAGCATCTTATCGACAAGGGTGGTCTTACCGTGATTCACATGTGCGATAATCGCTATATTGCGAATGTCTTGCATTTTTCTTTCTCTATAAGTCTTCTTATTTTATGGCTGCAAAGGTAGCTAAATATGCGCACTTGCTCCCTCTGCCTATTTTACTTGGATACCTACTTCTCTATATACCTATCCATAGCCTATCCGTGACTCCGATCATTTTCCCATAAGTTTTACTCGCAGGCATCCATCCCTATGCGACTAAGCCGTTTCTTAGAGGCATCCAGAGCCTTGAGCTCCTCTGGTGTGAGCTCCCTTTCAGATTTTCGGTAGAGGGATTCATAGCTATAGGGAGCTCCTCCTATATAATAACACTCTTCCATCCAGCGGTCAACTGTAAAAGTGAAGACGGAGTATAACCAAGCTCCCTTAGGGGTTACATGGACGATAAATAGGGGCTTCCCCCTCAATCTCCGCTTGTCTGCTGTATCATCGTACTCATCGAAGATCTTTGAGAAGCGCTTGATCGGGGTGAAGTGAATGCTCTTCAGTCGTTCTCTGCTGAGCACAATGGGTTCTTCCTTGACGAAAAAGCGCAAGAGACCGGAACAGTAGTGATAGGGGAGATAATGGTAACGGAAGAGTGCTAGGTCGATAGAGTCTTGTATGCCACGCCAAGCCGGACGTAGACAGCTCCACCCCACTGCCTCAGATCGGTGGAAATTCTTATCTTTTAGAGCTTTATCAAACTGGGTCTCAAAGTCTCTCCATGAGCCTGCTTGTCTGCTCTTGCTCCAGTGGTTCAGGAGGTAGACGGTGTCTACCTCCTGAGCCCTGAGACAGGTGAAGCAAAAGCAACAGGTCAGTAGTAGGATGCTACTCAGCCTGCTCGATCTCGTCTTCATACTCTGATTTCCATAAGTTTTATCGGCAGGGATTCATTCCTATACGACGGAGTCGTTTCGTAGCTGCATCCAGAGCCTTGATTTCCTCAGGAGTGAGATCACTTTTTGTCTTTTGGTAGAGAGATTCATAGCTGTAGGGATATCCTCCTATATAACACTCTTCGATCTCAGATACAACCGTAAAATCGAAGACTGGGTATAACCAGGCTCCTTAGGGGTTACATGGACGATAAATAAGGGCTTCCCCTTAAATCTCCGCTCGTAAATAGAATAATCGAACTCCTCGAAAGCCTCTGTGAAGCGCTTAATCGGGGTGAAGCGAATACTCTTCATCCGTTCTCGGCTGAGCACGATGGGCTCTTCCTTGACGAAAAAGCGCAAGACACCGGTACAGTAGCGATAGGGGACATAGTGGTAGCGGAAGAGTGCTAGGTCAATGGAGTCTTGTATGCCACGCCAGGCGGGACGCAGACAGTCCCATCCCACAGCTTCTGATTGCTGAAAGCTCTTGTCTTTCCAAGCTTTCTTAAATTGCATATCAAAGTCTCTCCATGAGCCTGCTTGTCGGCTCTTGCTCCAGTGGTTCAGGAGGTAGACGGTGTCTACCTCCTGAGCCCTGAGACTGGTGAGACAAAGGCAACCAGCTAGTAGAAAGATGCTACTTAGCCTGCTTGATCTTGTCATCATACTCATATCTAGCCGTGAGTTTCTACTCGCAGGGATCCATCCCTATGCGAATAAGCCGTTTCTTAGAGTCTTTTTAGAGCCTTGAGCTCCTCTGGTGTGAGTTCCCTTTCGGTCTTTCGGTAGAGGATTCACAGCTGTAGGATATCCTCCCTATACGATACTCTGCAATCTCAGATACAACCGTAAAAATCGAAGACGGGGTATAGCCAAGCTCCCTTAGGGTTACATGGACGATAAATAAGGGCTTCCTCTTAAATCTCCGCTCGTAAATAGAATAATCGAACTCCTCGAAAGCCTCTGTGAAGCGCTTAATCGGGGTGAAGCGAATGCTCTTCATCCGTTCTCGGCTGAGCACGATGGGCTCTTCCTTGACGAAAAAGCGCAAGACACCGGTACAGTAGCGATAGGGGACATAGTGGTAGCGGAAGAGTGCTAGGTCAATGGAGTCTTGTATGCCACGCCAGGCGGGACGCAGACAGTCCCATCCCACAGCTTCTGATTGCTGGAAGCTCTTGTCTTTCCAAGCTTTCTTAAATTGCATATCAAAGTCTCTCCAGGAGCCTGCTTGTCGGCTCTTGCTCCAGTGGTTCAGGAGGTAGACAGTGTCCACCTCCTGAGCCCTGAGACTGAGTGAGACAAAGGCAACCAGCTAGGAGTAATAAGATGCTACTCAGCCTGCTTTCGATCTTGTCATCATACTCTTATCTTCATAAGTAGTTTTATCGGCAGGGATCCATTCCTATACGACGGAGCCGTTTCGTAGATGCATCCAGCACCTTGATTTCCTCAGGAGTGAGATCACTTTTTGTCTTTTGGTAGAGGGATTCATAGCTGTAGGGATCTCCTCCTGATAACACTCTACAATCCCAGAGGCAACTGTAAAATCGAAGACGGGGTATAGCCAAGCTCCCTTAGTTACATGGACGATAAATAAGGGCTTCCCTTAAATCTCCGCTCGTAAATAGAATTATCGAACTCCTCGAAAGCCTCTGTGAAGCGCTCGATCGGGGGTGAAGTGAATGCTCTTCAGTCGTTCTCGGCTGAGCACGATAGGCTCTTCCTTGACGAAGAAGCGCAAGACACCGGTACAGTAGCGATAGGGGATATAGTGGTAGCGGAAGAGTGCTAGGTCAATGGAGTCTTGTATGCCACGCCAGGCGGGACGCAGACAGTCCCACCCCACTGCCTCAGATCGGTGGAAGTCCTTATCCTTTACGGCTTTATCCCCTTGGTCTTTAAAGTCTCTCCATGAGCCAGCTTGTCGGCTCTTGCTCCAGTGGTTCAGGAGGTAGACGGTGTCTACCTCCTGAGCCCTGAGACTAGTGAGACAAAGGCAACCAGCTAGGAGTAGTATGATACTACTTAGCCTGCTTGATCTTGTCATCATACTCTTTCTTGTCTTCTTCTATCCGATCTCGTTTCGGCTTGGGGAGCCGATAGTTTTGTTATAGGACTACTCTCTATATGTAGAGCGAGACATGTACGTATGGTCATGGGGAGAGTGCTACTCGAATAGCATCCTCTACGACTACAAATGTAGTAAATTCCTCTTCCCATTATTTCCTCTAGTACAAAGTCTGATGAATGAGTTGAAGGTGCTATATGTCAGTTAGTTGTCAATGCCTGCTGAGTATAAGCCCCCTGGGAGATAGAGGTCTCTCGGGGGGGGCTCGTCGTAGGTGTCGTTAATTCAGGGTTCCTCGGAGGTCTTAGGGGATAGGGAACTCTACCTGCAGAGGGTTTAGTCCCTCTCGCTCCACGGAGAGGGTGAGCCTGCCCCACCTTAGGTTTTTCCTCGGGGGATTTCTTTCCCTAAGGATTCCCTATAGCAAAGGGGGAGGTAGTGTCCCAACGCCCCGTCTATAACGAGCTCTGTGTCAGAGATCCTAAGAGGGGCTGGAGGACATGCAAAGGAGCCCTACAGAGGACATACTTAGAGCGAGGTAGTGTACACGCGTGTATACAGTTGTGTACACGTGGGTATACAATAGTGTACACACGTGTACACTTCTCCCTTCTAGGTAGTAGGTATATACTTGCTCAGTCACACCTAGGGTACAGATACTTCTATCTTGGGTGTGGGCTCCCCGATGACTTTGCCCTAGACCTCTAGTAGTTTCACGTGTCAGCCCTGTCCTAGTCCCTATACCCCATTTACTATACCCTAGGTATTCCTTATATTTGTAGAGATAAGTAACGAACGAACTAAAAGCAAAGCAAAAGATGGCACTTCAGATAGGGGATCTCGTCCCCGACAGCCTAGGACTAGACCAAGATGGTGTAGAGGTACGTCGTAGTGACTACCCAGGCAAGAGAATCATCCTCTACTTTTACCCCAAGGACAATACCTCTGGCTGTACAGCTCAGGCCTGCAGTCTACGTGACGGATACGCAGAGCTCCGTGAGGCAGGCTATGAGATCATCGGGGTTAGCCGAGATAGTGCTCGGAGTCACAAGGGCTTCATCGAGAAGCATCAGCTCCCCTTCCGACTCATCGCCGATACAGATGTCCAGCTCAACGAGCTCTTCGGGACATGAATCGAGAAGAGTATGTAGGGCGTCGGTACATGGGCACCGAGCGCACGACCTTCGTCCTCGATGAGTCGGGGCGCATAGAGCGTATCCTGCGTGGTAAGGAGGTCAATACCAAGGAACATGCCCAGCAGATCCTAGCGAGCAAGTAACACATTACATATACATTAAGTAGCATGAGCGAAGAAGTAAAGGAAAAAAGCCTACCAAGGCAAAGGACAGGATACAGACTCTCTATCGAGGAGGCAAAGCGCAAGACCCTCAGTGTGGCTCTTTGCCAACATTGAGAAGGTACACGGCAAGGGCTCTGTCCTCAATATGGCAGAGCGTCCTACGGTCGATGTGGCAGCCATCCCCTCGGGCTCTATTGGCCCTAGACGTCGCCCTCGGTGTGGGGGCTATCCCCGTGGTCGTATCATCGAGATCTACGGCCCCGAGTCCTCAGGTAAGACCACGCTAGCCATCCACGCTATCGCAGAGGTGCAGAAGCAGGGCGGCTTCGCAGCGATCATCGACGCCGAGCATGCCTTTGATCCCGTCTATGCCGAGGCACTGGGTGTGGATATGAGTAGCCTCTATATTTCCCAGCCCGACAACGGGGAGCAGGCTCTGGATATCGCCGAGCAACTCATCCGCTCGGGGGCTATGGACTTCGTGATCATTGACTCCGTGGCTGCCCTCGTGCCTAAGGCCGAGATCGAGGGCGATATGGGTGAGGCCAAGGTCGGGCTACAGGCTCGCCTGATGTCGCAGGCCCTTCGTAAGATCACGGGAGCTATCAGCAAGTCCAACACGACCAGTATCTTCATCAACCAGCTACGTGAGAAGATCGGGGGCAACTCCTACTACCTCCGAGACGACCACTGGGTGGTAACGCTCTGAAGTTCTATGCCTCGGTGCGTCTCGACATCCGTCGCTGGCCAGCTCAAGGATGGTGATGAGGTCTTCGGGAACGCTACACGTGTCAAGGTCGTCAAGAACAAGGTCGCACCCCATTCCGTGTCGCACTCTTCGACATCCTCTACGGTGAGGGTATATCCCGCATCGGAGAGATCATTGACCCAGCTGAGTCAGCAGACATTATCAAGAAGAGTGGCTCCTGGTATAGCTACGGAGAGACGAAGCTCGGGCAGGGCAAGGAGAATGCCAAGCAGACCATCGAGGATAACCCCGAGCTGCAGGAGGAACTGACACGTCAGGTCTTCGCTCGCCTCAAGGATACCTATCGGTAAGGACAAGAAGAAAAGAAGTCCACGAAGGACGAGGACGAAGATGAGAATAGAGCCTCCCTATACGATGCTGCATATGGGTAAGCTAGTCATCATCTCTGCTCCCTCGGGTACGGGCAAGAGTACGCTCATCACACGCCTTCGGACAGAGCACCCCGAGCTGAGACTTCGCTTCTCCATCTCGGCTACTAGTCGCTCCCCACGAGGCACAGAGCGTGATGGGGTGGAGTACTACTTCTTCTCACCCGAGGAGTTTAGGGTCTCGGATAGAGGCGGGAGAGTTCCTTGAGTATGAGGAGGTCTACAGTGGTCGCTACTACGGTACGCTACGCAGCGAGGTGGATCGCTGCCTGCAGGAGGGGGACAACTAATCTTCGATGTGGACTATGTCGGAGCCTTGAATATCAAGAAGGCTTATGGTGCCTCCGCCCTAAGTATCTTCATCAAGCCTCCCAGCATCGAGGAGCTACGCCACCGTCTACGTGGGACGCTCCACCGACAGCGAGGAGGTCATCGAGGAGCGTGTCGCCAAGGCTGCACTCCTGAGCTAGAGCATGCCGAGGCCTTTGACAGAGCGCTTGTCAATGATGATCTCGAGACTTGCTATGGCGAGCTCTACCAGCTCATCCATACCTTCCTCTCCGCCCTGAGTATATCTGGCCTGAGAGCTAGGACCAGCCCCTCATGAGCGAGACCTCAGTCTCGACCCATGAGGGGCTGGTCGCTGTTGGGTTATGGCCTTCTGCCGAGGGCTAGTTGTCGTACCAGACGACACCCCGCTGGTCAGTCAAGGTCAGTACGAGCTCACCGCCCTGCATCAGCTGGGTATAGGTGATATGGGAGCGATTGAGAGGACGACCATTGAGCTGTGCTGACTGGATATATCTCCTGGTGGAGGAGAGCCCAGGGGCGGAGATGGTGAAGGTACGCCCATTCTCTAGGTGCAGGGTGAGGCGCTCGAAGAGGGGGTCGTCACCTCATATTCGCTCGTGAGCGATCGACGGGATAGAGTCCCATGGCGGCGAAGACATACCATGCGGACATCTGTCCACAGTCCTCATTGCCACAGAGCCCATCAGGGCGGTGCGAGTAGAGCGTAGAGCGTACCTGATGAATGAGGTCAGCTGTCTTCCAGGGCTCATTCACATAGTTGTAGAGGAAGATCACGTGGTGGCTAGGCTCGTTGCCCTGGACATACTGCCCGATCATACCCGTGGAGAAGATAGAGTGCTATCTCTTTGGGCGTCGCACGGGAGAAGAACTCATCCAGACGATCACGTAGCTGCTCACGTGAGCCCATGAGCTGCTCTAGCTGACGTACTGTATGCTGGGCAGCAAAGAGGTACTGGTAGGCATTGCTCTCAGTGAAGTGCTTCGTGTAGGCGAAGGGATTGAAGTCAGGGAGCCAACGTCCCTTACCATCCTTAGGACGGAAGAAGCCCGTGCCCTTATCCCATAGGTTCTTGTAGCTCTCTGCACGTGCTCGATACAGCTCTGCGACATCACTATCCCCCATCCACTCGGCATAGGCTGCGATGGCAGCATCGTCGTAGGCATACTCCCAGCGTCTTGGAGACACCTCATCCCGTGAGGTCGGCAGGTACGTAGCCGAGACTCTGGTACTCATCAGCCCACGGTAGTACTGTCGCTCGGCAGTGTTACGTAGGAGGTTCAGTAGGTCGGCAGGATCTGCGGGCTTGTACACGCCCTTGAGTACCGCCTCTACGATGACAGGTATGGAGTGATGTCCGATCATCATATCGGTCTCAGAGGCAAACATATTCCATACGGGGAGGTGGAACATGTTCTGATCGCCGAAGTCAATGAGCGACTGAACCATATCACGGTTCTCCTTGGTGGCTATGAGATTGTAGAGCGGGTGTACGGCACGATAGGTGTCCCATAGGGAGAAGGTGCTGTAGGTAGCAGAGTTATCCTCCCTGAAGTGTGTCCTTCGGTCAGCCCCTAGGTAGTTCCCATCGGTATTGCTATAGAGCGTAGGACAGACCTGTGCACGATAGAGTGCGGTGTAGAAGGTCTTCTTGAGGCTGTCGGGGGCATTCTCGGGGATGGTGATCCTGCTTAGTCGTTCCTGCCAGAGGGTCTCTGCCTGGGTACGATACTTGTCGAAGTTAAACTCCTTCTCCTCATCTGTCCAGTTGCCCATGGCTCCCTGGGTGCTCGTACCCGATAGTGCCGTCTCGATGATGAGCTGATCGCCAGCCTTCACCTTGTAGTATAGGTAGGCAATAGCCGAGCGACCAAAGGCTTGTCCGTAAGGCTCTCCCTGACGATGCTCGATGAAGATACTATCGGGGGTACGTGAGAGCTGTGTGTAGAAGTACACCTCCTGGTCACGTGCCCAGCCCGTAGACTTGCGGTAGCCCTGCAGTGCCGTGGGGGTGACCTGCTCCACATCACTCTCTGTGGTACGATCCCAGTTCATCGCTCGGTCTAGGTCTAGAATGACACAGGCAGAGTCGGAGGCACGATTGAAGGTATAGCGCTGCACACCCATGTGGGGCGAGGCAGTGAGCTCTACTCGTATGTCGTAGGGCTCGAGGGTCACCGCATAGTAGCCAGCGTGTGCCTGCTCTGTCTCGTGTCTGAAGCGTGCGTGTCGCCCCAGGCGAGCTGTCTCCCCAGTCGCCTTGTCTATGGTGTGGGATCCCGCCCTCTAGGGCAGGTAGTAGCACAGGCATGAAGGGGATGTCATAGAGGTCACCAGCCCCCGTACCACTGAGGTGGGTGTGGCTGAAGCCCGCTATCGTGCTATCGGGATAGAAGTAGCCTGCTATCCGATCCCAGCCTGGTAGCCCATTGTCTGGCTCAACTGCACCATCCCGAAGGGACGGTAGCGCCAGGATAGACATTGCCCACCCAGTCGGTACCGATGAGAGTGATCGACTAGCTGGGCAAGGGGATTCTTGTCATCAGTCTTACGATTGCTACAGCTACTGATGCTGCAGAGGAGGGCTAGCCCGAGGACTAGGATACAGAGAATAAGGGTAAGCTTTGTTTGTCTCATATTCATCACTGTCAGGAGCGACTTCGCCTGCACCTCGATCCTTCGCACAAGGGCTAGGGGCGATGGTGCAATAGCAGGGATGAAGATAAGGGACAATTTTACACACCGCTCCCTCGTGTAAGGGCTGGGAATGCACTAATGCAAAAGCAAATGGGGCGGAGAGGAATATCCCTCTCTGCCCCATTCTGTGTATTGATGGCTTACCCCAAAGGCTAGGGCAAGGCTACCTCTAGCGTGAGGGGAGGAGATGCGTAGGAGTGCTAGCTGAATCCCTTAGTGCGTAGGGTTCTGTGTCAGCTTACCAGGGTAAGCATCGATTGCATTCTGCGGGATGAAGTACACCACTCGGTAGTCGGTGGGGGCTATGTCCTCACGCTGATGGTGAGCCCCGGGTAGCGACGTATGAGTGAGCCCCCGTTGCGGAATACATCGTAGCTACGCTCAGCTTGGAAGGCGAGCTCTAGCTGACGCTCCTTGTCGATACGCTCAGGTGCATTCGTAGCATCTAGGCTCGTATAGTTTGAGCCAGGGATGGAGCGTGTACGCACGAGGTTGAGGTCGGCAAGGGCTGCACTGTAGTGACCGAGCTTGGCTTCGGCCTCAGCACGATTGAGGTAGACCTCGCCTAGACGTGAGATGATGGGGGAGTGTAGCTGGCTATTCTCACCCTCACGGGAGCACTTCGTGATGTAGAACATCGGGTAGGCTCTCATTGAGTGCGATATAGGTATCCAAGACCCCTCGGTATGTCTTCCCGCCGTAGGTGATGCTGTAGATCTCCTGAGTAGCATCTATGGCAGTCAGGGTATAGGGAGGATGCTTGACCTGATCCTCTCCTCCCTAGCTATTATCTGCCCATTGGTACGGGTGACGGGGAGCTGTAGGTAGTTCATATCCCCTGAGTCCTCCGTCTTGATGAAGCGGAATACCTCCCTTATCGTTGTCATACACGGGCTCGATGAAGGCTGCACGAGCATCTACGATACGCATCCCTAGTGGGGCGGAAGTCATTGCGCCCCGTCTCGTCTAGTAGAGCGAGGTACTTAGCACTGGCGTACATCTCGCCCCCAGCCCATACCGCCGATATTGGCATACATCCCACCGATGCCGTAGTAGTGGTCGTAGCCAGAGAACTCGGAGGCTAGACGGCGGATGACGAAGATGGACTCCTTGTTGTTCTCGGGGAGGATCTGATTGTACTTCATGAAATCCTCACGGTCGAGGAGTCCATACTTAGCACTTGGTGATTACCTTGGAGGCATACTCTGAGGCCAGCTGGGCATACTGAGTATTGGGCTGGTCATAGGTGCCACTCATAGAGGTAGAGACGGGAGAGCAAGGCTTGGGCAGCACCCTTAGAGGCATAGAAGGGAGTGCCAGTGCGCTCGGGAAGGAGCGTCTCGGCTTGCTTCGGATCCTCGATAGCCTGTGCGTAGGTCTCAGCTACGGTAGCACGGTCGGGGAGAGTGAACTTACCGAAGATGTTCTTGGGTGCGCTCTTGATGATCGGTACACCGAGGTTCTTCTCGGGGGCTTGATAGTAGGGACGTCCGTAGGCTCTCACGAGGTAGAAGTAGAGGAAGCCACGTACGAAGTAGGCTTCTCCGACATGAGACTTGACCTCGGCATCGGTGGAGGAGCCATAGAGCTCGATGATGTTGGAGGCTTGTATGATGGCCTTGTAGCTATTATCCCAGAAGGCCTGTAGGCGGTAGTTCTGTGGGGTACGGTTGAAGGTGATGAACTCAAAGAAGGCATCTGTCGAGGCACCACGTATCATGATGTTGTCCCCTGCGTACTCGCCGCAGCGGTGCATGGCATCACTCCAGGTCTTGAGCTGGGCATACATCCCGTGGGTCATCCCATCGATAGCCTCCTCGGGGTGCTCGAGGATGCGCTGGCTAGACATACTCCCCTTAGGCTCTCTGTCGATGTTGCAGGCTACTAGTAGGCAGGAGGCCACTAGCAGCATAAGTATCTTGTTCATATCTGTATCGTGTAGCTAGAGTGAGAGGTTGAAGCCCAGGACGAAGTGGCGAACGGTGGGTAGACACTCGATCCCCGTTGTCCCCATGACAGAGCCATCGGAGGCGGGTAGCTCAGGGGTCTACGCCTGAGTACTTCGTGAAGGTCAGGAGGTTCTCAGCATTGAGGTAGATACGTAGGGTCTGTATCTTCAGCTGAGGGAGGGAGAGGTTGTAGCCGAGGGTTAGGGTACGTAGCTTGAAGAAGGAGTTGTTCTCTAGGTAGCGAGAGAGGCCTTGTTCCCATTGTCCTTGTTGTTGTACAGTGGCACGTGGGTGGGTGGCGATGTCACCCTTCTTCTGCCAGCGTGACCAGCCCTTCTGTAGAGCCATCTGATTGCGGTCTGTGTAGGCGAGGTCAGAGTCTCAGCTCCTGGCGAGAGTAGTTGCAGATCTGTCCCCCGAGAGCGTAGCCAAAGGTAGCTGAGAGGTCAAACTCTCTCCAGCGTAGGGCTCGTCGTGACCCCCCGAAGACCTTGGGTGCAGCAGAGCCGAGCTTGTAGTACTTGGCCTCGGCGTAGTTCTTGGTCGTGACCTTCTTGCCATCAGCATCCTCCTTGTACCATAGGGGACGTCCGTCCTCTGGGTCTACACCTGCCCACTGGGGCATATAGTAGGTGTCGATGGGCGAGCCGATCTCTAGGATACGAGTGGCTGAGCCTGCGATACCGCTCCCGTCGCCGATGATGACTGGCTTGGCGATGTACTGACCCGAGGGATCATACTGACGGAAGATGTCGGTGAGCTTGTTGGCATTGTGTCCGATGTTGAGGTCTAGGGCTCCAGGTGATATCCTTGGTGCGGATGAGGTCACCTCCGATGGCCACTTCGATACCTCTATTGTCCATCTTACCGATGTTGCGGTAGACGTGGGTCACACCTGTTAGGCTGGTGACGGGGACGTTGTAGAGGATGTTATCGGTCTTCTTGGAGTAAAGGTCGAGGGTCAGGCGCAGGCGATTCTCCCAGAGCGAAGCGTCGAGCCCGATACCAGCAGTGTAGGTACGCTCCCAGGTGAGGTCTCTATTGCCTATCTGCGAGATGAGCATACCTGGCTGGCCATTGTAGTTGGACGCTATGGAGTAGAGGTCATACTGAGGGTAGAGGGCAGAGGGACGGTTACCAGCTGAGCCATAGGAGGCACGGAGCTTGAGCTGGTCGAAGGCCTTGACCCCAAACCATGACTCGCGGTGGATGTTCCACCCACCACTGATGGAGAAGAGCGTCCCATACTTGGCTCTTGAGCCGAGGTTGGAGGCACCATCACGGCGGATAGATCCCTCAACGAGATAGCGGTTGTCGTAGCTATAGCGAGCGTTGGCGAAGACGGACTGTACAGCCCACTCAGCGATACCTCCCTTGGCTCTCTCGGGCTTGGCGGTAATGTCGAGCACCTCAAAGCCGGGTACAAACCCCGTCCCGTAGACATCGGTCGATTTGCCCCAGTAGTCGTTGAACTCGTAGGCTAGGAGACCATTTAGGCTGTGTAGCCCCCAGCTATTGCTCGTCAGGAGCTTTTGGTTCGTATAGCGTCGAGCCACCTGTCCGTGGTACTCGGTGATACGTCCCTGCACACTCTCTCCACCGCTGGAGCGTGGGTCTTGATAGCCGTGGCTCGTGCTGTGGACGTACTTGTAGTTATTGACCGAGGAGAAGGTCAGCCAAGGAGTGATACGGGCGTCGAAGTCGAGGTTGCCCATGAACTCATAGTTACGTCCATCGGCATGGTTCCACTGCAGGTCTCGGATGTAGTTCGTGCTATTGCTGTTCACCCATCCAGAGTACTTGTGGGGGACGGGCTTGCCATCAGCATCATAGGGACTATCCCAGGGGAGCATAGAGTACATAGCGGAGACGGAGTACTGCCTATCATCGGAGGTCTGCATCGCACCACCGATCATGGGGCGGATGGTGAGCCAGTCGAGGGCTTGTAGGCAGTCTTGAGGCGGAAGTTGTATCGCTTGTAGTCGAAGCCCTTCACGGCACCCTTCTCATCGTAGTAGCCTAGGGAGAAGAGGGAGTTCATCGTCTCGCTCCCGCCCTGTATCGTGAGGTTGTAGTCCTGTGAGATGCCCGTGCGTGTAGCCAGTGCCCACCAGTCGAAGTTGTCGTTGCGTAGGGCGGGCTTCCATCGGGGAAGGGGATGGTGCTAGCGTTGCCCGTGGAGGCGAAGTAGTCGTAGAGCTCGGCACCGTTCATCATCGTGTAGGTTGCCATTGTTCAGGCGGCTAAGGCCTGCACGGACGGAGGCAGAGACACGGAGCTTGCCTGAGCGGCTGCTCTTGGTGGTGACGACGACGACCCCATTAGCTCCAGCAGAGCCGTAGATGGCGGTGGAGGCTGCGTCCTTGAGTGATCGTTAGCCCCTCGATGTCCTGAGGATTGAGCTGTCCAGGGTCGTCTCCTACGATTACGCCATCGATGACCCAGAGGGGCGTGTATTCCCATTGAGGGTGGCTTGTCCACGGATCACTACGGCTGCATCTCGAGCCAGGGCGTCCCGATCCAGGTGCGACGTATACCCCGGGGCTTTGCCATTGAGGAGGTTGGAGACGGAGGGGTGGTCATGTCCTTGAGCTTGCTGTCCTTGAGACCCGATCATTGCCCCCGTGAGGCTCTCTTGCGCTGTGTCGTATAGCCTACGACGACGAGTTCGCTTAGGGTCTTTGAGTTTTCTTTCAGCTGGATGACTTGCTCCTTCTCGGTAGCTCGTACCTCTAGGGTCTCGTAGCCGATGTAGGAGATGACGAGAGTCACCCCGGGCGCAGCAGATAGGGTATAGCCCCCCTGCATATCGGAGACAGCACCGATACGCTTGTTGCCCTTGACATGGATGCTAGCACCGATGATCGGCTCACCAGTAGCAGCATCCACGATACGCCCACGTACCTTCCCAGCTACTTGGGCTAGAGTGAGAGGGCTCGATGACGGCTCTTGCTCGGGGACTGCACTTGCCGCAAGGGGTAGAGTGCAAATGGTGAGCAGGGAGACGGCAAGCGTACTCCGTAGCCGAGCCCGATGTGAAAGTGGTCTTTCGTTCTTCATTCTTTTGAGTCTTTATGGTTAATGAAGTAGTACAATTCCGTGGCAAATATAGAGCATTCCTAGGGGATATGTACCTAAACTAAGGTATTCAGACTTAATAAAATAATGAAAGAAGTCAGGGCTTTGTCCACCAGTGTTTTACCCAGTGTATCGAACGATATTCAGGAATGTGTCTGTACCTCGCTCAAGGGGGGAGAGTTGGGTGCGTTCACCCCAAACAAAGGATCTAGGTGGGAACTAGTATGCATCCTCTGCCCCCATAGTCGTATCACTCTCCTCAATCCTACCCTGGCAGTGACGATACCTAGGGGGTAAAACGAACATACCGAGAACGCTCATGCGCTCTCGATAGAGACGTGTTTTGCGTTCATACTAAGACATCGTAGATGCGCTCTTAGTATGAACGCTGATGCGCTCTAGGTAAGAGCGCAAAGGGGCTATTTATGAATGCCTTTTAACCCCCTTATTATAAGTGATATGAGGGGTGCTGTATCACTCTGGAGGTGCGGGCTATTTGGTCGATGGGAGTTGCTGGGGCTATTCCCTGACCTCGTGGGTCGGGATAGGATGAGCCAGCCTCGAAGGGGCTGGTACTAGGCTAGAGCATCGAGCGAAGAGGCGCATTACAGACTCTGCCATACGTGTCTGCCGACTGCGTTCCTCCCATTCCTCGGCAGTGAGCAGACGACAGCGCTTCTTGTCAGCCCTCGAATAGGCGATGAGTCGCTTCGTAATGCCAGAGTCGTAGACGAAGGCCTCGAGATCTCGAAGTTGTGCTCCAGGCTACGAAGTCCATATTGGCAGAGCCAATGGAGGCTAGGCTACTATCGACCATAATGAGCTTGGAGTGTGGAAGCCCCTCGGTGTAGCGATGATCTTCACCCCCAGCCTCCAGCAGTAGAGTCAGATAAGAGTTGGCTGCGTAGGGTCGTGAGTCGAGAGTCGAGTACGCTCGAGGGAGCATGAGCTCCACTTGGACGCCAGCTAGGGCTGCGGTGATGAGGGCATTATTGAGGTTCTCGGTCGGTAGGAAGTAGGGTGTCTGGATGTAGATGCGCTCACTAGCACGGGAGATCGTATAGATGATGGCCTGCTCGATGGACATCGCCAGTGACTCGACTGACTTACCCGAGACGAACTGCACGGAGGGCGAATATTCGTTGGCTGGGTACGGAGGGGTCAAAGTGGCGATGCATACTGACGACCTTGCCAGTGAGACGGGTGTACCAGTCGATGAGGAAGGAGCTCTGCAGACCCGCCACAGCGACCCCGTGATGCGGAAGTGGGTGTCTCGCCATCGCCCTCAGCTCATTGCCCGTGAGGTAACGCTGGGCGAAGTTCATCCTCATAGCCGATAGAGCCGTCGATGATGACGATCTTGCGGTGATTGCGGTAGTTCACCGTCGTGGAGAGTAGCGGGAAGGCCACTCGCATGAAGGCATAGACTCATATCCCCGCCGAGCGCATACGCTGCCAGTAGGCCTTGGGGACATTGTAGGAGCCGAGATGGTCGTAGATGATACGTATGGTTACACCCTCCCTTGGCCTGCAGGATGAGTAGGTCGGTCAGGCTGGTCAAGTACAGCATCTGCCCCTGAAGATGTAGGGCCCTGTGGGTGGATGTACCCGGCCTGCTCTAGGTCGTGGAAGAGTGCCTCGTACATATCTGCCCCCAGGCATAGATCTCCAGGGACTGTGAGCTGCGAGGAGGTATTGGGTTGCGCTGGATGAGCTCGACCACATGAGGTTCTCCTCGGTGATCTGTCGCTTGCGCTGTAGATGCCTGTAGGGAGAGCTGCTGGGGCGACGCATGGAGTCGTCGTAGAAGCGTCGACTGATGCTATAGTCGCCTCTGGTCTTGGCCGAAGACGATCAGGTCATCACGACCGGTATTAGCCCGACGATGAGGATCCATGCCGAGGGCCTTCAGTGGGTTGCGGTCTCACTGAGCACCGTGCCGATGACCCCCTAGGGTGGTCACTATATAGGCTATGATGAGCCAGCTAGAGAATGCCATAAGAATGAGAAACCAAAGGGCTAGATGAGCGCAGGGAGCTCCTGCAGTTAGGGCTAGCTCGTGACGAGTAGGTGGAGCGATCCATACGTACCACTCTGGTAGCGTCTGGGGGACTGGGCAGAGCCCTCCTCGGGCGACGCAGTACCCTGTAGCACCCTCGAAGGCACTACTGCAGCTCGGGCACACCAGTCGCATCCCTTCACCTCCAGCTGTGCGCCCCTGACTATGCTCCCTGGGCAAGCGAGGTCAAAGGCATAGAACTCCTCCGCCTGCTCGACAGAGCGTACCACCGCTAGCTTGTGCCGAGACGATCCCGTGCTGCCGTCGGGCTGGGTGATACGTGTAGATGCCCCCAGGAGAGTGAGTGCCCCTGCGTGGCGAGTATCCTGTGTGTGGAGGTGATAGTACACTGCAGCCTGAGGTACCCTAGGGTCTCACAGCACTGTACAGAGATACATGAGCCCGACGAGCCCTGCAGGAGCATGAGGTAGCTCACACAGACGAGCCATACTATCTCAGGAGGTGTAGGGACTCGGTGAGGGAAGGGGAGGATCGAGGGGAGGATAGCCAGCATATCGATGGTCGCTCGACTCTCCTCGAGCTTGCTCCCGATGCGTCTTACGTATGAAGAAGTTCGGCACGTAGGGTTAGTCTGAGGCGTGTATCGTTAGGGTGCGGGCTCGAGTAGCTGTATCCACGTGGTGAGGTCTAGGGATGACGTCGGTGGCCGCCGTACGCCCTCGGGCTCACGCTCTATGACACGTAGCACGAGTCTACCTGCGCCGGGGATGACGAAGGCACAGCTATCCGCATTGATAGGCTCTATCTGGATCTTCTCCTTAGCCTCCTCGGGTAGTCGATCCCGTACTGGAGGCTAGACCATTGAGGTCGGAGAGACGCTCATAGACACGATGGCGGGGGGCAGCGATACTCTTGATCGAACTGGTATAGTCACTCATTGAGATAAGTCTAATGTATGAGGTGATAGGGGCGATAGGGACGATAGGGACGGGGGCGCACTAGCGTCTCCCCGTCCAGGTGTCTGGGCTCTGACGTCACTGCTTGAGTAGCGACTCCATCCTCAGTGCAGATGCAGCCCGTCGCAAGAGCCTCGGCGATCACGGTGTCGTAGTCGCTGAGGGTGACTGGAGACGCACAGAGGCTTTCGGCGAAGGCCTCACAGCCTGAGGGAAGCCATGGGTGTAGACAGCGACCATGCCGAGGACTTCGCTACTAGCCTCGACGGAGGCCCTCCATGGCCTTGAGGCTGCTCCCACCTGTGGAGATCGGATCCTCTACGACGAGGACACGGCTACCCTCGGGGAGCTCTCCCTCGATCTGATTGCCCATACCATGATCCTTAGCCTTGGGACGTACATAGACGAAGGGGAGACCTAGGAGGTCTGCTACGAGTGCGCCCTGTGCGATAGCACCCGTAGCGACACCTGCGATGACCTCGGGCATCCTGTATTCCTCACGGATGGCCTCAGCGATGCTCCTCCTCGGATGAGGGCACGTACGGCAGGATAGGATAGGGTGACACGATTGTCACAGTAGATAGGGACTTCCACCCTGATGCCCAGGTGAAGGTGTATCGGGCTGAGCTGACTAGCGCCTTTGACTTTGAGCAGGCTTTCGGGCAACACGCTCAGCCGTGGTCTTTTGTATTCATTTGTCGATGTATCTGATGTATTGAAGAGTAGAGTCTTAGGAGGTCGAGGGTGAAGCTTATCGGCATCCTTCCATACGGGGAACCTATGCCTTAGGTCAGCCAGTGGGGCATAGTCGAGTGTCGCCAGAGGACCGCCTCCACCTCCCTCTGCCTCGGCGAGGGCTTCCGAGCGCGTTGAGTATCGCTGAGTCACCCGTGCAGACGAGTCCTCGCTGATCGGTGCCTACACGATTGAGCCCGACCATATAGGCGAGGTTCTCCATAGCTCGTGCTCTGAGGAGGGTCGAGAATACCCGACGACGAGGACGAGGCCAGTTGGCCACGCAGATAATGAGGTCATACTCATTATGCCACGCTTGCGACACCAGACGGGAAGCGCCATCATAGCAGATGATAGGCGGTATCCGCGCCAGCCATGGAAGGAGAGTATCTGACGCTCGGTAGCTGCAGAGACGAACTCCCGCTCGCCACCAGGAGCGAAGAGGTGTCGCTTAGGCTGTCGCTGCATCTGCCACTGCTCGTCGATGAGGAAGAACATACATAGATCTGCCATCGCTCGCCCGTGTGAGGTGAGCCCCAGCGATCCCTACTTGGTACTCCTTGGCTAGCCTGTGAGGAGGGTGATAGACCTCGCCTCGATCTTCATCAGCGAGCTGTGCAGCCTCAGCCGAGAAGCTCCTCATGCCATCGTCTCAGGGAAGATGATGAGCTCAGCTCATGGGCATGCTGGGCGACATAGCAGTGGGATGCGCTGGCAGTTGCCCTCGACATCATCTCCATAGAATGGAGCACTGCACAGCTGCCACATGAGGGTGGGGACGAGCGTGGCAGGACAGTAGCACGTAGGGGTAAACTTCGGGTAGCAGAGCCCCGGACGGCACTGGAAGCGAGAGCGGATATAGCTAAGGTCTGCTTTCTCGATCACCCGTCGGGTGGAAGAGCGAAGCATCCCAGCTCGTGCCTCTTGTAGTCCAGTACAGCTAGCCTATGGGGAGACCAAAGGCTGTGGCGATATGATAGAAGCCACTCTTCCACTTCTCGGCCTCGTGAGCGTGCCCCTCGGGGGTGATGGCGATGCATCTGCCCCTGACGTACGAGGAGCTCCTGATACGATCTACGGTCTGGGAGCGTTCCTTCTGATCGATCGGTACACCGCCCAGAGCACGCAGGATGGAGCCAAGAGGGAAGAAGAACCAGTCACTCTTCATTAGGAAGCCAGACTTGATGCCGACAGCCCAGGAGTAGAGTAGTCCGAGGGTAGTCCTTACTGGTACGGTGGAGCGACACAGATGACGCTACCAGAGGTGCGATCCTGCGGTAGAAGTATCCTCCAGCCAAGTAGGGCGAAGGAGGCTTTGGGGCAAAATATTTTTCGCAAAATAATCGGGTTTGGGTAGCAGGGGTAGCCTAGGCTAGAGCCCTTCGATGAACTGATCGAGACGATCAGAGATGTGCGCAGCGTTCTCCGCTATATGCTGACGCAGCGCACGATAGTAGCTCCGCACGAGGGCAGGATTATCCTTGCCGTCGGGGTGGTCGATACGTCGCAGGTATCGTCAGTGAAGACCATGATGTCATCCATCGATCCTCCAGCTCACGTTGCATCGCTTCGCCATCAGCCACAGAGCGGACGATCAGGTCGCCAAGAGGCGCACAAACCTCTGCGATGACGCCTCCTTTCAGTTGTCGTTTACTTGCTACTACTTGTGGGGGCTTGGGGGAGGGTACACCTCTACAGAGATAACTATCCTAATAAGCTTAGCACAAAGATAATAGAAATAACAGAGCATACCCCATACTTTCCCTTACTAACTACCCCTATTCTCATCCCAAGAGGGGAAAGTTGTGAGCAGGCGCTAGAGAGAGCCCTAGAGATGGCATGGTTCTGCGAGAGAGGTATGGTGGAGTGAGCATTAGATGAGGGCGGCCTCTGTATGCGGTGTGGGATGAGTAGCCCTGACAGCCAGCTGGGTCAGCCGTCGAAGGCCATCCTGGAGCTTGACGGTGGCGAGACTAGAGGCTCGCCGCTGGTAGTGCTTTGAACTTTCGAGCGCTGCCGCTGCAGGGGCACATCAGCTACGCCCGATGGTATGTGTAGACTGGGCTGGGTACGGGCGAGCTTCGGCCTCACGGCGCTACCTACCCGTGCCTGCCTCATGATACTGAGGAGCGGACGGTGAGCAGGTGCCTGTTCGCCAAAATCTTCATTCTTCAGGCGCTTCGCCGCTCGCTGGGGCGCGAGGTGGAGCTGGATGCGCATGAGGATACTAGCTGTATGGCGGTTCATCTCCTCGATCATCGCACGGAAGAGCCCAGGACTCGAGCTTGTAGATGAGCAGAGGATCCCTTGTTCTCGTAAATAGCGTTCTGTACCGAGTTACGGGAGTTCGTCCATCTCACGTAGATGCTCCCACCGTTCGTCGATGATGTGTAGGACGATCGCCTTCGAACCTTCACGCATGATGCCGCGCCCTGGTCTCGTCAGCTTCCTTGAGGTTACAAGGACCTGGCAGCCCACGCCCATCGGGTCAGAGGATCATAATGGCGTCTGCACTGTCTTCCTGCCTCGCGTATACCTGACGGATAAGCGATACCCGATCAGCTGACGTACGACGAGCGAAGGCAGGTAGCCTCTACGGCATCGTAGAGTAGGTCGGTGAGCCCATCAGCCTTGGTGTTGCGGAAGGTCTGCGCATCAAATGGAGCCTCAATAGCGAAGAGACGGATTGCATCCTCCTCGAGAAGCTTCCAAACTGACCGGATTGATGCGTATCGATGTGGAGGATATCCAGCGTCATAGAGGGTATTCATCACGTACCATCTCGATACGTGCCTGCCCATGCGCGTATTGGCGACGACGCTTGCAGATGACTTCACGCTGCGTCATCACGTCTGTCGGCCTCGACAGACGCTTACGGATACCGGAAAGTTGTCTCTGACCTTCGCGCACGCTCTACGGCCTCGCTGAGAGCATTCTGTGCTCGGAGCACTTCGCCTTCCTCGGAAGCCCATCTTGTCCATCATAGCAGAGAGAGACGGTCAGAGGCAAAGAGACGTGCATGAGGCATCTCTCAAGGAGAGACGAAGAATACAGATGAGCTCTGGCCACCCTGACGTCCTGCACGACCACGGAGCTGGGCGGTCTAGATGACGACGACTCCGTGACGCTCCGTACCAAGGATAGCGAGCCCGCCCGCCTCCTTTGACCTCGGGAGCTTGATGTCGTCATCCGCCAAGTGCGTTCGTAGCGGCAGATGGTGACGACACCGGCTTACCAGCCCGGGCGACGTATCTCGGCTTCCTTCTGTGGAGCTTTCAGCGTTATGACGTCGCGTGGGATGTGGCGTATGTGAGCATCTTGCCTGCAGCCTGGAGATCTGCGTACAGAGGTCGTCCCGACAAGCACTGGCGGCCAAGATCCACGAGAGTCATCCCTCGATGACGGCGGCGTACTTCTACGTGCAGTCTTGTAGATGGCGGTCGCTGGAGGTCGTGACGAGCGCGATGCGGTTCGTGTATCATGACCACGTCCAGCCGTAGGATATCCGCTAGCTCACCTGCCTCGGTCTGCAGCCGCACCGGCCGCAGCCCTAAGGAGCCTTGTGGCACATGCAAAGATGGTGCAGCGTGATGGTCATGGAAGGTGGCAGCCTCACTTTCGTCTCGGCTTCGATAGCCTGATGGAGCCCATCGAGCAGCGACGTCCGCCCATGCTGTCGTCCCGCCTGCTCGTCCACGATGAGTACCTTGTTGTCGGCGATATGGCACATCGCTCGTCAAGAGGGTAGGCGTCGAGGAGCCACTCGACGGTGTGTGTGTAGACGTCTGCTCGCTCGCATAGTCCGCTGGGCAGGGCCTTCCTACGCTGAGCCACCTCTTCGCTTGATAGACCTTGACCCGATAGCTCGGGCTAGGAGAGATGCGACATCGGGGAGGATGAAGTTAGCGAAGCGATCACTGCGGTACCGCGGTAAGGAGGAGGTCAATCCCTTTGTCGGAGCTCAGTACTATTGTGCTTCTCGTCGATGACGAAGTAGAGCTTCGCGACGATATGCATCTGACGGCATATTGTCGGCCATGTGTTCCTCCTCGACCTTGCGCATACCGGTCTTGGATGCCTGGTTCAACCATTGAGGCACTGGGACGAGGGCTTACACCTTGTACCTGGCGTACGTGGAAGAGCAGGAAGAAGCTTCCTCCTGCTCCTCGTCCTCTCGGAGGTCTTCTTGGCATCGACGAGGAGCTGCTGGCAGAGCTTTAGCCATGCGCGATCGCGCCGTTAGTGTGAACTGCTCGAAGAGCCGATCGTCTCTGGGTACAAGTGACCCGAGACGCACCAGAGGGGTACGAGCGCGCGATGAGGACCGAGTCCACCCGTCCACAGATGGCGTAGTTGTGCTTGCGCTGTACGAGCATCCTCAGGCTGCGGGCTGCGCCAGCACGTGAGATAGTCGCAGCTGAACTCATTGTTTGTCCCGAAGGTAATATCTGCGATTGTAGGCTGCACGACGAGCAGGCGTGTTATTGGTGCTTGTCGGATGCAGTCTACGCTGAGGTCATGGAAACACTAGAGGAGCATCCACCTGTGAGTCACGCTTATGAGGTAATCATCCACCGTCACGGACGGGACACCATTGCCGGTGTGAGGGGCATTGAGGAAGACGTGGAGTGTAGCCACGAGGGTCTTACCTTCACGCGCAGCCATTTCTGCGATCTTGCCCTCGTATGTAATCGTACTGAAGAGCTGTACATCGTAGCAGTACCACATCCCAGCGATCTCATTACCGCCTGCTACCCAGGCCCGACGACCGCAGTGCACCGACACGTACGAAGTCGTGGCTGACACTGAGGTCCTCGGTCGAAGTCGGCAGCACGGACACGTATCTTCGGCATTCTCGGCGAAGCGACGTGCTGCACTCTTGACGATAGCGAAGGCCTCAGGATGGACCATCTCAATACCTCCTCGAGCCTCGAGGTACCTCTCTATCTTATCTACCTTACCCAGATAGCCTCACGTTCGCCCATATCCCGCCTCTACGCTACCCACCAGGTCCGAATAACTTGTCACGTAATTGTCATTGCCAGGGCATCTATCTGCCCGTCTAGAAAGATTCTGAAAATGAATACATCAAAACCATATCTGTATATACTACGTTAAGAGCCTCCAGAGGATACTACCAAGGATCAGCCAATTCATGCCGGGAAAATACCTGCGAGTTACTGGGCTGCATTCGGTGGACGAATGCGCATAGTGTCAGCCCAAGATAATGAGGGGGATGCTATGGCTGCAGATAAAGCCGTTAGGTGGGGTTATCTGCTGTCCCTCACTCCCAGCCGTAGTTTATGTTCAACAGACGTCCAGATACTTTGCCGTGACATCGCCCTGAAGAGCTACTGCGGTCGCCCAAAGATCATGTCGAAAGATGCATTCCGCGCAGCAACTGACACCGCATCCTCGACAGCCGCGACCGCTCCTCGCAGACGACAGGCCATCTTCCGCTCGATGAGCTTTGTTGAGGTAGATTCGTCCATCTGCCAGCCTCTAACCAGCCCCACCGTGCATGGCAGAGGTATAGCGCTGAAGCGTCCGCAGCCCCGACATGGCACGATGGCATTCACGAACTTAGCCCGCACCATGAGCCTGAGGAAAATGGGCATGGCAGAGAGAGCACCGTCACTTTGGTCGATGAGAGGCAGAGCCACACAGAATTCATTGAAGTCCGGACTATCATCTGCAGAGAGAGGCTGTCTGCCACCTTAGGTATAGGTTCGTAGAGGACTCCCATACTACCTGCCCCAGAGACCAGATACGCCGCCGGTACCTGTGTTCCGGCACCCCAGTGCGTGCGGCGGCAGCTCACGAGCCTATCTTGCTGTCCAGCCAAAAGGCTCCATTGGCGAACCACCCTGAGGCCATTTCACCCGGAAAACGAGGCCATGAGTGACGAATTATGGAGTCTGTTGATGCCTCTTGAAGCACCTGTACGAGCAGGTTCTAGGAGAATAGGTATCTCGGTATAGTTCCAGTCGCTGGGGTTCAAAAGAAACTCCAGAAAATTGCATGAGGCGCCTGCGCACGTGAGATGTGAGTTCTACAGAGAAGTTTAATTGAGCCACCTGTCCATCACCGCAACTTTATATAGAGGTGAGGGCCTGGCGCTCCACTGCATAACAGCCGAGGTAGTCTCCGTCGCTAGTGCAGGCTGCCGCAGAGCTACGAGAGCTAGTAGTGAGGTCAGGACTTTCATCACACCATGGTAGGTAGTGACATAATCAACCATATGACACCGCGATCAGATAGACGCTGGGGTTGACACCGTCTGGTCTGAAGACAGCCACCAAGGGACAAGTAGAACCACTAGAATAGGCCAATTATATCATGGCAAATGAAATGGAATAAAGAGCCTGAGAAGAAGGAGATGTAGAAGAGAAACCATACCAGCAATGTCCTGAATAAGATCTTCAAGAATGACAGAGCATGAGAATGAGTGCAGTTGAAGCTCAGGCAGGTGCGCCCTCTGTCTTGATGTGTATCGCTCGCAGGCTTGAGCCACACACGTCCCACCAGAGAAGAACTGCAACTGTGAGATTAGGCACTGTCTGGTCTAAACATCAGCAGCTAGGCCGGTACCCAGTACCAGCCCATGAGCCAGCCTCTAGAGTATTGATGACCTGACGCCAGGTAGCCACATGGCAGCTGCCCACCATGGAGCCACATCCAGTCCCTGTAGGTTTGCATGAATGTATACAGTTATTGCGAAAAGAAAAATGTATATATCATGTCAAGAGACTGACCACGGAGCTTCTGTCTGCGTAGGACTCTCGATATGCCTCCAAGTGGGGGAGAGCCACATCTCACTTAAGAGAAAGCCTTGAGAAGTCGAAGATCCCGAGAAGGAATGATATCTCATTGTGTCCAAGATGAGAGATCCTACTAAAAGAAGAATGGGACTGAGCATGGAGGGATATGCATTTGCATGAGGCTGTCTCACCATCCATGAGCAGATGCCATCATGAGGGTCTGTAGAGGTCATATGAGACTGCATTGATGAGCCGAAGGATGCCCAGACAGAGATGATAATGCTCTAGCTCACGATTAACGCCAGAGTCACCCCATCAAAGACAAAACTATCTAGTCTGAATGGCACTAGTACATCTATCATAAATTATCTACTGACTTACTCCGGGTGATGAAACCTGCCACCAGCCTGCCTCTGTGATGGCTTCCATGCCCCACGCTCTTACCTCCTGTCCTGCCCCACAGAAGTTTCAAGCCCATGGCGAAGCCCAAGCTAAGCTAAGTGAGGCTACCTACTTTCTGCTGGCTCTCTCGCTGAAGTTTCTTCCTGAACCTGTAGTGCCTGGAGCACTCCAAGCTCTGAGCTAGAGGCATACCGCAATGCGATGGGCAGCTCTGGCGTGAGTCCAACAAGGCCT